>Ga0208628_1000025_pt1 | contig 129951 bp, 90 predicted proteins | sample LakWasMet16_LOW5_2_FD_183864 | JGI IMG/M metagenome (GOLD analysis project Ga0208628, IMG submission 183864) | Freshwater sediment methanotrophic microbial communities from Lake Washington under simulated oxygen tension - Sediment Metagenome... | ecosystem: Environmental > Aquatic > Freshwater... | reverse complement strand
CCGCCCCCGCGAAGAAGAAGCCCGCCCCCAAGGCCGCCCCCGCGAAGAAGAAGCCCGCCCCCAAGGCCCCTGCGAAGGTCACCGCATCCGCCTCGAAGGCGGAGCACGTCTACACCGTCGATGAGCTGGTGAAGCGTGTCGGCGGCGCCAACGAGTCGGGCGCCCGCGCGCTGGTCCGCGGGTACACCGATGAAGACCTCATCGAGCTCGGTCGTCGCGTCGCCACGCCGCGCATCACCACCGACGGGCGCCGCCTCTACGGCATCGTGCTCGACGTGGTCTCGCGCCTCACGCCCGCGCAGCGCGCCCTCCTGCCCACGGTCACCGACAGGCGCATCGCGGCCTCGGTCGGCGCGCTGGCGCATGGCCGCAACCTCCACCAGCGCCGCGAGGTCGAGCTCGGCCTGCGCAAGACGGGCAGGGAGTCCGCGGAGGTCGACGCCACCGCCCTGCGCGATCGCGCTCGCGCGCTGCGGGCACAGCTCCAGGACGTTCTCGTCGACCTGCTGGGCGAGCGCCCCGAGATCGAAGCCGCCGCAGGAACCATCAGCACCGGCGCCACCCTCTCCACCGCGCTCGAGAACCTGCTCGAGCTCCTGGAGACCAAGGTGCTGGGCACCGAGCACCGCGCCGAGCTCCAGCCCGGCAGCTACGGCAAGAGCGAGATCGCGAGCATCCGCAAGACCGCCGCGGAGACCCGGCGCCTCGACGACCGCGCGGCCGCCGTGCAGGGGGTCGCGGAGCTTCCGCAGTCGGAGGTCGACCTCTGGGACGGCATCAACCTCACGCTGCTCGCCCGCATGGTGACGGCCTTCGAGCGCGGCCACGACCTCGACCCTGCGATCCCCCGGCTCACGTACCTGTCCCTGCGCACGTGGTCCCGTCGGGTCGAGCCGCCCGCGCCTGTCACGCCGCCCAGGGCCTGAGCCACGTCACTCCCTCCGCCCGCCACGTCACTCCCTCCGCCCGCCACGTCACTCCCTCCGCCCGCCACGTCACTCGACGCCTGCGCCACGCCACCCCTGAGGCGGTGACACGCCGCTTCGCGGGTGCGCCACGGCACGTCGCGCGATCGCCAGGGTCCTCGACGCGGCGGACAGGGGTCGACGCTCGCGCGGCAGCGGGGAAGGGGGCCGCGACAACTTCCCCTCGCCCCCCTCTCTGTCAGGTGGGCTCGTTGGCAAGGCCCTGGCTCGTCGGTACCTTCCCGCCGCCATGAGACACCCCGCTTGCTTTCTACTCTTCGCATGCGTCCTGGCGGTCGCCTGCACCCCGACGCCCACCAACACCCCACCGACCGGTGACCTCGGCCAGCTCACCGACGCGCCCGTCCAGCCCGACGCCGGCGGCGACGCCGCGGCGCCCGTCGACGGCTCCCTCCCCCGCATCGCCTGCACCGACGACACCCCCTGCGCGGCCAGCGGGCAGCGCTGCTACCGCCCGCTCGGCTACTGCGTGCAGTGCGCCTCGGACTCGGAGTGCACCGCAGGTGCCCAGGTCTGCACCCAGGGCCGCTGCGTCGACCGGGTGGCCTGCACCACCTCGCGGCAGTGCCCCGGCCAGGTGTGCGACCTCGCCCGCGGCCTCTGCGCCGACTGCTCGACCGACCCCGACTGTCCCTCCGGCTCGGTGTGCCGCTTCAACAACTGCGTCGCCCCGCCGATGGCGTGCCGCTCGTCCCGGGAGTGCGGCCCCCTCGACCAGGTCTGCGACACCGCCCGCGGGGTCTGCGTCGACTGCCTCGCCGACCCGGACTGCCCCGCCGGCAACTACTGCGCGAACTCGACCTGCGTCCGCCAGGCCTGCACCCCCAACGCGGTGGAGTGCGTCGACGCCACGCGCACCCGCGGCTGCGACGCCCGCGGAACCCGCTGGAGCGAGGTCGCCTGCCCCGCCAGCAACACCTGCGTCGACGGCCGCTGCACCAGCCGCCTGTGCGCCCCGGAGTCGCGCTCCTGCGCCGACGCCAGCACCCGCCGCGTCTGCAACGCCGACGGCCTCGGGTACACCTCCACCGCCTGCGCGGCGACCGAGTCCTGCGACCGCGGCGACTGCCTCCCTCGCTCGTGTACCCCCGGCGCCACCGTCTGCTCCGACGGGCTGACCCGCCGCGTCTGCAACCCCGACGGCCTGGGCTTCTCCGTCTCCCCCTGCCCCGCGGGCCAAGGGTGCGTCGAGGGAGCGTGCACCGCCTTCATGTGCACCCCCGGCAGCGCGACCTGCGCGGACGCCACCACCCGCCGGCTCTGCGCCGCCGACGGCCAGAGCTACGCCAACAGCCCCTGCGCGGCGATGCAGACCTGCTCGTCGGGCGTGTGCCGCGGGTGGACCTGCACCCCCGGCGCCTCCACCTGCGTGGGCAACTCCCGCAGCACCTGCAACGCCGACGGGCTCACCGCCACGACGGTGGCGTGCAGCGCGATGGAGTCGTGCAACGGCGGCCGCTGCGTGGCCCGGCAGTGCTCTCCCGGGACGCTCTACTGCGACGCGATGGGCAACCGCCAGCTCTGCTCCGGCGACGGAACCACCTCCACCGCCGCCCCCTGCGACGCGGGCCAGGTCTGCTCCTCGGGCACCTGCCGCGTCCGCGGCGACGCCTGCCCCGGCATCGAGCTGGTGCCCGACGGGCCGATGGCCACGGTGATCCCGACGGGCCTCTCGACCACCGCCGACCTCGGCACCTCCTGCGGCTCCGGCTCGTCCCGCACCGGCTGGACCGACGTGGTCTTCCGCCTCTCGCTCACCTCCGCCCGCGACGTGACCCTCGCGGTCAACACCGGGCTCAGCTACACCCGGGTGCAGCTCCAGGCGACCTGCGCCGCGGCTCAGCCCCCCATCGGCGCCTGCCTCTCCGGCGGCAACGTCACCCGCCGCTACCGCAACCTCTCCGCGGGTGACTACTTCGTCGTCGTCGAGATCTACGGCACCACCGGGCCGATCCAGATCAGCGCCACCACCACGGCGCCCAACATGCGCGCCCCGGGCGACACCTGCCCCGGCGTCGACGTCCCGACCGACGGCTCGACCACCAACATCGTCACGACGACCTTCGACAACGTCTCCGACGTCGGCACCTCCTGCGGCTCGGCCGCGACCGGCGCCAGCCGCGACGGCTACACCGACTGGGTCGCGCACTTCACGCTCTCCACCACCCGCGACGTCACCATCACCGCGGCCCCGACCGGCTACTCCAGCAGCGGCCGCTATGAGCTCCGCTCCGGCTGCGGCGCGACGGGCACCCCCATCGGGAGCTGCTCCACCGGGGCCTCGCTCAACCGCCGCTTCCGCGCCCTCCCGCCGGGCGACTACTACCTCGTCGGCGAGCAGCCCACGACCTCGCCCGGAACCGTCCCGGTCACCGTCACCACCTCCTCCCCCGACGCGCGCGCCGTGGGCGACGCGTGCAGCACCGCCGCCCTGGTGGTCCCCGACGGCTCCGCGGTCTCCATCACCCCCTCGGGCCTCGACTACACCTCCGACGTCGGCACCCCCTGCGGCTCCATGAGCCCCCGCACCGACCGCTGGTACGACGTCATGTGGCGCTTCACCCTCACCGCCCCGCGCGACGTCCAGCTCAACTTCACCAACCTCCCCAGCTACGCGCGCTGGCAGGTCTACCAGGGCTGCGGCGGAGCCCCCCAGGGCGAGTGCAACAGCACCAACACCGCGACCTCCTTCGTGCGCGGCCTCGCCGCCGGCGACTACTTCGTCGTCCTGGAGACGCAGTACTCCATCTCGTACTCGCCCTCCCTCCGCCTGGTCACCGTGGCCCCCGGATCGCGCCTCACCGGCGACGCCTGCGTCAACCCCACGGAGGTCACCGTCGACGGCGCCAGCAGCAGCACCAGCCTCAGCGGCTTCGACATCGCCACCGACGTGGGCGCGGCCTGCACCACCACCGGCCCCCACACCGGCTACGCCGACGGCGTCTGGCACTTCCGCCTCACGGCCACCCGGGACGTCACGCTCAGCTTCAGCGGCGCGCCGTCGACCTTCTACTGGCAGCTCCAGCGCGCCTGCTCGTCCACCGCCGGCGTCCTCGGCGGCTGCCAGGCATCGAGCTACTCGGGCTCGCGGCGCTTCCGCGACCTTCCCCCCGGGGACTACTACGTGATCGGCGAGTGGTACGGCGCCTCGGTCAACACCATCGCCCTCTCGGCCAGCAGCACCGCCCCGACGCCTCGCTCCGTGGGAGACGTCTGCAGCAACGCCGTGCCCGTCACCCCCGACGGATCAGCGGCCTCGGTGGCGGTCGACGGCCTCGCCCTCGGCGGGGACTACAGCACCCGCTGCGGCTCCGGGGTCAACGCGACGACCTCGTACCGCGACGCGGTGTTCAGCTACACCCTGACCAGCACCCGCGACGTGACCGTCACCGTCGCCTACGCGAGCACCGCCTACTTCGAGGTGTGGTCGACCTGCGGCGACAGCGCCAGCGCGCTCCTCACCTGCACGGCCACCAGCGGAGGCAGCGGCCGGCTGACGATCCCGCGGCAGGCGGCGGGGACCTACTTCATCGTCGCCCAGACCACGGCGAGCACGGGCCCGCTGGCGGCCAGCGTGAGCACCACCGTCCCCGGGACCACCAGCGGCTACTCCCTGGGCCTCGCGCCCACGGACGTGAACTACACCGACGTGTGCTCTGCGCCCGGAGCGGCGAGGGTGCTGCCCAGCGTCGACGACAGCTCCGTGATGGCGGTGCTGCCCTTCGCCTTCCGCTTCTGGGGCTCGAACCTCGCCGCGGGCGCGGGCGTGGGCATCTCCAGCAACGGCTTCATCAACCTGACCGGCGCCGGGTCCTCGCTTACCGCGGGGACGATCCCCGACGCCAGCGACGGGGTCCACGGCGTCATCGCCGCCAACTGGATCGACCTGGTCACCGGCCCCTCCGGCGTCTGCTACGCGACGCTGGGCGTGGCGCCCACCCGACGCTGGGTGGTGCAGTGGCCCGGCGCGCGGCGCTACTCGTCCGCGACGAGCCCGATCAACATGGAGATCGCGCTCAACGAGACCACCAACACCATCGACCTGGTCTACGGCCCGACGATGACCAGCGGCGGAACCATCGGCGTCGAGAACCAGACCGGCACCCAGGCCGTCACGTACCCGAGCACGATGCCCCTCGCCAACGTGCGCCTCCGCTTCACCCCCAACTGACCCCCTGAACAGCAGCGCGGCGGCCGTTCTCCGTTTCACCGGAGGAGGGCCGCCGCACCACTTCCCATCGATCGCCCGGTGGCTACGCCGCGGTGCGCGCCGTGGCGTTGTCGTTGGTCGCCGCCGGAGGCACCAGCACGTCCCCGGCGTTGCCCGCGGGCTCCAGCGCGGCGGCCAGCACCTCGCGCATGTCGTCGGCGAAGATGAACTCCATCGCCTCGCGCACGCTGGTGGGGATCTCCTCCAGGTCGCGCTCGTTGCGCGCCGGGAGGATCACCCGGGTGATGCCCGCGCGGTGCGCCGCGAGCACCTTGGCCTTGATGCCTCCGACGGGCATCACCTTGCCGCGCAGGGTGCACTCTCCGGTCATGGCGGTGTCGGGCCTCACCCGCCGCCCGGTGAGCAGCGAGGTGAGCGCCGTGAACATCGTCACGCCCGCGCTCGGACCGTCCTTGGGCACGGCGCCCGCCGGCACGTGGATGTGCACGTCGTGCTTCTCCATGGCGTCCGTCGGCACGCCCAGCTCCTCGGCGTGGGAGCGCACGTAGGTGAGGGCCGCGCGGGCCGACTCCTTCATCACGTCACCGAGCTGCCCGGTGATCTCCAGGGCGCCCCGGCCGGGCATCCTCGAGGTCTCGATGAACAGGATGTCCCCGCCCACCGGCGTCCACGCGAGGCCCGTCGCCACGCCCGGCGCCGCCGTGCGCTCGGCCACCTCGCTGAAGAACTTGGCCCGGCCGAGGTACTTCGCCACGTCCGGCGCGTCGACCACCACCCTGGCGAGCGTCTGGTCCGTCGCCCTCGCGACCTCCAGGGCCACCGCCCGGGTGATGCGGGTGATCTCCCGGGTGAGCTGCCTCACCCCGGCCTCGCGGGTGTAGTCCCTCGCGATGGTGCGCAGCGCCTCGTCGGTGAAGGTGAGCACCTCCTCGGGGATCGCGTGCTCCTTGCGCTGCTTGGGCACGAGGTGCTGCCTCGCGATCTGCACCTTCTCCTCGGTGGTGTAGCCCTGGAGCTCGATGATCTCCATGCGGTCGCGCAGCGGCGCGGAGATGGCGCCGAGGTCGTTGGCCGTGCACAGGAAGAGCACCTCCGACAGGTCGAAGGGGATCTCCAGGTAGTGGTCGGTGAAGGTCTTGTTCTGCTCGGGGTCGAGCACCTCCAGCAGCGCCGCCTCGGGCGAGCCGCCCCAGCCGCTGGTGAGCTTGTCGATCTCGTCGAGCAGCACCACCGCGTTGCGGGCCTTGGCCTTCTTGAGGGCGGCGATCACCCGCCCCGGCAGGGCGCCCACGTAGGTGCGGCGGTGACCGCGGATCTCCGCCTCGTCGCGCACCCCGCCCAGGGAGATGCGCACGAAGGGCCTGCCCGTGGCGTCGGCGATGGACTGCCCCAGGGAGGTCTTGCCCACCCCGGGAGGACCGGCGAGGCAGAGGATGGTCCCCCGCCCGCTGCCGGTCAGCTTGAGCACCGCCATGTGCTCCAGGATGCGCTTCTTCACGTCGTCGAGGCCCGCGTGGTCGGCGTCGAGCTGCCTCGCCACGGCGTCCACGTCGTCGGTCGCGGCGCTGCGCTTCGTCCACGGCAGGTCGGCGATGAGCTCCAGATAGGTGCGGATCACGTGGGCCTCGGCCTGCTGTCCGGCCATGGACTCCAGCCGTCGCAGCTCGCGGTCGGCGACGGAGCGGGCCTCCTCCGGGAGCTCGGCGTCGTCGAGCTTCTTCTTCAGCGCGGCCAGGGCGGAGTCGCCGTCGGGCTCGTCGCCGATCTCCTTCTTCATCGCGCGAATCTGCTCGCGCAGCAGGGCGTCGCGCTGGCTGCGGTTGACCTCGCGTCGCACGTCCTGGTCGATCTTGGACTTGATGTCGTTGAGCGCTCGCGCCTCGGCCACGAGGCTCGCGACCAGCCTCAGCCGGGCGCCCACCTCCGCCTCGCGCAGCACCTCGACCTCCTTCTGGGAGGGGAGCCCCAGGAGGGCGGCGACCTGATCGGCCACGCGGCCGGGGTCGGTCTCGTCGGCCTGCACGGTGCCGAGCGACCCGCCGTTGCGCGCGGCGAGCTCGGTCACGTGCTGCTTGAGCGACTGGGCGAGCAGCCGGGCCTCGGCGGCGTCGGCGGTCTCTTCCTCCAGGGCCTCGCCCTCGGCCAGCCAGTAGGGCTCGCTGCGGGCGATGCCGGTGAGCCGGAAGCGGCTCAGGCCCTCCAGCACCACCCGGTAGCCGCGGTCGCGGGTGCGCTCGACCTGCACGATGCGAGCGAGGGTGCCGACCTCGTGGAGGTCGCCGAGGCCGGGGTCGGTGACGCTGGGGTCACGCTGGGTCACGACCCCGAGGATCGCCCGGGCGCCGAGGTCGTCGAGGAGGGCGACCGAGCGGGTGCGCCCGACCGGCAGGGTGAGGGTGGTTCCGGGAAAGAGGGTCCCGCTGCGCAGCGGCAGCAGGGCGAAGGGGGAGCGAGGCATCACGGGGTCGGTTCGGTGGGTCATCGTCTTGGGGGCTCCTTCCGCGATCACTTCGTCGGCGAGCGCGCGCCGTCACAGGGCCCGTGACCACCACAGGTCGTGGCCTCACAGTCCCTCCGCGCGCCGTCGCTCCCGTTCTTGGCTTCCATCCCGCTGATTCACGTCGACCCCAACCGTTGGAGGGAGCCGCTCAGCAGGCGTTTCGATTCGAGAGTGAACGGAAACTAAATGCGTTCAACCGTTCGTCAAGGCGTCGGCTGGATTTGCTTCCAACGCTGCAAGAGTGAAATGACATTCATGCAGATGTGCAATGTCCGAAGTGCGGACAGTCTTCAAACCAGCTTGAATCCAGAGGTCGGCCCCCTGGCACGCTCTCTGCTGATAGGTGTCTCGGCGGCGGCGCCGGCGTCCTCCCCCCCCAACGCCTATGGTGCCGCCGCTTTAATTACTGCCCCCCACGGAGTTCGCTCCGCTGGGGGGCTGCTTCGTTCTGGGGTGGCGCTTCGAGTCCGAGGCGATCCTCGACGAAGGTGAACATCCGGCTGAGCCGTCGGAGCTCGTCGGAGCGCTGGGTTCCGGCCCCGTGGCCCACGTCGCGCTGCATGTAGAAGTACACGGGCGCTTCACCGGCCTGGGCGTCCTGGAGGCGCGCGGCGAACTTGGTCGAGTGGGCCCAGTGCACCCGGGTGTCGTGGTCGGCGGTCTCGATCCACGCGGCGGGGTAGCGGACGCCGTCTCTCACCCGGTGATAGGGCGAGTAGGCGTGGAGCCATCGGAAGGCGTCGGGCTGCGAGGGGTCGCCGTACTCGCTGGTCCAGATCTCCGCCGGGGGGAAGCGCGCGAAGCGGACCATGTCGTAGAGCCCGACGCTCGAGAAGGTCGCCGCGAAGCGCTCTGGCGCGCGGGTGAGCATGGCGCCCATGAGCAGCCCCCCATTGGATCCGCCGTTGATGGCGATGCGAGAGGGTGAGCTCCAGCGGCTGGTGGAGAGCCACGCCAGGACGGCCTCGAAGTCCTCGAAGACGTGCTCCTTGTTGCCCATGGCCCCGGCCTGGTGCCAGTCCTCGCCGAACTCCGCGCCGCCTCGGAGGTTGGCCACCACGTAGATGCCTCCTCGCTCCAGCCAGTAGATGGGGTCGCGGCGGAAGGTCGGGAGCAGCGACACGTTGAAGCCGCCGTAGCCGTAGAGGAGCACGGGGTTGCGGCCGTCCTGGGTGGCCGCGCGGGGGCGGAGGACGAAGGCGTTGATGGGGGTTCCGTCGCGCGAGGGGATGGAGGCGCGCTCCATCACGAAGCGGGAGAAGTCGACGTCCGTGGTGGCGTGGTCGATGACCTGGGGCTGCGGTGAGGGCGCGCGCGCATCGACGGCCATCACCGCCGAGGGCTCGAAGAAGGACTGGAACCCGAAGGCCACCACAGGGCTCTCCCCGCTGGAGACGATGGAGGGCGAGCTCCCCTCGGAGGGCAACGGGATCTCCCGGCCGTCGGTGCCATCGAGGGCGAAGGAGCGGAGCCGGGAGGCGATGTTCTGGAGGTGGCCCACCACGAGGCGATCGCCCGCGAGGGTGAAGTCCTCGATGGGGTTCTCTCCCTGGGCGACGACGGTGCGCCACGGGGCGGCGCCGAAGAGGGCGGGCTCGTCGCGCACGGCGGTCGAGGGAGGCGAGGCGAGCACCGCGGCGACCGGGGCGCCGTGGATGGCGAAGCGAGGCGCGCGGTCGTTGGTGAGCACGAACATCCGGCCGCGGTGGACGGTCGCGTGCGAGATGCTCTCCCTCCCGACGACCACCGGGACGGCGCGAGGGAGCGCCCCCGGGGCGACGGGAGCGCGGCGGTCGATGAGCAGCACGTCGGTGCGGCTCCAGCCCTTGAAGAGGTTGACCACCAGCCATCGGCCGTCGTCGGAGACGTCGGGCGACGGGGCGTGGGTGCGCTCGCTCACCTCGAAGACGCGGGCGTCGGCGGCGCCGTCGGGCGAGGCGCCGAGGCGGTGGAAGAACATCGCCCGCCAGTAGGTGTCCTCGGAGGCGGCGTCGTGGCGGGCTTCGCCCTCTCGGGGATAGCGGGTGAAGTAGAAGCCCGACTCGTCGGGCAGCCAGGAGAGCCGGCACCATTTGGTGTGCGCGATGGCCTCCGGGAGCAGCCGCCCCGTGGCGACCTCCATCACGCGAAGGGTGCTGCGCTCGTCGCCGTTCTGCGAGACGCCCAGCGCCAGGTAGCGGCCGCGAGGCGATGGGGCCATCCAGTCGATGGCGCTGCGAGGTCCCAGCGTGTGCGGGTCGAAGAGCTGCCTCGGGGGGCTCCATGCTCCCGCGGCGGAGCGCTCGCTCATCATGGCCACGGCCTGCTCCCGGTCGCCGTCGCGCTTGGTGTAGAAGACCCTCGACCCGCCGATGGAGGCGCCCCGCAGGTTGCCGATGGCGAGCAGCTCTCCGAGGCGGCGGGCGATGTCGGGCCTCGGGTGCGAGGAGAGGTACGCCTCGCTGCGGGCGTTCTGCGCCTGCACCCAAGGCTCGGTGACGGGCGAGGCGGTCTCCAGCGCCCGGTAGGGGTCGGCGACCTCGACGCCGTGGAGGGTCTCGGTGACGGCGCCGACTCGGGCGGGGGCGTTGATGGCGTCGGTGTCCCTCGCGGTGGTGGGAGCGCTGGCCGGAGCGGGCTGCGAGGGCGCGGCCCGGGGCGTCGGGGCGACCGGGTGGGCGCAGGAGAGCAGCGAGAGCGGGAGCATGACGAAGGCAGACACGGAGGAGCGCATGGCGGGGCACAGGATGCCATCGCGGTCGCGGACTGCGGTATCGTCCGCGCACGATGTTGACCCGACGAGATCTCCTGGCCGGAGTAGGCGCCTCGGTCGCGCTGGGCGCGGTAAGCGCGGGCTGCGACGACACCTCCACCCCGATGGCCGACAGCGGCGCTCCCCCGGTGGACGGCGGCCCTCCCATCGACATGGTCGACTTCCTCCATGGCGTGGCGAGCGGCGACCCGCTGCCCGACCGGGTGATCCTGTGGACGCGGGTGACGCCTCGCATGGGCGTCATGGGCACGGCCACGGTGCGCTGGGAGACCTCCAGCACCCCGGACTTCGCGACCGTCACGGGCAGCGGCACCTTCGTCACCACCGCGGCGCGCGACTACACCGTGAAGGTCGACGTCGCCGGGCTCACCGCCGGCACCACCCTCTACTACCGCTTCTCCGTGGGCTCGACGCGCTCCCCCGTGGGCCGCACCCGCACCGCCCCGTCGGGCTCCGTCGACCGGCTGCGCTTCGCGGTGGTCTCCTGCTCCAGCTTCGCGCACGGGTACTTCCACGCCTACCGCGACCTCGCCGAGCGCGCCGACCTCGACGCGGTGGTGCACCTCGGGGACTACATCTACGAGTTCCAGAACTACCTCTACGGCAACGTCAGGACCTACGACCCGCCCACGGCCGTGGTCACCCTCTCGGACTACCGCCGCCGCTACGCCCACTACCGCCGCGACGCCGACCTCCGCGCTGCCCACCAGCAGCACCCCTTCATCGCCATCTGGGACGACCACGAGTTCGCCAACAACGCGTGGCGCGACGGCGCGGACAACCACTTCCCCAAGACCGAGGGGATGTGGAGCGTCCGCAAGGCCGCCGCGATGCAGGCCTACTTCGAGTGGATGCCCATCCGAGAGCAGCCCGACGGGCGCATCTGGCGGCGCTTCGCCTTCGGCAACCTCGTCGACCTGATGATGCTCGACACCCGCGTCTGGGGGCGCTCCATGCAGGAGGTCGAGCCCTCCAACAACCCGAGCCGGGCGCTCCTCGGGGCCGACCAGGAGCAGTGGCTGCTCTCCAACGTGTCGAGCACCACCGCGCGCTGGAAGGTGATCGGTCAGCAGGTGCAGATCGGCCCCATCCGCCCCGACCTCAACGCCGACGGGTGGGAGGGCTACCCCGTGGCGCGCACCCGCTTCCTCCAGGCGCTCGCCACCATGCGCTCGTCCAACGTCGCCGTGCTCACCGGCGACATCCACTCGTCCTGGGCCATGGACATCGCGATCGATCCCTTCACCCCGTCGGCCTACAACCCGACCACGGGCGCGGGCTCGCTCGGCGTGGAGTTCATCACCCCGGCCATCACCTCGCCAGGCGACCACCCCGACGCCGTCCTCGCCACGCTGCTCTCGCAGAACCCCCACCTCCGCTGGGGCGACCCCGGGCTGCGCGGCTTCTACATCCTCGACTGCACCCCCGAGCGCCTCCAGGCCTCGTGGTACCTGCTCCCCGCCGGGAGCATCGAGCAGCGCGAGCGGCAGCGCACGGCCTTCGCCAGCGCGTGGAGCACCCTCCACGGGGCCAACAAGCTGAGCCCCGGCGGCGAGCCCGCGGCGCCCCGCGACAACCCCCCGGCGCTGGCCCCGGCCGAACCCGCCTGATCGACGTGGACGCCATGCGAGGACACGCGCTGCGCCGCTGGCTGGGCATCGGGGTTCTCGCAACGGCCTGCGCCACGGGCGCGGACGTCATCGATCCCAGCAAGCTGGACGGCGGCGAGCTGCCGCCCAAGGACCTCGACGGCGGCCTCGGGCGGGTCTGCCGCACGCTCGACGACTGCACCGGGCCGGACCTCTGCTCCAACGCCCAGGCCTGCGTGGCGCACCGCTGCGTGGTGGTCGGAGGCAGCGCCGGCTGCGACGACGGGGTCGCCTGCACCGACGACACCTGCGACGCCGTCGGGGGCCGCTGCGCCCACGCTGCCGTCGACGCGCGCTGCCCCTCGGGGAGCTTCTGCGCGGGGGCGAGAGGCTGCACCGAGGTGGTCCCTTGCGCGAGCGACACGGACTGCTCGGGCCTCGGCGGGGACGCCTGCGCGGGGGCCTGGAGCTGCGACACCGCCCGGATGCGCTGCGCCCAGGGGGACCCCTTCGACTGCTCCGACACCGACCCCTGCAACCTGGACGTGTGCGTCCCCGACGGGGCGACGCCGAGCTGCTCTCACCGCCCCGCGGACTTCAGCAGCGACCCCAACAACTGCGGCGCGTGTGGCACCGCCTGCGCCACCGGGGCGCACCAGACCGCGAGCTGCTCCGCGGGGACCTGCTCGTATGTCTGCGAGGCGGGCTACCTCGACACCGACCGCTCGCCGACCAACGGCTGCGAGTGCAACCCCTCCGCGGCCGACCTCCCGGACGTGATGTTCGAGGACGCCAACTGCGACGGCGTCGACGGCAGCGCGACCGGCGGGGTCTTCGTGTCGCCGAGGGGCAACGACTCGGGCGACGGGTCGATGGCGAGCCCGCTGCGCACCCTCGCCGCGGCCGTCACCGCCGCCGCGAGGGCGACGCCCCGGAGGGTGGTCTACGCCGCGGTGGGGAGCTACGCCGCGCCCCTCGAGCTGCGCGAAGCGGTGAGCATCTACGGAGGCTACGACGACGCCCGCTCCTGGGCGCGCACCCGAGACACCGCCACGGTGATCGAGCCCGGCGCCGGGGGCGTGGTGATCCGCGGGGTGTCGACCGAGCTGGAGCTGCAGCTGCTTACCATCCGGTCGGACGCGGCGATGATGCCTGGGGCGACGGCCTACGGGGTGCGGGTGATCGGGTCTCGCGGCCGGGTGCTGCTCAACCACTGCGCGATCACGGCGGGCAACGGGGGCAACGGCGCGGCGGGGATGCCCGGCACGGCGGGAGAGCCGGGGGGCGCCGGGGGCGGGGCGGGGGTTCCGGCGCCGGGCGCGGCGGGGCTGTCGATGTGCGGCGGCGCAGGAGGCGCGGGTGGCGCAGGGGTGAGCGGCACCAACAACGGCAACGTCGGTGCGCCGGGCGTCAACAACGCGCCGGGCTTCGGAGCGGGAGGCGCTCGGGGTTCGGAGGGCGGAGGGTGCTGCAGCTCCTCGGGCGACGTCGGCCGACCGGGCGGCGCGGGCGGCGCGGGGAGCCCCGGGTCTGGCGGGATGAACGGCGCGGCGGCGATGCGCCTCGGGACCGTGAGCGCCGAGGACGGCAGCTACGTCCCTGCGGTGGGAGCCGTCGGGACCAACGGCGGCGGCGGCGGTGGCGGCGGCGGCGGCGGCTCCGGCGGAGGCGATCGCAACGGGTGCCCCTTCTGCAACTCGGGCACGAGCGGAGGCGGAGGCGGAGGCGGAGGCGGAGGGTGCGGCGGCCACGGCGGGACGGCCGGAGGCGGCGGTGGCGGCAGCATCGCGGTGCTGAGCGTCGGCTCCACCGTGCACATCGAGCGGTGCCAGCTCACCACCGGGCGAGGCGGCTCGGGCGGCGCCGGAGGCCCCGGCGGCATGGGCGGCGCGGGAGGCTCCGGGGGAGCGGGAGGCGGGCACAGCCGCACCGCGGGCGACGGAGCCGTGGGTGGTCCGGGAGGCAGCGGAGGGAGCGGAGGCGGCGGCGGCGGCGGGGCGGGCGGCCCGTCGGTGTGCGTGTACTCGGTGGGCACCGCGGCGGTGACGTCGTCCATGACCTGCACCCGAGGCGGCGGAGGACCGGGCAGCCTCGGAGGGAGCGGCGGCGAAGGCGCGGTGAACAACGGCCCGCCGGGCTTCTCGGAGGACACCCAAAGCGCGACGCCCTGAGAGGAGCGGACATTGCCTGTCATCGAAGTGATCGCGCCCGGGCAGTGGCGCACCCAGCCCTGGGCCAACGGCGCGGGCGTCACCCACGAGCTCGTCCGCTGGGGAGGCACCGACGCCTTCGACGCGAGGATCAGCGTGGCCGAGCTGGTCGCACGGAGCCCCTTCTCGCGCTTCGCGGGCTACGACCGGTGGCTCGCTCCGGGCGGCGAGGTGACGCTGGTGCTGCCCGACGGAGCGCGGCGGTTGACCCGCGGAGAGGCGCTCTCCTTCCCGGGCGAGCTCGACGTGGTGGGCGAGCCCTCGGCCCTGACCTGGGACCTCAACGTGATGGTGCGCCGGGGCATCGCGTGGTCGGCGGAGATCGTGAGGGCGCGCACCGTGCGGGTCGCGGCGGCGGGCGTGACGGCCCTCTTCGCGATGGACGGGGGAGCGAGCGTGGAGGTCTCGGGGCGGCGGGTGGAGCTGCCTTCGAGGGGCGCCCTGCTGGCGAGCGCGAGCGAGGGCTTCGCGGTGACGGTGGAGGCGAGCGAGGGCGCGCTGGTCGCGTGGGTGCACCTCGACCTGCGGGCGGGCGGAGCCCTGATCCCCCCTGCGGCTCTCCCCGGTTGACGCGACCCCCCCGGGCGGCATAGCCCCTCCGATACCCCACACAGCCATGAGTACCCCCGACGACCTCGACCTCGCGGCGCAGCAGACGACGGCCCTCCACGCCCTGGACGCCGCCGACTCCTCCGAGGCGCTCGAAGCCTTCTACCGCGCCTGGCTCTCGCCCTCCGGCGCCACCACCCGGCTGAAGCGCGGCATCGGCCGCCTCCCCGCCGACCAGCGCGCGGCCTTCGGCAAGAACGTCAACGCCCTGCACGCCGAGCTCGAGACCCGCTTCCAGCAGCGGCGCGAAGTCGTCAAGACCCGCGAGCTCGCCGAGCGCATCGCCGCCGAGGCCCGCGACGTCACCCTGCCCGCGAGGCCGCGGCCCGCCGGCGCCTACCATCCGGTAACCCTGGTGATGCGCGAGGTGCTCGACGTCTTCCAGCGCATGGGCTTCTCGGTCTTCGAGTCGCCCCACGTCGAGACCGACGACTACAACTTCGGCCTCCTCAACATGCCCGCCGATCACCCCGCGCGCGACATGCAGGACACCTTCTACCTCGACAACGAGCGGCTGCTGAGGACGCACACCTCGGCGGGGCAGATCCGCGCGATGCGGGAGCTCGGAGGCAACGGCACCCGGCCCGTGCGCGTGGTGCTCCCGGGCCTCTGCTACCGCAACGAGAACATCACCACCCGGAGCGAGATCCAGTTTCACCAGGTGGAGGGCCTGCTCGTCGGCAGGAGCGTTCGCATGAGCGACCTCAAGGGCGTGCTGCTCCAGTACGCGAGGCTGCTCTTCGGCCCCGACCAGCAGGTGCGCCTCCGGGGGAGCTACTTCCCCTTCACCGAGCCCTCGGTGGAGGTCGACATCCGCTGCACCCTCTGCGGCGGCAACGGGTGCCGGGTGTGCAAGCAGACCGGGTGGCTCGAGCTCCTCGGCGCCGGCATGGTGCACCCGGTGGTGCTCGCCAACGGCGGCTACGACCCCGACGAGTGGCGCGGCTTCGCCTTCGGCATGGGCATCGAGCGCACCGTGCTCCAGCGCTACGACATCCACGACATCCGCTACCTCTTCGGCAACGACCTGCGGCTGCTCCAGCAGTTCCGCTAAGAGACTCATCCCATGCGCGTCTCCCTCTCCTGGCTGCGATCGTTGGTCCCGGTCTCCCTCGACACCCCCGCGCTCGTCGAGCTGCTCACCCGCGCGGGCCTCGAGGTCGACGCCATCCACACCGTCGGCGCGCTCGACCCGCTCGCCCTCGTGGGCCGCGTCGTCTCCCGCAAGGCCCTCCAGTCGGCCACGCACTTCGTCATCGACGCGGGGCCCTCGCACCCGGGCGTGAGCGTGGTCTCCAAGGCCCCCAACGCCGAGCGCTTCGACGTCGGCGCCGCGGTCGCCATCGCCCTCCCCGGCGCCACCCTCATCGACGGCCACGGTAGCGACTTCGCCCTGGTCACCGTCGCCAGCGCCAAGGTCTATGGGGTGCAGTCCGACGGGGTGCTCTGCTCCGAGAGGGAGCTCGGCGTCGGCGACGACCACACCGGGCTCATGCCCCTCGCCACCGACGCCCCCAGCGGAACCGCCCTCTCCGCCGTGCTCCCCATCCCCGATGGGGCCGAGGCCGACGAGGTGCTGGAGGTGGCGATCCTGCCCAACTTCGCCCGCTGCCTTTCGATGGTCGGCGTGGCCCGCGAGGTCGCCGCCCTCACCGGAGCGCAGGGCCACTACGACGTCGCCCTCGACGAGCTGGACGTGGTCTCCGGCGAGCTCGACGCGCAGGTCGAGGCGACGGACGCCTGCCGCCGCTTCAGCACCGCGCGGGTCGAGGGGGTGAGGGCGGTCGCGTCGCCGCGATGGATGCAGCGGCGCCTGGCGCTGGCGGGCGTGGCGGTCATCGACCACCTGGTAGACGTCACCAACTACTGCATGATCGAGCTGGGGCAGCCGATGCACGGCTACGACCTCGCTCGCCTCGGGGCCTCCACCGTGGGGGTGCGCCGGGCGCGCGAAGGCGAGGCCGCCAGGCTGCTCAACCGGGCCGACGGAGAGCCCGCCGTGGCGCTCCCTGCCGGGACGCTGATCATCACCGCGGGCGACGTGCCCGTCGGGGTCGCCGGGGTCATCGGAGGGTCGGACACCGCCATGCGCGCCGACACCACCTCGGTGCTGCTGGAGAGCGCGTGCTTCGACTGGCCCTCGGTGCGGCGCAGCAGCGCGGCCCTCAAGGTGCACACCGACGCCTCGACGCGCTTCGCCCGAGGGGTCGACCCCACGCTGAGCGTGCTGGCGATCCGCCGGGCGGTGCGGCTGTGGCGCGAGTGGTCCTCGCCCGACCTCAAGGTGACCGCGACCGGCGACTGGCAGCGCGCCCCCATTGTTCCGGGGGTGGTGCAGTTTACCCAGCAGGGTATTGCCTCGGTGCTGGGCCTGGAGGCCACGAAGGCAGAGCTCACCGAGGCGCTCGCCAGGGTGGGCATCACGGTGAGAGAGGCCGCGGGCGGGGCGCTGGAGGCGGTGGTTCCGCCGGGGCGCGAGGACGTGACGAGGCCGTGCGACCTGGCGGAGGAGTTCGCGAGGGTGACGGGCTTCGACCGCGTGCCGGAGACGATGCCCAGCGAGGCGCTGCCCTTCCACACCCCGTCGCGGCGCTACACGCTCCGCGAGGGGCTGCGCGACGCTCTGGTGCGCGGGGGACTGCAGGAGCTGCTCACCTACTCGCTCATCGCCCCGGAGTCCGAGGCGTTGCTTGGCGCGGAGCCCGACGAGACGCCGCGGCTGAAGGTGCTCAACCCGATCAACGTCAACCGCACCTCGCTGCGGCGCACGCTGCTCGCGGGCCTCATGGAGACCCTGAGGGAGAACCACCGGCACACGCCCGACGCGCAGGTCTTCGAGATCGGGGTGGTGTTCCTGCCGGAGCTGCCGTCGCCGTATGGGCGGGGGCTGCCGGCGGAGAAGCTGCGGGTGTCCTTCGCGCTCACCGGGCGCATCGAGCGGGCCTCGATGCACGGCGGGGCCGACCGGGGGGCCGACCTCTTCGACGGCGTCGCGGTGGTCGAGCACCTGCTGCGGGCGCTGCGCTTGAAGGGCGTGGAGATCGTGGCGGAGGAGGCCGCCCCCTACCAGCCGGGGCTCTGCGCCGAGCTGCGCAAGGGAGAGAGGCACTACGGCCGCTTCGGGGTGGTGCACCCCGAGGTGTGCGCGCGCTTCGACATGGAGGGCCGCCGCGTGGTGGCCGGGGAGCTCGACCTCGACGCGCTGCTCGACGAGGCCGGGACCACCTTCAAGACCGTGGCGCCGCCGCGCTTCCCGTCGCTGCCCATCGACGTGTCGATGTTCGTCGGGCGGGCGGTGAGCGCCGGGCAGGTCGTGGCGACGGCGCTGGGCGCTGGGGGCGCGCTGCTCAAGGGCGTCGAGGTGATCGACGAGTTCAGCGGCGCTCAGGTGCCCGAGGGGATGCGGTCGCTGGCGATCCGGCTGGAGCTCAACGCGGGCGACCGGAGCCTGACGGCGGCCGACGCGCAGGCGGTGCGGGTGCTGGTGACGACGGCGCTCACTGCGGCGCTTGCGGCGCAGGTGCGGGAGTAGCGGCGACGCTGCCGAGGCGTATCGGCCACAGCTCCTGGCGCAGCGGGTCGCCAGGGAAGGACTCGATGCCCTCGAAGCCGAGGGCCCGAGGCACGGAGCCGTCGCCCGGCAGGTAGGCGGTTCCGAAGAGCCAGTCCCAGACCGCGAGGTTGATCGCGAAGTTGACGTTGGTCGGGCCAGCGCTCGGGTGCGCGTGATGCCAGATGTGCATCTCCGGGCCGTTGAGCACATAGCGCAGCGCGCCCATGCGAACCCGCAGGTTGGCGTGGTTGAGGTGCCCGATCGCGGTGGAGACGACGGCGATGACGAAGAGCGCTCTCCCGTCGAAGCCCAGCAGCGCCAGCGGAACGTACTGAAGGGACTTGTAGACGAGGATCTCGCCGAAGTGGAAGCGCATGCTCCCCCAGAAGTCCATCGCCTCGATGGAGTGATGGACCTTGTGCAGCTCCCAGAGGGCCGGCACCCGATGGAGCAGGTTGTGGATGCTCCACTGGATGAAGTCGATGGCGACGAAGGCCACGACGAGCTGCGCCCACCAGGGCCATCCCTCGGCGACGCGAAGGTGGAGGTTGATCCCTCGCGACGCGAGGGAGCTATCGAGGGCGCGGGAGAGGGGCTCGGTGACGAGCGCGAGCCCGACGCCCAGCCAGTGCCCGTTGAGGACGATGTAGACGAGGTCGGTGGCGAGGCCGCGGCGGAAGAAGCCCTGGCGCGCGTCCCTGGGCCAGAGGCGCTCCAGGGCGATGAAGAGCGCCGAGAGCGCCGCGAGCCAGATCCAGTAGGTCATCCGTTCCACCGTGAGATGCTGCCGAGGTCGCGCACGGTGTAGCCGGCGGCGCCGAGCACCGCGGCGGCCTGGGCCGAGCGCGCCCCCGAGGCGCAGTAGACGACCACCGTGCGGTCGCGGGGAATCTCCCCGAGCCGTCCGCCGAGCTCGTCGATGGGGATGAGCACCGCGCCCTCGATGTGCCCGGACTGCCACTCGCCGGGGGTGCGCACGTCGACGAGGGTCGCGCCCTGGGCGACGAGCGCGTGGGCCCCGGGGCCGTCGATGCCCGACACGCGGCCCGACGAGGCCTGGGTCGATGATCCGGCCGAGGCGCTGTCGCAGGCGACGAGCGACGACGAGGCCGCGGCGAGGAAGAACGCGAACGCGAAGGGGGTCAGACGCTTCATGGGGCTCTCTTCTGCGCCGCCGCGAGGACGGACGCCCGGTTGAACAGTTGGTACGTGGCCACGATCAGCGCGACCCAGGGCGCGCCGTGCATCACGAGGTCGAAGACGTCCATCGGGGCGGTGAGCGTCCCTCGCGAGAGGTTCACGAGCTGCTTCCAGATGTGCGCGTGGGGGTAGAAGGGGGCGAGCCCGAGCGTCGCCGAGGCCAGCGCCGCCATCACGACCCGGTTTCCCTGTTGATCCCACGCGAGGCGCAGGGGGCTGCTCTTCACCGCTTCTTCCGACATCCATGACCTCCGGTCTTCGAGGGATGAGAGCCAGCGCGCGTCGGAAAGGTTCATGGCGCGCGCACCCGTCGGCGGCCGGAGGTACCGTCACGCCCCGTGAGGATCACGCTGCCCTGGGTGCTGTCGCTCTCCCTCGCCGCCTGCGGGGGCTCGCGAAGCTCCGGCGGCGACGCGGGCGCTGCTCGCGACGCGGCGGCCGACGTCGCCCCCACGCGGGTGGGCGCCGCGTGCCGGGGTGACGACGACTGCGCCGGGCTACGGTGCGCCACGCGCTTCGAGCGGATGTGCGCCGGGCCGGTTCGACCGCACACCTGGACCTTCGATTTTCCGGGCGGCTGGTGCAACCCGGCGATCGACCTCGCGCGAGGCGACATCCCCGGCGGGTGCCCCTCGGGGAGCACCACCATGACCGCCTTCGTGGGCTGCGACGGCGTGCCGTTTCGCTTCTGCACTCGGCCGTGCGCGACCCACGCCGACTGCCGCGCCGCCGAGGGCTACCGCTGCAACCGCGAGTCGATGCTGTGCATGCCGCCCGCGCTCGCTCCCGAAGAGCCCGACGCGGGCGCCGACGGGGGGTGACCCCTTCCACCCGTTGCGTCGGCTCCCTACCATCTGGTAGGGAGTCAGCCGGGACCATGGTCGCCTCGGACGAGCGCAGCGGGCGGGGAGAGGTGCGGCCCTCGGTGGTGCGCGAGGCCACGAGGCTCTTCGCCGAGCGCGGCTTCGACGGCACGGCGCTCCAGGACATCGCCGACGCGGTCGGGGTCTCCAAGCCCGCGGTGCTCCACTACTTCCCCTCCAAGGAGCACGTCCGCGACGCGGTGCTCGACGGCTTCCTGGCCCACTGGAAGGAGGCGCTCCCGCAGCTCCTCTTCGCGGCGCCGACGGGCCTCGGGCGCTTCGAGGCCATCTTCGGCGCGGTGCGGCGCTTCTTCGCGGAAGATCCCTACCGGGCGAGGATCATCCTCCGGGAGATGCTCGACCGGCCGGAGGCCATCCGGGCGCTGCTGCGCGAGGCGGTGCGCCCCTGGCTCGAGGCCATCGCGGGCTTCATCCGCGCCGGCCAGGCGGGCGGGACCCACCACCCGGACCTCGACCCCGAGGCCTACCTGCTACAGATGCTCCAGGTGGTCATCGCAGCAGGGGTCTCCAACCCGGTTCTGCCGGTCGCCCTCGAGGACGACCTCGCGAAGGCCCGCGCCCGCAGCGACCGCGAGCTCGACCGCATCGCCCGGGCGGCCCTCTTCGTCGCCCGCGACCCCGTCTCCCCCCCGAAGCCAACCCGGGCGCCCACGAAGCGCCGGCCTACCAAGAGGTAACCACACATCCCCATGGCGAGCTTCCTCACGGACAACGACGACCTGCGGTTCTACCTGGAGCGAGGCATCGACTGGGACGCCCTGGTGGAGGTCACCGAGTACGGCTACCGCACCCCCGACGGCTTCAAGACCCCCGCCGAGGCCCGGACCTTCTACGCCGAGATCGCCGCCATGATGGGCGAGCTCGTCGCCAGGGAGCTCGGTCCTCGGGCGGCCACCATCGACCGGGAGGGCAACCAGCTCTCCGAGGGGGAGGTCACCGAGGGCCCTGCGATGCAGGCCTTCTTCGCGGCGCTCAAGGCCGCGGAGGTGCACCGGCTGTGTCTCCCCCGCGAGCTCGGCGGGCTCAACGCCCCGCTCGCGCTCTACTTCCTCGTCGCGGAGATGGTCGCCCGGGGGGACGTCTCGGCCATGACCCACTTCTCCTTCCACGGCGGCATGGCCATGGCGATGCTGGCCTACTCCATCCACGAGGGCACCACCGACTTCGACGTGGCCGCCGGGCGCATCGCCAGCACCCGCTTCGGCGAGTACATCGAGGAGATCGCCCGGGGCGACGCCTGGGGCTGCATGGACATCACCGAGCCCGACGCCGGCTCGGACATGGCCCGGCTTCGTGCCCGCGCCACCCAGGACGACGAGGGCCGCTGGACCGTCTCCGGAGAGAAGATCTTCATCACCTCGGGGCACGGGAAGTTCCACTTCGTCATCGCCCGAACCGAAGACCCCAAGGGGGACGACGCCTTCTCGGGGCTGCAGGGGCTGTCGATGTTCCTGGTGAAGGCCTACGACGACCTACCGGATGGTAGGCGGGTGCGCCACGTCTCCATCGAGCGCCTCGAGGAGAAGCTCGGGCACCACGGGTCGGTGACCGCCGCGCTGCTCTTCGACAACGCCCCGGCGCAGCTCATCGGCAAGCGGGGCGAAGGCTTCAAGTACATGCTGGTGCTGATGAACAACGCCCGCGTGGGCGTCGCCTTCGAGTCCATCGGCCTCGGGGAGTGCGCCCTCCGCATGGCGAGGGAGTACGCCGCGGGGCGGCGCTCGATGGGCAAGGCCATCGCCGACCACGAGATGATCGCCGACCTGCTCGACGAGATGGAGACCGACCTGCTGGGGCTGCGGGCCCTGGCGGCGACCTCGGCCTTCCACGAGGAGATGTCGCAGAAGATGGCGCTGCTCGAGCGCTTCACCGCGGGCGCCCCGGAGGCCGGGCGGGTGAAGGCCGAGCTGCCGAAGCACCGGGCGCTCTCCCGGAGGTACACCCCGCTGCTCAAGTACCTCGCGGCGGAGAAGGCCGTGGAGATCGCGAGGCGCAACGTGCAGATCCACGGGGGCGTCGGGTACACGAGGGAGTACGGCGCGGAGAAGCTCCTGCGAGACGCGCTGGTGCTGCCCATCTACGAGGGCACCAGCCAGATCCAGTCGCTGATGGCCATGAAGGACACCCTCATGGGGATCATCAAGCGACCGCAGGCCTTCCTCGGGCGCATGGCCCAGGCGCGCTGGCGCTCGGTGTCGTCCACCGACCCGCTGGAGCGTCGGGTCGCGGCCGTGTCGGTGCTCTCGCTCTCGGTGCAGCAGCACCTGCTCACCCGCACCGCCGCCGACAAGCTGAAGACCCTGGGCGGCACCTCCCCCGCCACCTGGAAGGCCTCGCTCTCCAGGGAGTGGGACCCGAAGCGCGACTTCGCCCTGGCGATGCTCCACGCCGAGCGGCTCACGCGCTTGCTGGCGGACGAGGCGATCGCGGAGATCCTGCTGGAGCAGTCGAGGCGCTTCCCCGAGCGGAGGGAGGTGCTGGAGCGCTGGCTCGACCGGTGCGAGCTGCGCGACAGGGCGCTTCACGAGGAGATCACCACCACGGGGGAGCGGATGCTCTCCAAGCTGGCGTCTCGCCGGGCGGAGGTGGGGTCATGACCGATCTGCTGGTCGAGCTCGGCCGCAACGCCACGGCCCGTCGCCTCGTCTCCGCCCTCGGCCTTCCGCTTCCGCTTCCGGTGGCGCTGCGTCGAGGGCGGGGCCCGCTGCCGTCTCAGCCGCTGGCCGACCAGTCGGTCGTGGTGGGCTCCGGGGCGGAGGCCCCGCTGCTGGCGATGCTCGCCTCGGCGCTCACCGAGGCGGGCGCCGACCCGCTGCTCGACGGCTGCTACCCGGAGGCCTTCCTCGGCCCTGGAGAGGCCCGCGGACGCCCCGCCCGGGCGGCCTCGACGCTCCCCGAAGCCAGGCGCGTGGACGCCCTGGTCTTCGACGCCTCGGGGCTCTCGGGGTCGGACGCGCTCGGGGCGCTGCATGGGTTCTTCCAGCCGTGGGTGGGGCGGATCGCCCGCTCTGGGAGGGTGCTGGTGCTGGGGCGTCCCTCGGACGACCCGGGGCTCTCCAGCGAGGCGGCGGCGGCGCAGTCGGCGCTCGACGGCTTCGTCAAGAGCCTCGCCAAGGAGCTCGGCCGCCATGGGGTGACCGCCAACCTGCTGCGGGTGGAGGCAGGCGCCGAGGAGCGCGCCGGGGCCGTCGTGCGCTGGCTGCTTACCAACCGGTCGGCCTTCGTGTCGGGGCAGCCGGTGAGGGTGTCGCTGGGCGCCGCGGGGGAGACTGCTGCGCTGCTGGTGAAGCCGCTGGAGAAGAGGGTGGCGCTGGTGACCGGGGCGGCCCAGGGCATCGGCGCGGCGACCGCGAGGGCGCTGGCGGCGGAGGGCGCTCGGGTGCTGTGCGTCGATCGACCGCAGGAGGAGCAGGCCGCCTCGGCGCTGGCGAAGGAGCTCGGCGGCGCGGTGGCGCTGGCCGACCTGTCGGACCCGGCCTCGGTGGCGGTGGTGGCGGCGGCGGTGGAGGCGCTGGGCGGGGTCGACGTGGTGGTGCACAACGCGGGGGTGACGCGCGACCGGACGATGGCGCGCATGAAGCGGGAGCACTGGGACGCGGTGCTGGCGGTCAACCTCAGGGCGGTGCTGGCGCTCGACGCGGCGCTCGATCCGCTGCTGCGCGATGGGGGGCGGGTGGTGTGCCTGTCGTCCATCGCGGGCATCTCGGGCAACGTGGGACAGACGGCCTACGCGGCCTCGAAGTCGGCGCTCGTCGGCTGGGTGAGGGCGCGCTCCCGGGCGCTGGGAGCGAGGGGCGTGACGGTCAACGCGGTGGCCCCGGGCTTCATCGAGACCCGGATGACGGCGGCGGTCCCGGTGGCGATTCGAGAGGCGGGGCGGAGGCTCTCGGCGCTGGGCCAGGGGGGATTGCCGGAGGACGTGGCGCAGGCGATCGCCTTCCTGGCGTCGCCGGGTGCGCAGGGGGTGACGGGGCAGACGCTGCGGGTGTGCGGCGGGGCCTTCCTGGGGGCGTAGCGAGGAGAGATGTCGATGAGTGGGGCCCCCTTCCCCGCTGCCGCGCGCCCTAACCCCCGCGGAGCGGGGGCAGGGCTCAGGCGACTGGTGACAGAGTGATCGTACTGGAAGGCTTCCGCGGTGCCCGTTCAAGCACGTGGCCTCGATCCCCTGAGCCCTGCCCCCGCTCCGCGGGGGTTAGGGCGCGCGGCAGCGGGGAAGGGGGCTCTACCCACGCCGCGAGAGAGCCGTACCCGCAGCGTCAAACGGCTATTCGCACTCATGACGAATGGCGGCGAGAGCGGCAATGAATGACAACGAATCATTGATGAGGAGATGTCGATGAACAAGCAGGACGGGCGGCGCGCGGTGGTGGTGACCGGGGCGAGGACGCCCTTCGTGAAGGCCTTCGGGGACTTCACCACGATGGACACCATCGCCCTCGGGGTGGCGGCCTCGCGAGGGGCGATGGCGAAGGTGGGCCTCGGGGTGCGGGACATCGACTCGGTGGTCTGGGGCGGGGTCATCCTGCCCAGCGGGTCGCCCAACGTGGGGAGGGAGATCGCCCTCGACCTGGGGCTCGATCCGAGGGCCGAGGCGATGACCGTGACCCGGGCGTGCGCCTCGGGGCTGCAGGCGATCACGCTGGCGGCGGCGGCCATCGAGCGGGGCGAGGCCGACGTGGTGCTGTGCGGAGGGAGCGACTCGACCAGCAACGCGGAGATCAAGCTGCCGCAGAAGGTGGTTCACGCGCTGGCGCCGCTGGCGCTGGGCAAGCCGACGCGGTCGGACTACCTCGCGGTGCTGAGCCAGCTCTGGCCCATCACCGACCTGCTGCCGAGGCAGCCGAAGATCGCCGAGCGCTCGACCGGAGAGGTGATGGGCGAGGCGGCGGAGCGCATGGCGAGGCGCAACGAGGTCGGCCGCGCGGAGCAGGACGCCTTCGCGCTGCGATCGCACCAGCGGGCGGCGGCGGCCATCGCGGGGGGAGTCTTCGACGACGAGGTGGTGGAGGTGACCACGCCGGAGGGGAAGACCGTGCGCGCCGACGGGCTGGTGCGAGGGGACACCTCCCTGGAGAAGCTGGGGAAGCTGCGGGCGGCCTTCGCCAAGGACGGCACGCTCACCGCGGGCAACAGCAGCGCGCTCACGGACGGAGGCGCGGCGGTGGTGCTGATGAGCGAGGCGAAGGCGCGCTCGCTGGGGCTCAAGCCCAGGGCGGCGCTGCGGTCGTGGGCCTACGTGGGGGTCGATCCGGCCGATCAGCTGTTGATGGGTCCGGCGCTGGCGATGCCGCTGGCGCTGGAGCGAGCGGGACTCTCGCTCGGGGACATCGACCTGGTGGACCTGCACGAGGCCTTCGCGGCGCAGGTGCTGAGCGTGCTGAAGATGCTGGCGAGCGACAGCTTCGCGAAGGCGCGGCTGGGGAGGGAGAGCGCCGTCGGCACGGTGCTGGACGAGCGGCTCAACGTGTACGGCGGCTCGCTGGCATTGGGTCACCCCTTCGGCGCGACGGGCGCCCGGATGGTGACCACGATGGCCAACGAGCTGGCGCGAACGGGGAAGAAGACGGCGCTGCTGGGCATCTGCGCGGCGGGGGGCCTCGGGGCGGCGGCGGTGCTCGAACGGGTGGAGTGATGCCGGGTCGATCGCCGACGATTGCCCCTTGACCCCTCCAGGGTGTCCCCTCCATCCCCGTGATGGTCGCGCGCCCTCGCCTTCTCCAGCTTGCCCTCTGCTCGGTGCTCCTCACCTGCGTGGGCGTGGAGCCCGATGGGTGCCTCTCCTCCTCTGATCCGCGCTGCGTGCCGCCCTCCCCCTGCGCGGCCATCGCCTACACCTGCTCGTCGGGCGCCGCCCTCGCCGCCCGCATGGAGCGCCCCGAGCAGCGCCTCCCGGGCCTCGACGCCATCGCCACCCCGGGCGACCTCATGCTCTCCAACGGCTACGTCCGCGCCTTCTTCGACGCCCCGGAGCACCCTCACCACCTCGCCACCTCCGGCGGCTCGCTCCTCGACTTCGCCCCCGTCGACGGGACCGATCACCTCAATCAGGTCTATCAGATCACCGGCATCCTCCCCCGAGACGGCGCCCGCTACACCGAGACCCAGCTCATCAACGAGCCCGGCCTCGCCGCCGTCGTCTTCCGTGGAACCCTCGACGGCTTCCCCCGCTCACGCATCGTCACCCGCTATGAGCTGCGCGCCTGCGACCGGGGGCTGCGGGTGCGCACCGAGCTCCACCACGGCGGCCGCGAGCTGACGACGTGGTTCCTCGCCGACGCGTGGTTCTGGGGCGACCGCAGCATGACGCCCTTCGCTCCGGGCCGGGGCGAGGGCTTCCGTCACCGCGAGCTCGACCTCGTCGAGATCGACGGGTCGTGGTCGACCTTCGACTGGATGGCCGCCTCGTCCCACGTCGGAGCCGGCGACACCAGCTACGCCTCCGTCGCCTGCGGGCGCCCTCAGCTCGAGGGCGTCCACGACCCGACCATCTCCGCCGCGGGCCTGCCTCGCACGGTCATCGTCCCCGGCGACGGCATCGCCTTCGAGCGGATGATCTTTACCGGGTCCGGTAACGGCATCGCCGGCGCCGCGGCCCTCGCCCTCGACGCCCACGCCCGCATGAACGGCGGCGCGCTCACGGAGCTTCGAGGCCGCCTCGTCGACGCCGCGGGCAACCCCATCGGCGGCAGCGAAACGCTCGCTTCCATCGAGGTCTACGAGCCCGGGACCACCACCCCCGACGACCCCGCCACCGTCGCCCCCTGGTCGCAGGTGGTCCCCGGCCCCGACGGGACCTTCAGCGTGCGGGTTCCTTCCGGGCGCTCCTACCGGCTCCGGCTCCACCGCTTCGGCAGAGCCCATGGAGAGGCCATCGCGGTGCAGGCCGTCGGGGCGGTCACGGTGCTCCCCGACATCGTTCGCCCCGCCCCTTCGCGGCTCACGGTGCGGGTCACCGACGCGGTCTCGATGCAGGGCGTCGACGCCGAGCTGGTGCTCATCCCCGCCGAGGGGACCGCGGACGCCCTCGAAGGCACCGTCCACGGCTTCTTCGGGCAGGGCTGTGCGCCCTACCTCGGACCTCCCCATGGGGCCTCCCCAGGGTGCAACCGGGCCCTGGCGCGCGGGGGCTCCACGGACTTCGCGCTGCCCCCGGGGAGCTACACGGTCTACGCCCACGCGGGGCTCCATCGCACCCTCGGCCGGGGCGCCGTCACCGTCGCCGAAGGGGTCTCCGCCTCGGTGGACATCACCCTCCGCGACGTCGCGGTCTTCCCGACCGGATCGCTCATGGGAGACTTCCACGTCCATGGAGGGAGGAGCTTCGACACGGCGCTCCCCGACCGGGAGCGGGTGCTGTCCTTCATGACCTCCGGGGTCGACGTGGTGATCGCCACCGACCACGACGTCTGCACCTCCTACGACGACACCCTTCGGGCGCTGGGGCTCTCCGACCGCGTCACGGTGATCTCGGGCTCCGAGATCACGGGCCTCGTACCCTTCCTCATCCGCCCTGGATCGACCGTGCCTCGCACCCTCGGCCACTGGAACTTCTGGCCCCTGCGCCACGACCCCACGGAGATCAACGACGGCTCTCCCTACGACGAGCGCCAGGAGCCCGGTCAGCTCTTCGATCGCATGAGGGCGAGCGTGGGCGAGCAGGGGGTGATCCAATGCAACCACCCGGTGGCGGAGATGAAGGTGGGGCGCGACGAGGGCTACCTCCGGGCGCTCGGCTATGACCCGAGACAGGCCTTCCCGATGTCCGAAGACGGGAGCGGCGCGGGGATGGTCTGGCGGCGCCCCGGGGGGCCGACGAGACATCGCAACATCGATTGGGACACCCAGGAGGCCATGAACGGCGCCGGGGTGGTGCTCAACCTTGGATACCGGGCGCTGTGGTTCCAGATGTTGTCGCAAGGGATCATCCGGGCGGCGACGGCCAACAGCGACTCTCACTCCCTCAACACGGAGACCATGGGCTATCCCCGCAACGTGGTGCTGGGGAGCTTTCCCAGGACGGGCTTCGACCGCGACGCCTTCAACGCCGCCGTGCGGGCCGGGCAGATGGTGGGCACCAACGGACCCTTCATCGAAGCCACGGTGATGGGGATGGATGGCAGTCCGCGAGGTCCTGGGGTGACGCCCTTCGCTCCGGGGCCGGGGGCGGTGCTGAACGTGGAGGTGAGGGCCGCGCCGTGGGTGGGCGTCACCGAGGTGAGGGTGATCGTCAATGGGACGGTCGCCCGCACCATCACCGGCGCCGCCATCCAACAGCCCCCGGACCCTTATGGACACGAGGGGGTGCTGCGATGGCGGGGCTCGATACCGCTGTCGGAGCTCACGGGGGGGAGGGACGCGTGGGTGGTGGTGGAGGCGGGGATGCCCATTCCCCGCACGGCCGACGTCGCGGACGAGGACGGCCAGGACGGCTACATCGACCACGTGGACGGCGACGGCGACGGGGCCATCGACGACACCGGGATGCTGCGACCGCCCCCGAGCGACCCGAGATATCCATTGGACATCGTGGCGCCCGGGAGCCTTCCCTTCGCGTTCACCAACCCCTTCCTGGTCGACATGGACGGCGGCGGCTGGAGGGCTCCCCGATGAGCGCCCTCCACGCTGCGATGAGCGCCCTCCTCGGGCTTTCGCTGGTGACCACCCTCGCGGCGGCCCAGGGCTCGACGGTGTGTGAGCGAGGGAGGAGCGGTCCACGGTTGCCGCTGGGGGTGACGCTGGGCGAGGCCGACCTCGGAGTGACCCCATCGCCCTGCGGAGGTCGGGTGTTGTCCCTTGAAGGAAGAGGCACCGCGCTGCTGGAGCTCGATGACTTCTACGGCGCCATCGACGCCGGGGCGGTGATCTCCGGGAGCTATCCCTTGAGCGATCGCTGGTGGCTCTCCGGGGCGATCGCTCCGTTGCAGTTTCGCTATGTGCAGAACGCCAGCATCGCGGCGACCTCCCTCGGCCTCGGGGCGACCACCCTGGGGCTTCACGCCTGGGTGGTGGACGGACCGCGCTGGAGGGTGTCTGCGTATGGTCGGTTGAGGGTTCCGACGGAGACCGGGAGGCAGTACGCCGCGACCGTGGGGGTGGAGCCCGGGGTGGCGGCGCTGTGGAGCCCGTCGCCGCGGGTCACGGTGGCCTTGGGGGCGTCGCTCCAGGGGCTGTTCACGGTGCTCGGGAGCCATACCGTGTCGCGTATGACCGCGCAGGTGACGGCGGACGTCGGGGTGCTGCTGCGCTGGTTCGAGCCGGTGCTGGGCGCCGAGCTGCGGGTGGGAACCGACGACGACGGGGCCTTCGAGTACATCGCCCCGAAGCTGGGGCTGCGCTTCCACCCGGGGCGCCGGTGGGTGATCGCCCTCGACGCGATGATGCCTCTGGGCGGCATCGACCGGACGCTCGCCCGCGCGGCGCTCGGGGTCACCCGGGCCTGGTGAGCGCTCAATCCTCCTGCACGTAGCGGGTCGACGTGACCCGGGCGTTTTGCACCTCGATCGCGCAGAGGTACGTCGCCGTGAGCACCCCGGAGCGGGCCTCGACCCGCGAGCGCCCGGGGTCCAGCGGGCTCTCGTACACCTGGAGCCCGAGCTCCCTCGCACGGCGAGCGACGGCGCCGTCGGCGGCCGGAGCCCCGACGGTGAACTCCGCGCAGAACCCGCGGGCCAGCGTGGAGGCCGAGCGCATCCGCAGCCCGAGGAGGACGACGAGCCCGCCGAAGAGCACCAGCGGGACCGCGATCAACGCCACGAAGGCGATGACCCAGCGCCTGCGCGACTTCACCGGGGCGACGGGAGGGGGCTCTGCGTCGTGGTTCATCGGAGGTGCGCGGGGGATGCTATCAGAGGCCCTGGTGATGGGGTGAGCGTGCGCGGGAGCAGGACAGCGTGAAGCACCAACAGTGGCAGCAGATCGTCGCGAGCATCGACGGAGGGAAGGTGGTCGGCGGCGCTCGCTACGTGCACGTCAGCGCCCTCGCAGAGAAGGTTCTGGACGCTGTCCGTGCGGGAGTCGCGGAGGTGGGCGGTCCGGCCGAGGGCTTCAACGTCGTCAAGGTGGTGCCCGACTCGACGAAGCTCTCGCTGTTGCACTATCCGTCGTTCTTCGAGCGCGCCTTTCCGCTCCTCGCGGAGTCGTGGACCATCGACCTCGCCGAGGGGCGCTGCGAGCGACGGAGCTACGACCTCGCCCGCAATCCCCCGGTGCTCCATCGCAAGGAGCTGCTGCTCCGCGCCGATGATCCGCGGCGCGTGGAGTTCGCGAGCCTCACCGAGGAGGCCGAGCGTCACGGCCTCTTCGCCAACACCCTGATCATTGGCCACAAGAACCAGTGGGAGGAGATCGTTCGGGCGAAGGGCCTGCGCGTCGAGGGACACTCCCTCGTGGCCATACCGAAGCCAGGCGAGAGCGAGCCATGCGTCGAAGTTCACGCGGCCCCCTTCCCCGCTGCCGCGCGCCCTACCCCCGCGGGGCGGGGGCAGGGCTCCGACGTCTGCAATCCGAGAGCGAAGTTGTCCGTCAGCGGAGCCCTGCCCCCGCCCCGCGGGGGTAGGGCGCGCGGCAGCGGGGAAGGGGGCCGCGTGAACTTCGACGCATGGCCCGAGAACAGCGCGGCGGCGGTGCTGCGCCACCGGACCGCGATGGCGCGGCGGGGGCTCTCGACGCCGATGCAGGCCCTGTGGAGGCACGGCTACGTCGGGGGATCGCTCACGGTGCTCGACTACGGCTGCGGGCGAGGCGACGACCTCTCGGCGCTCGAGGCGCACGGCGTCGAGGCGCGCGGATGGGACCCGCACTTCCGGCCGGAGGGTCCGCGCGAGGAGAGCGACGTCGTGAACCTCGGCTTCGTGCTCAACGTCATCGAAGACCCCGACGAGCGACGGCAGGCGCTCTCACAGGCGTATGGGCTCGCGCGGAGGGTGCTCGCGGTATCCGCCCTGCTCGGCGGGCGAGCGGCGGAGGAGCGGTATCGGGCCTTCGGCGACGGGGTGCTCACATCACGCAATACCTTCCAGAAGTATTTCGGCCACGAGGAGCTCGGGGAGTACATCGCGTCGGTGCTCGGGCGGGAGCCCGTGTCGGTGGGTCCGGGGCTGTACTTCGTGCTGCGGCGCGACGAGGACGAGCAGGAGTTTCTCGAAGGGCGGCAGCGCTCCTCGGGGCGCTTCGGTGCGATGCCCACGGTGCCAGCGAGGCCGATCGTCGAGCGGGCGCCGCGGGCAGCGAGGGCGAAGGCGCCGACGCGCTGGGAGAAGAGCGCCGAGGTGATCGAGGCGTTCTGGCAGTCGTGCATCGAGCTGGGAAGGCCGCCGCGGGAGGGGGAGTTCGAGCGGCTCGCGGAGCTGACCCGGGAGGTGGCGTCGGCGCCGGTGGTGCTGCGGCGGTTGAGCGAGGAGCGGGGCGTCGAGGCGCTGGAGGGCGCGCGGCAGCGGCGCATGGGGGATCTGTCGGTGTTCCTTGCGCTGAACCTCTTCGAGCGAAGGCGCTCGGCGGGGAGCTGGGGGCCGAGGGCGAGGGTCGACCTGAGGGAGTTCTGGGGCTCGTACCCGAAGGCGATGGAGGCGGGGCAGGCGCTGCTTTTCTCGCTGCGAGACGCGAAGACCATCGGCGCGGCGTGCGCGACGGCGGCGGCGCAGGGGCTCGGGTGGCTGGTGGAGGGCGAGTCGCTGCAGCTCGACGCGAGGCTGGTCAACGAGCTGCCGCCCGCGCTGCGCGTGTACATCGGGTGTGCGGGCAAGCTGTACGGAGAGGTGCAGGAGGCCGACGTGGTGAAGGTGCATATCGCATCGGGCAAGGTGAGCCTGATGCGATATGACGACTACGAGGGAAGCGCGATTCCGCTGCTGGTGGAGCGGGTCAAGGTGGATCTGCGGCGGCAGCAGGTGAGCTACTACCGATATGAGGTAGGGGGGGAGTTCGAGCCGCAGCCGCTGTATATGAAGTCACGGTACATGCACCCCGCGATGGAGGGGTACGAGGGGCAGCGGGTGTTCGATGAGGGGCTGCGGGCGGCGGCGGCGGCAGCGGGGCTGGAGGTGGATTGGGAGGGGTATGGGCCGCCGCTGGAGGCGGTGGGCGCGGTGCTGAAGGGGATGGGGGCGCCCGCGGGGATGCGGGTGGTGGGCTGAACCACGGATCAACCCACGAGATGCGCAACCCGGGTCGGTTGGAGGTGGCGCAACCCGCGGCGTCCCTGGGGTTTGGGCGTTCGCCCGCACCCCAGTCTAACGAAGGCGTGCGCCCGCTCCGCGGGCTGCCGGACCGCAATCCGATGGATCCCCGAGAGGCGATTCTGGAGGGCCGATCGAGTTCCTGTTCGGAAGCCCCGCCAGGGGCGCACGCCTTCGTTAGACTGGGGTGCGGGCGAACGCCCAAACCCCAGGGACGCCGCGGGTTGCGCCACCTCCAACCGACCCGGGTTGCGCATCTCGTGGGATCAACGCTCGACGAGACGAAACGCGTTCGCCATCGCCTCCTGCTGTGCGCGAGCGATGCCCGCGGCAGAGGCCTCCTGCCTCCAGGCGTGGACGGCGGTGACGACCTCGTCGAGAACCTCGTTCGCTCGCGTCGGCTTCAGTCGGAAGTGCGACGCGACAGAACGGGCGAGGTCGAGGTCCTGGGCGTTGTCGGCTTCGTCGACGTTCAGGACCAACCCGTCGCTTCGTGCCACGGGGTTGAGGTCGTATGCCGGCGCGAGGGACCAGCCGACGCCCCGCGGGTCGAGCAGGAAGCCATGGTTTCTGAGGTGATCGTCGACGTTGGAGACGCACATAGAGAAGACGATGCGGCGCCAGAGCTGTTCGAGATCTTGCGCAACTCGGGCGCCATGGCGCGCGAGCACTTCGGCCAGTTCGAGGTAGCTGGCGGGCTCGCCGTCGACGTGTCCGGTGAGCGTCATGGCCGACGCGAAGTGCACGCGGCCTCCGCTCGCGGTGCGGTCGAAGCGGCGCGCAAGGAAGGTGTGGTGCCGGTGACCGAAGCGCTCGACGCGGACGTCGGCGGTCACCACACCAGCGCGCGCTGCGAGACGGTGCAGCACTCCCTCCCAGGCGCCGATGTCGTGGGTGTCATCGCGGCTCGGAAACTTCGCGATCCAGAGGGCTCCCGCCGGGTCGACCACGCTGGCCTTCGGGCGGGCGCCGCCCAAGGAGCTGCCGGGCGCGATGAGGAGGCCGAGCCACCGGGCATAGGAGGGATCTTCCTCGACCCCCACGCGCTCCAGTTCGAGGCTCGCGTGCTCGAGTTCGCGCAGCGAGGTCCACGGAGGGGCGGCGAGCTCGCGGCGGTCGTCGAGGAAGGCGCTGTCGCTGCGGCGAACTCGCAGCGCCCCCATGCGATGCCCGTCGTAGACGCCGAGCAGGTAGTCGAGCTCCAGGAGGTTCACTGCGCGACGCCCCTCCTGTCGGGCGAGCAGGGCCTCGCGCCGATCGAGGAGCACGCGCCCCCAACGATCGGGCGACGAGTCGAGGAAGGCGCCGAAGTTCGCTCGCTCGCCGCTGGCGTACTGCGCTCCGGCGTAGAGGCGCAGCTCGGGGTCGAGGTCGGGTGCGAGGCCCGAGGTCAGCCAGGCGGGGTCGTACTCGAAGGAGAAGAGTTCTCGGCCGCGCGACGACACGGCGTGGAGGACGCCGACCTGCGTAGTCGCGGGGAGGCCGTCCCAGTCCGCCCAGACCTCGACGGAGCGACGGGCGCCCTTCATGTCACGACTCCTTTGCGGGCACGGGACGGGACGGAGCCGGTCGCGGCTTCCGGGGGGCGCGCTTGCGCGGATCGAGCGCGGCGTCCTGGAGCCTGCGACCGAGCTCGTCGCTCTCGGCGACGGCCGCGAGCTCCTTCAAGAGGCCGAGCGCGTGGAGAACGTTCGCGTACGCGCCGATGCTGACGCCCGCCTCGCCGCGCTCGACGCAGCGGAGAGTGGTGCGGGCCATGCCGGCGCGCTCGGCGACGAGCTCGGCGCTCAGGCCGCGGCGCAACCGGGCGAGGCGGATGCTCTCGCCCAGGCGGGTCAGGGCGCGGGCGACGGTGGGCAGGGAGGCGGTGGTGGTGCGGCCCATGATGGAGCGTATCGTAGCCAGCAAGTGGGTGAGATGGCCAGGATAGAGACCGTCATGGTGGGGAGAGTACAGGCCGCGTAGCGGTCCACCGGGTCATCGGCGTGGAGGGTTCGGCCTCGGGCGGCCGATGCTCGCCGAGCGAATACCTCGGAGTAGATTGGAGAACGACCCCGACGCCGGAGGCGATCAGCGGGGCGCTCGCGGGGATGGGGGCGCCCGCGGGGATGCGGGGGTAGCGGGGTTGGGGAAGCTTGACGGACAGCTATACCGCTGACGCAGTCTGGAGCCGGGTCAGCCTTCGCCGTCGCTCGAGATTTCTTTCGGGAGGTCAATCACCTTTGCCGGAGCCGTATCGTCGAAGTCGACGATGTTCTTGGCTAGGTCGTCCTCCGAGATCGGATACTTCTTATTGCGCACATTCTTGAAGTCTTTGCAGACCCGACCGATTTCGCTCTTCGACTTAGGAGCAATATGCACACGCAATAAATTGAATAGAAGATCCGTATTCTCCTTCCCCGTCAACATCTTCGCACCATCAACGCTAAATACGGCTTCCCATGGTGAACTCTCCATTCGCCAGTCGAGTTGCGCGAGACGCTGCATGATTTTCGGCCACGGAAGCAGCCCTGCTTCCATGATGGCGATCGCGGCTCGTGCCACCGCCTTCTGTACCACGGGACGCATGAAGGGATGACCAGAGCCCTCCTGATTCTTTGGCGCTCGAAGGTCTCGTGCGGAAGGCACCGCCTCCAGGCGCGATCTGATGTTTCCGCAGTGCAGTAGGAGGTCGTCGAGACGAGCGATGATGACCTTGTATACTTCGTCAAGCACGTCGTCCGAAGGGCGCGTCTTCATATCTCGCATCGCTGCGCCCTGGTCATGTCCGAGGTATCGGAACATATCGTAGAGAACCGTCAGGGTCGTGAGCGCCTTCGGGTCCGCCTTCGAAACGCTGCCCTTCGCGAGAGTCAGCTCACCGTCCTCTCCAGACGAACTGATCACCTTCACTCGGCCCTTATGCTTCAGAAAGTCATGCTCTTCCAGCACACGCCGCGCGAGAATCGCGAATCCATCATCCTCATCCAAAGCGATATTCTCGCCCTGGCCCATTGGTTTCGCGTTCCGGTTGATATTCGAGAACAGCCGACGTGTACGCTTGCGCCCCTCAGCGTCATCGTAGTGCGTGACGATCAGCACACAGATGTCTTCCTTGCCAATTTCTGGCTTCTGCTTGATCGCGTCCTTGATCGCCTTAAGTCGATGCTGTCCGTCAAGCGCAAAATACTGCTGAGTCCCGTCAAAGGTTAGCACACCAAACTCACGATCGAGCCCTCGCAGGATGCCGTCCGAGTCATCCATCGCCAATCGGGTATACTGTGGCTCACCGCCCCAGGCGGCAACCACGATCCCTCCAAGAAAGCGGTGCTCTGACTTCAACAAATACTCAGTAATTCCATCCGTTCGATCCGAAATGCCCCGTTGCATCATCTCGCTAAGCTCGGTGTTTTCTCGCAACTCGTGCAAGAAGTTCACCTGACGGGCGACCTCCCCGTACTTCATCATGCAGATGTAGTACTTCCAAACTCCCACGCTACACTGAAATGCCGGAATGAACGTCTTGTTGCTCATCGCGATTCGTCCTTTGGCCTAGGCAGGTCCTGTTGTGGTAGCACGAAGCATGACTCCATACTGTCTATTGACAGGCGGATTAAGTATCTTAATCAAACTCCTCTCAAAATGAATAATGTCCCTCGGACTTTCCATAAGCAGAAACCAGTACTCCAGCGGTCGAACGGAGAGATACTTCCCCAGTCGCGCGTGCCTGTCATCGAGCGAAGAATTCTCCCACAGACAACTCGGATCCTTGCCAACGTACTTTGAATACTCAGACACATATCGATGTTGGATAGTGTCATGGGTCCCGCCTTCCTCGCCGGCCTTTCCGACGTACAGCACCCAACTTGGCCGAAATGTCTGCGGAGGATTGTCGATTTCAAGCGTGAGCAGCGGGCGCCACACGAACATATAGAGCCCCCTCTTTGGAGGCAGGCTCTCACCCAGCTTCTCTGTTGCGATAGACCGCTCCCACTTACCACCAAGATTGCGGAGCAGCGTTGAAATCGCGGTACAGTGCTCAGCGTCGATCAGGCGATTAACAGGTACGTTGAACGGAAGGACCGGCACTTCGGAATCACGATACTTTTCCAGCGCAAGCCTGTATTCTTGATCGTTTGCCATCGTCGCCCCCGCTCACAACTCACAAATCAGACACGGCCGATCCTCGTCATCTGGCTCGTCGTCTGGATCCGCGAACACGCTCACCAGCGGCAGGTTCTTCCGTTTCACCCCGCGCTCGGGCCGCTTCTCCCCGCCGCGCGCCTCTTCCTTCGCGATCAGCTCGTCGAGGCTCTCGCCCTGTCGCCACGTGAACCGCTCGCCCGTCTCCGGGTCGGTCTTCTCGTAGCCCTTCGCCTCCGCGAAGAGGTCCGGGTGCTCCCGCTTGAGCCCCACCCACTCCTCCTTCCTCTGGAAGAAGCAGAACGAGCACCCCGAGCGCGAGCGCCACTTGTAGTACTCGGGAATCCCCACTCCGCTCTCTTCCAGTATCCGGAACACATCCGCCTTGGCGATGCCGTCGTCCCGGAACGGAAACACCGACGTGATGTTGGGCTTCGTGGAGATGTACCCCTCGCGCTGCTCATCCGCGCGAATCCCCACGTAGTTGATCACCGGATCATTGCCGACGTACTGCTCGAAGGGCTTCAGCTTCAGCAGCCGCGTACACCACCGCATCCGGCTCGAAGGGAGATATCCATTGAAGACGTCGAGGTAGTGATCGAAGTCCCGATCGCTCATCAGCCGCTGGATGGGCTTGCCGAGATACGCCTCCATCTTCGTCAGAAACTCGTACGTCTCCGGCAGCTCCTTGCCCGTGTCGCAGAACACGTACTCCATCTCCGGCACCCGCTCGCGCAGGTAGATGGCGAGCGCCGAGGAGTCCTTGCCCCCCGACAACCCGAGCACGTGCCGCACCTTCTTCTGCTCGGCATCGCTCATCCCGGGCCCCCCTCCGACTCCTCCTGCGAGGCCCCCGCCACGGGTTCGAGCACCGTGTTGAGCGTGCGGCTGAGGGCCGCGAGCCAGACGTCGCGCTGCCCGCCGAGACGCCCTTCGAGCAGCTTGAGAATCTCCCGCTCGACCCCCTCGATCGCCCCGAGCTGATCGGGCCGAAGCAGCTTCGGGCGATGCGTCTCGGCGCGCCCCACGACGAGGTCCTCCGCGCGGAGGAAGAGCGCCCGCACCTCCTCGAGTCCGACCTCGAAGCGGGTAATCTCCCCGTCGGTCCACTCCGCGGGAGGCCGGTTGCCGACCACCATCGCGAGCCCTTCGAGCCACTCGGCCTGCTGGGCCTTCGCCTCCAGGGCCCGCCCCAAAAAGGCCTTCAACCGCAGGTCGACCGCGAGCCCGACCACCCGACGCGCCCGGGCCGTGAGCTCGGCGCGGAAGGCCTCCCCCTCGCCCGCCACTCCGAGACGGTCGGCGATCCTCCCCTCGATGGTCGCGAGCAGCGCAGGGTGCGCCCCGGCGAGCTCGCGCAGCGCCGTCGTCAGCCGGGCGGCGTACTCCGCTCCCACCACCGCGGCGTCGACCTCGACCCCGTGCCCGATGGGCGTCATCCCCAGCGCGCCCGGCAGATCCCTGAACAACAACCTCAACGGGTCGCGCGCCGTGAGCACCGCGTCCCTCGCCGCGATCGCCACCGCTCCGACGCTGCGCGTCCCCCGGCTGTACCGCGGGAGCTGCGACACCCTCCGCACCACCGCCCGCGTCAGCTCGATCGGCTTGCCCGACTCACCATCAAAGCCGAGCACTGACCAGAGCGCGCGCAGCACCGCGATGCGCCCGTCGTCGAGCCGGTAACGCGCCACCGCGAAGTGATCGATGCGACGGAGCAGGCGCTCCACCACCGCCCCGGTAATCTCCGGGACGAAGCTGCCGTCCTCGAAGAGCGCGACCTCGCCCGGGGTCGAGAGCACCACCGCGAAGAAGAGCACCGGCATCGGCCCCTCGCGGAGTCCGATGGGCCTCCGCGCGAGCTCGTCGAAGAGCGCTCGCAGCGGGCGAGCCTCGACCTCGGTGCCGTCGAGGAAGGCCTCGATGCGCCTCCACGTCGGAGCCAGCCGCAGCGGATCGTCCCCGAGCGGCGCGCCGTAGCCCCACCGCCCGCGCACCTCGCGGTGCAGTCCGCCCGCCGCGAGGAGCGAGGCGTACATGCTGTATTCCGGGGGTGTTCCTTCGATGCCGAGGCGGGGCTTGTCTCCGTGCTCGATCATCGCGTCGAGCAGCGAGCGCCTCGCAGCCGCCGCCGCAGAAGAGAGCGAGCGTCGGTTGAGCAGCTCGTTGCGGACGAGCGGAGCCTCGGGGAAGGACTGGTCGCACACCGCCGAGAGCGCCGACGAGAGGGCCCGCGCGCCGCTCCATGCCGTGGGGGCGCCGTCGTGCACCCAGGCGACCCGAGCGCCGTCGACCAGCCCGAAGCAGGACTGCACCGCCGTATCGAGGCGGTCGGTGGCGAAGTGGATGCGCGCGGACAGCTCGCGACGTGCGACAGGATCGTTCGAGAGCGCACCGACGCTGCGGCGCACCGACTCCCACGCGCACCAGTCATGGGCCCCCGCGAGGAGCGATCGCCCTTCGCGCGGAACCCCGAAGACCAGGTCGCTCCGCTGCGCCGCGCCCGTGGCCGCTCCGACGAGGTCGTCGACGGACTCCGATCCCTCGGGCAGCAGGTAGACGATGCGACCATCGGCCCCGCCGAGCTCGGCCTCCGCCGTCGCGGAGACTCCCTCCGGGGTCCCGAAGGTCACGTCGAAGTAGCGGAGCGTGCCCGTCTCGAAGAAGTGCCTGCGCGCCACCCAGGGCCTCAACACCATGCGATCGCGGAGCAGCGCCGTGATCTCCTCGACGCCAGGAGGCCGCTGCCGGGCCTCGTCGAAGTGGGCCTCGAGGTCGATGTCGCTGCCCTCCCACAGCGCGAAGGCGTCGCTGTGACGGCGATAGACCACGTGCGACGAGGCGGTCAGCCGCTCCAGCGCCGCGGCGACGTCGTGCTCGGGCGTCGCGTGCGCGTCGAGCGCGAAGCTCAGCACCGCCCGCGAGGCGCGCACCGCCCTCGACCCGAGCAGCCCGAGCAGCCCGATGGCCTTGAGGAGCCTCGCCGACATCGCGGGCTCCCCAGCGGGCAGGCGGGCGATGGCCTCGTCGATGGCGGCCCAGTGCCGACCGGTCGAGAGGGTGTACTGCGCGGGGCCGAGGGTCTCGGCGACGAAGTCATAGAGCAGGTCGACCGTGTACGTCGGCGTCGAATCGGCCCCGGCGAGGGGCGACCCCAGGAAGGCCCCGAAGGCGCCGTCGGCGGTGGAGGTCAGGAAGCCGAAGAGGGATCGCTCGTTCTGCGCGAGGGGCCCGCGGCAGAGACCCGGGAGGAGCAGCGCGGCGGTCGGGTGCAGCGGCGCGAGCTGCCGTAGCGTCGCCTGCTGCTCAGCGGGAGCGAGGCCGAGCACGACGGCCTCGGCGGCCAGCGCGTCGTAGTGGCGGTAGCGCTCCGGCGGAAGGTCGTCGCGGCGTCGGATGCTGCGCGCCGCGAGCCGGAGGAGCTCGCCCGGAGCATCGAGGAAGGCCACGTCCTCGAAGCGGCCCTGCACCTTGACCCACTCGGCGCGGGTCTCCGCAGCGAGGTCCTTCGCATAGCGATCGAAGGCCTGGTGGAGGAGGGTCACGAGGAGGATGGGCCGGGCCCCGCTGCGCGACGCCGCCTCGGCGAGCTCTTGCAGGAGGAAGACCTCGTCGGCGCGGCCCTGCCCTCGGGCCGCGTACTCCAGGCACTTGCCGAGCTCGTCGACCACGATGACCACGCCGTTGCCGTGCTTCTGGTGAACGAACTCCGCGAGGTCGCTGAAGAGCTTCACCGCGCGACGGTGAAGGTCCGCGGTCTTGGCGCGGCTCACCCGAAGGCCGCGGAGCTCGCGCAGCAGGATGTGCTGATGCGCGCTGGGCCGGAACATCCCCAGGATCGCCCGCTCGACCGCATCGAGAAGCGCAGGGAGCAGAGGGCCGTAGGTGCCGCTGACGAGGACGGGACAGAAGCCCCGCGATGATCCCCGGAGCTGCTGGAGCCGGCGCTCGAGCCCGCGGTCGGCGGACTGCAGCGCGCGTAGCGCCGACGACTCGGAGGTCCCGTTGAGGAGCTGGGCGAGCAGCACCACGAAGGCGGACTTCCCGACTCCGTAGGGCCCGGTCAGCGTCCACGCGCGCTCGGTGCGACCCTCGCCGAGCCCATCGAAGATGCGACCGAGCGTCGCCTGCCCGAGTGGGGTGAGCACGTAGCCGTCGCAGGCGTCGGGGCGCAGCGCGTCGGTCGCGAGGTGCACCGAACGGAAGAAGCGCCGACGCACCTCGAAGAGATCGGAGAGGCGGCTCACGTCGCTCTCCCGGCAGCGAGCTCGTGCCGCAACCACGTGAGGGGATCGACGCGCTTGCGCCGCAGCAGCTGCCGCACCCCGGCGGTGTCGTCGTGGAGCAAGGCCCCGCGGGACCATCGCGCGATGTCCTCGACGCGCTCGATCAGGGAGGCGTCATCGAGCTTGAAGACCCGGCCCGGCGAGCCGTGGCCGTGCACGATCTCGTCGAAGCTCAGGGTGTCGCGGTCGTGCGCGACCCGGTTCCAGAACTCCAGCAGGGCGAAGCCGAGGGTGACGTGATCGAGCGAGGGCTTCGGCCCGCGAACGAACTCGTAGCGCCGCTCGGTGGGATCCTCCCGCAGCAGGCGCAGCTCGACGAGGGGGCAGTCCAGGGTGTCTTCGACCGCGACGGAGCGCGTCGCGCGAGCGGGAACGTAGGTGCGCAGGAAGACCTCGACGTCGCGGGTGAGCGACGACACGGTGGTGCGCGACGAGAGCGCGGTGCCCTGCAGGTCGCGCAGCAGCTCGTCACGGGAGAAGGCCTGGCGGTTGAGCGAGCCGAAGGCCCAGCTCCAGGTGGTGGCCTTCTCTCGGTGGGTGCTGATCAACCAGTGGAGCAGCCAGAGCGTGCGCGGGTCTTCGAGGTACGGGTCTGCGCCGTGGCTGCCGAAGATCAGCTCGCCGAGGGCCGACACCCGCAGCGCCTGCCCGCGAGCCTTCGGGGCCTCTGGATCGGGCTCGACCACACGGGTCGTCAGCCCCCAGTGGCGGATGGCCTTGACCATGTTCTTGCCGACGCCGAGGACGACCATCGCGTCGTCGTGCGCGAAGACATCGGCGCGCTCGGCCACCGCGTCGACGCACTTCTTCGGCCAGCCGTAGCGCAGCGGGAAACTCTCATGGCCCGAGAACGACCCTGCGCTCTCGCCTTCCTGTCCCACGATCCGTACCCGCACGCCTCCCCCAGTCATGGTTCGTCCGGACGAACCACTACCCCGCGCATCTCTACAGCGTCAAACCGTTGCCTTTATTGAGTATCTCTGGATATCGAGCCCCCCATGGATGTTCGTCTAGACGAACCACATCGCCCGGCGCCCTCACTACGCTCCGCCCCGATGCCGCGGCTGGCCGCTCCTGATCCGCTCTCGGAGGCCATCGGCCGCCGGGTGCGCGGCCTCCGTACCGAGCTGGGACTCACCCAGGAGCGCCTCGCGTTCGAGAGCGGCACCATCGGCAAGGGCCACCTCTCGGACCTCGAGAAGGGCCTCCTGCGACCGACCGTGCAGACGCTGAAGGGCGTGGCCGACCGTCTCGGGGTGCAGCTCCTCGACCTCGTGACCTTCCCCGAGGAGGGACCGCGACAGGCCCTCGTCGACGCCACGCGCAACCTCCCAGCGTCCGCCGTGGCCGAGCTCCTCCGGGACGCGCGACAACGCCTCCGACCCGCGACCTCGGCGCCGCCGCGCCGCGACCCGGCCGCGGTGCCAGCGCCCTTCAAGATCGTTCAGCCGAAGGCGAGGGAGCGCTTCGTGACCTGCGTCCCACTGCTCGGTCTCGACCTCGCCGCGGGAGGCTTCGAGCCCGGCGCCTCCGACCCCTCCATCACCTGGGTGACGCCACCGACCCGTCGCAAGCTCCGCGAGGGAATGTTCGTCGCGCGGGTCATCGGGCGCTCCATGGAACCCCGGATTCCCGATGGTTCGTTCTGCCTCTTCGGCGCGCCCGTGGCCGGTGATCTTCGCAACCGCACGCTGCTCGTCCAGCACCGCGGCATCCACGACGCCGACACCGGCACCAGCTACACCGTGAAGCGCTTCGAGCGCGAAGGCCCCGGGAGCCAGGGTCGCGTACGACTGCTGCCCGACAACCCCGACTACGCTCCCATCGAGCTGCGCGAGACCGACGACGCGAACCTCCGGGTGGTCGCCGAGCTGCTCGAGGTCCTCTCCGGCTGAGGCGCTCTCCGAAGGTCTGGACTCTCCCTCGGGGTGGCACTACCCCCTCGGGACTGCTCCTATCGAGAGAGACACCGCCCCCATGACCGACCCCATCGCCCCTCCGAGCACCGACGACTTCACCCTGGCCACGCAGGTCTCGCCCGATGGCGACGGCCGCTACGTCGCGACCATCCCCGATGGCTGGCAGCAGGGCCGCGGCGCCTTCGGGGGCCTCGTGCTGGGCGCCCTCGCCCGGGCGATGCTGCACGCCGAGCCCGACGCCGGGCGGGTGCTGCGCTCGCTGAGCGGAGAGATCGTCGGCCCCGTGCTGCCGGGCCCCGCGGACATCGTCGTGAAGGCGCTGCGACGGAGCAACGCGGTCTCCACCTGGGAGGCGTGGCTCTCCCAGGGCCCCGAGCTGCTGGCCCGGGCGAGCGCCGTGATGGGCCTCCCGAGAAGCTCCGACCGGGACGGAACCGAACTCCCTCCCCCATCGATGGGAGCGTCGTGGGAGAGCGTGGACGTGATCCCGATCGGTCCTCCGATGGGGCCGCATTTTGCGCGGATGTACGAGTTTCGCTCGACCGGGCCTTGGCCCTTCAGCGGGGCCGGGCGCTCCGAGGCCTCCGGCTGGGTGCGCCTTCGCAAGCCCGTGGCCCTCGGCGTCCCCGAGGTCATCGGCCTCATGGACTCCTGGTGGCCCGCGACCTTCGCCATCGAGCTCGCCCCGCGCCCGATGGCCACGGTGGCCTTCACCCTCCAGTTGCTCGCCGACCCTGCCAGCCTCGACCCCGCCCAACCCCTCTACTACCGGGCCTACGCCGCGGCCTCACGCCAGGGCTTCGTGGTCGAGAAGCGCGAACTCTGGACCCCGCAGGCCGAGCTCGTCGCCATGAACCAGCAGACCTTCGTGATCATCAAGTGACAGCCCGCGACGGGTCGCGCGCCCTCCCGCCCTTTCGGGTATCACCAGCGCCCTAAGGCCATGACGCGCACCACGACCGCCCTCTGCCTCTGCTCCGCCCTCGGCCTCGCCGCGCTCCCAGCCGCCGCGCAGACCGACGACTCCGCCCGCCGAGAGCTGGTGCAGCAGGCCGACGCCGCCCAGCGCGCTGGCCTCCACGCCCAGGCCCTCACCTTCGGCGTCGCGGCCGGACAGATCCGCTGGACCCCGTCGCTCCGTATGCTCGTCGCCCAGGAGCACCAGAGCCTCGGCCACACCCTCGAGGCCCTCGACTCGGCCACCATGTGCCTCGTCGAGGCCGAGGCCGACCGCGCCCTTCGCAACCGCCCTCGCATCGTCGCCGCCTGCCGCGCCGTCGTCGCGCAGACCGAGTCCCTCGTCGGTCGGGTGCGCCTGCTCCTCCCCGAAAACGCCCCGCTCAACCTTCACGTCAGCGTCAACGGACAGGAGATCCCCCAGCGCTACTGGAGCGTCCCCTTCCCCGTGCTCGCAGGCCACGCCGAGGTGGTCGCCGAGGGCGACGGGGTGCTGCCCTTCCGCTCCGGCCTCGACGTCGTCTCCCGCACCGAGCAGCAGCTCCGGGTGAGCTTCCGCCCCGTCCCTCCTCCGCCACCACCGCCTCCGCCGCCGCTGCCCGCGCCGCCCCCGCCTCTCCCTCTGCCGACGCCCGTCGTGGTGGCGCCCGCTCCGGTCGCTCCGACGCCGACGCCCCTGACGGTGCGCCCCGCGACGCCTGCGCCGACGGAGGTCTCGTACCGGGGACAGCTCCTGCTGGTCGACCTGCTGGGCGCCGGGATCATCGCCCTCGGCGCGGGCCTGGAGTCCACCGAGGCCGCCGTCGCCGGAGCCAGCGTGGGGATGCTCGGAGGCCCCATCGTCCACGCGGTGCACCGCCGACCGCTGACGGCGCTGGGGTCGTTCGGGCTGCGCGCGGGCGTCGTCGGCCTCGGCGCCCTCGCGGGCTACGCCACCGGCGAGTCGGCCCACGTCGCGGACATCAACGTCCCGATCTACATCGGCATGGGCGTCGGGTACTTCATCGCCGCCATCGTCGACGCCGCGGCCCTCGGCGCCTACGAGCCCTAGCGGGCGGGCATGCGCAGGGTGCGCGGGGCGACCCAGTAGATGTCGCCGCTCTGGTCGTCGGCGAAGAACATCCGGCCGTCGCGGGCGAACACCAGGTCGCTCACGCGCTGCTCGTTGCCCCCGGCGGCGCGGTGGCCGAAGCCCCGCACGAAGAACTCCGTCGGGCGCGTCGGGCGGTGCGTGGTGGCGTCGACCGGGGCCCACTGCACTCCCGCGTTGGTCCAGCTACCCACCCAGCCGTGGAGGCCGACGAAGAAGCTGTTGCCGTAGGGAGCGGGCCACGAGGCGGGCGCCCAGTCGAAGCCGAAGGGCGTGTCGTGGAGGGGGTAGGTCTGCACCGAGGCCGCGACGTCCATGCAGGTGCCCGCGCCCACGAGCCCGGGCACCGGGACCCCGCGGTCGACGCAGCAGGGGAAGCCGTAGCGGTCGCCCTGGCGGATCTCGATGAGCTTCTCCCGGCCGCCGATGCTGTCCCAGCCGTCGCCCGAGAGCTCGGCGGCGTAGCAGGCGCCCCACTCCTTGCAGCGGAGGTACATCGGGTTGCGGAAGCCATCGACCACCGTCGCGCCGGTCTCGGGCATCCCCGCGCCGATCTGGAGCACCGAGCCCGCGCGGGCGTCGGGGGCGGGGCACTGCGAGATGTCGTACTGGCCCATGGAGACCATCAGCCGGCCGTCGGTGCTCTCCGTGAGCGTGTGGGTCCACCGCACCGAGCCGGTGAGCGTCGCCACCCGGCGGTGGCGGTCGCGGGGGGCCGTCACCGCCCGGTCGCCGGTGCAGTAGGGCGCGCTCATCACCGAGCCCTGCAGGGTGTAGAGCAGCTCGTTGCGGCGGAAGAGCAGGCCGTGCACGTCTTCGACGCCCGCGAGGAAGCTGCGGGGCGTGTCGCCCGCGCCGTCGTGGTTGTCGTCGGAGACCACCATGATCGACCCAGAGCCGGGGGGCGCGCCGCCCGGGGTGCCGGTGCTGGGAGAGGAGACGAAGAGGTCGCCGTTGGGAGCGAAGGCCAGCACCCGCGCCGTGGGGACGTTGCCGTAACGGTGGATGCAGAAGCCGTCGGGCACCGTCACCCCGGGGACCGCGGGCAGCGGGAGGTCGCACCAGGGGGTGCCCGTGAGCTCGCCGAGCGGCGTCGGGGCGGTGCAGGTCGGCGCGTCGTCGGGGATCGGCGGGACGTCCGTCGGGCCCGCGTCCGTGGGGGCGCCCGTGTCGACGCGGCCGTTGTCGGTCACCACCCCACGATCGACCGCCGGACCCGTGTCCGTCGAGCCCCCATCGAAGGGCGGGGGCTGGGTCGACGTCTCGTTGCAGGCAGAGACGACGGCGGCGGCGAGGGAGAGAACAAGCGCGCGACGGATCATAGGGTGGCAGTCTGATTAGCGGCGCCGCGCTACCGTGGCAAGAGAGGACGCGATGCGATTTGATCCAGCGACGGGGCCGCGCTTGACCGGCCATGGATGAGACTGCGACTCAGAGACAGCGGGTGGGCGCGGCGCTGCTCGGGGTGATGGTGCTCGCCGCGGCGGCGCTGGCGTGGCCTCGAGCGCGGCGCGGGGCGCCCCTGGCCGAGGCGACGCCGAGGGTGCTCGGGCCGAGGAGCGCGGGCGCGATGGTGCCCCGCGAGGCCCGAGGGGTGCTGCGGATGGACGTCGCGGCGATGCGGCGGTCGCCGGCCTACGGCGGGTGGTTCGAGGCCGTGCGCTCGTCCGACGACCCCTGCGCCCGCGCCCTGGGAGAGCGCGTCACGGGCCTGGTGGTGGTCTGGACCCACGCCGCCCTCGACGACTTCGCGCTGCTCGCCGACGGGCCCGTCGACGAGGCCACCTTCCGCCGCTGCTCGGGCACCCGGCGAGGCAGGGCGCTCGAGGTTCAACAGCGCATCGAGGCCGGAGTGCCTGTCCTGGCGCTGTCCGAGCGCGCCTCGGGCGACGCGGGCGCCGGGCGTTCAACAAGGGCCGAGACCTGGCGGCTGCCCTCCGGGGTGGTGGCGCTCGGCCCCCCGGAGGCGCTGCGGGCGATGCTGGTCGAGGCCCGGGCGCACCCCGACGCGACGGCGGTGACGCCCGACCTCGCGGGGCTGTGGACGGAGGTGCCCGAAGGCGCGCTCGCGGCGGCGGTGAGGCGGCTCAGCCACGACGAGGCCACCGACCCGGCCCTGGCGCGCGCTCGAACGGTGAGCGCGTGGATCACCGCGGAGGGCGGAGCGACGGTGCTCTCGGCGACGGTGCGCTGCGACGACGCGGCCTCGGCGACGGCGGTGGCGAGCGCGCTGGGAGGGCTGCGCCGCGTCGTGCGTGACTTCCGCGCGCTGCCCGACGAGGACCGGGTGCGGGTGCGCGCCACGCTCGACCCGGCGGCGCTGGCACGGGCATTTTCTCCGCGCTGAACTTGCCGAACGGTTGCGAGGGAGGGCGGTTCCGCTATGGTGCGCGCCCACTAATGGCCGCCCAGGAATTCTCATGGCACGCGATGTCGATCGAAGACGTCGTGCGCGAACGCGGCACGGACCTCGATCGAGGCCTCTCCAGCGACCAGGTGAAGCGGCTGCGCGAGCAGTTCGGCCCCAACGCCCTGCCGCCCCCGCCGAAGCCCTCGGTGGTGATGCAGATCCTGGGGCAGTTTCTCAACCCCTTCGTGGGCACGCTGCTGGTGGCCGCGGGCATCGCCGTCGGGGTCGCCACCATGGGCCAGGAGCCCGGCGCCCCCCGTGGCCTGGCTCGCTTCAGCGACGCCATCGCCATCCTCACCATCGTCATCATCAACGCCTTCATCGGCTTCTATCAGGAGCGCAAGGCCGAGAAGGCCCTCGACGCGCTGATGAAGCTCTCCGCCGCCCGCTGCAAGGTGCGCCGCAGCGGGGAGATCGTGCACGCCGACGCGCGGCAGCTGGTGCCGGGCGACCTCGTGCTGCTCGAGGCGGGCGACAAGGTCCCGGCCGACCTGCGGCTGGTGTCGGTGACCGAGCTGCAGACCATCGAGGGCGAGCTCACCGGGGAGAGCACCCCCGTCGAGAAGGTCGCCGACACCATGCTCCCCGAGACGGCCGGCGTGGGCGATCAGGTCACCATGGCCTTCTCGGGCACCACCGTGGTGCACGGCGAGGCGCGCGGCGTGGTCGTCGCCACCGGCCGTGACACCCAGGTGGGCCGCGTCGGCAAGATGCTCGCCGACGTGGTGAAGCAGCAGTCGCCCCTGGAAGAGCGGCTGGAGCACTTCTCCACGCAGATCCTGTGGGTGACCCTCGCGCTGAGCGCGACGCTCTTCGTGATCGGGTTCGTGAAGGGCCACGTCGCCTGGCACGTGCTGCTGCTGACGGCGGTGAGCGTCGCGGTGGCGGTGATCCCCGAGGGGCTCCCGGCCATCACCTCCATCACCCTCGCCCTGGGCATGCAGCGCATGGCGCAGCGCGGGGCGGTGGTGCGCAAGCTCGCCGCGGTGGAGACCCTCGGGTGCGCCACGGTGATCTGCTCGGACAAGACCGGCACCCTCACCCGCAACGAGATGACCGTGCGCGCGCTGGTGGTCGACGGCCACGCGCTCGACGTGACCGGCGAGGGCGTCGACCTGGCCGGGGAGTTTCGCGAGGCGGGCGAGAAGGTCGCCGCGCTCCCCGACGCGGCGAGGCAGGCCGTGCTGGCCGCGGTGATCGCCAACACCGCCTCGCTGCTGCGCCGCCCCGGGGTGGCCCCGCAGCTCACCGGCGACCCCACCGAGGGGGCGCTGCTGGTGCTCGGCGAGAAGGCCGACATCCACCGCGACGCCTCGATGGAGAGCCGCGAAGAGATCCTGACCATCCCCTTCAACAGCGCCCGCAAGCGCATGACCGTGGTGACCCGGGAGCGCGTCGAGGGCAAGGACACGCTGGTGGTGCGCAGCAAGGGCGCCATCGACGTGCTGCTCCCGCTCTGCACCCACTGCCTCACCGAGCACGGGGTGGTGCCGCTCGACGAGGTGCGGCGGGCGACCATCCTGACGCTGGCCGAGGACATGTCCGCCAAGGCCCTGCGGGTGCTCGCGATGGCCGAGCGGCGGATGGAAGACGGCGCCGTCGACCGCGACGAGGCCGAGCGGGGGTTTACCTACCTCGGTATGGTCGGGATGATCGACCCGCCGAGGGCGGAGGTCAAAGAGGCCGTCGAGGCGGCGCGGGTCGCGGGCATCCGGGTGGTGATGATCACCGGCGACCACCCGATCACGGCGGTGGCGATCGCCAAGGAGCTCGGGCTCTGGCGCGACGACGCCATCTCGCTCACCGGCGACGACATGCGGCGCATGGACGACGAGGCGCTCAACGAGGCGCTCCCGAAGGTGCGGGTGTTCGCGCGGGTCGACCCGGAGCACAAGCTGCGGATCGTGAAGCTGATGCAGGCGCGCCACGACGTGGTGGCGATGACCGGCGACGGGGTCAACGACGCCCCGGCGATCAAGCAGGCCGCCATCGGGGTGGCGATGGGCCGCGGCGGCACGGACGTGGCGCGCGAGGCCGCGGACATGGTGCTGCAGGACGACAACTTCGCGACCATCGTCGAGGCGGTGCGCGAGGGGCGCGCGATCTACCGCAACATCCAGAAGTCGATCTTCTTCCTGCTGAGCTCCAACGCGGGGCTGTGCATCGCGGTGTTCGTGGCGAGCTTCTTCTCGCCGCAGCAGGTGCCGCCGCTGACGGCGCTGCAGATCCTCTGGATCAACCTGGTGACCAACGGCCTCCCGGCGCTGGCGCTGGGGATGGACCCGCCGGAGGCCGGGCAGATGCACGAGGCGCCTCGCGCGCCCGACGCGCCCATCATGGGCCGCCGCGACTGGCTGGGCATCATGCTGGTGGGCGCGCTCATGGCCGCCGCGGCGATGATCATCTACGCGCTGCCCATCTGGTCGGGCCACTCGGCCCACGAGGTCGAGCGCTCGAAGCTGTCGATGGTGTTCACCCTGCTGGCGCTCTCGCCGCTGGCGCACGCCTTCAACTGCCGCTCTCGCGTGGCCTCGATCTTCAAGCTGGGCCTCTTCTCCAACCGCCTGCTGGTGCTGGCGGTGCTGGTGTCCGGGGCGATCCACATGATGGCGCTGCTGGTGCCCGGGCTGCAGCCGGTGTTTCGCACCGACCACACCTGGACCCTGACGGAGGTCGCCATCACGCTGGGTCTCTCGCTGCTGCCGGTGCCCGCCTTCGAGCTGGCGAAGCTGTTCAAGATCGGCGCCCCGAAGGCCCCCGTCGCGGCGTAGTCAGAGCCCCAGGTCGACGCCCACCCGGAGGTTGGCCCCCAGCAGGAAGGTGCGCGCCTGGTCGGTGTCGAGGCCTCGCAGGTCGCGCAGGTCGACGCCGAAGCCCACCAGGGTCTTGTCGAAGACGACCTCCATGGAGGCGCCGAAGTGCCAGCCCAGGGCGAGGTGGTCGTAGCGGGCGCTCGCGGCGGTGCGCTCGTTGAGCCCGGCGGTCTCGGAGGCGGAGACGTCGCCGAGGCCCGCGTCGGCGAGCTGGCCCGAGAGCCCGAGGGTGCCGGTGACCCACCAGCGGCGGGTGCCGCTGCGCATGCAGGGGAGCTCGACCCGGAAGGCGTAGCCGAGGTCGATGATGCCGCGCTCCCAGGCAGAGCTCGCCCCCGCACCGAGGGTCGCGCCGTCGGTCCAGAGCACGTTGGCGTCGACGCCGTGGGTCATGCAGCGGCAGCCCTCCAGCGGAAACACCAGGCGGGCGTTGAGCCCCAGCGACATCGCCGCGCCGTGGTCGTAGCCGTAGCCGGCCAGGGTGCCCGTGGTGGCCTGGTCGAGCGCTCCGAAGCTGGCGGCCAGCGTGAGGTGGGGCTGCTCCCGGGGGCTGCGGAGGATCATCGGCTCGATCATCAGCACCGCCGACGACGTGCGGTCGGGCGGCCGCTGGGCCGACGCCACCGACGCCGCCGAGACCACGGAAAGAAACACCCCACGAGCCCACGCGCTGCGCATCGACGAACCTCCTTCGAGTGACAGAAGAACGCCGCCCCTGGAGCGTACTTACACAGTGCCGTGGACGAATCCCCAGGACGCGTGGCCGGAGGAGGTGAGGTGCTAGGGTGCGCGTCGCCCATGAGCGACGAGTTGATCGGGAAGCACCTCGGCACCTACCTGGTCGAGTCGAGGCTCGGCCAGGGGGGCATGGGCGTGGTGTACCGGGCGCTCGACGAGAGGCTGCGTCGCACCGTCGCGCTCAAGGTGCTGCCCTCGGCCTTCACCTCGGACGCCTCACGGCGGCGGCGCTTCGAGCGGGAGGCCCGCGCGGCGGCGGCGGTCACCCACGCCTCCATCGCCACCGTCTACGAGGTGGGCGAGCACGAGGGCCGGGTGTTCATCGCGATGGAGCTGGTCGAGGGAGCCACCCTCGCGAGCCGCATCGCGGGCGTCGCCCTCCCCCTGGGCGCGGCGCTGCGCATCGCGAGGGACATCGCCCGGGGCCTGGCGAAGGCCCACGAGCGGGCGGTGGTGCACCGCGACCTCAAGCCCGACAACGTGATGATCACCGAGGAGGGCGAGGTGAAGATCCTGGACTTCGGCCTCGCCCGGCTCGATGAGCCCGCGGACGTGGCAGAGGCCCAGGACGTCACCGCCGCCGCGATGACCATGCCCGGGCAGATCATGGGGACGCCCGGCTACATGTCCCCGGAGCAGGCCGCGGGCAAGCCCACCGACGCGCGCACCGACCTCTTCTCCCTGGGCGTCGTGCTCTACGAGATGCTCACCGGGGCGCAGCCCTTCCGGGGCGACTCCGCGATGGACGTGATCATCGCCCTCTGCCGCGACGAGCCCGCCGCCCCGTCGACGCTCAACCCCGAGGTCCCGCCGGAGCTCGAGCGGGTGATCGCCCGCTGCATGGCCAAGCGCCCGGCGGACCGCTACGCCAGCGCGAGGGAGCTGCTCGCCGACCTCGACGCGCTCGACCCCTCCGCCGTCACCCGCTCGCTGGTCTCCGCGCCGACGGCGGCCGCGCGGACACAGCTCGGCGCTCCCACCACGTCGTCTCCCAGCACCGCGACGATCGCTCCGCCCTCGCTGAACGGGCGCCCCCGGCTGCAGAAGCGGATGGTGTTCGGCGCCCTCGGGCTGGTCGCGCTGGGCGCCGTCGGGGCGCTCGCGCTGCGCAAGCCCGCCGGGAGGCTGCGCCGCGCAGGGGCCGTCGCGACCCAGGGGCGAGCGCCGTGGGGCCGCCGTCCGATCACCGAGGATCCGCCCCCCTCGTCGACCAGCGCCGAGGCCCTGCGGGCGTACTCCGAGGGCCTCCGGGCGTCGCGCGACGGCGCCCAGGAGCTCGCCCTGGAGCGCTACACCCGCGCGTCGCAGCTCGACCCGGGCCTCGCCGCGGCGCACCTGCGCATCGCCCTGGAGCGGGGCGTCGAGCGGGGCCGCGAGTCCTTCCTCCGGGCCCTAGGCCTGCGAGGCTCGCTCGACGAGCGCGACCGCGCCCTGCTCGACGCGATGGCGGCCGCGTACACCGAGACGCCCACGGATTTCGCCGCGGCGAGCGCTCGACTCACGGCGGTGGCGCAGCGCTTCCCGGACGACGTGCAGGTGCTCTCCACGCTGGGGAGGGTGCAGGGCGAGCACGACCTGCGGGCCTCGGTGGCGTCGTATCAGCGGGCGAGCGCCATCGACCCGGGGCACGTCCCTGCGCGCTCGGCGATGGCCGACTCGCTGGCCTACCTGGGCGACCTCGCCGGGGCGCGGAGAGCGCTGGAGGAGTGCCTCTCGGTGTCCCCCTCGGCCACGGCCTGCCTGCGGGAGCAGGTGCTCCTCGACCTGGCCGTGAGCGACTGCGCCGCGGTGGAGACCCGGACCCGGCGGTGGCTGCTCCTCAGCCGCGAGGGAGGGGCGGCGCTGCGCTTCCTGGCCTACGGGCTGGTGGGCCAGGGGCGCTCGCTCGACGCCGTGCGAGAGACGCTGGTGAGGGCGAGGGCGGCGCAGGCCCCGGAGAGGCGGGCGCAGTCCGAGCAGGAGGACGCGCGCGCGCTGGCGGCGCTGGAGGGTGACCTCGCGGAGGCGGCGCGACGGGGAGAGGCCGTGGAGGCGCTGGTCGAGCCCGGCCGCGCGGAGGGGGACCACGCGACGGCGGCGAGAGCGCTGGCGCTGATCCTGGAGGAGCAGGGACGGGGCGAGGAGGCGGCGCGGGTGGCGCAGCGCTTCCTCGAGCGGCGAGACGCGTGGGAGACCGACCCCCGCACGGACGACCGCTCGCTGGAGCGGGACCCCACGCAGGCGCTGATCTCGGTGCGGCTCCGGGCGGGCGCGCTGACGGCGACCGCGGCGCAGGCGCAGCGGGCCGCGCGGAGGCAGTGGTGGGAGCGGCGGCAGAGCGCGCTGCCCGAGGTGGGAGGCTTCCTCTGGATCGCGCAGCACGCGGCGGGCGCGGAGACTCCGGCGGAGGCGAGAGCGGCGCTGGAGGCGCTGCCCCGCTTCGGGGGATTGCCGCCGTACGCGCTGCTGCCGGGGATGCACGTCGACGCCGTGGTGGGGCGCACGTACCTGCTGGCGGGCCGGCCGATGGAGGCGCTGACGGCGCTCACCCGGGCGGCGACGTCGTGCTACGCGCTGCGCTTCCCGGTGGAGCAGATGCGCGCGGTGCGCGACCTCGGGGTGGCGCGCGAGGCCACGGGCGATCGGGCGGGGGCCTGCGAGGCCTTCAAGCGGGTGGTCGACCGCTGGGGCCGGGCGACGCCCCGCTCGATCACCGCGGAGGACGCGAGGGCCCGGATGCTGGCGCTCGGGTGCGGGTGAGGCTCACCCCCCGCCGGTCACCGTCGCGCTGAAGCCCGTCAGCGCCTCGCCCTCCAGCACCTTCTTCTCCAGCAGCAGCGTCCAGAGCGCGTCGAGCAGCTCGCGGTGCGTCCCCAGTAGCTCCGTCGCCCGCTGCTGCTCCGCCGTCAGGATGGCGTCGATCGCCTCGTCGATCTTCACCTGCCGCACCTCGCTCGCGCCGGTGCCCCGGCGGCCCGACTCGTCTTCCAGCATCACCCTGGGGCCGAGCGTGGCGCTCATCCCGTACTCCTCCACCATCGCCCTCGCGATCAGGTTGCACTGCTGCAGGTCGGCGTAGGCCCCGACGCTCACCTCGCCCAGCACCATGCGCTCCGCGGTCTGCCCCCCGAGGCCCACGCAGATGTCCGCGCGCATCTCGTCCTCCGTGGTCACGTAGGGCCTCGTGCGCGCCGCGCGGAGCACGTAGCCGAGGGCGCCCTCCTGGTCCTGCGAGATGCAGATGCGCTCCGGGGGCGTGGCCTTGGGCAGCAGCATCGCCAGCAGCGCGTGCCCCGCCTCGTGGAGGCCGATCACCCGCTCCTCCTCCTTGCTGAGCACGATGGCCCGGCGCGTCTTCCGTTGCAGCGCGCGGTCGATGTCCTCGGTGGTGAACACCGCGCTCCCGGTGCGCAGCGACTGCCGCTTGAGCGCGCGGCACACCGACTGGAGGTGGTCGCCCGAGAAGGGGATGTTCTTCTCCCGGTCGGCGAGGCCCTCGGTGCGGCGGACAAGGTGCGCGATGAGCTCATCGGTGAGGTTGAGCCCGAAGCGCGCGCTGTAGATGGTCGCGATGGCCCTGCGGTCCTCCGCCGTGGGCGCCGGGATCTCGATCAGGAACTCGAAGCGCCCAGGACGCATCAGCGCCCCGTCCACGCTGGTGAGGAAGTTGGTCGTGGCCACCACGAAGACCATCTCGTTCTTGCGGAAGCCGTCCATCTCCGTGAGGAGCTGGTTGACCATCGAGTGCTCCACGCCCGACCCGGTGTACGTCCCCCGCTGCGCCGCGAAGGCGTCGATCTCGTCGAAGACCACCACCGTCGGCGCGCTCTGCCTCGCCTGCCGAAACACCCGCCGAAGATTTTCTTCACTTTCCCCTACCCATTTCGACTTCAGCTCCGGCCCCGACACGATGATCACGCTCGCGTTGATGGCCGTCGCGATCGCCTTGGCGAAGTAGGTCTTCCCGGTGCCGGGCGGCCCGTGGAAGATCACCCCCCGCGGCAGCAGCGACTCGATCGCCGCGATGTCCCCTTCGCTCCCGACCGTCTCCTTCCTCCGGATCAGGTCGATGAGCTCCTCCTTCAAGCGGGTCTTCACCTCGGTGTAGCCGCCGATGTCCGCGTCGAGGTCCACCGCCGGGAGCTCGATGTCCTCGGTGACCGTCTGCTTGCGGATCTCCGCGTAGACCTCCGCCGCGAGCGAGCGCCCCGCCGGCGCCTCCCTCCGCGCCTCCAGCTCGCTGAAGAGCCGGCGCAGCCGCACCGGGTTCAACCCGGAGACGTACTTGTACATCCCGAAGGGGTCGAACTCCGTCGCGTGAAGGGCCTTCGCCTCGCGCTGGGTGATGATCCTCGGCAGCGCCTCCCTCGGAATCCCCGTGATCTCCCGCTTCGCAGGAAACACCCCGCGGATCACCTTGGGGATCTCGAAGCTCGGGTCTCGAAAGCCCAGCAGCACCGCCTCGGGGTTCTCGTAGAGCAGCGGAATCGACTCGCGCGCCTCCAGGGTCAGGCCCGTGTGCGTCGTGGTCAGCACGTCGAGGTGCAGCAGCACGATGATGGTCCGGTCGACGCTCCCCCGGATCGCCTCGGTGAGCTGCTCCAGCATCCTGGGGAGGTTGCCGCGGGAGGGCGTGTCGGGAGCCGGGCGGCCGTCGATCACCACCAGCTTCGGGGCGTCCCTGCTGCGACGGAGCCGCGCCCGCACCGCGAGGTAGAGGAAGAGCGAGAGGTCCTTCTCGCACTCGACCAGCACCGAGGTGCCGCGGCGCAGGCGCTCCTCGATGAAGGAGATGTCCGAAGCGCAGGCGGCCTCGACGGCGTCCTCCACGCGGAGCGCGGTGGGCAGCGTGGCGATGGGGATCGTTCGGTTCACGGCTCTCTATCACTCTCCAACGGAGGGGTTGCAGGGGAAGGCGACAGCATGACCGTCGTCGCGTCCCGGGTCAGGGGGTGCCGCTGCGGATACAGGGGGTTGTGATAGCTTCCGCGCCCCTATGCGAGCGGCGTCGTCCCGGTGGTTCGTGCTCCCCTTCCTTGTGTCCCTTGTGGGGTGCGCTGGCAACACGATGGTCCCCAACGGCGAGGCCGACGTGCCGGAGATTCCCGGCGTCGACTCCGGCCTCCCCGGCGATGACACCGGAGCGCCTCCCCTCATGTGCCCCGATGGGCAGACCCGCTGCGGCGACGCCTGCTTCGACCTCACCAGCGACCGCGTCCACTGCGGCTCCTGCGAGCGCGCCTGCAACGATGGCGAGTCGTGCTCCTCCTCGACGTGCCAGACCTCCTGCGCCGCGGGCCAGACGAGCTGCGGCGGCGCCTGCGTCGACACCGCCAGCGACCCCGCCCACTGCGGCGGCTGCGACACCGCGTGCTCCTCCGTCCAGACCTGCGCCGCGGGCGCCTGTCAGACCGCCGCCATGTGCTCCGCGGGCCAGACCGACTGCGGCGGCGCCTGCGTCGACACCAGCATCGCCCCCGCCCACTGCGGCGGCTGCGGCCGCTCGTGCGCCCCGGGGGAGCGCTGCACCGAGGGCTCGTGCTCCCCCTCCGCGTGCCCCGCGGGGCAGACCCGCTGCGGCTCCGCCTGCGTCGACACCGCCAGCGACATCGGCAACTGCGGCATGTGCGGTCGCTCGTGCGCCGCGGGGGAGAGCTGCGTCGCGGGCGCCTGCCAGAGCGCGTGCGCGGCCCCGAGGCGCTCGTGCCCCAGCGGGGAGATGACCGTCTGCGTCGACGTCAGCAGCGACAGCGCCAACTGCGGCGCCTGCGGCAACGCGTGCTCGATGGGCCAGCGCTGCACCGCCGGCAGCTGCGCGTGCCCGACGGGCCAGACCGCCTGCGGCGGGCGGTGCCTCGACACGCGCACCGACGCGGCCAACTGCGGCGCCTGCGGGATGGCCTGCGCCGCCGGGACGGCGTGCAGCGCGGGGCGCTGCGCCTGCCCGACGGGCCAGACGATGTGCGGCACCCGGTGCGTCAACCTCCAGACCGACACCACCCAGTGCGGGATGTGCGGGCGCACCTGCCCCAGCGGGTCGACCTGCAACGCGGGGGTGTGCAGCACCGTGTGCGCCTCGGGGCAGACCCAGTGCTCCGGGCGCTGCGTCAACGTGCAGACCGACGCGGCCAACTGCGGCGCCTGCGGGACGGCGTGCGCGGCCGGGACGGCGTGCAGCGCGGGGCGCTGCGGGTCGAGCAACGACGCGCGAGCCTCGGCGCGGGTGATCACCCTCGGCGCCGCGGAGACCACCGTCACCGGCACCACCGTGGGCGCCACGCACGACGGCCCGACGGTGCCGTGCGGGTGCACGTCGGGGGCGGACGTGTGGTTCCGCTTCACGCTGACGCAGCGCGAGGTGGTGTACCTGGACACGGCGGGCTCGGCGCTCGACACCTCCCTCCTGATCACCGACTCGAGCGGCGCGGCGGTGCCGGCGCAGTCCTCCGCGGGCAACAACAACCTCGGGCTCTGCAACGACGACAGCGGCTGCGGGTCGGGCGCGGGCTTCACCAGCAGCTTCAACTCTCGCACCGCGGGGGTGCTGGGCGCCGGAACCTGGTACGTCGCCGTCGGCGGCTGCGGCACCGGGGCCTTCACGCTGCGGGTGCAGCACCTGCCCACCACCCTGGGCTCGTTCTTCTATGACAACCGGCTGCAGGGAGACGGCACCACCTCGACGGTGCTGGTGGGCTCGAGCCGCATCGCCGGCACCTGCGGCGGAACCGCCTCCGGCGAGGACGTCCGGTGGTTCGTGACCTGCGGCGCGAGGCAGCAGTTCTTCAGCCTGTGCGCGAGCGACGGCGGGACGTACACGCGCTCCACCTTCAGCGGCACGGACTTCGACCCGGCGGTCTACATCCGCAGCGCGCTCACGGGCTCCGAGACCGCCTGCAACGACGACGGCGGCACCATGGGCGGCAGCAACTGCCGCGGCACCGGCTTCGGCGCCGACTCGGCGGGCTACGGCTCGCGGCTCAACAACGTGACCACCGCCCGAGGGCTGCACGGCCTGGTGGTCGACGAGCGCAGCGGCGGCTCGGGCATGAGCTACACGCTGCGCTACATCGTTCGCTGACGTCCGAAGGGTGTAGCCTCGGGCCATGGCGACCGTCGGCCGTGTGCTCGCGATCGGCGCGGTGGTGCTGGCGATCCCCGCCGCGTGCGTCGGGGCGCTGGCGCTCTATGGGAGGGCGCTCGCAGAGAGCGAGGTGGCGGTGGGCACGCTGGTGTCACCCGCCGAGGCGCGCGCCCGGCTGGAGCGTGAACGAGCCCGGTTCCGGGCGATGACCCCGGCGCAGCACCTCGAGGAGGCCCGGCTCGCGCTCGCCTCGGGCTACGACGAGGCGACGCACACGGGCGGCAACTTCAGGGGGGTGGAGCATCACGCGGCGGCGATCCCCGACGGGGCGCCGGAGCACGCAGCGCTGGCGGCGCTGCGCGACGAGGTGCGACGCCGACGGGTCAACCTCTTCGCGCTGGCGCGTGGGCGCGTCGCGCAGCACCTGGCCGAGCACGCCACGGTGGCCGACCTGGGGCGGCAGCGGACGATGCGCGCCGAGCTCGCTCGCGACGTCGACGAGCTGGCTCCCCGGGGCCTCGGGTGCGTCCACGTCGCCGACGAGGCCCACAGCACGCTGCGCTTCGACCACGCGGACTGCGACCAGGCGATGCTCGACGCCATCGCGAGCCCCGATCACAGGGCGGCGCTGCGGGGCTACGGGTTTCGGCGGGTGCGCTGCGCCAACGGGCGCGGGCTCATCGAGCTCTGAGGGCGGGGGCGGGCGTCAGTTCGCGGCGGGCGCGGGCGCGACCGCGGGCGTGTCGGGCGTGGCGGGCGCGGCGGCGGCGTCGGGCGCGGCGGCGTCGGTCGTGACGGCGACGGCCGGAGGCGGCGCCGGGACGACGACCGCGGGCGCGGGCGCAGGCTCGGCGGGAGCGGGCGCCACCGGGGCGACCTCGCGCTTGCAGGCGAGGGCGAAGAGCAGAACCGCGAACGTGTGGATCTTCATCGAACACCTCTTCGGGTAAGACCCCGGCGGACGTCGACGCCTGCGCGTGGCGGGTACCATCGCGCGCCGCGGCGCTCGGAGCGGCGGCCGGAGCCTGCGCCGCCTCTGCGCCTCGACGAACGGATCCTGCGACGCCGGTCGGGCGAGCGCTGTCCGCGCCGGGCACCGCCGCGCACTCCTTTGTCGCGCTCGTCGCGGGATCGTCGCGACGCAGGACGGATCGATGACAGGTGCACCGCGGGTGTTGCGGTCCTGCGCGGTGTGTCCTGGGGTGTCGCGGGGCGGAGGCGTCTCGGGCGTCACCGACCGAAGCGCTCGAAGCAGAGGAGCCCGCCGACGAGGGCGATCGACCCGAGGCAGAGCCCGACCGCGGTACGACCGAGGCCTCGGTGGATGGATCGAAGGCGCGCGAGGGCGAGGCCCAGGCAGGCGCACAGGGGCGTCGCCGCGGAGAGCAGGTAGCGAGGGTTGACCACCGCGCTGTCGTCGAGGGGATAGACCACCGCGAAGGCCATCAGGAACAGCACCAGCAGCGCGACCGCCATCGGGAGCACGAGCGAGCCGTCGCGGCCGCGCGTGCGGAGGCTGCGGCGCGCGGTGTCGAGGAGCGCGAGGACCGAGGCCAGCGTGAGCAGCAGCCCGACCCGCACCAGCGCGACGTAGACCCGGATGCAGCGGTGGGTGACCGACCACGCGGGCCCGAGGCTGAACCACCCCTCGTCGCCGCCCCAGACGCGCGCCGTCGTCGGGCCCCCCGCGAGCCGGCAGAACCCGCGGTTGTAGGCGTCCGCCCAGGTTCCGGCGACGAGCGGCGACCAGAAGTTGGCGCGCGGCTCGGTCGGCGAGCGGATCACCGGCGAGCGCAGGTACGTGAGCTCGAAGGGCAGCGCCCAGCCGAGCGGCCGGCGGTAGAGCACCGGCGTGTCGTGGACGCTGCGAGGCGCGGGAAACTCCTGGTCCCAGTCGTGGGGGAAGGGGTGCCCCCGCCGCGCGAGGTTGGGGCCGCACCAGCCCGCCACGACGAGGGCCCACGCGAGCGCGGCCACCACCGCCGGGCGGAGCAGCCGTCGCCACGTCGCGCGCAGCCCCTCCGCGCGCGCCGACCACCCCGCACGGACGACCAGCGCCGCCGCCGCGGTGAGCATCAGCACGGCCGACGACGCCTTGGTGAGCAGCGCCAGCCCGGCGCCGAGGCCGAAGAGCAGCGCCGCGCGGGTAGAGATCCCCGGGGGTTCGTCGGCCTCACGCTCCATGCGCCAGAGCGCGAAGAGCGCGACCGTGAAGAGCGCGGCGTGCGGACCCTCGGGGTTGACCTTGCCGTCGAGGAGCACGCTCAGCGGCAGCACGGCGTGCAGCGACAGCGCCGCGACGGCGGCCCATGCGCCCTCCGGCCCGATGCTCCGGAGGAGCCTGGCCAGCAGGCCCTGGCGCAGGCACCACCCCGCGACCGACAGGGCGGCGATGGCGCGCTCGCTCCCGGTGACCTTCCAGACCGCGGCCGCCGCGGCGAACCAGAGCGGAGGCTGGTAGCGGGCGCCGCTCGGGAGCGACGGATCGAAGTCGAAGGGTCGCCAGTGCGCCCCCATCCAGCGCACCCCCTGGAGGTACACGTCGTAGTCCGATCCGCGGGTCGGGCCGTCGAAGGTGAGGGCGTGCTCGACCCTGAGCGCGAGGCCGAGGGCGCTGACGAGCAGCACGACCACCGCGGGCAGCGCCGGTCGGGGTGTGCGCCATCGCGAGAGCAGCGCCTTCATCCGATCGATGTTCACGAGTGGGGAGTCCGCATACTGGCACGGTCGCGACGCCACCCATGCACCTTCGCGGTCTTGACCAGCGTCACGCGCAGGCCGTTGTAGACCGCACGAATATGCGATGACGAGCCTGGAGACGCTTTCATATCGTCCCCCGCGACGGACGTCGGTGGGCGTCCGTGGGAGATCCCTCGTGAAGATCCTTCGCTACCCGGTTTCGCTCCTGCTCGGCACGCTCGCGGCGTGCTCGTCGACCCCTGCTCCGGTCGACGCTGGCACCGACGTCACCGCGACCGATGTCGTCACCGCGACCGATGTCGTCACCGCGACCGATGTCGTCACCGCGACCGATGTCGTCACCGCGACCGATGTCGTCACCGCGACCGATGTTGTCACCCCGACCGACGTCGTCACCGCGACCGACGTCGTCACGACGGACGTCCCGGTGGTGCCGCGCTGCGGGACCATGGGATCGCCGTCCTGGGCCATCGAGAACCCGCTCCCCGTGGACCAGCCGTTCACTTCCATCTTCGCCGCGGGGCCGAACGACATCTACCTCGCGAGCAGCACCGCCGCCGCGGCGCGGCGATGGAACGGGACCACCTTCGCGCCCGTCGGCGGAGGCACCGGCGTGTGGGGCGCCAGCGCCAGCGACGTGATCTTCACCGACCCGATGGGCGTCCGCCGGGGCGCCGGCACGACGTTCACCGCCACCGCCCTCGGGGGAGCGTTCCGCGCGGTGCACGGGAGGGCCGCCAACGATGTCTTCGCGGTCGGGGTCGGCGGCGCCGTTCGACACTGGAACGGCACGACCTGGGAGACCCTGACCAGCGGCGTGACCGCCGAGCTCTCCGTGGTCTTCGAGGTCGCGCCGAACGACGTCTGGGTGGGCTCACGCAGCGGCGGCGAGGGCGCGTCCATCCCGCTCCTTCACTACAACGGCACCGCGTGGCAGCAGTTCACCACGTCGATGATCTTCAGCGGCGCGAGCTTCGTCACGCCCCCGACGGCGGTCTGGGGGTCGGGGCCGAACGACGTGTACTTCTGCTTCCCCGAGCGCCCCGTCACCCGGTGGAACGGGAGCGCCTTCGAGCAGATCCTGATGACCGACCTCCCCGGCGGATGCAGCGGGGTCTCGGGCACGTCGGCCACCGATGTCTGGTTCGTCGGGCGCACGACGAGCAACGGATACGTCCATCGCTACAACGGCACGGCGGTCACTCACCCGTGGCCCGCGTCGTCGCGGCACCTTCAGTCGGTGCACGCCGCGTCGTCGACGCTGGTCGCCTTCGGCGGACAGGGCGGCTCCTTCGCGACCTGGGACGGAGCGACCTTCACCGAGCGCTCCGGCGGATACCGTGAAGAGATCCATCGCGTGTGGGTCGCCCCCACGGGGGAGGTCTTCGCGCACGGCCCCGACGCGATCTACTTCGGTGAGTGCGGCCGGTGGTCCAAGGCGATGGGCGTCCCCGGAGACCGCGGGGACATCGCGGGGCTCGACGCGACCCATGTGTGGTTCGGCGCGACCGGAGGGGTCCGTCGCATCAACGGGACGCCCGTCACGGTCGGCCCGCTGGAGCCCTACGGCATCGGCGCCTCCACCGACACCACCTATGGAATCTGGGCCGCGAACCCGACCACCGTGTTCTCCGCGGGCACCACGCGCAGCGTCGAGGGGATGCCCTCCCGCGACTGGGTCCGCGCGTGGAACGGATCGAGCTGGCGCGACATCACCCCCACCGTGGCCTTCGGCAACCGGCGAGTGACCGGCTTCAGCGCGACGGAGGTCTTCGTCAGCGGCCAGAGCGGCGCGGTCCTGCGCTTCAACGGGACCAGCTGGACCCCCGAGAACATCGGGGTCACCGACTTCGTGCAGGACCTCATCGCGCTCCCGGGCAACGTGCTCGTCGCCCTCACCGGCAACGCGCGAAACAGCCGGCGGCGCTCGCCCGCGGGCGTGTGGTCCTCGGCGGGATGGGGCCCCGGAGCGTCCCTGTCGTTCCAGCGGGGGTGGGGCAACGCCGAGAACGACGTGTACGCCACGCGCTACAGCGGCAGCGGCACGTACCTCTGGCGCTGGAACGGCACCGCGTGGTCCGAGGTCTCGATCCTCTCGGACTACCTCGACGACGTCGCCGGCAACGCCGCGGGGGACATCACCGCGGTCGGCAACGTCGGTCGCGTCTGGCGCTACGGCCGCCGGGCGCCGTAACCCACCCACGACGCACGGGGATCCTGCGTCGCCTCAGCGCCGCGCGAGCGCCAGCGCGCCGAAGACCAGCGCCACGACCACCGAGAGCCCCGAGGCGACCGCGATCGCGACCACCACCCTTCGTCGGGCCGCGCTCGACGGAGGGGTCGCGACGAGGGCGGGCGGCTCCGGGGGCGCCGTCACCACCGCGGTCTCAGCCGCCTCGGGGGGCGCGGCTTCCTCGGCGGGCGTCGGGAGCGCGGCCTCCTCGGAGGGCGTCGGGGGCGCAGGCTCCTCGGAGGGCGCGGCCCTGGTGCTGTCGCGGTAGACTTGGCGGAGCTCGATGCAGAAGCGCTCGAAGTCGGCCGTCGCGAGGCCGAGGTGCAGCACGCACTCGTCGCGCGCCATCTCGTCGAACCACGCGTCGTCCATCGCGCGGCCCCGCTCGAAGTCGTGCACGAGGCGCTCGGACCACCGCAGCGCCGCGACCATCCTGCCCACGTGGTCGCCCCGGCGCAGCGCGCGCTCGGGCTGGTGGTGCAGCGCCACGACGCTCGGCAGCGGCTCGGGGATCTGCCACTCGGCGAACATCCGCGCCCCGAGCACGGCGTGGTCGAAGCCGTAGGCCTCGCGCTCCTTGAGGTGGATGACGTCGTGCTCCCGCGCGAGCTCGAGCGCGAGCTGCGCGTAGTCGTCGTCGCCCGACTGGATCATGATGAGCTTGCCGAAGTCGTGCAGCAGCCCGCAGGAGTACATCTCCTCCGGCGAGAGCCTGCACCGCGAGGCGACGTGCCGGGCCACCGCGGCCACCGCCGACGAGTGCCGGAAGATCTCGGCCACGCCCGGCGACTCGTCCTCGAACCAGTCCAGCACCGCGGCCGCCTTCGCGATCTCGGTGATGTTCTTCGAGCCGAGCAGCGTCACCGCCACGCGGATCTTCCGCACCTGCACCCGAAGCCCGAACACCGGCGAGTTGACCACCCTCAGCACCCGCGCCGCGAGGGAGGTGTCGGACTCGATGAGCTCAGCGATCCTGTCGACGTCGAAGAGCGGGTCCTGCACGGCCACGAGGAGGCGCCTCGCGGACTCCGGGAAGGCCCTCACGCCGTGGGCCCTCGACATCGTCGCCGCGAGGCTCTTCGAGGCGGCCTGCGAAGCCAGCCGGTCTTCCTCTTCGGTGGTGCGGAGGTCGTCCTCGTTCATCATCGCCGTCGGCGGATGGTGTCGGAATGCCGCCCCGACGTCCACGCGCCGCGCGTCCCGTGACACTTGTTCCGCGCGTCGTCGGTCTCGAAGAGGGGATGCGGCGCTTCAGAGGGCGGCGCCGAAGGCGGAGCCGGTGTCGCCCCAGAGGGCCTCGACCTGCGACACGCTGCGCAGGTCGCGGTCGACCCGGAGCACCTCGACCGCGTCCTCGCCGGGGATGCCCCGTAGCACCGTGACGCGCCCGCCCGAAGACGGGTCTCGCACCACCCGAAGCGCCGCGGTGGAGCCGCTGCTCTGTACCGACCACGGCACCGGGGACGACATCCCGGCGCGGTCGCCGGGGAGCATCCAGAGGCCCGCCCCGGAGGCCAGCAGCAGCTCGTCGTCGCCGTCGCCGTCGAGGTCGGTGACGTTGGCGAGCACGGTGCCTGCGCCCGATCCGCCAGGGCCCGCGACCGGCGAGGCGAAGCCGTCCGCCGTGCCGTGGATCCACACCACCCCGGGGAGGGAGCCGCCGGTGACGGCGAGGTCGGTGCGCCCGTCGCCGTTGGCGTCGAGCGCCGCCACGCCGATGTCGACGATGCGGGTCTCGGCCACGAGGATCCTCGCCCGCTGCTGGAAGGCACCCTCCCTCGCGGTGAGCACCAGCAGCGAGCCTTCGCCGGGCAGCGCGACGACGACCCTGCCGTCGCCGAGGGAGGTGATGGCGGTGGCGAAGCCCTCGTCGGCGGGACCTTCGAGCTCGGCGGAGATGCGGGAGGGCATGGCGCCGGACTGTCCGCGCAGCAGCGACACCCGGTGCCCCGCGACGCTGCCGACCACGAGGTCGTCGCGGCCGTCGCCGTCGAGGTCGCCGACCGCCGCGAGCGTCGCTCCGAAGCCGCTGCCGGGCTCCGCCTGGATCACCGAGCGGGGCACCGGGTCGAGGCCGCCCGGGGCTCCGGCGAAGAGGGCGACGGCGTCCGAGCCGGGGGCGCCGACAGCGAGGTCGGAGTAGCCGTCGCCGTCGAGGTCGCCGACGTACGCGAGCGACGCGCCGAAGAGGGAGAGCGGGCTGTCGAGGGTGAGGGGCCGGGCGGAGGAGACATAGACGGCGACGCGGCTGCGGAGGGGCGCTCCGACGGCGAAGTCGGGGAGCCCGTCGCCGGAGAGGTCGGCCCGATCGGGGCGGCGGACGAGGTCGGAGGGCGCGGCGGGGCTGCTGCCGGGAGGGGGGAGCAGCACGCGAGCAGGCGAGGGCGAAGGAGCAGGAGCGGGGTCGGGGCTGAGCGCGATGGGGTCGAGGTCGATGGGCGCGCAGCCGGTCAGCGGGAGGAGGGCGGCGAGGAGCAGCGACGGGGCGACGAGAGGACAGCGCATGGGTGCTCGAGCCACCGGGGAGGTGGAGAGTGGGTGACGGAGTGAGCGAGGTCCCCGGGAGCGGCGCCTTGTCGGGAGGGGGCGGGACGGAGGTTTCCGGGAGAGGCGAGAAGTTGTCGGAAGAGAACGGAGCGAGGTGGGTGGTAGCGTCGGCTCCGTGCTCCGGTGCTCCCTGAAGTCGGCGCTCGCCGCGATGCTCCTCCTCTCCATCGGCTGCGCCGACGCGCCCGCCTCCGACGCCGGCGTGCCCGTGGACGACCTCGGCCCCGAGCTCTCCGGCGCGGTCGCGCTGATCCCGACCTCGCCCGAGGTCGCGGCGGTCTGCGCCTCCGAGGTGACCTCCACCGCGTGCACCACCCGCGACGCGGCGGCCCTCGTCGCCCGGTGCCGGGCCCGCCTCTCGGCGCGAGGCATCCCCTGCGCGACCACCGCGGACTGCCTCGCCACCTACCGGCCCTCGCGCCCCGTGGCGTGCCGCGCGGGAGCGACCTACCCCGACCGGGCCTCGTGCGCCGAGGCCGTCGAGGACGACTGCGCGTTCTACCGGGCCTGCCTCGACGCGGCCCACCCCTGCGGCGACGACGGCTACGCGCTCGCGTTCGGAGAGCGGCTCTGCAACGCCTTCATCGCTCGTCGCGAGGAGTTCAGCCCCGCGGGGCAGGCGTGGCTGCGGGGCGTTCGCACCTGCCTTCAGCGCTCGCTGGTGCCGCTCGTCGGCGCGAGCGCGCTGAGCTGCGAGGCGCTCGTCGACGCCGCCTACGCCTCACACGCGGGCTGCTACACCGCGCCGGGCAACTCGGTGTGCGCCCTCCCCCCGGCGGACCTCGGGGCGCTCACCCGGGTGCTGGCCCCGTGGCTGCGCGACCCCCGCGCGCTGCGGCAGATCGGCGAGGTGCTGCGCAGCTGCTCCGACGCTGGCGCCCTCTAGATACGCCAGCCCAGCGCTTCGAGCCTCGTCCTCGCCCCCTTGAGCCCGAAGATCACCCCTCCCTCCGGCGGGACCACCGGCGCCAGCAGCACCCCCGCGAGCAGCGCCGCCATCGCCAGCGGTGCCCTCGGGTCGCCTCCCGCCATCGGCCTCCTCTCGACCATCCACACCCTCGTCGCCCTCGCCACCAGGGCGTCCATGCCAGCGCCTCCGATGGCCTCCACCGCGCGGTCGGCCGCCTCCTTCACCGCGGGCAGCTCGTCCATGGGCAGCGTGTGCACCTGCACCACCGTGGGCTGCGCCGCGTCGCCGAGGGGGCGCAGCGTGAAGCCCAGCGAGGCCACCGCGGGAAGATTGCCTTCCGGGTCGCCGAGACGCTGGAGCAGCGTGAGCTCGGCGCGGATGAGCGAGTGCGCCCTGGCGATCCAGCTCGGCATTTCGACGCGCCCGACGGGCGGCGCCGCGAGGAGACACCAATGTTCTTCAGGTCTCATGACAGACATCGTGGAGCTATGCTCACACGCGGTGGGTGATGATGCTGGATTCCAATGATCCCCGGGCGCCTCGCGCCGCTCAGCCGGCGCCCCTGAACGCGGAGCGCATGCAGGCGCTGCTCGACTACTCCTGGGACATCCTCACCCTCATGGATCGCGAGGGCAGGCTCCTCTACAACTCCCCCGCGGCGCAGCGCCTCCACGGCTTCGCCCCGGAGGAGTTCGAGGGTCGCAGCACCTTCGATTTCATCCACCCCGACGACGCCTCGCAGGTGGGAGAGAGCTTCCAGAAGTGCCTCACCCACCCGGGCCTGCCGATGCGGGTGCGTTACCGATACGCCCGCAAGGAGGGAGGGTGGATCTGGATGGAGGCCATCGGGGTCAACATGCTCGACACCCCCTCCATCAGCGCGGTGGTGGTCAACTCCAGGGACATCACCGATCGGGTGGAGGCCGAGAACGCCGTCCGCCAGAGCGAGAGCCACTTCAGGGCCCTGTTCAACCACATGGCCCAGGGCTTCGCCCTCTGTCGCCTGCTCTTCAAGGACGGCGTGGCGGATGACTTCATCTACGTCGAGGTCAACCAGTCGTTCACCGAGCAGACAGGCCTGAAGAACGTCGTGGGCCGGAGGGTCTCCGAGGTCGTCCCCGGCATCCGCGAGGCGGACCCCGACATGCTCGAGCGCTACGAGCGCGTGGTCCGCACCGGGCTGCCGGAGCGCTTCGAGGTCTACCGCAGCGCCCTCAAGCTGTGGTTCTCCATCTCGGTCTACCGGCCGATGCCGGGACACTTCGCGGCGATCTTCGACGTCATCAACGACCGCAAGCAGGCCGAGGAGGAGCGCGTCCAGCTGGAGCGGCAGCTCAGCCAGTCGCAGAAGATGGACAGCCTCGGGAGCCTCGCGGGCGGCGTGGCCCACGACATGAACAACGTCCTCGGCTCCATCCTCATGCTGGCCTCCGCGCACGAGGCGATGGAGCCCACAGGCAGCCCCGCCCAGGAGGCCTTCGCCACCATCACCAAGGCATGCCAGCGCGGCGGCGACATGGTGCGCCGGCTGCTGGGCCTCGCCCGCCACGACCTCTCGGAGGTGAAGGTGCTGAACCTCAACGCCCTGGTGCTGGAGGAGGTGCTGCTGCTGGAGCGCACCACCCTCGCCCAGGTGCGCTTCTCCCTCGACCTCACGGACGACCTGCGGCCCATCCGGGGCGACTCCGCCGCCCTGATCCACGCGCTGATGAACCTCTGCGTCAACGCCATCGACGCCATGCCGCACGGAGGCACCCTCACCCTCCGCACCCACAACGCCGAGCCCGGATGGATCGAGCTGGAGGTCGTCGACTCTGGCATCGGGATGCCCAGGGAGGTCCTCGACAAGGCGATGGACCCCTTCTTCACCACCAAGTCCCACGGCAAGGGCACCGGCCTCGGGCTCTCCATGGCCTACAACACCATGAAGGCCCACCGCGGAACCCTGACGATCAAGAGCGAGACGGGGAAGGGCACCCGGGTGCTCGTGCGGCTGCCCTCCTGCGAGGGCGAGGAGCCCGAGGACGTGGCGCCCGCGCCGTCGAGGCAGGAGGGCGACGGCCGCAGCCTGGACATCCTCCTGGTGGACGACGACGAGCTGATCCGCGACTCCATCGGGCCGGTGCTCCGCGCGCAGGGCCACCGCGTGGTCCTGGTCGGCAGCGGCGAGGAGGCCCTCGATCGCATGAAGCGGGGATCGTCTCCCGACGTGGTCATCCTCGACATGAACATGCCCGGCCTGGGCGGCCGAGGCTCCCTGCCCCGTATCCGCTCCCTCCAACCCGACGTGCCGGTGCTCCTGGCCACCGGGCGGGCCGGGCCCGACGCGCTCGAGCTGAGCCGCGCCTTCACCGGCGTCACCCTGCTTCCCAAGCCCATCAACGCCAGCGACCTGAAGGCCTACCTCGACACGCTCCAGGCGAGACCCGATCGCTGAGCGACCACGGGTTCAGCGCCTCGCTCCGAAGGGAGACGAGCGACGAGGGCGCCGGACGTCATGCGCCCTCCGTCGACGAATGCTCAGCGCGGCGAGAACTGCGGTAGATATGCCGCCGAGCAGCGCCGGGAGGGACCCGACGCTCATGGAGAGATCACCGATGCGTACGAACTTCATTCTTGGATCCGCTCTTCTTATGGCCGGCGTGGTCGCGGGTTGCAGCGACGACCCCGCCCCCGCGACGGACGCCGGCACCGACACCGGCACCATCGTCGACACCGGCACCGCCACGGACACCGGCACCGCCACGGACACCGGAACGACCACCGACACCGGGACGACCACCGACGCGGGCACCACGACGGACACCGGGACGACCACCGACACGGGCACCACCACGGACACCGGAACGGCCACCGACGCGGGCACCGCCACGGACACCGGAACGACCACCGACGCGGGCAGCGCCACCGACACCGGAACGACCACCGACGCGGGCACGACCACGGACGCGGGCGCGGCGCTCACGGTGATCCATGGATGCACCGAGGCGATGTACGTCGACCGCAGGACCACGGGAGAGCGCAGCGTCACCTTCGGGGGTGTGGTCGGCTCCGCCTACAGCCCCAAGTGCCTGATCATCTCGGCGGGCCAGATGGTGAGCTTCTCGGGCCCGTTCAGCAGCCACCCGCTCCGCAGCGGCGTGGCTCCGGGTCAGTCCGGAACCGGCGCCACCCCGAACCCGATCGCCACTACCGACTCCGGCAGCTCGGTGTCCTTCACCTTCGCGGCGCCGGGGCTCTACCCCTACTACTGCAACTTCCACCAGCCGAGCATGGTGGGCGTGATCCAGGTCCGCTGAGCCTAGCGCTGGCAGAGCGCGATCGGCGTCCCGTCGAGCGCCCTTCCGACGTCCACGCACCGCATGCCCGTCGGGCATAGCCGGTCGCGACAGAGCCTCGAGCAGTAGGCAGGCGCCCCCGTCGCAGACCCCTGACAGAGCCCCGTGACGCAGTCCGCGCCGACCGAGCACGGACCGCCCACAGGAACGTTCCCGCTCACCGAGCGACGGCACACCAGGTACACGTCCGAGTCGTCGACCCAGGGCCGGCAGGCGAAGCCGCTCGGGCACCCGCCCCCGGGGGTGCAGCCCTGCACGCAAACGTTTCCCATGCCGTCGCAGACCCCGCTCCGGCACAGCGCCGTGCCGGACGACCCGCACGACGCGCCCAGCTCGTCGCTCCCCGCGACGTCGCCGCCCAGGGCCTGGAGCGGCGGCACGCAGATCCGCTCGCCCTCCACCATCTGGCACTCGTAGGGCGGCAGCGTGACGATGCCGACGCCCGTGACGTTGAGGGTCATTCGCCGGGGGCAGTCGCTCGCGCTCGTGCAGTGCGAGGTGCAGCCCTGGAAGCCCCCGGTCATGCCGATGCAGACGTTGGTGGTGCAGTCGGAGGCGCGGCCGCAGGGCTGCTCGGCGGCGATGCACACCCGCTGGCCGCTGCCCGCGTCCTGGCAGCCGTAGCCCGCGGGGCAGTCGGCGGCCGTGCGGCACTCGTGGGTGCAGTGCGCCATCAGGCGGGTCACCGGGTTGGCGACGCAGAAGCGCGCGCAGGGCGCCGCCGTCCGCACGTCGCACGCCGTGCCCGTGTCGTCGAGCACGCAGCGCGAAGGCCTTCCCGCCGGGGGGCTGTCGCAGAGGAAGCCGTCCCCGCAGTCGATGGTCGAGACGCAGCGACGGGTGCAGAAGCGCGCGCCGCCGCTCGTGGTGAGGCACTCGCCGCTCGCGCAGTCGTCGCTGGTCGTGCACGGGTCGAGGTACGCCGCGCGCCCCGGGGAGCCGAGGTCCACCGGCGGAACCCCCATGTCCACCGCCATCGGGACATCCACCGCCATCGGGACATCCACCGCCATCGGGACGTCCACCGCCACGGGCACATCGACGCCCACGTCTCGCGGCGTCCCGGAGTCCATGTCGCGCGGCCTCGAGACGTCCATGGGCGTCTCGCCCGCGTCCTTCTTCACCACCCCGGCGTCGGGCGTCTCCGCGGCGTCCGGCGTGACCCCGGCGTCGGCGCTGATCACCTGGCAGCGCCCCCGGTCGCGGTTGCAGAAGGAGCCGTCGTTGCAGTCACGGTCCTCGTAGCAGTCGTAGCGGCACTGGTGGTCGTAGCCGCAGTACGTGCCCGCGACGCAGTCCGAGTTCAGGTCGCACGCGCCGGACGCGCAGCGGGTGGTGGCCAGCGCCGCGGTCACCAGCAGCGCAGCCGCACGGAGCGCGGCCGACCAGGCATGGGGAGCTTTCCTCGGAGGGAGCATCGAAGGTGCTCCGACTCTAGAACGTGATCGGGGTCGCGGGCGATGTCCCGTCGGTGCTAGCGTGCGCGCCGACGATGAATCGACGGCGGCAGCGCGCGGGCTGGGGAACGTTCGCGGCGCTCACCCTGGTCACCGCCTGCACCCGAGCGCCCGTCGGCGCCCGCCCCCCGCTGCTCTCCGAGGTGGCCACCGCGAGGGCCGCCGTCGACGCGGGCGCCCCCCTCGACGCCCCGGCGGTCGAGGCCCCTCCCCCGGCGGCCGACGCGGGCGCTCCCGCCGCGGCGATCGAGCCCGCCGCCCCGGCGCAGCGCCCCGACGGCATCCGGCGGTTCCGCGGTCAGGACGAGGACGCGCTGCTCCAGGCGATGGCGACGAGGCCCGTGCAGCGGGTGCTGCACCGCTTCAGCAGCAGCACGCTGGTGTTCCACTGCGACCTGGGCGACGGGGTGGAGATCGCGTTCAAGCCGGCGCGACGGGGCGAGCACCAGTGGTGGAAGCACGAGGTGCTGGGCTACCGGCTGGCCCGGGTGCTGGGCATCACCGGGCGCGTGCCTCCGGCGGTGAGCCGCACGGTGCCCGCGTCGGTGATCGAGTCCTTCGCCAACGACCGCGACCTCATCCGCGAGCGCGACGGCTCCATCCGCGGCGTGGCCATCTACTGGATGCCCGTGCTCCACCACTCGGGGCTCCACGAGCCCGGGGCGCGCGACGAGTGGAGCCGCTGGATGTCCGCCCGCAACGACATCCCCCCGGCGAGCCGGCGGCGCGCGTCGCAGATCGCGGAGCTCATCGCCTTCGACTACCTCCAAGGCAACTTCGACCGCTGGAACGCCGCCAACGTCGCCGTCGACGAGCGCGGCGACCTGGTATTTCGCGACAACAACCGCGGGTGGTTCCTGGAGAACCTGGTGCAGGTCGACCGCGGCGGCATCGACCACATCGAGCGCATCCCGGCCTCGCTGCTCCCGGGCATCGAGCGGGCGACCGCCGACGCGGTGCGGGCGGAGGTGCGCCGCGACGGGCTGCGCTTCCGCCGGCTGGAGACCGCGCGTTACTGGGCGGCGTATTCCGCGCGCCGCGAGGCCCTGCTCCGGCGCATCCGGGAGTCCATCGCGGAGCATGGCCGCGAGCGGGTGCTGTTGGACGAGTGACGGGGCGTTGGGCTATGTGCCCCGCGCCATGTCCACCGACGGAACCGACGGCCACACGCCGCGCCGAACCTTCGCGATCATCTCGCACCCCGACGCGGGCAAGACCACGCTCACCGAGAAGCTGCTGCTCTACGGGGGAGCCATCCACCTGGCCGGAGCGGTGCGCGCGAGCAAGGCCCGCCGCCACGCCACCTCCGACTGGATGGACCTGGAGAAGCAGCGCGGCATCTCCATCACGTCGAGCGTGATGCAGTTTCCCTACGCGGGGACGCGCTTCAACCTCCTCGACACGCCGGGCCACCAGGACTTCAGCGAGGACACCTACCGCACGCTCACCGCCGCCGACTGCGCGGTGATGCTCATCGACGTGGCGAAGGGCGTCGAGGCCCAGACGCGCAAGCTCTTCCAGGTGTGCCGGCTGCGCAACACGCCCATCGTCACGTTCATGAACAAGCTCGACCGGCCGGGGCAGGACCCCTTCGACCTCATGACCGAGGTCGAGCAGCTCCTGGGCATCCGGTGCGTCCCCATCACCTGGCCCATCGGGATGGGCCCCGACTTCAAGGGAGTGTTCGACCGCGAGACCAACCAGGTGCTGCTCTTCCAGCGCAACACCGACCACGGCGCGAGCATGTCCGAGCAGCAGACCATCTCGGCGGACGACCCGAGGCTGGAGCAGATCCTCGGGGACTCGCTCTACAAGACCTTCAAGGACGAGTCCGAGCTGGTGGCCGGCGCGGGCGAGCACTTCGACGTGGAGCGCTTCGCGAAGGGTGAGATCACCCCGGTGTTCTGGGGGAGCGCGATGACCAACTTCGGGGTCGAGCCCTTCCTGGAGAAGTTCCACCGCTTCGCGCCGCCGCCGGGGCCGCGCAGCTCCTCCAAGGGGCTGATCCACCCCGCGGACAAGCAGTTCTCGGCCTTCATCTTCAAGGTGCAGGCGAACATGGACAAGGCCCACCGCGACCGCGTGGCCTTCATGCGCGTGTGCTCGGGCAAGTTCACCAGCGGGATGTGGGTGCGCCACGCGAGGCTCGGGAAGGAAGTGCGGCTCTCACGGCCGCAGCAGTTCTTCGCCCAGGAGCGCAGCGCCGTGGACGAGGCCTGGCCGGGCGACGTGCTGGGCGTCTTCGACCCCGGGATGTTCCGCATCGGGGACACGCTGCACACCGGCGAGGGCTTCTTCTTCGACGCCGTGCCCCGCTTCTCCCCGGAGCACTTCGCCCGCCTCCGCGCCAAGGACCCTTCGCGCAGGAAGCAGTTCATCGCCGGGCTCTCTCAGCTCTCCGAGGAGGGCACCGTGCAGGTGTTCAACTCCCCGGGGCAGGAGCAGATCCCGGTGCTCGGCGTGGTGGGGCAGCTGCAGTTCGAGGTGCTCCAGCACCGGCTGGAGAACGAGTACAGCGTCGAGGTGATCCTCGAGCCGCTGCCCTACCAGCACGCCCGCTGGGTGCGCGGTGAGGGCGCCTCCATCGAGAACCTCGAGGACAAGGGCTACGGCGCCTGCGTGCTCGACCAGGACAAGCGCCTGGTGATCCTCTTCAAGAGCGACTGGGCCCTCAGCGTCGCCCAGCGCGACTATCCCAAGCTCACCTTCTCGGCCACTGCCAACTGGGAACACGACTGAGCCTTCGCTCAGTTTCTTTCCCGGCTTTATAGCGGGCTGATTCCCCGGCAGAACCGCTGTCCGGCATACGGACTCCGAGCATACCCTCCATTGCTGGAAGGAACGCTCGCCCATGCCACATCCAAAGCCGCCATTTCTCCTCATGGCCCTCGCCCTGCTGGCGGTGGCCGGCTGTACCGGGAGCAGCGTCGTAGGGGGTCCATCCTCCCGTGACGCCGCCTCCGGGGACGTCACCATGGACGCCCCCGCGGACGTGGTGGTCTGCCCAGCGCCCCTCAACGCCTGCAACGACCGCTGCACCGACCCGCGGATGGACCGCGAGAACTGCGGCGCCTGCGGGCGCGCCTGCGCGTCGAGCGAGCTCTGTCAGAACGGCGCCTGCATCCCCAACTGCGCGACCGGCGAGCGGCTCTGCGCGGGGGCGGCCGGCGACGCGGGCGCCGACGCGGGCGCCGCGCGCTGCACCTCCCTCCAGACCGACCGGATGAACTGCGGCGCCTGCGGCACCGTGTGCGGCACCGACCAGGTCTGCGCCGACGGGGTGTGCACCTTCATGTGCACCGGCACCACCACCGAGTGCAGCACGCCCGCGCCGATGGACGGCGGCACGCTGCGCTACTGCGCCGAGCTGATGACCGACCGGGCCAACTGCGGCGCCTGCGGCAACGCCTGCCAGGAGGGCTACTCCTGCCAGGCGGGCCGCTGCCGCATCCGCTGCTCCGAGCTGCTGATGCCCTGCGCCACCGCGGGCTCCGACGCGGGCCCGATGGGCGGCGGCGAGGTCTGCGCCGACACCACCAACGACATCCACCACTGCGGCGCCTGCGGCAACGAGTGCCCCTTCGGGCAGTTCTGCGTCCGAGGAGCGTGCCAGACCACCTGCGGCTCGGGCTTCACCAACTGCTCCAGCGTGTGCCGCGACCTGCAGACCGACCGCGCCGGGTGCGGCGCCTGCGGCAACGCGTGCAGCTCCGGCGAGGTGTGCACCGCGGGCCGCTGCGTCGTGTCGTGCGGCGGCGGGCTCTCCAGCTGCGACGGCGTCTGCCGCGACCTCACCAGCGACAGCAACCACTGCGGCGCCTGCGGCGCCCGCTGCATGGCCGGCCAGGTGTGCTCCCGGGGGATGTGCCAGGTCTCCTGCGGCGCGGGCCTCAGCGAGTGCTCGGGCGTCTGCCGCGACCTCACCACCGACCTCGCCCACTGCGGCGCCTGCGGGGTGACCTGCGCGGCGGGCCAGGTGTGCTCCATGGGCATGTGCCAGGTGTCCTGCGTGGCGGGCACCACCAACTGCTCGGGCCTCTGCCGAGAGCTCACCACCGACCTCAACCACTGCGGCGCCTGCGGGATGGCCTGTCCCTCGGGGACGGTCTGCTCGGCGGGGATGTGCCAGGTGTCGTGCCTCTCGGGGCTGACCAACTGCTCGGGCATCTGCCGCGACGTCTCGAGCGACAACGCCAACTGCGGCGCCTGCGGCAACGCCTGCCCCTCCGGGACGGTCTGCTCCCGCGGCACCTGCACGGTGTCGTGCGGCGCAGGGCTCAACAACTGCGACGGCGTCTGCCGAGACCCGCTGACGGACCTCGCCAACTGCGGCGCCTGCGGCCGGGCCTGCCCCTCCGGCCAGGTGTGCTCCGCCGGGGCGTGCACCGTGTCGTGCGTGACCGGGACGACCAACTGCTCGGGCGTCTGCCGCGACCTCACCGCCGACCGGCTCAACTGCGGCGCCTGCGGCACCGCCTGCCCGACGGGTCAGATCTGCTCGGCGGGCGCGTGCACCGTCTCCTGCCCCGCGGGTCAGGTCGACTGCGCCGGCACCTGCCGCGAGCTGGAGACCGACCGGCTCAACTGCGGCGCCTGCGGGGTGGTCTGCCCCTCAGGGCAGGTGTGCTCTCGCGGCGCCTGCACGGTGTCCTGCGTGGCCGGCACCACGAGCTGCTCGGGCGTGTGCCGTGACCTCGACACGGACGTCAACAACTGCGGGGCGTGCGGCGTGGGCTGCGCCTCGGGCCAGGTGTGCTCCGCGGGCGTGTGCACCGTGTCGTGCGGAGCGGGCACCACCAACTGCTCGGGCGTCTGCCGAGACCTCGACACGGACAACAACCACTGCGGCGCCTGCGGCCGCGGCTGCGCCTCGGGGCAGGTGTGCTCCCGAGGGATGTGCCAGGTCTCCTGCGGCGCGGGCACCTCCAACTGCTCGGGCGTCTGCCGCGACCTCGACACGGACGTCAACAACTGCGGCGCCTGCGGCACCGCCTGCCCCTCGGGGACGGTCTGCTCGGTGGGCGTCTGCCAGGTGTCCTGCCTCGCCGGGCTCACCAACTGCGCGGGCGTCTGCCGCGACCTCGGGAGCGACAACTCCAACTGCGGCACCTGCGGCAGCTCGTGCCCGTCGGGGACGGTCTGCTCCCGCGGCACCTGCACGGTGTCGTGCGGCGCGGGCCTCACCAACTGCGGCGGCGTGTGCCGCGACCTGCAGACCGGGGTGAACGACTGCGGCGCCTGCGGCGTGGGCTGCGCCGCGGGGCAGGTGTGCTCCGCGGGCGTGTGCACCGTGTCGTGCGGAGCGGGCACCACCAACTGCTCGGGCGTGTGCCGCGAGCTCAGCACCGACCGCACCAACTGCGGCGCCTGCGGCCGGGCCTGCGCCTCGGGCCAGATCTGCTCGGCGGGCGCGTGCACCGTGTCGTGCCCGGCGGGTCAGGTCGACTGCGCCGGGACCTGCCGCGAGCTCGCCACCGACCGCCTCAACTGCGGCGCCTGCGGCCGCCTGTGCCCGTCGGGCCAGGTGTGCTCCGCGGGGACGTGCACCGTGTCCTGCGGGTCGGGCACCACGAGCTGCTCGGGCGTCTGCCGCGACCTCACCAGCGACCTCTCCAACTGCGGCTCCTGCGGGCGCGCCTGCCCGTCGGGCCAGGTGTGCTCCGCGGGGACGTGCACCGTGTCCTGCGTGTCGGGCACCACCAACTGCTCGGGCGTCTGCCGAGACCTCGCGACGGACACCAACCACTGCGGCGCCTGCGGCCGCGCCTGCCCGTCGGGTCAGCTCTGCTCCGCCGGGACCTGCACCGTGTCCTGCGTGTCGGGCACCACCAACTGCTCGGGCATCTGCCGTGACCTGACCACCGACCTCAACCACTGCGGCGCCTGCGGCCGCTCGTGCGCCGCGGGCCAGGTGTGCTCCGCGGGCGTGTGCGCCGTCTCCTGCGCCGCGGGCACCACCAACTGCTCGGGCGTCTGCCGGGTGCTCACCACCGACAACGCCAACTGCGGCGCCTGCGGCCGGGTGTGCCCGTCGGGTCAGACCTGCGCGGGCGGCGTCTGCGCCGTGTCGTGCGGCGGCGGCCAGACCAACTGCTCGGGCACCTGCCGCGACCTCACCACCGACCTCAACCACTGCGGCACGTGCGGCCGGGCCTGCGCCTCGGGCCAGGTGTGCTCCGCGGGCGTGTGCGCCGTCTCCTGCGGAGCGGGCACCACCAACTGCTCGGGCGTCTGCCGCGACCTCGCCACCGACCGCGGCAACTGCGGCGCGTGCGACCGCGCCTGCGCCTCGGGCCAGGTGTGCTCCGCGGGGGCGTGCACGGTGTCGTGCGGAGCGGGCACCACCAACTGCTCGGGCGTCTGCCGAGACCTCACCGGCGACAACAACAACTGCGGCGCCTGCGGCCGGGTGTGCGCCGCGGGCCAGGCCTGCCAGGCGGGCACCTGCGCCGTGTCGTGCGCGGCGGGCACCACCAACTGCTCGGGCCTCTGCCGCGACCTCAGCACCGACCTCAACCACTGCGGCGCCTGCGGCCGGGTCTGCCCGTCGGGCCAGGTGTGCACCGCCGGCGCCTGCGTGGTGTCGTGCGCCACGGGGCAGACCAACTGCTCGGGCGCGTGCCGCGACCTGACCAGCGACGAGAGCAACTGCGGCGCCTGCGCCCGCGTGTGCCCCTCCGGGCAGGTCTGCACCAACAGCGTGTGCACGGTGTCGTGCGCCGCGGGAACGACCAACTGCTCGGGCCTCTGCCGCGACCTTCAGACCGACAACAACAACTGCGGGGCGTGCGCTCGGGTCTGCCCGGCGGGCCAGCTCTGCTCGGCGGGCGTGTGCAGCGTGTCGTGCGCCTCGGGCACGACCAACTGCTCGGGCGTCTGCCGCAACCTGCAGACCGACAACGCCAACTGCGGCACCTGCGGCCGGGTGTGCCCGTCCGGCCAGGCCTGCTCGGCGGGCGTGTGCATCGTGTCCTGCGCCGCGGGGCAGACCAACTGCTCGGGCACGTGCCGCGACCTCAGCACCGACAACAACAACTGCGGGCTGTGCGCTCGGGTGTGCGCCGCGGGGCAGCTCTGCTCGGCGGGCGTGTGCAGCGTGTCCTGCGCCGCGGGCACGACCAATTGCTCGGGCGTGTGCCGCGCGCTCACCAGCGACAACAGCAACTGCGGAGCGTGCGGGCGGGTGTGCCCGTCGGGGCAGTTCTGCTCGGCGGGCGTGTGCTCGGTCTCCTGCGCCTCGGGCACCACCAACTGCTCGGGCGTGTGCCGTGACCTCACCACCGACAACGCCAACTGCGGCGTGTGCGGCCTCGCGTGCGCCGCGGGGACGGTCTGCTCCGGGGGGACATGCAACGTCTCCTGCGCGGCGGGCACCACCAACTGCTCGGGCGTGTGTCGCGACCTCACCAGCGACAACAACAACTGCGGCGCCTGCGCTCGGGTGTGCGGCGCCGGGACCATCTGCTCCAGCGGCGTGTGCACGGTGTCGTGCGCCTCGGGGCAGACCAACTGCTCGGGCGTCTGCCGCAACCTGCTGACCGACAACGCCAACTGCGGCGTGTGCGGCCGCGCGTGCGCCGCGGGGACGGTCTGCTCCGGGGGGACGTGCAACGTCTCCTGCGCGGCGGGCACCACCAACTGCTCGGGCGTCTGCCGCGACCTCAGCAGCGACAACGCCAACTGCGGCGCCTGCGCGCGGGTCTGCCCCTCCGGGCAGGTGTGCACCGGGAGCGTATGCACGGTGTCCTGCGGCTCCGGGCAGACCAACTGCTCGGGCGTGTGCCGTGACCTCACCAGCGACGAGAGCAACTGCGCCGCCTGCGGGCGCGTGTGCCCGTCGGGCCAGGTCTGCCAGTCGAGCGCCTGCGTGGTGGCGTGCAGCGCCGGGCTCACCAACTGCTCGGGCGTGTGCCGCAACCTCAGCAGCGACAACACCAACTGCGGCGCCTGCGGCCGGGTGTGCTCGGCGGGCCAGGTGTGCTCGGCGGGCGTGTGCAGCGTGACCTGCGCGGCGGGGCAGACCAACTGCTCGGGCGTGTGCCGCGACCTGCAGACGGACAACGCCAACTGCGGCGCCTGCGGCCGGGCCTGCTCGGCGGGTCAGGCGTGCGCCGCGGGCACCTGCGTGGGCCAGGGGGCGCTGCGCTTCACGCTCACCTGGAGCATCACCGGCGACATGGATCTCCACGTGACGCCCCCCTGCGGCACGGAGATCTACTTCGGCCGCACCACCGCCTGCGGCGGCACCCTCGACGTGGACGACACCAGCCAGCGCGGCCCGGAGAACATCTACTGGCCGACGTCGTTCACCCCGGGCCGGTACTACGTGTGCCCCGAGGCGTACACCAGCGCCGTCGCCAACGCGACCTGGACCCTCGTGGCCATCCGCGGAGGCGTCGAGGTGGCCCGACGCACGGGCGTACGCGGGCGCACCGACGGCAGCATCGTCTGCAACGCGTCGTTCCCCGGCGTGATCATCCTCGACCTGTGATGCGCTGACCGCCCCTCCTCTCCGCTCTCCTCGCTCCTCCCGGCGTGCCCTTCGGTCGCGTTCTCTTGTGAAGTTCGGCAACGCGCTTCATTGATCAGGGGATGTCGACGCTCGCGCAGCTCCCCCCCGGAACCCTCTTCGCCCATGACTTTCGAGTGGTCCGCCCGCTGGCCGACGGCGGCATGGGCTCGGTCTACGTAGTCGAGCAGCTCAGCACCGGCCGGGAGCGCGCCCTCAAGCTGATGCACCCGCAGTTCGTGGCCGACCCGAACAACCGCCGGCGCTTCGCCGACGAGGCGCGGGCGGGCTCTCGCATCGAGAGCGACCACGTGGTGGAGGTCATCGCCTCCGGGGTCGACGAGGCCTCCGGCGTGCCGTGGCTCGCGATGGAGCTGCTCCAGGGAGAGACCCTCTTCGAGCGCGTGGAGAAGCGCGGCGCGGCGCCTCCCTCGGAGGCCTACGAGATCCTCCGGCAGGTGTGCCACGCGCTCGGGGCGGCGCACCGCGCGGGCCTGGTGCACCGCGACGTGAAGCCCGAGAACATCTTCCTCGCGTCGACCCGCCGGGAGGGCGCGACGGTGATGGTGAAGGTGCTCGACTTCGGCATCGCCAAGGTCATCCAGGACGCCCGCGGCACCGCCACCGGCAGCATGGGGACGCCCCTCTGGATGGCCCCCGAGCAGAGCGATCCGCACGGCCAGATCGGGCCCCCGACGGACGTCTGGGCCATCGGCCTCGTGGCCTTCTACCTCCTCACCGGCCGCTCCTTCTGGACCACCGGGAGCCTCTCCGGCAGCTCCGTCGCCGCGATGATGCGGGAGATGCTCTTCGAGCCGATTCCCCCGGCGTCGGCGCGCGCGGCCCAGCTCGGCGTCGGCTCGCTCGTCCCTGCGGGCTTCGACGCGTGGTTCGCGAGGGCGGTGCAGCGCGAGGCCTCGGCGCGCTTCCCCGACGCCTCCGCCGCGGTCCAGTCCCTGGAGGTCGCCCTGCTGGGCGGCGGGCCTGCGCGCACGGTCCCCATCCCCGCGAGCGCGCTCGGCGTCGCGGCCACCGTCGCGATGCCTGCCTTCCTCCCGCAGACCCTCAACGCCGGCGCGGTGCCCTCTCCCCCGCTGCAACCGTCGTATCTGGGCGTCTCCCCCTCGGCCGCGCAGGCGACGCCCGCCCGCCCCCGCTCCCGCGCCCCGTGGATCCTCGGCGCCGCGCTCCTCCTCGCCGCTGGCGGTGGCCTCGCGGCCCTCCTCGCCTCTCGCGACTCCTCCCCCACCGCCTCTCCCTCGACGCCGGTGACCCCGCTCGCTCCCTCGGCCCCGATCGTCGCTCCGCCGGCCCCCGCGGCCCCGGTCCCCGTCGTCGCGGCCCCCGTCCCCGCAGCTCCCTCGGCCCCCGCTCCCGCGGCGCCACGACGGCCCCCGGTGGTCCGTCCCACGCCCGCCACGCCCACGCCCGCCACGCCCACGCCCGCGCCCACGACGGACGTCCCTGCGCCGACACCGACACCGACACCGGCACCCACGCCCACGCCAACGCCAACGCCCGCCACGCCCACGCCCACGACGGACGTCCCTGCGCCCGCCGCGCCGACCGGCCCGATGCCGAACCTCCCTCTCGATCAGCTCATCCGGCAGGGCACGCAGGTGGGTCGCGAGCGCCTCGCGCAGCAGCTCGAGCGCTACCTGGAGCAGAACCCCAACGCCCCCGACCGCGACGCGATCCTCCAGCGCATCGCAGCGCTCCGCGCGCCGCCCGGGAGGCCCGGGAGGCCCGGGAGGCCCTGATCGTCGCGTAGGGGGTCTCGCGCCCCTTCCACTTCGCGCTCGTTTTGACCCTGGACCCTCCGCCGGGGGGTTGGGTTATCCTCCCGCCCCCACCAAAAACCATCGTCCAGGCGCCGTCAGGGGCTCAGGAGCAGATCCCCCGACGATCCCTACATGCCTTCTGCGAGGATCACCGCCCGATGAGCACGCACGCCGATCACGAGGAAATTCTCCGCAACGCGCTGCAACTGGTGTCGCAGGACCCGACGAACGACGCGGGTTGGGAAGCCGCCGAGTCGAGCGCTCGCGCGCTGCAGCGCCCCGACGAGGTGATCGAGCGCTACCGCGAGGCCCTGGACCGCACCGACTCGCCGGGCATCGCCTCGAAGCTGGGCGAGCGGGCGCTGGCCTTCCTCGAGGAGTGGTCGGGCGACACGGCCGCGCGCGTGGTGGTGCTCGACGCGGTGCTGCGCGCCGACGCGAGCGACCAGTGGGCCTTCGAGCGCCTCACGATGCTCTACACCGTCGACGAGCGCTGGGACGACCTGCTCTCCCTCTACGATCGCACCCTCGGCGCCACCCCCGAGGGGGACGTCTCCCGCCGCCGCGCGCTGCTGCTCGAGGCCTCCAACGTCGCCCGTGAATTCGCCGCGCAGCCCGAGCGCGCCGCGCGCTACCTGGAGGCCCTCTTCGCGCTCGACCCGACGGAGCCGCAGACCGCCCGCGCCCTCGAGCGGCTCTACGAGCGCCAGGGCCGCCACCGCGACCTCATCGGGCTCTGGTCCACCCGGCTCGCGCACCTCGACCCCGCCGCCGCGAGGGCCCAGCGCGCCCGCATCGCGGCCCTCTACCTCGACGCCCTCCACGACCCCGCCGGTGCGCTGCAGACCGCCTCCGCGATGCTCGACGCCGGCGGCGACCGCGCCGACGCCTGGGCGGTGCTCGAGCGCCTCGGCGGCTCCGACGACCCCACCGTCAGCCGCCAGGCCCTCGCGATGCTCCGCACCCAGTACGACCAGGCGGGCCGCGTCGACGACGTGCTGCGGGTGCTGCACCGGGTGCTGGAGGTCTCCTCCCACGACGACGACTCGCCCACGCTGCGCGAGCTCTCCGACCGGCTCCGGGGCCTCGGGCGCGAACCCGAGGCGATGCCCCACCTCGCCCGCCTGCTCGCGCTCTCGCCGCGCTCGGACGAGGCCCTCGACGAGATCACCGCCGCCGCGGGCCGCACCGGCCGCCACGGCGTGCTGGTCGACGCCCTGATCGAGGCCGCTCGCTCCCTCGGCGCGGCCGGCGGAGAGGGCTCGCTCGAGCGCAGGCTGGCGCTGCTGGTGCGCGCAGCCGAGGTGCGCGCCACGGTGCTCGGAGACGCCCCCGGCGCGGTGGCCCTCTACCGCGAGGTGCTCGACGCCCCCGGGGCGCCGGGGCCGGTCGCGCTCGAGAGCGCGCGCCACCTCGAGGCGCTGCTCGCGGACTCGGACGACCGCGGCGCGAGGCTCGACGCCATGGAGCGCCTCGCGGGCCTCGAAGACTCCACCGCCGCGCAGGTCGAGACCTGGGCTCGCGCGGCCGCGCTGGCGCAGTCCATCGGCGCCCACGAGCGCGCGGTGGCGGCCTGGCGGGCGAGGCTGCAGCTCGCCCCCGGCGACGCCGCGTCGCTCGACGCGCTGGCCTCGCTGCTGGAAGACGCCCAGCGCTGGGACGAGCTCGTCGACGTGCTGCGCGCCCGCTCGGCGGCGGCCCCGGACGACGACGCGCGGCGGGGCGACCTCACGGCGGTCGCGAAGATCCAGGCCGACGAGCTGGGCCGCACCGACGACGCGATCGCGACGTGGCGCCAGGTGCGCGAGGCCTTCGGCGAGGACGTCGCCGTGGTCGACGCGCTCTCGCTGCTGCTGGCGCGCGCCGAGCGCTGGTCCGAGCTGCTGGAGCTGCTGGAGCGGGCGAGCGCCACGGAGGCCGACCCGGTGCGCCGGGCGATGCTGAAGGCGCGGGCGGGCGACGTGTTCCGGGCGCGGGGCGACTCGCCCGAGGAGACCCTGGCGGCGTACCGCGCGGCGCTCGACGACGCGCCGGGGCAGCTCGACGCCCTCGCCGGGATGCGCGCGATGCTCGACGTCCCCTCGGCGCACGACGCGGCCACCGCGGCGCTCGACCGGGCGTTCCGCCGCACCGGCGACTGGGGGGCCATCGTCGACCTGGCCGAGCACCGGCTCGCCGCGACGGCCGAGGTCCCCGCGCGCCTCGAGGTGCTGCGAGAGTCCGCGGAGATCGCCGAGCAGCGCCAGGGCGACGCGCGCAGGGCGCTCACGCTGCTGGCCCGCGCGCTCCCGCTCTCGGCGGGCGCCGGCGCGGACGGCGGGGAGCTGGAGCGGGAGATCGAGCGCCTCGCGCAGCAGGTCGGCGAGTGGTCCATCGTGGCCGACGCCTACCGCGCGGCGAGCGCGGCGAGCCCGGAGGCCGACTCGCACCGGCTGGCGCTGCGCCTCGGGGAGATCCTCGAAGGCACCCTCGACGACCGCGAGGGCGCCCTCGACGCCTTCGTCCGCGTGGCGCGCGCCGACCGCTCCAACCTCCGCGCCGCGACGGCGACGGTGCGCGTGGGCGCGGCGTGCGGGCGCTGGGACGCCGCGGCCGAGGCCCTGGTCACCACCAGCGGCGCGCTCGGGCGCATCGCCCCCGCCCTCTCCGACGCCTTCGACGACGCGGTGGACGGCGGCGAAGACCCCGCCGCGAGCTGGGCCCTCGCCCTGAGCGCGGCCGATGCGCAGATGCATACGACGGTGCTCCCAGACCCGCTGAAGGCCGCGCTGCTCACCTGGGCGGCCTCGCGGCACCAGCGTGGCCGCGGCGACCTGGACGCGGCGGAGGCCTTCCTCGGTCGGGCGGTGGCGCTCGACAACGGCGACGTCTCGCGGCTGCAGCAGTACGCGGCGCTCCAGCGGCGCAGCCCCGGGCACGCGCTGGTGGAGACCCTGCGCTCGCTCGAGGTGGCGCTCGGCGACGTGCCCGAGTCCGTCGGGGTGCTGCGCGAGGCCGCGGAGGTGGAGCTCGCCACCGGGGGCGACCGGGCCAGCGTGCTCGAGCTGCTCTCCGCCCTGAAGGACCGCAGCGCGGAGCACTGGAAGCGGGGCGACGAGTCCGCGCGGCCGCACGCCACCTGGGCGATGCGCACGCAGGTCGACCTCTACGCCGCGGGCGGCGAGCACCCCGAGGCGGTGGCGGTGCTCATCAAGGCCGCCGAGGAGCTCCCGTTCACCGTCGCGGAGTCGCGCGCGCTCCGGGCGGCGGCGGCGGAGCGCTCGGCCCGTGACCTCGGCGACACCGCCGGGGCGATCACGCTCTACGAGGCGCTCTACGGCGAGGCCCCCAACGACGCGCACATCATCGCGCGGCTGGCCGACCTCTACGACGCCGCGGCGATGCGCGTCGAGCTGCTCTCGCTGCGCCGGCACGAGCTCTCGCTCACCGACGACGCCTCGCGCCGCATGCAGCTTCGCATGGACATCGCGCGCAACCAGCGGGCGCTGGGCGACGACGACGGCGCGCTCGCCACCTACTCCGAGAACCTCGAGGAGGAGCCGGGCCACCCGGAGACCATCGCGGCGCTCACCGGGCTGCTCGACGTGAAGCGCGCCCGGGAGCTTCACGGCATCCTCGCGGCGCAGGCCGCGGCCCTCGACGCCGCCGGGGTCCCCGGGGCCGACGCGCTCTGGATGTCCGCCGCCAGGGTGGCCGAGCGCGACCTTCACGACGACGTCGCGGCCATCGACGGCTACGGCCGCATCGCGGCGCGCGGCGACGACCCGGTGGCCCTCGACGGGCTCGCCCGGCTGCACCTCGCGCGCAACGAGCCTGCGATCGCGGCGACCTTCCTCGAGCGCCGGCTGGCCCGCGCGACCGGCGACGAGCGGCGCCCGGTGGTGGCGGCGCTCTCCCGGGTCTACGTGGCGAGCGGCGACCCGGAGCGGGCGCGCTCGGTGCTCGAGGCCCAGCTCGCGAGCGGCGGCGACGCGGGCGAGCTGCGGTCCCACCTCGCGGCGCTCTACCGCGAGTCGGGCCGCTGGGAGCCCCTGGCCGCGCTGCTCTCGGAGCCCTCGGACGGGCACACCCCCTCGTCGGCGGAGCTTCGCGAGGCCGCGGAGATCCTCCACCAGCGCCTCGACGCGCCGGAGCGCGCGGTGCCGGTGCTCGAGGCCGCCTCGGCGGCGTCGCCCGACGACCGCGGCCTGCGCATCGCGCTCGCCAACGCCCTGCGGGCCTCCGGCCGGCTCGACGAGGCGAGGGCCATCCTCGACGCGCTGCTCGAGGCCTACGGGCGGCAGCGCCCGCCGGAGCGCGCCCACGCCCACCACCAGCTCGCGCTCATCGCCCGCGCCCGGGGAGACCTCCCGGAGGCGCTCGCCCAGCTCGACCTCGCGTCGAGCATCGACATGGGCCACCCGGGGGTGTTCCGGCTGCTGGGCGAGCTCGCCCGCGAGGCCGGGCAGCTCGACCGGGCGGAGCGTGCCTTCCGCGCGCTGCTGCTCATCGTGCGCCGGCAGACCGCCCCCTCCGACGACCTGCCTCGCCCGGCGGAGGTGCTGCTCGAGCTCTACCGCATCGCCCGCGACCTCGGCCAGCAGGACCGCGCCGCCGAGACCCTGGAGACCGCCTTCGAGGTCTCCTCCCGCTCGGACGCCGACGCGCTGCGCTTCGAGCAGGCGCTCCGCTCCATGGGCGAGCACGAGGTGCTCCTTCGGGCGCTGCGCTCGCGGCTGGAGCGGGAGCGCGAGCCCTCCGCCCGCGCCTCGGCCCTGGCCGACACCGCCACCCTCCTCGACGAGCAGCTCAGCCGCCCCGCCGAGGCCCTCGACGCGCTGCTCGAGGCCCTGGCGCTGCGCCCCCTCGATGCGGGCCTGCATGACGCCGCGGCGCGCGTCGCCCGCGCCACCTCGCAGGTGCCTCGCTACGAGGCCACCCTGCGCTCGGCCCTCGACGTCGCCCGCGCCGGGGCCGACCCCTCCGCGGTAGGCACGCTGTCGCTGCGGCTGGCCTTCGCGCTGGCCCACGACCTCGGCGACCTGACCGGCGCCGTCGCGCTCTACCGCGAGGCCGCGGCGCAGGGAGACGACGAGATCCAGGTGGCGGCGTGGTGGGGCCTCGACCACGCGCTCGACGTGCTCGGCGACACCGCCGGGCGCATCGAGGTGCTGCGCATGCTCACGGCCTCCGAGGGCGACGCCGCCCGCGGATCGGCCTGGAGCCTCGCCGCCCTGCTGCTCGCCTCCCAGGAGCCCGCCGACGTGGAGGAGGGCCTCACCTGGATCGCCTGGGTGCAGGAGCACGCCCCCGACCTCCCCCGCGCGGCGCAGCTCCTCCAGTCGGCGGCCTCGTCGTGGCCGGAGCGCGCCTCGGTGCTCGACCTCTACGAGCGCGTGGCCCGCGAGGCCGACGACCGCGCCGCGCTGCTCGACGTGCTGGAGCGCCGCGCCGCCTCCCCCGACGCCTCGTGGGAGACGCTGCACCTGGCCGTGGAGCAGGCGCTCGACCTGCAGATGGACGCTCGCGCGGAGGCCCTGCTGCGCCGCGCGATCGCGATCGGCGAGGAGCGCGACGAGGCGCGCGACTCGAGCTGGGCGATGGTGGCGCTGGCGCGGCTGCGGGAGACCGCGGGCGACCCGGCGGAGGCCGTGCGCTGGCTGCGCGCGGCGGCGGCGCAGTCCGAGGAGGACGAGGCGATGCACCTGGAGCTGCGCGTGGCGGCGCTGGCGGCCGGTCCGCTCGACGACCTGCGGCTCGCGGCGAGCACCTATGAGGCGTTGCATGCGCGCGACCCGGGCAACCGCGCCGTGTGGGAGCCGCTGCTGACGGTGTACCGCCGGCTCGGGGACGAGGCCCGGCTGGAGGCCCTCATCGAGGAGTCGGTCTCGAACGTCTTCGACCCGGCGGACCGCAAGCACCTCCGGATGGAGCGCGCCCGCATCCTGCTGGCTCGGCCCGGCGGCGAGGAGGCGGCGATGGAGTCGCTGCGGGCGCTGCTCGACGAGGACCCTGACGACACCGCGGCCACGACGCTGCTGGCCGACCTCTACGAGCGCGCGGAGCGCCACGAGGACCTGGCCGAGCTGCTCTTCGCCCGCTTCGACAGCGCCCGCGAGCGCTCGGACGCGGAGGGCACGAGGGTGCTCGGGCTGCGCCTCGCTGGGCTGCTCGCCCCGACGCGGCGCGACCGCGCGGTGGACGTGATGCGCAGCGCGCTGGAGGTGCTGCCCGACGACGCCGAGCTGCTGGCGACGGCGCACGGGCTCATGACGGCGGACGATCCGCCGGACGAGCGCGCGGCGGTGCTGGAGCGGCTGCTTTCCAAGCGCTCGGGCGCGGAGGCGGCGGCGCTGGCGATGCAACTCGCGCAGCTCCGGGAGCAGACGGGCGACGCGGAGGGCATCGAGCGCGCGCTGGAGGCGGGCTTCGCGGCGACGCCTGGGGACGAGGCGATTCGCGGGCACCTGGAGGCGCGCTACGCGGCGCGCGGGGACCACGCGGCCCTCGCGTCGGTGCGGGAGCGCTACGGCCGGCAGCTCGGGGACGCCGGGATGCGGGCAGCGGCGCTGCGCGAGGCGGCGGCGATGTACCGCGACGCGCTGGGCGACCCGACGAGGGCCGCGGCGCTCCTGGGCGACGCGAGGGCGGACGCCCCGGAGGACCTCGAGCTGCTGGCGGAGTACGCGCGCACGCTGACGGCGGCGGGCGACGGCGCGGCGGCGATCGCGGCGGTGGGCGAGGCCCTGGAGCGCGGCGTCGGAGGCGACGCGATGGTGGCTCCGCTGCTGCGGCTGCGGGCCGAGCTGCGCGGCGCGGCGGGCGACGGCGACGGCGCCGTGGAGGACCTGGAGGCGGCCTACCTGCGGGTGGGCGACGTGCTGGCCGGGGAGTTCGCGGCGGCGCTCGACCGACGGCGGATGCGGGCGCTGGCGGACGGCGACACCGCGGCGGCGAGGACCTCCCTGCTGCGGCTGACGGAGGTGCTGCCGCGCATCGGGCGCGTCGCCGAGGGGACGACCCTGCTGGCGGAGTGGGTGACCGGGCAGCCCGACGACCTGGAGGCGCTGCGGCGGCTCGCGGCGCTGCACGCCGAGGCGGGGCGCTGGGACGACGCGGCGGTGGGGTACCACCGTCTGGTGGCGCTCGAGCAGGGCGAGGCGAGGGCCGACGCGGCGGTGCGGCTGGCGGACGCGTGCGCGGCGGCGGGCCGACCGACGGACGCGCGAGAGGGGCTGCAGCGGGCCTACGGCGCCGACCTCGGCAACACGGTGCTGCGCGACCGGCTGCGGCAGCTCTACGAGGCCCTCGGGCTCTTCCACGAGGCCGCCAAGCTCTGGACCGACGCGGCCGAGCGGAGCGCCGACGCGAGCGAGCGCTTCGACGGCTTCCGCAAGGCGGGCGAGGTGCTGCTCGACAACGCGGCCGAGCCCGCGCTGGCCATCGAGCCGCTGGAGCGGGCCCACGCGCTGCGCCCCGGCGACCACGACGTGACGGTGCTCCTCGTCGATGCATACACAGCGTCGCAGCGGCTCGAGGACGCCTCCGGGCTCCTCAACACCGCCATCGCCGCGCACAAGAACCGCCGCTCGAAGGAGCTCGCGATGCTCCAGCACCGCATGGGCCGCCTGGCCTACGCGGCGGGCGACCACGCGGTGGAGATGGCGTGGCTCAACGCCGCGCTCGACACCGATCCCCAGAACGGCCAGGTGGCCGCCGAGCTGGCCGACGTCGCGATGGAGCAGGCCAACTTCGACATCGCCCAGAAGGCCCTGCGGGCCATCGCCCTGATGAAGAACCCCGCGCCCATGAGCCGCGCGATGGCCTTCCTCCGCCAGGGCGTCATCGCCCGCAGCCAGGGCGACGCCAAGAAGGCCGTCTTCCTCGCGCGCAAGGCCCTCTCCGAAGACGCCAACCTGGAGGAGGCCCGCGCCTTCCTCCGCGAGATCGGCGCGGAGTAGTCCCCCCCTACCGCCTCCCGGCGGTCACCTTCCAGAGCAGGTTCTCCGCGGTCACGGCGACGCCCTCCCGGCGCAGCGCCGAGGCCGCGTCGAGCCACTGCCGCGCCACCTCCGCGAGCTCTCCGCCGCTCAGCAGCCGCAGCTCCACCGCGTTCAGCAGCTCCAGCACCCGGTTGGCGTCCACCAGCAGGTGGTGCCGCCTCGGGTCGAAGCCCTGGCTCGCCGCCCTCATCAGCGGGTCTTCCGCGGCCTCGTCGAGCTCGTCCGCCGCGTCCGGGGGCGCCTCGCGCGAGGGCTCCCCGGGGGCCGCGTCCTCCCCTCCCCGCAGCCACTCCACCGAGACCCCGAGGGCCCCCGCGAGGGCGTCCTGGGTGGGCTGCATCAGCCCCCGGATGCGCCCGTTCTCCAGCCGCGAGATGGCCTCCTGCGAGAGCCCGCTGCGCGTGGCCAGGTCAGCCTGCGTCAGCCCCAGCGAGAGGCGCCGCTCCTTCACCCTCGCGCCCTCGATGCCCCCCGAGGCCTTCGCCGTCGACGCCTTCACCATGCGCCGACGCTGCATGATCGAGATGCATCACGCAACGGCGGCGCTCCTCGCCCTGGTGCGCGCCCAGGTCCGGAGCGCGTCGATGTCCTCGGCCATGGTCGTCGACAGGGGCACCGTCTCCCTCGCGGCGGCGAGCACGTCTTCCGTCGTCACCTCGCGCTCGGCCGAGAAGGCCGCGTACATCGCCGACACCAGCGCGAGCTCGACCTCCGCGCCGTTGAAGCCGTGGGTCGCGCCCGCCACCGCGCCGAGGTCGAAGCGCCCTGGGTCCCGGTGCCGCTTGGCCAGGTGGATCGCGAAGATCGCCTCGCGCTCCGCCGGGGTCGGCAGGTCGACGAAGAAGATCTCGTCGAAGCGCCCCTTGCGCAGCAGCTCCGGCGGGAGCTCGGCGATGCGGTTGGCCGTGGCCACCACGAAGACCGGGCGCTTGCGCTCCTGCATCCAGGTGAGGAAGGTCGAGAACACCCGCAGCGACGCGCCGCCGTCGGCGTTGCCCGACCCGGTGGTGCCGCCGAAGCCCTTCTCGACCTCGTCGATCCAGAGCACCACCGGCGCGAGGCTCTCGGCCATGGCGAGGGCCTTGCGCATGTTGGCCTCGCTCCCTCCCACGTAGGGGCTGAACACGCTCCCGATGTCGAGGCGCAGCAGCGGCAGCCGCCAGTGCGCCGCGATGGCCTTGGCCGTCAGGCTCTTGCCGCACCCCTGCACGCCCAGCAGCAGCAGCCCCCTCGGCTGCGGCAGCCCGAAGGCCCTCGCCCGCTCTCCGAAGGCGCTGGTGCGCGACGCGAGCCACTGCTTCAGCCCGTCGATGCCGCCGACGGTGGAGAGCGACTCGTCGTGCTCGAAGAACTCCAGCACCCCGGTGCGCCGCACCACCTGCTTCTTCTCGTCGAGGATGAGCGGGATGTCGTCGAGGCCGAAGCGCATGTCGCGCACCGCCGCCCGGGAGAAGGCCTGGATGGCCTGCGACTCGGTGAGCCCTCGCGCCGCGTGCACCGCGCGCTCGGGGAAGGTCGGGTCGGCGTCGACGGCCACCCGGCCCACCGAGCGCAGCGACTCGATGAACGAGCGGAGGAGCGCGGCCAGCTCGGCCTCGTCCGGCGGCGGAACCTCGATGACGGTCACGTCGCGCGACAGCTCATCGGGCACCTTCGCCGCGCCCGACACCAGCACCAGGGTCTTGAAGGCCCGGCGGGCGTGGCCCACCACGTCGCGCAGCTTGCGGACGATCACCGGATCATCGAGGAAGGGGTGCAGGTCGTGCATCACGAAGAGCGCCCGCTCGGGGTGGTTCATGACGTAGTCGAGGGCCTTGTCGGGCGTGCGGGCCATGGTCGCGGGCGTCGCGTCGGGCAGGCCGCGAGGGCTCGCCGCCCGATCGAAGACGAAGCGCGCGTCGTCGAAGCCGGAGGTGCAGGTCCAGGAGAGCAGCGGGCGGTTGAACTCCGAGGCCAGCGTGCCGAGCATGCGCGACACGCGGTCCTCCTCGTCGGTGACGAGCCAGAGGGCGGGGTAGCGCGCCCGGATGTAGACGCGCAGCTCGTCGCGGAGGTGGTCGAGGGACACGGCCCGATGGTACCGCCTCTGGTCGGCGGGGCTCACCTTGACGGGCGTCGGGGCGTAGCCCATCCATCGACGGCAGACCTCCGCCCGATGAACCCCACCACCCCGGCGCCCTCCCGAGACCGCTGCCTCTGCCCTCGCTGCAAGGACTGGGTGCGGCCCGTGCGCCCCCACTGGAAGTGGCGCGCGGCGGAGGTGACCTTCTGGCTCTCGTGCCCGGTGGCGCTGATGGCGCTCAAGGGCTTCGGGGTCATCGCGATGCCCTTCCTGCTCCTCTTCGCAGGGGGCCTCGCCGGGCCGCTGCGAGGCCTCGCCGGGGAAGAGCCTCGCTGCCCCGTCTGCCGCGTCTACCTCACCGAGGCGCTCAAGCGCCCTCGGCCGTCGACGCCCCTCGCGCGCTGATCAGGACGCCTGGCGGAAGGCCGTGAGGTCCACGCGCAGCCGGATGGTGTTGGAGACCTTCAGCCGGAGCGGAGGGAAGATCGAGACGTTGTAGTCCGAGAGGCGCACGCTGAACTCCGACTGCACCCGAAGCATGTCCGAGTTGACGCCGAACTGGGCCATGTCGGCGTGCTCCGCGGTCAGGGGAACGAGGCGGACGGTCACGGGCACGGTGACGTCGCGGGTGACGCCGTGAAGCGTGAGGCGCCCGGTGACCCGACCGCTGACGGCCCGGCCGGGAGCGAGCGGCGCGGCGAGCGTCGTCGTGACGAGCTGAAACGTGATGTTCGGGTTGTGCTCGGCGTCGAACCAGTTGGACCCGCGGAGGTGCTCGTCGCGCATGTCATTGCCCGTGCGCAGCGACGCGGTCGGGATGGACACCGTGCCGGTGAGCCCGCGGCTCGGGTTGGCGAGGTCGACGGAGAGGTTGCCCGAGGTGGCCGTGGAGACCCCGTCGACGGTCTCGATCGGCGCGTCGGAGGTGAAGGCCACCCGGGAGATCCCCGACGGGCGGAGCTCGAAGCGCTGAACCCCCGTGAGCGGAGCGCGGGCGGGCTGCTGCGCGGGGGGCGGGGGCGGGGCGTTCTGCGCGCTGGCGAGCGGCGCGGCGAGCGAGGCGGCGAGAAGGATCGAGAGGGCCGTGAGGTGCCTGTTCATGGTGCGATGACTCCGTGCGGATGCGTGTGGGTTTCGTGAGGCATGGCGCGCCCTGCGGAGCGCCCTCGTGGAGGGCGACCGGTGTGCGCGCATGCCGCTGTCGTCGCGCCTTCGATCGGCGTTGGCCTTCTCGGGTGGCGCGACGGACAGACCCCACTGTAGCCGTTGCCGAACCGCGCACCATCCCCCGCGTGGGCAACCTAAGGTTGCGAGATCAGCAACCTGTCCCTGACCCCCGCCACGGCCGCGGGTCGCCCGCGCCCGCCTCCGCGCGTAGTCTCCGCCTCCATGAGCCTGTGGACGCTCTGTGACCTCCGCCGGACGCTCTGCGGCGCGCTCTCGGTGCTCGCGCTCCTCGCTCCCGCGACGGCCTCGGCCCAGCGGCTGCGGCGCGCCTCGGACGCGGTGCACACCGGCTCCTCCGACCGGGACCGCAGGCGCCACGAGCCCTCCGGCGACTCCCCTCGCTCGCCGTCGTCGTCGTCCGGCGGGGGAAGCTCCCGCTGGCTGCGCCCCCGGTACTTCCTCCCCTACCCCTACGCCTGGGGCTACCAGGGCTACGCCACGCCGCAGGTCGACCTCCAGCGCAGCCCTCGCAGCGTCGCGGTGGTGGCCAGCCTCGACGGCGGCATGGCCCTGTCGTCCATCGCTCGCGGCGGCGTGGCGCTGAGGGTGCTCGGCGCGGGGCTGGAGTTCGAGCTCCGTTACACCGCCTACGCCGAGCCCACCCGCGAGGGGACGCTCTGGGTCGGCCTCGGCCGCTACCGCGGCGGCGTGGCCCTCGCCGACAGCGCCGAGGCGCGGGTGCGCATCTTCGGGGGCCTGCTCCACTGGATCGACGACGCAGGCAGCGAGTTCGGCGGCGAGGCGGGCATCGGCCTCGACGTCTTCCCGGATGACCCGTGGGTGCTCTCCTTCGACCTCTCGGGCGGCGTCGTGGGGAGGTCCGCGCTGGTCAGCCTGCGAGGCACCGTGGGCTACCTCGTGGGGCCGGTGGAGCTGCAGCTCGGGTGGCAGCACGAGTCGGTGATCCCGACGGTGAGCGGCGACGCCGTCGACCTCAGCGGACCGCTCGCGGGCGTCCGACTGTGGCGGTAGTCGGTTATGCTCCGCCTCCCCCCGCCGTGACCTCCGCCCCCTGCCCCCGCTGCGCGACCGCTCGTCCCTCCGACGACGCCCGGTTCTGCGCGCGCTGCGGCCAGCGCTTCGACGAGTCCGACGCGGGCGACCCGCTGCTGGGCTCGGTGCTCCTCGGCCGCTACCGCGTCACGCTGAAGCTCGGCGAGGGGAGCATGGGGCGCGTCTACCTGGGCGAGCAGCGGGTGGGCGAGGGCGTGCGCCGCGTGGCCATCAAGGTGCTCGCGGCGTCGCGGGGCAACGACGAGTACATCGTCCAGCGGTTTCGCCGGGAGGCCACCACGCTGGCCTCGCTGGAGCACCCCAACATCGTCCGCCTCTTCGACTACGGCGAGGAGGACGGGCGCTTCGTCTCGGTGATGGAGTTCGTCCCGGGAGAGAGCCTCGCGTCGAGGGTGCTGCGCGGGCGCCTCGACCCCGAGCTCGCGCTCGACCTGACCGCGCAGATGGCCAGCGCCCTCGAGGCCGCGCACCGGCACGGCGTCGTGCACCGCGACCTGAAGCCCGAGAACGTGCTGCTCTCGCCGCGCGACCCGACGCCGCTGATCAAGGTGGTGGACTTCGGCATCGCCCGGCGGCCGCCCGCGCACGCCAACGAGAAGCCCCTCACCAGCTTCGGCACCGTGCTCGGGACCCCGGCCTTCATGTGCCCGGAGCAGCTCCGGGGAGAGCCCGTGGACGCCCGCGCGGACGTCTACGCCCTCGGGCTCCTCACCTACCTGATGCTGGCCGGAACCCTCCCGTGGCCCGCCCGCTCGCTCGCCGAGTGGACCGACGCGCACCTCAACCAGCCCCCCACGCCGCTGCGGCGGCAGCCCGGCTGCGAGGCGCTCTCGCCGGTCATCGAGGCCGCCATCGCGCACTCCCTGGAGAAGGACTCGGCTCGCCGTACGGCGTCGGCGAGGGCCTTCCTCTCGGAGCTTCGCGGGGAGTCGGAGGTCGAGCCCGCGGGGAGCGCTCCGGTCGGGGCCATCGCCACCGTGAGCATCGCCACCGTGCCCTCGCCGCCCGGGGCCTACGCGACCTACGCCCCCGTGCGCCGTCGGAGGCGGGTGCTGCCCTGGGCGCTGGGCATCGCGGCGCTGGGGCTCGCCGGGGGCTTCGCGCTGGTGACCCTGGCCCTGCGGGGGAGCGCGGGGGTCGGGTCGTCGCGCCCCGACGTGGCCCCGCAGGCCGCGGCGCCGGTGTCCACGACGACGACCCCGGCGCCGGTGGAAGACCCGGTGGCGCGCTCGTCGAGCGAGGCCCAGGCGGCGGCGAGGGCGGCGGTGCAGGAGGGCCTTCGCAAGGTGAGGGCGCACGAGCTCGAGCCGGCCATCGAGGCGCTGTTGAGGGCGAGGCGGCCGTCGGTGCTCCCCGGCGCGGAGGTAGACCCGCTCAGGGACGCGGTAGACGAGCTCGGGGCGGCGGAGATGCGACGACTCATACGGGCGGAGGACTGCTCGAAGGCGCGCGCGCTCAACGCCCGGCTGCAGCGGGCCGGGGCCGCGGGAGGATCGCAGGGCCGACTCGACCGCAGCAGGTGTGCTCGGCGCTGACGGGGTCTATGCTGCGCCTTGGCGGCGAATGGTGATGTGCGGCAACCCGAACGACCCTCTGGGAATCCGATGAGCGAGTCCAGTCATAGGAGCAACGGCGCCCTGAGCGCGGCAGAGCGCGACGCGCTGCAGGTGATGTTCGACCGCCTCTCGGGCAGCTACTACGAGGTGCTGGGGGTGGCGCGCGACTGCGACCGGGCCGCGCTGCGCGGGGCCTACTTCGACCAGCTCGAGCGCTTCAGCAGCGAGCGCTTCGAGGGGCGCGACCTCGGCGGCTACGCGCTGCACATCGAGGCCATCGCGAGGGAGATCAACATGGCCTTCGCGGTGCTCGGCGAGCCCGACCGGCGGGCCCGGTACGACCGGCGCCTCGCCCTCTCGTCCGACCTCCGCGGGGTCGACGAGGTGGTGCGCGACACCCGCACCCCGATGCCCGTGACCCAGCGCAGCAACCCCAAGACGCCGCCGCCCATGTACGGCCGTGACGTGCGCACCTCGCCGGTCCAGGGGCGCGACGTGCCCAACCCCCCGCCCGCGATCGCCCGCGACGTGCGCACGCCGATGCCGGTCATGGCGCGCCACGCCCCGTCGGTCTCCCCGGCGGTGCAGTCGCCCCCGCCGCCGCGCTCGGTCGTCCCCCCGACGCCAGACCCGCACCCCTCGTCCGCGCGCCGCCCGTCGCAGCCGCCGCCCGCGCGCTCCCCGTCGCTCCCGCCGCCCGCGTCGGGAAACGGGGCGCTGCCCTCGGGCATGGCGCTCGAATCCCTCGGCCGGCTCCGGGCGGAGAACCGCTCCCGCGAGGCGCAGCGCAGCCTGGAGGACCTCGAGGCCCTCATCGAGAAGGCCGCCCGCAACGACGACCACGGGGAGATCGTCCGGCTGCTGCGCCACGCCATCACCCTCAGGCCCGACGAGGCGAGCTGGCGGTCGCGCCTCACCCGCGCGGAGGAGACCCTGCAGGACTACGAGGTGCAGCGCCTCGCCAACGCCGCGCGCAACGCCGAGAAGGTGCAGCGCTGGGACAGCGCTGGGGAGCTGTGGGCGAAGATCGCCGACCTGCGCCCGGCCGACGCCCAGGCCGCCCTCCACGCCGCGCAGGCGCTCTGCGAGGCCGCGCAGGACTTCGCCCGCGCCGCCGAGTACGCCAAGCGCGCCTCGCGCCTCGCGCCCGACATGATCGCCGCGCATATCTGCCTCACCCGCGTGTACTTCAAGGCCGGGCGCACCGCGAGCGCGCGCAGCTCCCTGGAGCAGGCCGCGAAGCTCGATCCCCGCCACGCCGACGTGGTCGCCCTCGGGCAGAAGCTCCGTGGGTGAGTCACGGTCTTTGACCGCCCGGTGCGATCCGCGATACCCCCTCCGACAGTGATGATGCTCCGCGCGTGTTGGCTGATGGTGATGGCGGTGGGCGCGCTGGCGTCGTGCGATCCGACGCCGGTGCCGGTGGCGGCCTCGGGCGCGGCGACCTCCTCGGGAGGCGACGAGACCGCCCGGCCCAGGCGCGCCGCCAACGACCCTGCCGAGCTGGTGCAGGCCGGGCGAGAGCGCTTCGCCATCGCCTGCGCGGGCTGTCACAGCGCCGACGCCGCGGGCGGCACGCTCGACGGCCGCGACGTCACCGGCGAACGCCTGGAGGCCGCCCTTCACGCGGGCTCGGACGATGGCGGGTTGATCCCCGCGGTGGCCCCGGCCGACCTGCAGCCCGAGCACCTCCCCGCGCTGCGCGCCTACCTCCGCTCGGTGGGCGCGCTTCGCGTGGAGTGAGGCTCTAGCGTCCCCGCAGCGCGGAGAGCACCTCGCCCGCGGCGCGGAGCCCGGAGAGGGCGCCGCCCTCCATGAAGCCCTGCCACTCGTAGAACGAGCTGGTGTGCTCGCCGGCGAAGAAGAGGTTGCCCACGGGCTTCGCCTCGTTGTCGGCGATGGTGGTGAAGTAGCCGGTGTGGTTCGCCGAGTAGCTCCCGAGGGCGTTGGGGTTGCGCGGCCACGCCTCCATGTGGGCCACGACGTTGCCGCGCGCGTCGCGGCGGGCGGCGGCCGTGGCGCCGGGGAAGAGCCGCTCGTAGTCGGCGAGGAAGAGCGAGGCCTCGGCCTGGGTGCGCGCCGGGTCCATGCGCGCCCCGAGCGCGCCGCCGGTGTAGTCGGTGATGACGCCCGCGGTGGAGCTCGCCCGCGAGGGGTTGGTCTCCCAGCAGCTCTGGAGGTTGGCGAGGTCGGAGTAGGCCGCGCCGTTGTTGCCCTGCGCCGCCCACGGGCGCGACGTGAAGCCCACCATCAGCTTGGTGTTGGTGCCGTAGCGAAACTCCTGGATGGACCGCATCTTCCACGCGGGGAGCGAGAGGCTCGGGTGCAGCTCGACGCCGCGGAGCACCGAGAAGGGAACGGTGATCACGGCGGCGTCGTGGGTGCTCACCACGGTGCGCGAGCCGACGCGGAAGGTGAGCTCGACGAGGCCCGCGGCGGTGCGGGCGATGCGCACCAGGCGGTGGCCGAGCGTCGCGGGGCGGCTGAGGGTCGAGTGCAGCCCGCGCACGATGCCCTCGTTGCCGGAGACGACGTGGAAGCGCTCGTCGCTGAAGATGCCGTAGGGCACGAAGCGGCTGCGGCGGTCGGCGTGGATGAAGTTCAGAAAGGCCAGGCAGCTCTGCTCCTCGATGGGGATGCCGTACTCGATGTCGTAGGTCTGATCGATGACCTGACGGAGGAGCGGGCCCGCGCCGCGGGTGTCGAGGTACTCCGCGAGGGACATCCCATCGAGCGCGGCCTCCGCGGGGGTGAACGAGTCCGCCGTGGGCTCGCTGATGGTGCGGAGGTCGTCGTGCATGCGGGGCACGAAGGCCCGGTACTCGTCGACCACCGCGGACTCCGGGTGGAGCGCTCCATCGAAGTGGTAGAAGACCTCGCCGGGGAGACCCGCGAGGCTCTCCAGCTCCAGGTTGAACTCCCTCGCCCAGCCGCGCATCGTCTGGTGGGCCGTGTCGATGAGCTCTCCGCCGCGCTCGATCACCTGCCCCGGGAAGCGGTCGGACATGGACCAGATGCGCCCGCCCACCCGGTCGGAGGCCTCGTAGAGGGAGACCGTGACGCCCGAGCGCTCGAGCTCTCGCGCGCAGCCGAGACCCGCGACCCCGGCGCCCACCACGGCGACGTTGCCCCTCGTGGCGCGCACGCTGCCGAAGGCCTGGCCGACGCCCTCTCCCGGCGCGCAGCCCTGCGCCCCGAGCGCCGCGGCCGCGCCCATCGACCCGAGCAGCAGCTCGCGCCGCCCGAGGTGCGCTCGCCGGTCGTGGTCGACGGCCGCCTCCACGCCCTCCCTCGTGGGGAGCCCCTCCCGATCACAGAACGTCGCGATGCGGATCGTTCGAACCAGCGAATCCATCAAGCGGCTACGCGCCATCGTGTCTTCCTCCTGAGAGCGAGTTCCCTGCGCGATCATTAACCGCATCGGCCGCGGACTTCGACCCCCACCCTGACGTTCTCCCCTACTAAGCCCCACCGGGCACCTGCGATGCATTGCATCGAGGGCATGAAGCACCTCGCAAGCGCCTCCCTGTTCGCCTTCGCGGTCGGGCTCTCCGGCTGCGGTGACGCCTCGATCTCCCCCGACGAGCAAGCCTCGCAGCAGGGGCAGGAGATCATCTTCCCGACGAGCCGGCTCTCTCCGCCGCGCCTCGTCTCGCCGCTCTCCACGGCCACGGTCACCTCCCGGGCGACGCCGCTCCGATGGAAGCTCGGCCACGGCCAGCAGGGCGCCCTGGTCGAGATCTGTCGAGACCGCTCCTGCCGCAGCGTGGAGTTCCTGCTTCCAGTGCTGGGGAGCGCCCTCCCGTGGCTTCCCTCGCTCCGGCCCGGGGTGCACTTCTGGCGGGCCTTCAGCTTCCGCGGGCTGCTGCGCAGCGCCCAGCCTTCGGCCACCTGGGAGTTTCGCGTAGGGCCCCGCTCCTCGGCCGTCGCGTCGAGCTTCGGCCACGCCGCCGACTACAACGGCGACGGCTACTCCGACCTCGCGGTGCCCGCCACGGACGTGGGCGGCTCCGCCGATCGGGTCTTCGTCTACCACGGCTCCCGGAGGGGCCTCCACGCCCGCCCCGACCAGCAGCTCTCCGGGGTCGCGGGCCTCGCTCGCTCTCTCGAGTGGGGGTCGACCTCCTTCGACCTCGACGCGGGCGACCTCAACGGCGACGGCTACTCCGACATGGTGGTGCGCGCCCGGGAGACGGCCTCCACCCCGACGCAGCTCTACCTGTACTTCGGCGGCCCGGAGGGCCTTCCCTCGAGGCCGTCGAGGGTGCTCCCGGCGGTCAGCACCCCGGGCTACGAGCACGGCTTCTCCTTCGGCGCGGCGGGCGACCTCGACGGCGACGGCTACGGCGACCTCGCCTCGGGTGACGTCAGCGTCCCAGAGCGCTTCGACGACAACGCCGGCTTCGTGCACCTCTACCATGGCAGCGAAGACGGCCCCGGCGAGGCGCCCGAGCTCACCATCGCCGAGCCCCGCAGGGAGCAGCTCCTGGGCTGGGCCCTCGCGTCGGCGGGCAACTTCGACGGCGACCGCTTCTCCGACCTGCTCGTGACCTCCCCGCAGCGCTCCTCCGGGCTGGGGCGCTTCGTGGTCTACCCCGGGAGCGCCACGGGCCTCTCGCCCGACGCGATGTTCGAGACGCCCAACCCCGACCCCCGAGGCGGATCGAAGCTCGGCGACTCGGCCACCATGGCGGGCGACATCAACGGCGACGGCTACAGCGACGCGGTGGTGTCGCAGCGCATCTTCGGCGCGGGCGAGCGTCGGCTGCTGGTGTGGCTCGGAGGCGCGTCGGGGCTCTCTGCCACGGTCGGCCAGACGCTCCTCGCGGACGCGCTCGCCTCGAACTTCGCCCGCTCGCTCTCCGGAGGCGGAGACCTCGACGGCGACGGGTACAGCGACCTCGCGGCGACCCTCGTCACCGGGGAGGTGAAGGTCTACCTGGGCGGTCCATCGGGCTACTCGCTCCCCGCCGCGGCCACGGTCGCGGTGCTGCCTGAGCCCTCCGACGCGCCCTGGAGCGTGTCGATCACCCACGACTTCAACCGCGACGGGCACGCCGACCTCTACTCCCGCGGCCGGGTGTTCTACGGTGCCGCGACGGGCCTCTCGGGCGCTCCTCCGCTGCGCCTCACGACGCCCTGACCGCGCGCCCCCCCGATGCGGCGGCACGCACCCTGCTGACATCGCCCACCCATGAGCAGGCTCACCGGCTGGAGGCGCGTCGCCAACGCCCTCTGGCGCGCCCCCCACGACCCGCAGATCTACGGCCTCCTGGAGATCGACGCGGCGGCGCTGCTGCGCTTCGAGGAGCAGGCGCGCGCCGCGGGCCACCACGTCACCCCCACGCACATCGTCGGCCGGGCGCTGGGCCATGTGCTGAAGGAGGTTCCTGACCTCAACGTGCGGCTGCAGGGGGGCGAGGCGATCGCGCGCTCCACCGTCGACGTGTTCTTCATCACCGCGGTGCACGGTGGCCATGACCTCTCCGGGGTGAAGGTGGTGGATGTCCCCTCGAAGCCCGCGGTGGCGATCGCGGCGGAGCTCGACCGACGGGCGAGCGAGATGAAGGCCGGTCGCGACGCCGAGTTCGCCAGGAGCAAGCGGCTGATGGACCTTCTGCCGATGGCCCTCCTCCGGGTCGCGGTGCGGCTCACGGCCTTCGCCACCAACGACCTTCAGCTCGACCTCGCTCCCCTCGGGCTGCGCCCCAGCCCCTTCGGCAGCGCCATGATCACCAGCGTCGGGATGTTCGGCATCCCCCAGGGCTTCGCGCCCCTCACCTGGATGTACGACGTCCCGATCCTGGTGTTGGTGGGCGAGATCGGCGAGCGGCCCGTCGCGGTCGAAGGGCGGGTGGAGGTGCGGCGCGTGCTGCCGCTCTCGGTGAGCATCGACCACCGCTACGTCGACGGCTGGCACCTCTCGCACGCCATGCGCGCCTTCCAGGCCTACCTCGCCGCGCCGGAGCGCTTCGAGCCGCCCTTCTCGTAGGCCCCTTTACCCGCAGCGGGCGTAGGCCGCGGCGCACGCCTCGCGGCTCGGGTAGAGCTGCTCGCAGCTGCCGAGGCACCGGCAGTTGGCGCTCGAGACGCACGCGCGGCCGTCCCAGTAGTAGCCCAGGATGCAGCGGCAGATCGCCGGGTCGAGCACCAGCGAGGCGGGCGCGCAGCCGGTCACGGTGCCGCCCTGCGCCTGGCCGCAGGTGACGCTGGCGTCCGTGGGCGGAGGCGGAGGGCACGCCCCGGTGCAGAGGGGCTGACCCTCGTTGTTGCAGAAGCAGGACACCGGGCTGCCGTCGGGGCAGCGCCCGACCACGCACGAGGTGCCGCGAGCGCACAGGCCGTAGCCAGGAAGGTTGCAGCCCTCGGGCGCATCACCCGGGACATCGGCGCCTGCGTCGGCGCCGAGGTCGGTGCTGGGGACATCGGCGCCCAGGTCGGTCGGGACGTCGGCGCCGAGGTCGGTGCCAGGGACGTCCGTGACCGGGGGGTTGGAGGGCGTGTCGGAGCAGCCGGGCGCGACCGTAGCGAGGGTGGCGCAGGCGAGCGCGATCAGGCGGGCGTGAGGGTTCATCGTGGCAGGGGCCTTGAGCAGCCGCCGTGCCCGACGCTCCAGCGCAGGCGTCGTGCGCGCTTCGGGTGCACCGATCGCGCGGCTACGAACGGCGTGCGCGACCGTAGTGCCCGGTGGCCTTGACGGGCGGAGCGTGGGTCGCGTAGAACCCGCAGCCTTCCGTCGAGGCAATAGCCGGGTGTCTGACCCTGCAACCTCGAGACAACCTGGAGGATTCGAGTATGTACGCCGTCATCAAGACCGGTGGTAAGCAGTACCGGGTAAGCCCCGGCGACCGGCTCCGTGTGGAGAAGCTGCCGGGCGATCGTGGTAGCGCGATCGCCTTCGATCAGGTGCTCATGGTGGGTGGTGAGACCATCCGCGTGGGCAAGCCCTCCGTCGAGGGCGTCAAGGTCAACGCCGTGATCGTCGCGCAAGACCGCGCGAAGAAGATCATCGTCTTCAAGATGAAGCGCAGGAAGAACTACCGGCGCAAGAACGGCCACCGGCAGCCGTTCACCGAGCTCCACATCACGGGCATCGAGGGCTAAAGCGCCATGGCACACAAAAAGGGTCAGGGGTCTTCTCGTAACGGCCGCACCAGCAACGCCCAGTACCGCGGGATCAAGGTCTACGCGGGCCAGGACATCCGCGCGGGTGGCATCATCGTCCGCCAGGTGGGCAGCACCGTGCACGCGGGCAACAACGTCGGCACCGGCAAGGACTACACGCTCTTCGCCCTCATCGACGGCGTCGTGAAGTACGAGCGCACCAAGAACGATCGCAAGAAGGTCTCGGTCTACCCGGGCATCTCCAGCGATCAGTCCAAGTCCGCCTCCGTCTGATTCGCCCCTTCTCTCCCTCCGCTCCCTGAAATCACCAGCAGAACGGCCGCCGCTTCACCGCGGCGGGCTCTTCGCTCGCGCTCGTCCTCGCGGCATTCGTCGCGCTCAGAGAACCCTTCGACAGCACCCCTGGCTCTCACCCGCCGAGAGGCAGAGCAGAACCTATGGACATCGAAGTGACCTTTCCGGGTGGCAAGCGGGTCGACGCGACGGTGGGTGCGTTCACGCTGCGCACCGACCAGCCTACGGAGCTCGGCGGAGGGGGCAGCGCCATCGCGCCCTTCGAGGCCTTCCTGGCCTCGCTGGCGACCTGCGCGGGCATCTACGCGCTCGGCTTCTGCCAGGCGCGCAAGCTGCCCACGGAGGGGCTGAAGCTCACGCAGCGCTACGAGGTCGACCCGGAGACCAAGCTCCCGTCGATGATCTCTCTCACGCTGCAGCTCCCCGATGGCTTTCCGGAGATGTACCGGGGCGCCATCGTGCGCGCGGTCGAGGGCTGCAAGGTGAAGCGCACCATCATGGCGCCCCCGAGCTTCGAGGTGGTCGCGCTGTCCCCGAAGGTCGACGCCGCGGTGCTGCCTGGAGCCTGACGAAGACCGCGAGCACTGGACGCTCAGCCAGAGCGCCGCCTACCGTCGGGCTCTCCGATGGGTGACTCTTCGCGACCGGGCCTCGCGGCGGCGGATACCCTCTCCGCCAACATCGTGCGCCTGCTGGTGGCAGAGACCACCAGCCGAGGGCTGGATGAGCGCGAGCTGCGGCGACGCTTCGCGATCCCCGACGAGACCCTGACGGACGTCGACGCGCGCGTGGGCGCCGAGCTCCTCGTCCGACTCTGGACCGAGCTCCCCAGGATGCTCGGCGACGACGACTTCGGGCTGCACCTCGGAGAGAGCGCGGCGAGGACCGCCCTGCCCTTCGCGGCGAGGATGTACGAGGCCTGCGCGACCGTGGGCGAGGCGGTCGCGAAGCTCGCGGCCTTCCATCGCGTCGTCAACGACCTGCACCCTACCTCCTTCGAGCGAGGTCCCGAGGCGGCGCACATCCGGGTGCGCAGCAGGGGGACCGCCCTCCTGTCGCCGAGGCACGCGACGGAGTTCGTGTTCGCCTGGATGCTGTTCACGACGCGGCGCACGACGGGGGTGGAGTTCTTCCCGCTGCGGGTTCGCTTCGAGCACGGTCGCCCGAGGGACACCCGGGAGCACCAGCGCATCTTCGGCTGCCCCGTGGACTTCGACGCGGACTGCGCGGAGTTCACCGTCGCCAACCCCGTGCTCGACCTGCGGCAGAAGACCGCCGACCCGGAGCTCGCGGAGATCCTGGACAGCCACGCGCGGACGCTGGTGGGCCGGCTGCCCGACCGGTCGAGCTTCGCCGCGCGGGTGCGCGACGCGATCGTCCCGCGGCTGCCCGAGGGGGCGAGCATCGAGGCGGTGGCGCGCTCGATGCGGCTGAGCGAGCGCAGCGTGCAGCGCTACCTCCAGCAGGACGGCACCACCTACGCGGAGGTGCTCAACGGGGTGCGGAGGCAGCGCGCGGAGGCGGCGCTACGCGACACCACGGCGTCGATCGCGGCGGTGGCCCACTCGCTGGGCTACTCCGACCAGAGCGCTTTTCACAGGGCGTTCACCCGCTGGACGGCCACGACCCCGGGGGCCTTCCGCAAGGCCTCGGGCGCGCGCTGAGCGAGGCGCCGGCAGCGCTCGATCTCATTGCTGAAGCCGCCGACGTAGGCCATCGCGACGAAGGACCACAGCGGGATGAGCATGAGGTTGAGGCCCGGGACGATCACGCAGAGCAGCCCCGTGAGGAGCAGCGCGGGGAAGGTCACGACGGCCAGGACGGTCCAGAAGGTTGTGTGGTTGGTCATGGGAGCACCTCTGCTTCGGGAGGGTGCCTCCCCGGCGCGGAGCCCTCTTGGCGCGCGGCGCCCGATGTGTTGTCCGATGACGCCAGCGCAGGGGGGCCTCGATGAGCCACCGAGGCGCACGCTCGGGTCAGACCGCGTGGGTGAGCGACCGGAGCGCGAGCCCGATGGACAGCGACGCCGCGTTGGCCGCGAGCGAGGCGAGGACGCAGCGGCGGAGCGGGACCCCGTCGAGCGCGAGCCGGTAGAGGGCGGCCTCGGCCAGCACCGCCCAGGTCTCCGAGAGCGCGAGCGTCCACGCGCCGGGCAGGGGGAGCGCCGAGAGCGCGAACCACAGCAGCGGGTGCGACGCGAGGTTGGCGAAGAGCACCAGGGCCGCGCGCCTCCAGGCGGGGACCTCGGGTCGCGCGGAGGCGCGGAGGAGGGAGACCGCCACCGGGAGCTCGATCAGCAGCGTGAGCGCGAAGGCGCGCAGCCAGAGCAGCACGAAGCCGACCGCGGTCATGGCCTGTGGCCCCGAGAGACCCGCGCGCCGCGACAGGCCAGGAAGGCGACCGCGGCGAGCTCGAAGTACACGTGGAAGGTCGCGAGCGAGAGGTACGCCGCGCGCGCCCGATGCACCGCGGCGAAGGCGGCGAGAAGCACCGCGGCGGAGCACGCGAGGGCGCATGCGACGCCCGCCACGCCGAGGTCGCGAGAGAGCGAGCGGGCCGACGCGCGAAACGACACGCTCCCTTCGGCGGCGAGGTCCTCCTGGGGGATCCACGCGAGCCACGCCGCGTAGTGCACCGACTGCAGGAACACGTACGCGAACGCGAGGCGTACCCCGAGGTCGCCAGGGAGCGAGGGAGAGACCGCGTCGGCCGCGGTGAGGATGTGCGCCCCGAGGGCCGACACCGCGCCGTGGCGCAGGCTCCACGCGATGGCGGGGCCCGAGGCGACGGTCGCCAGCGCGCCCGCGATCAGCGCGAGCGGAAGGAGCGCCGCGCGCCTCGCCCGACGGAAGAGCAGCACCCAGGCGACCAGGCCCACCAGGTTGTGCGCGTGGAGCAGGGCCCGCTGCGCCGGGAGCGGGTGCGCGACCGCCGCCGCGCCCGCGAGCGCGGTGACCGCGAGCGCGAGGGCGAGGGCGCCGCGGCGTGGAGCGGACGAGGCGTGGGCCCCGAAGGCCGCGCCGAGGGCGACCCACAGGGCCCCGAGGCCCACCTCCAGCGAGGGCGCGAAGGGGAGGCGGAAGGGGCCCTCGGCGGCGGCCCGCAGCGCGAGGAGCGCGGCGGAGAGGGCCACGCACGCGGCGACCCAGGCGCGGGGAGGAGCGCGGCGCACCAGGAGGTAGCGCAGGTCGCTCACCACATGGGGGACGCCGAGGAGCACCGGGGCGAGGACGTACAGCCACGCGGGGGCCAGGAGCGTCGCGCCCGCGGCGACCACGACGCCCGTCGAGGCCTGCAGCGCGACCCGACGATCGCGAGAGCGTAGCACCCAGCGCGCGGGTCCCCACGAGGTCGCGGCGCGCAGGGCGGCTGCCCGGAGCGCGTCGAGCGCGCCGAGCGCGCCGGTCGACCGTGAGGCCATCACGACGGTCGCTCCGGGGCCTTCGTACCCGTCAGCGCCGCGAGCGCCGCGAGGTGCACACCGCCGCGAGCGCCAGGGCCCCGAGCGCGAGGGCCGCCCGAGAGCGCGGGCGCGACCGACCCGGCACCGAGCAGGAGCACGAGCTCTCCTGCGACGGCGTCTGCGACGGCCCGGGAGCGCATCGGTTGCAGGCGTAGGTCACCGGCCCGGTGGGCGTCGCGCGCGTGCACTGCGTCGCCTGACACGTGCCCGGGAGGCCCGTGGCGCCGCCGTCGACGGCGTTCTGGCAGGCCTGACCGACGGTGCTGCAGGAGTCCGGCGGCGGCACGTCCGCGCGCACGGCCATGGGGGAGAGGCACAGCGCGCCGAGGAGAAGCGGGGTCCAGTGGGCGGTTCGCATGACGCCGACGCTACCATCGCCGGCCGGGCGTCACGCCCGCGAGCGCTCTGGTAGCATCGGAGTCCCCTGGAGGACTCCCCACGATGCATTCCCCCACGCGCCTGCTGGCGCTCGCTGCGCTCATCCTAGGCTGCGCGACCGGCAACGGCACCGCCGAGGGAGACGTCGACGAGGACGCCGCCGCCGCCCCGAAGCCGCTCGACGCGCCCGTGGTGACCGACGACGCCGGCTCGCTCTTCCCCTTCCTCGACCGCCCCGTCGGCACCGACGTCCACTACGGCTCCGCGATCGACGCCGCCGTCGACGCCACCGCCCCGGCGCGCGACGTCCCGGTGGCGCGCGACGTCCCGGTCGTCGACACCTCGGTGTCCTGCGCTGCGCCGCGCGAGGCCTGCGGCGGCGGCTGCGTCGACGTCAGCATCAACCCCGCCCACTGCGGCGGGTGCAACCGCGCGTGCGGCGCGGGGGAGACCTGCGTCGCGGGCGCCTGCCAGAGCGCGTGCGCGGCCCCGAGAGCGATGTGCGGCAGCGCCTGCGTCGACCGCAGCACCGACGTCGCCAACTGCGGCGCCTGCGGCAGGATCTGCGTCGCCGGGCAGAGCTGCGCCGCGGGGGTCTGCACCAGCGCGTGCCCCGCGCCGAGGGCGATGTGCGGCAGCGCCTGCGTCGACCGCAGCGCCGACGTCGCCAACTGCGGCGCGTGCGGGGTGCGCTGCCTGACCGGGCAGAGCTGCGCCGCGGGGGTCTGCACCAGCCCGACGCCCACCTCGGGGGTGGGGCAGCCGTGCTCCCGGGCCAGCCTGTGCGGGGGAGGGCTCCTCTGCCGCCTCGACTGGCCCTCCGGGTACTGCACCGACTACTGCTACGACGACGGCGACTGCGACCCCGGCAGCGTCTGCATCTCCGACGGCTTCGACGACTTCTGCGCCCGCGCGTGCACGGCCAGCACGCAGTGCCGCGCGGGCTATGGCTGCTACCGCATCTCGGCCACGGGGGGCGCCTGCGCGCCGCTATGAGCCCCCCCCGCGGCCCCCTCGTCGACGCCGCGTGGCTCGCGGCGCACCTGCACGATCCGTCGGTGCGGGTCATCGACCTACGCTGGTATCTCTCGGGGAAGAAGGGGGCCGGGGAGTACGCGCTCGGGCACATCCCGGGCGCCGTCTTCGTCGACCTGCAGACCGCGCTCACCCCTCCGGTCGGGCCGGGGCGGCACCCCATCCCGAGCCCGGCGCAGTTCGCGCGGGCGATGCGCCGGGCGGGCGTGTCCGCGAGCTCCCGGGTGGTCGTCTACGACGACGCGGGAGGCAGCGTCGCCGCGAGGCTGTGGTGGCTGCTCCGGGGCTACGGCCACGCGAAGGTCCATGTGCTCGACGGGGGATACCCCGGGTGGCTGGCCTCGGGCGGAGCGGCGGAGGCCGACGCTCCGGCGGTGCCCGTCGGAGACTTCGCCGTGCGCAGGAACACCCTCCCGGTGGTCGATTGCCACGCCGTCGACAGCGCGCGAGAGGAGCCTCGGATCGTGCTGCTTGACGCGAGGGCGCCGGAGCGGTTTCGCGGCGAGCTGGAGCCCGTCGACGCGAGGCCCGGGCACATCCCCGGGGCGCTCAACGCGCCGTGGGCGGACAACCTGGAGGGCGGGCGCTTCGCCGACCCGGCGGCGCTGCGGGCGCGGTATCGCAAGCTGGGCGTGCGCGATGGCGCGACGGTGATCTGCTACTGCGGCTCGGGGGTGACGGCCTGCCACGACGTGCTGGCGCTGGAGCTCGCGGGCTTCGACGGGCTCGACGTGCGGGTGTACGAGGGGAGCTGGAGCGACTGGGCGCGCGACCCCGATCGCCCTTCGGCGCTGGGCGGGTGATTGGGTCAGACGACCGGGCGGCTGATGGCCTTGATGCGGGCGGGCAGGAGCTTGAGCGCGGCGGGCAGGCCCGCGAGCTTGTTGGAGAAGCCCGCGGTGAGGAAGCGCAGCAGGCCGCGGGCGAGCGTCACCAGCGACTCGTCGTGGGGAAACCACCAGAACTCGGAGCCCTTGTTCCAGTCGAGGAGGATGAAGCGGGGCTTGACCATCTCGAAGAGGGCGCGGTGCGAGTTGGTGGTGCCGTGGCCGCTCGACCGCCGCCCGCTCCACGGCGCGTTGGTGATCACCGGCGTGAAGGAGGTGTTGTTGACCGTGACCGTGCCCACGTCGAGCCTCTTCGCGACGCGCTCTCCGCGCTGGAGGTCGCGCGTCCACACGCTCGCGGAGAGCCCGTACTCGCCCTCGTTGGCGCGGCGCACGGCCTCCGCCTCGTCGTCGACGGTGGTGACCGTGAAGGCCGGCCCGAAGGTCTCCTCGCGCACGATGGAGAGCGCGTCGCCCGGGTCCTTGAAGGCCGCGGGCGCGTACCAGTTGCCCGCGTCGCCCTGCTTGCCTCCGGGCGCGAGCGCCTCGACGCCTGCGCCCTTCGCCTCGTCGACCTGCGCGGCCACGCGGTCGAGCTGACGCGCGTTGATGAGCGGAGGGACGTCGAAGAACTCTCCCGCGTCGGGCCCGGACTTCACCTGCGCCAGCCTCGCCCGCACCCGCTTCTCGAACTCCGCCGCCGCGCCCTTCACCACGTACACGCGCGACACCGCGGCGCAGTTCTGACCGCCGTTGGCGAGGGCTCCCCACACGACTCCGGCGCTCGCGCGGTCGAGGTCGGCGTCGTCGAGCACGATCGCGGCGTTCTTGCCGCCGAGCTCGAGCGACACCGGGATGAGCCGCTCGGCGGTGCGCTTCGCGATCGAGCGCCCGGTGGCCGCGCTGCCGGTGAAGGACACCCCGTCGATGCGCGCGTCGATGACCGCCTCGCCCTGCGCGGCGTCGCCCTGCACCAGCGCCACGAGGCCCGCCGGAAGGTCCGGCGCGAAGATCTCATGGACCAACTTCCCAGTGAGCGGCGCGAACTCGCTGGGCTTCCAGAGCACCGCGTTGCCCGCGAGCAGCGCCGGGACGAGGGCGCGCAGGGGGATGGAGGAGGGGTAGTTCCAGGGTGTGACGAGGGCGATGAGCCCGAGGGGCTCGTAGTCGACGAAGCCCTTCTTCTTGGGGAAGTTCAGCGGGTCGAGCGCGACCTTCTCCCGGGCGAGGAAGCCCGGCGCGGCCTTGCACCAGTAGTCGAAGAGGTTGAGGCTCGGAAGCACCTCGCTGGTGAGGGCCTCGGCCTCGGACTTCCCTCCCTCCTTCATCAGCAATTGGGCGAGCTCCAGGCCGCGATCGGCCCAGCGGTTGCGGATGTTCTTCATCCGCTGCACCCGCTCGGCGACGGTGAGCGCCGCCCACCCGGACTGCGCCTCACGCGCCCGGTCGGCGAGCGCCGCGACCTCGGAGACGGGCGTCTTCGGCACCTCGGCGAGCACCGAGCCGTCGCGGGGAGAGCGCACGGTGATCACGTCGGACTTGGGAGCATCGGCGGGAGCAGCAGCAGCGGACATGCGGACCTCGGCAGCGGAGTGGAGAGGGATTCAGGGAGCGGGCGCGCTTTCTACCATTGAACAAGGGCTGGTCCGTTGCCTCTGCGCGCGGCGGACGTAGCGTCGATGGGTGATGAGGCGCGGGGCAGGGTGGGGCGGTCGGGCGGTCGTCGCGGTGGGGCTCGTCGCGCTGCCGTTGATGGCGCAGCCGAGGAGGACTACGGCGCCGCTGCCGGTCGCGCCGACGATCGACCGGGTGCTGGTCCCCGCGGGGACCTTCGCGATGGGGACCGACACGGGCGGCGAGCCCGACGAGCGGCCGAGGCACGTCGTGACGCTGAGGGCCTTTCGCATCGACCGGGTGGAGGTGTCGCGGGAGCAGTACGCCCGGTGTGTTCGCGCGGGTCGTTGCACCGAGGCCTGGGCGCGGCCCGGGTGGACCGACCGTCGAGCGCCGGTGACCTCGGTGAGCTGGTTCATGGCGGGCGCGTACTGCCGCTGGGCGGGCGGCCGGCTGCCCACCGAGCCCGAGTGGGAGAAGGCCGCGAGGGGCACCGACGAGCGGCGGTTTCCGTGGGGCAACGACCGGCCCACCGCGGCGCGCGCGGTCTTCGGCCAGCGCATGAACCTCGGCCAGCCCGCGCCCGTGGGGACGCACCCGGCCGGCGCCTCGCCCTACGGCGCCCTCGACCTCGCGGGCAACGTCTGGGAGTGGACCGCCTCGGTCTATGATCCTTACGGGTATCGGTATCCCGAGGCCGAGCCCACCTGCGCGACGGCGCTCGCGGCCTACGCCGACCTGCAGCGCCGCAACCTCTGGGCCTTCACCGGCGCGATGGGCATCCCCCGCGCCTGCCAGCGCGTGCTCCGCGGCGGCGCCTGGAACTACCGCCCCGACGGCCTGCGCGTGACCAATCGGGTGCACCACGAGCCTGGCGGGCGCTACCCTGTGAGCGGGTTTCGCTGCGCCGACGACGGGGTGCCTCCGGGCTGAGCCCTACCGCGCCCGCACCTTCACCGTGCGCCCCACGGCGTCGAGCATCCCTCGCAGCTCGTCGTAGTCCGGGTGCTTCATCCGGATCCACGCGTTGGCCATGTAGCCCGCCTCCACCGGCTGCGTCGGGGTGCCCGGCGCCGGGAGGTGCATGTCGATGATGGCCCAGCCGAAGCGCCGCTGTATCTCCTCGACCCCGTCGTAGCCGACGATGTGGCCGTCGCACTCGGGGCGCAGCGCGATGATGCCCGCGGAGTAGCGCCGCGACAGCCGCTGGCTCGGGCGCCCGTACACCACGGCCATCGCCCACTCCTTGTAGATGTCGATGTCGTTGGCGGCGCCGTAGAGGTCCCAGGTGCGCACGCCCGGCGGGCGGCACCCGATCTCGCTGAACTTCAGCCCCTTCGGGCCGAAGAACCACTCCATGTGCGTCGCCGAGGTCTCCAGGCCGAGGGCGGTCACCACCTTCTGCCCCATCACCTTCAGCTCGTCGTAGCCCGGCGCGTCGACGCGGTTGGTGGTGATGAACTGCGGGGAGATCCAGCGGGTGCGCATCGCCTCCAGCACGTTGGGGTAGTAGTGCGTGACGAAGTCGTGCACCACGCGGCCGCCGATGGTGAGCGTGTCGTAGAAGCCCTCGTGGCCTTCGATGAACTCCTCGATCGCCACGCTCCGGCCGCTGCCCACGCCGAAGGAGGCGAGCGCCTGCGCCAGCTCGTGGTCGTCCTCGACGCGCACCGTGCCCGAAGCCCCCGCGGCGTCGCGAGGCTTCACCACCAGCGGATAGCCCACGCGCGCCGCGAAGGCCCGCAGCTCGTTCGCGTCCGACGAGCCGATGGACTGCGCGCACGCCACCCCCGCCTCGCGCAGCGCGTCCTTCATCGCCGGCTTGTCCCGGCAGAGGAAGGTGGTCTCCACGCTGGTGCCCGGGATGCCGCAGCGCTCCCGCACCCGGGCCGCGGCCATCACGTGCGACTCCACCACGGCCTCCAGCCGGTCGACCTTCACCCTCCCCTGGATCCAGCGCACCGCGCGCTCGACCTGGGCCTCGTCGGTGACGTTGCCGATCTGCTCGTAGTGGGTGAGCCAGTGCCGCAGCTCGGGGTCGAGCGACTCCTTCGGGCGCTCTCCGATGCCCGTCACCCGCGCCCCGACGGCGTGGAGCGCTCGGACGAATTCGCGCTGGTTCGCAGGGAAGCACGGCTCGAGAAACACCACGTCGAGGGTCATGTTCGTGGAGGCTACCAGAGCCCGCGCGGCGGCGACGCCCCACCTGATATGGTCCGCGCATGAAGGTACTTTTCGTCTCCTCGGAGGTCGCGCCCTTTGCCAAGACCGGCGGCCTCGGGGACGTCTCCGCGGCGCTCCCCAGGCAGCTCCACGCCCTCGGCCACGACGTGCGCGTGGTGGTCCCCATGTATGCGCGGGTCCACGACCAGGGGCGCACCTTCACCGAGGTCATCCCGGAGATGGTGTTCTCCCTCGGCGAGCTCACGGTGCGCGTCGGCATCTTCGCCGCGACGCTCCCCGGAGCTGAGGTGCCCGTGTACTTCGTGCGCTGCCCCTCGCTCTACGACCGGCCCAACATCTACGACTCCGGCGGCGACGAGCACCTGCGCTTCGCCGTGCTCAACCAGGCCGCGCTGCGGCTCTGTCAGCTCCTTCGCTTCGGCCCGGACATCATCCACGTCAACGACTGGCAGACCTGCCTCATCCCGCTGCTGCTCCGCACCCTCTTCGCGTGGGACCAGCTCTTCGCCCGCACCCGCACGGTGCTCACCATCCACAACCTCTCCCACCAGGGCACCTTCGACGCGGGCCACCTCGCCTCCGCGGGCCTCGCCCAGGTCGCCGACCGGCTCCATCAAGACCACCTCCGCGAGGGGCGCTTCAGCTTCCTCCTCACGGGCATCCTCTACGCCAACGCCATCACCACGGTGAGCCCCACCTACGCGAGGGAGATCCAGACCCCGGAGCACGGCGTCGGGCTCGACGGCTTTCTCCGCAGCCGCGCCGACGTGCTGCGAGGCATCCTCAACGGCATCGACGACGCCGAGTGGGACCCCGCCACGGACCCGCTGATCCCGCACCATTTCACCGCCGACGAGCTCGAGGGCAAGGAGCGCTGCAAGGTCGACCTCCTCTCCGCCGCGGGCCTCCCCTACCGCCATGATGTCCCGCTGGTGGGGGTGGTCTCCCGGCTCGCGTGGCAGAAGGGCTTCGACCTCTGCGAGGAGGTGCTCCCCGCGATGCTCTCCCGGCGGCGCTTCCAGCTGGCGGTGCTGGGCACCGGCGAGCGGCGCTACGAGGACTTCTTCTTCCGGCTGGCGCAGGCCTTCCCCCGGCAGGTGGCCTACCTCCCGGCCTTCAGCGAGAAGCTCGCGCACACCATCGAGGCGGCGTCGGACCTCTTCCTGATGCCGTCGCGCTACGAGCCCTGCGGGCTCAACCAGATGTACAGCCTGCGCTACGGCACACCCCCCATCGTGCACCGCACCGGCGGCCTCGCAGACACCGTCTGGAACTACGACCCCACCACCGGCCGGGGCACCGGCTTCGCGTTCGACCACTTCGACGCGCCGGGCCTGACGTGGGCCCTCGGCCGCGCGCTCGACCTCTGGGGCGACGGATCAGGCCCGGAGCTCGACCGGTGGCGCAAGCTGCAGCGCAACGGGATGCGCCTCCCGCTGGGCTGGTCGCACCGCATCGGCGAATACCTGGACCTGTATCGATTGGTGGCGCCGGAGGCGTGAGGGGAGAGTCGTTCACCGTCGATTGAGCGGTGGCCCCCTCACCGCGCTGCCGCGCGCCCTCACCCCCGCGGAGCGGGGGCAAGAGCTCAGGTTGCTGTCAGGTTCGCGCTCGGACTGAAGACGTCGGAGCCCTTGCCCCCGCTCCGCGGGGGTGAGGGCGCGCGGTAGCGCGGTGAGGGGGCCGCCGGAGGCGTGAGGCGAGCGAGCGGTCAGCCCTGGGCGATCTGGTCGCCGCGAACCCACGACGCCGGCGAGCCGTCATCCCACTGCACCAGGAACATCCCGTTGGCCGCCTGCACCACGGTCACCCCGTAGTACTGCCCGTCGGTCCACTGAGCGAGGCCGCGCTGGCCCGGCGCAAACCCGCCGCCGCCCATCCCCTTCGCATAGGGATCACCACCCTTCGCATAGGGGTCACCGCCCTTCGCATAGGGGTCGCCGCCCTTCGCATAGGGGTCACCGCCCTTCGCATAGGGATCGCCGCCCTTGGCGTAGGGGTCACCGCCCTTGGCGTAGGGATCACCACCCTTGGCGTAGGGGTCGCCCTTCATGCCCTTGGCGTGTGGATCACCTCCTCCGTAGCCCATCTGCGGGGCGCCCATGGGCATCATCCCGGGGCCGCCCATCGGCATCATGCCCTGTCCCATGAAGGGCGCGCCGGTCACGTGGAGTTCCATGCCCGCGCCCGGGTCGACCTCGCCGTCGATGTCGGCGTTGGCGACCACCCGGTACGAGACCGCGTTCTGCGTCGTCGAGAACAACCCCCCCGGCAGCATCGCCTGGAAGGGCATGGTGTATCGCTGCCCCGGCTGCGTCTGGAAGGCGCCCGCGACCTGCAGCGGCCCCACCACGTCCTTCGTCTGCTGCTGCATCCCGTTGGGGCCAGGCTGCTGCATCGTGCAGGTCACCTTCACCGTCACGTGGGCGATCTGCTGCGCCCTCCGCCCGGCCTGGAACACCACCGTCCCCTGGAGCCCGCCCCCCGCCTGGGCCTGCGCGAACTGCATCTCGATCGACAGGTCTCCACCGCCCACACCGAAGGCATCGAACAGTCCCATGCGCGCATCTCCCACGTCGACTCGCACCGCGCGAGCCCGACGTCACGCCACGCTATCAGCACCGCCCCTGCGGCTGGAAGCCCCGACCTTCAGCGCCCCGCGAGCGCCAGCAGCCGACGGATCTCCTCCTCGGGCAGAGGCACCGCGCTCCCCGCCGAGCGCGCCGCGATGGTGATCTTCGCCGTGTGCTCGATGATCTCCGTGCGCAGCACGCCCGTCATCGGGTCGTCGCAGAGCACCACGCTCCCGTGCCTCGCCAGCATGAAGGCCTCGCACCCCGAAGCCACCACCGCGGCCACCGCGTCGGGCACGTCCGAGGTCGTCGGCGACGCGTAGGGCACCGTCGGGACGCGCCCCATCGCAAACAGGATCTCCGGCACCACCGGCGGATCGAGCCCCCAGCCCGCCACCGTCAGCCCCACCGCGCTCGGAGGGTGCGCGTGCACCACGCACAGCACCCGTGGCTTCTGCCGGTAGAGCGCCAGGTGCATCTTCAGCTCCGACGAGGCCCTCCCCCCGCGGATCACCCGGCCCTCCAGGTCGAGCAGCACCAGGTCGCCCTCTCGAAGCGCCCCCTTGTGCGCGCCCGACGGGGTGCAGAGCAGCCTCCCGTCGCCCACCCGCGCCGACAGGTTGCCGTCCGTCGGGCCGATGAGCCCGCGCTCGTAGAGCACCCTGCCCGCGTCGCAGATCGCCTTGCGCAGTGCGGGTTCGGTGACGGGGGCGCGCATCACGCCGGCACGTCTACCACATCACCGTGATGGCCTCGCGATTGCGTTGATCACCCCCTCATGCTGCGCGCTCGCGGGTGGGACCAGGTGCAGATCGGGGACGAGGTCATCGCCCGCAAGGTGCAGCGGGTGCTCGGTGGCGAGCGGGAGGGCGGAGGGCGAAGCCTCGGAGCCGTCATCAACGACTCCCTCTACCACGAGCGGCTGAGGCTCCTCCGCGCACCGGACGACGAACGGTCGCGCGCCGACAGCGCATTCCATGCGCGGCTGCGTCGTGAGCTCCCTCGGGCGAGCCCGGAGCGCCAGCGACAGCTCGTGCGCGAGCTGGTCGAGCACTACGTCCGGGAGATCACCGGGCACTTCGACCCTCGGGTCTATCGCTTCGCCACGACGGTGCTTCCCTACGGGCTCTCCGGGCTGATGCAGGGCTTCTCCCCGGCGGGCCTCTTCCACGAGATTCGCGGGGCGAGCCGGCTCGACGACTACCTGCTGCTCGAGGGCGAGGTGAAGGGCCTCCAGAGGCTGGTCGAGCGGGGCACGGTCATCCTGGCTCCGACGCACTCGTCCAACCTCGACTCGCTGCTCATCGGGTACGCCATCTACCGCATGGGCCTTCCGCCCTTCGTCTATGGCGCGGGGCTCAACCTCTTCACCAACCCCCTCACCAGCTTCTTCATGCACAACCTCGGGGCGTACACGGTCGACCGCAGCAAGACCGACCCGCTCTACCGGGAGACCCTCAAGGAGTACGCGACCGTCACCATGGAGGCCGGTCAGCACAACCTCTTCTTCCCTGGAGGGACGCGCAGCCGCTCGGGGGAGATCGAGTCCCGGGTCAAGCTGGGGCTGCTGGGCGCCGGGCTCGCGGCCTATCGCAACAACCTCCTGCGGGGCAAGGAGTCGAGGGAGCGGGTCTTCGTCGTCCCCTGCACCATCTCGTACCCGCTGGTGCTGGAGGCCGCCTCGCTGGCGCGAGACTTCCTCCAGGAGACCGGGAAGTCCCAGTACATCGTGGTCGAAGACGAGTTCAGCCGGGTGCACCGCTGGGTGGACTTCCTCCGGGGCCTCGCCGAGCTCGACCTCCGGGTGCACGTCCGCATCGGCCGGGCGCTCGACCCCTTCGGCGACGACGTCGACGCGGAGGGCGTCTCCCACGACCCCCGGGGGCGGCCCCTCGACCCGAGGCGCTACCTGCTGCGCGACGGCCGGGTGATCGAAGACCCGGCCCGCGACGCGGAGTACACCCGGGCGCTGGGTCGGCGCGTCATCGAGGCGTGGCGCAGGGACAACGTGGCCCTGCCCACGAGCGTGCTGGCCTTCGCGCTGCTCGAGGTGCTGCGGCGCGACCTCGCCCAGCCCGACCTGTTCAGGATGCTGCGCTCCATCAACGCCGACACCGGGGTCGCCGCCGAGCGCGTCGAGGCCGAGGTGGAGAAGCTGGTGGCCGAGCTGAAGGCGCTGGAGCGCGCCGGGGCCATCCAGCTCAGCGAGGGATTGCAGACGACCGACGGCCGCGACGTGGTGGCCCGGGGGCTGCGGGGCCTCGGCATCTACCACACGACCCCCATCGTCGAGCGCAGGGGCGAGCAGCTCGTGGTGCTCGACGCCGACCTGCTCTTCTTCTATCGCAACCGCCTGGAGGGCTACGGGCTGCTGGGCGCCCCGAGGCTCTACCCCGCCGGAGCGCCGCGATGATCGCCGTCCTGGGAGCCGGAAACTGGGGCACCACCCTCGCCGACCTCATCGCCTCCAACGGCCACGCGGTGCGCCTCTGGACGCGGCAGCCCGAGCAGCGCGAGGAGATCAACGCGCGCCACACCAACGAGGGCGCGGTGCCAGGGCTGCGCATCGCCGAGGGGGTGACCGCGACCAGCGAGCTCGGCGAGGCCGTGCGGGGCGCGGAGCTGGTCGTGGTGGTGATCCCCTCGCAGGGATTTCGGGAGGTGTCCTCGGCGCTCGGCGACGTGCTCGCCCCCGAGCAGGTGGTGCTGCACGCCACCAAGGGCCTCGAGCGGGAGAGCAACGTGCGGATGACGGAGATCCTGTCGCAGGAGACCTGCGCCCGGCAGATCGGGGTGATCTCCGGGCCCAACATCGCCGCGGAGATCGCCCGCAAGAAGCCCGCGGGGACGGTGGTCGCGTCGCGCTTCCCTCACGTCGTCGAGCTGGGTCGCAGGGCGCTCTCGTGCCCGCGGATGATGGTCTTCGCCGGGGACGACGTGACCGGCGTCGAGCTCTCCAGCGCCTTCAAGAACGTGGTCGCCATCGCGGCGGGCATCGCCACGGAGATGGACGTCGGGGAGAACGCCAGGTCGCTGCTGGTCACCCGCGGCCTCGCGGAGATCACCCGGCTGGCGGTGACCATGGGGGCCGCTCCCCTCACCCTCGCGGGCCTCGCGGGCATCGGCGACCTGATGGTGACCTGCGCCAGCCCCCTCTCCCGCAACCACCGCGTCGGGGTGGCGCTGGCGAAGGGAGAGCGGCTGCCGGAGATCCTGTCGAAGCTGGGGATGGTGGCGGAGGGGGTGCACGCCGCCGTGGCCGCCCGCGACCTGACGCGCAGGCACCGCGTCGAGGCGCCGCTGCTCGATGCGGTCTACCGGGTGCTCTACGAGGGGCTCTCGTGCGAGCAGGGCCTCGCGGAGCTGATGACCCTCCCGGGGGGACGGGACGTGGCGCGCTTCCAGTCGACGCTGTAGGGCTCCGTTGTGGCGTTGCGCGGTCGAGAGGCCGTCGCCTATGGTGCCCCTCCCTTACGGCGGAAGCACTTCTCGAAAGGTATGGTCGGTGATGGCGCGCGAAGACAGCGTACGGTTCCCTGGGCGCACCCTCTTTCTCACCGCAGACCCGGAGCTGCTCAGCCAGCAGCTCCAGGGGGCCGAGCTCGCGTGGGACCCTGAGCGCCCGCTCATCGACAACATCTCCACCGACGAGATCACCCCCGGGTGGGTCTGCTACTACTACGACGAGACGCTCGCGGAGTACTGCCTGGTGGGTCTTCGCGGCAACCGGGTGCAGCGCAACGACATCAAGAACGGGGGGTTCTCGGTGATCGTGTCGGGCCGCTCCAAGGGCTGCGGCAGCTCGAGGGAGACGGCGCCGTACTCCGAGCTGAAGTCGGGCGTCGGGCTGGTGATCGCCCGCAACATCGAGAAGATCTACAGCCAGAACGCCCAGAACATCGGGCTCCTCACCAGCACCGACTTCGGGCTGGTCGAGCGCATCGCCCGAGGCGAGGCCATCCCCCTGGAGGAGTTCACCCGGGGGCTCGACGACATCTCCGCGGACATCGTCCGGGCGGGCGGGCTCTTCGAGTACTCCAAGCTGCGCATGGCGGGGGAGCGCACCCCGCCGGCCATCACCACGGCGCCGAGGGCCATGACGCTGGCGGAGAAGATCCTCGCCGCGCACGCCGTGGTCGACCTGAAGCACGACCGGCTCGGCGTGCCCGCGCTCGCACCGGGCGACGCGCTCTTCGTGCGGGCGGACGTGCGCTTCTCCCACGAATACGTGACGCCGATGGCCGACGCGCTCTTCCGCGGGGCCTTCGGCGACGACGCCCGGGTGACCGACCCGGCGAGCGTCTACACCTTCCGAGACCACCTGACCTTCCTCGACGACGTGATGAGCGAGGCCCACAAGAAGATGGGCCTGAGGGAGGTCGCCCACCGCCTCGCGGTGGTGCAGGAGGACTTCTCCCGCGCCCAGGGCGTGAGGCACTACGGCGAGGTGCAGAACAAGGTCGGCCGCGGGTCGCAGGCCATCTGCCACAACGCCGTCATCGAGGACATCGCCCTCCCCGGCCAGGTGGTGACGGGCACCGACTCGCACACCTGCATGGCGGGCGCGCTCGGGTGCTTCGCCTTCGGGGTGGGCAGCACCGACATGGCCAACGCGTGGTTCACCCGAGACGTGCGGGTGCGCGTCCCGGAGAGCGTGCTGGTGAACCTCACCGGAGCGCTCCGCCCGGGGGTGTCGGCCAAGGACGTGATGCTCCACCTGCTCTCGCAGGAGTACTTCAAGGACGGCCGGGGCATCGGCAAGGTGCTGGAGTTCGCGGGCCCCGGCACGCGGGCGCTGCCGCTGGACGAGCGCGCCACGCTCACCAACATGTCCGTCGAGGCGGGCGGCTTCACCGGCATCATCGAGGCCGACGAGCTGGTGGTCGACTACCTCGCCCAGAAGCGGGGGATGAACCCCGACGAGGTGCGGGCGCGCATCGTGAGGGCCGACGAGGGGGCCGCGTACGCGCACCGCTTCGACATCGACCTCGACGCGCTCGGGGTGATGGTCGCGACGCCGGGCGATCCCCGCAACGGCGTGGCGCTCTCGGCCTTGCCGGGTGAGGTGAAGATCGACGTGGCCTACGGCGGAAGCTGCACCGGCGGCAAGAAGGCCGACATGGACATGTACGCCTCGGTGCTCTCCCGGGCGGTGGCCCAGGGTCGCAAGGTGGCGCCGGGGGTGCGGCTGTTCATCCAGTTCGGGTCGCAGGACATCCGCGAGTACGCCGAGGCCAAGGGGTACATCGAGGTGTTTCAGCGGGCGGGCGCGGAGCTCATCAACCCGTCGTGCGGGGCGTGCATCAAGGCCGGCCCCGGGGTGAGCGAGCGGGCCGACGAGGTGACCGTGAGCGCCATCAACCGCAACTTCCCCGGGCGATCGGGCCCTGGGAAGGTGTACCTCGCGTCGCCGTACGTCATCGCGGCGAGCGCCATCGCGGGCCACATCGTGGGCCCCGACGCGGTGTGATCGTCGGCTCCGCGCTGCGCGGCCTCTCGCTCTGGAGGCCGTGCGCTCCGGGCGAGCACGAGGTGTCGCTGCGCGCCTCGGGCGAGGCCGTCGACCGCGGCCTGGTGACCGTGGTGGGCGCCCGGCTGCGGTCGGCCACGAAGGTCCCGGCGGGGTGGGACGCGTGGGGCGGCGCTGGGATGTTTCGGGCGGGCGCGGGGCTCTCGTCGCCGACCGTGGGGTGGAAGGCGGGCGACGGGTTGGAGGGCGTGCTGGTGGCCGAGGCGCTGGGCGTCGCGGTGCGCGCCGGCGAGGCGGAGCTGCGGCTGACGCTGGTGGTCGACGAGGCGGAGAGCTCTCGGGTGCTGACCGTGAGCGTGGGCGACGAGCCCGACGGGGAGGGCGGGTGGTGGGGGCGCTCGCTGAGCGTGGAGGACGCGGCGGAGCAGCGGGCGCTGCTGGCGCGGCTGACGGCGAGGGCGGCGGAGGGGCGGAGCTACGCCAGGGCGGGCTGCGGGCCGGTGTGGTCGGGCGCCCGGGCGACGGCGCGCTGGGCCCGGGGGATGGACGCGGGGCGGGCCGTGACGTGGTGGGCGCACGACGACGACGAGGCGCGGTGGGTGGCGCGCGCGGAGGGCGACGGGGCGGGGCTGCGGGTGACGGTGGCGGGCGCGACGATGGCCGAGCTGGGGGCGTGGGGGATGGGGGCCGAGGGGGCGGCGCGGCGGTCGTCGCCGTGGGTGGACTTCGGGTGAGGAGGGAGAAACGCTGCGCCGTCGGAGCGCTGCGGTACCGCGCTTGGATGCTGACTTCCCCGAGCGGGCTCTGTTAGGGTCGACGGCCTGCTGTGACGAAATCCCTGCGTCCCGCCGTCGTTCTTCTCGGAGCCCAGCGCTTCGATCCTTCGCTCGGCGCCGCCGTCTCGGAGCTCGGCGTCACGGGCCGCATCGCCATCATCACCGCGGGCTGGCAGGAGCGTGAGCCCGAGGACGAGGAGCTCTCCGCCCACCTCGGCGACCGCACCGTCAACCTCCAGCTTCACGCCCGCGGCGACGCGCTCTTCCGCGAAGACCCGGCGCTGCGAGACGCCCACCGCGAGCGCCAGGCCTCGCTGCGCCACCGCCAGGATTTCTACCGCATCCGGCTGGAGCACGAGCTCGAGGCCGACCGGGTGATCTGCACCCGCACGGCGCCCGCGGAGATCCTCGCCGAGCAGGTGCAGGCCTCGCTCGACGGCATCCGCGAGCTCGACCAGTGGCACCTCCGGCTCTGCGCCCGCATCCGCACGGAGTTCGAGGCCCGGTGGGACCTCGCCAACCGCCCCTCGGTCGTGCGCCACCGCCAGGAGATCGCGGAGATCCTCTCCGGCTGCGACGCCGTCGCCATCGCGGGCGGCCACGTCGCCACGCTGGTCAACCGCCTCGTGCTCTTCGGCATCGCCGACCTGGTGCACAACCACACGGTGTTCGCCTGGTCGGCCGGCGCCATGGCCATCAGCGACCGCATCGTGCTCTTCCACGACTCGCCCCCGCAGGGCCCTGGCGCGAGCGAGATCCTCGACGCGGGCCTCGGGCTCATCCCTGGCGTGGTGGTGCTCCCGGAGCCCGAGCGCCGCCTCCACCTCGACCGCAAGGACCGCGTGCAACGACTCGTCCGCCGCTTCGAGCCGGCGACCTGCCTCGCCCTCCCGGCGCGCTCTCGCATCACCTGGCGCGACGGTGTGTTCTCCTCCGCCCACGACGTGCTGCAGCTCCGGCCCAGCGGCCGCGCCCTCGCCTTCGGCGTGCGCCCCCGGCGGGTGAGCGTGTCATGAGCGCCCGCCTCGCGATCCACAAGCTCATCGACGGCCGCATCGACGCGGGCCGGATACAGGCCTTCCTGCACGGGAGGAAGTTCCCCATCGTCGAGGGCACCTCGGTGACCTTCGTGTGGATGGGGCACGCCGACAGCGTGCAGCTCCGCCACTGGATCTTCGGCCTGGAGTCCTCCAACGCCCTCACCCGGGTGCCGGGCACGGACCTCTGGTACCTCACGCTGGAGATCCCCTCCAACTCTCGCGTCGAGTACAAGTACGAGATCCACCGCGGGGGCCACAGCGGCTGGATCGAAGACCCGCTCAACCCCAACCGGGCGCGCGACCCCTTCGGCGCCAACTCGGTGCTCCAGAGCGAAGGCTACGAAGACCCCACCTGGACCAACCACGACCCGGTCACCCGCCCTGGCGCGATCGAGCCCTTCACCTTCGAGAGCAACGCCCTCGGCCGCCGCACCGGGCACCTCTACCTCCCGGCGCGCTTCCGCCGCTCTCGGCAGTACCCGCTGCTCGTGGTGCACGACGGCAGCGACTACCTGAAGTACGCGGGGATGCAGACCGTCCTCGACAACCTCATCCACCGTCTCGAGATCCCGGACATGATCGTGGCGTTCACCGACTCGCCCGATCGCTTGCAGGAGTACGCCAACGACGAGCGGCACGCGCGCTACGTCACCGAGGAGCTCGTCCCCGACCTCGCGGCGCGCTTCCCCCTCTACGATCAGCCTCAGGCGCGGTGCATCATGGGCGCCAGCTTCGGCGCGGTGTCGGCGCTCTCCACGGCCTACCGCTACCCCGGCTTCTGGGGGCGGCTGCTGGTGCAGTCGGGGTCGTTTGCGTTCACCGACATCGGCAAGCGCAACCGCCGCGGGCCCCTCTTCGACCGCGTGGTGGAGTTCGTCAACACGTACCGGGCCCAGCCGAAGGCGGTGAGCGAGCGGGTCTTCGTGAGCTGCGGCGTGTACGAGTCGCTCATCTACGAGAACCGCTCGATGGTCCCGCTGCTCTCTGCGACGGGGATGGACGTGCGCTTCGTCGAGGCGCGCGACGGTCACAACTGGGAGAACTGGCGTGACCGCCTGCGCGAAGGTCTTTCCTGGCTGATGCCGGGTCCGCTCATGTTCATCTACGAGTGAGGTTGATCGGTGGGAGACGTCACAAGACACATCGGGCTGTCCCTGGGCGCGGACATCTGCTGGCCGCTGTGCTTCGAGCACATGATCAAGCGCCTCGACCTTCGCATCCCGCACGGCGGCGACACGGTGCGCTTCGAGGTCGAGCGGGTCACCATCGAGCCCTTCGACCTTCGCCAGCCGGTGAAGTACGACCTCGTCGTCGACCGGCTCACGCACTGGTTTCACACCAGCCGCGAGTGGATCAAGAAGGGCATCCTCATGGATGACCTCTACGTGTTCAACAACCCGTGGAGCATCCAGGCCAACGAGAAGCACACCAGCTACTGCGCCATGATGAAGCTCGGGATGCCCATCCCCGAGACGTGGATGATCCCCCCGAAGGGCTACGTCCCGGGGCCGGACGTGAAGCCCACGCTACAGCGCTACGCGAAGCTCTTCGACCTGGGGAAGGTGGGCGACACCATCGGCTGGCCGATGTTCTTGAAGCCCTATGATGGTGGTGGGTGGCGCGCGGTGACGCGGGTGAAGAACGCTCAGGAGGCGTGGAAGGCCTACGAGGAGAGCGACACCGCGGTGATGCACGCGCAGGCCTCGGTGGAGGGCTACGACCGCTTCGTGCGCACCATCGGCTTCGGGCCGCAGACGCACAACGTGCTCTACAACCCCGACGCCCCGCTGCACGACCGCTACACCATGCAGACGGACTTCCTCTCCAGGGAAGACGCCGAGCACCTGCGCAAGGTGACGCTCACCATCAACGCGTTCTTCGGGTGGGACTTCAACTCGTGCGAGTCGCTGCGCAAGGGCAGCGTCTGGCACCCCATCGACTTCGCCAACCCGTGCCCCGACTCGCAGGTGACCTCGCTGCACTTCCACTTCCCGTGGATGGTGAAGTCCTACCTGCGCTGGTCGATCTTCTGCGCGGCGACGAAGCGCAAGATGGCGCGCACCCTCGACTGGGAGCCCTTCTACGCCGTCGCCGCGATGGACCTCCCCTACGCCGAGAAGCTCGACCGCTACGCCGCCATCGCCGACGCGCGCTTCGAGACGGCGCGCTTCGAGGAGTTCTGCGCGAAGCACCTGGGGCACCTCGACGAGGTCGCCTCGGAGTTCTTCACCACCTCCGAGGCGAAGGAGGCCGTGCGGCAGAAGGTCACGGCGCTCTATCCCGCGCACGAGGTCGAGCGCTTCACCGAGCTGTTCTGGTCGCGGATTCAAGCGTGGCGCGCCGCGGGGTGCCCGTGAGCAACTTCCTGAAGTCCCGCTGGTACTCGCAGCGCATCGGGTGCGAGGCCACCGTCGCTCGCTGGGGGCACGTCGGGCAGCCGGTGCTGGTGTTTCCGACCGCGGGGGGCGACGCCGAGGAGATCGAGCGCTTCCAGATGATCCGAGCGCTCGAGCCGCTGCTCAGCGCGGGGCGCATCAAGATCTACTCGCCGGACAGCGTGGCGGGGCGGGTGTGGTTCAACCGGGAGGGCACGCCCGAGCACCGGATGGCGATGCAGCACCACTATCACGAGTGGATTCGCCACGAGGTGGTGCCGGCCATCTACATGGACTGCAAGACCGACGGGATCCCGATCTGGACCGCGGGGGCCTCCATCGGGGCCTTCCACGCGGCCGCGGCGGTGTGCAGGTCGCCCGACGTGTTTCACAGGTCGCTGTCGATGAGCGGCACGTACAACCTGATGCGCTTCATCGAGAGCGACACGCCCTCGGAGGCCTTCAAGCGGGTGTCGCCGCTCTACATGGTGCCGCGGCTGGAGGGGAAGCACCTGGAGCTGCTGCGCACTCGCTTCCTGGAGATCGCGACCGGCGAGGGGCGCTGGGAGAACCTGGGAGAGAGCTACGGCCTGGCCAACGTGCTGGGCGCCAAGGGCATCCCCAACCACGTCGACTCCTGGGGCCCCGACTGGCACCACGACTGGATCACCTGGCGTGAGATGTTGCCCAAGTACCTGGACCAGTGGACGCGGTGAGGAGCGGGACATGAGCGGGCACGAGACCAAAGGGCACAAGCACATCGACGGCGAGCTGGAGGGCGTCTCCCGGCGGCGCTTCATGCGGGCGCTGCTCACCGACCTCCGGGCGCTCGAGCGCATGGTGGAGGGGGACATGTTCGAGCGCGGCGTCGAGCGCATCGGCGCCGAGCAGGAGCTCTTCATCGTAGACCGCGCGTACCACCCCGCGCCGGGCGCGCTGAAGATCCTCGAGCGCCTCGACGACCCGCACTACACCACCGAGCTCGGGCTCTTCAACCTGGAGATCAACGCCGACCCGCAGCCCTTCGCGGGCTCCGGCCTGCGCGACATGGAGGCCCAGCTCACGGCCCTCTACGCGAAGGTGCGCAGCGCGGCCGCCGACGTGGAGATGACCCCGGTGCTCGCGGGCATCCTCCCGACCATCGGCAAGACCGACCTGGGCCTGGACAACATGGTGCCCAACCCGCGCTACCTCACGCTCAGCCGGGCGATGAACAACGCCCGCGGCGAGGCCTTCGACTTCTCCATCCGCGGCCTCGACGAGCTCGTGGTCAAGCACGACTCGGTGATGGTCGAGGCCTGCAACGCCAGCTTCCAGGTGCACCTGCAGCTCGCTGATCCAGACCGCTTCGCGCAGGCCTACAACCTCGCGCAGCTGCTGCTCGCGCCGGTGCTCGCGGCCTCCACCAACTCGCCGGTGCTCTTCGGCCGGCGGCTCTGGGCCGAGACCCGCATCGCCCTCTTCGAGCAGGCCTGTGACATCCGCACGCCGGGGCTCCACCTGCGAGAGTCCGCCGGGCGCGTGTCCTTCGGGCGGGAGTGGCTGCGCGGCAGCGTGGTCGACCTCTACAAGGAGAACGTCGCCCGCTTCAGGGCGCTGGTGGGCACCGAGCTGGAGGAGGACGGCAACGTCGCCCTCGACGCCGGCCGCGTGCCGGACATGAAGGCCCTGCGCCTCCACAACGGCACCATCTACCGATGGAACCGCGCCTGCTACGGCATCTCCGAGAACGGCAAGGCCCACCTGCGCATCGAGCTGCGGGTGCTCCCCTCGGGGCCCACCATCGCCGACGAGGTGGCCAGCAGCGCCCTCTGGCTGGGGCTGATGAGCGAGCTCGGGGCGACCATCGACGACATCACCACCCGGGTGGATTTCGACCACGCGAGGGCCAACCTCTACGCCGCCGCGCGCGACGGCCTCGGGGCGAGGCTGATGTGGCTCGACGGCGAGGAGGTGCTGGCGCAGACGCTGCTGCTCGACCGGCTGCTGCCGCTGGCGAAGGCCGGGCTCGACCGCGCGGGCGTCGACCCGGCGGACAGCGAGCGCTACCTGGGCATCCTCGAGCGGCGCATCCGGTCGATGCACACCGGCTCTCGCTGGACCCTCGACTCCCTGGCCGGCATGAAGGACCGCGGGACCCAGGGCGCCCGGCTCACGGCGCTGACCGCGGCGATGATCGCCCGGCAGAAGACCGACGCGGTGGTGGCCGACTGGGAGCCCGCGCGGCTCGACGAGAACGACAGCGCGCGCACCGGGTATCACAAGGTGTCGCAGTACATGACCACGGACATCTTCACGGTGCGCCCCGACGATCCGGTCGAGCTGGTGGCCGACCTGATGAGCTGGGAGCGCATCCGGTACGTGCCTGTGGAGGACGACAAGGGCCGGCTGGTGGGCCTGGTCACGCAGCGGGTGGTGCTGCGCCACCTGGCCGACCTGGCGAAGCAGTCGCGCGAGGCGGGCGCGGAGAGCGTCCCGGTGGCGGACATCATGCGCCGCGAGCTGATCACCGTGACGCCCGACACGCGCACCCTCGACGCGACGGCGCTGATGCAGAAGCACCGCATCGGGTGCCTGCCGGTGGTGCAGGACGGGCACATCGTGGCGGTGCTCACGGAGGAGGACTTCGTGGGCCTCGCCTCGAAGGTGCTCGCCGGCGACGAGCCGGGCGGCGCCGCCATCCGGGGATGACGGCTCCCCGGGCGGCGCGTGCTAGAGACCGCCGCCATGCCTGTTCCTTCCTCCACGCTCATTCTTGATCGCCGGGAGATCGGCCGTCTCGTCGGGGCCTCGCCCGGCCCCACGCTGGTCGCGGTCGCGGGCGTTCACGGCAACGAGCCCGCGGGCATCGAGGCGGCGCGGCGGGTGTTCGCCCGGCTGGAGCGCGGCGGCGTGGCGGTGCGCGGCGAGCTGGTGGTCTTCGCGGGCAACGTCGGGTCGCTGAAGCGCGGCGTGCGCTACGAGTCCAAGGACCTCAACCGGCAGTGGAGCGAAGCCCGCGTGGCGGCGCTGCGCTCGCCGGGCGCCGTGGCCCTCGACGCGGAGGACCGGGAGCAGCTCGAGCTGCTGGGCGCCATCGAGGCGGCGATGGGGCGGGCGCGGGGCGCGGTGCACCTGGTCGACCTTCACACCTCCAGCGCGGCGGGGGTGCCCTTCGTGCTCTTCGGCGACACGCTGGCGCAGCGGCGCTTCGTGGGGGCCTTCCCCATCCCGGTGATCATCGGGCTGGAGGAGCAGATCGACGGCGCCCTCTCCGAGTACTGGACCCGCCGGGGCTGCATCACCTTCACCGTGGAGGGCGGGCAGCACGACGACCCGGCCTCGGTCGACAGCCTGGAGTCGGTGCTGTGGCTCGCGCTCCACCAGGCGGGCCTCCTCGACGGCGACGAGCCGAGGGAGGTGCGCGAGGGGAGGCTCAGGCTCGACGCGCGGCGGGGCGACCTGCCGAGGGTGCTCGAGGTGGTCTCCCGGCGGGCGATCACCGCGGAGGACAGCTTCCAGATGGAGCCGGGCTTCCGCAACATCGCGAGGGCGAAGGGGGGCCAGCTCCTGGCGCGCGACCGCCGCGGGGAGATCGTGGCGCCCTACGACGGGGTGGTGATCCTGCCGCTCTACCAGGGCCTCGGGAGCGACGGGTTCTTCTGGGGTCGCGAGGTGAGCGAGGTGAGGCTTCGGGCGTCGAGGGTGCTGCGCTCGCTCGGGGCCCACCATCTGCTGGCGCTGCTGCCCGGGGTGGAGCGAGACCCCGCCCGGGCGACGCGCTTCGTGGTCGACCGGCAGGCGACGAGGCTGGTGCCGCTGGAGGTGTTCCACCTGTTCGGGTACCGGCGGGTGAGGGAGCGCAGCGGCGCGCTCACCGTGGAGCGACAGCTCGACTGAGGGAAAGGATCGGTTGCCATGATCGAGATCGAGTTCCTGGGTGGCGCGCAGACGGTGACGGGCTCGAAGCACCTGGTGCGCACCTCGCGCGCGACGGTGCTGCTCGAGTGCGGCCTCTTCCAGGGTCGGCGCCGCGACTCCTGGGCGCAGAACCACGAGCTGCCCATCGACCACGAGTCCCTCGACGCGGTGGTGCTCTCGCACGCGCACATCGACCACTCCGGGGCGCTGCCGCTGCTCTACAAGCAGGGCTACCGCGGCTCCATCTTCGCCACGCCCGCCACGCGCGACCTCTGCGTCCCGATGCTGATGGACGCGGCGATGATCCAGGAGGCCGACGCGCGGCACATCGAGCGGCTCATCGAGCGCGACCACGCGGAGATCGAGCCCGCGCAGGTGCTCTACTCTCGCGACGACGCCGTGGGGGCGGTCGAGCTGATGATCGCCGTGCCCTACCGGCGTCGGCAGGTGGTGGCGCCGGGCGTCACGTGCACCTTCCTCGACGCGGGCCACGTGCTCGGCAGCGCCATCGTGGTGCTCGACATCGACGACGACGGAGAGCACACGCGCATCGCGTTCACGGGTGACCTCGGGCGCCACCACCTGCCGATCCTGCGCGACCCGGAGGTGCCCGACGGGGCGCACTGCCTGATCATGGAGAGCACCTACGGCGACCGGCTGCACGCCCCCATCGAGCAGGCGGGCGACGCGCTGGCGGAGGTCATCGGGCGCACCTTCAAGCGCGGCGGCAAGGTGATCATCCCTTCGTTCGCGCTCGAGCGCGCGCAGGAGATCGTCTACGAGCTGAAGCAGCTCAAGGCGAGCGGCAGGCTCCCGAACATCCCGGTCTACGTCGACTCACCGCTCACGGTGAAGCTCACGGAGATCTTCAAGCAGCACCCCGACTGCTACGACCGGGAGACCTTCGACCTGCTGAACAGCGGCGACTCTCCCTTCGACTTCGAGGGGCTCCACTACGTCTCGGACGTGGAGGAGTCCAAGGCCATCGACGCCAGGGAGGGCCCGGCGATCATCATCTCGGCGAGCGGGATGTGCGAGGGCGGCCGGGTGCTGCACCACCTGCGCGCGGCCATCGGTCGGCCCGAGAACACGGTGGTGATCGTAGGGTTCCAGGCGGAGCACACGCTGGGGCGGAGGCTGGTGGAGAAGCGCGACGAGGTGCGCATCTTCGGGCTGGCGTACCGGCGCGAGGCCGAGGTGGCGGTGCTCAACGGCTTCAGCGCCCACGCCGACCAGGCGGGCCTGCTCGACTTCGCGGAGAGCGTGCGGAGGCGGGGCAAGCTGCGGCGGGTGATCCTGGTGCACGGCGAGCCCGGGGCCCAGGCGGTGCTGCGGAAGGAGCTCGACGAGCGGGGCTTCCCGACGGTGGACGCGCCCTCGGCCGGGCAGCGCATCCGGCTGTAGCGAAGAGGGCTCGACGTCTGGCCCCCGGGGGCTGAGCGTTGGTCTCATTTCCTATCGCGCTCCTGGCTTTCGAGCACCGCGGCGATGAGTTCGACCTTCTGCATCCCCCTCGCGATGACCGTCGCCCCCGGCGGTCGTTTCGGCGCGTGTCCTTCGTG
>Ga0208628_1000024_pt1 | contig 134630 bp, 111 predicted proteins | sample LakWasMet16_LOW5_2_FD_183864 | JGI IMG/M metagenome (GOLD analysis project Ga0208628, IMG submission 183864) | Freshwater sediment methanotrophic microbial communities from Lake Washington under simulated oxygen tension - Sediment Metagenome... | ecosystem: Environmental > Aquatic > Freshwater... | reverse complement strand
CGGCGTGCCCTGCGGATGGCGCGGTGGCGGCGGGTACAGCGTGCCGTGCTTCGGCTGGAGTCTGCGATCCGGCCGAGGTCTGCGGTGGCAGCAGCGCGGCCTGCCCGACGAACACGTTTACCGCCGCAGGTACTGTCTGCCGCGCGTCGGCGGGTGTCTGCGACGTGGCCGAGGCGTGCAACGGCGGCAGCGCGGCTTGCCCGGGCGATACCTTCACCGCAGCGGGCACGGTGTGCCGAGCGTCGCTGGGCGTCTGCGATCCCCAGGAGACCTGCACCGGCAGCGGCGCAGGGTGCCCGGGCAACGCGCTCACTCCAGCGGGAACCCTATGCCGCGCCTCGGCGGGCGTCTGCGACGTGGCGGAGAGCTGCACCGGTAGCGCCGCGGCGTGCCCTGCCGACGGCTTCACCGCATCGGGCACCGTGTGTCGCGCCTCGGCGGGCGCCTGCGACGTGGCGGAGAGCTGCACCGGGTCGAGCGCGTCGTGTCCTGGCAACGCGCTCACCCCGGCGGGCACCATGTGCCGCGCCTCGGTGGGCGTCTGCGACGTGGCCGAGAGCTGCAACGGAGCCAGCGCGGCCTGCCCTGCCGATGCGGTCGCTCCTGCTGGCACGTCGTTCCCCAGCAGCGGGGCCAGCGGTGCGTTCGCTCCGTCGAGCAACACGGTGCTGGCGCCTGGCGTCTATCACTTCACGACCATCACCATCCCTTCGGGAGTGACGGTCACCACCAACGGCACCGGCACGCTCGACCTTCGCGCGACGGGCGCGGTGACCATCGCAGGCGCCATCGACGTGAGCGGCTCTCGCGGCGGCAACGGCGCGGCCTACGGTGGCTGCGATCAGGGCGCGACCGGAGGCGGCGGCGCGAGCGCAACGCCCAACGCTCCTGGCGTCAACGGCCTGGTGGGCTGCCCCGGCGCGGGCGGCGGCGGCTCCGGCGCCGTGGGCGGAACCAGCGCGGCAGGGCGCTACTGCAACAACCCCGGAGGCTCGTTTGGTGGTGGCGCAGGAGGCGGCATCTGCGAGGGCGGCGGCGGAGGCGGCGGCTACGCGGGAGGCGGCGGATCGGGCTCCTACGCCGGGTACAACGGCGGCGCGGGCGGCAGCGCGGGCGGCTCCTCGGGAGGCGCTGGAGGCACCGGCCTCGCGGGCGGCGGTGGAACGGGCGGCACCGGCGGCGTGGCCTCGGGCGTCTACCTGGGCGGCACCGGCGGCCGTTCGGCGGCGTGCGACACCTGGGCGGCGGGCGGCGGCGGCGGCGGCTCGATCGGCGCCGTGGCGGCGGCGGACCTCGCGGTGGCCACGACCTTCCAGCCGGGCTCGGGTGGAGGCGGCGGCGGCGGTCCATGCACCTGCGGCAAGCCGGGCGGCGGCGGCGGCGGGGGCGGCGGCGGCGCGCTTCGCATCGCGAGCAGCGCGACCCTCTCGGTGACGGGTGCGCTGCGGGCCAACGGCGGCGCGGGCGGCACCTCGCTGCAGGGCGCGTCGGGCGGCGGCGGGGGCTCTGGAGGTGTGGTCTATCTGGAGGCGTCGACGCTCACCGTGAGCGGCACGGTGCAGGCCGTGGGCGGCGCGGGCGGCGGCTCGTCGGGCTGCGGCATCGACGGCGGCGCGGGCGGCCTCGGGCGCATCCGCATCAGCGCGACGACCGCGTCGTGCTCGCTCTCTGGCTCGTTCAACCCGCCGCTTGCGGCCGGGTGCTCGCCCTCGGGCGCGATCGCCGGTCGGGCCTACGTGACGGCGCTGGTCGGTGGAACGCTATGCCGCCCCTCGGCGGGTGCCTGCGACGCGGCGGAGAGCTGCAACGGCGCGAGCCCGGCTTGTCCGGCCGACGGGTTCACCACGGCGGGCACGGTGTGCCGCGGCTCGTCGGGCGCCTGCGACGTGGCGGAGAGCTGCAACGGCGCGAGCTCGGCTTGTCCTGCCAACGCGCTCACCGCGGCGGGAACCGTGTGCCGCGGCTCGGCGGGCGTCTGCGACGTGGCCGAGGCCTGCAACGGAGCGAGCCCGGCTTGCCCTGCGGATGGCTTCTCTCCGTCGAGCACGGTGTGCCGCGCGTCGAGCTCGATCGCGGCCTGCGACCCGGCGGAGAGCTGCACCGGCTCGTCGGCGCTGTGCCCGACGAACGTGGTCACCCGCTCTCCGACGACGGAGGTCTGCAACGGCGTCGACGACAACTGCAACGGGGCCGTCGACGACATCGCCTCCTCGTCCTGCAGCCCCGGCGAGTGCAGGACCGGGTACACCTACTGCTCGGGCTCCTCGACCCTGTGCGCCTGGAGCGGCAACTCGCCGGTGGGTACGGGCTGCTCGGCGGGCCGCTGCGACGGCGCGGGCACCTGTCGACCCGCCAACGACCGCCCGGAGAACGCGACGTACCTCGGGAGCCTCCCGGCCGGTCAGCTCCTCACCTCGGGCAACACCTGCGGCGCCACGACGCAGCCCTCCGCGTGGTGCAACGGCCAGGCGGAGATCTACTACTACGTCTATGTCACCCAGCGCTCGGTGCTCTATGTCGACACCTTCGGGAGCACCTTCGACACCGTCATCAACGTCAGCAGCAACGGCTATGACAGCTACGCGTGCAACGACGACTCGTGCGGCACGCTGCAGAGCCAGATCGCGCCTGGATCGCCCTTCGTGGTCAATCCCGGCTATTACTACATCGCAGTGGGCGGCTTCGCCGGGGGCTGCGGCAGCTTCACCCTCCGCGTCCAGGCCGTCCCTGCTTCCAACCCGGTGATCCGGGTGGGTCGGGGCGCCGGTCAGGTCGCGTATTACAGCACCGCCAGCCAGGCCAACATGGTGAACCTCGGCTGCGGTGCCACCGGAGGCGACATCACCTTCGTCTGGACGCTCTGCCCCGGCGTCGGCGGCGGGACCTTCTCGGCCAACTCCTGCTCCGGATACACCACCTACGACACCGTACTGGAGTACTTCGATGGCACCAGCGGAGGGGCCGCGTGCAATGACGACTCCTGCGGCCTCCGTTCTTCGTTGTCGGTAGGCGTCAACGCAGGCCCCGGCATCCGGGCCTTCTACGAAGACGGATGGGGCGGCGGCACTGGCAACAACTACACGGCGTACTCGATCCCCTGAACGATATCTCTCCACGTTCCACCTGCTCCAATCTGGAACGCCCGCAGGAACGTCCCCATCGCCCATGCTCCCGCGTTCACCCCCCGGACTCCCCTGCTTCGGGCGCCGTGGACGCCGGTGGCCCGCGCCGTGCTCTTGGGCTTCCTGGCATTGGGGCGACGCCCCTCTGCTCGATCGCCGGCTTCGTCGATCGCGAAGCCACCTGGAAAGGACCGATATCCATTGATGAAGCCGCTCTCGCTGCTGCTGCTGTTGTTCGCCGCGGGATGCACCGAGCACTCCCAGCACGCTCCGCCACCGGCGCCCTCGACGGCCCCCGCCAACCCTGTGCAGGCCGAGATGCGGCTGCTCAGCGCGACGCTCCAGTCCGCGGTGCGAGGCATCGGCGCGGGCGACGTCCGCTCGGTGGAGCATGAGCTTCACCGGCTGCACGCCGCGAAGGAGACCACCGAGGCCGCCATCCGCAGCGGCTCCTACCGACTTCCCAGAAACCCCGATCGGGTCGACCGCTTCCGCGAGCTCGACGAGGCCTTCCACGGTGGCCTCGGGGGCCTGGTGCAGGCCAGCCGACGCAACGACGTAGCCGCCACCGCCGAGGCGCTCGGCGTGGTCCTGCGGGGCTGCCAGGGCTGCCACTCGGAGTTCCGCCCATGAGCGACGAGGCTTCGGAGCCGACGGGCCTGCGCGCGGCGGTCCTCGAGGCGCTGCGAGAGGTCATCGACCCGGAGCTCGGACTCAACGTGGTGGAGCTCGGCCTCGTGTACGGCGTCCAGGCGGACGACGGCCGGGTGCGGGTGCAGCTCACCATGACCACCCCCGCGTGCCCTCTGGGGGAGCAGATCGTCCGCGACGCCCGGGAGCGCATCCTCGCCTGCGAGGGCGTCGGCGAGGTCGAGGTCGAGCTGGTCTGGGAGCCACCCTGGGACGCCTCGCGGATGCTCCCCTCCGCGAGGGAGGCCCTCGGGTGGGACCTGTAGCTCCAGACCGGGAGCTCACCCTCCGTCGTGGGCTCCTCGCGGTCGTCGCGGCCTCGGCCCTCACCGGGGTGCTCGCTGGCCTAGGGCGCCTCGGGGTGCTGATCGGCTGGGGCCCCACCTACGCCTTCGACCACGGCCCGCTGCTGGTGCTCGGAACCTTCGGGACGGTCATCGCCCTTGAGCGCGCCGTGGCCCTCGCTCGTCCATGGGGCTTCCTCGCACCGCTGCTCGGGGCGGTCGGCGCGGTGGCCACCCTCGCCGGTACCTCCGGGTCTCCATGGGCGGCGACGGCCTCGGCGCTGGCGCTGGTCGCCCTCAACGCCGCCATCGTCCGCAAGCAGCCCGTGGCCTTCACCGGGCTGATGCTCCTGGGCTCGGCGGTGCTGGCCCTGGGCAACGCCGGCTGGGCTCTCGGCTGGCCCGTCTCCCGCGCGGCCCCCACCTGGATCGGCTTCTTCGTGCTGACCATCGTCGCCGAGCGGCTGGAGCTGTCTCGCCTCGCGCCGACGCCCCGCTGGGCCACCCACGCGCTGGTGGTGCTGGCCTCCCTGCTCGCGCTCTTCTCCCTCGCCGGCGCCCTGGGCGCGGAGCCCTCGATGCGCGCCCTCGGGCTCACCATGGCCCTCACCGCCGCATGGCAGCTACGCTACGACCTCGCCCGCCGCACGCTGCGCAGGCCCGGTCTCCCCCGCTTCGCAGCGACGGGCGTGCTCCTCGGCGCAGGGTGGCTCCTGCTCACTGGCGTGCTCCTCGCGTGGAGGGGGTGGGTCCCCGCGGGGCCGCTCTACGACGCCGCGCTCCACGGGGTCTTCGTGGGCTACGTGCTCTCGATGGTCTTCGCCCACGCGCCGATCATCTTCCCTGCGGTCGCGAGGGTGAGCGTGCCCTTCAGCCCGCTCTACTACCTCCCGCTCTCGGTGCTGCACCTCGGGCTCGCCGCGCGCATGGCGGGAGACCTCTCCGGCGTGGCCTCGCTGCGACAGTCGGGCGGCGTCGCCAACGCCGTCGCCCTGGGGCTCTTCGTGCTCTCGCTGGTAGGCGCTCGCTACGTCACCAAGCGGTAGTCGCGCGCTCAACCCTCCAGCACGACCGCGACGTCGTGGCGGCCCAGCTCCGCCACGGCCCACTCCAGTCTCTCGGCGGAGGGGGCTTCGGTGCCTCGCAGGGGCGCCACCAGCCCGAGGGCCGTGTACTTGTCCAGGTAGAGCCGGTGGTAGGGGAGCACCCGAAGCTCCTTCGCGCCGAGGCTGCGAACGAAGCAGGCGAGCTCGGCGAGGTGCTCCGGGTCGTCGTTGAGCCCTGGCACCAGCGGCATCCGAAACTGCACCGCGGCCCCGCGCTCCATGAGGAAGGCCGCGTTCTTGAGGATGCGCTCGTTGCCCGCGCCGGTGAGCGCCCGATGCCGCCGAGGGTCCATGTGCTTCAGGTCGAAATGGAAGAGGTCCACCAGCCCGAGCACCGCCTCGATGTGCCCCTGCGGAACAGCCCCCGAGGTCTGCACGCAGGTGTCGATCCCGTGCCGCTTCGCCTCCTCCAGCAGCGCTCTCACCGGAGCGAGGTGCAGCAGCGGCTCACCTCCCGACACGGTCATTCCCCCGCCGCTCACCGCGTAGAAGTCGCGGTCCTTGAGCACCTCGGCGATGACGGCCTCGGGCGAGAGCTCGTCCGCCGCCCCGCTCTGGAAGGCCTCCGGGTTCTGGCACCAGGCGCAGCGCAGCGGACAACCCTCCAGGAACACCGTGGTGCGTATGCCCGGACCGTCGTGGATGGAGAAGCGCTGCACGTCGAAGACGCGACACGCCGTAGCAGCGCTCAGCGACATGGCGCGAGCTCCGAGCGCCCGATGATGTCGTCCTGGATGCGCCGCCCCAGCCGGGTGAAATAGGCCGAGTAGCCCGACACCCTCACGATGAGGTCTCCGTAGTCCTGCGGGCGCTGCTGCGCGGCGAGCAGCGTCGCGGTGTCGACGGCGTTGAACTGCACGTGGAAGCCGCCCTTGTCGAAATAGCCCCGCACCAGGTGCGCCACGCTCTCGACCCCCTTCTCCGACTTCAAGATCCCCACCGGCAATCGCATGTTGAGCGAGTTGCCATAGCCGATGTGGGTGTGATCGATCCTCGCGACCGAGCTCATGGCGGCGGTGGGTCCCCGGCGCTCGGCCCCGTTGCTGGGCGACATGCTGTTGGAGAGCGGCTCCCCGGCGTGGCGGCCGTCGGGCGTCGCGGGCTCCAGCGCTCCCTCGTAGACGTTCAATCCATAGGAGATGAGGCTGGCCTTGTAGTGGCCGCCGAAGGCGGTCTTGCGCGCGGTCACCATGGCGCAGAAGCGGGCGACGAGCTCCCTCGCGAGCTCGTCCACCTCGGGCAGGTCGTTGCCGAAGCGGGGGCCGCCGAGCAGGGTCCGGCGCAGGTCTTCGCGACCCCGGAAGTCCGTAGAGAGCGCCTCGCAGAGCTCGCCCATGGACACCTGCCTGCGCTCGAAGACGAAGGCGCGAATCGCGGCGAGCGAGTCCACCGCCGTGCCGAGGCCGCCGCCGCCCACGGAGCCGAAGTTGTAGCGGGCGCCCCCGGCGGTCATGTCCCTGCCGCGCTCGATGCAGCCGTCGATGGTGCTGGAGATCAGCGGGTTGTGAAAGCGCTCGGCCCAGATCGCGTCGCGCAGGTCGGTCGCCTCGGCGACCCACCCCACCATCGACTCGAGCTGACGGTAGAAGGCCGAGAGGAATGCGTCGAAGCTCTCGAAGCCCGACGGATCGCCGGTGTCCACGCCGTCCTGCGCCCCGAAGAAGGTCGTCCTCCCCCGGTTGAACACCAGGTCGAGGGCGGTCGGGAAGTACACCTTCGACCCCCCGGTGGCGCCGTAGGAGTCGCCGTTGCCGCTGGGCTCGACGCAGCCCACGAGGCAGTACTCCCTCGCGGCCTCGACGCTGTAGCCGTCGCGCACCATCGCGGCGATGGCCGTCTCGTCGTTGAGGAAGGCCGGGGAGCTCGTCTCCCGGTGGATCGCCACCACCTTGCGCACGAACTCCTTCGGGCTCTTCTTCGAGATGCGAAACGACGCCGTGGTCGCCAGGCTGGTGTGGGTGATGGCCTCGATGAAGAGCGACGAGAGCTCGTTGGTCGCGTCTTCGCCGGAGGCGTCGAGGCCGCCGAGGGTGATGTTCTCCACGTCCGAGCCCAGGTGGTTGAGCCTCACCCCCCCGAGGTTGGGCCAGATGATGACGTTGTTGTTGAGCTTGATGATGAGCTCTTCCAGGAGACGCAGCGCGTGCTCCCGGGTGAGCTCCCCCCGGGCGAGGTCGGCCTCGTAGTAGGGGAAGAGCAGCTGGTCGACGCGCCCCGGGGTGATGCCGCTGCCCGCGCCGTAGCTGATGATCGCGGCGTTCTGCGTGAACCAGAGCGACTGCACCGCCTCGACGAAGCTCCTCGGCGGCAGCCACGGGACCCGCCCGCAGCGCTCCGCGATGAGCTCGAGCTCCGCCCGACGTTCGGCGTCGCGGGTCTCCCCGGCCTGCGCCCTCGCCAGCGAGGCGAAGCGCTCGGAGAAGGCCCGCATCGCGTCGCAGCTCAGCGAGACGCCCTGGAGGAAGGCCCGCTCCCCCTCGGTCTGGGCGCTCTCCATGCGCGCCCTGGCCTCGGCCTGGATGCCCGAGAAGCCCAGCCGGAGCACGTTCTTGTGGCCGGGGACGATGTGCGCCTGCGTGTCGGTGCAGCGGCCTCGGCCCTTGACGTTGTCCCCGGCGCCCGCGCGCACGGCCTTCAGCAGCCCCGGGAGCCGCGCCGCCAGCCGCCCTCCTCGGAGGGCGCGGTCGAGCAGGGTGCTGCCGGGCACCTCGTCCTCGTCGACGAGGCGCAGCAGCGGGCCCGGCCCGAAGGCGCGCAGCTTGCGGCGCAGCTCGCGCGGGGAGAGGTCGAGCTCGCTCGTCAGCCCGTGGTCGCGGAGCGCGGCGATCTTCGCGTCGCGCACCGTCCTGCCCTTCCAATAGGGGATGATCTCGTCGAGCAGCACCCGCTCGTCGTCGGCCTCGATGCGGTAGCCGAAGCGCTTCATCTCATCGAGGAGGTGCTCGAAGACGAAGCTGAAGTCGCCGCGCTCGGGGGCGATGGGCGGAGCGATGAGCTTCGACGAGCGGTTGCCGACCAGCAGCTCGTCGCCCTCGATGCGCACGGTCATCTTCTCCAGCACCCGCTGGAGCGCCCTCGCGGCGCGCAGCGACGGGTGCATCCCCTCGGTCTCCCGGTGCGCCTCGGTGTAGTAGCGAGCGCGCTCGATGCAGAGCCAGTGCGTCGCCGTCAGGAGCCGCTCTTTCTGCGCGGCGTTCTTCGGGTGGAGCGTTGCCATGTCTTGCCTCTCTCCTTCGGTGTCGCGCCGCCGTTGATCTCTCGAAACAGCAGCGCGACCACGTGGCGCACGTGGCGTCTGCGCGCCTCCAGCGCCTCGGGCGAGAAGGGGTCCTCGCCGGTGAGCCGCTCGATCACCCGGCCGTAGGTGAACCAGGTCACGACCATCCCGTAGACGCTGGTGAGCACCTGGGTGAGCTCGAGCTCCGGGGGAGCGTGCGGCGCGATCTCCCGCAGCCAGGTCGAGCCCAGCCGGAAGAAGGGCAGCGTGCGCGCCACGATCGCCTCGACGTGGCGCCCGCTCGCGACCTCGCGCTGCACCACGCTGCAGAAGGTGCGGTTGCGGGCCAGGAAGTCGGCGTAGGCGTCGATGACGTCCCCGGCCTGACGCTCGGGTTCGGCGCTCTTCTGGAGCGCCTCGATGAGCGTCGCGCTCAGCCGGTCGTAGTAGCCGTCGAGCAGGGCCGAGAGCAGCTCGTCTTTACTGCCGAAGTGATAGTGGATGAGCGCCTTGTTGACCCCGGAGCGCTCCGCGATGTCGCGCGTCGTCGTCGCGTCGAAGCCGAGCGCCCCGAACAGATGGTCCGTCGCGTCGAGGATCTTCGCCCTGGTCTCTTCGGGTCTCATCGTCTCGCTTCGTCCCTTGGGCAGGAGGTTTAGGCGCTCGCCCAAATCGGGGCAAGGCCCGGCGGGAGATTTCCGTCACCCTGTTCTCGAAGCGGGCATCGCCAGTGTCGGGTGGGGAGGAGGGCGGTCGTGATACAGACCATGGGGTCGTCGGCTGCTTCGGCCGATCGGAGAGGACTTCACGATGCCTGGTCTCTCGCGAGGTGTTCTCGTCTGCCTGCTCACGATCGCCGTGGGTTGCTCCGCGACCGACGGGCTCGTCTACGGGGTCGACGCCTCGGGGAGAGCCGACGGCGGCCGGACGCTGGACGGCGCCTCGGGCGACCGCGCTCCGACGGGTGAACTCGGTCCCCTGGTGGTGCTCGACCGGCCGATGGGCGCGGACGCCGAGGGCGATGCCGGGGCGACGACGGGCGGCGACGCGACGACGCTCGACGGCTCGCCGATCGAGGGCGACGGAGGGGCCGCGGCGGACGGAGCGCTGCCCGACGGATCGCGGCCCGACGGCTCGGTGGCGGCGTCGTGCGGCCCTCGCGAGGTCTGCAACAACGGCCTCGACGACAACTGCAACGGCCGCGTCGACGAGGACTGCGTCTGCATCCCTGGGGCGACGAGCTCCTGCTACGACGGCCCGATCACCAGGGCGGGCGTCGGGGTGTGCAACCTCGGCACGCAGCGCTGCGAGGGCGACGGCGAGTTCGGCCGCTGGGGCGCGTGCACGGGCTCCGGGCAGCCGCAGCCGATGCGCTGCGGCGAGGGGCTCGACTTCGCCTGCACCGGGGTGGTCGACGACGGGTGCGCGTGCGCCGCGGGCACGACGCGGCCCTGCTACGGCGGCCCGATGGGCACCCGGGGCGTGGGCGCCTGCGTCGGGGGAGCGCAGTCGTGCAGGGTGACCAAGGGCGTGGCGGCGTGGTCGGCCTGCGTGGGCGAGGTGACGCCCGAGCCCGACCAGTGCGACGGCTTCGACCGGGACTGCGACGGCAACGCGCTCACGGGCTGCGGCTGCGCGGTGGGGACGAGCCGCGGGTGCTACACGGGCCCGATGGCGACCGCCGGGGTCGGCACCTGCCGGGAGGGCGTCTCTCGCTGCGTCGCGGTCACCGGGGGAGCCGGCTCGGAGTGGGGGCCCTGCACGGGTGAGGTGCTCCCTGCGATGAACCTCTGCGACGGCATCGACCGCGCGTGCACCGGGAGCGCGACGGAGGGCTGCGAGTGCGCGGCGGGGGCCACGAGGCCGTGCTACTCGGGCGCGGCGGGCACCCGGGGGGTCGGCGCCTGCCGGGACGGGATGCAGTCGTGCGTGGTCGCCGGGGGCCGCTCGATGTGGGCCACGGCGTGCGCGGGCGAGGCGCTGCCCGGGACGGAGGTGTGCAGCAACCGGGTCGACGACAACTGCAACGGGGCGGTCGACGAGGGCTGCGGCGGGACGCTCACCTGCCCGGGGGACCAGACGGTTCCGGCGGGGTCGCCCATCGCGCTCACGGCGATGGGGGTCGGGCTGCGCAACGTCACGTGGACGCTGGTCTCGGCGCCCACGGGCGGCGCTGGATCGGTGGTCTGGGCGCCCGCGCCGCCCACCGCGCTCACGGAGACCTTCACGCCGTTCATCGTCGGGGCCTACGTGCTGCGGGTGAGCGGCACCGACGTCTCCGGTCGGGTGATCACCTGCATGTTCACCGTCACCGCGCTGCCCCACGGCCTCCGGGTGCAGCTCTCCTGGAACGGCACCGGCGACGTCGACCTGCACGTCCACAACGCCAACAACTCGGCGTGGTTCAACGGCGACGACTGCTACTACGGCAACCTCCGCCCGGCCTGGGGCGCCGTGCTCGACTTCGACAACACCTCGAACGTCGGCCCGGAGAACACCCGCCTCGACTCCCCCGCGGTGGGCGCGACCTACACCATCGGCGTGCACAACTACGCCCGCGCGGTGGGGCGCGTCGCGACCGTGCAGATCTTCTGCGGCAGCACCACGAGCACCACGCCCACGGCGACGCTCATGAGCCGGGCCTTCACCCTCGGCGGCTCGGGCAACTGCGCCAGCAACGACTTCTGGCGCGTGGCCCGGGTGACCATGACCTCGGCCACGACCTGCACCGTCACCCCGATCAACACGTACACCACCGGCAGCGGCGCCTGCAGCGGCCCCTGAGCGGAGCCCGGTTACGGCATCAGCCGCCGCACGCAGACGTTGGTGCGCGCGTCGCAGGTGTAGCCCGTGCCGCACGACGACCCGGCGCAGCAGCGCTCGTTGGCGTAGCCGCAGGCCACGCAGCGCCCGGCGACGCAGCTGTTGGGGTTCTCGCAGGGGTAGGGAAACTGGAGCGGGTCGGTGCAGCAGATGCCGTCGCGCGCCCCGCACGCGGCGCAGGTGCCGCCCGCGCAGGTGTTGCCCGCGAGGCAGGTCTCCGAGGCGCAGCAGGGCTGTCCCGGGCTACCGCACGCGCGGCAGCTCCCGCCCGAGCACACCGCCCCGTCGGCGCAGGTCGATCCGCCGCACGGCGCCTGGTCCACGGCGCCGCAGCGCTGGCACGAGCCTCCGACGCAGGAGGCGCCCGGGTCGCAGCTCGCTCCCCCGCAGCACGCCTGCCCGGCGCCGCCGCACGGAGCGCAGCGCCCCGCCGCGCACGAGAGCCCCGCGCCGCAGCGGTCGCCCGAGCAGCAGCGCGCCCCCTGGGTGCCGCAGCCCACGCAGGCCGAGCCCTCGCAGACCGCGCCGAGGTCGCACCCGCCCCCGGCGCAGCACGCGCTCCCCGCGCTGCCGCACGCCACGCAGCGACCCAGCGAGCACACGCCCCCGGCGGCGCAGCGGTCGCCCTCGCAGCACGCCTGCCCGGCGGCGCCGCAGGTGCCGCAGGTGCCCGAGAGGCAGGTCGTCCCGCCGGCGCACATCGACCCGGCGCAGCAGGCCTGGCCGGGGCCGCCGCAGGCCGCGCAGCCCGAGGCGCGGCACACGTTGCCCGCGGCGCAGGTCGTCCCGCCGCAGCAGCGCTGGCCCGCCGCCCCGCAGGGCGAGCAGGTGCCCGTGGCGTCGCAGGCCGATCCCGCGGCGGAGCACGCTCCTCCCGGGCAGCACGCCTGGCCGAGGTCGCCGCACCCGCGGCAGAAGCCGGCGCCGCCGCAGGTCGCGCCGTCGAAGCACGACGACCCCGCGCAGCAGCGCTCGCCCGCGTGGCCGCAGGGAGCGCACTGACCGGCGACGCACACGTCCCCGGCGCCGCTGCAGCGGTCGCCCGCGCAGCACGGAGCGCCCCGGGTGCCGCACGCCACGCAGCTCCCCTCCACGCAGAGAAACACCCCGAGGCACCGCGTCGCGCGGTTGCAGCACGGCGCCCCTCGCTCGCCGCACGCCACGCAGCGGCCCTCTCGGCAGGCCGCCCCGTCGGCGCAGGCCTCCCCCGCGGCGCAGCACGAAGCCCCCAGCACGCCGCACGCGGGACCGCTGTCGACGGGCACGTCCGCCGCCACGGGGATGTCCTCGCCGAGGTCGCTGCCCGCGTCGTGGCCGAGGTCGACGGGGGCGACGTCGACCACCGCGCCTCGATCGGGCGCCGGTCCCGCGTCGAGGGAGATCACCCCCACGTCGTCCGTGCAGGCGGCCAGGAGGAGCGTCGCCACGAGAAGCGTCCATCGCTGCATGGCGTCGGTTATATCCCGCTCCGTCACGGCGCTGCTCCTCCGCGTGACGGAAGCCCGGCTCAGCCCGAGAAGCGCCCGATCACGGTGGCGATGACGATGACCAGCTCCTGGTTCTCGATGGGCTTGGAGACGAACTGGTTGAAGCCCGCGAGCAGGGCGCGCGTGCGGTCGCCGCTCGAGGCGAAGGCGGTGAGCGCGATCGCCGGGACGCGGCCGCCCTCGGCCGGGGGGAGCGCGCGCACCCTGCGCATGAAGGTCAGCCCGTCTTCGCCGGGCATCCCGACGTCGGAGATCAGCACGTCGGGGGGGGAGCGGCGGAGCATCTCCATCGCCTCGGCGGCGGACGAGGCGGCGCTCACCTCGGCCCCGCAGCGCTGGATCACCGCGACGAGAAGGTCCCTCGTGTCGGGCTCGTCATCGACGACCAGCACGCGGACCCCGTCGAGCGAGGTGGGGCACTCCTCGGGCAGCGGCTGCTCGTCGCTGCTCACCGGCGCGGGCGCCGGGATGGTGGGGGTCGCTCGGAGCGGGGCGACCGGGAGGCGCACCGTGAAGGCGGCCCCCTTGCCCTGTCCGGCGCTGTCGGCGGTGATGGTGCCGCCGTGCAGCTCGACCAGCGAGCGGCAGATGGCGAGCCCCAGGCCGAGGCCCCCCTGGGCGCGGGTGATGCTCCCGTCGCCCTGGCGAAAGCGCTCGAAGACGTAGGGGAGAAACCCCGGCTCGATGCCCGCCCCGTCGTCCTGCACCAGGATCTCGACCGAGCTCTCCGCGCGATGGACGTAGACCCGGATCGTTCCGCCCCGGGGGGTGAACTTCGTCGCGTTGGTCAGCAGGTTGTTGAAGACCTGCACCAGCCGCCCCGGGTCGCCCATGACGAGGCCCGCCTTGGGGTCGATCACCGGACGGAGCTTGATGTCCTTGGCCGTCGCCGCCGGGCGGATGGAGTCCAGCGCCGTCTCCACCAGGGGCCCGGCCTCGACGGGCTGCACCTCCAGGCGCAGCTTGCCCGTGATGATCCGGGAGAGGTCGAGCAGGTCTTCGATGAGCTGCGCCTGCACCCTCGCGTTGCGCTCGATGGTCTCGAGCCCCTTGCTCACGTAGGCCGGGTCGTTCTGCCGGGTGCGGAGGATGTTCGCCCACCCGAGGATGGCCGTGAGCGGGGTGCGCACCTCGTGCGAGACCGTGGCCAGGAACTCGTCCTTCAGCTTCGACGCCTCGGTGGCCTCGCGGTAGAGCGAGGCGTGCTCGATGGCGATGCTGGCCCGCAGCGCCAGCTCCTCGGCGACGGCGAGGCTGTCGGCGGCGAAGCGTCGGCCCGACTCCGCGGCGACCAGGGTGATGGTGCCGACCACGCGACCCCGCACCGTGAGCGGCACGCACATCGACGACGAGAGCCCCAGCGTGCGCAGCATGGAGCGCAGCTCCGGGTCGGGGATCGACGCCGTCAGCACCGCTTCGCTGATCTCGTAGATGACCTCCGGGCGGCCGGTGCGCAGCACGTGGGGGACGCCGATGGGGTCGTCGAGGTGCGGCGGCCAGCGGCGGTAGATCTCGTGCGCGAGCTCGACCTTCGCGGGGTCGACGTGGAAGACCGCGAGGCGGTGCAGGGTGCGGTCGGCGTCGAGCATGTCGACGGCGGCCCAGTCGGCGATGGCGGGGACGCAGAGCTTCGCCAGCGTGGCCAGGGTGCGCCGGTAGTCGAGCGAGCTCGCCAGCGTGGCCGACGCCTCGGCCAGGAACTTCATCACCCGCTCGGCCTGCCGCCGCTCGGTGACGTCCTTGAAGACGGTGATGACGAAGCGCACCCGGCCGGTCGGGTCGAACATCGGCGTCGACGACACGATGGCGAAGCGATCTCCCCCGGACTCGTCTCGGAAGCAGACCAGCTCCTCGCTCACCCGCTCGCCCCGCAGGGCCCGTCGGGAGGGCAGGCGGTCGGGCATCAGGGGCCGGCCCTCGGCGTCGAGGAGCGCGAAGCGCAGCACGATGTCCCCGGCGGGCTTCGCCATCAGCTCCGCGGGCGTGCCCACGCCGATGATGCGCGCCGCCGCCGCGTTGGCGTAGACGAGCTTGCCCGTCGGGTCCTGCATGGTGACGCCGTCGGTGATGCCCTGGAGCACGACCTCGAGCTCCTCGCTGGTCTCCTCCCGGGCGCGGCGGGCCTCGTCGGCGAGGGCCCTGCGTTCAGTGATGTCCTGGGTGACCTTCACGAAGCCGACCAGCGCGCCCGATGCCTCGCGCAGGGCCGAGAGCGAGACCATCGCGTAGAAGCGCGAGCCGTCCTTGCGCTGGCGCCACCCTTCGCCCTCGTAGCGCCCGTGGGTGCGGGCGACCTCGAGCTCCGTCTCGGGCAGCCCCGCCTCCCGGTCGTCGGGCGTGAAGAACATCCCGTAGTACCGCCCACGCACCTCCTCCACGGAGTAGCCCTTGATGCGCTCGGCGGGCGCGTTGAAGGTCTCGACGCGCCCCACGGGGTCGAGCATCGTGACCGCGTGGTCGCGGACGCCGTCGAGGATGAGGCGCAGTCGCTGGTCTTGAAGGCGCAGCGCGGCGACTTCGCGGGTCAGCTCTTCGATGGTCTGTGTGCGGTCTTCCATGAGCCCGCCAGTCGGGGGAATGAACCCAGGCGGTGCCCCACTGTCGAGAGCGGACCGGGAAAACGCAAGGCGGCACGGACGCCTCGCCCCCTCTCCGGTCGCGCCGTCGCTGCGATCAGCCCAGCGGGATCTTCGACTTGTTGGCAGAGAGCCACGTCGCGAAGGACTGGAGCTCGGGGTTGAGCGAGCGGCTGAACTCGACGCTTCGCGCGGCGCAGAACTCCTCCTCGAAGTCGCGGTAGTACTGGAACATGTTGGCCAGGTCGTCGGCGCCAGGGAACCCGAAGGTGCGATAGACCTCCGGGGGGACGTAGTTGTACGCGACCGGCTGCTCGAGCGCGCGGCTCAGGGCCGCCGCCATCTGCTCTCCGGTGAGGTGCTCCCCGGCGATGCCCACGGTCTTGTCGATGAGCTCGTTGCCGCGCTTGAAGATCCCGTACGCGCACCTGCCGATGTCCTCGGCGGCGATGCCCGCGAGCTTCTTGTCGGCCATCGGGAGCACGAACGAGAGCTTGCCGTCTGCGCCCTTCTTCGGCCCCATCCCGAAGCCCACCATGTTGTCCCAATAGAACGACGTCTGGAGGCAGGTCGTCGGCACCCCGATGGACGTGAAGTACCCGTCCGACTCGCCCTTCGCGTCGAAGTGCGGGACCTTGTACTTGCCGTGCAGCGTGGGCATCCGGTCGTCGCTGAGCGGCACGCGCTTGCGGGTGTCTTCGAGCGTCGACCAGATCACGTGCGCCACGCCCGCAGCCTTCGCCGCGTCGGCGAGCGCGTGGGCCTGGGCGACCTCCTTCTCCCCCGAGAAGTGCTCCCAGAAGTTGGTCACGCAGAACGCCCCGTGGGCGCCCTTGAAGGCGGACTTGAGGCTCTGGAGATCATCGAGGTTCGCCCCGACGACCTCGGCCCCGAGCTTCGCGAGCGCGCGGGCGTGGTCGCTGTCGGGCTTGCGGGTGATGGCCCGGACGGTGAAGCCGCTGTTGCGGTCATTGAGGATGGCGCGGGCGAGGCCGCCGCCCTGGGCGCCGGTGGCGCCGGTCACTGCGATGATCTTCGTGGTCATTGGGTTCCCTCCGGTCGGATGCAGACCGGGGGAGCCTATAGGTCGGGGCGCTCGAAGCGGAAGCCCCCGCGAGAGCTTCGCTGCGAGGTAGCGCTCCCACCGGGCTCCGGGGCCGTGATACCCAATGGCTCGATGCGAACCCTGATCATCGCCACCGACCTCGGGCAGACCTCGCAGAACGCCGTCTCGTATGGCGTCGGCCTCGCACGCGACCTCGGCGCCGAGGTGCTGCTGGTGCACGCATGGCGGCCCGCGGAGATCACGGTGATCGACACGACGGTCATCGTCCCCGGCAGCTTTCAGTCGGAGCACACGGAGAACCTCCAGCGCGACCTCGACCGCATCGCCGTGGAGCAGCGTCGCGCGACGGGGGTGAAGATCACGACCCGGCTGCTCGACGGCGAGCTCTCCGAGGCGATCGCCGAGCTGGTGACCGAGACCGGCGCCGAGATGGTCGTCGTCGGGACGAGCCTCCCCAGGATGATCACCCGACTGCTGGGCAGCAGCGCGTCGGCGGTGATCCGCGCCGTGCGCTGCCCGGTGCTCGTCGTGCACGAGCCCCACGCCTGACCCGCGGGGCCGGTAGGGCTCAGAACGCCTCGATCTTCCGCACCAGCTTCTCCTGCGCGTCGGGGCTGCCCAGCGCGCGGTCGGTCATCGGGTAGAGCATCTGCTCCTCCTTCACGTTGTGCGCCCCGAGCGCCCCGGTGAGCGCGCCGAGCCCCGCGACCGTCGCCCCGGCGTCTCCTGCGGCGAGCGCGGCGGTGACGTGCTGCATGCGCTCGCGGATCTCCACGTGCTCCACGCGCATCACCGTCGTGGGGCCGCGCGTCATGCCGGTCAGGCTCTCGAAGGCGGGGAAGAGCACCTGCTCCTCGACGTCGATGTGCCACCCGAGGCCGCAGACGAACTCCCCGAAGCGCCGCCGGGCCTCGGCGAAGGAGCCCTCGTTGGCGAGGCGCACGACCTCCGGGACGATCGCGTCGAGGCGCTCGTGGTCGGACTGGAGGTAGCGGGTCACGCTGCGCGGCCCTTCGCTCTTGCGGCGGCGGAGCGCGACGCGAGCCCGCTCGGGGCCCCCTTCGAGGCGGCTCCACTCGTAGCGCCCGGGGACCTCTCCCAGCAGCTCCTGCAGTAGCTCACGCGGAACCCTCGCGCCGACCAGCAGCAGCGAGTCTCCGGGGGCCATCGCGTCGATGGCCGCTCGGGCCTGCGCGTGGCGATCGGGAAGGCTCAGGTCACCAAGATCCAGCTCGTGAATGGGCTCGTTCATCGCGGACGACTAGGAGCCGGGTGGGCGCCCGACAAGGGGAGCCGACAAGTCGGCGCCTACGAAGTCGCCCGGGGAAACCAGAGCGTGAACGCCGCGCCCGCTCCCGGGGCGGTCTCCAGGTCGACGCGCCCGCCGCTTCTCCGCGCGAAGGCGTAGACCATCGCGAGCCCGAGGCCGGTGCCCTCGTCGCCCTTGGTCGTGAAGAAGGGCTCGAACACCTTGTGCTGCACCTCCGGGAGCATCCCGGGGCCGTCGTCGGCCACGCGCACCCACGAGCCGCCGCCGGACACGCCCGTGGAGACCGTGATGGTTCCGCCCGAGGGCATCGCGTCGATGGCGTTGACCAGGAGGTTCACCAGCGCCGAGACGCACTCGCTGGCCGCGACGGTCACCACGGGCGGGGCGTGGAGCTCCTCGACGATGTGGTAGCTCACGCTCGACCTGGCCCTCGCCCTCCCGATGCCGATGGCCTCGCGCACCATCCGGTCGAGCTCGACCTCCTCGGGGCGGCCCGACGGGGCCTGGTGGCTGAACGACCGCAGCGCCTCGAGGGTCTCCAGGCCCCGCTTGAGCACGCCGTCCATCTGCGCGATCGAGTCCTGCGCGTCGACGGCCTCCTTGGAGACGCAGCGCCGGAGAAACTGAAGGTGCAGCGACAGGGGGTAGAGGATGTTGCGCAGGTCGTGCGAGATCCCGGCGGCCATCTGGCCGAGCGCCCGCAGCCTCTCGCCCCGCTCGAGCGCCGCGCGGGAGTCACGGAGCTGCGTGTACGAGCGGGCCAGCTCGGCGTACCGGGCGGCGCTCGCGAGGCCGGAGGCCGCGAGGTCGACCAGGCCCTCGACCAGCACCAGGGCCTCCGGCCCGAGGCCCCGCGCGCTGCGGTGCAGCAGCACCAGCGAGCCGAAGACGTCGCCGCCGCTCACCAGCGGGATCGTCTCCGCCCGCTCGAAGGCCCCGTCGAGCGCCGCCAGCAGCGCGTCGCCGAGCTCCGACCCGACGAGCTCCTCGCTCACCAGGAAGCCGGCGAGCTCGTCCGGCAGCCCCGTGGCCGCCGCGAGGCGCGAGCCGCCGTCGGCGGTCACCTCCAGCACCGCCGCCGCCGCGACGTCGACCTCCGCAGCCACCGCCCTCGCCAGCCCGGCCAGGATCTCCTCGGGCGTGGCGCTGTGCGTGACCAGCCGGCTGAAGGCGACGAGAGCGCCGAGGGCGCGCCGCCCCTCGTCGGACTGTTGAGAACGCAGCATCGTCGCCTATTAGGTGCGGAAGGAGCAGTGCGCGCAACCCCTTCCGAGAGGGGGCTTACGGTCGGGAGGGGCTTTGGAGTACCAACGGGGCCGCCATGGCCCACGACGCGTCCCAATTCTCCGTCGACGAGCGCGAGCTGCAGAGCCGACGCGCGTTCTTCGAGCTCACCGACGACGACCTGCGGCGCCTCGCGGCCCTGCGGCCCTTCGCCGAGCGCCACCTCGACGACATCACCGAGGCCTTCTACGAGCTGCTGCTGGGGCACCTGGAGACCCGGCGCTTCTTCCCCGACGACGCGACCGTCCGGCGGGTGAAGGCGATGCAGCGGCAGTACTTCCTCGGGCTCTTCGACGGCCGCTGCGACCTCGCGTACGCGCAGAACCGACTGCGGGTCGGCGCCGCGCACGAGCGCATCGGCATGGCCCCCAAGTGGTACATCGGCGCGTACCGGCGCTACCTCGGGCTGATCCTCGACCGGGTCTTCGACGAGGTCGGCGACCCCGTCGAGGCGCGCGCCGCGTATCAGAGCGTGCAGAAGCTGGTGGCCTTCGACATGTCGCTCGCGCTGGACTCGTACATCGACGCCAACCTCCAGACGCTGGGGCGCCACCAGGCGGCCATCCGGGAGCTCTCTACGCCGGTGATCCGGGTGCACGACCAGGTGCTGCTGCTGCCCCTCATCGGCACCATCGACAGCCAGCGCGCCGAGCAGGTGATGGAGACGGTGCTCATGCGCATCACCGAGGAGAAGGCCGAGGTGATCATCATCGACATCGCCGGCGTGCCGGTGGTGGACACCGAGGTCGCGGACCACCTGCTCAAGACCACCGCGGCGGTGCGGCTGCTCGGGGCGCGCACCATCCTCACGGGCATCACCGCGCAGGTCGCGCGCACCATCATCCAGCTCGGGGTGGACATCTCCGCGATGCCCACCCGGGCGCGCCTCGCGGACGGCATCGAGCTCGCGCTCTCGATCGTCGGCAAGACCATCGCGCCGAAGGCGGTGTGAGATGGGCGGCCCGATCCCGATCCTGAAGGTGGGTCCCAACCTGCTGACCACCATCCACGTGGAGCTCACCGACTCGATCGCGGAGGTCTTCCAGCAGGACGTGCTCCGGGCGATCGAGCGCACCGGCGCCGGGGGCCTGGTGATCGACATCTCGGTGCTGGAGGAGGTGGACACCTACGTCGCCCGGGTGCTCGCCGACACCGGCCGCATGGCGGCCCTCATGGGCACCCGCTCGGTGCTGGTGGGCATGCGCCCGGAGGTGGCCGCGACGCTCGTCCGGATGGGCTACGGGATGGAAGGCGTCGAGACGGCGCTGGACGTCGACCGGGGCATCGCACGACTCGCGTCGCCGCGAGGGGACCGGTAACGTCGACCGATGGGGCTGCGGGTGCTCGACGCGGTGGAGCTGCCGATCCGGTACGAGGCGAACATCGCCGAGGTGAGGCGGAGCGCGCGCGCGCTGGCGCAGTCGCGGGGCTTCGACTCCTTCGCGACGGCGGCGCTGACGACGGCCGCCTCGGAGCTGGCGCGCAACGTCTGGGTCCACGGGGGAGGCGGCTCGGCGGTGGTCGAGGACCTCTCCGACGGTCAGCGCTCCGGCGTGCGGATGACCTTCCGGGACAGCGGTCCGGGGATGAGTGCGGCGGACCTCGAGCGGGCGCTGGCCGGGGGCTTCAGCACCGCGCGCTCGCTGGGCCTCGGGCTCTCCGGCACCAGGCGACTGGTCGACGAGTTCGCCGTAGACACCCGGCCCGGCGGGGGGACGGTGGTGGTCATTACCAAATGGACGCGCTTCTGATCGATCGCTGGGTGGGCGGGGGCGATCGGACGTCCATCCACGAAGAGGCCGCGGTGCCCATCGCCCAGCAGGCCGCGCGCGCCCTTGGGCTGCGGCTGCGCCTCCCGGAGGCGGTGATCGAGTCGCTGACCCTCATCGTGCGAGAGCTGGCCACCAACCAGCTCCGCCACGCGCGCTACGGGGTGATCGCCGTGAGGGCGGTGGAGCGCGACGGCGTCGACGGGGTCGAGGTCGTGGCGGCCGACGGGGGCGATGGGATACGCAACGCGGGCGCCTCGCTGGACGGCGGTCCTGGGAGCGAGGAGGGCGCCGGGATCGGGCTCTCGGGGGTGCAGCGCCACGCCGACGAGCTGGACTTCGACGTGCGCCTCGGCATCGGGACCTGCGTGAGGGCGAGGCGCTTCGCCGCGCGGGTGGCGCACCGTCGGGAGGTGGCGATCCTTGGGCGCAGCTGCGAGGGAGAGCGGGTGAGCGGCGACGACGCGACCTTCGAGCGCCGGGGGAGCTCGCTGGTGCTGGCGCTGGCCGACGGGCTGGGCCACGGGCCCGAGGCCCAGGAGCCGGCGCGCAGGGCGATCGGCGTGGTGAGGGCGTCGCCGGAGGCCTCCCCGGCGGACCTGCTGAGAGACGCGGGCGAGGCGCTCCGCGGTACTCGCGGCGCCGTGATGGGCATGGTGAACATCGACGAGTCGACCGGCGAGCTGGTGCACGCCGCGGTCGGCAACATCACCACCATCGTGCGCGGGGGACAGGAGGGGCGGTCGTACACGGGCGGCCACAGCGTGCTGGGCTCCGGGTCGCTCCGGCCGCAGCGGGCCCTCGAGGAGCGGCTCGCGCTGCGCCCCAGGGACCTCGTCGCGCTCTGCTCCGACGGGCTGCGCTCTCGCCTCGACCTCGAGGCCGCGCGGCACCTGGGCTCGCGCCACCCGCTGGTGGTGGCGCAGCACCTGCTGGATCGCTTCGGCCGCGCCAACGACGACGCGACGGTGGTGGTCGCCCGCTGAGGCGCTACGAGACCAGGGCGCGGTTGAGCTCGGTGCGCCAGTTCGCCGGGTCGGGCGACGCCTCGGGGCCCGAGACGTAGCGCTCCCAGAAGTCCTGGGCGGGGCTGTGACCGCTGGCGGCGACCCAGGCGATGAGCTCCCCCCAGGCGTTGCCGAGGCCCTCGTAGGGGCCGTGGTAGACGGTGCGAGCCACCTTCGCGGCCGGCAGCTCACCCGCCGTCACCCGACCCACCGGGGTGACCGGCGCGGTGACGGGGATGCCCAGCTCGAAGTCGAAGAGGTCCGGGGCCAGCCGGAGGTGGTGGGAGAAGATCGGACCGGCGGGCCCGATGCCCTGCGCGGTGACGGCGGCCAGAAGCTCCTGGATGCCCGGGTCCATGGCGCCCGCGATCTCCGTGCGGGCGCAGGTGATGTGGATGATGGCCGCGGGCTGCGCGGCGGTCTGGACGATCTCGGGGGCGTCGATCATGGCGCGGATGCCGCCATGGGGAGGTGCCGGGTGTCAACGGCACCCGAGAGAGGAGGAGGGGAGGTGCGCTCAGAGCGCGATGCGGTAGCCGAGCGCGAGGGTGACCGTGCTGATCGACGAGTCTCCCGTCACCCGGTGCTTCACCGGCGACCAGGCGTAGCCCGCCTCGAACCAGAGCGAGCCGGGGCCGAGGCGGTACTGCGCGCCGAGGAAGCCGCCGACCCCGAAGCGGGTCGCGGTCTCGGTGGTGAGGAGGTTCCAGGCCGTGGTCTCGGCGCGCTGGAGCACGAGCTGCGGGGCGACGCCCACGTAGGCGTTGAAGGCGCTCGACGCCCGCAGGAAGCGGTACGACAGCGGCAGCGAGACGCGCACCACGTCCTCGGAGAGGGAGTAGTCGTAGGCGCCGCCCGAGGGCGACGACACGCAGGGCGCCTCCGGGGCGGCGGCCGCGTTGGAGACGCCGCTGCCGCTGGGGGAGCAGGGCGCGGCGGCGGACTGCGCCATGGTGTAGCGCTGCCAGGTTCCGCGCAGGGCGAAGGCGAACACGCCGCTGCCGACGGCGACTCGTCCGCCGACCTCCAGGCCCAGGTCGGGCCCGAGGCCCAGCGCGTGGGTCGAGATGTCGAGCCCCAGCACCGGACCGAACTCCAGCGCGAAGCGCCGCTCCGAGGGCGCCGGAGGAGGCGGCGGAGGCGGCGCGGGAGGGGGCGCCTCGACGACGACGGGCGTCGGAGGAGGCGGCGGCGGGGGCGGGGGCTCGGCGGGCGGCGCCGGCTCGCTGGGGGGCGGCGGCGTCGGCGTCGTCGTGACGGCGGGCTGCGCGGCGGCGGCCTCGGTGGTGGCGCTGGTCGCGGGAGACGCCGCGGCGTCGCCCTGGTGGTGGCGGCGGTGATGCCGCCGGTGGTGCTGCGCGCTCGCGAGCGCAGGCACGAGGAACACGAGCAGGAAGGTGAGGTGCTTCACGGTCGTCACGGCCTTAGTAGATGGTCTGTTCGACCGAGGTGAGCGCGTTGGTGCCGGTGCTGGTGCCACCGACGAGGAAGAAGTACGCGCTGGCCAGCGCGAGGCCGAAGTTCTGCCGCCCGGTGATCATCGAGACCGAGGCGTTGGAGAAGCTGCCGGGGGTGCCCGACGAGGCCAGCGTGGAGAGGTTGGTCGAGTCGAGGGCCGACGAGGCGGGGTTCATCCCGCTCGTGCCGCCCATCGCGTAGAACTCGCCGTTGACGATCATGCTAGCGAGCGCCCCGCGGCGCATCGCGTAGGAGTTGGTGTCCGCGGGGGACATCAGCGCCCCGCCCGAGGAGACCCGACCGGACTCCGTCGTGCGCAGCGATCCTCCCGCGCCGAAGCCGCCGGTGACGTAGACGTAGACCGCCGAGGAGACCGACGGGGCCGACTGCGGCGAGGCCACCGCCGAGGCCGCGTACTCGCGCGCCGTGGGGAAGGGCGACGGGCCCGCGGTGAAGGCTCCGAGCGTCGAGCCGTCGGCGCTCAGCGAGGCGTACTCGTAGGTGGCCAGCGGGCCCGAGGGTCCGCGGCCGGTGAGCGCGTACACGAAGAGGTTGCCCGAGGGGTCGGGCGCGAGCGCCGCCGCCGTCGTGGCGCGCGCGGTGGTGAGCCCGGTGCCGAGCGTCGACCACACGCCGGTGCTGCCGACCGCGAGGGGCTGCGTGTCGAGCCCGGTGGCCGACGGGGTCGCGGAGGCGTCGTCGACGAAGGTCGTCGCGCCGGAAGAGGTCGTCGAGAGCAGCACCTCGCTGCCCGAGGCGCCGTTGACGGTGGCCGTGCGGTACACCCGGTAGCTGGCCGCGCCGGGGATGGGGCTCCAGCGCAGGCGCACGGTGCTGTTGAAGACGAAGTACGCGGTGACCTCGTCGCTGGGGAGCGTCTCGCCGCCGGGGTTGGCGGCGTCGGTCGCGCCCATCACGGCGGCGACGCGGTAGATCCACGCGCCGGCCGCGAGGCCGCCGGAGGAGGCGCGGGTGATCTCCGGGTCGGCGATGACGGGCGCCGTGGAGAAGTCGAGCACCCTGGCGCGGAGCACCGTCGACTGCGGCGCGCCCGACCCGTTGGCCCCGCCGAGCACGTAGAGGAAGCCGCCGCGCTCGATGGCGGAGGTGGCGACGCCGGTGAGGGGGGAGGGGAGCCGGTAGCGCTGGAGGCGCCACGCACCGAGGCGACCGAAGAGGTCGACGGACGCGAACTCGACGCTCGCGTGGGTGGTGCCCCCGGCGCCGGAGTCGCCGCCGATGGCGTGGAGGAAGCGGGTCACCGGGTTGACCTGGCTGGCGAGCACGGCGGCCCCGCGGCGCGCGGTGGTGAGCGCCGTGGCGCTGGCGAAGGGTCCGAGCTTCACCGAGGGGTTGGTCACCACGAAGGAGCCGAAGTCCGCGAAGGTGCTCTCGTCGGGGTTGTTGACCCGGACGATGTACGCGCCCGTGGCCATGGTGTTGGTAGGGAGGGTCACCGAGAGGCTGGTGGCCGTCGCCGCGGTGACCGTGCCGTTGAAGGAGGCGCCCGCGCTGGAGCGCAGCGTCACCTGGGAGGCGCGGAAGTTGGCGCCGGTGATGGTGACCGGGGTGGGCGACTGCGTGGTGCCCGCGCCGGGCGTCACGGTGTTGATCGTCGGCGGCGGGAGCATGGTGACCCGGAAGGCCCCGCGGATCACTCCGCCGCCTCCATCGGGGTTGATCGCCGCGAGGTCGTAGGTGCCCGGCGGCAGGCCCGAGGGGACCACCGCGGAGACGCTGTTGGGGTTGATGAACACCGGCCGGGAGAGCGGGCGCATCCGGGGCATCAGCGAGGGCACGATGATGTAGAGCCGGGGCGTCGAGACGAAGCCGGTGCCCTGGAGCAGGATCGGGGTCGAGCCGCCGGTCCAGCCGAAGGGGGGGGTGACGCCGGTGATGGAGATCGCGGGCGCGTCGCTGATCGTGTAGGCCCGCGGCAGCGTGATGGGGCAGCCCGCCACGGTGGAGACGAGGTCGTAGGGTCCGCCCGCGCGGCCGCCGGAGGGGATCGTCGCGTTGAGCAGGTCGGAGCCCACCACGGAGATGTCCGTGAGGGCGAGGTCGCCGCCCGCAGCGCCTGCGCCGCGGAGCGAGAGGCTGGTGAGCGTCGCGAGGCCCGTCCCGACGATGGTCACGGGCATGTCGATGCCGTTCCATCCGCGCGAGGGGATCATACCCGCGAGGGTGGGCGTGACGAGCGCGCCGGGGTTGTAGACGAAGGGCGCCGAGCTCGCGGCGCAGCCCTCGGGCATGGTGACCCGCGCGGTGTAGCTGCCCATCGGGAGGCTGAGCGGCAGCTCGGCGAGCACGGTGGTGTCGGAGGTCGCTCTCACGTTGGTGAGCGCCGTCGGGGTGGGCGTGTCGAGCGTGACGGTGGGCTGCGTCGCGCCCGTCGCGTGGAGGTTGGTGCCGGTGATCACCAGCACGGGGTTTCCCCCGGTGCACGAGGCCTGCGCGACCGCGGCGGTCACCGTGGGCGCGGCGTAGTAGGTGAACGCGCGGGAGACCGTCGCCCCGCAGCCCACCGGGCTGGTGACGGTGACGTCATAGGGGCCGCCCGGGGGCGTCGCCATCGGCAGGTCGGCGGTGAGCGTGGTGGGGGAGACGACGCGCACGTTGGTGAGCGTGGTGGGGGGCGTGGAGCCCAGCGTGACCGTCGGGCCGACCCCCTCGAAGGAGTGGAAGTTGGTCCCGGTCACGGTGAGCGTGGTGCCCGGTCGGTCGACGCAGACGGCGCCCGGGGAGACCGAGCTCGCGGTCACCGGGGGGAAGAGGGTGAAGCCGCGAGGGAGGCTTCCCGCGCAGCCTTCGGGCACCGTCACCGAGACGTCGTAGGGGGTGCCGAGCGGGGCGCCCGCCATCAGGGTCATGGGGATGTCCGCGGTGATGGTGGTGGGCGAGGTGACGCGCACGTTCTCGAGCGCGACGTCGTGGATGCGCACCGTGGGCTGCACGCCGTAGGTGCTGTGGAAGTTCATGCCGGTGAGGGTCACGGGGACGAGCCGCGCGGTGCACTCGCCGCGAGGCATGATCGCGGTGACCACCGGGTCGGCGTAGAAGGTGATGGAGCGGGGCCCGGTCCCGGAGGCCATGCCGACCATGCCCTGGCACTCGTTGTCGGCGTCGGTGGGCGAGGTCCCTTCGGGGCACTGGGGCATGAAGGCCGTGCCGCAGGAGTCGGCGTTGCGAATCGCCAGGGCGTAGCCGCCGCCCGGCGCCACGGCGCTCGCGGGCACCGTGAGGGTGAGGGTGTCGAAGTCGTTCGAGCTGCCGGTGGAGCTCGCGTAGACGATGTTGCTCGCGGGCACCTCGAAGGGGGTCATGGCGGCGATGGTCGCCGTGAGCCCGTGGCGGAAGTGGGCGCCGCGCACGATGAAGCGCTGCTCCCTGGAGCTGCACGCGGAGACCGGCGCCACCGAGCGCACCTCCGGCGGAGGCACGACGCTGAAGAGCGACGGGGCCGTCGAGTGACAGCCCTGCGGGTACTGGGTGCCGGTGAGGTCGGCGCCCGCGTCGCCCGAGGAGACGCCCGCGTCGCCCGCAGGAGCGCCCGTCGACGAGGTGCCGTCGGGGTTGGTGACGCGGAAGCCGTAGCGCCCCGGAGCGAGGCGCAGCCCGGGGTCCATCGGGGCCTGGAGCGTCACCCTGATCTCGCGCTCGGAGGTCACCCGGATGTCCCGGTCGGCGACCCGTCGCACGACGCCGCCGCGCGCGTTGATGACCTCGACGACGGGCGTCGGGTCCATCGGGCGGAAGCCCGTGCCGGTGACGGTGAGCGTGGTGACGGCGGCGTTGCAGACGGTCTGCGCCTCGTCGGCGTCGACGCCCATCGCGGGGACCGTCGGGTCGAGGCGGGACGCCGAGGCCACCGTCGGGGGAGGCACCACGCGCAGCGAGCCCGTCATGGTGAGCGCCCCCTGGCCGTCGGGGTTGGTCACCGACACGGTGTACGAGCCGGGCGTGAGCGCGCCGCTGCCGCTGGTGCTCCGGGTCACCCAGAGCGCCATCTCCCGGGCGTTGACGAACTCCACCTGGCGCACCGGCACCTCGCGCCCGTCGGCCGAGCGGAGCGTCACCCGGGGGATCGCCAGCGAGGCGTCGGGCGTGAAGGTGTCGATCGGCAGCGGAGCGAAGGAGCCGCCCGAGGTCGCGCGAAACACCACGCGGGTCTGCAGCCCCTGGTTCTCCGCGTCGGAGGCGTTGCACACCGTGGCGGGCGCGACGGCGGGATCGAGAGAGAGCGGCGGGCCGGTGATCTCTTCGGCGCACCCCGAGACGCAGAGGGCGCTCAGGGCGAGGACGGACAGGAAGGCAATCTTCATCGAGAGACTCCTAAGAGGGAGTTGGAGGGGGGTCGTCACCGCGAAACTGCTCTCGCGGCCATCGACGCCGGCAGACCTGCGGGGCGCCTTCGCAACGGGCGAGCCAGCGCCGCGGAGGCTTTGTTCCCCGGTGGATCGTCGCCCTCTCGGGCTGTGCGCTGTGCAGTGTGTTTACAGGCGGCTGTGCGTCGTCGACACAGCGCTCCCCCCGATAATTTGGACTCTCCCGCGCTGGCGGCGACGGTCTGAGGTTCTGGTGTCCCTCTCGTCGATCCCTCCCGAGCTGCTGGTCGCCGTCTGCGTCGCGGCGCTGCTGCTGGCGGTGGTGCAGACGGCGAGGCTCGCGTTCACCCGCTGGCTCCCTCGCCATCGCATCGCGGTCGCTCGCGCGGCGGGGGCGGACGGCGAGCTGCGGGCCGAGCCGCTGCTGCGCGCCGAGGGCTACGCGATCGTCGCCCGCCAGGCGCCGATGACCTACGAGGTCGCGGTCGACGGCGAGCCCTTCGAGATCGCCCTGCGCGCGGACTTCCTGCTGGAGCGCGACGGCCGACGCTACGTGGCCGAGGTGAAGACGGGCCGCCTCGCGCCGCGGCTGGAGACCTCCGCCACGCGACGGCAGCTGCTGGAGTACCGGGTGGCCTTCGACGTGGACGGCGTGCTGCTCGTCGACGTGGACGCGGGTCGGGTGCACTCGCTGGAGTTTCCTCCGCACGCGCCGGGAGGGGCCGACGAGCCCCGGGTCGGGTGGCTGCTCTGGCTCGCGCTCGGAGCGGGGCTGGGCCTGGGTGCGTCGGCCGTCGAGGGGCGGCTGCATCCGCCGCCCGCTGGGGACATCCGAGGAGGTTCAGACGTCGACGGGGGTCCTTGATAGCGAGCGAGAGTGCGAGATTGACCTGTATTCTGGCGATGCGTCGGCGCTCGCGCGGCCCCCTTCCCCGCTGCCGCGCGCCCTAACCCCCGCGGGGCGGGGGCAGGGCTCCGACGTCTTCAGCGCGATCGCGAAGCTGTCAGCAACCGGAGCCCTGCCCCCCGCCCCGCGGGGGTAGGGCGCGCGGCAGCGGGGAAGGGGGCCGCGCGAGCTTCGACGCCTCGCCCGCGCTCGTACCGGGGCGCGGCGACCATCGTCCCCGTCGACCGCGCCCTGACGGCCGAAAAGGCGGAGTCCGCTCCGAGGCGGTGGTAGGCGACGGACCGCATGGCTACGCCCTCCGATCGAACGCTCACCGTCGCTCCCACCGCTGATCCGACCCGGGTGCGCGCCTCCGACGGCGCGGTGCTCTCGGCCCCGGAGGGGTGGGCGCTCTTGCCTCCTGGCGACGCCGGGCTCACCCGTCGCGTGAAGGCCGCCGGTCCCTCGTGGACGGTCATCGAGCGCAGGGGCAACAAGAACTTCTCCCGCGGCGTGTGGGCTCCGGGCGCGCACATCGAGGCCGCCCGAGGGGCGCTCGAGGCCGAGCGGGCGACCCCCGCCTACGCCCGCCGCCTCGCCTCCGACGCGAAGCGACGAGACACCGCGCAGGGCGAGTACGTGCGCGCCTTCGAGGAGGAGGTGCTCGGCTTCCTCCGCTTCGCGCCCACCTGGGCGGAGCAGGGGAGGGCGCTCGCCTCGGCGGTCACCGCGCACGCCACGCCGGTGGGCAGCGGCACCGTCGCTCGCACGCAGCGCATCCCGGTGGAGCAGCGCGCGGAGTCGGCGGTGATCGCGTGGATGCGCCACCAGACGACGGCCTACGACTCGATGAAGATCGCGAGGGTGAAGGGAGAGCGCCGCGCCGTGCGAAGGGAGCTCGCGGAGATCGCCAGGAGGGTGCTCGACGCGCACCGCCGCGACCTCGCCCACGCGGCCGGTGAGTGCTCCCTCTGCCGCGCCCTCACGGCCTGAGCGTCGCTACACCTCGGCGCGAGACGGCGGAGTCTTCAGCGCCGAACGGACCATCATCAGCTCGCTCACGTTGTCGGGCGTGAGCATCCCGACCACGCGCCCGTCGGCGACCACCGGGAGCGAGCGGCACTCGCGGTCCTCGAGGCGGGCGAGGGCCACGTCGAGCATCTCGTAGGGGTGCGCGATGACGAAGCGGCGGTCCATCACCTCGGAGACGCGGTGCCCGGTGCCCTTCTCGGCGAGGCCCTTGATGAGCCCGGCGCGGGTGAGCACCCCGAGCACCTGGCCGTCGTGGCCCACCACCGGGAAGTCGACCTGCGAGCCCGCGAGCAGCGTGCGCACCGCGTCGCCGAGCGTGTCGTCCGCCGAGAGGATGTGAAACTCCGTCTGCATGGCCGTCCTCGTGGGGATGCCGTGCAGCGCGGCCTTCATCCGCACCCCGGCGGCCTCGCTGGCGGCGCCGATCCAGACGAAGAGCGCGATGAAGACCAGGATCGGGTTGTACAGCACCCCGAGCACGCCGAAGAGCAGGGCGATGCCCTGGCCGAGCTGCGCCGCGAGCTGCGTGGCCGCCACGTAGTCGCCTCGCAGCGCGAGCAGCGCGCGGAGGGCGCGCCCGCCGTCCATGGGGAAGGCCGGGACCAGGTTGAAGATCGCGAGGCCCACGTTGACCCAGAGCAGCCGCGGGAAGAACGAGCCCATCCCCCGGGCGTTGGCGAGGTCGGGCACCAGGGTGGCGCCTGCGACGGTCAGGCCGACGAGCAGCACCGCCGCGATGACCACGTTGACCGCCGGGCCCGCGAGGGCCACCAGAAACTCCTGCCAGGGCTTCTCGGGCATCCGCTCCATGCGGGCGACGCCGCCGATGGGGAGCAGGGTGATGTCCCGGGTCTTGATGCCGAAGCGCCTCGCGGTGAGCGCGTGGCCGAGCTCATGGAGCACCACGCTGCCGAAGACCGCGAGCATCGAGAGCACCCCGACCACCATCTCGGCGGACTCTCGGGTGCGGAGGTAGGTCGAGAGGGCCACCCAGCCCAGGAAGACCGCGAAGGTCACGTGGACGTAGACGTCGATCCCGAACATCCGACCCAGCTTCCACGACCAACCCATGCGCTCACCTCCCCCGAAGCGTGCGCTCTCTCCGCGAGGACGGCCACGTACTCTCCACGGGCCCTCCACCTGCCCTACGATCGCGGCCGATGCCGCCCCGTCGACTCCGCTGGTTGCTCCCGCTCTCCTCGCTCGTCCTCGTCGCCTGCGACGGAGCGGAGCCCGCCGCCCCGATGGACGCCGCCGTCGACGTGGCGCCCTCGGACGTCGCCCCCTCGGACGTGGCTCCCGTGGAGTCCGCTCCCGAGGGCTTCCGGGTGACGCTCGGCCCCGACGCCCGGCTGCGCGTCGAGTCGACCCGCGTCGCCCTCTCGGGCATCGAGCTGGTGCTGCGCCTCGGCGACGGCAGCGAGCGGGCCCTCTCGTCCATGGCGCTCACTCCAGGCGCCACGCCGTCGAGCCTGGTCGGGCAGAGCCCCGATGGATGGTCGGTCACCCTCGACGTCTCCCCCGTCGCTGGCTCCGCGGCCCATGCGGTGCGCGTCGCGTGGCAGGTGAGGGGCGCCGGATCGCTCCTCGGGGTCGAGCTCCGATCGCCCCCGGTGACGCTCCCCACGGACGCCCACGCGATGCTCGATGGCGCGCAGAGCTGGTCGTTCACCGGCGCCCTCGCCATCGCCCCGGGAACCCTCCGCGCTCGCGACGCGATGGGTCGCGTGGCGTGGCCCACGGCCGCGGGGGAGGTCACCCAGGACACCGCCACCACGGGCTTCTTCCGGGGTGACCTCGCCTGGGGCGGGGGCGGCCTCTCGCTCTGCGCCGACGCGCCCTTCGACCGATGGACCGCCGTGCTCGCCGAGCGCCCTATGACGCAGTGGAGCCTTCGCATCGCCACCGGGATGCAGCGCGACGAGGCCGTGACGCTGAGCTCCGGCGGAGCGCCCCTCCGAGGCTCGTGGGTGCTCTCCCCGGCGCAGTCGGGCCATCCCTTCGCGTGCAGCGACGACGCCCCACCGCCCGCGAGGACCCGGCCCCCCTCCGCCTTCCCCCGCGGCTGGTGGAGCTGGAACACCCTCTTCGAAGCCGTCACCCTCGCCCGCGCCGAGGCCCAGGTGGAGCCCATGAGGGCGCTCGACCCGCGCGCCAGCCACATCACCATCGACGACGGCTGGGAGCGCGCCTGGGGCGACTGGAGGGAGCGCGACGCCTTCGGAGGAACCCTCGCCGACCTCGCCGCCTCGCTGCGCGCCCGCAGCGTCACGCTCGGTCTCTGGCTCGCTCCCTTCGCGGTCGACCCGACGGCGCCGCTCGCCACGGAGCACCCCGAGTGGATGGTTCGCGACGAGCGGGGCGCGGCGCTGCTGGCGGAGCTCGTCCCGGGGCGGCGCTTCCAGGTGCTCGACATGACCGTCCCCGCCGCGAGGGAGCACCTCCGGGCGCTCTTCGCGAGCCTGCGCGCCCGGGGCGTCTCGCTCTTCAAGATCGACTTCCTCTTCGCCGCGGCGCTCCCGGCGGTGCGCTCCGACCCTTCGGTGACCGGCCTCCAGGCCTACCGCCTCGGCCTCGCGGCCATCGCCGAGGGGGCCGGCGACGCGCACATCAACGGCTGCGGCGCGGTGATCCTCCCGGCGGTCCCGTATGTGGACTCGATGCGCGTCGGGGCCGACCTCACCTTCACCGGGACGCCTCCCTTCTGGGCCGCCGTCGCGGCCTCCGCGCGCAACCTCGCGGCGCGTCGGGAGTCCATCCGCTGGGGCGTGCTGGCCGACCCCGACCAGCCCGTGCTGCGCGGGTACACCCCCGACGAGGGCCGCGCCGCGCTCGCCGTGGCGGCCCTCTCCGGCGGCGCCTTCGGCTACGGCGACGACCTCACCGCGCTCACCGGGGCGCAGTCCGCCGTCTACCGCGAGGCGTGGTTCACCCGGCTCCGCGACGGGCTCACCGGGCCCGCCACGCCGCTCGATCAGGGCGTCGGGTCGCGCTTCGCGCTGAGCCCGATCCTCGACGGGGCCCTCAACCGCTTCCGCTCGACGAGCGCGAGGCCGCCGTCGGCGTGGCGCGCCACGCTCTCCTCGGGCGAGGCCTGGGCGGTGCTCTTCAACTGGGGCGACGAGGAGGCGACGATCGCCGTTCCGCCGGGCGTGCTGGGCCCCCGCTCGGAGGAGCTGGTGGCGCGCTCGACGGTGACGGCGATGGCGAACGGGGGGGCGGCGGTGGTGGTCCCGCCGCACGCGGTGAGGGCGCTGCGGACGATGCCCTGAGCTACGGGCGGGGCGGGGTTGTGCCCCTCAGCGGGTGATGTCGAAGGAGCCCGGGAACACCGCGTAGTCGCGGGTGGTGACGCCGTTGCGGGTGTCGCCCTCGTAGTGCGCGCGGCCGGGCTTGGCCCGCAGCCGCACCACGCCGCCCTCCTCGAAGGTGATCCTCCCCGCGAACACGGCCGCCGTGCAGATGCTGGAGTCATCCGTGAAGGGGCCGCGTCCCCAGACCGTTCCGGGCCTTCCGCCGGGGGGGCACCACACCTGCTGCCGGGCGCGCCCCGCCGTGCGGAAGCGCGTCGCGCTCGCCGCCCAGGTGATGGCCTCGACCCCCTCCGGCGCCCTCACCGTCGGGGCGATGCTCGACGTGAACGCGAAGCTGCCCGGGAAGGACGCGAAGGACATCGAGGTCACGCCGCTACGGGCGCTGCCCGCGTAGCTCGGCTGACCCGGGTGCACGAAGACCGTCACCCTGCCGCCCTGGGCGAGCGTGATCTGGCCGACGTGCACCGCCGCCGAGCAGATGGACGAGTCATCGGTGTAGACGTCCGTGCCCCAGACCGACGCCAGCGTGCCGTTGGGAGGACACTCCTGGGTGAAGCTGCTGCCGTTGTTGCCGCGGTGGCTGGTGGCCTTCGCGCTCCAGGGGTTGGGCGCTCCGGCGTCGCCGCCGCCGACGCGGATCTGCACGCCGCCGATGTTCACCCCGCCGCCGTTGATCTGCGGAACGGGCACCGCCACGAGGCCCGGCTGCGGCCCACCGACGATGGTGAAGCTGCCCGGGAAGGCGCCGAAATGCCGCGTCGTCTCCCCGGCCCGCATGGTGCCCGGGTACGAGGGCTGCCCCGGCGCGATCTGGATCTGCACCACGCCGCCCGCGGCGCGGGTGATGCGGCCCGAGTGCGCCGCGGCGGTGCAGATGCTCGAGTCGTCGGAGTAGGTGTCCGAGCCCCACACCGTCCCGGGCACGCCGTTGGGAGGACACTGGAAGGTCAGCACCGCGCCCGCCTGCGCCCGGAAGCTCGTCGCGTTCGCCGCCCAGGTGATGGGCGCCGCAGGAGGCTGCATCGGAAGCTGCGGCGGCGTCGGCGCTGCGATGGGCGCCGCTGTCGCCGTCTCCGTCCGCTTGCACGCGGCGCCAGCACCCCCCAGCGACAGCACCAGCAGGGCCACCCTCTTCTCCGTCGATCGTCGCATCGCGTCACCGTAGACCGCACCCGTTGCGGCTCCTTCTCCGCGCACGTTACGCCGGCCGCACCCCGCTCCTCTCGCGCGATATTCAAAACGAAAATTATGCAGAGGTCGCGCGATGTTTCCGGCGCCTCTCAGCGCGGCGCGGGCATCCCCAGCTGATCGAAGAGGAAGGCCCAGACGTCGGTCTGCTCGGCGATCACCTCGCTGCGCGAGCTGCCCATCCCGTGGCCCGCGCGGGAGCTCACCCGCAGCAGCACAGGGCGCCCGGGAGCGCTCGCGGCCTGGAGCCGGGCGGTCATCTTGCGGGAGTGCGCGGGGTTCACCCGGCCGTCGTGCTCGCCGGTGGTGAGCAGCACCGCGGGGTAACGCCCGCCGTCGGCGACGCGGTGGTAGGGCGAGTAGGCGAAGAGGGCGCGAAACTGGTCGGCGTCGCTCACGCTGCCGAACTCGGTGACGTTGAAGGCCCCGTTGGGGTCGCGCTCGACGCGCAGCATGTCGTAGATGCCGACGCCGGAGTACACCGCGCGAAACAGCTCCGGCCGCTGGGTGAGCGCCGCGCCCATGAGCAGCCCCCCGTTGCTGCGACCGCGGATCGCGAGCTGCGCGGGGGTGGTGTAGCCCAGCGCGATCAGCCGCTCGGCGGAGGCGATGAAGTCGTCGAAGACGTTCTGCTTGTGGGTGAGGTTGCCCCCGCGGTGCCAGTCCTCGCCGAACTCCCCTCCGCCCCGGAGGATCGCCACCGCCACCACGCCCCCGCGGTCGAGCCAGAGCCGGTTGGTGAGCGAGTACGAGGGCGTCATGCTCACGCCGTAGCCTCCGTATCCGCCGAGCAGCGTGGGGTTGCGGCCGTTGAGCGCCGTCCCCCGCCGACGGATCACCATCACCGGCACCCGCGTCCCGTCGCGCGAGGTGGCGGTCTCCTGCACCACCTCGGCGTCGTCGTAGCGCACCGGGGCCTCGTCTCTCAGCGAGGTCAGCGCCGGGGCGCTCGCCTCGGGCGAGGCGCGATACCACGCGGGCGGGGTGAGGTAGGTCTCCGAGCGGAAGAGCACCGCGTCGCCGCCTGCGCCCACCATCGAGCGCACGGACGAGACCGGAGCCAGGGAGAGCGTCCCGCGGGCGTGGCCCTGGTGGTCGAAGACGCGCACCTGCGAAGGTCCTCCGACGAGGTCGACCACGTAGAGCAGGGTGCGCGTCGGGACCACCTGCTCGATCACCGCGTCGCTCTGGGGCACCAGCACCGTGGCCTCGGCGAGGCTGGCGGCGGTGAGCGGGAGGCGCAGCACGGCCCCTCGGGCAGCGCCGCGGTGCGAGGTGAGGAAGAGCGCGTCGGGGCCGAACTCCACCGCGGTGACGCCGTCCTCGAAGCGGGTGAGCTGACGCCACGCGCCGGTCGGTCCTCGGAGGTAGTGGGCGAACTCGCCGCCGTCGCCGTTGGCCACCGCCGCGAGGATCCACCGGCCGTCCTCCGAGGTGCTGAGCTCCGTCTCGGCGATGCGCGGCGACTCGCGGCCGAGCTCGTAGCGGTCCGTCGCGGGGTCGGTGCCGAGGGCGTGGAAGTACACCTGCTGGTAGAAGGCCATGTCCTCCGCGGGCCGCTCTCCGGCGCGGGGGTAGCGGGTGTAGTAGACGCCCGCGTTGTCGGCCGCCCACGCGAGGCTGCCTCCCCCGGTGGGGTTGCTCACCCGCTCGATGGTGTCGCCGAGCTCCCTGCCGGTCTCGACGTCGTAGACGTGCAGCTCGCCCACCTCGCTGCCGTTGCGGGCGAGGGCGACGGCCACGCGGCGCCCGTCGTGCGAGGGGGAGAAGAGGTCGATCGCGGTCTGCCCGCTGGGGTCGAGGGCGTTGGGGTCGAGCACCACGCGCTCGGCGGCGCGCTCGTCCGCGGAGGGCATCACCACCAGGAAGGGCTGCTGCCCTCCGGGGCGGGTGCGCATCGCGAAGAGCCTGCCCCCGCGGTGCACGGCGCGGCTGTAGCTCGCGACCTCGGCGTTGTAGATGGCGGTGAGCTGCCGCTCGATGGCCTCGCGCCCTGGGAGGGCGTCGAGCGCGGCGCGGGTGCGGCGGTTCTGCGCGGCGACCCACGAGCGCACGGCGGGGGCGTCGGTGTCCTCGAGCCACTGGTAGTCGTCGGTGACCTCGACGCCGTGATAGCGGTCGACCACCGGGCGTCGGGGGGTGAGCTCGGCGGTCGCCGCGGGGGTGGTCGGCCGCGAGGGCGAGCGATGACACGAGGCGAGGGCGAGGGCGGCGAGCAGCAGGGAGCTTCGGGATGCGAGCATGGCGGCGGACGCTATCACCGCGATGGCCGGGGGAGCGCCCGGCGTCCAGGGCTCACCGTCGGGCGGAGGCCGCGGCGACCGCGCTCGTCGTCGCCGGAGGAGCGCCGGGCGGGAGCGGCGCCCCCAGCCGGACGCGCACCCAGTCGTGGTAGCCGAGCTGACGGCCGCGCACGACCCAGCGGGAGGGGTCGTGCTGCACCATCGCGTCGTAGTCGGCGAGCTCGGCGTTGGGGGGTCGGGTGACCGCGCCGCGGCGGAGGAGCATCGGGCGGAAGTTGCGAAACCCGCCGCCCTGGCGAGACGAGCCGAGGGTGAGCTGCGAGGAGAAGCGGCGCGCGGTGAAGCTCCCTCCGGGGTGGCCGTCGATGAGCCGTATCTCCCCGTCGGGGCGCACCTCGTAGACGGTCAGCACATGGCCGTCGGGGTCATAGAAGGCCGTGCCCGGGTGGATGGCTCCGCGGTCGACGCAGACGGGGTAGGTGTCGCTGTCGTCGAGCTCCGGGCGCATCCGGAAGAAGCCCGAGTGCACCGAGGAGCCGATGTCGTGCAGCAGCCTGCGAGGGGTGGCGTAGTCGCTCCAGCGTCGGGTGGAGGCAGGGCGGTTGGTGTACGAGTAGCGGCCGTCGCGGCTGGCTCTCTCACCGCGCACCGAGGCGGTGTGAAGGAAGGGGAGCTGTCTTCGCCAGGCGAAGTACGCGCGGAGGATGTACGGCACGTCGCCGCAGTCGGCCCGGAAGGTGGAGCGACGCCCGGAGACGTAGAGGGGATTGATCGCGGGGCTGTCGAGGCAGGAGGCGAGGGTGCGGCAGCGGCGGGCCTCGACGGCGCGTCCGATGGTCTGCACCCAGCGGCCGAACTCGGCCTCGGCGGCGGAGTCCCAGGAGCGGGTGACGGGCCACGACTCGTCCATGGGACGATCGCTGGCGCCAGGGGGGCGGCGCTGCGCGTGGGCGGAGTGGGTGAAAGACGCCGCGGCGAGCGCGACGAGGCCTGAGAGGAGGGGGCCTTTCATCGAAGGCCATGCATAAGTCCCGAATCGGGCCGTGTCTCAAGTGGCGCGGCTGTGGACTCTTCTCCCTACCTGACGCCGAGCACCGGGCGGGGGTCGACGTCGGGCGGGGCCTCGGGGCCGAAGGTGATGGGCGTGGCGACGCCGTAGACGCGGTCGACGCGGTTGCGCAGGCGCTGCTCGGCGCGGAACCACGCGCGCCTCGTCGGGTCGTCGACGCAGGCGGCCCGCTCGGGCGATCCCTCGGGCGCTCCCCAGCGGATCTCGGGGCAGTGGTAGGGGTCGAAGCTCAGGGTGAAGAGCCGGTCGAGGACGTCGTCGACGGTGAACCCGACCGGCGCTCCCGCGGAGTTGATGTACCGGAACTGGCACCCGGGCTTGGCGAGCTCCTCGGACCAGGCGCGCGCGAAGGCCGCCCTCAGGGGACTGCCCGGGGGCTGCGCCGCGGCGGTGTCGCGCAGGTCGCGCAGCACGACCTTGAGGGCCGCGTCGCGCGAGGGGGTCGACCAGGTCTCCCAGTCGCCGTTGGTGCCGTAGATGTTCCACGGGAGGTAGTTGGGGTGCGGGCGGAGGTGGAGGCCCGCGGTGCGAGCGAGGTCCACGGCGTCGACGCGGTCGACGATGTCGCGGCACAGCGACGCGACCATCTCGCGGTAGTCGCTCTCCGGGTCTCTCGGCGCCCCGGGGACGGAGAGCGCGGCGCGCACCCAGTCGTGGAAGCTCACCGGCTGGCCGTTGGCCACCCAGGCCGACGGGTCCCACTGCGAGCGCGAGTCGATGTCGGCGAGCTCGCTGTCGCGGGCGCGCACCACGTAGCGGCCGTCGATGCGCTGCGGGCGGAAGTTCTTGAAGCCGCCGCCGACGCGCGCGGTGCCGATGGCGTAGCGCGGGCCGAAGCGCTTCCAGGTGAGGCCGCCGTCGGGGTGGCCGTCGATGAGGTGCACCACGCCGTCGTCGCGCACCTCGGCGACCACCAGCACGTGGCCGTTGGGGTCGTAGTAGATCGACCCCGGGCGCAGCGCTCCAGGGCGCACCGCCACGGGGTAGAAGTCCCCGTCCTGCACCTCGGCGGTGGTGCGGTACATCCCCGAGTGCACCAGCTCGACGACCTTGTGGAACACCGCGCGCGGCGTCCGGTAGTCGCGCCAGGACGACCAGCGCGAGGGTCGCAGCCCGAGGGCGTAGCGGGTGTCGGTCTGCTGCGCCGAGCGGACGTTGGAGACGAAGCCGAAGGGCAGCCGACGCTTGTACGAGTAGTACGCGCGGAGGATGTACGGCAGGTCGGCGCAGTCGATGTCGTCGAGCCGCAGCCTGGCGTCGGTCTGCGCGTCCCAGAGGCTGTTGGCCTCCGGGTCGCGGAGGCATCGGTCGAGGCGGTTGCAGCGGCGAGACTCCACCGCGCGGCCGAGGCGGGCGACGAAGGTGGACCAGTCGCGCTCCATGCGGTCGTCCCAGCGAACGACCGGGGGCCACGCGGAGGAGGTCGGGTCATCGAGCCCGCTGCCGCGAGGCGCGGCGGCAGCGTCCGTGGGAATCGGGGGAAGCTCCGCTTCGGGAGCGACGGGAGCGGCGGCGGGAGCGACGGCGGCGACGCGAGCGGCTGCGCTGGCGTCACGGAGCGGGGCGCCTGCGTCGAGGAAGGAGGGCGCTTCGTCGCGCACGCTGCTCGCGGGCTCACGGCCGAAGACGACGTAGGCCGCGGCCGACGCGGTGATCGCGAGACCACCACGCCGCGCCCAGGACCATAGTCGTTCGTTCATCCTTCGTAGTTGTACCGCGGCGCTGCCACGCGAGCCCGTAGGGGTCCATGCGCTCCAACGGTAGGGGGGCGTGTGGGTTTGCCTCGGCTCGATGGACGCGGCTAAGGTGATCTCTCGCATCGGAGTGACACGCGCATCGAACGGGTGGTGTGCGTCTCTCGCTCCAAAGGAGCCCGAACATGGTCAGCGACCACCGCGGTAACGGCCTTCAGCGCAGCGTCCCGGTGCCCTTCACTGCGGTGAGGCTCGACACCTGGGTGCTGCGTCTCCTCGAGGCTGACCTCGACGAGCAGGGCGAGGTGCTGCTGGAGGTCGGGCCCGATCAGCCCGGCGGGTCGTGCGTCGTGCTGCGCTCCGACGGCGGTCTCTGGGTCGCCACGGGCAACAGCTCCTTCTGGAACATCTTCAGCGTCCCCCCGAGGGCCTGGCGCCCGGCCGCCAGCATCTCCGGCGTGATGCCGAAGGTCGACGCTCCGGTGCGCAAGGTCGGCTGAGCGTCATCGGGGGGGGGCCATCGCCCCTCAGTCCTCGCCCTGGCGCGCTGCGAGGGCTGCTTGCTCCTCCTGGGCGAGCGCCGCGCCGATCACCCGCATCACATCGAAGCGATACGGCCCCGGGGTGTAGCCGACGACCTCCACGAGGTTCCACATGATCTCCTCGCGGCTGGCCTGCTTGGGGATGGCGACCATCGCCCAGCGCGCGTCGCCCGCGGACCACAGCCTGCCCTGCTCGATCACGAACTCCGTCATCCCGTCGCGCAGCAGCACCCGCACCCCGCGGGGCTTGAGCACATCGAGCACCCGCCGCGCGAAGTCGACCCGGTCGAACTCCTCGGTGCACCAGCTCTGCGGCGCCCGTCGCTCCTCCTCGCGGACCCACCCCTCCGTCGGCTCATCGGGTCGGCGTCGTGGCGGCATCGGTGGCCCAGCGTAGCGCACCCGACGAGCTCCGACTGGGCTACGCTGGCAGCACGTCTGGCGACGCCGCACGCCGCCCCGGCAGACCTCGACAGGAGACTCACCCCACGATGGAACGCGTATTGATCCTCGGCGCCACCTCGGCCATCGCGACGGAGGTCGGGCTACGCCACGCCGCCCGCGGAGACCGGCTCCACCTCGTGGCCAGAGACCCCTCGAAGCTCGCCGAGGTCGCCCGCCGCTGCGCCCTCGGGGAGGTGACCACCGCGCAGGCCGACTTCTCCGAGCTCGGCGCCAACGAGGCCGTGATCGCCGACGCCATCGCCGCGCTCGACCACGTCGACCGGGTGCTCATCGCCCACGGAGACCTCGGCGATCAGCTGCGGAGCGAGCGATCCTTCGAGGAGGCCGACGCCATCCTCCGCACCAACTTCACCAGCGTGGTGTCGCTGCTGATCCCGCTGGCCAACCACATGGAGGCGCGCCGCAGCGGGCGCATCGGGGTCATCACCTCGGTGGCCGGCGACCGGGGACGGCCGCGCAACTACACCTACGGCGCGGCCAAGGGGGGGCTCAACATCTACCTCCAGGGGCTCCGCTCGCGGCTCCACGCCGCGGGGGTGAAGGTCACCACGCTCAAGCTCGGTCCGGTCGACACGCCCATGACCCGCGACCACGACAAGAACCTCCTCTTCGGTCAGCCCGCCCCCGTCGCCCGGGGCATCGTCGCGGCCATCGACCGGGGCGTCCCGGAGGCCTATGTGCCCGCGGTGTGGGCTGCCATCATGCCCCTGGTGAGGCACACGCCCGAGCGGGTCTTCCAGTGGCTGCCCTTCCTGTCGGGGCGCTAAGGCCTCGAGCCCCGATCGCCGATGAGGAGACCCGATGACCATGGCCCCTGACCCCCGCGACCTCGACCTCGTCGCCCGCCACGCGCTGAGGATGGTGGCCGACGGCATGACGCTCGGGCTCGGCACCGGGCGCGCCGCGGAGGCCTTCATCCACGCGCTCGGCGCACGGGCGAGGGCGGGGCTGCGGGTGCGGGTCGTGGTCACCTCCACGCGCTCCGACGAGCTCGCTCGAAGGCTCAACCTCGACGTGGCCTCCCTCGCGGACATCGACCGCCTCGACGTGGCCTTCGACGGGGCCGACGAGGTGACGCCCGAGCTCGCGCTCACCAAGGGCCTCGGAGGGGCGCTGCTGCGGGAGCGGGTGGTGGCCTTCGAGGCCGAGCGCTTCGTGGTGCTGGTGACGCCCGAGAAGCTCGTCGACCGGCTCGCCACGCGAACGCCCATCCCGGTGGAGGTGGTCCCCTTCGCCAACCTGCTGGCGCTCAGGCTGCTGGCGGAGCTGGGCGCACGGCCGGTGCTGCGACGCAGGCCCGAAGGGGGGCCCTTCGTGACCGACAACCAGAACTGGATCATCGACGCCGCCTTCGATCCCCTCGACGACCCGGCCGCGGTCGACGCGCAGGTGAGGAAGATCCCCGGGGTGGTGGACACGGGCATCTTCCTCGACATGGCCAGCCTGGTGCTGGTGGGCGACGGCGGCGTGGTGCGCGAGCTCCGGCCCCCTTCGAGTCGGGAGTAGCGCGACGCATCGACTGCGGCCCCGGGTTTCTTGGTAGCGTAGCTCCCCGTGTCGATGACCGACGATCGCTGGAACGCCCTCTCTGCCGTGGTCGACTCGCTCGCCTCGCTGGCTGACAGCGCGGGCGTCAGCCACGAGCGCCGTCGACGCATCCGCGCCCTGGAGCGGGCCGTGGAGCAGCGCAACCCCGACCTCTTCCAGGTCGCGCTCGACGGCTCCGGCTCCGCGACGGCGGCGCCCACGGAGGTCGACGACGAGCTCCCGGACATCGCGATCTGGTCGGTGGCCGAGGCCGCGTGCTCCCTCGCCGAGGGGGAGGGCGTGGAGGTCCTGGAGGGGGCCACGCTCACGCTGGAGGCGTGGGCGGCGGAGGTACGGGACTGACAGTCGGCGGGCGCTTGTGGGTAGCGGGCGGGGGCTCCATGCAGGCGCGCATGGGCAACACCTCCGGGGTGAAGCGAGACGGTGGCGATGGCGATGGCGATGGGAGCGCCGACGAGGCGCACGCGGGCAACGACAACGACCCCGTCGCACCGGGCCCGGTCTCCTCGCTCGGCGATGACAACGACGAGATGTTCGAGGCCGTGGCGCGGCTGAGCAACCCCGACCTCATGCGGCGTGAGCCCGAGGCCCGCATCTCCCCGCAGGGCTGGCAGACGCTCTCCGAGCTGGTCGACGTGCTGGCCTCCGTGGCCGCTCGCGTGGGCATCGACGAAGAGCTGCGCTGGCGGGTGGCGGCGCTCCGACGCGCGGTCGACTCCCGCGACCCGTCGCCCTTTCCCCTCGCGCTGGGAAGCACCGGGCGCAATCCGCCGCCCTCGGTCATCGCCTGGAGCCATGAGCGAGCAACCGACGAAGAGCTGCCCGAGGTGGCGGTGTGGTTCCTGGCGGAGGGGGCGTGCTCGCTCGCCGAGGGAGCGGGCATCGACGAGCTGAGGGCCGCCTGGGCGACGATCGATGCGTGGTCGATGAGGGTCGCCCGCTAGGCGGGCGGGCGGGGCCTACCGATCGAGGATGGCGATGCGCACCGCGACGTTGTCCGAGTCGTCGCGGTAGTTGCTCACCATGAAGGTCACGACCGCGTCCGAGTCGCCCCGGGCGAGGATCGCCGCGGCGCAGTCGAAGGCCGCGTCGCGCGACTGGTCATAGGCGTCGGGATAGGCGTCTGCGATCGCCCGGCAGACCGCCGCGCAGCGCTCCCGCTCCGCCCGCACTGCCGCTGCTATCAAGGCCGTCGTCGTGTGGTTCATCGCTCTGCTCCTCCGTGGACGAAGGTGGCGCCGCCCACCGCCGCATGCCGCGGGCCGTGACGTCACTCGCTGAACCTTAGGGCCGCCCACCGGGCGGTCGACACCCCCCGCAGGGGCCAGGCGCTACCGCGCCGGGGACGGCTGGTGCTTCGCGCGCTCGAACTGCACCGGCCACGCGACGTCGACCCCCAGCGCCTCGGCGGCGTGCAGCGCCCAGTTGGGGTCGCGCAGCATCGCTCGCGCGATGAACACCGCGTCGGCGCTCCCGGAGGCGATGATCTCCTCGGCCTGCGAGGCTTCGGTGATGAGGCCGACGGCTCCGGTGGCGACGCCGGCCTCGCGCTTGATGGCCTCGGCGAAGGGCACCTGGTAGCCCGGCGCGAGGGGGGGCGTCACCCCGGCGACGAGGCCTCCGCTCGAGCAGTCGACGAGGTCGACGCCGAGCGCCTGGAGCATGGCCGAGAAGCGGATGCTCTGCGGGAGGTCCCACCCCCCGTCGGCCCAGTCGGTGACGGAGAGGCGGACGAAGAGCGGGAGGTGGGCGGGCCAGGCGTCGCGCACCGCGGCGACCACCGCGAGCGGCAGCGTGGTGCGGTGGGTGAAGTCCCCTCCCCAGGAGTCTTCTCGCTGGTTGGAGAGCGGCGACAAGAACTGGTGCAGCAGGTAGCCGTGCGCGAGGTGCAGCTCGATGACCTCGAAGCCCGCGTCGTGGGCGCGAGCGGTCGCGGCCACGAACTGGTTGACCACCTCGCCGATGCCCATGGCGTCGAGGGCCGCGGGCCGCGGGTGCGTGGGCGAGAAGGCCAGCGGGCTCGGCGCGACGGGCTCCCAGCCTCCGTGCTCGGCGTCGACCCGGTGAGCGCCCACCCACGGGGCGGGCGTGCTGGCCTTGCGCCCCGCGTGCGCGAGCTGGATGCCCGGCACCGCGCCGTGGGCCTTGAGGAAGTGGGCGATGGGCCGGAGCGCCTTCGTGTGCGCGTCGGACCAGAGCCCCAGGTCGTTGGGGGAGATGCGCCCCTCGGGGGAGACCGCGGTGGCCTCGGTGAAGACCAGCCCCGCGCCGCCGAGGGCGAAGCGCCCGAGGTGCACCTGGTGCCACGGGGCCGCGAGCCCGTCGTGGTCGCAGGAGTACTGGCACATGGGCGAGACGAAGACCCGGTTCTTGAAGGTCACCGAGCGCAGTCGGAGGGGAGAGAAGAGGTGGCTCTCGGACGGGGGAGCGTCCTTGCTGTGGTGGGCGTGGCTCATCGTCTCTCAGGCCGCCGCGATCGACTTCGGGGAGCGCCGTGGCGTGAGGAGGGGCAGGGACTCCAGCGTCGCCAGCGCCTGCCTCGCCGCCGGGCGCCCGGGGAGCTGCTGCGCGCACTGCTCGACCATCGCCCGGAAGCGAGACCGCACATCGGGCCATGGGAAGCGAGAGGCGTTGGCCACCACCGAGTCCATCAGCCCCTCGTAGAGCGCCGCGGCGTGGGCCCGCTCTCCCTGGCGGTTGAAGTCGTCGCCCAGGCTGCGCACCGACTCGAGCTCGCGGACGAGTCCGGCCACGGCGGTCCAGTCGTCGCCGTGGCGGCGGAAGACGTCGTCGGCCACGGTGCGCCAGCGGGTCACCGAGGGAGCCTCCCGGTGCCCACCGGGGACGGGCGCCAGCGTGAGCGCCTCCAGCTCGGGGTGGGTGCGCACCATCAGCGCCACCATCGAGACCAGCTCTTCATAGGAGCGCCGGTGGAGCCTCGCCTCGATGCCGGTGAGCACCGTGAAGCGCCCCGGGGTGGTCGCCCAGGCCAGCCCCAGCGCGGGGACGTGCTTGCAGCGTCCGTCGGCGCCTGCCGGGCAGGTGCAGCGGGCTCGCCTGGGCGCCTCGCCGGTCTCGTCGAGCTCGAGCTCGATGGCGTACCAGGCCTGGCGCACCCCTCGGGCCGCGCCCCGGAGGGTCGATGCCTCGACGCGCAGGTCGAAGAGGCGGTCACCCGTGAGGAGGGATCTGCCCCGGTCGAAGGCCGCCCCGGACCAACGCTTCAACGCTTCGATCAGTGCCGTTTTCATACCCGACAGTATAAGCGCCGAGGTCCGATATCGCAGTCCCGGGGGGCTTAAAGGAAGACAGTCGAATTCCCATGACGCCCGCCGTGCTCGGGGTGCCCTCCCGCGGAGCGTGGGTCACGATGCCCGGCGTGCCAGGGTACCGTCCGCCGCCCATGCGGCTCCGCCTCCGACCCCTCCACGTCGCCCTAGGCTCCCTGCTGGCGCTCGTCGGCACCGCGCTCGCGCAGGAGCCTGGGTCCCCCGCGCCCCGGGTCGCCCCCGCGCCGGTCGACCGCTCGCGCTTCGTGCAGGTCGAGGGGAGGCGCTTCGTCCTGGAGGGAAGGGCCTTCCGCTTCATCGGGGCCAACGCCTCGATCATGCACGGGGCGCCGCACCGGGCGGCGGTGGAGTCGACGCTCGACGCCGTCGCCGCCGACGGGCTGAAGGTGGTGAGGGTGTGGGCCCTCGGCGAGCAGCCCGAGGGCTCCGAGCCCTGGACCCGCGACTACGCCTTCCGCATCGGCCGCGACGGCTGGGTGGAGGGGAGCTTCGCGCACCTCGACCGGGTGCTGGACGCCGCGCGCTCCCGGGGGCTGAAGGTGATCGTGGTGCTGGCCAACCGCTGGGGCGACTACGGCGGCATCCCCCGCTACCTCGACTGGGCGGGCGTCTCGCTGCCCCTCACCCGGGGGGTGCTCCCGGAGACGGTGCTGCGCAGCTTCTTCGGCGAGGCCTCGGCCAACGAGCTCTACCGCGCCCACGTCGAGCGCGTGGTCACCCGGGTCAACCCCCGCACTGGACTCGCCTACCGAGACGACCCGACCATCCTCTCCTGGGAGCTCATCAACGAGTCCGACGCCTCGCGCCACGGCCGCGACGCGCTCCTCGGGTGGACCCGCGCCATGGCCCGCTACGTGCGCTCGCTCGACCCCTCGCACCTCGTGGCGGCGGGGCACATCGGGTACACGCGGCAGGAGCAGCGCGACACCTGGCTGGCGGTGCAGCGGCTCCCGGAGGTCGACTACGCCGACGCCCACGCGTACCCGACGCTGCTGCGGAGCGTGCGCACGCTCCCGGCCCTCGACGACTTCATCGACGACCACGTGCAGCTGGCCCACCACGTGGTGGGAAAGCCCTTCGTGTGGGGCGAGTTCGGCTTCAGCACCAACGAGCGCATCCACCACGGGCAGCGCCGCGCCCGGTGGTTCGAGCGCTTCCTCGCCCGCTCCGAGGCGGACGGCGTCGACGGCGCGCTGGCCTGGATCTACACCGTCGCCGGCGATCACCCGCAGGAGCACGGGCTCTACGTCGACGGCCTCGCGGCCGCCCGCACCCGCGACGTGCGCGACGTCCTGGCGCGCTCCGCCTCCCGGTGGAACTCAGGGCTGCTCGCGCCGCCCAACCCCAGGCTCGGAGAGGCGATGGGCGAGGCCCCGCTCTGGGCGACGCGGCGCAGGGGGCTAGGCCCCGGGAGGGTGGGCGCGGCCACGGTGGAGGGAACGCAGGCGCGGTGGTCCATGCGCCCGGAGGGCTACGCGGCCATCGAGGCGGAGAACCTCGGGCGCTGGGACGGCTTCTCGGTGATGCACGTCTATGGCAGCGGGGCTGCGCGCTTCACGTACCGCTTCCGGGTCTCCCCGGCGGCGAGGCGGGTGGCGCTCGACGCTCGTAGGGTGAGGGTGCGGCTGAGGGCGAGCTCGGAGCTGCCGGGGCGGGGCGAGGGGAGCACCGCGGAGGACCAGTCGAGGCTGCGCATCACGGTGGACGGCGTGGCGCTCGGCGAGATCGAGGTGCCCACGGACGACGGCGCCGGGCGATGGATCGAGCTGGCCAGCGACGCCCCCGAGGTGCTCGCCGCGATGCGTCGCCCGGGGGTGCACACGCTGGGGCTGGAGGTGCCAGCCGGGCCGCTCGCCAACGGGCTCTGCGTGTACGGTCAGGCGACCGGGATGGAGCCGGTGCCGGAGGGCTCCGGGCCGCTGCCGGGGCGGGTGGAGATCGCGCTCGGGAGGTGAGCGCAAGAACCGCCACCGGGTGGCGCAAAGTGCGCGCGGTTCGCGGAGGGAGGAAGGACGGGCGGGCGCGTGAGGCCTCGCGGAAACCCATCGGGCATGGCCGCTGCACGGGCTACGGACATGTCCAAGTCCATCCCGGCCATCCAGAAGTTCATGACGACGACGCCGCACTCGATCGGCGCCGATCAGACGCTCGCGCACGCCCATGCGGTGATGAGGGAGTTCCGGATCAGGCACCTGCCGGTGCTGGTCGGGGGCAAGCTCGTCGGCATGGTCACCGACCGCGACCTGCGCTTCATCGAGACGCTGCGCGACGTCGATCCGTCGAAGGTTCCGGTCGAGGACGCGATGGTGACGGACGTCTACTCCGTCGACCCGGAGACGCCCGTCGACGAGGTGGTGCGCGAGATGGCGCAGCACAAGTACGGCTCCGTGGTGGTGATGCAGAACCAGAAGGTCGTCGGCATCTTCACCACCGTCGACGTGTGCACCGCCTTCGCGGACATGCTCCACACCCGGCTGGCGAAGTAGCGCCTCCCTCACGCCCGCAGGTCGAGCAGCACCGTCCCGGAGCGCAGGTCCACCGAGAGCACCCTCCCCCGGTCGTCGCAGGCCGTGAGCACGTCGCCGTAGATCCGCGCCCTCGCCGAGGTGGCGCCCTCCAGCCGAAGCTCGGCCAGCGAGCGACCCAACGAGAGGCTCCAGAGCAGCACCGTCACGGCGTCCGGGGAGCGCCGGGCCACCACCACCCGGTCGCTCGTCAGGTGCGTCACCTCGGACTGCGTCCCTGCGGGGTGCGGCAGCTCCACCAGCGGCAGCGACTTTCCCCGGTCGACCTCCACGGCCCCGGAGGCGCTGCGCCGCGCGGTGGTCCCCGACGGGTGCACCGCGACGGCCTCCCGGTCCGCCGGGCGCAGCGGCTCCAGGGGCTTCTCCTGAAGCGTCCAGCCCGGCAGCGACCAGCGCCAGCGCTCGATCACCGACAGCACCCGCACCGCCGCCACGCCCGCGCGGTCGCGTCCCACGCAGCGCACCCTCGCGTGGTCGGTGCGCGGCGTGCGCCCCGGGCCCGCCATCGCGCGCATCTCCCCCGCGGTCGCGTCGAGCGCCAGCACCTCGCCCTCCTGCCCCACCACCCACGAGTCGCCGTCGTAGTCCTGGGCGAAGCAGTCCAGCGTGCACTCCCCCCACGGGGAGCTCGTCGCCCGCGCCACGTCGAGCCTCGCCACCCGCCAGCTCGTCCCTCGCGCTCCCAGCAGCAGCGCGCTGTTCTCGTGGTCGGACCACACGATCCGGTGCGTCGGCTCGTCGAGCCTCGCCCGCTCCCTGCCGTCGCGGTCTCGCAGCGACGCCCCGGCCTCGCCCAGCGCCAGCAGCGCCCCGCCATCCCTCAGCGCCACCGCGTCGTACACCGCGCGAGGGCCCGTGTCGGCCGCGGTGAGGGTGCGCTTCCACGCCGCGGGTCCAGACGCGGGCGGCACCCTCGCGAAGGTCGGCCAGGTCGGGACATCCTCGCTCAGCACCGCATCCCTGGAGAGCGAGACGAGGGTGCGCAGCGTCTGGAGGTCCTCGTGCTCGCCGTGGCGCGCGGCGTCCCTGGCCTGCGCTCTCGCCAGCATCCTCGCCGCCATCGCCAGCGCCTCGTTGGGCTTCGCCTCGGAGGCCGCCCTGGCGAACACCGCGCGCTCGGCCCGGCCCCCGGCGCCCTCCTCCGCGGCCAGCGCCTCCAGGCGGGAGCGCAGCGCCTCGAAGCGCTCCGGTCGATCGGCCAGGCGGCGCACCATCACCCTCGCCGCCGCGGGGCCTCCCAGGGCGAGCAGCGCGTCGGTCCACGCCTCGACCTCGTCCGCGAGGTCGGCCACGGAGGAGCCCACCGCCACCGCGGCCGCGTGGTCGCCCGCCGACGCGAGGTGCCTCGCCCACAGCCGCCGCAGCGCCACCGAGTGCGCCGGGTCGTCGGCCAGCTTCGTCAGCGCCGCGTCGAAGACCCCGTGTCGCCGCACCACCCCCAGCGCCCTCGCGGGCTCGCCCGCCAGCAGCCACTGCCGCACCCGCAGCTCCGGGGCGAGGGCAGCAGTGTCCGCGAGCTCGGCCGCGAGGCGCAGCCTCCCGTGGCGTTCGAGCAGCGCCACGGCCTCGCCCGGCTCCCTCAGCAGCTCGGCCAGCGTGAAGGCCGCCTCGTCGATGCGCCCCTCGGCCTCCAGCGCCGTCACCGCCTCGCGGTAGAGCGATCGCAGCAGCGCGTGAAGGGTGCTGCCGCCCGTCGCGGTGCTGTGCGTGGAGGGCTGCAGCTTGATCGTCAGCGCGTCGCGGGCCTGCGGCGGCGCCCAGGTCACCGGCTTCGGCGGGGCGCCCGGAGGCGCGGCTCCGCCCAGGGGGAGCGCGTGGCGCAGCGCCTCGTCGAGGTCTCCCTTGCGAAACATCTCGATCATCCGCTCGAGGTAGCGGGACTGCGCGTCGCCGAGCACCCGCTGCGCCGCGGGCTGCGCCACCCGCTGCTGAAGCCACCCTCGCAGACGATCCCACCAGGTGCTCTTCGGGGGCTCCGCCGCGACCCTCGCCAGGGCGCTCCGGGCCTCCGGGGGAGGCGGCAGCGCGCGGACGAGCTCGTCGGAGGGAGCGCTCCTTCGGCGAGGAGAGAGCAGCGACGACCAGAGGGCCTTGAGCGTCGCGCCGAGGCCGCGAGGGGCGGCCGCCGACGCGACCGTCGCGGAGCCTTCGAGGGTGCCGAGGTGGCTGAGCGCGCTGGCCGGGAGCTCGCCTCGGGCCACCATCGCTCCGAGCGCCTGGGAGAGCGCCGAGGCCATCGCGGCGGGGTCCTTGGGGCGCAGCGCCGAGGGGGCGGGGCGGGCGCCCTCCTCGGGGGGAGCGACCACCACCCGAGGCGGCGCTCCCAGGGAGGTCACCTCGACGAGCTTGACGGCGGTGAGGTCGATCCACGCGCCGGGGTCGACGAGGCTGGCGGTGGAGAGCGAGAGGGTCTCCACGAGCCCGCCGCGCACGATCGCCAGCTGGTCCGGGCGGGCTCCGTCTTCGAGGAGGGCGTCGACCTCCGCGCGGGAGAGGGCGGCCGTCGAGGAGAGCGACGCGCCCGATCCGCTGCCGGGGCAGCGCACCAGGGGGGCGCCCTCGCACTGCTCCGCCCTCACCCGGCGGGTCCCGGCGAAGATCACCGCGTAGCGGACGCCGAGGGCGTAGACGGCGGTGCCCGGGGTCCACCGGGAGAGCACCCGGGCGCGGGCTTCGCGCTCGCTGGAAGAGCGGTCGACCAGCAGGCCGACGGCGTCGACGAATCCGCGGTGGGCGAGGCGTCGGGGGCGATGGATCATGTCGGCGCCACCACGCGGAGGAGGCACTGCGCGGCGGGCAGCGACCACACCTCAAGGGTTCCGTCGTCGGAGACGAGGGCCACCCGGTCGCCTCGCGGCGTGGCGGTGGCGTAGCGCACCGGGCGGTCGACGACGAAGAGCCGATCGACGGAGAAGCCGGTGACCGTCCGCAGGGTGCAGCGGTCGGCCGCGAGGGTGAGCAGCCCGAGCCGGGGAGCCGGGGGCGTGCCGACGGTGAAGCCCAGCACCGTGTCACCGGCAGGAGGCATGGCCGGAGGGCCCGAGCGAGGGGGATCCGGGGCGGGGGTTCGGGCCATGCGGTCGAGCACGATGCGCAGCGGGGTGGAGGCGGAGACGAGGGACTGGAGGGCGGCGAGCGGACCCGGCGACTGCACCATCGCCCGTTGGGGCTGAAGGACGATGAGGCGCGAGGCGCCGTCGAGGAAGGCCAGCGAGGGGGACTGAAGGGCGTCGCCCGAGGAGATCACCTCGGCGCGGGCGAGCAGCGCGGGGCGCGTCGAGGGCTGCCACGCCGAGGGGTCGTCGAAGGGGCGCCGCGAGGCGCCGGCGCGGAAGACGTCGCCGTGGGTGTCGTGCACATGGAGCTCGCTGGCGCGCTCGGAGACGATCACCAGGCGACGGCGGGTCCAGGCGAGGGCGATCGGGAGGCTGCCGCGCTCGATGGCGTAGCGGAGGTAGCGCCCGCGCTTTGGCGATGGGGTATCGGGGACCGTGTAGACGGTGACGCTGTCGCCCGCGTCGACGAAGGCCACCTTGCGCCCATCGGCCAGCAGGATCGGCGGGCTCACCGGGCGAGCGATGCCGGGTGTGCGGCCGAGGGGCACCGGGGTCACGGGCTTCGGCGGAGGCGCGACGCCGCCGCGCAGGAGCTCGAGGCACTCGCGCTCGGGAGGGAGATCGAGGCGCAGCGAGCGGCGGTGGGCGCCTCGGACGATGGTGAGGTCGAGCGCTCGGGCGCCGGGCTCGAAGATGTCGCAGAGCTCGATGCGCCCCACAGGGGTCTTCACCCCGGCGATGCGTCGGCCGGGCGCCACGGTGCCAGGCGGACCGACGATCCAGAGGTCTTCCCAGTCGGCCCGGCGGGCGCGCTCGAACCAGGCATCGAGGTCCGCCGACGTGGGCGCGAGCGCCGTGCGTCCCAGGAGGAAGCTCCGCAGCCCCGCGGCGTCGAGCCCGAGGTGCAACCCCGCCCCGGCGTCGCCCTTCTCGGGCGGCTGCTGGAGCGTCGCCCACGCGAAGGTTGCTCCTGCCTCGCGAGCCCGACGAGCGAGCACCATCAGCGCGGCGAACTGACCGATGCGAGGGCCGCCGAGCTGCATCGGCCCCGGGTCGAAGAGGGCCACGGAGGTCTTCGCCCTGGCCTCCTCGCGCCGGGCGAGCTGGTAGAACGCGTGCTCCCCCTGCGCCGACCTGCGGATGAACTCCTCGGGCAGCGCGTCGGCCAGGGCCCACTCGGAGAGCACCAGGCGGTCGTAGGGGCCTCGGAGCGAGAGGCCCTCGAAGCCGTCGGGCACGCCGCTCCCGGTGCGGGCCCGGGCTCTCAGCGGACCGATGGCCAGCGCGAGCCTGTCGAGCCACGGACCGAGCGAGCGCCCGAGCTCCGGGGGGAGCAGGCCCAGCAGCGGGGCCCACGGTCCGTCGGGGGCGATCACGGCGAGGGGCTCCGGGCGAGGAGGGTCCGGTCGAGGGGGCGGGCCTCGGCGAGGGAGCACGCGAGGGTCTCGCCGCGGAGGGAGGGCCAGAGGGCGAAGGGCGGGGCGAGGGGGGCGAGCCTGGCGGCGAGGGCGCGCTCCAGCAGCCCGATCGGCACGGTGGCGTCGAGCGCCGTGGGAAGGAGCAGCGTGGGCGCCTCGGGGCAGCGGCCCAGGTAGATCAATCCGTCGATCCACGGGAGCTTCGGGGCCGCGCCGAGGAGGATGATCCAACTGGCCGAGGCGACGCCTCGCAGCTCGGAGAGGGACTCGTCGGGGAGCGAGAGCAGGCGGAGGCGCAGCGCGGCGGCGACGGGGCCTTCGGCGGCGAGGGCGGTGACGGCGCGGGGCGCGGCGCGGGGCTGCCAGCCGAGGGCGACGGCGTCGCGGTCGGCGGAGGGCGCGTCGGGGGCCGCGCGGTAGGGCAGCACGTCAGCTGCGCCAGGTGTCGAGGGCCGCGACCAGCCTCGGTCGCACCGCCACCAGCTCCGACGGAACCGACCCCGGCGCGAAGCCCGCGTCGATCTCCCGGAGCATCCCCTCGACCCGGAGGCGGAAGCCCTCTCGCGGGTCGGGGGGGCTCACCTGCGGGTCGCTCGCGAGGTCGGCGGGAGGGGTGTCCGGGCCGCGGGCGAGGAGGGTCTCGGCGTCGGCGGCGAGGCGTCGGGCGCGGGCGAGGGGGCCCGCGGAGGCGTCCTCGGCGGCGGCGCGCAGGGCGCCGTTGCGGCTGCGGGCGAGCACGTCGCGGAGGACATCGCGGGCGGTGGCCTGCTCCTCCCGGGTGGGGACGGCGGTGAGCAGCGGCCAGAGGTCCTCCTCGGTGGCGACGGTGCGACCGGCGAGGACGGCCGCGGCGGCGACGAGGTGCTGCACCCGGGCGGCGCGTCGGTCGGAGAGGTTCACCTGGGCGCGGCGCAAGAGGCGGATGGCGTGGGCGAGGGCGGGGCGCACCGGGGCGAGGTCGAGGCCGCGGGCGGCGACGGCGAGGAGGTCGACGTCGGCCATGCTGGCGGGCGCGGCGGCGGTGGAGGCGGCGTCGGTGCGCAGGCCCCAGGCCCCGGCGAGGAGGTCTTCGAGGCGGGCGTCGGCGACCGGGTCGAGGAAGGCGCGCACCAGGAAGCGGTCGGCGAAGGGGGCCAGGGCGTCGTCCTCGGGGAGGGCGTTGCTGGCGCCGACGCAGACGCGGAGGGGGCAGGCGCGGCGGGTGGACCCGCGGCGGAAGGTGCGCTCGTTGAGGATGGTGAGGAGGGTGTTGAGGATGGCGGTCGAGCCGAGGAAGACCTCGTCGAGGAAGGCCACCTCGGCCTCGGGGAGCATGCCCGCGGTCTCGATCTCGATGACGCCCTCTCGGAGCCGCCGTAGGTCGACCGGACCGAAGAGCTCGCCGGGCTCGGTGAAGCGCCCGAGGAGGTACTCGAAGTACTGCCCCCCGAGGCAGCGGGCGGCGCGGCGCACGGCCTCGGACTTGGCGGTGCCGGGGGGCCCGATGACCAGGACGTGCTCGCCTGCGACGGCGGCGAGGGCGACGAGCTCGACGAGGGCCTCGCGCTCCACGAGCCCGCGGCTGGCGAGGGAGAGGGCGTCACGGAGACGCGCGGCGGCTTCGGGTACGGTGGTGCTCATGGGACGGTGCGGGAGTCCAGCACAGGAAGCGCGCCGACGCGATGGGGTGGCACCTCGCGTGCGGCGCCCCCGCGAGTGTGCGACCCATCCCCATCGCCGTGTCGACCGAGCCCACTGCATCCAATGAAGACGAGTGGCTCTTCGGCTGGGACTCCACCCCCGCCATCGTCTCCGTCTGGGCCGACCCCGACGGCCTCGCCTACGTCTGGCACCGCACCCCCGCCGGCCTCGTCCGCGACGAGACCCGCTTCCGCCCGTGGATCCTCCTCGCCTCGCTCTCCGACCTCGCCCACCTCGGCCCCGCGCTCGTCCCCGATTCTCCCGATGCCCCGCCCGAGGCCATCACCTTCCGCGCCCTCCACGGACCCGGCGCCCTGCGCTTCGTCGTCTCCGCCCCCGACACCCGCACCCTCACGGCCGCCGTCCTCCACGGCCACGCCCGCCGCACCGGCCGCCGCCTCCAGCGCCTCTCCGAGCTCGACGAGGGAGCCGTGCTCTCCCTCGCCCCGGAGGAGCAGTACCTCGTCGCCACCGGGCGCAACTACTTCCGCGACCTCGCCTTCGACGACCTCCACCGCCTCCAGTTCGACCTCGAGACCACCGGGCTCGACCCTGTCCAACACCGCGTCTTCCTGGTGGCGGTGCGCGACAACCGCGGCCTCGCCACGACCCTCGAAGCCCGCGGCGACACCGACGCCGCCGAGGCCGAGCTCCTCCGCGCGCTGCTCTCCCTGATCCGCGCCACCGACCCCGACGTCATCGAGAACCACAACCTCCACGGCTTCGACCTGCCCTTCCTCGCGCAGCGGGCGAAGACCCTGCGCGTCCCGCTGCTCCTCGGCCGCCTCGACGGCGTCCCGCTGCGTCCCCGCCCCGGGCCTCGCGGGCGCACCCGCTACGTCGCCCCCGGCCGGGAGCTCATCGACACCCTCGACGCCGTGCGCCGTCACGACTTCTCCGCGAGAGACCTCCCCGGCCACGGGCTCAAGGCCGTCGCCCGCCACTTCGGCCTCGCCGGACCCGAGCGGGAGTACGTCCCCGGCGCCGAGATATACGCGACCTTCCTCACCGACCCGGAGCGCGTGCGCCGCTACGCCCTCGACGACGTCGCCGAGGCCGCCGGGCTCGCTCGCCTCCTCGGCGGCGCGGCCTTCGCGCTGGCCCGCATGGCCCCTCGCCGCTACGAGCGCCTCGCCGACGCCGGGCCCGCCACCGGCGTGCTCGACCCGCTGCTGGTGCGGGCCTACCTGCGCTCCGGGGCCGCGCTGCCCGCCCGCTCCGGCGGCGACGGGACGGTGCACACCGGCGCGGCGCTCTACCTCTTCGCCGCGGGCGTGGCGCATCGCGTGGTGAAGGCCGACGTGGCGAGCCTCTACCCCTCGCTGATGCGCGAGTACCGCATCGGCCCCAGCAGCGACCGGCTGGGCGCGCTGCTCGCCCTCGTCGACCGCCTGGTCGACCAGCGCCTCGCCGCCAAGGCCCTCGGCCGCTCGGCGCCCCCCGGATCTCCCGAGCGCTACACCGCCGAGGCGCTCTCGGCGGCGATGAAGATCCTGGTGAACTCGGCCTACGGCTACCTGGGCGCGGTGGGGCTCACCCGCTGCGCCGACGTGCACGCGGCCAACGAGGTGACCCGCAGGGGCCGGGAGGTGCTCGACCAGATCTGCCGGGCGCTCGCCCAGCGCGGAGTGACCCTGCTGGAGGGCGACACCGACGGCGTGTACTTCGCCGTCCCCGAAGGCTGGAGCGAGGACGACGAGCGGCGCGTGGTGCGCGAGGTCGGGGCGCTGTTACCCGCCCAGGTAAGGCTGGAGTTCGACGGGCGCTACGCCGCGATGCTCTCGCACGAGCCCAAGAACTACGCGCTCCTCGGCTACGACGGGGCGCTCACGCTGCGGGGCGTGGCCTTCCGGTCGAGCCGCGCGGAGCCCTTCGGGGAGCGCTTCCTCCGGGAGGCCATCGGCCGGCTGCTGGTGGGCGACGTGGCGGGGGTGCGCTCGGCCTACTCCGAGATGGCGCGCTCGCTGCGACGGAGGGAGCTCGCGACCGCGGAGGTCACCACGAGGGTGCGCCTGACCCGCAGCCCCGAGCAGTACCTCGCGACGCGCGAGAAGCGGAGGGAGCTCCCCTACGAGGCGCTGCTCTCGCACGGCCGCACGGAGTGGTCGGTGGGCGAGCGGGTGCGGGTGTACCGCGCCTCGGGCAGGCGCGCGGGGCTGCTCCCCGACGACCCGGAGGGCGAGCGGGCGGAGGGCGACGATCCGCGCGACTACGACGGCGAGCACTACGCGAGGCTGCTGAGGGAGAGCTACGCCGCGAGGCTCGCGAGGGCCTTCAGCGAGGAGGGCTTCCGCGCGCTCTTCGACGACCCCGATCAGCCCTCGCTCTTCTCCCGCATCGACGAGCTCGCGCGCCCCCGGCTGACGGCGCTGCTGTCGCCTCCGCAGAGTCGGTGATTGCCGACACTCAATCGACAAGGGAGTGCCCAATGGGCAGCCCGGTGAACCCCTGACAAGGGGCGCTGTCCGCAGCGCGGACACTGCTCGCGGCGTTGATCCATCGATGTCGGAATCATTTCTGACAACCGCGGTTGAATCGACCGTGAAGTCGGCGCTGACGGCGGGCTCCGCGATGCAGACATCCCCGAGGAGGGGTGATAGGGTGGCCTACGCTCTGGGGAGCGGTGTGGGCCTCCGGAGCGGGGATGCGGCGGGCTGCGGCCGTTGGATGGGAGACTAGCGATGGACGCGAAGAGACGGGAGTCACTCCCGACCGCGAAGCCTACGAACCTCGCTGCGCGCGTGAGGGAGTTCTCCGAGCGGCTGCGCGAGCCGGCGGTGCCCTCCGACGAGGACGCCGCGGCGGGCTTCGCATCGCTGAGCGCCGAGGCGATGGAGAGCCTGAGCCTGCGGCGCGAGGGGCTGCTGGTGGTCGACGACGAGGGTGAGGGCCTGCTGGAGGAGGAGCGACGGCGCCGCCGGGTGGTGTTCGACCTCGCGCCCGAGGCGCGCTTCGTCACCGACGACCTCGCGGTGCTGACCGACGCCAACGTCGCCGCGACCGAGCTGCTGGGCCTCGAGGCGGGGCTGCTGCGAGGGCACAAGCTGGCGTCCTTCGTCGCTCCCTATGACCTCGGGCGCTTCCGCCTGGCGCTGACGGCGCTCGCCAGCGAAGGGGCGACGGCGGTCGACCTCCACCTGGTGGGCAGGGTGGGGGAGAGCGTGCTGGTCACGCTGTCGGCGTCCCGCGCAGGGGGCACCGCGAGCTTCTGCTGGTGCGCTCGGAGGGCGTCGATGGAGTCGGGCATCCGCGCGGTGCAGAAGGCCCCGCCGGCCGAGCCCGCCGACGCGCTCCAGCAGGCGTTGCAGGAGCGTGAGCGGATGCTCGAAGACAGCCGCCGGCAGTGCAGCGAGCTCGCCACCGCGCAGCGAGAGCGCGATGTCACGATGGCGGTGCTGGCGCACGAGCTGAGGGGTCCGATGAGCGCGATCCTGGGGTGGACCAGGCTGCTGAGGCACCCTCGCATCGACGCCGAGCAGCGAGAGCGGGCGCTGGAGGTCATCGAGCAGAACGCGCTGCTGCAGCGGGCGCTGGTCGACGACCTGATGGACGCCTCGCGCCTCCTCGCGCAGCGGGTGGAGATCGAGCGCCTGCCGCTCGACCTGTCCGAGGTGGTCCGGTGGGTGGCGGACGGCGCGCAGCCGAGAGCGGCGGAGAAGGGGATCACGCTCTCCTACGAGGTGGCCGTCGGCTGCGTGGTGCACGGCGACGGGTGGCGGCTCTCCCAGGTGGTCACCAACCTGCTGGCCAACTCGCTGAAGTTCACGCCCACGGGCGGATCGGTCTCCGTGACGTTGAGCGCGTCCGACGGGGTGGCGACGCTGCGGGTGGCCGACACCGGGGTGGGCATCGCGCCGGAGCACCTGCCGCGCATCTTCGATCGCTTCCACCAGGCGAACCAGGCCCACAACTCCGCGGGGGGCCTCGGGCTGGGGCTCTTCCTGGTGCGGGAGATCGTGGAGATGCACGGAGGGACGGTCATCGGCGAGAGCCCTGGCGAGGGCCGGGGGCAGGGATCGGTCTTCACCGTGACCCTCCCGCTCTCGACGGACGAGCGGTAGATCCCGCCGACGACATCAACGAACGGACGCGGCTTGGTTCCCGCGGTGATCGTCGTCTCATCGGGTGCACCCTCGGGCTGAAGAGTCTCGGACGCCGACGATCGGGCCCATGTACATTCGACCCTTAGAGAGAGAGCGCCGCGCGCGGTGCGCGGATGTCTCCCCCGGGCGGACCATCATGCGCAGACCATCCCCTCCCTTCCTCGCGCTCCTCGCGATCGCACTGACGGGCTGTTCCTTCCTGGTGGACGCCGACGAGGCGAGGCTGCAACCGGGGCCTCGACCCGACGCCGCGGTCCCCACCGACACGCCCCGGGCGGACGTCCCCGCGGTGGACGTCCCCGCGGTGGACGCGCCCTCGCTCGATGTCCCTGCGCTCGACGTCCCTGCGCTCGACGTCCCTGCGCTCGACGTCCCTGCGCTCGATGTCCCCGCGCTCGATGTCCCCGCGCTCGACGTCCCCGCGCTCGACGTGCCCGCGCTCGACGTGCCCTCGCCGGACGCGGCGTGCCCCTCGGGCTCGCTTCGCTGCGGTGACAGGTGCGTCGACCCGCAGACCGACGGCGCCCACTGCGGGCGCTGCAACAACGCCTGCGCCTCCGACCGCTCGTGCTCCGCCGGAACCTGCGTGCGGGTGTGCATCGGCTCTCAGCGCCTCTGCGGCGACGCGTGCATCGACGTGCTCAGCGACGCGGCCCACTGCGGCGCCTGCGGCCGCGCCTGCGCCTCGGGGGAGGTGTGCTCCGCCGGGGAGTGCGCCGCCACCTGCCCGTCCCCCAACCTGCTGTGCTCCGGCGCGTGCGTCGACGTGGGCACGAGCGCGGCGCACTGCGGGTCGTGCGGCCGCGCCTGCCCCTCGGGCGAGGTCTGCTCGGGCGGGGCGTGCCGATCGGTGTGCGCGACCGGAGAGACCTTCTGCAGCGGCGCGTGCGTCGACACCCGGGTCGATCCGAGAAACTGCGGCGCGTGCGGGGCCGCGTGTACGGGCACCCAGCTCTGCGAGGCCGGCGCGTGCCGAGCCGTGTGCCCGATCGGGCAGACGCTCTGCGGCGGCGCGTGCGTCAGCGTGCAGACCGACAGCGCCCACTGCGGGGCCTGCGGCAACGCCTGCGCCGCGGGCCTGGTCTGCGCGGCCGGGGCGTGCACCTGCGCCTGCGCTCCCGGCAGCTCGTGCTGCCCGAGCGGGGGCTCGCTGGTGTGCGCGGCGACGCAGACCGACCCCGCGCACTGCGGGGCGTGCGGCAACGCCTGCGCGGCGGGGCAGCAGTGCGTCGGCGGCGCCTGCATGACGGTGAGCACGTGCGTCGCGCCGCGCATCACCTGCGGCGGGGCCTGCGTCGACCCTCGGACGGACACCAGCAACTGCGGCGGCTGCGGCCGCGGATGCACGGGGGGGCAGGCGTGCGCGGCCGGGGTGTGCGTGTGCCCGACGGGGCAGACCTACTGCGGTGGGCGCTGCGTGTCGACGGCCACGGACCCGAGCAACTGCGGCGCGTGCGGGGTGGTCTGCGCCCCGGGCCAGGCCTGCGCGGTGAGCCTCTGCGTGTGCGCGGCGCCTCGCATCACCTGCGGCGGGCAGTGCGTGAACCCGCAGAGCGACGCCACCAACTGCGGCGCCTGCGGGCGCGTGTGCCCGGTGAGCGCGACCTGCTCGAGCGGGAGCTGCGTGTGCCCGGCGGGATCGGTCTCCGACGGTCGGGTGTGCCGAAGCCTGCGCTACGACCCGCTGAACTGCGGCCGGGTGGGAAACGCCTGCCGCGCCGACCAGGTGTGCATCGCGGGCGCCTGCGTCTGCCGCCCGGGGCTCACCTCCGGAGGCGGCGGAACCTACTGCACCGACCTGCAATCGAGCCCCAACAACTGCGGCGTGCTGGGGCGGCGCTGCAACAGCAACCAGGCCTGCGTGCGCGGGGTCTGCATGAGCGATCGCTCGTGCACGTCGCCCAGCACCGAGTGCGGCGGGTGGTGCGTCGACCTCCGGACGCACCCCTTCCACTGCGGCGGCTGCGGCCGCGCCTGCGCTCGAAACGAGGTCTGCGTCGCCGGGAGCTGCGAGCCCTACTACGCGGTCAACCCGTGCCTCACCTGCCCCTGCACGGGCTGCCGCTCGATCGAGACCTGCTGCGCCACGCCCGACCGCAACGCCACCACCTGCGTCGACGGCACCCGCTGCCCGTAGCGGGCCGCGCGACCCTACGGAGAGCTCCCATGGCGACCCCGCGAAGTGCCGATGTCCGAGACCCGCTGCTCGCCGAGGCGCTGCTGCGTCACGAGGGGCAGTGGGTGCCGATGTTCCTGGCGAGGGCGGCGCTGGGGCTGACCTCCGTGGTGTGGGTCTCGGCCGCGCCCGACGGAGCGGGGAGCGTCGCGCTGCTGTCCCCGGTCGAGGCCAGCGCGTGGCTGCGCTCGCGCGGCGACACCAAAGGCTCCGCGCGCGTCTCCGGGACCCCGTCCCCGGGCTCGGCGTGGGCCGTGGGCCTCGGGGCGGGCGGCGCCTCGGTGTGGTCCCTCGCGATGACCCCCATCCTCACCCGGGGCGGCTGAGCGCTCCCGCTCAGGGCAGCAGCGCCGCGTCGATCAGGAACACATCCGGCACGATGCGTCGAAGCCTCGCCCTCGACACCGGTCGTCGCTCGTCCTGCGCGGCCTCGTCGCGGGTGACCTTCGTCTCGTCGCCTCCCATGGCCATCAGCTCCGCGCGCAGGGCGTCGGCCTCCCTCGCCTCGCCCAGCGCCCCCAGCACCCGCGCCCGAAGCAGCAGCAGCTTCGCCCGGCGGAAGGCCCCGGCCTCCAGGGTGAGCGCCACGCGGAGGTGATCGCTGGCGGCCGGGAGGTCGTCGGTCATCAGCGCGAAGTGCGCGGCGAGGGTGCGGAAGCCGGGCTCCCGAGGGGCGCGTCGGACGAGGTCCTCGATGCGGGGTCGCACCTCGCGGGGCGAGGCTCCCTCCAGGTGCGCGTGGGTGGCCTCGGTGTAGGCGCGGATGGTCTCTCGCTCGCCGGAGCTCAACGGATGGCCCCGGTGGGTGCGCCCGGTGGGCATGCCCCGCGCCCCGTCGAAGGGCACCTCTCCCACCGCTCCGTCCCACGACCAGGGGACCGTCACATAGGGGCCGAGCCCCGTCGGCGCCCTGCCCACGGAGACCCGCACGCAGCGGGCGTCGGCCTCGGTCACGATGCTCTGCACCGACATCGCCGAGACCACGCAGTCGCCCGAGAGCCGCTCCACGCCGTCGTGGAGGTCTTCCGAGACGGGCGAGCGGAAGTCGCCGAGGAGGTTCTCCAGGTCGTCGGCGGAGAGGCCCTCGGCGGCCTCGCGAACCCGCTCTTGCAGTCGTCGGTAGCGCGCGTCGGAGTCCACCGCGAAGGCCGGGCTGGACGTGACCTCGCCCTCTCGCAGCGACGCGGAGAGGTAGCGGTTGGTGCACGCGAGGTGGCTCGCTCCGGGCGACGGGGACGTCGCCTCGACGGCGCGGCCGGTGGTCTCGATCACCACGGCCGAGCGCTCCTCGGCGGAGGACACCAGCAGGCCCCAGGTGGAGGCCGAGCCCACCTCGCGGGCGACGGCGACGGCGTCGTCGAGGGTGCGCGCCCGGCGCACGATCTCGTGGCCCAGGTCGGCGATGGACGCGGCCTGGTAGGCCACGTCGCGGTGGAAGCGGGTGTGGGCGGTGATGGTGATCCCGGCCTCGTTGAAGCCGGTGACGCCGGGGAGGTCGGCGCCGCGGCTGGTGACGTAGCCGTAGCGCAGCCCCTCGTCGGGATCGCAGAAGGCGACCACGGGGCTGTGGTCCCAGATGGTGGCGCCGGGGAAGTCGAAGTTGCGGGCGTGGCGCAGCGCCCCGTCGGAGGAGGACTGCCCCCACACCGCGAGGCTGGAGCACGCGGGGATGGCCGCGAAGGCGCCGACGTGCGCCGGGAAGGCGCCCGCCCGACCGAGGAGCCCGACGGTGTTCTGGAGCACGTCCATGGTGAGCATCGCCGCGGCCAGGCCCCGAGGAGCGTCGGCCGCCGCGAGCATGGCCTCGTTGCGGCCGAGGTACTCCGGAAAGCGCCGGCGGCGGTAGGCGTGGAGCACCTGGGCCTTGGCGGAGAGCAGCGGCCCGACGAGCAGCTCCATCGGGCGCCTCGCGGCGTGAGGGACCGCGAGCGCCAGCATCCGGGCCGCCATGGTGGGGTAGAACGCGCTCAGGCGCTCGTAGCCGCCGAGGCGCCGCAGGACGGCGCCGTGCTGGGCGCCCATCTCGGCCTGCGAGCCGCGGAGGCGCAACACGAGGAGGGGGTTCGGGGCGAGCTCGGGCTTCATGGCGATGCGAGGGTACCTCGCCGAGAGGGGGGGGAGGTCAGAGCAGCTTGAGGAGGTTCTCCTTCGTGGTGAGCCCGACGCGCTGCGCCCTGCGCTCGCCGCCCTCGAAGACCATCACCGTCGGCGCACCCCGCACGCCGTAGCGCGCCGACACCTCCGGCGCGTCGTCGATGTCGACGGTCACCACCTTCACCCGCCCGACGTTCTCGTCGGCGATGCGGTCGATGATGGGGTCGAGCGCCCGGCAGGGCCCGCACCACCTCGCGCCGAAGTCCACGAGCACCGGGCCCGCGGCCCGCAGCACCTCCGCCTCGAAGCTGCCGTCGTCCGCCGCCGTCACGTTGCTGCTCTTGCTGGTCATCAGGGTCTCTCCTCCGTTCGAGGGCGCGCTCTCGCGCCGATCAGGTCGTCTCGACGGGAGTTGGAGGTGCTGACAGGGGCCGCTCTTACACCCTTCGCCCTCGCTGTAAGATCGCTCCTCGTCGGCACCCTCATCCGCCCGTGGACCACGCCATCACCGCTCCTCCGTCCGCCTTCGACGCGCTCGACGCGCTGGGCCACCTCGTCCCCGCGCACCGCCGGGCGCTCACCCTCGTCGCCCGTCGCGAGGGCGTCTCCGCCGAGGACGCGGTCGACTGCGTGCAGGATGCTCTCTGCACCTTCCTGCAGCTCGCCCAGCGCGGCGGGCTCCCTGCCGAGCAGGGGCGCATCCCGGCCTTCCTCGCGGGGGTCGTGCGCAACGCCGCGCGCAACCGCCGACGACGCCACGAGGTCGCCCGCCCCCACGAGGAGCTCACCGCGTCGCCCGAGACCGGGGGGCCCTCCTCCGAGGAGCTCGTCGCCCAGGCCGAGGAGCACGTCCGGCTGCGCGCCTGCGTCGACCGTCTCTGCGACACCCAGAAGGCCGTGGTGCTGCTGCGGCTGCTCGACGAGCGCCCCGGAGAGGACGTCGCCGGCGCGCTAGGCATCACCCGGGGCTATGTGGACGTGCTGCTGCACCGCGCGAAGGTCTCGCTGCGGGTGTGCATGACCGACGGACGGTGAGGCGCCTCAGCCCTCGCGGATGAGCGTCTTCGGGCTGCGGTAGAGCGGAAACCACCACGCGCGGTCGTTCTTGAAGTGGATCCACAGGATGTCGATGCGCTTCTTGCCGTCGGGCGACTCGATGAACAGCCCGGGGGCGCTGAGCTCCTCCCAGATGTCTGCCCACTCGGCGTTCTCCTGCTCGCTGTCGACGTCGAGGAGCGCCGTCTCCCGCTCGAAGAGACGGCGCACGGACTCGAACGCCGGGGTGAGCTCGTAGCGACCCTCGACGGCCTGTTGATCGGTCATCAACGCCTGTCCGTCGGGCCGCAGCACGGCGAGCAGTTCGCCGCCTCTCGTCAGTCGCCACTCGGTGTCCATGGTCGGGTTCGCGACCCTACCACGCACCCCGGGGTCGGGTGGAAGGGCCGAGCGCCTCCTCCATCGGGGAGGCCGTCGGCTTCTGGCCCGCCGCGCGCCTCCGCTGCTATCCCCTCGCGCGATGGCCACCATGCTCACGAAGCGCACCGTCTCCGCCCCGCGCCGCCCCGCGCCCGCCGCCGCCGCGCCCGCTCGCGCCCACGTGCTCGACGTGCCCTTCGCCATGCGCTCCGTCGCCACCGCCGGGGGCGCCCGATGGGACGCCGACCACGGCGTCTTCGTCTACCGCGGCGCCGCCCTCCCGAGCTCGCTCCACGCCTTCCGCGCCCCCCCTTACTCCTGGGAGCGCCGGGTGGAGCGCGAGCTCAACGACGACGCGCCCGCCGCCCCCTCGAAGCCCGCCGGGGACATCACCCTGCGAGACCACCAGCGCGCCGCGGTGAAGGCCATCGGGCTCGCGGTGAGGGGTAGCCGGCCGGGCTTCCTGCTGGCCGACGACGTGGGCCTCGGCAAGACCATCAGCGCGTGGGAGGCGGTGCGCGCGATGCCCTCGGCGGAGACCGTGCTGGTGGTGTGCCCGCTCGCGGTGATCGCCCACTGGCGGCGCACCATCGAGGCCCTCGGGGACGCCGGCCGCTCGGTGGTGCTCATGAACTACGAGCGCCTGGGCAAGCTCTTCGAGGTGACCGCCGAGGCGCGCCGCAAGGTGCGCTCGAAGAAGGGCCTCGCCCGCGCCGGGAGCGCCCTCGCCTTCGACGTGGTGATCTGGGACGAGAGCCACCGCTGCAAGAACCCCGCGGCGGCGCGGTCGAAGTTCGCGGCCAAGCTCAACGCGAGCGCGGGCTTCTCGCTCTGGCTCTCGGCCACGGCGGGGCAGAACCCGCTCGAGCTCTCCTACCTCGCGCCGCTGCTGGCGAGCCTCACCGGCAGCCGGGCGAGCGACCTCAAGGACTTCGAGCGCTGGTGCCTCGACCAGGGCCTCGGCGTCACCCGCGGGACCTTCGGTCGCTGGGACTGGCGGGGCGGCCGCGAGGACTGCGAGAAGGTGCGGGCGCTGCTCTTCGACGGGCGCTCCCCCGGAGGGCTGCGACGACGGCCGGAGGACATCGCCGGGTGGCCGGAGATCAACCGCATCCTCACGCCCATCGGGCTCGATGCGTCGGCGAGGGAGCGCTACACGCAGGCCTGGACGGAGTTTCGCGCCGCCATGGACCTCGCGCCCAGCGGGAGGGACCCTCGCGGCGCCCTCGCGGCGGCGCTGCGGCTGCGCCAGAAGGGCTCCCTCATCCGCGTCGACGGCACCCTCGACCTGGTGCTGGAGCTGCTGGAGAACGGCCATCAGGTGGCGGTGTCGGTGGCCTTCATGGAGACGCTCGAGGCGCTGCGGGAGGGGCTCGCGAAGGAGGGCGTCGCCTGCGCGGCGCTGCACGGCGGCACCCCGATGGTGGAGCGCGAGGCCGAGCGGATGCGCTTCCAGCGGGGCGAGGCGAGGGTGGTGCTCTTCACCGTGGAGGAGGGCATCTCGCTGCACCAGGGGGAGCACAACGAGGTGCCTCGCTCGGAGGTGATCCACGACCTGCGGTGGTCGGCGATCCAGATGGCGCAGATCGAGGGGCGGTGCCACCGCGACGGCCGCTTCGCGCAGGTCTACTGGGCCTACGCCGACGACACCATCGAGGAGCGCATCGCGGCCATCGTGTGCAGGCGCATCCAGTCGATGAAGGCGATGGTGGGCGACGACGTGGAGACGCTGAGGGAGATCGAGCGGCTGCTGGCCGACGCGCGCGCCGCGGAGGGATGAGGGGGCGCCCGGCAGCCTACGCCGGAGGGGGGCGCTTCACCCCGACCAGCAGCCCGTCGGGCGTGGTGACGCACGCCGTGTCGAACTGCTCCCGCGCGTCCTCGTGGAAGCGCCGCATCGCCACCGCGTCGTCGCCGTCCTCCAGCAGCCTCCCGAACAGGAACACGTTGTCGCCGATGAGCAGTCCCCCCGGCCGGAGGTTTCTCGCGGCCCAGCGCCCGTAGCGGTCGTAGTTCACCTTGTCGGCGTCGATGAACACCGCGTCGAAGGGCCCGTGCTCCTCCAGCGTCGGGAGCATCTCCACCCCCGCCCCCTCGACCACCGTCACCCGGTCGTCGACCCCAGCGCTCCTCAGCACGTCGCGCGCGACGCCCGCGTGCTTCGTGTCGTACTCCACGCTCCACACGTGCCCCTCGGGGCCCACCGCGCGCGCCAGGTGGATCGTCGAGTAGCCCGCGAGCGTCCCCACCTCGACGACCTTCTTCGCGTTGGCGAGGCGCAGCAGCATCGCGATGAGGGCGCCCTCCGCCCGGCCCACCTGGATGGCGGGCATCCCGTGGATGCCGGGCGCCGCGAAGGCGTACTCCAGGCCCGCGTCGTGGGGGTGATGCACCCCGTCGACCCACTCGAGGATCAACTTGTCGAAGTAGGTCCTGCCGCCACGAGAGTCGATGTCTGCCATGGGCCCTGAGCTCCTCCTCCTGCGCTCTCCGCAGGCTGAACCCCTTACCTCGCGCCGGAGGGCTCGCAGCGCAACGCGCCATCGAAGCGGTCGCCCGCGAGCGCCGTCAGCCGTCGCCCGGAGAGCGAGAGCGAGCGCACGCAGACCGCCCCCTCGGGCAGCACCTCGAGCTCGGCGCGCGAGACCACCGTCGCCCCGCCCGCGGCGCCCACCCCCTCGAGGGCGATGGGCGGATACGCCACCGACAGCGTCGGACCGTCCCCCGGGCCCGAGGCGCAGGCGGCGATGTGCTCCCAGCGAATCGACGGCAGCGCAGGGTTCTTGCCGTCCTCGACGGACAGCATGCGCCACCGCGGCGGCTCGCTGTTGTCGCGCACCACCGGGCCGACCGAGGCGCCGTCGCGGCCGATCATCATCAGCCCCGGGTCGTCGCCGACGTAGCCCCGGCGCCCCCGCACCGCGCCGTCGGGGCCCAGCGAGAGCCCTACGCCCACCTGCGGCCCACGCTCGGCGTAGCGCGTCGACCAGGTCTCGCGGCCCCCCTCGAAGAGGGGGCTGGAGAACACCGCCATCACCCCGCCGTCGGGGGAGGGAACGAAGAACGACCGCATCCCCGAGAGCCCCAGCTCCACGAAGGCGTCGCGCACGCGCACGAAGGGCCGTGAGCCGGTGCCCCAGGCCAGCACCGGGCCCGACGAAGGGTCGTGCGACGACACCAGCACGCCGCGACGCGAGGAGGCCTCTACGCGAATCGGTCCTCGCTGCTCGATGGGCCAGCGGACCCCGAGGCCCCGGCCGGAGGGGTGCGTCGCGCCGCGGAAGGCCCCGAGCTCGTCGACGCCCATCCAGGTCATGCGCACCAGGGTCTCTCCGGTGCGGTCGGGGCGCGGTCGCCAGAAGCGCCCTCGCACGGGCCCCGCCTCGGTGCCCGTCAGCAGGTCGGTGGCGTCGACGTTGCGCTGAAACGCCAGCGGAAGGAGCACGAGCGAGCGCAGCGGGCGATCGGCGCGGCAGGTGTACCGCCGCTGCTCGGTGGCCAGCGAGGGCTCCGGCGACACGCCCGACCGACCGCAGCGCGCGACCGGGCCGGAGGCCTGGAAGAGCTCGTAGCGCCCGTTGATGAAGGGCCGCAGGCGCCCTTCGGACTCGCGCGTCTCCTGGGTGCGCCGGGGGCTCGCGGCGTCCGGACGAGCGGGCTCCGGCGGGGCGTTCCAGCGGAGCGCCAGCCTCCCCCCGGTGGTCTCGACGGCGACGCCGCCCGGCTCGGGCGAGGCGCTCCACGCGACGTCGGGGGCGATGGGGCGGGGCTCCCAGCGCTGCCCGCCGTCGTCGGTGAGCATCACCCGGCCGTCGCGCAGCACCGCGGCGCCGTGCAGGCCGTCGATGAAGGTCGCCGCGCGCACCTCGCCGGGGAGGGGGCTGCGCGAGAGCGGGCTCGATCCGCTGGTGGTCCAGAGCGAGCCGTCCTCGCCGAGGAGCGCCGCGCGCCCGACGGTGTCCCGAGCAACCTTGAAGTCGCAGGGAAAGCGCCCCATCGGCCGCGGGGCTCCCAGGAAGGTCTCGCTCGCCGCGACCGCTCCGTCGGCCGTGACGAACACCCAGCCCGTCGTCACCGGCACCGCGGCCACGAGCGAGGCCTCGAAGCGCACCGGAGCCACCTCGACGACGCGCCCGGCCCTCTCCTCGAAGCGCAGCGGCCCGTAGATGATCTGCCGCGACCCGTCGCTCGCGCGATGCACCATCCACGCGCGCGCCTGCGTCGGCCACGGGAGGGGACGAACCGCCCTGACGGGCTCGGCGCTCGTCGGCGGTGCCGCGCGCATCCGCCACGCCGCGAAGGCCGCGCCCATGGCCGCCGCCGCGAGGAGCCCGACGCCCACCCACCGCCGCCGCCCTCGGGGGGAGGTCGGCGAGCTCAGCGTCGGCGCGCGGTAGGGCATCGCGCGTCAGGGTGGTGCATCGCCGAGCGCATCGTCAATGATCGTCGAGGGCGCGCTGAAGCTCGCGCAGGTCTTCGAGGCGCGAGGGCCAGATGCGCTCGGCGATGGGCGCCGCGACGGGCGTCCCGGGGTCGTCGGGCTCCCCCGCGGAGGGCGCCTCGGCCTGCACCCGGGCGAGCACCTCGGGCCAGTACTCCGCGTTCTCCAGCTCCGGGGCCTCCGCCCCGTCCCGGTGCTGAGCGCGCATCACCGCGAGCTCCTCCTCGGTGGAGCGGGCGCGCAGCGTCGCCGCGGCGGCGGCCACCTCGGCCTCGAACTGCGCCGCCGAGGTCACCGTCTGACGGATCACCACGCCTCGCGAGTCCCAGGTCGCCACCAGCACCGCGGGTCGATCGCCCGTCAGCACGCACGGCACCAGCATCACGTGAGGCGCCCGCCACGGCATCCAGAGGCTCATCTCCACGAAGCGCTTCGCCTCGTGGAAGGTCGGCTGCGCGCAGCCCGTGACGGCCACCGAGTGCCCTCGGCACCAGAGCGCGTCGAGGGCGGGGGCGAGTCCATCGGCCAGGGAGCGGGCGCGTGCAAAGGTCGCTTCGTTCATGGGCTCTCCGAGGCTCCTGCTCGGGTTGAGGGTCCAGGGCCCCGGCGGGATACCAGGGCCGGTAATGTACGCCCTTCGGGGGAGCGCGAGGAGGATGGGGGGTGGCGCCCTCGAAGGGCCTCGCGGATCAGCCCGCGTCCGGCGAGCGCGCCTCGATGGCGCGGATGGCCGAAGGGACCGCCGCGCCGAGGCAGGGGTTGCAGGTGCCGAGGCCCAGGAAGCCGCAGCCCGAGCCGATGGGGATGCGCCGCAGGGGAGCGAGGGCCCTCGCGTCGCCCTCTCGCCCGAGGGCCTCGACGACCGGGCGCTTCGCCTCGCAGGAGCGCGCCTCGGCGAGGGCGATGAGCCCCCGCTGCGTCGGGTCGAGCCTCCCCGAGAAGGGCGCCTCGCCCAGCAGGGCCGCCACCCTCGACCGCCCCGATCCGCCGCGGAGCAGCACCTCCACCAGCGGGTCGAGCGCTCGGGCGGCGAGCGGCCCTCTCAGCAGCTCTCCTGCCGCGCTCGAGTGCGCCGAGCTGGCCGCGAAGATGCGCACCACGTCGTCGACGAGGGCCTCCCTGGCGCCGAGCCCTGGAGCGAGGCGCAGCGCGTCCCCGTAGGAGCCGAGCGCCTGCGCGTGCGTCGAGCGGTCGCGGGCGTAGATCGAGCCCAGCACGAAGGCGAGCGCCGCGTCGTTGGGGGACTGCGCCCGCAGCGCCTCGAGCGAGCGCGCGGCGGCCTGGCGCTGTCGCGCGGTGGCGACGGTGAACTCCGGCCCGTCGCGGAGCGCGTCGATGCGGTCGTCGAGGTCGTCGTCCCCCGCGGGGCCGGTTCCCTCCGGGCTCGCGGGCGCCGGGGAGCGGGGCGGGGCGGTGAGCGTCGGGCGCTCGCCCGCCTCGTCGGGATCGCCCCGTAGCGCCAGCGACAGCGCCCCCCCGGCGAGCGCGAGGGCCGCGGCGCCGAGGAGCATCCGCCCGCTCTTCGAGAGCCCGTACCCCGCCCGCAGCGCCGGGGGCCTCCCTCCCTCGTCGGCCCTGGCGGGCTCGGTCTTCGCGGGCTCGTCGGGCGGCACCGGCTCGGGCGCGGGCTCGTCGGGCGGCACCGGCACCGTCGGGGTCTTCACCACGACGGGCGCGTGCAGGGCCGCGTCGAGCTGCTCCACCAGCTCCGCCGCACGCTGCGGCCGGGCTGCGGGGGACTTCGCCAGCGCCTTCGCCATCGCCTCGTCGACCTCCGGGCCGAAGCCCAGGTCGGGCCGCACCGTCGACGGCGGCGGAGGGGTGGCGTTGAGGTGGGCCATGAGCAGGGACATCACGTCGTCGCTGTCGAAGGGCCGCCGCCCGACGAGCATCTCGTAGGCGATCACCCCGAGGGCGTAGATGTCCGCGCGTCGGTCGACCTCCGCCCCGGCGGCCTGCTCCGGCGCCATGTACTCGGGCGTCCCGAGCACGATGCCGCTGCGGGTGAGCCCCGGGCCCGAAGGCCCCTCCGGGAGGAAGACCTTGGCGATGCCGAAGTCGATCACCTTCACGCACTCGACCCCGTCCACGTCGAGCACCAGGACGTTCTCGGGCTTGATGTCGCGGTGCACGATGCCGAGGGAGTGGGCGTGGTCGAGCGCCGCGGCGATCTGCCTCGCCAGCGAGAGGGCCCGCTCCCGGGGGATGGACCCCTCGCGCTCCATCACCGTCCGCAGCGACTCCGCCCCGACGTACTCCATCACCAGGTAGCAGCGGCCCAGCTCGTCGGCGCCGGAGTCGTACACCGAGATCACGTTGGGGTGCTGCAGCCTCGCCGCCGCGATGGCCTCCCTCGCGAAGCGCGCCGCGATCTCACGGTTGCCGGTGAACTCCTCCTGGAGAAACTTCACCGCCACCTGCCGCTGCAGCCCCTCGTGGCGCGCGAGGTAGACCGTGCCCATGGCCCCCTCGCCGATGCGCTCGATGAGCCGGTAGCGCCCTGCGATGAGCTCTCCGCTCCTTCGGTCGGAGGCTCCCGGATCGGTCGAGCTGGGCTGGCGATCGTCGGTGTCGGGCGCAGCAGTCATCGTGGGGTCGGTGCACCCTATCACGCGCCCGCACCGCCCTCTTAAGGGTCTCCGCGCCCGCGTGCTAGCGTCCGCCGCGCCGCCATGAAGTTCGAACAGCTCGACCGACGGATGCGCGTCTACGAGACCGCCCACGACCACTGCGTCCTGCCCCACGTGCACATGGTGGCGCGCATCGACGGCCGCTCGTTCTCCCACCTCACCCGGGTCGCCCAGGGCTTCGACGCCCCCTACGACCTTCGCTTCCGCGATCACATGGTGGCGACGCTGCAGCACCTCATGGGCTGCGGCTTCTCGGTGCTCTACGGCTACACCCAGAGCGACGAGATGTCCCTGCTGCTGCGCCGGGACGAGTCCCTCTTCGGCCGCAAGCTCCGCAAGCTGCTCTCGGTGCTGGCGGGCGAGGCCAGCGGGGCCTTCTCCGTGCGCCTCGGCTCGCCCGCGGCCTTCGACTGCCGCATCTCGCAGCTACCCACCACCGACGACGTGGTGGACTACTTCCGCTGGCGCTACGAGGACGCCCACCGCAACGCCCTCAACGGCCACTGCTACTGGCTACTTCGCTCTCAAGGCCTCGACGAGCACGCCGCCACGCAGCGCCTCCGCGGGGTCTCCGTCGCCGACCGAAACGAGCTGCTCTTCCAGAACGGGATCAACTTCAACGACGTCCCCGCCTGGCAGAAGCGCGGCATCGGCGCGCTCTGGGAGGACTTCCCCCAGTCGGCCATCGACCCCCGCTCCGGGGCGGAGAGCGTCACCGTCCGCCGCCGCCTGGTGGTGCGCGACGAGCTCCCCATGAAGGACGCCTACGACGCCTTCGTGCGAGCCATCGTCGAGGGGCAGTGACCCGCCGAGCCTCTCCAGCAGCGCCGCGGGGGAGAGCACCGCGAAGGAGAGCTGCGTGGGGTAGTGCCGCGCGTTGCCCGTGACCACCGCGTCGGCCCGACCCCCGAGGGCCACCTCGACGAAGGCCCGATCGTCCGCGTCGGTCATGGCCCCCTCCCAGCGCTCGACCTCCCCCACGTCCTCGGCGCCCGAGAGCACCGCCGCCAGCAGCCTCTCCGTCCTCCCAGGGTCGATGCCGCGGAACTTCGGCCGCGCCAGCACCGCCCGGTACTCGGCCTCCAGCCTCGCGTCGTAGAGCACCACGTCGCCCCGGGCGAAGATCGCCGAGAGCGCGCGGTCGGGCGTGCGCCCGGGCGTGAGCAGCGCGGCGACCAGCACGTTGGTGTCGAGCACGAGTCGCAGCCTGGGGGTGGGCATTGGAAGCCGCACCCTATGCACCGACAGGGGCCTCGCGTCGAACTCGTCGCCACGCCCTCAAGACCGCCCCGGGGGGGGGGATGCCTGAAATCGTTGCGCACGCTAAACGTTGCAGGGTGATCGAAGACATCGACAAGCCCGGTGAGCTGCTGCGGGCGGCGGAGGAGCGCTTCCGCCTCGCGTTCGACCACGCGCCCATCGGGATGGCGCTCACCAGCGCCGAGGGGCGCTGGCTACAGGTCAACCGCAGCCTCAGCGAGCTGCTCGGGTACTCCGCCGAGGAGATGCGCACGATGTCCTTCAGGGACGTGAGCCACCCCGACGACCTCGCGGCGGACCTCGCGCTGCACGAGCGGTTGCTGCGCGGGGAGATCGACCGCTACGAGCTCTCCAAGCGCTTCGTGCGCAAGGACGGCGAGGTGCTGGAGACGGTGGTCCACGCGTCGATGGTGCCCGACGAGCACGGGGTGCCTCGGCAGATCATCCGGCAGGTGATGGACGTGACCGCGCAGCGCCGGGCCGAGCGCGCGAGCCGCGAGAGCGACCGCCGCGTCCGCACCCTCGCCCGGCAGGTGCCGGTGGGCATCCTCGAGACCGACCTCGCCGGGTGCTGCACCTTCGTCAACGAGCGCTGGTGCCAGCTCACCGGCTACTCCGCCGCCGAGGTCGTCGGCAAGCCGTGGGACCTCGTGCTGCACCCCGACGACCGCGAGCGCGTCGCCGCCGAGTGGGTGCTCTGCGAGCAGCAGGGCCGGGAGTTCGGGATGGAGTACCGCTACCGCGTGGCCGACGGGCGCATCCTCTGGGTGCACTGCGGCGCAGTGGCCATGCGCGACGACGGGGGCGAGATCGTGGGCTACCTCTCCACCGCCCTCGACATCACCGAGCGCAAGCAGGCCCAGGCGCAGCTCCTCTTCAACGACCGCATGGCCTCCGTGGGCACGCTGGCCTCCGGGGTCGCGCACGAGATCAACAACCCGCTCGCCTACCTCACCGCCAACCTCGACCTCATCGTCGAGGAGGTGCGCTCGCTCGCCGGGACGCTGCCCGCCGACCGGGTGCGGGAGATCGAGGAGCTCGCCAGCGAGGGGCGCCAGGGGGCCGAGAAGGTGCGCCGCATCGTGAGGGCGCTCAAGACCTTCGCCCGCGCCGACGAGGAGCAGCGGGTGCGCCTCGACGTCCACAGCGTGCTCGACCTCTCGATCAACATGGTGTCCACCGAGCTGCGCCGCCGCGCTCGGGTGGTGCGCGACTACCAGTGGGTGCCCGCGGTGGAGGCCGACGAGGCGCGCCTCGGGCAGGTGTTCATCAACCTCCTGCTCAACGCCGCGCAGGCGATGCCGGAGGGGTCCAGCGACCGCAACACGATCCGGGTGGTGACGCGCACCAACCCCGCCGGCCGGGTGTTCATCGAGGTGCACGACACCGGCGTGGGCATCGCCCCGGAGCACCGCGAGCTGATCTTCGACCCCTTCTTCACCACGCGCCCCGTGGGCCGCGGCGTGGGCCTCGGGCTCTCCATCTGCCACGGCATCGTCACCGCCCTCGGCGGGGCCATCACCGTCACCAGCGAGCCCGGCCAGGGGACGACCTTCACCGTGTCGCTCCCCGGCGTGCCGGTGGAGGTGAGCCCCTCGACGCTGCCTCGCCCCGCCGCCGAGGCCCGCAAGCGCGACGGGCGCATCCTGGTGGTGGACGACGACCCGATGGTCGGCACCACGCTGCGGAGGGTGCTCGAGCGCGACCACGAGGTCATCGTGGTCGAGAGCGGCCGCGAGGCGCTCACCCTCATCGGCGCGGGGCAGCGCTACGACGTCATCCTCTGCGACGTGATGATGCCGCAGATGACGGGCATCGAGCTGCACGCCGAGCTCGGCCGCCTCGCGGGCGACCAGCAGGAGCGGATGATCTTCGTCACCGGCGGCACCTTCACCCCGAAGGCCCGCGCCTTCTTCGACAAGGCCCCCAACGCGCTCATCGAGAAGCCCTTCAACCTCCGCAACCTGCGCGCCGTGGTGAGGGAGCAGCTCCAGCTCCTGCGGGCCGGCGCCGGGCTCGACCAGTAGCGCCCTGCCACCCTCCGGACTCAGGGCCACCGAGCGCGTAGGGCGACGAAGCCCGTCCCACCGCGGTGTCTGGTCCGCTATCATCCGCAGCGTGTCGCCGAAGGACGTCCGCACCCTCGGCCGCGCGCTCGACGCCCTCGTGCGCACGGCGCGCACCCATGGATCAGCCGTCGAGGCCGCCGGGCTCCGGCTCCGCGACGCGTGGCTGGCGGTCGACCGGGCGCCGCTCCGCTTCGGGGCGACGGAGCTGTACGTCCGCGACGACGTGGCCCTCGGCGGCGGCGACGAGGAGGTGCGCTGGCTGCTGCCGATCTTCATGGCGGGGCTGCGGCTGGTGACGCCCCGGGAGACGGTGACGGTCCAGGAGCTTTGCCAGCTCGCCGAGGAGCTGGCCCGCTGCGAGCCGGAGGTGGCCTCGCTCGAGCGCTTCCGCGACTGGCTCTGGGGCGGCGGCGCGGCCTCGGGCTTCGAGGTCGAGCTGCAGACCAGCTTCATGGAGGCCGTGGAGGCCGAGCTGCCCGAGGCGGCGGTGGCGCCCGACGGCTTCCTGGAGGGCGGCCTCTCGGCGGTGCGCCGCCGGCTCGGCGGGGTGATGGCCCTCGAGGAGGACTCCATCGAGCTCGCCGCGCTCGACCTCGACGCGGTCGCCACGCGCGAGGAGTTCGACGCCTCGCTCGACGCGGAGCACGACGACGAGCCGCCGGTCATGCACGAGGCCCTGCGCGCCGCGCTGCGCTACCGCTGCGAGGAGGCCTCCCGCTGGAGCCTCTGCGAGGCCACCGCGGTGCTGGCGATCCCCGCGCTGCAGGCGGAGCACACCCCCGACGCGCTCGCCCGGCAGCTCGCCGGCACCCTGCGAGAGCACTTCGACGTCGACGTGATCGACCTGCTCGCCTCCAGCGTGCGCCGCAACGACCCCTTCGCCCGCGCGGTGCTCCAGGGCCTGGACTTCCCCGAGCTCCCCACCGCCGCGGTGCGCGCCTTCGCCCACGACGCCGACGGCCACCGGGTGCTCGCCAACCTTCTGGCGGCGGTCTCTCCGGAGCTCGCCTCGCGCGTCGCCCACGCGCTCCTCGACGGCGCCGCGGCCGACACCGCCCTGGTCGACATCGCCCTGAGGATCATCACCTCCCTCGGCGCCCAGCGCTTCATCGCGCTGCTGGACGTCCCCTCGCTGCGGCCCCCCGAGGCGCACGCCCTGGGCTCGCTGCTGGCCGAGCGGGCCGACGCGGTCGAGCTGCTGGCGCCGCTGGTGGCGAGGGTGCCGAGGCCCGCGCTGCCCAAGCTGCTGGGCGCGCTTCCCGTCGAGGTGCGCCCGAGGCTCGCGCCCTCGCTCGGCTCCCGCTGGCCCGAGCTCTCCGGCGGCTTCGTCGAGTCGCAGCTCGCGCCGCTCTTCATCGAGGGCGGCGCCGCGGGGGCGCGCGTGCTGGCGGAGGCCCTCGTCGCGCAGCACGGCGAGGGCTGGTCCGTGGAGAGCGTGCGGATGCTCGGCCGGGCCCTGGTGGGCGCCGGGCTCTTCATCGAGCTCTGCCTCCCGCTGGTGCGCTCCAAGCGCATCGCGGCGGCGGTGCGCGTCGCCCTCTGCGACGCCGCGGAGGCCGACCCGGAGGTCGCCGCGGCGGTGTCGCGCTGGCACCCGGGCGAGCTGCTCGACCCGCCGGAGCTGCGGGCGCGGCTCAGGTCGTTGAGGGAGCTCGAGGGCCCGCGGAGATGAGCGACTCGCTCACCATCCGGCGCACGTCGTGGATGCCCGACGACGCCCAGGGGCGCACCGCGCGCATGATGGTCGAGCGGCTCTTCGTGCTGATGCGCACGCTCGCGGTGCACGGTCCGTCGCACCCGGTGAGCGTGCAGATCGCCCAGGCGGTGGCGGACGGCATCGCGGCGGCCGAGCTCCCCTTCACGCTACAGTTCGTGCGCCAGGCGGTCTTCCAGGACCACGCGCTGGTGATGTTCGACCCCGGAGGCTTCCAGCGCTCGCTGCGGGTGGCCTCGGCGCTGGCGGCCATCGGCGTCCAGCAGATCGCGGTCGACCACGTGCCCTCGGTGGACGACCTCATCGCCCTCGGCTCCGAGCTGGCCTCGGGGCACGGCACGGCGCTCCAGATCCCCGGGATGCAGCTCCGGGCGATCCTCGCAGGCCAGACCGGGACCGCCGGGGAGACCGTCGAGCCCGCGCGCTTCGCGGCGGTGATGCTCCTCCGCTCGCTGATGGACGCCGAGCACATCGACGCCTCCCGGGGCGGGGCCTGGCCGTGGTCCCGGGGGGCGGCGATCCTGCGACGGTTGGAGCGCGCCACGGACGCCGACGCCCCGACGAGCACCCGCTTCCTCGAGGCGGCCCCCGGGGAGTTCACGGTGCCCCGTCGCGCGGTGCAGGCGACGGCGCTGGCGCTCGCGGCGATGCGCCTGGTGGGCCTCGACGTGGCGACGCGCCGGGTGGGCGGCCACGCGACGCTGGCGGTGGCCCTCACGGGGCTGCGCCCTCGCGGCGGAGACGCCTTCCCCGCGGCGGCGACGAGGGCCCTCGACCAGCTCCGCTCGACGCTGAGCACCGGGCGCTCGAAGATCGACCCGCACCGCCTGCGCACCTGCGCCCTGGTGCACGACGCGGCCTTCCGTCCGGAGGCCCGGTCGCGGTGGCACCCGGTCGCGCGGCTGATGGAGCTGGTGTACGAGCACGAGGTGCTGCGCTGCCCGACGGACGCGAGCTTCGACCTGGGCGCCGTCGACCTGCTGTCGGCGCTGGCGCCGCGGTCCTTCGTGCAGGACGACCCGGGGTGGCTACAGGCGCTGGCGGAGATCGTCGGGCGCTGGGCGCCTGGGATGAAGGTAGAGCTCGAGGACGGCGAGGCGGGCGTGCTGCTGGGGGGGAGCAGCGCGAAGCCGATGGTGTTCACCGGCGCGGCGGTGAAGGTCGGACGGGCGGCGCCGTCGCTGCCCGGGGTAGAGGAATAGCGCGTGGTGGCAGCAGGCGAGACGGTGCTCGGGCGGTATGTGATCGAAGACCTGCTGGGCCAGGGGGGGATGGGAAGGGTCTACCGGGCGAAGCACGCGAGCCTGGGATTACCGGTCGCGGTAAAGGTGATGCAGCGCCAGGAGCGCGAAGACCTGGTGGAGCGCTTCGAGCGCGAGGCGCAGCTCATGTCGCGGGTGCAGCACCCCAACGTGGTGCGGGTGTACGACTACGGGCTGCTCGACGACGGGGCGCCGTGCCTGGTGATGGAGATCCTCGAGGGCGAGTCGCTGGAGGCCCGGCTGGTGCGCAGGGTGACGCTCCCCTGGCGCGAGGCGCTCGGGCTACAGCGGGGGATGCTGGAGGGCCTCGGGGCGATCCACGCCGCGGGGGTGGTGCACCGCGACCTGAAGCCGTCGAACGTGTTTTTGGCGAAGAGCGAGCAGGGGGTGGAGGTGCCGAAGCTGATCGACTTCGGCATCGCCCGCCCGGTGGACGACGCCCCCAAGCTGACGCGCGCCGGGCAGATCCTGGGGACGCCCGAGTACATGGCCCCGGAGCAGCTCCTCGGGTCGCCCGCGGACTTCCGCAGCGACATCTACACCTCGGCGCTGCTGCTCTACGAGATGCTCACGGGGCAGCTCCCCTTCGTCTCGGGTGACCTCTCCGAGCTGCTGATGCGCGTGGGCAACCCGGCGCCTCCGGTGGTGGTCCCGAGCCGGATGCCCCGGCCGCCGAGGGAGGTGATCGAGGTGCTGATGGAGGCGCTCTCCCTCGACACGAAGCAGCGCCCGGTGACCGCCGGGGATTTCTCCTCGCAGCTCGACACCGCCGTCGAGGCGGCCTCGATGGGCGCGGTGCAAGAGCTGAGCGACCGCCCGACGAGCGCGCTGACCCCGACGGAGGGCTTCGTGACCCCGGAGGCGAGGGAGCTTCCGACGCGATACCTCTTCGCGGCGAGGCTGCCTCCCTCGCGGCTGGCGAAGCCCGAGGAGCGGCGCTTCCTGACGACGCTCACCCAGGGCAGCGCCAAGGGGTACACCATGGGGGCGCAGTTCTGGTTCGCGCTGAAGACCGCGCCCGCGGCGCCGGACGAGGTGCTGGAGGCCGCCGAGGCGCTCAGCCGGGCGCTGACCGAGCGCTACGGCTCCACCGCCCGATCGGCCTACCGCATGGTCGACCCCGGCTTCGCGCTCACCGCCGCGGCGCTGAGCGGCGCGGTGCCCCTCCCTGACGCGCTGCGCGCGCTGCTCGACGACCTCACGCACGACCGCTGAGCGGCGCCCGCCGGAGGCCCATCGCCGCGACCACCGAGGCGCTCCCGAGGGCCACCAGCCCGGCGATCCACTCCACCCTCAGCCCCGCCACGGCCATCAGCGGAACCGCCGCCAGCGCCGCGCCCCCGATCGCCCGCCCGACCCCGGAGGCCGACGCGACCGCGCCCACGGCGGTCATCACCGGCACCGCCACGGCCACCGCCGGGCCCCACCCCAGCACCGACGCGCCCACGAGGGCGAGCGCCAGCGAGAGGCCCACGGTGGCGCCGCCCAGGGCGCCCGCGAAGCGCTCCAGCCGACCCTCGCGCGGGGCGTAGGCGACCGCGAGCGCGAGCGCCGTGAGGGCCGCCGCGAGGCCCCGCGACCACGGCGACGACGGCAGCGCCGGGAGGCGCCTCACCAGCGGCTCCGGGTGCTCCGCGCGGGTCACGCACGGGACCTCCTCCGCGGGCTCCTGGGGGCAGGTCCACCCGTCGGGGACGTACTCGATGAGCGAGCGGTGGAGCACCACCAGGTTGCGGCTCGCGACCCCCTCGTCGACGAAGCGCGGCCACGCCGTGCGGAAGGCCCTCGGGCGCTCGATGGCGCGCGTCACCTGCGCGACCACCCGAAGCTCCGGCCGCTCTCCCGGCGGAAGCTCGACGCACCAGAGCCCACCGCAGGAGGACACCCGGAGGAGCTGCCCCGTCCCGGCCACGCGGGCGCTGGGGCGGGGAGAGCGCTGCAGCACCCTCGGCAGCAGGGCCAGCGAGCCGTCTCGGCGGCGGTAGTCCGCGCGGGCGGTCACGTGCTCCGAGCGGGGCGCCCGCTCGACCAGGGACCACTCGGTGAACACCGCCGTCGGGCGGGCGGTGGCTGCGGTCGCGGCGAGCTGCAGCACGAGGGGGAGGAGCATCGGTGAGCGCGCGGTGGTCTATCACGGCCACCGGGCCGGGGGAGGGCGTCGCTTGCGGGGCCCTCGGGCGGGTGTGCTAGTCGTGCGAGGGATGACCGTCGAGCCGGAGCGCATCGCCTCGGAGCTTCCCCTGATGGAGGGGCCCGATCCGGTCGTGCGCATGCCGAAGCGGATGGCGCCGCTCCCCCCCGAGGAGCCCCCCGGGGTCGGCACCCGGCTCGTGCTCGCGGTCGCCGCGATGGGCGCCCTCCTCGGCGCGGGCCTCGGCGCCGTGGGCCTGGGCATCGTGCACGCCACCCGCTCGCTCCCTGCGACCGCCTCGGCGGCGGCGCTGCGCGCCCCGGTGGCTCCCGCGCAGGCGGCCCCTCCGGCGGTGTACGCGCTCGCGGTAGTGGCCCCCGTCGACGCCGGCGCGGTCGCTCCTTCGGGGCCTCGCTTCGAGGCGGTGCAGCAGTCGCTCGGGGCGGGGCGCCCCCTGGCGGCGGCGCTCCGTGCGGTGGGGGTCCCTCGCGCGGAGGTGGGCCGGGCCATCGCGGCGCTCGACCCCTTCCTCGACATGCGCTCGCTGCGGCCGGGCGACCGGGTGGCGGCGATGCGAGAGCCCGACACGAGGACGCTGCGACGGGTGGAGTTTCGCCGCGCGGCGACGCAGGTGTGGGCCGCGGTGCGGGACGACGCGGGGCAGTGGCGCGGCGAGCGCGTCGAGGTGGTGATGCGCACGGAGACGGTGCGCACGGGCTTCCGGGTGGAGGGCTCGGTCGAGGCGTCGCTGCGCGCGGCGGGGCTCAACCCCGAGGTGGTCCCCCGCATCGCCGAGGCCTTCCAGGCGATGGACCTCCCGCCCCGCCTCCTCGCCCACGACGTGCTCCGCCTCGTCCTGGAGGAGGAGCGGATGAACGGGCAGTTCTTCCGCTACGGGCGGGTGCTGGCGCTCGACTACCGCGGGGCGCTCGGGCGCAGGCGCGGTTACCTGGTGACGTATTCCACCGGCGCGGGCGAGTGGTTCGACGCGCAGGGGATGTCCTGGGAGCGCGGCCCGCTGCGCTCGCCGGTGCCGAGCGCCCGCATCTCGTCGCGCTTCAACCCCCGGCGGATGCACCCGGTGCTGCACGTGCTCAAGCCCCACAACGGCGTCGACTGGGCGGCCCCGATCGGGACGCCCATCTACGCCCCCGCCGACGGTCAGGTGCTCTCCGTCGGCCCCGCGGGGCCGTCGGGCAACCTCGTCCGGGTGCGCCACGCCCAGCTCGGGGTGGAGACCGGCTACTGCCACCTCTCCCGCTTCGCCGCGGGGCTCCGTCCGGGCCAGCGCGTCCGCGCCCGCCAGGTGCTCGGCTACGTCGGGACCACCGGCCGCAGCACCGGCCCGCACCTTCATTTCTCGGTGAAGCGCGACGGGGTCTTCATCGACCCGCTGAGCCTCCACGCCGGCCGCCACCCGGTTCCTGCCGCGGCGCGCGCCCGCTTCGAGCAGGAGGCGCAGCAGCGCGGCGGCGAGCTCGACCAGATCGCCGTCAACGGAGAGACCCTCGCCCCGCCCGACGCCATCGCTCCTCCGCCGTCGGGGATGCTCCCTCCCGGCGCGGCCGACTCTGGCGCTCCGTCGCCCCCCGAGGAGGAAGGCCCCGACGAGTCCATGGACGAGTCCGACGAGGCCGACTGATCCCCGCCGCTTGACCGCCGCGCTCCCACTGCGCTCCTCTCCGCGCCCTCCATGCGTCCTCCCGCCCTGCTGCTGCCGCTGCTCCTCCTCGCCTGCCGCCGCGACCCTCCGTCGCCCTCGTCGCAGCCCGTGACGCCGCCCACGGTCGTCGCCCCGGCGCCCGCCGCTCCCGCCGATGCGCGCCGGCTGCGCGACCTGCTGCGCCCGGAGTCCCGCCGCGAGCTCGACGCCTCCACGATCCCGCTGCTGCTGCCGCGCGACGAGGCACTGGTCGCCGTCGCGGTCGTCACCGCCGGGCCGGGCTGGGTCGCCGCGTCCATTCCCCTCTCCGACCTCACCATCGCCATCCACGGCAACGCCAACCGCCATCCGCCGCCGCCCGGCGAGGTGCTCCGCCACGCCTCCACGCTGCGCGGCGTCCCGGCCACCGTGTCCCGCAACGAGCTCATCCGGGTGGCCACCTGGGAGGAGCGCGGGGTCGCCTGGTCGCTCGACATCGAGTGCAGCAGCCGCCCCGACCTCGACGCCCGCTGCGTGCAGGAGGACTACCTCCGCGCCCTCGCCGACTCCCTCGTGGAGGTGCGCCCGTGAGGGCCGTCGCGCTCGCCGCCGCGGTCGCGCTCTGCGCCTCTCCCGCGCTGGCGCAGTTCACCTATCGCCCCGCCGGGGAGCTGGTCGCGGGCAGCGGCCGGGGCCGCCCCGACATGACCAGCTACGCGCCCGGGATGCGCTTCCCCACCGAGAGCGCGCCCGCCTACGCCAACTCGCAGGTGTGGGGCGTCGGGGGCAACTACGGCCCCAGCGGGTCGCAGTGCGACGCCCGCAATCGCTCCTATCCATGGCACGACAACTACTGCGAGAGCCGCTCGTGGGACATGCCCATGTGCCCCTCCGGGACGGGCCACCAGGGACAGGACATCCGCGCCGCCAACTGCCAGGACAACGTCCACTGGGTCGTCGCCGCGGCCACCGGCCGCATCACCAACGTGGGCTCCTACTCGGTCTATCTCATGGCCGATGACGGGACCCGCTACGACTATCTCCATATGCGCAGCGTGCAGGTCGCCGCCGGGGCCCGCGTGGTGCGCGGCGACCGTCTCGGCCGCGTCTCCAACAACTTCGGCGGGACCGCCACCACCATCCACCTGCATTTCAACATCAACCGGGCGGTGTCGGGCTTCGGTACGGTCTACGCGCCGACCTACGGGGCGCTCATCGAGGCCTACCAGCGCCTGCTGAGCGTGACCGATCCTCCGGACGGGGGCGCCCCCCGGGACGCCGGGACCCTCATCGATGTCCCGAGGGATGTCCCGAGGGACAACGGCCCCGACGTCGTGGCCGTGGTGGATGTCCCGAGAGATGTCCCGAGAGATGTCCCGAGAGATGTCCCCCTGGACACCGGCGCGGACGTGGTGGCCATGATGGACGTCCCGAGGGATGTCCCGAGAGATGTCCCGAGGGACACCGGGAGCGATGTGGTTGCTGCGCGCGATCTTGGCGCGGCGCCGGTGGATGTCGGCAATGATGTCGGGACAGATGTCGGCGGAGAGGACGCCTCCACCCCGGCGACGCCGCCCATGGAAGACGGTGGCTGCGGGTGTCGCACGCTCCCCTCGCGCGGTGGCGCGGCGGGGACGTGGCTGCTGGCGCTGGCGGCGCTTGGGCTGCGCCGCCGAAGGGGTTTGCGCTCGTAGGTGCTGCTGTTTCGGGGCGTGGGAAGGGGGCCCTACGCCTCGATCAGCCCGGTCCGGCCATGGCCTCGCCGATGACGGAGAAGAAGCGCATGCGGGCGCGCGGCGGCAGCATCCCGGCGTGGCGGAAGAGCACCCGGCCGTCGCGGTCGAGCACCATCACATAGCTGGTCGACGGTCGAAACCGATACGCCCCCGACATGGTGCTGGACCAGTCGATCAGGATCTCCATCCCCTGCTCCCTGGCGATGTCGATCACGGCGTCGCGGGCGAAGCCCGAGGCGGGCCAGAAGCTGTACGAGCTCAGGTTGGCCACCGGGACCACCGCCACGTCGCGGCTGAGGTCCTGAGAGCGGGCGCGCTCGGCCAGCTCTCGCTTCAGCTCGTTGTTCTGCTGGTTGGAGTCCCTGTCTTCATAGATCAGGATCACCACCCGCCCTCGGTAGTCGCGAAGCCGACGGGTCTGCCCGCTGGTGCCCTCCAGCGCGAAGTCCGGCGCCAGCGGCGGCGGCGCAGGCGGCGGAGCAGGCGGGGCGGGCGCCACCTGAGGCGCGCTCGGCGGGGGCACCGGGTCGGCCTGCGTCGCCAGAGGAGCCAGCGCCACGGCGAGAGTCCACCACAACCTTCTATTCAATGGTCGCTCCATCGTTCAGTGCAATAAGTGACTCTGGTCCCCTCCCACCGGAGGGAGGGACTAGGCGGGGCTGCGGCGGGAGAGCGCCCGCTCGATCGCCACGCGGTGATCGGAGGGAGAGCCCACGAGGCAGAGGCCCCCGCGAGCGCGGACGAGCAGCGCCACCGAGGCCGCCCCGCTGCCGCCCACGAACCAGGGTCGACCCCCGCAGGCCAGCGCGTAGGCGTCGAGCATGGCCTCCTCGGCCGCAGGGGATCGCCCCATGGTGATCGAGAGGCCGACGGCGTCGGGGTTGAGGTGCTCGATGGCATCGGAGATGGCCTGCGGCGGAGTGCGCCCACCCAGGATCGTCGATTGGATGCCCCAGCCCGCCATCTGGATCGCGACGCCATGCAATCCGATGGCGTGCTCCTCGTCCTCGACGCTCGCGAGCACCACGCGCCAGCGGGGATCGCTCGGCTGGACGAGGCGCACCAGCGATCCGAGGACGCTGAGGATGTTGCCCGAGGCGAGGTGCTCCTGGGCCACGGAGAGCTGGCCCTGGTGCCAGAGGTCGCCGATCTGCCGCAGCGCGGGCGCGAAGACCCGCTCGAAGACCTCCTGGGCGCTGCCGACGAAGAGCGCGCGGCTGACCTCCTGCTGGATGCGCTCGGGGTCGAAGTCGCGCACCGCCGCGAGCAGGGCGTCGAGCGCCATGGTGGTCGCGCTGGCGAGCTCGCCCGCCGGGGGAGGCGTCGAGGGGGCCTTGCCCTCGCGGTCGACTCGCACGAGCTGCGCGGCCTCGGCGATGGCCATGCCGCTGCTGCAGAGGTCGCGCAGGCGCTTGAGCTCCACCACGTCGACGTCGCTGTAGAGGCGGTACGACGAGGCGGTGCGGGCGGGGGTCGGGATGCCGTAGCGCCGCTCCCAGGCGCGCAGCGTCGCCGCGGGCACGCCGGTCAATTCCGCGACCACGTTGATTCGGTAGCGACCGAGCGCGTCTTTCATGCATCCATTCTCACGAGCGGCATCGCGCGAGCGACACTGCCGCTGCTTATGTTCCGCGGTCGATGATAAGAGAGGGCCCACGGGCAGATCAATGATGGACAATACTCCGCAGGGCAGTACGGCCGATCGACGACCGCACGCCGTGGTGATCGGCAGCGGGTTTGGTGGGCTCGCGGCCGCGGTGCGGCTCGGGGCTCGGGGGTATCGGGTGACGGTGCTGGAGAAGGCCGATGCGCCCGGAGGGCGTGCGTATGTGCACCGCCAGGACGGCTTCGTCTTCGACGCGGGGCCCACGGTGGTGACGGCGCCATTTTTGTTTGAAGAGCTGTGGGCGCTGTGCGGGCGAAAGATGTCCGATGACATCGACATGCGCCCGGTGACGCCCTTCTATCGGGTTCGCTTCGAGGATGGTACGCATTTCGACTACACCGGCGACGCGGCGGCGATGCGGGCCGAGGTGGCGAAGGTCTCCCCGGGGGACGTCGACGGCTACGAGCGCTTCGTGAAGATGAGCGAGGAGATCTTCCGCGTCGGCTTCGAGAAGCTGGCGCACGTGCCCTTCCTCGACCTGGGCTCGATGCTGAAGATCGTCCCGGAGATGGTGAAGCTGCAGAGCTATCGCACCGTGTACGGGCTCGTGTCGAAGTTCTTGAAGCACGAGAAGCTTCGACAGGTGATGAGCTTTCATCCGCTGCTGGTGGGCGGAAATCCATTCAGCACCACATCGATCTACACGCTCATCGCCTTCCTCGAACGAAAGTGGGGAGTCCACTTCCCTATTGGCGGCACCGGCGAGCTCGTCAAGGGCCTGGTGAACCTCATCGAGGGCTCCGTCGGGGGCACGGTGCGCTGCAACGCAGAGGTGAAGCGCATCACCCTCAAGGGCCGAAGGGCCACCGGGGTCGAGCTGGCCAACGGGGAGGTGATCCCCGCGGCGGTGGTGGTCTCCAACGCCGACTCGGCGTGGACCTACCGCTACCTCGTCGCCCCGGAGGCCCGTAAGACCTGGACCGACTCGCGCATCGAGCGCTCTCGCTACTCCATGTCCCTCTTCGTCTGGTACTTCGGCACCGACCGGAAGTACGAAGACGTGGCGCACCACACCATCCTCCTCGGTCCGCGCTATCGGGAGCTGCTCGACGACATCTTCGAGAAGAAGGTGCTCGCCGACGACTTCTCGCTCTACCTCCACCGCCCGACTGCTACCGACCCCTCGATGGCCCCGGAGGGCTGCGACGCCTTCTATGTGCTCTCTCCGGTGCCGCACCTCGACGCGGGCATCGACTGGGCGGTGCGCGGCGAAGCCTATCGCAAGTCCATCGAGGCCTACCTCTCCAAGACCGTGATGCCCGACCTCGCGAAGCACGTGGTGAGCTCGCGGGTGCTGACCCCGCAGCAGTTTCAGGACGACCTGCTCTCCTTCAAGGGAGCCGCCTTCGCGATGGAGCCCGTGCTCACCCAGAGCGCGTGGTTTCGCCCGCACAACCAGAGCGAGGACATCGAGAACCTCTACCTCGTCGGCGCCGGAACCCACCCCGGCGCGGGCATGCCCGGCGTGCTCTCCTCCGCGCGCGTGCTCGATCGCGTGGTCCCCGATGCTACGCCTGCCTGACCCCTACGACGAAGACGTCCGGCGGTGCCGGGAGATCCTCCGCGCCGGGTCGAAGAGCTTCCACGCCGCGTCGCTCTTCCTCCCGGCCCGGGTGCGGGGCCCGGCCTCGGTGCTCTACGCCTTCTGCCGGGTGGCCGACGACGCGGTCGACCTCGTATCCCCCAAGCACGCCCCGGAGGCCATCGCCCGGATGCGGGAGCGCCTCGGGAAGATCTACGCGGGAGAGCCCAACGACACGCCCGTCGACCGCGCGCTCTCGGTGGTGGTGAGGCGATATGAGCTGCCGAGGGCGATCCCCGAGGCGATGCTCGACGGCTTCGAGTGGGACGTCGAGGGGCGCCGCTATGCCGACATGGAGTCGCTCCAGGGCTACTGCGCCCGCGTCGCGGCCACCGTCGGGGTGATGATGACCCTGCTCATGGGGCGTCGAGAGCCCGGGGTGCTGGCGCGCGCCTGCGACCTGGGCGTGGCGATGCAGCTCACCAACATCTGCCGCGACGTCGGCGAAGACGCCCGCAACGGCCGGGTGTACCTCCCCGCCGACTGGCTGGCGGAGGCCGGGGTCGACGCCGAGGCCCTCCTGCGAGCCCCGGCCTTCAGCGCCCCGCTGGGCGCGGTGATCGAGCGAACCCTGAAGGAGGCCGACCGGCTCTATCAGCGATCGGCCGACGGGGTGGCGATGCTGCCACGCGATTGTCGGATGGCCATTCGCGCGGCGACGCTGCTCTATTCCAACATCGGTGAAGAGGTGCGCAGGCGGGGAGGGGACTCGGTGACCTCTCGCGCGGTGGTGCCCGGGGGGCGCAAGCTCGTGCTGCTGGCGAGGGCCTTCGGGGCGCGCTTCTCGGCCGATCGGGAGCCGAAGGGGGGCGACGCCCCGGCGCTGCCCGCGGTGCAGTTTCTATTGGATGCGGTGAGCGCGGGCGGTGTCGGATGAGCCCCGAGGAGGCCCGCGCCAGGGTCCGAGACGCCGCGGGGCCTGAGCTGCTGGAGAGGCTGGAGCACCTCGACGCCACGCGCTCCTGTCCCCCGGTCGACGACCGCCCCCCGGAGAGCGCGCCCGATGTCGATGCTGCCGTGGACTGCGACGTGGCCCTGGTGGGCGGTGGGCTCTCGCTGCTCTACGCCCCGGTGCTCGCCGCGATGGGGGCGAAGGTGCATGTCTTCGACCGCTCCCGCGCCGGGGGCACGCACCGCGAATGGAACGCCTCGGAGCGAGAGCTCGAGTCCCTGGTCTCCATGGGGCTGCTCAGCGCCGACGAGCTCGACGGGCTCATCATCGCCCGCTACCGGGAGGGCTTCTGCCGCTGGCACGAGGGCGGCACCTGGCCCGTCACCCGGGTGCTCGACCGCTCCGTCGACGCGGGCGCATTGCTCTCCCTGGTGCGCCGTCGTGCGGAGTCGCTGGGGGTGGTCTTCCATGATGGTCACTCGCTCATCGGACACGCCTCGGGAGAGCGCTCCATCGCCCTTCGATTCCGCGACGGCGCCGGGGCATCGAGCGAGGTGGTCGCGCGGCTGATGATCGACGCCCGCGGCGCCGCGAGCCCCTCGGCCACCGCCGACCTGATCTGCCCCACCGTGGGCGGAGTGCTCACCGGGCTCGCCCAGGGGGATGGTCCCGACGAGGTCGACCCTGGTGTTGGGGAGATATTGGTGACGACGGAGGGCGTGGAGGAGGGCCGTCAGCATATCTGGGAGGGCTTTCCAGGGAGGCCCGGAGAGACCACCGTCTATCTCTTCTATTACGACAAGCGCGCTGCGGTGGGAGACGGCTCCCTGGTGAAGCTCTATGCGCGCTTCTTCGAGACGCTCCCACGATACAAGCGAGGCGAGGCGAGGCTAGAGCGGCCCACCTTCGGGTACATCCCCGGCTGGTCGAGGCTCACTCCCGCGCCCCGCCCTCCGTCGTCGCGCATCGTGCTGGTGGGGGATGCTGCGGCGCGGCACTCGCCGCTCACCTACTGCGGCTTCGGGGCGACGCTGCGGTCGGTGAAGTCGGCGAGCGCCAGGGTGATGGCGGCGCTGTCCGAGGAGAGCGTGTCGCTCGACCCGGTGGTGCACGACACGCCCCTGCACCGGGGGACCGGAGCGCTCGCCCACATGATCGCCTCGCCTCCCAGGGAGCCAGGGAAGGCCGGGGCGCTCAACGGGCTGCTCGACGCGGCCTTCGGCTCGCTGCACTCGATGGGCGATGAGGCCTATGGGAGGCTGTTGAGGGATGAGATGTCCGGAGGGGAGTTCTTCAGGTTTCTTCATTCGACTTCGATGAGGAGGCCGGAGGTGTACCCGTGGGTGTTCAGGGTGCTGGGGGCCGCGGGGGTGGGGCGCTGGGGCGCTGGGGTGCTCCAGGCGCTCTGGTCGAAGGAGCCGTAAGGTGATCCCCGCTCGCAAGAACCGGCTCTTCCGGTGGTGGTTCTCGGGGCACGCCCGCTCCCGCATCCGAGCGAGCTTCTCCGCGGTGCGCGCCGAGGGGATGGACCACTTGCGCGCCGCGCTCTCTTCGGGCCCGGTGCTCATCGTCTCCAACCACACCTCGTGGTGGGACCCGATGGTGGTGCTCTACCTCACCGAGCGCGTGCTGCGCTGCGACGGGCACGCGATGATGGACGCGGGCAACCTCCGCAGGCTGCCCTTCTTCGCCATGGTGGGCGCCTTCGGGGTAGACCTCTCCGACCCCTCGGACGGGGCGAGCGCGATGCGCTACGCGGCGCGGCTGCTCAACGCCCCGGGGAGGATGGTGTGGGTCTTCCCCCAGGGGAGGGAGCGCCCGGTGACCGAGCGCCCGCTGGGCTTCCGGCCCGGGAGCGCGGAGGTGGCGAGGGTGGCGAAGTGCGTGACGGTCCCCATCGGACTTCGATATGAGCACCGGGGGAGCGAGCGCCCGGAGCTGCTGATGTCCATTGGACAACCGCTGCCATGGACGAAGGACGTGACGGCCGCCCGGGCGGCGCACGAGGCCGCGGTGACCGGGAGGCTCGACCGGCTCGACGAGGCGCTCCGCGATGGGAGCGTCGAGGGCTTCGAGGCGCTGGAGGGGATGGGCGTCGGGGCCGCGGCTCAAGGGGCCGAGCGGGCGCTGGCGGCGATCACCCGGCCGTGGGCGCTGGGGCCGTCGCGGTAGGGGCCGCGCTCTTCTTCCCGACCTCCCCCGAGCGCAGGAGGGCCATGCGCAGGAGCACCGGGCCCAGCACCAGGTTGATCGTGACCACCGAGAGCACCAGCGCGCGCGCCCCGACGCCCCAGGTCGGGAAGTGGCGGCCGAGGATCTCCGCGAGCCCGATGGAGACGCCCGCCTGGGGGATCAGCGCGAAGGGCGCCCAGCGCTGCACCACGGGCTCCGCGCGGGCGAGGCGGGCGCCCGCCACCGCGCCGGCCGAGAGCGCCACGCCGCGGACGACGGCGAAGGCCAGCGCGGCGACCCAGAGGGTGCGCACCACGGCGAGGTCGAGCCCCGCGCCAGCGAGCGCGAAGAACACCGCGAAGATGGGCAGCGAGGCGGGCTCCAGGGCGTGGGCGATCTCCTCGCCGGAGACGCGCAGCACGTTCTGCAGGAAGAGCCCCGCCGCCAGGTTGATGAGCAGCGGGTCGAGGTGCAGCCGCGAGCCGACCTCCGCCGCCACGACGCACACCGCCAGGATGAACAGCACCAGTCCCCGGCGGACGTGGCGCACCCAGAGCCGGATGGCCAGGGCCACCAGCGCGCCCACGGCGATGGAGCCGAAGATCTCGATGGCCAGCTTCGTCGCCGGGGAGATCGCCTCGTGCACTCCCCCGAAGACCTGCTGCGCCGCGCTGCTGCCGATGGCGAAGAGCACGATCACGGCGATGTCGGAGAGCACCACCACGCCGAGGCTGGTCTCGCTCACCGGCCCCTGGGCGCTGCTCTCCGAGAGGAGCGCCAGCACCACCGAGGGGGAGAGCGACGCGATCAGCACGCCCAGGTTGAAGGCCACCACCTGGCGCTGCGGGGGAGTGAGCTCGCGGAGGAAGGGGATCCACGGGCTCAGGGCGATCACCAGCGCGGCGACGGCGACGAGCGCGAGCACCAGGGAGAGCCCGGCGATGGAGGCCACCGAGCGCAGCCGGGGGCGAAGGTGCTTCAGGTCGAGCTCGCAGCCCGCGGAGAGCGCGATGAGCCCGACGGCGACGGAGCTCACCAGCTTGAGGCTGGAGATCATCGGCGCGGTGAGAAGCCCGGCGGCGCTCGGCCCGCAGGCGAGCCCGCAGGCCAGGTAGCCCGTGAGCCGCGGGAGGCGCGCGGCGGCCGCGATCTCGCCGCTCTGTATCGCCGCCAGCACCAGGAAGCCGAAGGCCAGGGCGGTGCCGGCGTCGCTCGATGCGACCGCGCCGGGGCCGAGGAAGCTGCGGGCCGAGGCCATCAGCGCGACGACGAGGATGAGCAGGATGAGCGAGCGGATCATCGTGGTGCCTTCGGCGCGCCGGGAGGGATCGAGGGGATCGTCGGTCGGTCGTCGTCGGGGTCGTCGTGGTCGATGGAGAGGGCGCCCACCGCGTCCTCGCCGGGCCTGGTCCCGTGGCCCGCGAGCGCCCGGGCCGAGACGCGGAAGACCAGCTCGGAGAGCAGCGCGCCGCCGATCACCACGGTCTCGAGGCTCCCTTTGAGCATCTCGGGGTACGAGCTGCGCGCGCTCACCACGACGGCGATGGAGACCGCGCTCGAGGGCAGCAGGGCCAGCCAGGTGGAGGCGTTGGGGCCGAGGCGCATCGCGCCGGGCTGGGCCCCATCGGAGGACTCGGCGAGCGCCACGCGGGCCGCGCGCACGCCCAGCAGCTTGCCCGCCGCGCGGGCCAGAACATAGATCGGGAGCATGATCCATCCGCGGCGGTCGTGCGGGGACCAGAGGGCGCCGACGACCACGAAGAAGGCCATGTAGATCGGGCGCTCCAGGTCGCGGAAGCGCGGCCGGGAGAGCCACGAGCCCGCGGCGGCGCTGCCGGGGACGTTGGCCGCCGTCATGCCGGCGACGAAGCACACCGCCAGCGGGGAGAAGCCCACGTAGCCGGCCATGCCCGCGGAGAAGGCGAGGGCGCCCAGGGTCATGGCGACGTCCTCGTTGGGGTTGCGGGCGTTGCGCACCACGACCCAGACCAGCAGCCCCAGCCCGACGCCCATCCCCACCTGCAGAAACACCCACCCCAGCGGAGGGAGCTGCCACGCGCTCCCGCCGATGGGACGGAAGGCCGCGGTGACCAGCGCCACGGCGAGGAGCGCCATCACGTCGTCGAGGGCGGCCACCCTCCGTAGCTTCCTTGCGGCGGACGGCTCGAGCAGCCCGAGCAGCCCCATCAGCCGCGCTCCGGTGGGGGCGCTCACCGCCGCGCAGGCGCCGATGATCACGGCGTTGCGGACGATGTTGGCGGCGACCAGGGCCTCGCCCGGGGGGTGCACCAGCGCGAGCACCGAGGCGGAGATCACCCCCACCACCAGGGCCGTGCTGCCGCTCTCGATGGCCATGGCGCGCACGGTCCCGGCGGGCCAGCGCTCCACCTGGCGGAGGTCGAAGTCGGTGCCGACGCGGAAGCCGATCCAGCCGAGGCCGAACTCCAGCAGGGGGCGGAGATCCAGGAGCACCGACGGGCTGAGGATGCCGATCTCGGGGCGGCGGGCCACGAGGCCGAGGGCCAGGAAGGGCAGCCCGCTGCCGGTCACCATCGCGAGGCCCGAGCGCCGCTCCCAGGCGCGCACCGAGGGGTGCCCGGCGAGGAGCGCCAGGGCCAGGATCGCCATCAGGCCGAGGGTGACGCGGGCGATGGTCCCCGCGTTGGGCGGCGGCGCCTCGGGCGGGGGAGGCGAGGCGATGGCGACGGAGGCTCCCGCGTCGACGACCACGGCGGCATCGACCACGGCGGGCGCATCGGGGACATCGGGCGCATCGGGGACATCGGGCGCATCGGGGACATCGGAGACATCGGGGAGATCGGAGACATCGGAGACATCGGAGACATCGGGGACATCGGGGACATCGGGCGCATCGGCCGCGTCGGTCATGGCCGCGGCGTCGACGAGCTGTGCCCGCGCGCTCTGCGGCGCGAGGCAACAGAGCAGCGCCACGAGCGCGATCGTCCACGCATGGGGGCGGGCGAGCGGCGGCGGGACAGGGGCCATCAGCGATCTCCTCGGAGCGCCGGAGCGGGAACGTCAGCCCGATCCGGTCGATGCGGCGGTGACGGCCCGTGAGAGGACCCGCTGTCGTCGTCGCACGACTCCGTCGGCCACGTCGAGCGGCCTGTGCTCCTCAGGGCCTGAGCGTTGGTCTCCTCTTCGCGGAAGCGCCGCCCACTCCGCGGTTGCGGACGGCGCTTCCATGGAGATGAGACCAACGCTCAGGCCTCAGGGCCCATCCGTCTGGAGGCTTCTTACCGTCGCGGCCGAGAGTGCACCGTCATGCGCATGCCGTGCTTGGGCATCAGCGTCACGCGCGGGTTCAGCTCGACCCGGTGACCCGGAACCAGCGACAGGCGGTGCCGCCGCGCCATCACGGCCAGCAGCAGCTTCGCCTCCATCATCGCGAAGCCGCGCCCGATGCACGCGCGCGGACCCGCCCCGAAGGGCAGCCACGCGAGCCGAGGGAGGGCCGCCTCCGCCTCCGGAGCGAAGCGCTCCGGCCGAAACGCCGCGTGGTCGGGGAACCACCGGGGATCGCGGTGGGTCATGTAGATCCAGAGCACGACCTCGCTGCCGCGGGGCACCGGGTGGCCTCCGATCTCGGTGTCCTCGGCGGCCTGCCGCGCGACCATGTAGACCGGCGGATAGAGCCGCATCGACTCCTTGATGACCTGCTCGGTGTAGGGCATCGCGTCGAGGTCGGCGAGCGTGGGCATCCGGTCGCCCAGCGCCGCGTCGAGCTCGGCGTGCAGGGCCGCCTCGGCGCTCGGGTTCTGCGACAGCAGGTACAGCGTCCACGTCAGCGCGTGCGACGTCGTCTCGTGCCCCGCCAGGAAGAGCGTCACAAGCTGGTCGCGCACCTCCTGCAACGACATGCGCCCGCCGTCGCCCTCGGCGTCCGTCGCGTCGACGAGCATCTGCAGCAGGTCGTCGCCCGCCGCTCCGCCCTGCCGCTTCGCGACCATCGCGTGGATGATCCCGTCGAGCGTCGCGACCGAGCGATCGAGCCGTCGGCGCGAGGGCGACGGCACCCACGAGGGCAGCAGGTCGGGCCTCGAGGCGATCTCCTGGAAGTCCTTCATTGCGGCGGCCACCTCGCCCACGTCGCCGCTCGCGTCGTGGCCGAAGAGCGTGCGCGCCACCACGCGCAGGGTCAGCTCCATCATGTCGGCGGAGACGTCGCGCGCCTCGCCCTCGCGCCACCCGCCCACCGTGCGCGCCGCCTCGGCGACCATCGCGCCGGCGTAGCCCTCCATGCGCGCCCGGCTGAAGGCCGGCTGCACCATGCGCCGCTGCCGCTGCCAGGTCGCGCCGTCGGAGGTGAGCAGACCCTCGCCGAGCACCCGCGAGAGCTGGCGAAACGCGCTGTGCGTCTTGGTGTACTTCGCCGCGTGGGTGACCAGCACGTCGCGAAGGTGGTCGGGGTGGCGCAGCACGAAGAGCGCCCCGTCGCGGGTCTGCACCCGGTAGAGGTCGCCGAAGCGAGCGAAGCGCCCGGCCACCACGCCCAGCGGGTCGAAGAGGAAGCCCGCCTGCTGGTAGAGGGCGGTCCAGCGGCCCCCGGGGGTCGGTCCGGTGAGCGGGGCGAGCGGTGCGGTGGGCTCCATGGCCCGTCGCATAGCATCACTGGTCCGGAGGCGCCGTACCCGCTCACCCCCGCGTGGCGAGGCTCTTCGCGGTCTCCGCCCAGGTCGGGTGCTCGAAGGTGAACCCCGCCTCCAGCAGCCGCCCCGGGACCACCCGCCGGCTCTTCATCACCAGCTCAGGGTCGGTGCCCATCGCCCACGATCCGATCGACGCCATCCACCCCGTCGCGGGCAGTGCCACTCGCACGCCCCAGGCCGCCCGCAGCGCCCTCATGAACTCCCCGTGCGGCAGCGGCTCCGGGGCCGCCACGTTCACCGCCCCGGAGAGCTCGTCGTGCGCCACCAGGAAGTCGCACGCCCTCACGAAGTCGTCCCCGTGGATCCACGACACGTACTGCCTCCCTCCGCCGATGGGACCGCCGAGGCCCGCGCGCGTGATGCGCGACAGCACCGCGAAGATGTTCTCCGTCGACGACAGCGCCCCCGGCTCGGACATCACCATCGCCGTGCGCAGCGCCACCTTGCGCGTCGCGGGCGTCGGGGCCTCGTCGAGCGCCCGCTCCCACGCCGCGGCGATGTCCGTCGAGCGCTTCCAGTAGGCCGGAACGCCCGCCTCGTGGCCGCCCATCACCCCCGTCGCCTCGTCGTTGGCGGCGTCGAAGCGGTGCGCGTAGATCGTCGCCGTCGACATCTGGAGCCACACCTTCGGCGGCGATTTCGCCCTCGCGATGGCCTCGCCCACGACGCGCGTCGAGTCGACCCGGGAGCTCATCATCTGCGCGAGGTTCTCCTCGGTGTAGCGGCAGCTCACCGAGCGCCCCGCGAGGTTGAGCACCACGTCGGCGCCGTCGAGCTCGCGCGCCCACGCGTCGTCGAGGGTCTTGCCGTCCCAGCGCACCACGCGGGCCTCGCTCGCCCCGCCGCGCGACAGCACCACCACCTCGTGCCCCGCCGCGCGCCAACGCTTCGCACACAGCGCCCCCACCTGCCCCGTCCCCCCAGGGATCACGTACTTCATCGCCCGCACGCCTATCACGCCCGCCCCGTCAGCGGCGGGCCCCCCCCAAGGGTCACCCCTTCGTCGCACCCACCGGCGGCGCGCCCGGGATCGCCATCGTCTGGGTGTTCTGCGCGGAGGCGATGCGCCACCCGGCGGCCTCGCGCACGAGCACGAAGGTGAACTCGCCGGTGCCGGGCGGGAGCGTCGGCCCCGTGGCGTTCACCGCGGCGTCGCGCTTCCACGAGGCGTTGACCAGCGCCACGTCGTCGCGGAGGAAGCGCACGTCCACGCGGGTGAGGTCGAGGGTGATCTGCAGCGGCCCGGCGAACATCTTCGCGTGGTTGCCCGCGATGGCGTCGCGCCCGCTCCAGCGCATCGCCGCGATGTTCACGAACTCTCCGTCGTCCGTGAACAGCGCCCCGAGGCGCGCGGCGTCCTTCCCCACGATCGCATCGCGAACCCCGCCCACCACATCGCGCACCGACTTCTCTGCGTCGTTCATCGTCCGTCTCCTTCTCAGGCTGCTCTACCGAACTCCCGACGCCGAACCTACGCCTCGCCGCCCTCGGGGGATCATCGGTATTGCTGCAACCCCGATATGCAAGAATGCACGGATGCAGTGGGACGATCTCCGCTACCTCCTCGCCGTCGAGCGCGCTGGTTCGCTCGCCTCCGCGGCCCGCGCGCTGCGGGTCGATCAGAGCACCGTCGGGCGTCGCCTCGCCGCGCTCCAGCGCTCCTTCGGCGCCCGCCTGCTCGAACGCACCGCTGACGGCTACCGCCTGACGGCCCTCGGGCGTCGCGCGTGCGCGGTCGGCGGCGACGTGGAGCGCGCGCTCAGCTCCCTCGAGCGAGAGGGCCGCGAGGCGTCGGCGCAGATCGACGGCGTCGTGCGCATCGCCACCGCGGAGGGCTTCATCCCGGTCTTGATGCGGGCCCTGCGTGAGCTGCGCGCGTTGCAGCCCCGGCTGCGCTTCGAGCTGCGGGTGAGCAGCGGCGTGCTCAACCTGGTCAACCGCGAGGCCGACATCGCCCTCCGCATGACCCGCGACAGCCAGGGGAGCCTGGTCTCGACCCGCCTCGTGGCCATGCCGTGGGGCCTCTTCGCGTCGCAGGAGTACATCTCGCGCCGGGGCGTTCCGCGCGGGCTCAACGGCCACGACGTCATCGGCTATGTCGAGCCGCTCACCCGCACCGTCGGCGGGCAGTGGCTCGCGCAGCACGCCGCGAAGGCCACGCCCACCGTCCTGGCGGACCACGTCGGCACGGCGATCTCCGCGGCGGCCGAGGGCTTCGGCGTGGCGGCGGCGCCCTGCTTCATCGCCGCGAGAGAGCCGCGGGTGCGCTCGGTGCGGGCGAAGCCGATCGGCGAGTCGGAGTGCTTCCTCGTCACGCACCAGGAGCACCTCGACGTCCCCCGGATGCGCGTCACCATCGACCACATCACGCGGTGGATGCGGTCCGACCCGTCGCTCTTCACCGACGCCGCCACGTCCGCGTGAAGCCGCGGCAGCGCGGTGAGGGGGCCGCGCGTCACCCGACGCATCACCACGTTCACCTGCCGACCCGCGCCGCGAGGTGCCGGGAATCGGCACGATCCAGGGCTTCTGCGCCAGGAGCCACGCCAGCGCGATCTGCGCCGGGGCGACGAGGTGCTCACGAACGAACAGGGCCACGCACGGCGCGCCACTGCGATCTACGGCGAGCCGGAGGAGCTGGGCCACGTCATGGGACCGCCGAACGCCCCCGTATCCTTCATCAAGAGGACGAACACCATGATGGTCAGTCCGATGCCCAGCATGGTGCCGAGCACCGCGGCAACCGAGCGCCCCGCGGAGATGGTGGGCACCTCGATGGCCTCCAGGTCGGCCAGCGCGACCCGACCGGACGACCGGACCCCCTCGCACGACGGGCCCAAGCAGTTGCCGGACCGACCATGGATCTCGCGCCCCACGAGCCTCGGTCGCGACACCTCGACGCGGGTCGTGTCGCGCAGGGTCAGCTGCGCCCAGGGCTCGGGCCGATCGTGTCGCGCCAGCACGCCGGGCCCGACGCGCACCATGGCGTAGCAGCCCGCCTGAGACACCGCGAGGGCGACGAGGACGAGCGCCCGCACGCGAGACGGCGGCTTGGGGCGGAGGGCCCCGGTGGGGTGATCGCTCATGCTCACCCGGCGGGCGCAACGAGCGTGCCCGGACGTTGGCGGCCCCGGGATGCCGTTCATCCCGCGGGTCACGAACGCGGCTGTTGCACCTGAGACGAACGTAGTGCGCGCCGAGCCCTTCGACGCGGTGGAGCTCAGCTCCTAAGGGTTCGTCGCGAGGTAGCCCCGCAGCGACGCGACGAACTCCTCCGGCCGCTCCCTCTGGGGCAGGTGCCCCGCGTCGGGGATCAGCATCAGCATGGCCCCGGGGATCGCCCGCTGTAGCTTCACCGCATCCTCCGGCGTCGTCCGCTGCAGCCGGTCGGCGGCGCCCCAGAGGAGCAGCGTGCGGGCGCGCGGAGGAGCCGTCGTCGAGCCGCCCAGGATCATCGCGTCGACGGTGCGCTCGAGCTGCGGCTGCCGAGCGGACGAGAGCATGTGGCGCAGCGACATGGGGGCCCGCGACGGGTCGCGGAAGGCCTTCGCCAGCGCCCCGGGCGTGAAGCCGATGCGCCTGACCTGACGGCGGAGCACGGCGCGCGCGGGATCGAGGGCGCCGAGCAGGCGCAGCGGCAGAGGCGTGTGAGGCATGGGGATGCCGTTGACCACGACGAGGGCCTCGCAGCGCTCCGGGTGGCGGCACGCGAGGGACCACGCGACCGAGGCCCCGAAGGAGTTGCCCACGCACACGGCCCGAGAGAGGCCGAGCGCGTCGAGCAGCGCGACGAGCCAGTCGGCGTAGTCGTCGACGCTGTGAGGCCCTCCAGGGACGCCGTCTTCGAAGCCGGGGAGGTCAGGAGCGACGACCTCGAAGCTCTCCGCCAGCGGCTCGAAGACCGTCTCCCAGTGGCACCGCGCCCCTCCCCAGCCGCCATGGATCAACAGCACCGCAGGCCCGGCTCCTCCATGGAAGATTCGAGCGCCCCGCCCGAGGACCTCCAGGCCCTCCTCCCTCACACGCAGCTCCGCAGTGCTCATCGGGGCGATATCGACACCGCTCACCGATGCGTCAAGCACCGCTCGGGGTCATCCGCGCCCGATCGTGCGTTAGCATCGGCGCCACTCCCGATGCGCCCCTCTGCGGTGGTCTTTCTGTGCGGTCTGCTCTCGCTCGGCTGCGACTCCGCGGACGTGGCCCCGGCGCCCCCTTCGTCGGACACCCGAGGCCCCGGCGCGACCATCGACCCCGCCCTGCGCTACGCGGCGATGTGCGCGTCCTGCCACGGCGAGGCCGGGGAAGGGGGACTCGGCTCACGGCTCGTCGACTCGCCCCGCTCCGTCGAGCAGCTCACGCAGATCATCGACGAGCGCATGCCCCAGGGAAACCCCGGCGCCTGCCGCGGAACCTGCGCCTCGTCGATCGCGCAGTACATCAAGTCCCGCTTCACCTCGCAGGCCCTCTCCTGCGCCACCGTCGCGCCGTCCGTGCGTCGGCTGCGCCTCCTCACCCGTCGCGAGTACCGCGCCACCGTGCGCGACCTGCTCGACCTCCCGGCGCCCTCGACGCCTCCCTCCACGCCTCCCGGCACCGACCCCTCGTGCGGGCGCTACCGCTTCGTGTACTCGCCTCCGAGCGCCGCGCGCAGCGTGCACGTCGCCGGGAGCTTCAACGGCTGGTCCCCCACCGCGTGGCCCATGACCTGGGTCGAGGGCGCCCGGGAGTGGCAGGCCGAGCGCGACCTCCCCGACGGAACCTACCAGTACAAGTTCGTCGTCGACGGCTCGCAGTGGGTGAGCGACCCGCGCGCCACGGCCTCGATGCCCGACGGCTTCGGCGGTCAGAACTCCGTGCTCACGCTCCGCTGCGCCGACGCCGGAGCGCCCGCGCCCTCGCCCCCCGGCGGGGTCGACCCGGTGGAGGAGGCCACGCGCTCGCTGCCCGTCGAGTCGCGCCCCCAGGGCTTCGCCTTCGACGACAACGCCGACTCCGCGCTCGTCACCTCGGTGCACGTCAACGAGTACCTCCGCGCGGGCCGCTCGCTCACCGCCGCCGTCTCCTCGCGCCTCCGCGCCGTCGTCGGCTGCGAGGCCTCCGCCGATCGCGCGGCCTGCGCCAACACCCTCGTGCGGGGCTTCGGCACCCGGGTCTTCCGCAGAGCCCTCAGCGCCGCGGAGATGCAGCGCTACGGGGCCCTCGTGACCGGGGCGCGCGACGTCGACCAGGGGGTGGCGAGGGCGGTGCGGGCGATGCTGCTCTCGCCGTCCTTCCTCTACCGCTCGGAGATGGGCGAAGCGCAGCCCGACGGAACCTTCCGGCTCACCCCCTACGAGGTCGCGGCCGCGCTCTCGTACACCTACTGGGGCAGCACCCCCGACGCGGCCCTCCTCACCGCCGCCGCTGACGGTTCGCTCTCCACCCCCGCCGGCACCGAGCGCGAGGCCCGTCGCCTCCTCGCCGACCCGCGCGCCCGAGCGCAGCTCGCCACCTTCGCGCTCCAGTGGCTCGGCGTGGAGACCGTCGCCACCACCCCCCGGAGCGCCGCGATGTTCCCGGCCTTCACCGACGCGGTGCGCGCCTCGATGCTCGAAGAGGCCCGCCGCCTCGTGACCTCCGTCGCCTTCGACGGAACCCACCGCTTCGACGAGCTCTTCACCACCCGCTCGACCTGGGTCGACGCCACCCTCGCCAGCTACTACGGCCTCGACGGCGTGAGCGGCAGCGCCTTCCAGCGGGTCGAGCTCCCGGAGGCGCGCCAGGGCGGCGTGCTCAGCCTCGGCGCGGTGCTCACCCGCTACGCCCACAGCGACCAGGGATCGCCCATCCTCCGCGGCCTCTTCGTCCGCTCGGCCCTGCTCTGCGAGGAGTTTCCTCCGCCTCCTCCCAACGCCGGAGGGGTGCCCGACGTCGACCCCACGGCCACCACCCGCGAGCGCTTCCGCCAGCACACGGCCAACCCCGCCTGCGTGACCTGCCACCGCTACATCGACGGCGTGGGCTTCGGCTTCGAGCGCTTCGACGCCGTCGGCCGGCTGCGCTCCACCGAGAACGGCCACCCCATCGACGCCACCGGGACCGTCTTCGACATCGAGCGCTTCGGCTCCGACACGCGCTTCGACTACGCCACCCTCCCTCAGCTCGCCGGGGCCATCGCGCAGAGCGAGGCCGCCCGCTCCTGCTTCGCCCGGCAGTACTACCGCTTCGCCCGCGGCTTCCGCGAGACCGCCGACCAGCGCTGCGCCGTGCTCGACGTGACCCGCCGCTTCCGAGAGAGCGGCTACGACCTGCGAGAGCTGATGGTGGCCGTGACCCTCAGCCCCGACTTCGCGACCCGGAGGTCCCCGTGAGCCTCAGCTCCAGACGACGCTTTCTCCAGGGCGCCCTCGGGGCCGCCTCGGCGCTGCCGCTCGCGATGGCCACCCGTCGCCTCGCGAGCGCCAACCCCCGCGGCCTCGCTCGCAGGGTGATCTTCTTCTACTACCCCGACGGCATCGCAGGGCGCTCGCAGAACGGCGAGCCCAGCCTGTGGAGCGCCTCCGGCCGCGCCCCCTCCATCGCCCTCGGAGAGCTGCTCTCCCCGCTCTCCGCCATCGCGGGCGACTGCGTCTTCCTCAGCGGGCTCTCCATGGGGAGCACCGACGAGGGGAGCCACCCGGGCGGCGCGAAGAAGCTCCTCACCGCGGTGGACGGCGGCAACGGGGAGTCGGTCGACCAGTACCTCGCCCGCACCGTCGGCCGCTCGTCGCCCTTCCGTCACATCTACCTCGGCGCCATGGCGACGCAGAACAACGCCTCGGGGGACAAGTTCATCTCGTACCCGAGCGCGGGCGTGACCGTGGCCCCGGAGGACGACCCCGTCAGCGCCTTCCGCCGCATCTTCTCGGGAGCCACCTCGGGCACGCCGACGACGAGCGTCGACGCGGGCGTGGCCCCCACCGACGCCGGCCCCGCAGCCCCGGTGGCGGGCGTGGACGATGGCGCCGACGGCCTCTCCCTCGACACCTCCCTCGCCGACCTGATGGACCTCCGCGCCTCCCTCGGCGCCGCCGAGCGCACCCGCCTCGACGTGCACCTCGACGCGCTCCACGAGGTGCAGGACCGCCTCCGTGGAATGCCCCCCTCGATGCCCCCCACCATGGCCGACGCGGGCGGACCCGTCACCGTCTCCGACGCCGGGCTGCGGCCTCCGCCGTCGCTGCGCTGCGACGCGCCCTCGATGGCCTTCGACGCCCCGACGGGCGCGGGTCTCTTCGCTCCGGAGAACTTCCCCGCGGTGCTGCGGGCGCAGATCGACACCATGGTGCTGGCCATGGCCTGCGGGATGAGCCGGGTGGGGGTGATCCAGGCCTCGCAGCACACCAGCGAGCTCATCATGAGCCGCTTCCGTGGGACAGATATGTACGACCCGGGCTTCGACATGCGCAGCCACCAGGCCTCGCACTACGGCGCCCGGCAGGACCGCTCCAACCGCCTCTTCAGCGACTATGTGAAGCAGGTGCGCTGGTGGGTGTCACAGTTCGGCTACCTGGTCGAGCAGCTCAAGTCTCGCCCCGAGGGGGACGGCACCATGCTCGACCACTCCCTGGTGCTGCTCTGCTCGGAGGTCTCCGACGGCAACACCCACAGCCACCAGGACATGCCCTTCGTGCTCGCGGGGCGCGGCGGCGGATGCGTGAGCACCGGGCGCGCGATGAGCTTCGACGGCCGCCGCCACGGCGACCTGCTGGCCACCATCGCCCAGGCCATGGGCGCCAACGTCGACACATGGGGAGACGCGGGCTCCGGGGTGCTGCCAGGGCTGCTGGGATGAAGCGAACGGAAGGGCAGGACGGCGCGAAGGTTATGCGCCGGCGCGCAGCGCGTGCGTGGGATCAGCGCAGCCGGTCGGCGGCGCGGAAGTACTTCTTCGCGTAGGCGACGATCTGCCCGTCGGAGGGGTGATCGACGGTCTCGACGCCCACGATGTTGGGGACGAGCGACGCGTGGTGGGCGTGGATGTGCTTGATGAGCCCGAGCTTCGCGTCGGAGGGCCCGGTGATCAGCAGCTCGTGGTCGGCTTCGAGCTTCTCGGCGACGTCGTGGAAGAAGGCCGAGGAGTCCTCCTTGCGGCCGCTCACGGCGGCGCGGCTGCGGACGTGGCGGTGCGGCGCCTCGATGTCGACCTCGTGGACGCTCTCGGCGTCGAAGTCGAAGATGCGGGCCTGGGAGTGGTCGATCCAGATCACGGTGTGAAGTGCCATGACCGGCCAAGGGTGCAGATGTCGTACCGCTGGCGCGATCGGGGGGAGGCCGGAGGGTATCGGGGAGGGAGCGGGGCGGCGTCGGGGCTCTACACCCCTCGCGCCGCCGCCGCCGGTGGGATCACGGGGCGTGGTAGGGCGAGGTGGCGCCGTAGCACTGCGAGTCGTCGCCGAAGGAGCCGCTCACCGGGGTGAAGTTGCTCGCCCCGGTGCGGCCGCCGTAGCCGTCGTGCGAGGCGTAGCGGCCGATGGACCAGTCGAAGTACAGGCCGTCGAGCGAGCCGTTGCCGTTGGCGGTGTAGCGGCCCACGCGCGCTCCGGCGGTGTTGTAGACGTCGTAGAGCAGGTTGCTCGACGAGGCCCCGTCCGCGGAGAAGTAGTAGAACATCCCGTCCCACGCGAAGGTGCCGCCGAAGCAGTAGCTGCCGCACGCGAAGGGCGCGGGGCCCGTCGGGGTGACGGTGCGGACGAAGGTGAGCGCCGCGCTGCCCGCCGCGGTGGCGTAGTGCCGGATGGAGGTCCCGTCGAAGCACAGGAACTCCGTCGCCGACGACGAGAGCAGGTTGCACTGCCCGGTGAAGCCGTCGCTGAAGACCACCGGGGAGAAGGTCCCGAGGGCCCCGGTCACCGGGTTGATGGTCCCGATGTAGAGCCGGTTGTAGGCCGACGGGTACTGGGCCTGGTCGGTGTGCACCACGCTGTTGGTCCCGGGGATGATCACCATCCGACCGAAGGCCGCGCTCGTGGCGTTGTTGGGCGAGGTCGGGTAGCCGCTCGTCCCCGCCGTGTACGACCAGTACCCGTTGGACGAGTAGTGGCCCGCGATGATCAGGTTCGAGGCCCGGTGCCAGATGCCGTTCACCAGGTTGTTGGGGTACCCGTAGCAGGCCGCCGGGGTGTTGAAGACCGTCGCCGGATCAGGCGTCCCGCTCAGGCACACCGAGCCCGCCGGGCAGGTCGTCACGCAGGCCCCCGCGACGCACGAGCGCCCCGCGGCGCAGGCCACCCCGCACGCCCCGCAGTGGGTGCTGCTGGTCCGGAGCGAGGCCTCGCAGCCGTTGCCCGCCGCGAGGTCGCAGTCGGCGAAGCCCGCGCCGCAGACGAAGTTGCAGTCGCCCGCCACGCACACCGTCGCGGCGTTCGCCCGCGCCGGACACACCACGCCGCAGCCGCCGCAGTTGCTCGGGTCGTTGGCCGTCACCACGCAGGAGCCCGCGCACGACGCGAGCCCCGCGGGGCACGACACCACGCACGCGCTCCCGGTGCAGATCTGCCCCGCCGCGCAGGCCGTCCCGCACGCCCCGCAGTTGCCCCGGTCGGTGGTGAGGTCACGGCACGAGCCCGAGCAGTTGCTCTGCCCCGCGGGGCACGACACCACGCACGCGCTGCCCGAGCACACCTGGCCCGCGGCGCACGCCGTACCGCACGCGCCGCAGTTGGCGCGGTCGTTGGTCAGGTCACGGCACGAGCCCGAGCAGTTGCTCTGCCCCGCCGGGCACGACACCACGCAGCTCCCGGTGGTGCAGGCCTCGCCCGCCGCGCACGAGCGGCCGCAGGCGCCGCAGTTGGCGCGGTCTCCCTGGAGGTCGCGGCACGAGCCCGAGCAGTCCGTGAGCCCCGCGCCGCAGGACACCACGCAGGCGCTCCCTGAGCACACCTGGCCGGCGGCGCAGGCGGTGCCGCACGCCCCGCAGTTGCTGCGGTCGTTGGTGAGGTCGCGGCACGCGCCCGAGCAGTTGACCTGCCCCGCGGGGCACGACACCACGCAGGCGCTGCCGGAGCACACCTGGCCGGCGGCGCACGCCCGGCCGCACATCCCGCAGTGGGCGCGGTCGCTGGTGAGGTCGCGGCACGATCCCGCGCAGTCGGTGAGGCCGGTGCCGCACGAGGTCACGCAGGCGCTGCCGGAGCACACCTGCCCCGGGGCGCAGGACATCCCGCAGGCGCCGCAGTGGGCGCGGTCGTTGGTGAGGTCGCGGCACGCGCCGCCGCAGGTGGTCTGCCCCGACGGGCAGGAGACCACGCAGGCGCCCGAGGAGCACACCTGGCCCGCGGCGCAGGTGGTGCCGCAGCCGCCGCAGTTGGTGCGGTCGTTCTGGAGGTCACGGCAGGTGCCCGCGCAGTCGGTGAGCCCGGCGCTGCACGAGACCACGCACGCGCCCGCGGCGCAGATCTGCCCCGGGCCGCAGGAGTTGCCGCAGGCGTTGCAGTTGGCGCGGTCGCTCTGGAGGTCGCGGCACGATCCGCCGCAGTTGGTCTGCCCCGCCGGGCAGGACACCACGCAGGCCGTGGCCGAGCACACCTGGCCGGCGGCGCAGGCCGTCCCGCACGCGCCGCAGTGGGCGCGGTCGCTCGCGAGGTCGCGGCACGACCCGCCGCAGTTGGCGAGCCCGGCGGCGCACGACACCACGCACGCTCCCGCGGAGCACACCTGGCCGGCGGCGCAGGCGGTGGTGCACGCGCCGCAGTGGGCGCGGTCGCTCTGCAGGTCGACGCACGAGCCGCCGCAGGAGACCTGGCCCGAGGGGCACGAGGTCTCGCAGGCGCCCGCCGCGCAGACCTCGCCGGGCATGCAGCCACGGCCGCACATCCCGCAGTGGGCGCGGTCGCTCTGGAGGTCACGGCACGAGCCCGAGCAGTCGGACTGGCCCGCGGGGCAGGAGGTGACGCAGGCGCCCGCGGAGCAGACCTGGCCGCCCGGGCACACGGTGCCGCAGGCGCCGCAGTTGTTGCGGTCGACCTGGAGGTTGGCGCAGTAGCCCATTCCCCCCGCGGTCGGGGCCATGCAGGCCGTGAAGCCCATGGTGCAGGAGGTCACGCAGCGCCCTGACTCGCAGGTCTCGCCCGACGCGCAGGCGGTCCCGCAGGCGCCGCAGTGGCGAGGATCACGCTGCAGGTCGGCGCAGGCGCGAGAGCCGTCGGAGGCCATGCAGGTGCTGAGGCCCTGGGCGCAGTTGGCGGCGCAGCTCCCCGCGGAGCACACCTCGCCAGGGCCGCATCGCCGGCCGCAGGCGCCGCAGTGGTCGCGGTCGGTGGCGGTGAGCACGCAGATCTCCGCGCCGACGGTTCCGCCGTCGCTGGCGCCCGCCGAGCAGGCGACCTGGCCCGTCGGGCACGAGAGCCGGCAGGTGCCGTTGTCGCACTGCCGCCCGCCGGTACAGGCGTTTCCGCACGCTCCGCAGTTGGCGTTGTCGGCGTTCACGGCGACGCAGCGGTCGCCGCAGAGCATCTGCGACCCGGTGCAGCTCGGGCGCGTGTCCGTCGGGGCGTCGAAGCCCGCCTCCGAGAGCGAGGCGTCCTGGGCTCCGCCGACGACCGGGCTGCCGTCGCACGCCGCTACGAAGAGCGTCGCGGCGATCGCCAGCCACGACAAGCAAGACCGACCTGTTGGAACCCTGATCATCTGGAACCTCCCAACGGTGAACCGGCTATCACCGGGCGGTGAAGACCACCGCCGCGGGAGCGCGAGTCTAGTTCAGGTCGGGGAGGCGCCGTCCGGAGAGAATCGCTCTAACCGTCGGCCTGCACCTTCACGTCGACGTCGATGCCCCCTCGCACGCTCTGGGTGACGATGCAGAAGTCCTCGAAGGTCGCGAGGCAGCTCGTCAGCGCGGGGTGGTCGGCGGGGAGCGTCGTGTGCAGCGTGACGTTCACCTTGCCGATGCGCAGCCGGCGCTGCGGGTTGCGGACGATCTCGACGTCGACGTCGGCGCTCACCCCGGAGGTCGCGACCTTCGCCTTCTGGAGGCAGAAGACGAGGCTCGCGGCGAGGCAGTTGCCGATGGCGGCGGCGAGGATGCGGGCGGCGTTGGGAGCGGCGTCGCGACCGAGCGGCGGGGGCTCGTCGAGCTTCAGCGTCTCGAACTGCTCCTTGTCGAACTTCACCTTGAACTCGAAGCCGTCGACCTGCTCGACGCGCACCGAGAAGCTATTGACGACGTCGCTCGGTCGCGGGGCGGGCGCTGCGTCCGCCGGGGCGCTCTTGGGGTCCATCGTCGGCTCAGCGCTCTACCGGGAGGCCCGCCGCGTTCCACGCGAGCATGCCGCCGGACATGTTGATGATGTGCTTGAAGCCCATCGCCGCGAGGGCCGCCGCCGCCCGGCCCGAGCGCCCGCCCGAGCGGCACACGACCACGATCTCCTGGTTACGGTCCCAGGCCTTCGCGACGTGCTCGACGGTGGCGAGCGGGACCAGCTCGGTGCCCGCGATGTGGCCGAGCTCTGCGTTGTACTCCGAGGGCTCCCTCACATCGATCAGGCGCGTGGTGCCGCGCGAGGCGGCGAGGCGCTGCACGTCGATCTCGCGGAAGCCATTGGGGTTCGGGGTCGAGGCCTGTTCGAGAGTGGTCATGGGGTGATCTGTATCCTCTCAGACGGGCGTGCCGTCGTCCCGGGTGGTCTTCTTCATGTCGAGGGGGATGGTCAGGTAGCGCTTGCCGTTGGCGTGGGCCTTGGGCAGCCGGCCCGCGTCGATGTTCACCTGGACGCTCTGGAAGAGCAGCCGCGGGGCCGAGAGCGTGGCGTCGCGCGAGGTGCGCTGCTTCACGAAGTCCGCCCGGGAGGTGCTCGCCCGGAGCTGGATGTTCGACTCCTTGGAGGCGCCGATGGTGGTCTCGAAGCGCAGCGCGCGGCCGTTGGGCTGGTAGTCGTGGCCGACGAAGACCCTCGTCGCGTCGGGCAGCGCGTACAGCCGCTCGTGCACCGAGGTGTAGAGCGCGTCGGCGCTGCCGCTCGGGAAGTCGCAGCGGCCGGTGCCGTAGTCCTCGATGAAGAGGGCGTCGCCGGTGAAGACCGCGTCGCCGACCTGAAACGAGAGGCACGCGGGCGTGTGGCCCGGCGTGGCGAGCACGTCGATCTCCAGCGCCCCGGCCTCGATCTTCTCCCCGTCCGAGAGGAGCTTGTCGAACTGGCTGCCGTCCGTGGGGACGTTGGCGAGGTCGAAGACGCCCGCGAAGATCTTCTGCACATCCACGATCCTGGCGCCGATGGCGACCTTCGCCCCGAAGCGGCTCTTCAGGTACTGCGAGCCGCTGAGGTGGTCGGCGTGGGCGTGGGTCTCGAGGACGTAGTGGAGCTTGAGCTTCTCGCGGTTGAGGAAGTCCTCCACGCGGGTGATCGAGGTCGTCGAGGTCGACGAGGAGAGCACGTCGTAGTCGAGCACCGGGTCGATCACCACCGCGTCCCGCGACTTCGGATCGAAGACGACGTAGGTGAGCGTGAAGGTGGCCGGGTCGAAGAAGGTCTCGATGTTCATGGGGTTTGTGGGCTCCTGAGGGTTGCGGGAGGGGATCTCTGCGCCTCCCGATGCCCGTAGGAGCCTACCGGTCGGCCGAAGGGTTCATGGGGCGATCACTCCCTCCGCGGCAGGGCCCTGGCGACGGCCTGCTCGATCAGCATCCCGGCGGTCATGCCGACGACGAAGACGACGGCGCCGAGCGATCCGGCGGCGGCGGAGACCAGGCCGGGCCCGGGGCAGTAGCCACCGAGGCCCCAGCCGACGCCGAAGAGGGCGGCGCCGAGCACGAGGCGCAGGTCGATGTCCTTGCGCGTAGGAAGGTGGAACCTCACATCGAAGAGCGGCGCCGGCCTCCGGAGGACAACCCGATAGGCGACGAGGTGGACGGCGATGGCGCCCGCCATCACGAAGGCGAGGCTGGCGTCCCAGTCGCCCGCGAGGTCGAGGAAGCCGACGACCTTGGAGGGCCGGGTCATGCCCGAGAGGGCGAGGCCGACGGCGAAGAGGGCGCCCGCTCCGAAGGCGGCGGCGTTGCGCTTCATCGGGCGCCTCCCAGGAGGTGGCGCACCACGAAGACCGTCGCGAAGCCGGTGCCCATGAAGGTGAGGGTGGCGACCAGCGAGCGCACCGACAGCCGGCTGAGGCCGCAGACGCCGTGGCCGCTGGTGCAGCCGTTGCCAAGCTGGGTGCCGAAGCCGACGATGAGGCCCGCGAGCAGGGTGACCGGGAGCGAGGCGCTCCAGGCCGAGGCGAAGGCGGCGGGCCAGGTCAGCCGCACCAGCATCCCCATGGCAGCGAGGCCGGCGATGAACCAGAGCCGAAAGGCCCGGTCGCTGGTGCCCTGGCGGAGCAGAGAGCCATAGAGGCCGCTGATGCCGGCGACCTTGCCGTGGGTGAGGAGGAGCAGCGAGGCGGCGAGGCCGATGATCGCGCCGCCGATCAGCGCAGGGATGGGGGTGAAGTCGTGCATGGTCCTGGGGGTGCCGTGGGTGTGTTCGGGCGGAGATGAATAGCCCCATCACGGCCGCGAACCAGCCGAATGTGCGGTGGAGGACTCGCGTCCGGTAGGGGGGGGTGTGGCCCGTCTGAGGGAGCCAGCGCTCAGCCGGAGAGCTCGTCCTCGGCGGAACTCTCCTCCCGGGTCGGCGCCGCCTCCGGGGCGCTCGTGCGGACGCAGACCACGGGCACCGACGCGGCCCGTACGATCTTCTCGGCGACGCTGCCCAGCAGCAGGTGAGACAGCCCTGTGCGGCCGTGCGTCCCGACCACCAGCGCGTCGGCCTCCACCTGCCTCGCGAGCGTGACGATCTGCGCCGTCACCTCGCCGGTGACCGCGAAGGTCGCCACCGCGAGGCCGTCCCTCCTCAGCGGCGCGGCGATGTCCTCCAGCCGCTGGCGCGCTCCTCGGGTGGTGTACTCGTCGACGCGCAGGGGCTCCGGGGAGTCTGCGGGGCTGATGAGCGCGCTCGGCGGGAGGTTGGCCGGGAGGCTGGAGACGTGCGCCAGCACCAGCGAGGCGCCGTGCACCTTCGCGAGCTCTACCGCGGTGCGCAGGGCGCGCTCGGCGCAGGGCGAGAAATCGTGGGGTACGAGCAGCTTCTTCCACATGGTCGGTGTCTCCCGGTCGGTGATTCGCAGGGCCCGCGCCCGCGGCGGGGTCGTCGCGCTACGCTGCGGCCCGCCATGAGTCTAAGCCTCTGGACCCCGCTCTTCTCTGCCCTCATCGCGTTCGCCATGGCGACCAAGGTGCTGCTGCGCTCGCGCAAGCGGCGCCCGCACTGGCTGTTCATCATGTTCGCGACCAACGTCGCGGTCTGGTATCTGGCGACCTTCCTCGAGGCGCGCAACGGGGGCGGGCTCCTCTCCCGCTTCGCGGGCCTGATGGCGGTGCTGCTCCCGCAGACCGGGGTGCGCTTCCTCCGGGGCTTCAGCCTCGACGCCCCCGACCAGCCCTCCTCCCTCGACCGCTGGGCCACCCGGCTCCTGGTGCCGATGCTGGCGCTGGTGGCCTCGCCCTGGTTCACCCAGAAGATCACCGGCGCCGTCATCCGCGCGGTGCTCCTGGCCTACGTGGTGGGGCTGCTCATCGCCGCGGTGAGCGCCCTCTCCTCCCGCGGCCGCGCCGTCGCCTCGCAGCAGGAGCGCCGCCGCGCCCGCTACCTCGTCGGCCTCGGGGTGCTCGCCACGCTGGTCACCACCGCCGACCTCGTGCCCTTCATGGTCAACCGGGTGGTGGCCGCCAACCTCCCGCCCATCGGGTCGATCCTGGTGCTGGCGGTGCTCTACATGTTCTCCGAGGTCATCGAGCGGCGCCGGGTCATCGACCTCTACGAGCTCGCCGGGCGCTTCGTGGTGCTCACCGCGCTCGCCCTCGTCCTCGCGGGCATCTACTACCGCCTCGTCGACTGGCAGGTGCTCACCGACCGGGAGCACCGCCACGAGGGGCCCTACTTCCTCAACGCCATCGTGGCGTCGCTGGTGATCCTCATCCTCTTCGACCCGCTGCGCGACAAGATGGAGGCGCAGATCGCCCGCTTCTTCTTCGGCGAGCGCCACGACTTCGAGACCTCCATCAACGAGCTCCGCCGCCGCCTCGCGCACGCCCTGGAGCCCGACGAGATGGGCAAGGTGCTGATGGACGGGCTCGGCCGGTCGCGCCGGGTGACCTCGGCCTCGCTCTACCTGCTCGACGCCGACCGCAAGGGCCTCGACCTCACGGCGCAGCTCGGGGACACCGCGGAGCGTCGCGTCGACCTGGCCTCGCTGCGCGCGCTGGTCGACCACGCCCGCGCCCACGGCATCGCGGTGAAGGAGCAGCTCGAGCGCGACGCCGACGACCGCCGCGAGCTCGGCGAGACGCGCGAGGGGGAGTCCATCGCGGAGCTCGCCCACGCGATGGAGTCGCTCTCGGCCTCGGTCGTGCTGCCGCTCGAGGGCGAGGGCAACGACCTCCTTGGGCTGCTCACCCTGCGCGACGACCGGGTGCGCGACGCCTACGCGGGGGACGAGTTCCCCATCCTCAAGGGGCTCGCGGCGCAGGTGGCCATCGTGGTGGAGAACACCCGGCTCTACGCGCGCATCAAGGAGCGCGACCGGCTGGCGGCGCTGGGCGAGATGGCCGCCGGGCTCGCGCACGAGATCCGCAACCCCCTCGGGGCGATCAAGGGCGCCGCGCAGTGGATGGAGTCCACCATGCCCGCGGAGAGCGACCACCGGGAGTTCATCGGGATCATCGTCGACGAGGTGGGGCGCCTCGACCGGGTGGTGAGCTCCTTCCTCGACTACGCCCGGCCCTACCGGGGCAACCCCTCGCTGCTGGACGTGACCAACGTGGTGGAGCGCACGCTACAGCTGGTGCGCAACGACATCCCCGCGGAGCTGGTGCTCACCCACGAGCCCGGCGACGACCTGCCCCCCGTGCGCATGGACCCGGAGCACCTCCGTCAGGTGCTGCTGAACCTCATCCGCAACGCGATGGAGGCGATGAAGGGCCGAGGCTCGATCGTGCTGCGGTCCCGCACGCGCGGCTCCTTCGTCGAGCTGCTGGTGCGCGACAGCGGCCCCGGCATCGACGCCTCCATGCGGCAGAACCTCTTCATCCCCTTCTCGACCACCAAGACCCAGGGGACGGGCCTCGGGCTTGCGATCTCCCAGCGGCTGGTCCAGTCCGCGGGCGGCCGCATCGAGCTCCGCGCCTCCGGCGACCAGGGGACCACCTTCTGCATCTCGCTCCCCGCGGCGGTGTCCGGGGCCCCGGCGGCCCCGGGCGGGAGCATCCCACCGCCTCCTCGCGTTGCGGCCGACGCGGAGGCCGTGAGAGTGTCGGCGCACCCCCTCGCATGAGCACCCCCCTCTCGACCACCGACCCGCTCGTCGGCCTGGGCTGGACGGCGGAGCTCGCGAACTCCATCGGCCCCGACGAGTCCGACCTCCAGCCCGCCCGGGTGGCTGCCTCGCACGGCATCGCGGTCACCCTCTGGACCCGCGAGGGGGTGCGCAACGGCCCGCTGGCGGCGGCGCTCTCCGAGCCTCCCGCGGTGGGCGACTGGGTGCTGGCGCGCGCCCCCGATCTCGCGGGCGACTGGGCCGTGCAGCGGCTGCTCCCCCGGCGGACGCAGTTCGTCCGTCACGCCTCCGGGCAGGAGACCCGGGCCCAGGTGATCGCGGCCAACATCGACCGGGTGCTGGTGGCGACCGGGCTCGACGGGGACTTCAACCACCGCCGGCTGGAGCGCTACCTGCTGGCGCTGGCCACGAGCGGCGCTGCGACCACGCTGGTGCTGACCAAGGCCGACCAGTGCTCCGACGTGGCCAGCTACCGCCGTCAGGCCGAGGCGCTGGCGCCCACGGTGGTGGTGAGCGCCCGCACCGGCGAGGGGGTCGACTCCCTGCGGGCGCTGATCCCCGCGGGGTCGACGGTGGCGCTGGTGGGCTCCTCGGGGGTGGGCAAGAGCACCCTGGTCAACGCCCTGATGGGAGGGGAGCGGGCCTCCACCGGGGCGGTGCGATCCTTCGACAACAAGGGCCGTCACACGACGACGCACCGGGAGATGTTCGTGGTCCCCGGGGCCGGGGTGGTGGTCGACACCCCTGGGATGCGCGGCCTCGAACCCTGGGCGGACGATGGGACGCTCGCCGCGCTCGACGCGATGTTCCATGAGGTGAGCGAGGCGGCGCTGGGGTGTCGCTTCACCGACTGCGATCACATGACCTCGCCCGACTGCGCGGTGCGCGATGGGGTCAAGGCGGGTACCCTCGCTCCCGAGCGGGTGCGCTCCTGGGTGACGCTGCGGGATGAGCTCAACCAGCAGGCGGTGCTGCGTGCCGAGCGCGCCGCGAAGCTGGCCTTGAAGGCGAAGAAGGGGCGACGCGGATGAAGACGGCGGCGATGATCCTCGGGGCGGCGATGGCGGTGGGCGGCTGCGCTCGCACGACGGAGGCGCCGCGGCCGGCGGAGGCGCTCTCCTACCGGGCGCCGACGGAGTTGGTGCTGGACGTGGCCGCCAACGGCGACGCGCTGGTGGGCCGGGAGCTTCCCGCGGAGCCCGAGTCGGACGCCGACCGGGTGCTGAGCCCGTCGTGGTTGACCACGGCGGGGCGGCGGCCGTGGCGTGGTGGCGACGTGCTGGAGGCGCGGTGGATCCCCGGGACGACGGCGGTGTTGACGATCACCACGGCGCACACGCTGACCCGCCGGGAGTCGCCCGACGCCCCGGCGGTGGAGCTCGACCGGGAGGTCTTCGGACCAATGAGCCTGGACGCCCGGGGGACGGCGGTGGCGTACACCCGGGGCGATCCTCCGATGCTCTCGCTGGTGCGGCTCGACCTTCGCACCGGGGTGGCGACGGCGATGGCTCCGGGCCTGGTGCCCGCGTGGTGCCCGGCGCTCTCTCCCGACGGGAGCGAGGTGGTGCTGGTGGCGAGCCCCGAGGGCCACCCCGCGCTCTTCCGGGTGAGGGCGGGAGAGGCCCCGCGGCCGTGGGTGCTCCCACCGGGCAGCCCCCTTCCGATGGGGCCCAACGCGCCTGTGGTCTTCGGCGATGCGCTGGTCTTCGAGAACGAGTCGGGCGTCCACTCGCTGGGCCTCGACGGAGCGCCTCGTCGCTCCATCCCCGGCGTGAGCCACCCGGTGCTGTCGGCCGATGGGCGGAGCGTGCTGGCCCACCGTGACGGCGCGCTGCTGCGATGGACGGCGGGCGACCTGGATTCGGTGCGATGAGCCGCCGGGCGACGCGCGCCTGGGTGGTGGGCTGTTGCCTCGGGCTGCTGTCGGTCGGGGCTTCGGCGCAGGTGCGCCACCGACGCCCGCTCGGGTCGGCGCCGTCGGTGCGCTACGGCTACGACAACAACGGCGGCTCCTCGGGCTGTCGCGACTACAACTGCGGCAGCCGCTGCTACGACGGCCACTCGGGCACGGACTTCCCGGTGCCGCTGGGCACCACGGTGCTGGCGAGCGCCGACGGCGTGGTGTCGGCGACCAACAACGGCTGCGCCAACTACGGCGGACTGGGCAATAGCTGCGGCGGTCGCTGCGGCAACTACGTGCAGATCCGCCACTCGGACGGGGCGTACACGATCTTCTGCCACATGCAGCTCAACTCGCTGATGGTGTCGCGTGGGCAGCGGGTGCGCTGCGGCCAGGCGATCGGCCGCTCGGCGAGCTCGGGCAACTCCACCGGGCCGCACCTGCACTTCGGCTGGCGGCGCACGAGCGCCTCCATCGACTCGTACCGGGGCCGCTGCACCAGCTCCCCCGGCGCGTGGACCGACCAGGGCGCCTACGGGGCGAGCCCCGGGGCGACGTGCGCCTGCGTGGCGAGCGCGGAGACGTGCAACAACCGCGACGACGACTGCGACGGCCGGGTGGACGACGGCCTCAGTCGTAGCTGCTACACGGGCCCCTCGGGGACGGCGGGCCGGGGTGTCTGTCGCAACGGCACGCAGACCTGCGGAGCGGGCGCGTGGCGCTCGTGCTCGGGTCAGGTGGTGCCGAGCGCGGAGAGCTGCAACAACCGCGACGACGACTGCGACGGCCGGGTGGACGACGGCCTCAGCCGTAGCTGCTACACGGGCCCGGCGGGGACCTCCGGCCGGGGCGTCTGCCGCGGGGGGACGCAGACCTGCGCCGCGGGCGCGTGGCGCTCGTGCTCGGGTCAGGTGGTGCCGAGCGCGGAGAGCTGCAACCGGCTCGACGACAACTGCGACGGCATGGTCGACGAGGGCGCCTGCGGGACCGACGCCGGGACGCGCCCCGACGCGGGCGCGGCCACCGATGTCGGCAATGATGTCGGCAGTGATGTCGGCAGTGATGTCGGCAGTGATGTCGGCAGCGACGACGCGGGTGGGGGCGACGACGCGGGGGTCGAGGAGGACGCGGGCGAGGAGGACGTGGTGGAGTTCGAGGACGTGGGCAACGACGAGCCCGATCCGAGCGAGCTCGACCCCGTGGGGCCCACGGCGGCGGACGAGGGCGGCTGCGGCTGCGGCGTCGTGGGGAGCGAGCCCGCTGCGCGCGGACCGTGGGGGCTGCTGCTGGGCGCGGCGCTCCTGGCCGCGGCGAGGCGTCGGCGGCGGGGCTGAGGACTGATCCCAAGCGCGCCGGGAGGGAGCGGTCGATCGCTCCCCTTACCGGCAGAGCCAGATTCCCGCGACGAGCAATCCCGAGAGAAGCAACCGCTGCAGGAGGTCCCTCCCTCCCTCGGGCTTCGGGAAGACCTGCGGGAGTACGAAGGCGAGGACGTACCCGTAGCCGATGGAGAAGAAGGGCTGGACCCCTCCCAGCGCCGAGACGATCGCCACCGGCCCGAGGGAGATCCCGAGGAAGAAGAGCGCCTTGCCCAGGAAGCTCAATCCCTCGTTCGCGAAGACCAGCAGGATCACCCGGCGCCCCGACTCGCGGATGCTCGTGCGAAAGGCCTGCCGGACGCTTCGGGAGCTGGCGATGGCGACCCCACCGAGGGCCACGCCGAAGCCCTCATAGGCGAGGATGGGCAGGAAGGTCCTTGTGGCGAAGGCCTGCTTGACGAGCACCGCCGCCGCCGCCCAGCAGAGATTGGCCATCATCATCGGCCAGAAGGCCTTGCCGAGCCGGAGCTTGCCGTCGACCGACTTGAGCGAGAGGGCGATCGCCGCGCCCATGATCAGGAAGAACCCGATCCAGCGCGACGCGCTCAAGCGCTCATGCAGGAAGACCACGGACAGCACCAGGGTGAACAGCGCGCTCACCTGTATCATCGCGGCGACGAAGGCCGCGTCCCCTACGGCGATGGCGCGGAAATAGAAGACATAGGCCATCATCAGGATGAAGCCCGAGAGCGTGATGACGACGCCGGAGAGCCCCAGGTTGGGGAGTCCGGCGGCAAGAAACGCCACGACGCTCAGCACGAACACGACGATCGCCGTGTAGAGCGGCATCGCCTCCGGGCCCTTCACCTGCTTGTTGACGATGTGCGCGTCGAGGTGGTTGACCGCCGCGAACACCGCCGGGCTCGCCACCCCATAGAGGATCCAGCTCATCGGGAGCACATCTCCCGCACGTCGGCGATGCGGCGAAACACCTCCGCGAAGCCGTCGCGGGCGATGAGGGCCTTCAGCTCGATGCGGTTGTTGTGCCTCACGAGGTGGCACTCGTTCGCCCGGTCCCGGATGAACCTCAGCCTCTCCCCGCGCTCCATCGCAGGGCCGAACCACGCGATGGCGTCGAAGAACTTCGCCAGCAGGATCTCGTAGTCGTTCCAGCCGAGGGACTCCAGCACGGCGCCGATTCCCGACGAGGCGCCGATGTCGAGGAGCTGCTGCCGCGTCAGCGCCCGGTTCTTGGCGTCCGAGGGAATGGCGTTGATCAGCGCGTGCAGCGCCTCGTCCGCGCTGTGGCCCGCGCCGGCCCCGCCGCGCTCCGCCTCCGCCTGCGGGGCGGTGACCGAGAGGTCCGCCGAGAGCCTCCGGCGGAGGGCGTCCTCCACCGAGTCGACCAGCTCCTTCAGCAGCCTGAACTGCTCCTCGAACTCGCTCGGCAGGGGGCGCCGGATGGCCTCGAGGATCACCGGCGTGGCGACCGCGGGGCGGTCGTCGTCGAACTCGATGAGGCCGTATCGCTCCAGGTGATGGGCGAAGGTCTCGCGGTTCTCGACGCCACCCCAGAGGTCGACATAGGCCTGCGGTCCGCCCGTCGCGAGGTCCCTGAGGAGCTTCACCTCCTCCGGGGCGACGGTCGTGAGGTGACCGAGGGTCCACTCGATCTGCGACAGGAAGGAGCGCTTGGACTTCTTGAACGCGCCGACCACCCGGTGCGGCGTGACCTCGACGCTCGATCCCCGCGCGAGGCTCTCCTTGTGGAGCTGCGTGCCGAGCTTCCTCAGCAGGTGGGGATAGCCGCCCACCAGGGAGTAGGCCGCGTCGGCCGCCTCGCGGGTGAACGCGAGGCCCATGCGGCGCCCGATGTCCGTCAGCAGCGCGGCGGCTTCGTCCGGTGGCATCGGCCCAAGGAACACCGCGTGGGTCTCGAAGAGGGGATTGGGCTGATGGAGCCAGGTGCCGTGCTCCACCCCGGCCGGGTTGACCCCGCCGACCACGAAGGTGAGGCGGTCGGGGTGATCGAGCGAACACCGCACGCTGTGGATGGTGTTCCAGAGCGTGAAGAAGTCCTCGCGCCAGTAGCCGCAGTGGGCACCCGCTGGATAGAGATGGTCGAACTCATCGAGGAAGCAGACGAGCCTGAAGGAGGGCCTCTCGCTCTCCCTGGCCAGCGCCTCGGCGGCCTTGAGCAACCCCCGGACGTCCTTCTCGAAGGCCGACGCGAGCTTCCTCGAGTCGGTGACGTTGGCCTTGATGGCCGCCGGGAAGGCCTCCGCCTTCGGCCTGATCTTCGAGTCGCACTTCAGCGCGAAGCGGATGAGCTTCTGCTGCCAGGCGGCCAGCATGTCCGACGCGGCGAGCCACCACCGACCGGCCCCCAGGCGGGCGGTGTTGCCGAGCAGGAAGGAGGTCGCGGTGACCGAGGTGTCGTCGCTCTCCAGGAGAGCCTCGACGTGGCTCAGCAGCGAGCTCTTCCCTATCCTACGGAGGCCGAAGACGCCCACCGGGCTCCCCGCGAGGATGTGGGTGAGCACCTCGTGGACGACGGACTCGCGCCCGAAGAACTCCGACGGATACCGCACGGGCCCCGGCTCCGCGAAGAGGTCGCGGCGGCGGTTCGATGATCCGAGGAGCTTGTAGAGATGGTCCTCCGCGGAGACGGCGCGGTGGCGGGCGCCCGGCGAGACGACCACGACGCTGATACGGCTGCGCGCCGACCACGCGGCGCAGGCCGCGGCCGCGAGGGCGGTGCCCGAGACGACGAAGCGCACCTTCGGATCGACGTGGAGGCCCGCGTCCGGGGGAGGCGCCTGGAGGAGGGTCTTCTCGTTGAAATCCCTGGGGAGCCCGTGCCCGACGACGTAGCACTCCTGCCGCAGTCCGAAGTCCTCGCCCAAGGCCTCCGAGGGCTTCAGCACGGCCGCCCACAGCCGCGGCCCCAGCGGGCGAAACCACGAGACCTCGAAGCCCGCCGAGAGCATCTCGAGCGCGGCGCTCGCGTCGGCCCGCATCGACGGCTCGGCGCCCTCGAAGGCCTCCCGGGCGTCGCGGCGAAACCTGATCCCCGGAGCCTCCTGCACCGCGGCGGGTGTCCTCCTCGGGCGCGTCGCGCCCGGCGATCCACCGCTGAAGGCCCCGCGATCCATGCTCATCGACTCCACGGTTCGGACCCGACGCACCCTTGCGGGGCGCCAGCGCTCTTCATTGCTGACATGACATGTCTCCCAGGGCGTCAGTCCCTAGTGGCTCGCGCTTCGCCCTCGGAGGACTCTCTATCCGATCGGAGTCAGGCGCGTCGATGGCAGAGCGGTGGCAACGCGCCCCTCGGACCCCTCGTCGGGCTGGTGCGAGCGGAATGGACCGCATAGGGTGCGCCGGTGATTACCGAGGTCCGGGCAGGCCCCTATACGATTCGCGGCATTTCGGTCGGTGGCGTCTACACGACATTGCATGTCCCCGAGCTGGACGTGGTGCTCGATGCGGGCTTGCCGCTCCGCTCCTTCGCCACCGTCGGGCGCTTCTTCCTCAGCCACGGCCACCTGGACCACGTCTCCGGCCTTGCCGGGCTGCTCAACATCCGAGGCCTGGTCGGTGGCAAGAGGGCCACGATCCACCTGCCCGCGGAGATCGAGGGGCCGGTGCGCGACCTGCTGCGGGCCCACACGGCGCTCGCCCGGGCCGAGCTCGACGTGGAGCTCGTACCCATGCTTCCTGGCGACGAGCGCCCGCTGGGCAACTCCATGTTCGTCCGGGCCTTCCAGACCCACCACCCGGTGCCCTCGCTGGGATACCAGTTCGTGCGGCGGGTCTCCAAGCTGCGCCCGGAGCACCACGGCAAGGCCCCCGAGGAGATCGCCCGGCTGCGTAGGCAGGGCGCCCGCGGCCTCTTCGAGGAGCACGAGCGCCTCGAGCTCGCCTACGCCACCGACACGCTCTCCCGGGTGCTGGATACAGAGCCCTCGCTGCTGGAGAGCAGGGTGCTGGTGCTCGAGTGCACCTTCGTGGACTCCACGCGCAGCGTCGAGGACGCCCGCCGCAAGTTCCACCTCCACCTCGACGAGCTGATCGAGCTGGCGCCGAGGTTCAACAACGAGGCCCTGGTGCTGATGCACTTCGGCCAGGGAACCTCGCCCGAGCGGGTGCGCGAGGCGGTGCAGAGCCGCCTTCCCGCGGGGCTGAGAGAGCGCGTGGTGGTCTTCGCCCCCGAGGGCGACCGCTGGTTCGGCTGAGCCGCCTCCGTCCCATATCGGGTGAATCGGTCTTTGAAGTGAATGAGCGATAGGGGTCTTCTCATGAGCACGAAGTCAGAAGAGAGAGTGGTCTCGATCTCCGCCGACCTCCACGGCGCGTGGGTGCAGCCGGGCGGCGCGTGGGACGGCCGGGCCGTGTTGTTCCTGCACGGCTTCGCCGATGACATGGACTCCGTGGGCAAGCTCTCCAGGCGTCTCTCCGAGGTGCTGGCCGATCAGGGCATCGCCAGCCTCCGCATCAATTTCCGCGGCGAAGGGGACTACGACCGGACGGACATCGACTCGAGCCTGGACACTCGCAAGGCCGACACCGAGCAGGCCTGGGCCTTCCTCGCGAGCCAGCCCGGCGTCGCGGCGGCGCGCGTCGGCGCGGTCGGCTGGAGCCTCGGGGCGACGACGGCGATCGTCGTGGGCGGGGAGCATCCGACGTGGTTTCGCTCCGTGGTGGTATGGGCGAGCCCCACGGGCGACCAGTGGGCCGCGATGGCATCCAGCGAGACCGCCCAGCGTGCGCTTCGCGAAGGACAGGCCACCCAGGAGTGGCCCCACTGGAAGACGATCACCACGAAGCGGGCGTTCTACGAGAGCTTCCGCGGCGTCAACGTCGATGCGTCGCTCGCGAAGTACCCTGGGGCGTTCCTGTCGGTTCGCGGCTCGCTCGACCACTTCACGGCCAACGAGTCGGACTTCCTCAACCACGCGCCGGGGCTCCCGAGGGAGTCGGTGATCCTGGGCGGGGCGAGCCACATCTTCAACGTCTTCGAGCCCGAGAGCGGCCACCCCGCTCGACTGCTCGGCGTCACGCTCGACTGGCTGCAACGCACGCTCTGAGCGGCGGCCGCCGCCCCTACGCCTGATGGTTGACCTCATCGCGGGGAGCGACCGCGGCGCCAGCCCAATGCGCCTCACCGTCGCGAAGCGACGGGCCCACGAGTTGCGCAACTCGTGGGCCGGACCCTACGGCGCTGGCACCCTGGTGAACACGAACTCCCCGTGGCCCGTCACCCCGGAGTCGTTCGCCCCGCTGCGCTGGTGGCAGCTCACGCAGACGGTGCGGGCGGCGCCGTGGTCGCCGAAGCCCTCCGCGACCGTCCCGTCGGCCTCGCTCGGCACCGGCGGGTCGAGCGTCACGCCCGGCCGCACATACTCGAACCAGAACCAGCTGCTCCCGTCGGTGCCCTCGCGGACCTTCAGGTACACCGCATACCCGACGACCGGATCGCTCGCGCCCTCCAGGTGAAGCTCCTTCACCGACGCGGAGCCCACCGGCCACGGCGCCCCTGCGGGCGCGTCGGCGAGCACGCCGTTGTTGCAGATGCGGTTGAGCGTATGCGGTGACAACCCGCCCCCCGGGTGCGCCGCCGGCTCGCAGCGCCACCGCCGCCATGACCCCGCGGCCAGCCACGCCCTCATCGCCGCCCGCCCGGTGGTGGGCGGCTGCTGCTCGGTGCCGTCGCTGTCGCCGAGCGTCGCGGGCGCCACCACGTCGCGCGCCCCCGCGTCCATCGACCCCTCTGCGATCTCCCTCGGCCTCGGATCGCTCGGGCACCCCGTCAGCCCCAACGCCCAGGCGGCGACCGCGCCCACCAGCCACCGACTCGTTCTCGCCATTGGAGCCGCGGATCCTTTCACGCTTCGCCCCATCGCTTCAATCATCCATTGACGCCGGTGGCCTGCGCCGTGCAGTCCATTCGACACCATGAGAGCTTCCTTCCGGGTCTCGGCCGTCGCGGGTGTCTCGTCGCTCCTGTCGCTCCTCCCCGCGCTCGCGTGGGCTCAGCAGGCTCCCGCCGAGGTTCCGCCGCCGCCACCGCCGCCCTCCGTCGAGTCTCCTGCGCTGCAGTGTCCTTCGTGCGAGCCCGGCGCCGACGACCGCCGCGCCATCGACGAGGCCGTCGACCTCATCGCCCGCGGGCGTGCCGCCGAGGCCCAGCGGGTGTTGCAGTCTCGACTCACCGGGCAGAGCCCATGGGGCCAGTCCTACGCCTCCGTCGCGGTGCTCGACCGGCTGGCCACCCGCCTTGCCGCCCGACCGACCACGCCCGAAGCCCCCGCGGCCCCGGACGAGGACGCCAACCAGGCCCGAGGGAGCCTGGAGGCGGTCGGCCTCTACGCCTCGGCCATCAGCCTCGGGCTCGGCACCGGCGCCTGGCTCGACGTGATGTTCGAGATCGACGACGTGCGCGCGGCGGTGTCTCTCCCGCTGGTGCTTGGCGCCGCCGGGGCGGGCGCGCTCTACCTTGCCGAGCGCAACGGCGGTCCCATCCGTCGAGGGCGTGGGACGGCGGCGGGCAGCGGCCTCACGCTGGGCCTGGTGGGCGGCGTGCTGCTGGGCATCTACGGCGCAGACGAGCTGCGCTGGGACGAGAAGGGCGTGGCGACGACCGTCTGGGCGGGCGCGGTGCTGGGCGCCGGGCTCGGCTACACCCTCGGGGCGCTGGCGGAGTCGCGTCCCGCCTCGGCCTCCTTCGTGGGATCTGGCGGTCTGTGGGGCGCGGTCTTCGGTCTCACCGCCGCGGGTCTGGTGAACGCCGACGACAACGACATCCCCATCGCGGGCATGGTGGGAGAGCTCGTCGGAGCGGGCGCCGCGGCGGCCCTCGCCAACACCCTCCACCCCTCCGAGCCGCAGGTCCGCTGGATGGACCTCGGGGTGTTCTCTGGCGGCCTGGTGGGCGTCGGGCTCTCGGTGCTGCTCTTCGCCGACTCGTCGGTCGACTCGCTCACCGGTCCTGCGCTCATCGTCGAGGCCGGGATGATCGGCGGCGGCCTCCTCGGCTACGTGCTGGGTCGGCCCGACTCCCGCTCGGCGCGCTCGAGCACCGCGGCCCTCGACCGCTTCGCCGTGCAGCCCTCGCTCGCCCCCACGGCGGGCGGGGCGCAGGTGCTGCTCTCGCTCCCCAACCTGCTCTGACGGCCCGAGGCAGGGCGACGGTGCCAACTCCTCGCCGCTTCACGGGATCCCTTGGGTGAGCACGTGTAGCAGGTAGTCATCGCCCCAGCCGGCCTTCTTCTGCTCCGCCTTCACCCCGCGCCAGTCCGCGACTAGAGCGGTGGTCGACTGGGTGTGGGACGGCGGCGAGGGTGCCCCCTTCCCCGCTGCCGCGCGCCCTACCCCCGCCTCGGGGGCAGGGCTCAGGTGATCGAGGCCGCGTGCTCGAACGGGCACCGCGGAAGTCCTCCAGTACAACCTCTTTGTCGGCAGCCGTCCGAGCCCTGCCCCCGAGCCGGGGGTAGGGCGCGCGGCAGCGGGGAAGGGGGCGCCCTCGCCGCCGTCCCAGAGCCAGATGGGAACCGTTCTATGGCTCAGGGCAGTCGCTGCAGCCGCGGCCAGGGTCTCCCCACTCCGCAGGAGCGAAGACGGTGGCAAGTAAAGTACCGGAGGCGAACTGGTAGAACCCTTGCGATAGGACGTCAGTCACCGGATCGATGTCGTAGAGGAGAAGGTCCCATACTCCGGCGTCAGCCGCGCTCGGAACGGCGATAGCCACCGCGCGGAGCCCGCGTACGGGAAGGACGGGGCCTGTAGGAATGTCGCCTCCAGGTCCGGTACGAACCACCCGTGCGAGGAAAGCGGGCGGCGGCCTCGACGGCGCGCTCGCATCGGACGTCGCCGTACTGAGCGTCCGCGACGATGATACGTGAAACTGCAAGCCGGACTGCCAGATGGATGGGTCGCCTTCCGCCTCCCGCCGATATGGGATGGGATCATCCGTGATCTCGACTTCAACCAACGTAGGAGGAGCAGGACGACAGCGACAGCGACTGGCCACAGGCGTCTGCGCCCGCGCCATCGTCACGCTGGATGGCGAGGGGGAGCAAGCCGCCAAGGCCAAGGCCATCGCGATGAGAATCATCTTCTGCACGGTGCCCTCTTTCTCCAAAGAATGATCGAGGTTGAGAGTCGGCGTGGCGCAGGATGCCCGTGCTTCGAGGGAGGATAACCGCCAGGGCGCAAGGGTCGCAAGGGAGCGACGGGCGGGTATGCACTCCAACCCTTCGCCTCGTGTTGGAGTGCGGCATCGCTCCCTTGCGACCCTTGCGGTTATCCTCCCTCGAAGCACTCGCATCAGGAGCCCCCGACGAGCGCAGAGGCATATCGCGTGGGCGTGGGCGGGCGCTCCCTTCGCAGGGCGAGGCTGGTGGTCGCGCGCGTGGGGGGGCGCTCCGCCCAACCCGTCAGAACGCTTGCGACGCGGTTGTGGGACGCGACCAACCCCGCGCCCTCCCTCCCAAGGGTGGGCCTGGATTTCAGCGAATTGCGCCCTACGCCTCGGGGCCGATGATCTGCTAGCTTGCGCGCCGCCATGAGCCTGACGCTGGCCTCCGCGGACGACCCGATGTTCGGACTCCTTCGTGTGCTCACCGACGAGGGGGACGTGTCGCGCGACCCCAACGTCGACGACGCCACGCTCAAGCGCATGTACCGCGAGCTCCGCCGGCTGCGCACGCTCGACGAGAAGATGCTCATCGTGCAGCGCCAGGGGCGCATCGGCTTCTACGGCGAGGTGAAGGGGCAGGAGGCCACGCCGGTGGCCACGGGCTTCGCGCTCCGCGCCGACGACTGGGTCTTCCCAGGGCTGCGCGAGGGCGCGGTGATGCTGGTGCGCGGCTTCCCCCTCGCGACCTACGTGGCGCAGTGCTGGGGCAACGGGCTCGACGTGCAGAAGGGCCGGCAGATGCCCTCGCACTTCTCCGGCCGCTCGGTGAACCAGGTGTCGTGGAGCAGCTGCATCGGCCCGCAGATTCCTCAGGCGGTGGGCACGGCGTGGGCGATGCGCAAGCAGGGCAGGGACTCCGTCGCGGTGGCCTTCTTCGGCGACGGCGCCACCTCGCAGCCCGACTTCCACAACGCGCTCAACCTCGCAGGCGTCTGGAAGGCCCCGGTGGTCTTCGTCTGTCAGAACAACCACTGGGCCATCTCGATCCCTTCGAGCCAGCAGACGGCGGCGCCGACCTTCGCGAGCAAGGCCATCGCCTACGGGATGCCGGGCGTGAGGGTCGACGGCAACGACGTGCTGGCGGTGTACTGCGCGGTGCGCGACGCGGCCGAGCGGGCGCGGCAGGGCGGCGGCCCTACGCTCATCGAGAGCGTCACCTACCGCATCGGGGCCCACTCCTCGAGCGACGACCCGACGCGCTACCGCGACCAGGCCGAGGTCGAGGCGTGGCTGAAGAAAGACCCGCTCGATCGCTTCAAGCGCTTCCTCGTGGCCTATGGGCTGCACGACGAGGCGCGCGAGGCGGCGATGCAGTCGGAGATCGACGCGGAGATTCGCGCGGCCATCGCGGAGGCCGAGGCGGCCCCGGCGGTGGAGCGGGCCACGCTCTTCGACGACGTGTACGCCGAGCGGCCGTGGCACCTGCGAGAGCAGGCCGAGGCGATGGAGCGCGCCCCCGTGGCGCCCGCGCACGACGCGGGCGGACACTAGACGAGACCCCGGAGAGGCCCACAGACCTCTCCATGGAACACCGGGTGAGACAGGGAATCCAATGAGCACTACGAAGACCTACGATGCGATCGTGATTGGCGGGGGTCCTGGCGGCTACGTGGCGGCGATCCGCTGCGGGCAGTTGAAGCTGAAGACCCTTGTGATCGAGAAGGAGTCCTGGGGCGGGGTGTGCCTCAACTGGGGCTGCATCCCCTCGAAGGCGCTCATCGCCGCGGCGAACTTCGTCGAGCGCTCCAAGCACGCGGGCACCATGGGCGTGACCGTGTCGGGCGTGGCCGTCGACTCCGCGAAGATGCAGGAGTGGAAGAACGGCATCGTGAAGAAGCTCACCACCGGGGTTCAGGGCCTGGTGAAGGGCAACGGCTCCGAGCTCCTCAAGGGCAACGCGCGCTTCGTCGACGCCAGCACCCTGGAGGTCGAGACCGCGGAGGGCGTGCAGACCGTCAAGGCCACCAAGGGGATCATCATCGCCACGGGCTCTCGGCCGGTGGAGATCCCGGGCTTCCAGTACGACGGCAAGCAGATCATCTCGGCCAAGGAGGCGGTGAGCCTCAACCCGCTGCCGAAGCGACTGCTGGTCATCGGCGGCGGCATCATCGGGATGGAGCTCGGCGGGGTCTACTCCAAGCTGGGCGTCGACACGACGGTGGTGGAGTTTCTCCCGAAGGTTCTGGCCACGATGGACGACGACCTCGTCAACGTGGTGACCAAGGCGATGGGGAAGTCGGGCTGCAAGTTCATCACCGGCGCCAAGGCGCAGGGCTATGAGAAGAACGCCGACGGATCATTGAAGGTGACGCTCGACGTGGGCGGCACGATCCAGAAGGTCGACACCGACGTGGTGCTGGTGGCGGTGGGCATGCGCCCCAACCACGAGGGCAACGGCTTCGAGAAGATCGGCCTGGCGCAGGACAAGCGCGGCCACGTGGTGATCAACGACCGCTTCGAGACCAACGTGAAGGGCGTGTACGCGATCGGCGACGTGGCGGGCGGCCCCTACCTCGCGCACAAGGCGAGCAAGGAGGGCGAGATCGCCGCGGAGGTCATCGCGGGGATGAAGAGCGCCCGCGACTGGCGGGCCATTCCCGCGGCGACCTTCACGCACCCGGAGATCGCCTCGGTGGGCCTCTTCGAGCACGAGGCGAAGGCCAGGGGGCTCGAGTACAAGGTCGGGAAGTTCCCCTTCTCGGCGAGCGGCCGCGCGATGGCGGTGATGGAGACCGACGGCTTCGTGAAGGTGATCGGCGAGAAGACCGGCCCCCACCACAACGACTACAAGGTCATCGGGGTGCACATCGTCGGCCCCGAGGCCGCCGACCTCATCAGCGAAGGCGCGCTCGCCATGGAGATGGACGCCTTCGTGGAGGACATCGGCCTGACGATCCATCCGCACCCGACGCTGGGCGAGACCGTGATGGAGGCCGCCAAGGCCGCCATCGGCGAGGCCGTCCATATGCTCAATCGCTGACGCCAGCTTCCTGCTCCCCGCCTCAGGCCACCACGCTCCCCTCGAAGACCCACTGAAGATCCCCCGGCACCCTCTCCCGGGTCCCTTCGGGGATCACCGGGCGCACGTCCGAGAGCGTCTGCCAGAGCAGTATCGTCTTCTTCGCATAGGCCGGGTCTCGCGCCACCGCCCGCAAGCCCACCAGGGCCTTCGCGGAGTAGGTCACCTCGCCGGGCCTCCCGGTGAGCTCTCGATACCACTCCATGGCCTCGACCGACTCCCTTGTCGGGTATCCGTAGCCCTCTCCGATGGCGCCATGGAAGAGTCGATATCGCCCGCGCCGTGAGCCCAGCGCCCGGCCGAACTCCGGCGCCCTCACGGCGATCCAGCGGGCGGTGCGCTCCCGGATGAGCCCTATGGTGAGGGCGTTGGTGGCGATGCGCAGGGTGATGCGAACGCCCACGATCTCCGTGTCCCAGCCCAGCCACGCGGCCCCGAGGGCGAGCGCGGCGAGGGTGCCCGATGATCCAGTGGGCAGCACGATGACGTCGGGGCGGGGCATCTCTCCCCGCTCGACCTGCGCGGCGAGCTCCAGCATGGCGTCGACGTATCCCAGGTTGGCCCTCGGCGAGGCCGCCCCGGGGTTGATCACATAGGCCCCTTGGGACTTCCGGGCCTTGTAGAACCTCCACGCGCTGCGGAGGTATCCGCCGCCGTGGATGAGCGTCGCGCCCGCGTCGACGTCCGTGAGGATGGCCTCCCGGGCGAAGCGGGTGACGGGTTGATCGAAGAGCACGGCGGTGACGGGAATGCCGAGGTGCTGCCCGAAGCGGGCGGTGGCCATCACCTGGGTGGAGGCGATGCCCCCGAGGGTGACGATGCTGGTCGCGCCGCGGGCCTTGGCGTCGGCGAGCACGAACTCATACCGACGAACCTTGTTGCCTCCATACACGGGAGAGATGCAGTCGTCGCGCTTCATCCAGACATCGTCGCGGCCGAGGTATCCCGAGAGGGCGGCGCAGCGCTCGACCGCCGTCGGCACCACCGCGAGCGGCAGAAACGGGACCGTCTCTGCCAGGGAAGGGAGCGCATCGAAGAGGAGAGGGCGCGCCCGGGAGGCGCTTGCGACGGTCGCCATGGGGGGTGCAGGTACGCTACAACGCCGCGTCATGGATGAGAACGACGAGACCTCACGGGTGCGCCTCCCGGCGGCGTTGGTTCCGTTGAAGAACCTCACGCGCGGCCAGGTGTCGGTCGCGAGGGTGCTCCAGGCCTGGTACATCGTGGCGCGCTCCGAGGAGCTCGCCGACAAGCCCCTGGCGGTGATGGTCTGGGACATCCCGCTGGTGCTCTTTCGCGGGGCGAGCGGGCGGCCCGCGGCGCTGCTCGACCGTTGTCCGCACCGCAACGTCCCGCTCTCCGAGGGCTACCTCCAGGGCTCCGAGCTGGTGTGCGGCTACCACGGCTGGCGCTTCGGGGCGGAGGGCGGCTGTCGCTTCATCCCGTCGAGGGTGTCCGATGAGGCCGAGAGCCGCGCCCGGAAGGTTCCTTCCTTCCCGACGCGCGAGCAGGACGGCTTCATCTGGGTGTACGCCACGCCCGAGTCGGCCCCGACGACGGAGCCCTATCGCTTCGCGATGATGTCCGCGCCGGGCTACGACCACGTGGTCTCGATGGTCACCGCGGAGAGCACCCTCCACGCGGCGACGGAGAACGCGCTCGACGTCCCTCACACGGCCTTCCTCCACAAGGGCCTGTTTCGCAGCGACAGCCGGGGATTGACCATCACCGCGGTGGTGCGCCGGGGCAGCGACCGGGTCGAGGCGGAGTACCTGGGCGAGTCGCGTCCGCCGGGGCTGGTGGCGCGGCTGCTCTCCCCATCGGGAGGGGCGGTGACGCACTTCGACCGCTTCATCCTCCCGAGCATCTCCGAGGTGGAATATCGGATGGGGGAAGAGAACCACCTGCTGGTGGCCACGGCGATGACCCCGGTGTCGGACTTCGAGACGCGGCTCTGGGCGGTGGTGAGCTTCCGGCTGAGGGTTCCGCACGCGGTGGTGAAGCGGGCCATCAAGCCGCTGGCGATGCAGATCTTCCAGCAGGACGCCCGGATGCTGAAGGCCCAGACCGCGCTGGTGAAGCGCTTCGGGGGGGAGCAGTTCGCCTCCACGGAGATCGACGTGCTGGGCAGGCACATCTGGCGCCTGCTGCGCGCCGCCGAGCGGGGCGAGACGCTGCCCGCCGACCCGGTGGAGGAGCGCGTCGAGCTGGTGGTGTGACCGCTACACCTTGGTAGAGAGCCCACGGCGGGTCGCGGCGCGCTCCAGCCCCAGGCGAATCAGCCGGTCGACCAGCTCGGCGTAGGGGAGCCCGGTGGCCTCCCAGAGCTTGGGGTACATGCTGATGCTGGTGAATCCCGGGAGGGTGTTCACCTCATTGATGAAGAGCGCCCCGTCGGTCTTGTCCATGAAGAAGTCGACGCGCGCGAGGCCCGACAATTCCAGCGCGGCGAAGGCCTCAACCGACATCCGCCGGATCTCCTCGGACTGCCCCGGCGTCAGCACCGCGGGGATGCGTAGGTGCGCCCCGTTCTCGTCGAGGTACTTCGCTTCATAGGAGTAGAACTCGTGCGTCGGGACGATCTCCCCCACCACCGAGGCCCTCGGGTCGTCGTTGCCCAGCACCCCGCACTCCAGCTCGCGCACCGCGTGGCCGCGCTCGATGAGCACCTTGGTGTCATATCGGAAGGCCGCGGCCAGGGCCCCGGCGAGCTCTTCGGACTTGCGAGCCTTGGAGACCCCGACGGAGCTTCCCATGTTGGCGGGCTTCACGAAGACCGGCCAGCCGAAGCGGGACTCCACCTCCCGGGCGACGTCGTCCGCGCTGCGGTTTTGATGAGAGCGCACCACGAACCAGTCGACCACCGGCAGCCCCGCGGAGCGAAGCAGCCGCTTGGCGACGTCCTTGTCCATGCCCGCCGCGCTGCCCAGCACGCCGCTCCCCACATAGGGGACATCGGCCATCTCCAGAAGGCCCTGGATGGTCCCGTCTTCGCCATAGGTGCCGTGGAGCACCGGGAAGACCACGTCGAGAGAGCCCACCGCGGGAGCCGAGGGCTGCGTGGTGACCATCGAGGTCGACGACCCGCCCGGGGAGACCGCGACCGAGGGGGCCGTGCGGTCGAGCTGCAGCGGCGCGCCCGGCGTCTCCAGCAGCGCCCTCGCGGCGTCGTGGAGGTGCCAGCGCCCCTCCGGGTCGATGCCCAGCAGCACCGGCTCGTAGCGGTCGCGGTCGAGCGCGTCGACGATCGAGCGCGCGGAGCGGAGGGAGATCTCGTGCTCGCCAGAGCGACCGCCGAAGATGACGCCGACGCGGAGCTTGCGTTCCATGATGGCTCGACCGGTTAGCAGAGGGTGGGGGAGGGGGTGAAGTATCTGGACCTACGGCCCGCGCCTTGCTCAACCCTGCGCGGACACAGCACGCCGACGCCGGCGTGAGCCACGCTGGCACATTCCGAAGTACCCTACGCGACACCCATGACAGACCTCGGACCCCGACCCCGCTCGCTCCCCATCGCCCCGACAGCGGCCCCGGCCCGGCGCAACCTGCCGCTCGCCAACGAGACCCGCCCCATCGACCAGCGCTGGCGCCCCATCTACGCGGTCTGGGAGATCACCCTGCGCTGCGACCTGTCGTGCCGTCACTGCGGCTCTCGCGCGGGGCGCTCCAGGCCCGACGAGCTCACCACCGACGAGGCCCTCGACCTCGTCCGTCAGATGGCCGAGCTCGGAACCAAGGAGGTCACCCTCATCGGCGGCGAGGCCTACCTCCGCGACGACTGGACCACCATCGCCCGCGCCGTGCGCGCCCACGGGATGGACTGCACCATGACCACCGGCGGCCGCGGGCTCACCCTGGAGCGGGTGCTCGCCGCGAAGGAGGCGGGCATCCGGAGCGTGAGCGTGAGCGTCGACGGGATGGAGGAGACCCATGACGCGCTCCGGGGCGTGAAGGGCAGCTTCCGGTCGGCCTTCGAGGCCATGGCCAACCTCAAGAAGGGGGGCATTCCCTTCTCGGCCAACTCGCAGTTCGGTCGAAAGAGCATCAAGGAGATGCCCGAGGTCTTCGACCGGCTGGTGGCCGCGGGAATCCACTCCTGGCAGACGCAGATCACCGTCGCCATGGGCCGGGCGGTCGACGAGCCCGAGCTGCTGCTGGAGCCCTACCAGATGCTCGAGGTGCTCGCGATGCTGGCCCGCTTGAAGCCGGTCGCGGACGCCAACCGGGTTCGCATCTGGCCAGGGAACAACATCGGATACTTCGGCCCCTACGAGACGCTGCTGCGGGGGACGCTCCCCCGGGGGCACATGGCCTCCTGCGGCGCGGGCCGCTCCACGCTGGGCATCGAGGCCGACGGGTCGATCAAGGGATGCCCCTCGCTGCCGACGCTTGAGTACACGGGCGGCAACATCCGCGACGTCTCCCTCAAGGACATCTGGGAGCGCTCGGCCCCGCTGCGCTTCACCCGCGACCGCACCGTCGAAGACCTCTGGGGCCACTGCCGGGACTGCTACTACAACGACACCTGCCGCGCCGGGTGCTCGTGGACCACGCACGTGCTGCTGGGCCGTCCTGGCAACAACCCCTATTGCCACCACCGGGCGCTGGAGCTGCTGCGCAAGGGCCGACGGGAGCGGGTGATCCGCATCGAGGCCGCGCCGGGAGAGCCCTTCGACCACGGGCTCTTCGACATCGTGGAAGAAGACTGGCCCGAGGACGAGCTCCCGAGGGCGCAGCGACTCGCGGAGACCGGCGAAGGCTGGCTCACGGACTGAACACCCCTATTACGGACAAGAGAGAGAATCCCATGTACCGACCGCTATCCCCCTGTCCTGGTTGTTCTCGTCACGTGAGGGTCGATGACGCCGCGTGCCCCTTCTGCGGCGCGGCCTTCGCCTCTGCGCTCGCCCCGCGGCCCTCGGCCGACTCCCGCCGACGCCTCTCCCGCGCGGCCCTCTTCACCTTCGCGGCCTCCGTGGGGAGCGCCGCGTGCAGCAGCTCCGTCACCGCCTCCGACGCCTCCACCACCGACGCCCCCGCGGTGGTCGACCGCCCCGTCGCCACCGACGACGGCGCGCGCGACACCGGGCCGGCCGACACCGGCCCCTCGGATGACGGCAGCATCGTGGCGCTCTACGGCGACCCCCCTCCGGTGGACTCCGGCGTGCCCGACGACGACGGCGCTCCCGGCCCGGAGTACGGCGCCCCTCCGCCCACCGACGCGGGCCCTCCGGACGACGAGGGCAACGTCAACGCCGACTACGGATCGCCCCCCGCCAGGGACGCCAGCGTCTTCCCCCTCTATGGCGCACCCCCGCGTCCCGATGACGCTGGAGTTTGACAAAACCACGGTAATTGTAGTCTCTCTCTTCCCACAACCTGCTCCGTAGGAGAGTTCCCTGATGGCGTCTTCCCTGGTTCCTTGTCCTTCCTGCGCGCGGCACGTCCGCGCCACCGAGCGCTCGTGCCCCTTCTGCCGCACGGCGCTCTCGGCCTCCATCGCGTCGAGGGTGATCCCCGGCGCGACGCAGCGCCTCTCTCGCGCGGCGGCCTTCACCTTCGCCGCCAGCCTCGCGGCCACCGGCTGCAGCGATGACCCCGCTCCCGCCGCCGACGCCGCCGTGGTCGACACTGGCTCGACCACCGACACGGGCGCGACCACCGACACGGGCCCGGCCACCGACACGGGCATGACCGACGCGGGCTTCCCCTCCGACGACGGCGGCATGCTGGCGATGTACGGCGGGCCTCCGGACACCGGCGTGGACTCGGGCGGCCCCTCCGACGACGGCGGCATCGCGCCGCTCTACGGGCTCCCGGCGGACGCGGGGCAGCCCTCGCAGGACGCTGGCGACGGCAGCATCGGCGTGCGGTATGGCTCCCCGCCCCGCCCCGACGCTGACGTGTGATTGCCAATCATCCTTCATGACACAACTCCCGCCTCGCCCTCGCACGCTGCCCATCGCCCCGAAGGCCGAGCCCGCTCGACGGCGGCTGCCGCTGGCGGGGGAGGCGCGGGACGTCGACCGCGCGTTTCGCCCCATCATCGCCGTCTGGGAGCTCACCCTCCAGTGTGACCTCGCGTGTCGCCACTGCGGCTCTCGCGCGGGGCGCTCCCGGCCCGACGAGCTCAGCACCGAAGAGGCCCTCGACCTGGTTCGCCAGCTCGAGGAGATCGGCTGCAAGGAGGTCACCGTCATCGGCGGAGAGGCCTACCTGAGAGACGACTGGGTGCGCATCGGGCAGGAGGTGCGGGCGCGCGGCATGGAGCTCACCATGACCACCGGGGGCAGGGGAATGACCCCCGAGCGGGCGCGCCAGGCGAAGGAGGCGGGCATCCAGAGCGCGTCGGTGTCCGTCGACGCCCTGGAGGAGATGCACGACTCGCTGCGGGGCGTGCAGGGGAGCTGGCGCGCGGCCATGGAGGCCATCGCCAACCTGAAGGCGGTGGGCATCCCGGTGAGCTGCAACACGCAGATCGCCCGACCGGCGCTGCGGCAGATCGAGCCGTTGCTCGAACACCTCATCGCCGCGGGGATGCACGCGTGGCAGGTGTCGATGACCGTCCCGATGGGGCGTGCGGCCGACGAGCCGGGGTTGATCCTGGAGCCCTATCAGGTGCTGGAGGTGATGCCGATGATCGCCCGCGCGGCCCGTCGCTTGAAGCAACACCGGATACGGCTCTGGCCCGGGAATGATATCGGGTATTTTGGTCCCTATGAGACGGAGCTTCGGGGGAGGATGCCGCGAGGGCACATGGCGGCCTGCGGCGCCGGACGGCTCTCATTGGGCATCGAGGCCGACGGGTCGATCAAGGGGTGTCCCTCACTGCCCACAAAGGACTATGTCGGCGGCAACGTCCGGGACGACAAGCTGGTGGACATCTGGGAGCGCGCCGGGGCGCTGCGCTTCACCAGGGAGCGCACCCGCGACGACCTCTGGGGATACTGCGCGGGATGCTACTACGGAGACGAGTGCCTGGGCGGCTGCTCGTGGACGGCGCACGTGGTGTTCGGGCGCACCGGCAACAACCCCTTCTGCCACCACAGGGCGCTGGAACTGCTGCGGGAGGGAAAGCGAGAGCGCCTGGTGCTGGAGACCCCGGCGGAGGGCAAGCCCTTCGACCATGGGATCTTCGCGCTGGTGACCGAAGACTGGCCCGAAGACGAACTGGCCAGGGCGAGAGAGCTCGCGGCGACCGGCGAGGGCTGGCTCCTGCCGGGGTGAGTCGGGGGGCGGCGGGCATCGGGTGGGCTTGTCAGGGTGATGCGAGAGATCACCCACGCCAGATTCGACGATTCGACGATTCGACGATTCGGCGATTGTGGCAGTTGATCGAAAATCATGGGAGGTCAGTTCATGTCGACTCACCATCGAACACCGAAGTGCCTCCAACTCCTCACTCTCGCGATGGGTCTCCTGGTGGCTTGCTCCGAGGATGGGTCGGCTCAGCCCGATGGCGATGCAGGCATCGACTGGCCGATGGTGGTCGATGCCCCCGTCTCGATGGACGTTGCCGGCGAGCCCGATACCGGCATGGACGCGACCTCGATGCAGGACGGAGGGCCAGACGCGACCGCTTCTCACGAGGACGTCGCGCCGACGGGAGACGAAGGACTGCACGATGTCACCGCCGATGTGCGATCGGACGCGGGTATGCTCCTGGAGGTGCCCATCGACCCGATGGGCGTCCCGGCGCCGGGGAGCGAGTGCACGGGCGATGCGGGTGTGCGGCCGGGCGACCCGGCGATCGCGCCGCCGCGGCCCATTCTGCCGCAGTCGGTGTCGAGGGTGACCTCGCAGCGGCCGTCGTTCCGCTGGGCGTTGCCCGAGGGGACGACGGGCGCGCGGGTGGAGGTGTGCGCCGACCGCTGCTGCACGCGGGTGCTCCAGACGCTTGAGGCCGAGGGGAGCACGGTGCGGCCGGTGACGGCGCTGCCGCCGGGCGTGGTGTACTGGCGGATGTTCGGGCGGCGCTCTGGGGTGACGGGGTCGCGGGCGTCGTACACGTGGGAGTTCGAGGTGAGGCGGATGGACACGCCCGTGGACTCAAGTTGGGGGACCATCCGGGACTTCACCGGCGACGGGCATGACGATCTGTTGGTGTTGTCGGGGGAATACAACCCGGACCGGACGCGGAACTTCTACGTCGTGGAGGGAGGACCGGGCGGGCCGAGGGCACCGAGGGTGTATGCGACGGTTATACAGGTGCCGGGCGCTCCTGCGCATGTCGGGGACTTCAATGGCGACGGTCTCGCCGACCTCGGCTATCTCGGCGTCGGGGGTGCCTCGGAGTTTCCTGATACGACTTACGCGATCGAGAGCAACCCACGCGGTATGCCCCGAGTCGTGCGGATGAGCGCCTTCTCAACTCCAGGTGCGGAAGTGGATCAGGAGGCGGTGGTCGACTGGAACGGAGACGGATATTCAGATCTTGTCACGACCGTAGTCTTCTATGACGCGGATCGGAGGTCTGTTCTTGCCTCCGTCCTGTTGGTCTACCATGGCTCACCGACCGGGCTCGGGGATCGGCCTCAGCAGATGATACGCCTCGACTCGATTTTCCCCCGTCCGTGGGTGGAGGTGGTGAGCGGACTCGGAGACGCCGATCAGGACGGCTATGGCGACATTGTCGTTGTTGATCGTATATTTTCGCGAAGTGGTCATGGATGGACGGTCCTCTTCGGCCAGCCGGGCGGCGTAGTTCCACGCGGTCGCTCGTTTGGGGGAGCCTCGAGTGGAATCGATCCTGAAACGTGGATAATGAAGATCAGGCCAGCGGGCGACCTGGAGGGTGACGGTCTTGGTGAAGTCGCATTTGGTCTGGAAGGAGATTCAAGGCTCTACTTGTATCGAGGAGCGTCCGGACTCGATGGCCCTCCTGAAGTCCTGAGCGAGCCGATTGATGCCGGACGTAGTATTGATTTTGGCAGTGGCGTCAATGGTGCTGACCTGAATGGAGACGGCTTCGCTGATCTCATGGTAGGAGCTCCATTCAGTTTCACGGAGACATTGGAGACCACGGGCATCCCGTTCAATAGAGGTAGATTGTATGTGTACTTTGGGAGCAGAACCGGGCGCCTGACGGATCCGATATGGTTTGGTCGGGTACGCCCCACGGTTCCAGGGGACAACCCCGCGGGATTCGCGGAAACTAGTCTGTCGCCCGGCGACCTCAACGCGGATGGTCTGGATGATGCCGCCATGATCGACTTCAGCCGTCACACCTGCTGCTATGTCTACGGCACTGCGGAACTGACGGGAATGCTCCTGGGTGACTGTGCTCCCGCTCCTGGGATCGATATCTACTGAGGTGCTACCATGCTGGAAGACTATGGCTCTGAGTTGCTGAACGTGCTCGCAGATATATCGGCTGCGAACAGGGACTACAGCCGTAGTCCCAATGCCTATGGTCTACCGATCGGGTCGGCCATCGAGGCTGTCCGACCCGGTACGATTCTGTACTTCCCGCCCGGGCGGTACCTGCTGCCAGCGCGAGCAGGCCGCCCTGGGTCTGCGAGTTGTCCTCTGGTCTCAATTTCCACGATGGGTGGTGCTGTTTTCGTGGATCGTGGGAAGCGACCACGACGCCAGCCCGATGCGCCTCACCGTCGCGAAGCGACGGGTGCGGTGCGCCTCCGGGCGCCCGTGGTCAGCGGGGGGAAGGTCCCCGCCGGGTCCCACGCCTGGGATCCGTAGCTGAAGGTAACTGCGTCATTGAGAGATGAGGTGGAGAGCAACTGGAAGCGAACTCCCAGCCCGTACGAGAGGAACCCG
>Ga0208628_1000023_pt1 | contig 137027 bp, 130 predicted proteins | sample LakWasMet16_LOW5_2_FD_183864 | JGI IMG/M metagenome (GOLD analysis project Ga0208628, IMG submission 183864) | Freshwater sediment methanotrophic microbial communities from Lake Washington under simulated oxygen tension - Sediment Metagenome... | ecosystem: Environmental > Aquatic > Freshwater... | reverse complement strand
ATGTTGATGCGCAAGCATCCATAAGATAAAATTCGATTGTTAATTTTTCGTTTGCTTTGCTGTTGTTGATTCATCTACTTTAATGATTTTAAAAGGAATTTATAATGAAACGTACTTTATTTGCTCTTGCTCTCGCAGCTGCATTACCAATGTCGGCCCAAGCCGGCGAAATTAGCTACAGCTACATCCAAGGCGGCTACTCGGCAGCCAGCGTTGACAGCGCCGATTTCAACGGCCTGGGCGTGAAAGGCTCGATCGCTTTCAACGATAGCTTCTACGGTTTCGCCAGCTACGATAACGGCGACGACAACAATGTCGAATTGACCCAAACCACTGCAGGTATCGGCTGGCATTCGGCTGGTGATACCCAATGGTTTGCCGAAGTCAGCTACGTCAACGACAAAATCGACTTCAGCGGTTTCAACACGCATGACGACGGCTACAGCGTCGCCGGCGGCGTTCGTGCAAAACTGAACGACAATTTCGAACTGAATGCCAAATTGAACTACACCGACGTTAATGATTTCGGTGACGGTTTCGGTGCAGGCGTTGGTGGCTTATACAGCTTCAACGATACTTGGGGCCTGTACGCTTCTTACGATTATTCGGATCGTGAAGGTTCAAATTTGGATACCTGGGGTCTTGGCGTCCGCGCCAGCTTCTAATTCTCCAAGCTTCAAAGATGCAACAAAAACCCGGCTTCGGCCGGGTTTTTTTGTGATCGCAAACAACAAAGGCGAATCAATGCTTCTCGAACAATCCATCGGGATATTCGGGTTTTTGTTCGCGCGAAAGAATTATCTTGAGACCTTCCGCCGGCGTAATTTCTTCGTGTAAAACCCTTTGCACCAACATAGAAATCGGCAATTCAATGTCATGCCGGTTCGCTAGACGCATCACCTCATCGACGGTTTGTACCGATTCCACAACTTGGCCAATCGCCGCCACGGCCTCCTGAATTGATTGTCCGCGCCCCAGAGCCAAGCCCAGGCGGCGATTACGCGACAAATCACCGGTACTGGTCAGTACCAAATCGCCCAGACCGGCGAGACCCATCAGGGTTTCGGCACGTCCGCCCAAAGCGACATTCAGTCGCAGCATTTCATTCAGACCGCGGGTAATCAGGCCGGCGCGGGCATTCAGGCCCAAATTCATGCCGTCGGCTATACCCGTGGCAACCGCCAGTACGTTTTTCATTGCGCCACCGAGTTCGGCTCCCAGCATGTCATTGCCGGTATAGGCACGAAATGCGGGGCCATGCAGCGCTTCGGCAACGGTTTGGGCAAAGTCATCATTTTCGGAGTGGACTGTCACCGCGGTAGGCAAGCCCTGGGTAACTTCCTTGGCAAAGGAAGGACCGGTAACCACCGCCAAGGGCACATTGGTCCCAAGAACCTCTTCCGCGACTTCATGCAGGAAACGACCCGAACCGGGTTCAAAACCTTTTGTTGCCCATGCAACGCCAGCATGCGGCTGACGATATTTCGCAAGGGCTTTCAGGGTTTCGGTAAAGGCGTGACTGGGCGTTACCACCAATATCAAATCTGCCCATGCCACCACCTTGGGCAGGTCGCAACTCGCGTGCAGGCTTTCCGGCAAAGGAATACCCGGCAAATACCGGGTATTTTCATGTTGCTCGTCAATTGCCTTGATCTGCTCGGCATTGCGACCCCAAATCAGGGTTGGATAACCATGCCTGGCAGTCAACGAAGCCAGCGCCGTGCCCCAGGAACCAGCGCCAAGTACTGCAATTTTGATAGCTTCGCTCATGGGAGCTGGCTTACGCGTTGCCGCCTTCCGCCATGATGGCACCGGAGGATTGTTGTGCGAAGTTTTCGGCACGGCGGCGCAGGCCTTCGGCATACAAGGCTTCGAAATTGATTGGCTGCAGATAGAACGGAGGGAAGCCGCCCGCGGTAATCAGGTCACTGATGGCCTGGCGTGCATATGGAAACAGCACGTTAGGGCAATAGGTACCCAACATCATGTCCAGATTACGCTCGTCAAAACCGGCCAGACCGAAAACGCCCGCCTGTTCGATTTCTGCGAGATAGACATTTTTTTCTTCGATCGCACAGGTCAGGGTAATGCCGAGCACCACTTCGAAAACGCCGTCTTCAAGGCGCGCGACTTTCTGGTTCAGATTCATATTGAGCTGCGGCTGGCCAACTTCGTTGAAGATGCCCGGCGTGTTTGGCGCCTCGAACGACACGTCCTTGACGTAAATTTTCTGGACAGTGAATTGGGCTTGGCTGGCTTGATCGGTCGCCGCGCTGGAATCGGTCATGGTGTTACTCCAAATAATTTATTTTAATGAATACCGCATTATCACATGGGGCCGCGGCACACCCAAACAAGGGCGGGCAGCAAGGAAGCCCGTTTATTGCTAGTTTTTACCTTTGACCAATGGCAGGTCAGCCTGCTGCCAGGCGGCAACACCACCATCGAGCCAGAAAACTTTTGCAAAACCCGCCTTTACCAATTTTTTTGCCGCTTCGGCAGATTGAATGCCGCTGCGGCAAACCAGCACTACCGGCTGGTCTTTCGCCTTGGCAAGCAATTTGTTTTCGGCGCTGACTTGGCTCAACACGATGTTCTTGGCACCGGCGATATGGCCTTTGTCGAAATCGGCGATCGCGCTGACATCGAACACCTGGGCATCGTCACGATTGATCAGTGAAGTCAGGCCTGTCGAATTGACGGTTTTATAGCCGGTGAAAAAGCGGGCTATTTCGGTGTAGATAATGGCAATAGTCAGACCTACAAATGCCACGGAAAGCATCGGGCTTTGGCTGGCAAAAGCCTGTAGTGATTCAAAATTCATGAAAATCGGCAGAAATGGCTGGGACGCGCATTATCCGTGTGTGCGGCTCCCACGCCAAGCCTTAATTCAGTCCGGGAGCCTTATTGTTGGCTTTTCACAGTAGATTCGAGCCGAACTCCGCTAATGTTCGTTCAAAACCCGCTCAATGCGCCGATCCGGAATCAACCAGACCAGAGCCACTAACACATAGAGCAGGCCCGCCATGGGAACTTCCAGCAAGGCCAGAATAATGGCCAACGAATAAACGGCCGGCGATAACTTGCCCTTCAAATCCCGGCCCACTGCTTTTGCCAGCAACGAATTGTTCCCCTGCAGGGCCATGATGGCGCGCTGCAGGATGAAAAAAGCGATGGCCGACATCAGCAGAACAACGCCATAAAAAGCGATAGTCGTCGATGAAAAGTGGTTTTCACCCATCCATCCCGTCACGAAAGGCAGCAGGGAAAGCCAAAACAGCAAATGCAGGTTTGCCCACATCACCGCGCCGTTCACATGCTGGGTCGTATGCAACAGATGGTGATGATTGTTCCAGTAAATGCCGATGTAGATAAAACTCAGGAGGTAACTTAAAAATACCGGAACCAGAGGTTTCAGGGCAGCCAGTGTTTCGCCATGCGGCACCTTCAACTCGAGCACCATGATGGTGATGATGATGGCCAGTACGCCGTCACTAAATGCTTCCAGTCTGCTTTTCCCCATGCCCAGCCTCTCGCTCTAACGCCAATTCCACTTGACCAGCAAAGCCGCAGCGGTCGGCAATAAAAAAATAATCAGGAAAATCGGCAGCTCTTCCATCACGCTGTATCCGGCCTGGCTAACCCCGATCCACATATTCGAGCCCGCAATCAAACCCCACAAAACAATAAAACACGGCACTGCAATCGCGGCAGCGCCGGCAATACCGGGTTTGAAACCTCTTGCAATCGCAAGCAGCAATGCCAATAACGCAAAACCTGCAAGTATGAAAATGGCAGTTCGCACGGCTTACTCCTGCTGCTTGTTAAGTGAAAAACCATTCCCCGGCCCGATTGGCTGAATTCGCGTTTTTTAGTCTTTGGCCCACAACACTAAAATGATTTGGGACTGAAATCGGGCAAGCCGGTCATCAGCCACCAGCGTTTTGCCACTGCATCCCAGCGCCAGACCTGGGTATCCATCACGATTCGCTCAGTCTGCGTGTTTCGATTGATCAGGCGAATCTCCACCGTTTGCTCGATGCTGCCGTCGTCCAGGGGCTCCAGGGTTTTTTCTTCATAGCCGGTAATCTGGATCTGCTTCAGGCGTTCTTTTTCCAGCTCGCTTAAAGGGTGCTCCTTGCGATAAGCCGGATCAACATGGCTCCATGCCATTTCAAACTCGTTCCAACGTATTGCCGCCGCGTATTTGAACTGCACAAGTTCCAGTTGCTTGGTCTGCGAACGTTTCGATTTGGCATCAACCGGCCCGAGTGCCAAAAGAAGTACCGAAGCCAGCAATAGCAAGAAAAGGTTTTTCATGACTTGATGATCAATCTGTGGCGAGAATTACAGCTTACTCATTTTTGCTGCGGATTGCGGCAAATCGTGCGGTCATTTCGCACATGGTTTGCCCTTGTTCATTTTTGATGTGCGATTGCACTACCGCGCGTGCACGGCCCTTGCTTTGCAGGGTCTGCAGGAATAGCGCCCAGTCCATGTCTTCGTGCAGACTGGCGCACGCGTTCAAATCGCCAAACAAGGGGGCCAGAAAACGCACCTGGGTATCGGCAATGTATACCTCGGCCTGAACCTGCTCTCGTCGGCATTTTTCGGACAACAAACCCCAGGCCGCCATTGTCATCACACTTACCAGGCTGCCGCCGAATGCGCAGGCCTTGTCGTTGACGTTGTTGGCAAGCGGCGCCCACACCGACAAGATTCCGGCATCGAATTTCGTTGCCTTGATTGCCATCGCATTCACCGGCGGCATAGCCGAAAAAGCCGTATTCAATTCGTGCAATTCTTCTTCGCGACTCAATTCATTCAATGCAGCACTCATGTTCAAACCCTATTTATGCCAAGCTATTAGCATGCCTGAGACCCAGCTTAACTTGCCACTGAGTGAATGGACCGTGTTGTCCTTGCGCCCTCGCGGACAACATGCGGTAGCGCACTGTGAGACCAAACTGCGCGGGGCAAAATTTCTGGCTTGCTCCAGCATCAAACTGGAGGCGATTGAAAATGACGCCGAATTAAAAAAAGTATTGGCTTGCAAGCAGATCATCGTCACCAGCCCGGCAGCCGCTCGATTCGCCGCGAAGTCTCCGGTTTTTTCGGTCATGAAAAAAACCTGCTGGTTCGCCCTTGGCAAAGGTACTTCTGCAGTACTGGAAAAAAGCGGCATCACACAAATCATTACGCCGGCAGAAGGCAGCGATTCCGAATCGCTGCTCGCCCTGCCCGACCTGCAAGACATCGATGGCGAAGACCTTGGTCTGATTACCGCACCCGGTGGCCGCGGCATGATTGAACCGGAGCTGATCAAGCGCGGCGCACACGTGCATGTTTGCCATGTTTACCGACGCAAGCCTGTCACGATCAATCACCGGCAGATGCGGCAACTCGCGCAGCTCGATTTACCGTTTGCGGTTCTATGCAGCAGCCACGAGGTATTCGAGTCTTTTTGGCGCCAGATGCCGGTAACAATGCGGGGGAAAATGAATCAGGGCCTGTGGGTATCAAGCAGTGCCCGGCTGGAAGGCTTGATACGCGAAGCCGGTATCGGGAACACGACGACGAGTGAATCGGCAAGGCCGGCAGACATGCTGGCGCATTTGATATATGTGCAAACGCAGCAGGTGCGTTAGCATGTCGGCAATCAAAGATGAGCCAAGCCCGTGATCGACGATAGCGACAGCAATAACGAATCCTCCGGACCCCTTCTGCGGCGTCCAGGCCTGTGGGTTTTCGTCTTGCTGCTGGTGGCTGCCATAGTTGCACTGGCGTTGTGGCAACCCTGGAGCAAAACATCGTCGCCGGCAGATGCCAACGCGATCGATTTAAGTCCCGAAGCGCTGGATGCCCGCTTGCTCAACACCGAGCAGCAATTGCAGCGCGCACAACGCCTGCAGCAAAGTCTTGAAAAAAAATTGGCCGATGCCCAGTCGCGCACCGGTCTGTTGCGTGACGAAGTGCTTGGCGTGAACCAGCGCGCCGCCATTCTCGAAGAAAACATTCGCGAAATGGCGAAGGAACAAAACAATTCGCGGCAATCGGTGCAAATGGAAGCACTGGAATTGCTTCTGGTGCTTGCCGATGCCCGGATTCACGTCGATGGCGACTTGCCCGGTGCATTGCGAGCGATGCGATTGGCAAACGAGGTGGCTTCCGATATCCGCGATTCGCAAATGATCAATCTGCGCCAAAGCCTGCTGCAGGAAATGCAAGCGATGATCAGTGCTACCGACAGAAGACCAATCGCCGCCGGTGAACTCGATGCACTTGAAGCCGCCTTGCCGCAATTATCCGCCCGCTTGCCGGGGCAGGCCGATACCACCAACAAGCCGAACCAGAACGGTTTTCAGCGTTTACTCGATGCGATGGTGCAAGTCCGCTCAGCCGATGAACAATCCCTGCTCGGTGCGAATGACCGCAGTGCGGCCGAAGCCGCCCTGTCACTTGAAATCGCGCTTGCACGAAGTGCGCTCAACAAGCGCGACAACAACGGTTTTCAGGCCAGCATAAGGCGAATTGATAGCTGGCTGAAACGCCTGTATGCCGATGGTCCGGTCTTGCGCGAACGCCGTGCAAAATTATCCTCGCTGGCCAAACAGGACCTGCGCCTGAACGTGCCTACCGCAGGCAGCTCATTGCAATTATTGCGTTCGATGTCGACCCAGCGGACGCAAATGCCATGAATGTTTTTCGCGGCCTGATCTGGTGTTTGCTGTTGGCCGCGATCGGTGCGATTGCCTGGGAAAGTTTATCCAACGACATGGGCTTCGTACTGATTCGCTGGCATGGAAAAATCATCGAAACCACCGTTGCCTACGGTCTGATTTTCTGGTTGCTGATTTCGGTGGCGCTCTGGTCCTTGTGGTTTCTGGTCCGGCTGCCGTTCAACGCCTGGCAATCGCTCGCCAAAAAGCAGGCGCGCTCGCGCCTGGTAAACGGCTTGCAGGCGTACCGCGAAGGCCGCTTTGCCCGCGCTGAAAATTTATTGCTCAAGGCCGCCCGGCAGAACGACATAAAAAGCCTTGCCCTGATCACCGCACATGACGCTGCCGTTCTGCTCGACGAACCTCTGCGCGCGGAACAACACATGGCCGCCCTACTACAACACGATCCGGATGCGGCCAATATCCAGGCCGCGGCGAAGGCATTGCATGAAGGCAATGCCGAACAGGCAATCGCATTGCTTGCACCTTTGCAGGAAGCAAAAAAATTATCGCCCCAGGCGCAATTTATCCATTTGCAGGCGCTTGAAAAAAATCATCGCGCCGCCGATGCCGTCGCACTGTTGAATCCACTGCGCAAGGAACAGGCATTGTCGGCACGCGTAATCGCCGATCTGGAAATTGAATTGCATGCGAGTGCCATCGCCCAAACCGGCGATGCCGATGCCTGCCTGCAATTTTGGCAAAGCCTGCCGGACCGCCTGAAAAATACCGCGGAAATCCTGAAGGCTTTCGCAGCACGTGCAGACGCGCTGGGTCTCGAAACGAAGGCCGTGCAAGTCTTGAGCGATTATTTAAGCCTTCACTGGACTCCCGAATTGCTGCATAGCCTGGCGGCGATTTCCGGCCACGCCGATGACCAGCGCATCGATCTTTGCAAAGCCTGGATACCACAACATCCGGACGATGCAGCCTTGCACGCGGCACTTGGTAAACTTTACGGGCGCGAAAAAAATTACACCAAGGCCGAAGCCATGCTTCAACGCTCGGTGTCGCTCGCCGCAAGTTCGGAAGCCTGGGAAAATCTGGGCGAGATTTACAGTGCGCAGCAAAAGAACGAACAGGCGAGCACGGCCTACGCCAACGCATTGCGTTTGCAGCGTGAGCAGATTCCGTTACTACTGACCGGCCAGAGCTTGCGCGAACAGATTGCCAGCCAGGCGGTTGCCGAAATTCGCAATGAACACGGTTTTCCATTGTTGCCGAAACCCTGAACTACAGGAAAAACCTTCGGCTTATTTTCCGGTGACCGCCACCGGTTCCCCGTTATCGTTTTTTATCTGCAGGTTCTTCTCGCGATAGTCGCGAATAAGCTGTTTTGCCCTAGCCTGCAGCACAACAAAGCGCTTTTGTTCGGCGGCCGGAAGCTGGAAATAGATATATTCTATTCTCGACCGTACTTTTTCGGCGGCATAGGTTTCATCGGTAATTTGCTCGGCCAGCGTAAGAATGCCGACGACGACCTCATCGTCCTCTTCCATCAGCTTGCTCATTCCCAACCCATACCACGCGGTTGCCAGTCTGGGCTTTGCCCAAATGGCCTGCTTGAACATTTGCTGTGCGTTGGCCGACTCATTCGTCGTCAGGTACAACCAGGCCAACTCCTCCGATGTCTGTGCCGCAGCCTGATCACGGGAAAGTATTTCGGCAAATTCCTCTTTCAATGCGCGTTGCCGCTCTTCGATATTTCCGGGCGTGCTATTTGTCGAAGACAGGTATTTGCTGAATGCCGCACGATGGCGCGCGGCGGTTTCAGGGTCGGAACTATTCAGCGCGTTGGCCGACTCATCCAATAGCTGCATTGCTACCGTGCTTTCCTTGAAATCTCCGCCGGCAATCGCCAGCGCGGCAGTGGTAATCAATCTGTCGGTATCATCCAGAGCGGGTGCCGGCACCGGCGGGTGGGTTACCTCGTAACTGAAATTCTTGGCCGCATTCTTGTTCATCATGGCCAACTCGGCTTCTTGCAACTCCCGGGCCCTTTCGGAACCGATGTAACTGCTGCCGCCGTCATGCGTGGAAAAATCGCCTTTCGAACATCTGCTAATCATGAGGAACGCAAACAGGAGAAGAATAATCGCCAGGCGAGGAAAGCGGATAATCAACGTGCCGATGGATTGACTCAGAAAATTGGAAGACGGCGGCTGGTATACCGGCACGTATTTCGTAAATGGATACGGCGTGGATTTCGCAATCGTTACCGGGCGATGCTTGACCGGCGCACGTGCGCGCGGCGCAGGCAGCGGCCGGATGTTTCGCGGCGTTCGACCATAGGGCTTGCGCGTATTTGGCGTATTCACGATGGCAGGAGCAGGCTGGGCCTGTCTTGCTTTTTTCAACAGATTTTCCCGCGCGCAGGCTGCGCAGGCGAGCCCCGAGAAATATTGATGCTCCTTATTGCTCTTGCAAACCAGCAAACTGCCGGTGGATTTTTGTGCGTATTGTTTCAGCGCCGCTGCCCATTCGCCGGCAGAAGGTCGCGAAGTCCCGGCGCTTTCGAATGCACGGTCGAATAAATTTCGAAGATGCGTCGTGATGGCATCGTGCCCGCTTACCATGCTCGGCGTGATGACTTTATTGGGCTTCAAGCCATAGGCATAGGCGCGCGCCTGAATCCGTCCGGGGATATCGGTGGGTACACGGTCGGAGTTCGGACGCCCGGTAAATGGATGGATGCCGAAATTCATCAACTGGAAAATCACGACCGCCAACGCGAAACGGTCTTGTTGCTCTTCACCGCTGACATCAAGGCCGCTTGCCTGAAACTCCGGCGCCAGATAATCCGGCGTGAATTGCGGCGCTTCGAAACGTTCGTTTTGTCCCTGGATACTGAAGCCGTCGCAATCGAGCATCGCCATGTACAGCGAACGGCGATAGAAACGCAGATTTACCGGCTTCATGTCGACCACGTAATGATGCTGCTTGTGCAATTCGGCAATCACCGCGCTGAGATTGGCTGCCAGCGTTATTTTTGCTCCCAGTCCGACCGGCAATCCTTCGGCTCGCGCCTGCCTTTCCTGCAAAATATATTCAAGTTCGCTAGTCGCCTTGATATCAAGCGAAGGCATTGCGAAGCCGAGAAATTTTCCGCGCTCGTCCCGCAAAATGGCATGCGGCCAGGCAATCTGGACGTAGCGCTCACCGGCATCGCTGATATCGGGCAAATTGGGCGACAGCGACAGCATCGCTTTCACCTTGCGTTCGTATACATCCAGCGGCTGCTCACGGTGATAAATCTTTGCCACCAGCGACGACATTTCGCGTATTTGATAAACGCTGCCGGCACCGCCGCTCTTGAGCAAGCTTCCCAGCGTAATGGCCCGCTTGTTTGGGCCATCCATCCAGATTTTGCTGCCGCTGGCGAAACTCATCGATATCTACTTTATTGCCACTGTGCAATCAGCAGCGCTTTATCGTCTGAAGTGATCTGGTGAGTTCTGACATCGGCCAGCGTGGAGCCCAGCGCGCTACTGCCATCCTGTTCGGAAACCGTTTTCAGATAGTTCGCAACCGGATCGATAAACGGGCGGTAGAAATCGGCATTGCCCTTGCTCATCACGAACGGCATCGCGCCATCCGACATCAGCGCAAGCATCTCGACCGGGGTGGTAATCGGTGTTATCCGCAAATGCGCCGACCATTCCGCACCGGTAATGAAATAGGTTTCATTGGCGTACTCGCCGTTTTCCGGCAGGGACATGATATTCCCGGCCTCTCCGTTCACCGACTGGGCGATGGCCAGACCATCGCCGATGTGAAAGAAAAAACCGCCGCTTCCAGAAGTAACCGCGCCGACCAGCGTCGCCGAATAATCGCCGAGACTCGTGTTTTCATTTTTTGCCAGCAACTCGAGCTTAGCTCTGATATCGCCGACGATCTTTCCGATTTGCGACTTGAACTCGTCGCTGTCGAGCAAATGCAAAGCCTCGCCGGCGCTGTAATTCGCGGCAACCGCTTCGACCAGGGATTTGGCCAGCAGATTGGAACCGATATGGCTCAATGCCGCCGAACCGGCGCCATCGCACACCGCCGCGATCAAAACATCGTCAATGGCATGAAACGCGAACGCATCCTGACAGGGCAGGCCACCGTCAATATGCGATTTTCCGATCGCCGATGCCGCAAATACCCGGCACTGCATCAGGTTGGCGCGTTTGACCAACTGTCGACGGCAGGCAATTGCGCCTGGCCGCCTGGTCTCGATTGCGAGACCACCTTCATGCTGGCGCTGAGCCACAGGAACAGTTCCTGGAACTTGAGACCGTTCAGGCGCTTGACGCTGGCGGCACCCTTGCTGGTGAATTGGCCCATGGCATCTGCCTGCGCACCATCACCGACGGCAATCGGAAATACCGCCACCTTGTTTGCCTGTTCGGCCTGACGGCAATGTTCTGCCGCAGGCAACCAGTCATCGGTCGGCTGCCCGTCCGACATCAGGAATAGCCACGGTCTTGTGTAGGCGACGCCGGCGGTCTTGAAGTTTTGTTTTTCCTCTTCGATTTTTGCCAGAGCCAGATCAATCGCCTGCCCGGTCGGCGTGGTACCGCTCGCTTCCAATACCGGTGCGACAAAATCCATCGCGTCTTTCCAGTCTTCCAGAATTTCGGCTTCGTCGTAACCGCCGTATTGCACGACAAGAATACGTACGCGTTTCGCGGCGATGGCGTCACTTTTCAGTTCCTGCTCAAGCAGCTTCAAACCGGCATTCAACTGTTCGATCGGCGGCCCGCTCATACTGCCGGAACGGTCGAGCACCAGAACCAGGGGGGTGCGCTGCTCGGTGTTATCAACCAGTGCGACATCGGGAATTGCGGGCATGGACATTGGGTGGTCTCATCAATGAATTCCGAGCATTCTAACGTGCATTGTCCCGCTATTGGGCGGCGAGACATGCATTCCGTGACGGAGCAGGCAAGATCACATGGACACTCATCTCGCGGAACGTACAATGGCAACAGTTCACCATCGGCGCCATCATGAAAATTATTCGAATAACGGTCCGGCTCTGTCTGTGTGCCTTGATTACTTCCAGCTTGATTGCCTGCCAGGATCTGGAGAAATTATTCGCGGATCCGAAAGAACCCGACATAAAAAAAGCCGTCGTGCAACCGGCGGTTCCGGCAGCCCGGGCCACGCCGAAAAAAACCGGCCTTGAATTGCCGACGGCGTGTCCGTTTGCACCGGGCATGGTGCCGTCAAATATCGAGCTGTATGCGATCGACGGCCAGCCATGGATTGATGCCACGGAAAAATCCCGAACAGGCCCGAATGATATTGCCGCGATAAGCATCAGCCTCGACACACCCGAACCCAGCGCCTTGCTGTTGACCGCAAAACAGACGGCGCTCTGGCAAATCAAAACCAGCAAACGCACGAAACTGTGGGGTATTTACGTTACTGCCGAAAAATCGCAGCTGGTTGCAGGCGTCGACAAGTCCGTCGTGCTTGCCCAGCATTATTCCGAACTATCGGACCCCTGCGGTTTTTATTGGCGTCCGGAACTGCAGGTACACGAGCTGTACGATTTTTCCAAAAAAATGTTTGGCCAACCCTACATCGCGCTTCCGAAAATCCAGAACGGCATTCTGGAAATCAGATCGTTCGAACCGGTTTCGGCCGAAGCCGTCGTTCAAGGCGAACGAAAGCTGCCCGAAGTAAATTCATTGACCATCAGTCCGCCCGAAGATGAAGTGAAAGCTTCCCCCAGGCCGATGACCTTGAACGAGGCGCTGCGTAACAACGTGATTCGTCCCGGCTCCGCATCCGATATCGAACGCTTCAAATCCCGCTATCTCGCCGTCAACCAGAAAGTTCTGGGCGTTCGTTTCGACGAGCATGTGCAAAGAATGCCGGTCTATGTGATCACCGGGGATTTTGCTTTTTCAGGCAGCCTTGCCGGTGCGAATGCGGTCGTTTTCGTGCTTGAAAACAACGCGCCTTACCCGGCCGGCGACTCGCAACACAGCCCCGTGCTGGACATGAATTCGGGTGTCTGCATGGGCCGGATTTGCCAGATACTGATTGGCGATAACTAAGGCCGAATTCCCTCATGAAAAAACGCATGTAGCGGCAACAGACCGATACATGCGTTTGCAATAAAACCAACGCGTGCAATTCGACGATTAGCGTTCGACGATGGCCGCTACGCCCATGCCGCCTGCGGTACAGACGGAAATCAATACGCGGCCACTGCCTTTTTCTTTCAGCAATTTTGCAGCGGTGGCAACGATGCGGGCACCGGTGGCCGCGAATGGATGCCCCATAGCCAGCGAAGAACCGACGACATTGAGTTTGTTGCGATCGATTGAACCCATCGCTTTATCGCGACCCAATTTGGTCTTGCAGAATTCTTCCGATTCCCAGGCCTTCAATGTGCACAAAACCTGTGCAGCGAAAGCTTCATGGATTTCGTAGAAATCAAAATCCTGCAGGCTCAGATTATTGCGTGCCAGCAATTGCGACACGGCCCAGGCCGGCGCCATCAGCAAGCCTTCGCCATGCACAAAATCGACCGCTGCAACTTGTGAATCACGCAGATAGGCCTGTACTTCCAGACCATTCTCTTTCGCCCATTCTTCCGAAGCGAGCAAGGCTGCCGATGCGCCATCGGAAAGATTGGTCGAGTTGCCCGCCGTCAAAGTGCCCTGACCACTGGTTTTATCGAACGCCGGTTTCAAGGTAGCGAGTTTTTCAATCGTGGTGTCGGGACGCAGGATATTGTCCTTGTCGATGCCGCGAAACGGTACGACCAAATCCTTGTAGAAACCGCGTTCGTAGGCGGCGGCGGCTTTCTTGTGTGATTCGAAAGCGAGTTGATCCTGATCGGCGCGGGTGATTTTCCATTCCTTGGCCATTTGCTCGCAGCTCTCGCCCATGCTCTTGCCGGTGCGCGGTTCGGCGACGCCGGGAAATTCGGGTTTGAGTTCACCGAATGAAAACCCTTTCAGCAAGGCGCCAACGCGCTGGCCGAACGTTTTCGCCATGTTCGCGTTCAACAAGCGACGACGGAGTTTCTTGCTGACCGCAATCGGCACGTCGGAAGTGGTATCCGAACCGCCGCCGATACCGGCTTCGATTTGTCCGAGGGCGATTTTATTGCCGACCGCAATCACGGTATCCAGCCCGGTACCGCAGGCGCGTTGCATGGTAAGGCCCGGCGTCAATGGCGAGAGGCCGGATGACAGTGTCGCTTCACGCGCCAGATTGAAATCGCTGGAATGCTTCAGCACCGCGCCCATGGCGACTTCGCCGAGGACTTTATCCTGAAGATTGAATTTTTCGACCAGGGCGCCGAGCGTCTTGATCGACATGCCCATATTGCCGATATCGAAATACACGCTGTTATTGCGGCAGAACGGAATACGGACGCCACCGATAATGGCCACGCGACGGGGATTGCTCATGGTGAAATCCTTATTCAAGGTCAGCGGCTGGCGCTGGCATAATGGGGTGCCCTGAGGATAGCTTAGTGGGCTAGAGCAAGATTTCCAAACTTCAAGAGCCTGAAAAACAATGACCGATATCGTGAGTTGCCTGGGTGCCTTCGCGCTGGAGCTAAGTCCGCTGACGCGGGCTCAATCGCCATGCCTGCCACAGGCGCAAGCGGGCGAACTGGCGGCGTTGTTGGCGCGCGATCTGGCGCGCTGGGTACCGGAAGTGCGGGATTGCGATTTCACCGTTCTTGCCGCGCTGTTCGATCCAGTCGAAATTTTACGCCCGGGCTTTCCATTGCATGCCGAACTGGAGCGCCTGACTGCGCAGGCACCCGGCCAGGTCTCGGCCAGAATCATTGCGCTCGGCACCAATGAAAACGCGTTGCCCGACACGCTGGCGCCCGCATCCGAATTTGCCGAAGGCCCGTTTCGACTCGTGCCTTTTATATTGCGTGGCGATTCCGAATTGATAAAACAGGTCGGCGAACAATTGGAAGCCAGCTTGCTCGATATCGGCATGGCACCGGCAGACACCGCGCTATTCGCACAGGAAAGTTTCAAGGCGCAAATCGAGCATGCGCGCTACCTCACCGTGCACGATCTGGCGGCAATGATGGCGATGCAATACGAACACGCCGGATTAAAAAATGTGTGGCCGTTGATTGAAACCGCCTTGCTGGCACCGGATGAAAGCTGCTGGTGCGACGCGATGCCGGAACCCTTGGCGCTGTATCGCGATCGCGAAATCCACATGACCTTGCTGGATGCCGACGACTGGCAACATCTGGGTTACTGCGGTGAAGAAGAAAGCCCGGAAAAATGCGAATTCCTGTTCGAACAATTCGAAATGCGGCAACGCCAGATGGCCGCACTTTTTCAGGCGCATGGTCTTGAGGTGACGTTTGAACATTGCGCGAAAGGCAAAAATCCAAAACAGGTTTTGCTTTCGTAGGAGGGCCCTTGGGCCCGACGATTATTCATCGTGCCCAAGGGCGCCGGACCCAAGGGTCCTCCTACGCTTATTACTTTGGCGTGCTTTGGACTGCTGGCAAACTGGATAAATAAAGCCATAGCGCCGCTATTTCATCATCGGTCATTTTCGACATCGCGGGCCAGGGCATGAATTTGTCCAACTCGCGGCCATCCGGACGTTTTCCGGTACGCAATGCGGTTTGAAAATCATTCAGCGACCAGTTTTTCAATGCGGCCTGCGTCAGATTCGCTGCATCCGGAAATTCCGGCGGCGTGCCCGGCACATGCTGCCCGGCAAAATTTTCGCCGTGGCAACCGGAACAGGTCTGCGCCAGATATTTTCCGTATTCCGCCGTTGCCGCAGCCGCTGGTGCAAGACGTTGGCGTGGCGAATGATCAATGGTTTCCGCCGGCAGCAAGGGGAATTTATCCAGCGCATACAGTACGCGACCAAGAGGACGAATCTCCAATGCTTCCGGTTTGTTCGCGGAAGCTGGAAGTGATTTGATATGGGCGATGATTGCCGCAGTATCGGCATCACTCAGATTTTGATAATCAGGCGAAGGCATGAATATCAGTGGACGCCCGGCCTCGCCGACACCATGGCGAATTGCCCTGGCCATATCGTCGACGGATAAATTTTTGCCAATACCGCCGGCAGTCAGGTTGGGGCCAACAACTTTCATCACCGGGCCACCATCGAAGACCAACTTGCCCTGTGCCTGGTCGCCGTGACAATCGGCGCAACCCTTGGCAACGAATAATCGCGCACCATAAGCCAAGGTAGGCGCATCTTGCGGCAATGCCAACGGCGCATCCTGCACATCGTAGCGAATGGCCAAACCCTGCTCGGTCTTGCGCCAAGCAAAGCCGTAAAGGCAGCCGGCGACCACCAGCAAAAAAGCAAGCGTGCAGGCCAAAAATTTCAATAATTTTTTCATGTTCCGTCTCCCTTACCAACAATCGACAACATGCAAATAACAAAGCCCCCAATACCGGGCATTGAGGGCAGTTTTTACAGTTACGATATTGTGTGCAGAAACAGGACAGCGATCATGAGCCATCGGTCATCGTGACCGATGGCCTAATCCCGCCAATCGTCACCACAAGCATAGGAGTCAGTCTTGGCCGGCTCGTTTGCAGCACTCGGCGGACGTGCGATTGGTTCTGGAAGATCCGTGAGTTGGATGGTCTTTATGCCGCCAATCGGACTGAATGACAGCGTCGCCTTGGGCCCAACCTGCAAGGCGGTCGCTTTTATTTGCTCCAGCGATTTCAGCGTCAGGTTGCCTTCCAGGGTTTCGACGGACAGGCTTTCTATTTTGCCATCCTGAATCTCGATATTGCTGGCGCAGCCTTTCTTCGAATTCGAATAATTACGGGAGTCCACAATGCGAAGACTGCTTGCATCGCCCCGCCATACCAAGGAATTCGACACATGCACCGACATGTTCCCCGGAGTGGAATGCGACTCGATATCGGCGTTTTGAACGATCAGATTTTTCACCTCAGGCGGAATTACCAGATTCAGTTCAACGTAACTTTCAATGCCGGATGTAATCGTCATCCTGCTGCCGACGGTTTTTACCAACAGCTCGGGCCCTTCGGTTTCGCGATAGTAATCGGAATCCTTTTCGAAACTCACGGACGCATCGGCATTGTCGGCAATCTTTATTTTTGCCGTTGCTTCTGCTTTGATTTCGAGCGTATCAATACCGGTAAAGTCCAGGGCCTTTCTTGTTTCGGAAATGCTGGCAGGCAGGTATTTCGACGCTGCAATGGTCGTCAAAAAAATCGTCAGTGCCGCACCGAATAACAGCGGAGCGATTTTCATCAGGCAACCTCCCTTTCTTTCAAGGCGAAATAGCAGGCTAGCCACAACAATGCCGGCATGCTGATCCACATGAACGGGTACATGAATTGCTGGGTTGAAGACAATAGGCGATGCGAAGCCCAGTACTCGAAAATCGAATCTATCCTGCTATTGAACAAGGCTGTAATGAAAAGAGTGAGCAGCAGGATGAAAAAGGCGAACAATATCGTCTTGATAAACGGCATGGCACGGAAATAAAGGCTGCCGAGCACAGCGAAAGCCTGCAGCACCGTGAGCGACAAGGCTATCGTGACCAGGTTGCCCGCATTTTCGACATGCCTGAATACGAAAAAGAGTTCATATTTTTCAGGATTGTATTTTTGGGCATATTCAGATGGAATGATCATCTGCAACTGTGCCTGCGCCTTGGCTATCAGCCAGGCCGGAATATCACAGACATAAAACGCCAGCGTATAAATGGCCGGGTACAGCAAGGCCACCACCAGAAAGGCAAGCAGCCATTTTTCGAAAATTGCCGCCGGCCGCATCAACACAATCAGTGCCGATTCGCGCTTCGACATTAGCTGGAAATATCGCGCCGCAAAAACAGGGGCCGTCAGGAACAGTCCGCAGTAATAAATCATTCCCTGACCTTCGGTCGACAATTCCCTGAAGCCGTAGCCGTCGATGAAAATAATCAGCAACAACACGAAGTGGATCATGATGCAGATGCCGATAAACCAGGCATAGGCTTTCCGATATTCTGTCCAGTGCGCATTCGTCAATAACATGAACCGGCGAAAATCAAACATGGGCCGATTCCTTTTTCGAAGTTTTCAAGGCATCCAGAATTCCGTCTTTTTTCATACTCAGCGCCTTGTAAAGTAATTCCAGATGAACCGGACTTCTTGCCTCCGAGCCATTCCTTGCTACATAGGCGTATTGCAGCCCCATGGTTTCGGAGTAGATGACGTCTGCAATTTTCGATAATTCATTGGTGTCCTGCGCCACCCCCATGACGAGGGCGTCCGACAGTTCGGCCATCGTGGCCGAAAGCGCGAGGGTTGCCGAATCGATAAAAAGAATATGGCTCATGATGCGCTCCAGATCATGTGCCTGGTGCGTGCTGATCAACACCATGCGTTCGCGTTGTTCCGGGCGCGACATGATCAGCTTGAATTGATCGCGGCCGATGATATCCAGACCATTGGTCGGTTCATCCAGCAACAACACCGGCGTAAACGTTGCCAGCGCAAACGACATCGCGGCTTTCTTCTTCTGGCCAAGACTCATTTCATCGAAATTCTGCTGGTCGGAAATTTCAAAGATCGCCAGATATTCCCCGAATGCCTCGCGGGAAAATTTCGGATAAAACACCGACTGGGTTTTTGCCAATTGCCCTGCAGTCAGATTCGGCAAATGGAACTCTTCCGGCACGATGTAAATCTGGGAAAGAAAATCGGGATGGCGTTTATGCGGCGGGAAGCCGCGCACGCCGATATTTCCCTTATGAGGAAACAGCAAGCCAGCCAACAATTTCAGCAGCGTGGATTTGCCGCTGCCGTTACGACCAAACACGCCGTAAACGCCCGGCACATCCAGTTTCAGATTGAATTGCTGGTACAACTTGGTCTTCCGGTATTCAAATGACAGGTTATCGATATGAATCACAAGGTTTCCTTGGCAAGTGTTGCCGATACATTAAGACCGCCGCATGAAGCTTGCATGTGGCTGGCATGTAGGAGGGCCCTTGGGCCCGACGTGGCAAATGCGTCGGGCCTAAGGGTTCTCCTGCGATTGAGCATTCAACGTCTCGCCGAATAAAAAGCTTCTTCGGAAACCTCATGCCAGGCTTTTGCACTGGCCTGGAATTTCTGCAGGGATTCGTATACTTCTTTCGCCATTGGGTCAGAAGCCGCGACATCGGCAAGCACCGCCACCGAAGCCGCTTTCAAGGCAGCCAGCACATCAGCCGGCAAGGGCAGGAACTTGACGCCGGGTTCGAGTTTCAATTTTTCGAGTGCCTGCTGGTTTCGTGCCGTGTATTCCGACAGCATCTGGATATTGGTTGCCTGGCAGCAATCGGCGACGATCGTTTGCAAATCCTCCGGCAAACTTTCGTAGGCTTCTTTATTGACGATACATTCCAGCGTTGATCCAGGTTCATGCCAACCGGGGTAATAGCAATACGGTGCGACCTTATGCAGGCCGAAAGCGAGGTCGTTGTAGGGCCCCACCCATTCGGCGGCATCGATCGCACCTGATTGCAATGCCGAAAAGATTTCGCCGCCCGGAATATTCTGCGGCGTGCCGCCGACCCGCGCGAGCACTTCACCGCCCAGTCCGGGAATACGCATACTCAAGCCTTTCAGGTCGGCAACGGATTTGATTTCCTTGCGAAACCATCCAGCCATTTGCACGCCGGTATTGCCGGCCGGAAACGGCACCACATTATGTGGTGCATAAAGCTTGCGCCACAATTCCAGACCGCCGCCTGCGTATAGCCAGCCGTTCATTTCCTGCGCATTCAAGCCGAACGGGTATGCGCTGAAAAACGGTGCGGCCGGCATTTTGCCTTTCCAGTAATAGCTGGCACTGTGACCCATCTGGGCCGTTCCGCGACCGACCATATCGAAAACTTCAAACGCCGACGCCATTTCACCGGCACCAAATACTTTTACCGTGATTCGTCCGCCACTGGCCTTGCTGATCATTTCCGCCAATGCGGCGGCACCGGTGCCCAGACCCGGGAAATTGGTGGGCCAGGAAGTCACCATTTTCCACTGCAGCTTGATATCAGACTTGGCGGCGCCAGTGCCTGTACCCGGCTTCGCACCGCAGGCCGTCAAACCGGCAGCCACGGCGGCAATACCGGCACCTGTCACTAAATCACGTCGTTTCATAATCCCTCCAAAAAATGAACCTCAGTTTACCCGACATCTACCGAAGTGGCCTGAGTCGGTCTACCATGCCGTAATAGGAGTAATCATGCGCACACATATTGGTCATTACGAAATTGTCTCTGAACTCGGCCGCGGCGGTATGGGCGTGGTCTATAAAGGTTACGAGCCCGCACTCACCCGCTACGTCGCGATCAAGGAGCTGTCTCCCGCACTGGCACACGACCAGACACTGGTCGAACGCTTCCTGCGTGAAGCCCGTTCGATGGCTTCGTTGAATGACCCGCATATCATCCAGATTTACCTGATCGGCCAGGACAATAACCAACCCTTTTTCGTGATGGAATTTGTCGATGGCGAATCGCTTTCCGCGGTCATCAAACGCGAAGGCCGCCTGCAAGTCGGCGATGCACTGAAAATACTGCATCAATCCGCCAAAGGTCTTTCTGTCGCACACGAACGCGGCGTTATCCACCGCGATATCAAACCCGGCAATTTAATGCTGAGCCAGCGCGGTCAAATCAAGATCGCCGATTTCGGCATCGCGCTCGCCAATCATGATTTCAACAGCAAACTGACCGGCACCGGCGAATTTGTCGGCACGCCCGGCTATCTCTCGCCGGAAGTCTGTCTCGGCAAAATGGTGGATCAACGCTCGGATATTTTCGCGCTCGGCATCGTATTGTTTGAAATGCTGACCGGCCGGACTCCTTTCTCCGATGAAAGTCCGTTGAAGCTGATGCTCGACGTCGTGCAATCGCAAATTCCGGATGTGCGTGAATTGAATGCCGACGTCGATGTCGATGTTGCGGCGATTTTGTCGCGCATGCTGGAAAAAGATCCCAATGACCGCTATCAAAGCACCGAAGCATTGATTGACGATCTTGAAAAACACCCGCTGGTGAAACAAGGCGGTCCACTCAAACTGAAAACCCTGCCACCGTCGGGTCCGGCTGCAACGCTGATCGGAATGGCCACACCGATTACACCCGGCGTGATGCGTGCACCGACGCCGCCACCAAATGTCGGCAATGCACCGACTGCTGCAGCCAGTGCCGTAACGACCGCGCAGGGCAGTACACGCCCGGGCGTTACTCTGGCCGCACCGCAATCGCAGAAAAGTTCCGGTTCGAAAAAATGGCTGGCCGTTGCCGCGATTCTTGGCTTGCTGGTCGTAGGTGGCGCATGGGGATTGCGTGGCGTTTTCAGGGCAGCCGATCCAGTGACGGAAACCGCAACAACAAATACCTTAGTGCCGCCCAGCGATAGCGCTGCCACCGCACCCGACACAAAACCGGCAGCGACAGCGCCTGCAACACCGGTCACGCCTGATACCGGGTCCGTTGCACAAACCGACTCTGCCGCAGCCAACTCGTCCGATACGAGTGACAGTGCCGACAGCAATTCCGGCAAGCAAACTTCAAATCCTCCCGCCACGCCGGATAGCTCGAACAACAAGGTTTCCGATATCGCCGCGAACAACACTTTGCCGGCCCGCGGACGCGTAGCAGAAAGAATCAGGGATCGTATCGAGGAAAACACGCCGCAAACCGGTGGCGGTGGCGGACACACCTTTGCGGTAGTTACCAACGGTGATCCGGCATTGATGATTCCGGCGCAGCAAATGATCGAAGACAAGCTGAGCGAAGCCGGTTATCAATCGGTCAACAGCAAGCGTGCGGATATAATCGTCCGCGTGAAATCCGACATCATCGGCAACCAGGACATCAGCTTTTACGGACAGAACGCCACGCTGACTACCGCCTATCTGACGGTAAAACCCTTTGGCCGCGGCGGCCGCGCACTCGGCAGCGGTTTCCGGGAAAAAATCGATTACACCCCGCTCAATGCCGAAGACAAGGTGCAGCAGGCGATCGAGGAACATATGCAACGAGTGGTTGATAACGTCGGCAACAAATAGATCGCTGCATCCGCAATAAAAAAGCCGGCGCTGGCCGGCTTTTTTATTGATCGATACTATTTCGTGTCATGCCCCGGAAGCTTCCTGGTTGCGACCCAAAAGCCAGAGCGCGCCACCCACGACCAACATGCCGATACGAATGGTCCAGCCGACCGACGGACCCCAATTATCGATCCACATCAGCAGCATGAACTGCATGTTGATGAAATCCAGAATGATCGAGCCCAGACCGAAAAAAAATAAATAACCGCCTATCGATTTCATCGTATATCCCCTGTTTTCTTATATTCACGAATCCTGGCATACGGCCAGAGCGTCCCGCCGAAGCAGACTATACCGGCAAGCACGGCTTGTTGGCGAATTTGTCTATCGCCTGATACCGCAGCTTATTTGCATGTGCCACTGCCCGACTAGCCTGGCCTGTGTGCGGCACTTTCCATCTTCTTGCAGTCATTCGCGATAACGACGACCTCACCGATGTATTTGCCATCGCTATCCCGGTATTTGTATTTAAGTGTCACTTCGTTTTTCATGAAAAATTCCATTTCCTTCATATTGCAGACACTGGCGCGAATTTTGTCGCCCATCACGTCGTTTATCTGCTTTTCGGTAATGTTTTTCGAGACCGGGTTAACCAGCGTGTAAAAATATTCCCAGTTCTTTCCGGGACCTGCCGTCGTTGAATCCCAGCGGGTATCTTCATCGACCATTATGGGAAGTTTCTTGTTTTGTTCTTTTGAAGCAGCGGCCAATTGCCCTTCAATCAATGCATCGCTGAACGCTTTTGACGAACAGGCCGTCAATACTCCGGCGACTGCTGCCGAAAGCAGCAACAAGGTAGCAATCCTGAGGGCATACGATAATTTCCCCATGATCAATTTCCTTTCCGGTTCTTGAAAATCGCCTCGGCACAAATCATTGACGTACCGCCAGACGACAAACCCATTCACACCGGCGACAAATTCGCATAGGCCAAGACCAGCCACTTGCTGCCGGCATTTTCAAAATTGACCTGCACGCGTGCGTGCGCACCGTTGCCTTCACAATCCATCACGATGCCGACGCCAAAACTGGCATGCGCAACACGCTGACCCAATCGCAGGCCACCGGAAGGCGCTTCCGACATGCGCGTGTTGTTGTATACCGAATTGAAGCCGGATTTCGCGACATTCACTTTCGGGCGAACTTCATGCAATAGATTGGCCGGAATTTCGCGCAGAAAACGCGATGGCGTGCCGTACATTTCCATGCCGTGCAAACGGCGAGTTTCGGCGTAAGTCAAAATAAGTTTTTCGCGTGCTCGCGTGAGACCCACATAAGCCAGACGGCGTTCTTCTTCCAGCCTGCCGTTTTCTTCCATCGAACGATTGCTAGGGAACAGGCCTTCTTCCAGCCCCGTTAAAAATACCAATGGAAATTCGAGGCCCTTCGCACTATGCAAAGTCATCAGCTGCACGCCGTCTTCGCCATCCTGGGCCTGGCCTTCGCCGGCTTCCAGCGAGGCATAACTCAGGAATTCAACCAGTTCGGTCATGCCTTCGCTGGCCTCGTCGTCGCGGCGTTCGAAACGGCTTGCCACCGACACCAATTCATCCAGATTTTCCAGTTTCGAATCGACCTGCCCTTTGGATTCCTGCGAATAAAAGGCACGCAGGCCACTGCGTTCGAGCACATGATCAAATTGCTCGTGCAATTCGAGATCTTTGGTCTGTTCCTGCAATGACACGATCAATTCGAGAAAAACATTCAGCGCGTTTTTCGCGCGCGCGGTCAGCAAACTCGTTTCCATCATTTCCTGCGTGGCGGCCCAGAGCGAAATCGATTTGCTTCTCGCCAGTTTCCTGACTTCATCGAGAGTCTTGTCGCCGATACCGCGTGCCGGCGTATTGACTGCGCGTTCAAAGGCGGGGTCATCGTCGCGATTGCTGATCAGTCTCAGATATGCGAGTGAATCCTTGATTTCAGCCCGTTCGAAGAAGCGCAATCCGCCATACACCCGATACGGCATGCCGGCCTGAATCAGTTGTTCTTCAAGCGCACGCGACTGCGCATTCGAGCGATACAGCATTGCGCACTCGCGCGCACTGCCGCCCTGGCGAATATGCGCCTGAATGCGTTCGACGATGTAACGCGCTTCATCCACTTCGTTATACGCCGCATACAGATCGATGCTTTCGCCTTCCCCCGACGAGGTCCAGAGATTTTTCCCGAGCCTTTCCGGATTGTGTGCAATAACGGCGTTTGCGGCGGCAAGAATATTGCCGGTCGAACGGTAATTCTGCTCGAGCCTAATGGTTTGTGCGCCTGGATAATCCCGCAGAAAACGTTGCACGTTTTCCACTTTCGCACCGCGCCAGCCGTAAATCGCCTGGTCATCGTCACCGACGATAAACACCTGCCCGGTGTCGCCTGCCAGCACGCGCACAAAAGCATATTGAATGCTGTTGGTGTCCTGGAATTCGTCGATCAATAAATGTTTGAAGCGATTCTGGTAATGATGCAGCAGGGCATCGTGTTCCAGCAGAAGCTCGTGCGCACGCAAAAGAATTTCGGCGAAGTCGACCAGCCCGGAACGCTGGCAGCGCGCTTCGTAGGCTTCGTAAACCTGCAAGATGGTTTTGGTGAAAAAATCGCCACCCGGCACCTGGATATGTTTCGGGCGACGGCCTTCATCTTTTTGCGCGTTGATCCACCAGACGATTTGCTTGCGCGGGAAACGGCCTTCATCCAGTTCCATTTCGTTGGCGATGCGTTTGATCAATCGCAATTGATCATCCGAATCCAGCACCTGGAAACCTTCCGGCAAACCGGCTTCCCGATAATGTAAACGCAATAATCTGTGTGCCAAACCATGAAAGGTGCCAACCCACATGCCACGCGAACCGTTGACCAGGATTTTCTCGACCCTATGCCGCATTTCGGTCGCGGCCTTGTTGGTAAACGTAACCGAAAAAATACCGTGTGCCGGTACGCCAACCACTTCGTGCAACCAGGCAATCCGCTGCGTGAGCACGCGGGTCTTTCCCGAGCCAGCGCCGGCCAACACGAGGTAATGCCCGGGTGGCGCCGACACCGCTTCGCGCTGTGCAGCGTTCAAATCATCGAGTAGGTGCGAAACATCCATGGGCTTTCAGAGACACAAATCAATGTGTCGACTTGTTCGCCTTCGCTGCTTGCGACATCAGGCTGTCGGTCCAGGCAATGCCAATCGCCGACAAAATGAAAACCATATGGATAATTGTTTGCCACATCACACCCGTCTCGGTGTAACTGGCGCCCGAACCTGCGACCGGATTATTGGTACCCAGCGCGCCGATCGCGATAAAAGTTTTCAGCAAGTGGATGGAACTGATGCCGATGATGGCCATCGCCAATTTCACTTTCAGTACCGAGGCATTCACGTGGCTTAACCATTCCGGCTGGTCGGGATGCCCCTGCAAATTCAGGCGCGAGACAAAGGTTTCATAACCGCCGACGATAACCATCACCAGCAAGTTTGAAATCATGACCACATCAATCAGGCCAAGTACCGCCAGCATGATCAGCTGCTCGCTCAGACTGGTGGCACCTTGAATCAGATGGATCAGCTCTTTGACGAACAGAATAACGTAGACGCCTTGCGCGACAATCAATCCAAGATAGAGCGGAAGCTGCATCCAGCGCGAGCTGAAAATAAGCCAGGAAAGCGGGTGCATCTTTTGTGGTTTGTCTGAGCTCATAAATGTTTTCTTGCTGTGGTCTGTGCGTATTCTAAAGGTTTGCGGGCTGAATACCTATGGTAGGAGCGACGGAAGTCGCGAAAGGCCTGCGTCGAAGTTTATCGCAGGCCTTTCGCGACTTCCGTCGCTCCTACACGCTGTTAAACCATCTTCACATCCGGCAAGCTCAATACATACTCCGGACCCATCAACATCGATGGCGTGAAATAACCGCCCGGCTGATTTTCAGTTTCCAGCAAATGCTTAACGATGCCGAGCGATGCGGTGACTGTGAGTTCGTAACCATTCGGCGTGTTCATGCATTTTTTGATTTCTTTGCCTGCAGCATCACGGGCTTCGCCCCAGACCGTGGTAATTGATTGCTTGCGCTTTTCTTCCGAAGGCCCACGTACTTTCTTGCCGACTTGTTTTTTCAGGAAGTTTTGTACGAAGCCAAGCCCCAGCAATGGACCGAACATCCGAATACGTTTTACGTTTTTAATGCTCGACGGCGGCACGCCCATGTAAGTTTCGATATTCGGAATACCGGTCGAAACAAATGCGGTGTATACATCGCCCCAGGGAATCGTCATCGCGGTACGTTGTTCGCCATCACGCTCGAAGGTGCGAACTTTCCAGGCCAGCGGCACTTTGGTAACAACGCCATCAATTCGCGCACGACCACCGGCGCCCAAACCTTCGACGCTGGTTTTCGCGGTGCCGGGGCTCGGGCCGCCGCCGGCTTCAAATGCCAAAACAAGATGTGTGGCGGTGGGCAAATCACGCTTCAACATTGCGGCCATGCAATCGGTCGGCACGACATCAAATCCCGAGCCTGGCAACACCACGATACCGGCTTTCTTCGCACGCTCATGTTGCTCGTGGCAATGGGCAAACACGCTGATTTCGCCGGTGATATCCAGATAATGCGTGCCGGTTTCCAGACAGGCTTCGAGCATCGGTTTGCTGGTCGCTGAAAAAGGCCCCGCGCAATGCAAAACGACTTTCATGCCTTCCAGATTTTTTTTCACGACATTGGGATCATCCAGTGCAAACGCGCGCACCGGCAAACCATATTCTTTCGCCAGCGGCTCGATCGAAGCCAGACTGCGGCCCGCCAACACAGGGCGCTGGCCGTAGGCGATGGCGCGTTCGACTGCCATTTTTCCGGTATAGCCATTGGCGCCGTAAATCATCCAGGTCATAAGTTTTGCTCGATTATTTGGTGTGTTGTTTGACAAGCTTGGTCAGCATTCTGAAATACATATTCGGGAACCAGCGCTTCATGCGCCAACGCATCGGTTCATGCTTGGTCGGAAGAATCAGGAACTGTCCGCGTTCGGCCGAAGCGAAAACCTTGTCGGCAACGCTGTCAACGGTATCGGGCGAAGTATCCATCAGACGCAAAGCCATCTTTCTGGCTTTATCGCTGCCGACGGCGGTATCAATCAAATTGGTTTTGAAAAAACTCGGACAGATCACGCCGACCAGAATTCCCTTGTCGAAAACCTCGGCACGCAGTTGTTCCGACAATGCCACCACACCGGCTTTTGCAACGCCGTAAGTCATGATGCCGGGCGCGCTCGCCAATCCGGCAAAACTTGCCGTGCTTAAAATTTGGCCTTTACCTGCAGCCAACATGCCGGGCAGGAATAAACGGCAACCGCGAACCACGCTGAACAAATCCACTTCGATTAATTTGCGCCATTCTTCCATCGTGGTTTCAATCATCGGACCACCGGAAGCAATGCCTGCGTTATTGATCAACACATCCACGCCGCCCCATTCTTTTTGCATCTGGTCAAACAGGGCCTGCATGGAGTCGTCGCTGCCAACATCCGCGAGCAAGGCGATATGACCCTGGCCGGGCAGACTGGCGCGCGCTGCTTCAACGCGGTCCTGGATCAAATCGACACAGGCTACGCGAGCGCCACTGCGGGCGTAACGCATGGCCAGAGCCAAACCCAAACCGCTGCCGGCACCGGTGATCAAGACGCGACGTTGACTCATTCATTACTCCCCAAAACAGCTGCTGTGATAGTCTCGCAAGCATAGCAAGCCGCTGTCATTCCTTCCCGATTATTTGGTGATTTCATGCAAAATCTCGACCCATTATTTGATTTATCCGGCAAAACGGCATTGGTGAGCGGTGCATCACGCGGGATAGGTGAAGCCATCGCGCATCTGCTGGCTGCACATGGTGCCCACGTGATCTGCACCTCGCGCAAAGTCGAGTCTTGCCAGTCGGTTGCCGATGCGATCAAGGCCGTTGGCGGCAGTGCAGAGGCACGTGCCTTGCATGTCGGTGATGTTGCCGCGATTGAAGGCCTGTTCAATGATCTGGATGCCGCCAATCTCGCTCCCGATATTCTGGTGAACAATGCCGCCGCCAATCCCTATTTCGGCCCGATGCTCGACATGGATTTGAGCAGCTATGAAAAAACCGTCGAGGTAAATCTGCGTGGTTATTTCTGGACTACTGTGCAGGCCGCCAAACGCATGAAAAACAAAGGCGGCAGCATCGTGAATATCGCATCGGTGAATGCGAAACGCGCCGCGCCGGGCCAGGGTATTTACTCGATGACCAAGGCCGGCATCGTCAATATGACCGAAGGTTTCGCGAAAGAATTGGCCGCGTATAAAATCCGCGTGAATGCGGTATTGCCAGGCCTGACCGACACCAAATTTGCCTCAGCCATTACGTCGAACCCGAAAATCATGGGCATGATGATGCAGTTGATTCCATTGAACCGTAGCGCACAGCCCGATGAAATTGCGCCGGCCGTACTCTTTTTATCATCGCCTGCCGCAAGTTACGTGACCGGCACCTGTCTCACGGTCGATGGCGGCTATTTGTCATGATCGATTTGTATTATTGGCCAACACCCAATGGCCACAAGATCACCGTGTTTCTTGAAGAGGCCGGGGTTCCGTATCAGATAAAACCGGTCGATATCGGCGTCGGCGATCAGTTCAAACCCGAATTTCTTGCGTTCTCGCCGAACAACCGGATGCCGGCGATTATCGATACCGCACCAGCCGACGGCGGCGAAACAATCACGCTGTTTGAATCCGGCGCGATTCTGCTTTACCTCGCCGAAAAAACAGGCAAGTTCTTATCCGGCGATATTCGCCAGAAAAAAATCACGATGGAATGGCTATTCTGGCAAATGGGCGGCTTTGGTCCGATGCTGGGACAAAACCACCACTTCACCCGTTATGCGCCTGAACCGATTCCGTACGCCATCGACCGCTATCAACGCGAAACCGAACGCCTGTATGGCGTGTTGAATAAGCATCTCGAAAACCGCGAATTTATTGCCGATGACTACAGCATTGCCGATATGGCCTGCTATCCATGGGCAGTCGCACATGACTGGCATCACGTCGCTTTGGAGCGCTATCCAAATGTGCAGCGCTGGCATGATGCGATCAAGCAGCGACCCGCCGTCATTAAGGCTTACGCACTCGGTGAGCAATACAAACGCAAGACGGAAATGACGCCGGAAATGAAGGCTATTTTGTTTGGCACACCGAATGCAAACAACCCATGAAAACTTTTTTACTGAGTCTGGCAATGCTTATGGCGACTTCCGCGCATGCTGAAAAACTGACACTCGAAGCGATCACCGGCAGCGCTTCGCTGTCCGGCCCGAGCTTGAACAATGCAAAAATTTCGCCGGATGGCAAGCGCGTCACCTTCCTGCACGGCAAGGCCGAATCCGTGAATCAACTGGATCTGTGGGAATACAATATCGCTTCCGGCAAGACGCAATTACTGGTCGATTCGAAAAAACTGGTGGCCGGCGAGGAAGTGTTGTCGGACGAAGAAAAGGCCCGCCGCGAACGCCAACGCATTGCCGGCTTCTCCGGCATTGTCGATTACCAATGGGGTAGCGATGGTAATACCTTGCTGTTTCCGCTCGGTGGCGAATTGTATTTGTATGACTTGACGCAATCGACCGCGAAAAAAATTACCACGGGCAAGGGCTTTGCGACTGATCCGAAAATTTCGCCGCGTGGCAGCTTCGTCAGCTTTATTCGCGAGCGCAATCTTTGGGTCATCGATCTGAAAAGCGCGAAAGAGATCCAGATCACCAACGATGCTTCAGATGTCATCGCCAACGGAATCGCCGAATTCGTCGCCGACGAGGAAATGGATCGTCACACCGGTTATTGGTGGGCGCCGGACGATTCCGCGATTGCCTTTACCCGAATAGATGAAAGCCCGGTACCGGTGCAAAAGCGATTTGAAATTTATCCCGACCGTACGGACATCGTTGAACAGCGTTATCCGGCTTCGGGCGATGCAAATGTGCTTATCGAATTGAAAGTCGCGAATCTGTCTTCCGGAAAAACAGGGATCATCGATATCGATCTTGGCAAGGAAAAAGACATTTACCTCGCGCGTGTCCAATGGCGCGATGCCAAGCACCTGAGCTTCCAGCGCCAGAATCGTGAGCAGCGCTTGCTCGATTTGATCGAAGTGGATCTGTCAAACAACAAACAAACCACGTTGTTGCAGGAAACCAGCAAGAGCTGGATCAATCTGCACAACAACCTGCACTTCCTGAAAGACGGCCGCTTTATATGGTCATCCGAACAAAGCGGTTTTATGCATTTAAGCCTGCATACGCGCGATGGGAAATCAATAAAAGTACTCACAAAAGGCGATTGGCAGGTAGATGACTTGCTTGCCGTCGATGAAGAATCGCAAAAAATTTATTTCAGCGGCACCCAAACCACGCCACGCGAACGCCATGTCTACCGGACCGATTTTAATGGCAGCGCGCCTGTTCAATTAACGAAAAATGACGGCATGCATCTGGCCACGTTTTCGGACGATGCGAGCGTTTATGTCGATGTCTGGTCGAATACCAGAACACCGCCACAAGCCGAACTGTATCGCGCTGACGGCAGCAAGCTGGCAACGTTGGTCGACAATACGATTGATGCGAATCATCCGTATCATAAGTATTGGTCGGCACAGCGCAAAACTGAATTTGGCGAATTGAAAGCCGTTGATGGCGAAACCCTGCATTACAGTGTGATCAAGCCGCTGGATTTTGATCCGGCCAAAAAATACCCGGTCGTGGTATTTGTTTACGGCGGCCCGGCCGCGCAAACCGTGATCAATAGCTGGCCCGGCCGCGCCGATGCCTTCTTCAACCAGTATCTATCGCAACACGGCTATATCGTCTTTTCGATCGACAATCGCGGCACACCACGACGCGGCGTGAAATTCGGCAGCGCGCTGTTTCGCCATCAGGGTAATGTCGAAGTCATCGATCAATTGCGCGGCATCGACTATCTGAAAACATTGCCGTATGTGCAAGCCGACAAAATCGGCGTGTATGGCTGGTCGAACGGCGGCTACATGACGCTGATGCTGCTGGCGAAAGCATCGAACACCTTTGCCTGCGGTGTTGCAGGTGCACCCGTCACCGACTGGGGTTTGTACGACACCCATTACACCGAACGCTATATGGATTTGCCGAAAAACAATCCCGACGGCTATCCCGACAGTACCGTGTTTGCCCACCTCGATGGTTTGAAATCGAAACTGCTACTGATTCACGGCATGGCTGACGACAATGTCTTGTTCACAAATTCCACCAAGCTGATGTCGGAATTGCAGAAGCGCGGCACGCCGTTTGAGTTGATGACGTATCCCGGCGCCAAGCATGGCTTGCGTGGTTCTGATGCTCTACACCGCTATCGATTGACTGAAGATTTTTTCAATCGATGCCTGAAGTAGTAGGCCGCTTGCGGGCGACGTCGCGAATTCGAGCCCAAGGGCTCTCCTACTCCGTCCCGCGATTCTTGCCGATATAGGGCCGATAAATTTCACGTATGCGTTTCATGTCGCTTTCGAAATCATCGGTCAGCTCTACCAGTGGCCCGGCGCCGATGGTTTTATCGGGATAATGAAACCAGGCGCAACATACCGGCACATTGGCCTTGCGGGCAATTTTCCAAAACCCCGGTTTCCAATGCTGCACGCGTTTACGAGTACCTTCGGGTGCGAGCACAAACCACATTTTTTCCGAGTTGCGAATTTGCGCGGCAATCTGCTCGATGATGTCGCCCGGTGCACTGCGATCGACCGGGCGTCCGCCCAGTTTTCGCAGTACCCAACCGAGCGGGCCGCGAAATAATTCGGCCTTGCCGATAAAAACAATTTCCACGCCCATTGCCGCTTTCACCGCCATGCCCCAGACGGCATCCCAGCCGGAAGAATGCGGTGCCGCGATCATCACCATCTTCGGAACATTCGGCCACTCACCGACCATCTTCCAGCCGCCTATTTTCAACAACAGCAAAGCCAGATTTTGCAGCCATTTCCCGGATTGACTACGCGGCGCATTCGGCGGCAATGACAAAACTCGTTGCATGCTAGTCCCAGGTTTTACTTGAACGGGTGCGCTTGATATCCGCGCGCTCACGCTTGCCGGTCAACCGACGCTCTTTCGCGCCCTTGCTCGGCTTGGTGGCCACGCGTTTTTTCGGCACATGCATCGCCGTCTGAATAACGGCAGCCAAACGATCCCGCGCATCATCACGATTTCGTTCCTGCGTGCGAAAACGTTGCGCACTGATAACGAACACGCCATCGGCAGTCAGGCGACGGTCGCTGCGTGCGAGCAAACGTTCGCGCAATGGTTCGGGCAGACAGGTCGAATTTTTGATATCGAAACGCAATTCCACCGCCGTCGACACCTTGTTTACATTCTGCCCACCCGGACCGCTGGAGCGCACGAAGCGTTCCTGCAGTTCGGAATCGTCGATGATGACACTGGGGCTGATGATAAGCATGGGCGCAGTTTATTCTATTTCCGTAGGAGGCCGCTTGCGGGCGACGAAATTCACAACGTCGCCCGCAAGCGGCCTCCTGCGTGGCATGCCCACATAGGCTAAAATACGCGGCTTATGTCTATCAACACCATGAATGCGCCGCAAAAAGCGGCAGTCGAATATACCGATGGACCCTTGCTGGTATTGGCCGGCGCGGGCAGCGGCAAGACGCGCGTGATCACCGAAAAAATCGCGCATCTGATCTCGCACAAAAAATGTGAAGCCAAGCACATTGCCGCGATTACCTTCACCAACAAATCGGCGCGCGAAATGCGCGAGCGCGTCAGCAAGCGCATCAAGAGCGACAAGACCGAAGGGCTTACCGTTTCAACTTTCCATTCCCTGGGTTTGCGCTTTTTGCAGATTGAAGCGCAGCGGGCAAAACTGCGGCGTGGTTTTTCGATTTTCGATACCGATGACCAACTCGGCATCATCAAGGATCTGTCAGCACCCGGTTTGAAAAACGATGCGCTGCAGGCCCTCCATAGCTTGATATCGCAGGCGAAAAATAACGGCCTGTCGCCGGATGAAGCTTTTGAATTAGCCAAGTCGGCGCGCGAACGCGAAGCGGCGAATTTATACGATCGATATCAGGCACGTCTGCAGACGTTCAATGCCGTCGACTTCGATGACCTGATCCGCATCCCCTTGATGCTGCTCGACCAGGACCCGGACCTGGCACCGGCCTGGCGCGAACGTCTGCGTTATTTGCTGGTGGACGAATGCCAGGACACCAATGGCGCGCAATACCGCTTGCTGAAACATCTGGCCGGGCCCAATGGACTCATGACCTGCGTCGGCGATGACGACCAAAGCATCTATGCCTGGCGTGGCGCGCAGCCGGAGAACCTGGAGTTGATGGCGAAAGATTATCCGAATCTCAAAGTCATCAAACTCGAACAGAATTATCGTTGCACCGGACGGATTCTGCGCAGCGCCAATCAGCTGATCGCAAAAAATCCGCATGTGCATCTGAAAAATTTGTGGAGCCAGCACGGCGATGGCGAACCGATTCGCATCTGGGGCTGCACCAATAACGAACACGAAGCCGAACGCGTTGCCGCCGAAATTCATTACCTGAAACAGGCGAAGGAAATTCCCTGGGGCGAATTCGCGATTCTGTTTCGCGGTAATCACCAATCCCGCGTGCTGGAAAAAGCCCTGCAGCTTTTACGCATTCCGTATCACCTAACTGGCGGCACCGCATTTCTGGATCGCGGCGAAGTGAAAGACACCTTGTCGTGGTTGCGCGTTTTGGCCAATCCCGATGATGACGCCGCATTCTTGCGCGCGATTGCCTCACCGAAACGCGAAGTCGGCGGCACCTCGATCGAGAAGCTTGCCGAAATGGCAAAAAATGCCGAGCTGTCGCTGGCCAATGCTGCCGACAATATCGGCATGCTCAAACAATTGACGCCGCGCGCCGCATCGGGTCTGCATGAATTCACCAGCATCGTGCATCATTTGCGTGATTTATCCGAAACACTGACGCCGGCCGAACTCACCCGCAAGGTGATTGAAAAATCCGGCCTGCTCGCGATGATTCGTGCACAGTGCAAAGACGAAGCCAGCTATCTGCGTCGCAAGGAAAATCTCGAAGAACTCGCGCAGTGGTTCGAAGATGCACGCGGCGGCGGCCCGGGCGAACTGGCGGCTCAGCTGGCCCTGATCAGCAATGCCGATCGCGGCGAACCCGGCAATCAGGTTCGCTTGATGAGCCTGCATGCAGCCAAAGGTCTGGAATTCCGCGTGGTGTTTCTGGTCGGTCTGGAAGACGGCAATCTTCCGCATGAACGAAGTATCGAAGAAGGCGGACTGGAAGAAGAACGCCGCCTGATGTACGTCGGCATCACGCGGGCAAAAGAGCGTTTATATTGCTCGCACAGCGCCGAAGTAAAACGCTGGGGTGCGGTCGAGCATTTGTTGCCGAGCCGTTTCCTGGATGAAATGCCCGCCGCCGACTGCCTGCGTGACGGTGCCGACCCGGAACGGGATACCGCCGAGAAAAAACAGCGCGGCAAGGCCCATATGGATGCGATTGCGGCCTTGCTGAGCAATTAACCGTCACACATACTCACCATTATTATAAAAACTTAACCCAAGGCTCTACTCATGAAAACCACCCGTCTTTTTATCGCTTGCTCTTTGGTGCTGATGTTAAGCGCCTGCGAAATGGTGCAAACCAAACCGCAAGTGGCCAGCGAAACTCCGGCTCCGGTCGTCGCCGAAAACAAAACCGGCGCACACGATAATCTGAACGCCGTGCTCTGGATGCAGACTTCGGTCGAATACAAATTACTGGCCGGACAAACCTGGCGTTCGGGTCTTGTGCAACTGGACCGCGCGATCAAGAACCCGGCATGGGACGCACTCACACCCGACGAACGCGAGAAACCGGCGAAAGGTTTGCCGATGGCGGTGATTGTGGATATCGATGAAACCGTACTCGACAACTCGCCTTACCAGGCACGCCTGATCCGCGACCATGCCGCCTATGACGAAGTGACCTGGAGCGACTGGGTGATGGAAGAGAAGGCCACCGCCATTCCGGGTGCGCTCGAATTTGCCCGCGCCGCCACTGCACGCGGCGTGACCATTTTCTATGTCAGCAATCGCGCGGCGCATTTGAAAGAAGCCACCATCAACAATCTTCGCAAGGCTGGCTTCCCGATCAAGGATGAAAAACAATTCCTGGGCCTCGGTTATTACGTCGACAACTGCGAACAGCAGGGTTCGGAAAAAGGCTGCCGCCGGATTTCGATCGGCCGCGAATATCGGGTATTGATGCAATTCGGCGACCAGATCGGCGATATGGCCACCATATTGGCCAATACCCGCGAAGGTCGTGAACAAGCGATCAAGCCCTACCTGGGCTGGGTCGGCGAGCGTTGGTTTGTGTTGCCGAACCCGAGTTACGGTAGCTGGGAACCGGCCCTGTTCAATAACGAATGGTCGCAGTCGGAAGACGAACGCCGCGCACAGAAGTACGATGCTATGAGGTACGAAGGGCATTAACAAGTTAAATCAATAACTTGAGTCGTGACTTGTAAAGTATTGCATTAGCTATGATTCGGCGCTAATCTGCTTCCACGCCCGGAAAGCCGCTCCTCGGAGCATGTATCTACAACCACGATCTGTCCTCCGGTTTACCGGATTTTCAAGGAGACCCCATGGGTCTCCTCTTTTTTTGCCGTTTTCGACCCTTATTTATGTGAGCAAGTCCTTGTTTTTAATGACTTCGTGCCGATGACCTAGGGCGAGGTCGGTCGCAATCTGCTAAATTCGGCATAGATAAAAGGAATACCGCACCGCATGTTGTTTGTTGCTGTTCGCAATTTTGGGCTTTCGTTCGTGATGCTGGGCCTGTTGACAGGATGCGGCCGCGAACCCGTCGCACCCGGCGATCCGGTCGCCGCGGTCGAAGGCTTGGCTGAAGCGATCAAAGACAACGATTTGGTGACCTACTCCAAACTCAGCCTGCCGCCCAAGCTGCACGCACAGATGGAGCAACGCTGGAATGCCGAATTGGCGCTAGCGCCAAAGCTGACCGACGCCCAGCGCAAAGACCATGCCCGCTACATGAAGCAGATGATCGAACCCGGCGCGGAGGCAAAACTGTTTTCCCGCTACGAAAGCAAGATGAAAAAATTCCAGGGCGAAATCAACTCGCAATGGCCGATGATGAAAGGCGCCGCCCAGATTTTCGTGACCGGCGCGATCCAGGCCAACGAAGACCTGACGCCGGCCGAACGCGACCATGCAAAAGCGATTGGCCAGGCCATTTTGCAATGGCTGAAACCGGCCATGTTCGGCGACAAGCAAAAGGCACGCGAGACGATTGCGGTGATATGCCAGACTGCACGTGAAATCAATTTGCCGCAGGCGGAACAAATGCACCAGCTTTCGATGATCGCCAGTCTTGAAAAAGGCGGCATTGTATTGAAAGGCCTGAAAGACATTGGTCGCATTTACGGCGCCGATATCGATGATTCACTCGACAATATGGAAGCCAAGCTCGTCGATGCCGACGCTTCCGGCAACCAGGCCACGGTCGAAGTCAATTACGTTTTGCTGGATAAAGAAATCAGTTTTGAAATCGAAATGACGCGCATCGATGGCCGTTGGTATCCCGCCGACAAGATCTACGATGCCCAACAAACATTAAAACAAGCGCTGCCGACCGCAGCCGTCTCTGCTCCCTAAATTATGACTACCGAACAAGCTTCGCTGCCATTGCCGCAGCCCGAACAGCCGACGCCAACACCGGCCGATTCGAAAAAAACCTTTGCCAATACCATTGCGCCGCTATGGGCGCGCCTGATGGAAAAATTGCTGGCGCCGTGGATCGAAATAAAGCGCGAACCGACCATTCCGCCATTCACCGCCGATCGCCCGATCTGCTACGTGATTGAAAATTACGGCCTGTCGAACATGCTGATTCTGGATCGCGCCTGTCGCGAAGCCGGACTGCCATCGCCGCTGGCGCCGTTGCCGGGCGATCCACTCGGACGCAAGCGTTCATACATTGCCTTGTCGCGTCGTGGCGGCAGCGTTTTTTCGCAACCGAAAAACAAGAATCATTCCGACGGTTTGTCGCGTTTGTTGATGGCGCATCGTTTGTATCCCGATCAGGACGTGCAATTGGTTCCGGTCTCGATTTTTGTCGGCCGTGCGCCCGATCGCCAATCCGGTTGGTTTTCGGTGTTGTTCTCGGAAAACTGGGCCTTGGTCGGCCGTTTCCGTCGCCTGCTTGCGATTCTTTTGAATGGTCGAGGCACCGTCGTGCAATTTTCGCCATCGGTCCGGGTCTGGGAAATTCTCGGCGAAGAATTGCCACACGAACGCAGCGTTCGAAAAACATCACGCGTGTTGCGAGCCCACTTCCGCCGCATTCGTTCAGCCGTTATCGGCCCGGATTTATCTACCCGCCGCTTGTTGGTTGATCGCGTACTCGACGCCGAACCGGTTCGCAAGGCGATTGCCGAACAAGCCCGCCGCGACAAAACCGAATATCTCGAAGCCTGGAAAAAAGCGCATGGCTTCGCCTGGGAAATCGCGGCCGACTATTCCCACCCGGTCGTGCGTTCCTTGTCTTTCGTACTCACCGGTTTCTGGAACCGCATTTACGACGGCGTACATGTGCACCATCTGGAATCGCTGAAGGAAGTCGCCCCGGGCCATGAAATCGTCTACGTGCCCTGCCATCGCAGCCATATGGATTATTTGCTGCTGAGTTATCTGCTGTACGCACACGGCGTAGTGCCTCCGCATATCGCCGCCGGCGTGAATCTAAATTTGCCGATTATCGGATCGGTGCTTCGCCGTGGCGGTGCCTTCTTCATGCGTCGCAGCTTCAAGGCAAACGCCTTGTATTCATCGGTGTTCACCGAATACGTGTCGCAGCTGGTCAGCGAAGGTTTTTCGCTGGAATATTTCATCGAAGGCGGCCGCTCCAGAACCGGGCGTTTGATGGCACCCAAAGTCGGCATGATCGTGATGACCTTGCGCGGCTATTTACGTGCACCACGCAAGCCCGTGGTATTCCAGCCGGTGTATATCGGTTACGAAAAACTGATCGAGGGCAAAAGCTATCTGGACGAATTGACCGGACGCCCGAAAGAAAAGGAAACCATCTGGGCTCTGATCCGCGCCGGTTTCGAAATCATGAAACAACGCTACGGCAAAGTGGCCGTCAGTTTTGGCGAACCGGTTTTCCTCGACCAGATTCTCGACAAGCATTCGCCCGAATGGCGCAATAATCTTCCGACCGCCGATGAAAAACCGGCATGGCTTACCGACGTGGTCGAAGAAGCGGCGCAATCCATCCAGGTCAACATCAATCGCGCGGCCGATGTCAATCCGGTCAATTTACTGGCGCTCGCTTTGCTGTCCACGCCGAAACACGCGATGGCCGAAAGCGACTTGCTCGCGCAGTTGGCGCTATCGAAAAAAATTCTCGCGGCCTTGCCGTATTCGGATCGCATTACCGTGACCGATATGAGTCCGGAAGCGATCATGGCCTACGGCGAGAAAATCAACATCCTGATCCGCACCAAGCATCCACTCGGCGATGTGCTGAGCATGGATGATGAAACCGCCGTGCTGCAAAGTTATTTCCGCAATAATATTTTGCACCTGTTTGCCGCGCCGGCCTGGATTGCACTGTGCTTCCAGAACAATCGCCGCATGAGCCGCAACGGCCTGATGCGTCTGGGCAAGACGATTTACCCTTTCATGCAGGAAGAACTGTTCCTGCCCTGGACCGAAGACGAATTCGCCGAACGCATCAATTCGACGATCGATTTGTTTATCGGTGAAGGCTTGCTCACGGCGATCGCCGACGACGAGCACGGCTATGTTTCGCGTGGCCCCGGCCAGACCGACGAGGTTTACCGTTTGCGTGCGATTGCCCATAGCTTGCAACAGGCATTCGAACGCTACTTCATCGCGATCACCACACTGGTGAAAAATGGTCCGCGCACGATTTCCACTTCCGAACTGGAAACGCTCTGCCAATTGACCGCACAACGTTTGTCTCTGTTGTACGCACCGGCGGCGCCGGAATTTTTCGATAAATCCCTGTTCCGCAGCTTCATCCAGAAAATGCGCGAACTGAAACTGATCTGGTTATGCCCGGATGCAAAACTCGATTTCGATGAACGCCTGAACACCTGGGAAAAAGACGCGAAAGTCGTGCTCGGTCGCGAACTGCGCCACACGATCAGCAAATTGTCGCCGGAAATTGTCAGCAAGGTCACGGGAATGCCGCCGCGGAAATGATTGCTTCCGTAGGAGCCCGCTCAGCATTTCGCGCAGCGAAATACGCTGAGCTGGCGATATACGCTGCGAACATCGCCAGCTCAATATGTACTTCGCTGCGCTTAGTACATAGAGCGGGCTCCTACAAAAAACTTCAGGCATCCAGATCCGGAATCAATTTGTTTTCCAGATACGCCATCATGTCCTTTATGCGCAATTTGCGTTTTTTCAGGCGCTTGATTGCAAGCTCGTCGGCCTGAATGCTTTGTGCCAGCTTATCAATGGCTTCGTCCAGGTCGCGGTGCTCTATCCGCAATTCAATCAATTGCGCGGTCAGTTGGGCGGTGTCGGGCGGCTGTGACATGGTGCCTCGGAAAGATTGACCTCTGCGCAGCTTACACGCCCCCGCCGCCGTGTAAAATACACCCCATGAATTTGACTCTTCTCGACCCACCGGTCCGCCCGACTTCGGTGAACCGGCAAAAACTCGGCAAACGCCTCCGCCATCAGGTCGGGCAGGCGATTGCCGACTTTGGCATGATCGAAGACGGCGACAAGGTAATGGTCTGCCTGTCCGGCGGCAAGGACAGCTACACCATGCTGGACATTCTGCTGCAACTCCAGAAAAAAGCGCCGGTGCGTTTCGAACTGGTCGCGGTCAATCTGGACCAGAAACAACCCGGCTTCCCGGAACACGTGCTGCCGGTATATCTGGCCGGCATCGGGGTTGCATACAAGATTATCGAGCAGGACACCTACTCGGTGGTCAAACGCGTTATTCCGGAAGGCAAAACCATGTGCTCGCTGTGTTCTCGCATGCGTCGCGGCGCTCTTTACAATTATGCCGAGCAGGAAGGCTTTACCAAAATCGCGCTCGGCCATCATCGAGACGATCTGGTGTCGACGTTTTTCCTGAATCTTTTTTTCCACGCGAAAATTTCATCGATGCCGCCAAAATTGCTGAGCGATGACGGCAAGCATGTGGTGATCCGTCCGCTGGCGATGTGCAGCGAAAAAGACATCGCCGATTATGCCGACTGGAAACAATATCCGATCATCCCCTGCTCGCTTTGCGGCTCGCAGGAAAACCTGCAACGCAAGGTCGTCAAACGCATGATGGCGGAATGGGAAACGCAGACCCCGGGGCGCATCGATTCTATTGCGAAAGCACTCGGCGATATACGCGCTTCGCAAATGGCGGATCCGAATCTGTTTGATTTTCTTTCGCTTGGAAAACGCGGCGATGCTGAATTGCCGGATAGTCATGCGTGGTTGGCCGGTGAAAATACTGGCACGGAATAATTTTTAGATCGCGACTTCCGTCGCTCCTACTCGCTCCTACATACATCTCATCGCGACTTCCGTCGCTCCTACACAAAAAGATAAAACATAATGTTCTTTCGCAATCTGACGCTGTTTCGCTTCCCCACCACAGTCAACAAATCCCTTAAAGCCCTCGAAGAACGTCTGGCCGAAGTCATTCTGAAACCGGTCGGTCCGCTCGACATGATGTCGCGCGGCTTCGTATCGCCGTTCGGCCGCGATGAAGCCGTACTCTCGCACCAGGTCGGCGACTGCGTTTTATTCACGCTCGGCGGCGAAGACAAGATCCTGCCGTCATCGGTCGTCAACGATCTGGTCAATAAAAAAATCGCAGCCGTAGAAGAAAAGCAGGGTCGCAAACTCGGCGGCAAGGCACGCCGGGCACTAAAAGAAGATACCGTGCATGAATTGCTGCCGCGCGCTTTTGTCCGCAGCACGCGTTTGAATGCCTATATCGATATGGAGCACGGTTTTGTCGCCATTGATTCTTCTTCGCGCAAATCGGCCGAAAATCTGGTGTCGGAATTACGTCATGCGCTCGGTTCGTTTCCGGCCATTCCACTGAATGCCGAAACCAGTCCGCGTAGCGTGATGACCGGCTGGATCAGCGGCGAGAAATTGCCGAAAGGCCTGGAGCTCGGCGAAGAATGCGAACTGAAAGACGGTGATGAACGCGGCGCGATCGTAAAATGCCAGCGCCAGGAATTGCAGACCGACGAAATCAAGAAGCACCTGGAATCGGGCAAGCAAGTCAGCCGCCTCGGTCTTGTGCTTGATGCGCATGTGAGCTTCGTGCTCGGCGAAGATCTGGTGATCCGCAAACTCAAGTTTCTCGATGGCGCGGTCGAATCGCTGGAAAACACCGATCAGGAAGACCAATCGGCCGAACTCGACGCCCGTTTCGCGTTGATGTCGGCCGAGATCAAGCGTTTGTTCGAAGTGATGGAAAAGAACCTGAAGCTGAGCAAGGCCGAGGCTTGATTTCGAATTGCCCGCAGGGGCGATTCATGAATCGCCCCTGCGGGTAATTACCGCTAGACTAGCGGCATGTTTTCCTTCCTGAAGCCCGACAAGCCGGTCAGCGCCACTGAACTCTGGCCTGTCGTTTTGGCGTCGGGCGAAGCCATCGAAGTACGTTGCGTGCACGATACCCGCGCACGCCGCCTGCGACTTATCGTCACCGAGAAAGGCGTGCGGCTGACGATTCCGAAACGCTGTTCGGAGCGATTGGCTCGGCAATTCCTCGCAGAAAATGCGGAGTGGCTGGAATCGCAATGGCATAAGCGGCCGCATCTGCAGCGCAACGCCGAATTGCAACTGCATGCCGACGAAACGGTTTTATTACGCGGCACTTCATTACCCGTGCAATGGAGCGAAGCAAAATTCGCACAGGCGAGTTTGCAGGACGAAAAAATCATTATCGCGCTACCGGCGAAAGCCGGATTGCCGCAAGCCAAGCGCGCACTGAAAGAATTCTATTTGCAGGAAGCCCGCAAGGATATCGGCACATGGATGCCTAAATATCTGCCGGCATTTCCGACCGCACCGCTAGCCATCAAGGTGCGTGCATTATCGTCACTATGGGGCTCGCTGAGCCCGGGCGACGGCCTGCTGCTGGATTTGTCATTGGTACTCGGAAAGGCATCGGCATTCGAATACGTGCTGGTACACGAGCTTTGCCATCTGGTGCATCGCAATCATTCCCGCAGCTTCTGGCGCGAAGTGGAAAAACATTTTCCGGATTGGCGCGACGAACGCCGCTATCTGCACAGCGATGGCTTGTCCCTGAAAGCGGAACTGCAGCGACTGACCAAATAGTCAGCGCAGACTGCGCGTCATGAAAACGCTGTAGGGATCTTCAACATAATCGGCAAATGGCCCGCAGAATTCGAAACCGAAACCGGTATAAAGTTTGCGTGCCGGCGCAAACGCTTCCATTGATCCGGTTTCCAGACTAAGCCGCTCGTATGCCCGGCGATTGGCTTCTTCCAACAAGTGTTTCAACAGGCTTGCCGCAATGCCCTTGCGCAGATGCGAACTTGCGGTTCGCATGGATTTTATTTCGCCATGGGCCTGATCCAATTCCTTCATCGCGCAACAACCGAGCAACTCGCCGTCCTGCCACGCGCTCCAGAAAGTGATTTCGGGTTTTCGCAGACGCTCCAGGTCGAGCGCATGCACGCTCTCGGGCGGAGAATGCAGCGCCATCGAATCCAGATGCTCCTGCAACAATGCTGCAATCTCGGGGCCGCGCAAATCATCCAGCCGGATTTCCATCGTCGGCATTCCTTATTCAGGCATCAGGTTCGTAGTGGCAGAAAACGACCGGCTTGTCGCCGGCATGTGAAAGCAGCGGCGTGCGCTCCCATCCGCCAAAAAATTTCTTCCTGAGCATGAATATTTCGGTTGACGGATTGGAGCCGGAAACCTCGACGAACATATGGATAGACCACTGCTTGCCGCTGGATTTGCTTGGCACGCTATAGGCAGCGGCGGTAATCGAATGATTCGAGACCAGTCCGAAAAAATGTTCGATTATCTCCATTGATGCGGCGACGGCTTCCTGCTCCCGGGGATAAAAAACTTCAATCTCGTCATTCAAATTTATTTTCAACGCAAACGGAACGAAGGACTTGGCTTTCGCATATGTCTCTTCATTCAAGCGCTCGATTTCTGTTTTGAGTCTTTCGGTACTGCTCATTTTTTCTACCGTTGCATCTGGAATAAAAAAGAAAACCCGCTTTCAAAAAAAGCACCAACTACCTGTTTCTTCCCAGCTCCAGGAAGAAACTGCCTTCGCCGCCTTCGCGCGCACCATAGCCGAACAGGAAACGCCCGAGCCAGGAATCGAAGCCGAAATAGGCGCTGCCGTGCAATTCCTGCCTGTGGGGGTCGATGTCGTTCCACAGATCGGCGTATTCGATCGTACCGCCGACAATCGCCGGACGGTTCAGCACGCGTCCCAACTCATAGGTGTAGCCGACAAAACCGAGTGCGTAATTGGAAACAAATAATTCATTGGGACGATAACCCGGCAAACGCGTTACGCCGCCAAGACGATAGTCGTTCTGCAAGAAAGCCGTTCCCGACGTTGTATCGTGATAGCGCAAGCCGCCATAGGCTGAATGCGCGCCAATCGCGTGGGCATAAATGATATCGAGATTGAATTGACCGAAATTATTGTCGGAACCCAGCGCCTCTCGGCCGAAGGTTTGCCCGATCGATGCAAAGGCTCCACTGCGCGGTAACTGGAAGCTGTCGAGTCGATCGAAAGTGACGTTCCAGTAAACTTCGCCGATATCGAAATCATTGTCGGGAATGACGGTCGTGCCGATCAATAGATTCGCTTCACCTGCACGACGGCGCGCACCCAGGGTTACTGCACCGTAATTTCCGAATTCACGACCACCATAAATATCCAGACCCAGGCTCGGCAATTCGAATTGCGCAATGCGATTGCCGTTGCTGCCGAAATAGTTCAGCTGTGGATTTTCGAAGCCGCCCTTGATGCCGGCAAAATAGCGACCCTCGACATCCAGCGGCTGGAAATATTCGCCGAACAGCGAGGGTTCGCTGCCGATCTGCGCAAGCAACCTGACTTCACCACCCAATGTGTTGATCGGATTACGCAGGATGCCGGCGCGTACATTGAAAATAAAATCGCCACGGAAATCCGAATAGGTATTGACGCCGGTTTCAAGATAATTGGGGCCGTAGCTTTGCGGTTTTATGTCGACGACCAACCCGCTTTTGCCGTTTTCCTCGACCATATCGTAAGTCACGCTATCGAGCGTGCCCAGGCCATAGACGCGTCGCACGGCGGCTTCCACCTTGTCCACGTTGAAGTGCTGGTTGATCGCGATATCGAGTTTCGCCAACAGCACCTCGTCGGAATACCGGGTTCTATTATTGAGCCGAACGAATTCCACCATCGGTTTTTCGCGTTCGTATTTATCGGCGGTCGCGATTCGCTTTTCGTTGTTCTTGTCGACATCCGGCCTTTCCAGCGAATCCAATTGCATGTCCAGCGCCTGGACTGCCTGCTCGCCAATTTCGAGCGCGAGTTTCACTTTATTGAAATCGCCGGTGCGTACTTTATCTCCCAATGCAGGTTGAATCAGGATGTCGCGCGGGCCAAGACTGTCGAGAGATTTTTTGGTGTTGCTGACCGTCATCAAACTGCCGAGCTGATCGGCGAAACTGACGATGGAAGCATTTTCGTCCAGCGATGCCAATGGTGTTCCGACATCGACCACGATGACGATATCGGCACCCATGCCGCGGGCAACACCGACCGGCACCTGGTCGACGATACCGCCATCGACCAGAAGCTGATCGCCGATTTTCACCGGACGCAACACGCCGGGAATCGACATGCTGGCCCGCATCGCGATCGCAAGATTGCCGCTTTTCAATACCGCCGCTTCACCGGTATTGATATCGGTGGCGACGGCGCGGAATGGTATCACCAGCTGATCGAAATTTCCGGAACGCGAGGCTTCGTTCGACAAACGCTCGAGCAGGAGCATGATTGTTTCGCCAGCCAGCAAACCGGAAGTAATCTTTATCCCTTTCTTGTCGATGCCCGGCTTTGCATTCAGCAGACTCAGGTCATCATCGCGCTTGCGACGAAAACTGCGTTCGGGACGATCAAGTGAATCATCGAAAGTGGAAGGCCAATCGAGGGTGGTGACCATTTTTTCGATATCTTCAATCGACATGCCCGAAGCATACAAACCGCCGATCAAGGCACCCATGCTGGTGCCGGCGATGCAGTCAATCGGAATTTGCCGGCGCTCCAGTTCCTTGATCACGCTGACATGGGCAAGACCGCGCGCGCCGCCGCCGCCAAGCACCAGACCGATGCGTGGCCTGGGGTTTTGCGGATCCTGTTTTCGGCAGGCTTGGGTGTCGGCAAACGCGACCGATGGCAGCAATGCTGCGAGCAGCAACAACCAGGATTTCATGATTTATTTCCCCGCAAATTATTTTTCTTTACGCCAGTTCAATGAAGCCGCCGTTTCTTCACCGGACTCGATGCTTACGTCAAATCCACGCCGGATCAAATATTTCAATGTCATCACCTGGCCGGTACCCAGCAAGGAAATACCGTAGCTGACAAACAGACGCGGCGATATTTTCTTGCCCACCGAAAATACCGCGCCTCCCAGCGCGCGTGATTCGGTGATACCCGCTTCATCCAGGCCCAATTTAACACCGAGTTGCTGTGCCAGTATGTTGCCGCCCGCACTTAGGGCAAGCGCAGCCGCATCGAGTCTCTGGCTGTCGGTACTGCTTGCGGTATTCAGCGGCCGGCCCAATACCAGCCATGACAAGGCTTCGGAAGCTTCCATCGCCGGCGATGAAGTAATCGTGGTTTGCGGTGAACGCGCCGTACCCTGCACGCGGATACCGACGGTGACGTCTTCGAAATTTCTTTCGGCAACGATATCCAGCGCCGGATTGTTGATCGATGATTTTGCATAGGTCAGGCGACTGCGTTTTATCGTCAGCGCCTGCCCGTAAGCGGTATAACGACCGCGTGCTTCAATCGTACCGGTCGCCAATGCCGGGCGACCCGGCTGATCACGCACTTGCAGGCTGCCGCTGAGTTTTCCATCCAGGCCAAAACCCTTCAATTGCACATCACGGCCAAGCTGCAACGATACATCGGTATCGACCAGGAAGCCGCCGGTTTCCGGTGCTTCGCGCGGATCCAGCACGACCACATCGGAAGACACTGATACGCTTTGATCCAGACGTTCCAAATCAATCTTCGCGCTTGGCAATACGACGACGCCGGTCATTTTCAGCAAGCCGTCCTGATACACCAGTTTCAGATCCGGACTCATGTCGGCCTGCAGATTCGGCGTATTCGATACCGTGATGTTTTCGCCTTTCAGCGTCAGTTGCAGCGGACTGTTTTTATCGGCCAAATCCAGCGAGCCCTTGATTTGCAATTGGCCTTTGCCGGAGCTCAGCACGCCGTTCAAACTCGCCATGCCGCTTGGTTCGCCGCGCAAGCTGATATCGCCGGCGGTAATTTTTATGCCCAGGGCCGGCAATTCGGACGAGAATTGATTCAGGTGGGCATCACCGCTGATATTGGGCACCGCGCGATTGCCGCTTAAAAGCAGTTGCCCGACCAAACGGCCTTTGGGATCGGCAAGATCGGGCGACAACAATTCAAGCCATGTCAATTTATGCACGTCGAGATTGAGCTTGCCCTTGAGCGGTGCCGATGGATTGAAACCGGTTTGCAATTCGCCGTTGATCGAGCCCTGTTCCGGTAGCAAGGCATTCAAACGCATTCCGATTTGTTCGCCCTGGAGTTTCAAATCGAATTTCAGATCGCTGTAACTCACCACGTCGCGAGTCGCATCGGTATTCAGTCGCAAGCCACCCGCAGCGGACTGCAGACTCACATCACCATTCCATGCGCCGGTTTTACCGCGAATAAAATCGCCCGCAAGATTCACGTCACCATAAGGACGATAATTCTGATCCGGCATGCTTTCGCTTAGCCACGGATCCAGCAATGACAAGGGTAATTCCCTGCCTTCGATATGCCCGGCATTGCCGTTGGCGTTCGCGCAAAGTTGTGCCGCGCTGCCGGTACGCAGGCAGGTTTTATCGAGCCGGATGCTGCCGCCGGCAAACTGGTAATTCGCCGGCGCCTGCAAGGTCCAGGCTTCGCCAAGACGCGGCGCGAATTGCAGCGACTGCAATCTGCCTTTCCAGTTTTGATTTGCGCCGGCGGCACTGATATCGAGTTTTATTTTTCCGTAATCGAATGCGGCATCGGCTTGCGCGCGCAGATCGCCCATATTGCCGCTGAGTTGCGCTTCGAATTCCTTCAAGGCCTGGCCACTGATATTGATCGCGCTGGCACTGATATGCATTTGCCCGCTTTTGCCGCTGCCCGGCAAATCGCCTTGTGCGTCCAGTTTTCCGATGCTGTCCTTGCCCCAGCGCAATTCGCTGCCGGAAAGATTGGCGCGGTAATTCGGCGCACTACTCGGTCCGGAAATTTCCAGCCTGCCTTGCACGCGACCGCCGCCCTCGGGAGAAATATCGGCCAGGTTCAAGGGCGAAAAATCGGCGGCGATATTGTAACGCTGACCAAAACCGCCGCTGGCTTTCACGTGGCTGGCACCCACGATCAGCGCCAACTTGCCGTCACCGTTGTTTCCATCCCAGCGCGCTTCCGCATCGCCGGCCAGCGCGCGATCACGCAAACGGCCGGAAATATTTTTTACCTTGGCCTCGCCGACCCAGAGCTCGTCGGCGTTTTGTTGCGCCTTTGCATCAATCACGCCGTTGACCGTACCGGGAAAATCCGGAAAGAAATACGCCGGATTGAATTGATTCAAACTCGCCTGCAATTCAGCGCCAAGATTCGGCTCCCAGAACAGCTTTCCTTGTCCCTGCAATTTTCCGGTCGGTGTTATCGCACTCAGATCATCCAGCAATAATTGTTTTTCATTGCCGCGGCCGGTCAGTTTCACGACCGCCTTGTCCTTGCCGCGTAACAAGACCGCATCGCCGTTGACGGTCCAGGCTGATAATTTTCCGAGCACTTTCATTTGTGCACTGCCGTTTACGGCGATGTTTTTGCTGTCCTTGTTTTCGGGCACAAAATTCAGTTGCTGCGAACTGACCAGAACGTCGAAGACCGGATCTTTATCGATGAATTCGGCCTTGCCTTCAAGACGAACCAGACCGGCATCGATGCGAACCAGCACCGGTTTCAATTTCAGCACTCCAGCTTCAATCGAGATTTGCGAAGGCTCGATCTGCACCACTTGTTCACCGCGTTTTACATTGCCGCTGAATTTGGCATCGCCATCGATGCCGGTACCTTTCAGCGAAAATGCCCAAGGCTGATCCGGCGCAAGGCCGAATTGCTCGAACAATAATTGCTCGCTGCCGGCATTGAATGTCCAATGCGGCTGACTACTCCCATCGAGCAAGCGCAGATCAAGCGTCAGCGGTCCGGGCGCGGTACCGTTTATTTTCAAACTGAAATTATCGATATCGCCCTTGGCATTCAAGGATAGCTGCGCCGGCGCAATGTCTTTTTCGGTTACCGCGATATAGCTACCTGCGAGATTTGTCCGGTACTTTTCGCGCGGCAAGTACTCGCCCTTCAAATCGAGATTGCCGCTGTCGCTTTTTATTTGGAGTTTCGGCAGATCCACCATGCCGTTTGCCAGGGTCACTTCGGCTTGCGCGTTGTAAATCAGAACCAGGTTTTTCTTGCTGTCCCGTATTTGCAATTGAGTGATCTGAAAATCATCCACTGCGATCGTCATCGGCAAATCAATCGCCGGTAAAAACTCCGGCCAGCGTGGCAACTCGAAAGGTTCATCGTCGTCTGGCAATGTCAAAACCGCGTTATCAATTTTCAGTGTTTCGATATCCAGCCGTTTCGACAACAAAGGCCATAAGGCATTTTTCAGATTGACTTTCTGCGCAGTGAAAACGTATTTCGTATCGGCATAGCGCAGGTCGCTGATCGTCAATCCATTCCACATGCTGCCTTCTAGTTTGGACCAGGTCAGCGAACTGCCTTCCGGCAATTGCGCTGCGATTCGCGCCATCAGGAAATCGCGACCGCCATCGCTGCGCAAAGCCCAGATACCCAGCAAAGTCAGCAACAAACCGCCGACCAAAGCCAGAATCAGCATCAGACGGATAATGCGACGCGTCATTGGAGATCCGGCCCGAGGCTGATATGCAAACGGATACTCTGGTCAGGCTCGTTCAAGCCATGCGCGATATCGATACGAATCGGGCCAACCGGCGAACGCCAACGCAAACCCAGGCCGACGCCGACATTGGCATCGAATTGCTCATCGAATGCATCGCCTGCATCGACAAAAGCAGCCGCACCCCAGGTCGGATTGAACATGTGTTCAAACTCGACGCTGGCAACCGCGATATGTTTGCCGCCGACAATGACCGCGCCCGTGTTTTCACCCAGTTCACGATAACCGTAACCACGAACACTATGATCGCCGCCTGCGTAAAACCTTTGCGAAGGCGGGAACTGGTCGAAATCATTCGTTATCGTGGTGCCCAATTCGCCGCGCAGCAACAGGCGGTTGCTGAATCCGATGTTGTGGATGTAGCGTGCCTCTGTCCGAAGCTGGACGAAATCGACATCCGAACCAATCGCGGTACTGCCAACGCGTGCTTCGACAAAAAAACGATAGCCCTTGTTCGGCGAATTGATATCGTCGAATTTTTTGCGTTCCGCGGAAATTACCGGCGCAAGAATCGTGCTGTATTCATGAGTGCTGGTGATCAGGTCGTCGTAGCGTTCACGCTTGTACTCCAGTGCACCGGTTAAATCCCAGCCATGCCAACGGCCATTTCTGCTCAGGGCCAGCTCCGTGTATTGGGTCGTGATGTCGTTGATTTTTTCTTCGCGGATCGAAGTGCGAAAACCGTACCAGCCTTCGATTTTCGAAAATGCCGGCACGCGATACTGCGCGGTGAAATCGCTTTTTTCCTGGGCAACATTCAAGCCGACGAACAACTTGTGACCTTTGCGGTTTACCCAGCGGCGTTCGAGGCTGCTGGCAAAGCCGGCGCCACTGTCGGTGCCGTAGCGAAGGCCGAGCGAATAAATGCTGCGCTTTGCCGGCGTCAGAGTGACTTGAATCGGCACTACGCCGTCCTTGGCCTGATCGGGCAAAGGCTGCACATTGATGGTGGCAAAATAATCGAGATCGGCCAGCGTTTTTTGCAGCGCGAACAATTCGCTTTGGTCGAACGCCTGTCCCGGCTCCCAAGGCACGAGTTTTTCCAGCAATTCGTTACTGAATTGGTGACCTTCAAAACGCGATTCGCCAAAACGGTAACGCGATCCGCCTGTCCAATCCAGCTCGATGTCGGCCGCATGTTCTGCTCGCGTCACTTCGACTTTATGCGCGTTCAAACTGGCGTCGAAATACCCACGCTCGTTCAACGCGCGGCTGATATTGATTTTACTGGTTTCGTAATCGCCGTGATGAAACACAAAGCCGGTCTTCGGCTGGAAGGCTTCGATTTGTGCATTTATCACCGGATCTTTTCCGGCATCGCCGGCGACATTCAATAGGAGCTTGCGGACTTGCACCGGCTCGCCAAGCGCCACGGTGAATTGCACGCTGACATCTTCGCCGTTGCGGACTATTTTTGATTCCACTGCAGCATCGTAATAACCGAATGCCTCGAGCCCCCGGCGAACTTCGCGCGGCGCGAGCCGCATCAGATAATCCAGGCGATTTTCGCTGATGACGCTGCCGGCATCCAGTTGCGTGTCCGTCAGCGACAGTTCACTGCGCACATTCAGGATTTGCGCTTCGTTCAATCCGGAAAATTCTATCGACTTTACTTGTATGGCTTCCGCTCGCGCAGCAAGCAACAGGGATACAAAGGCAAAGGCCGTCAGGCTCAAAGGTCGGCGGGTCATAGCGCTACTATAACCAGCCGAACGTGAATATTCCGCTTATTGGCAATACTTATTCAACGGTTTTATTGTCTTTCTTGCCGAACATTTTCTTGAAGAAGGCGCCGATCGCAAGGAATATCAGGATAATGAATTTTTTGCCGGCAAGCAGCAGCGCACCCAGCTTGGCAAACAAGCCCGCTTTCGCCGCGACACCACCACCCACCAGTGCCGCAAGACCATAGGCCGCCATTTTGTCGGTGCTTGGATTGAAATCGGCATAGGTATTGCCGGCGTCGAATTGCGCCATCGGCAAAATCTGCTTCATGCCGTCGTTCACGCGATTCAAATCTTTCATGCTCGCCACCGCTTCAAGGCTCAAGTAGCCTTCGCGGCCCAGCACGCGGATATCGTAGTTCAGCGCATTTTCGGATTCACCGGCGAATGCCAGCTCTTTCGCCCAATACAAACGCTTGGTGCCCGCATCGTAGCGTGGCTGTTCGGCCCAACCGACCAACTCGATTTCCTGATAGCCCTGGCTTTTGCGATCTTCATTCGATTCTTTCGTACCGGCTTTCATGTCTTTCAATAAATCGTTGTAATCGATTTTATTGGCGTCTTCGTCCGAAACATAACCTTCGTCGCTATACGTCACCACCACGGCCCAGCTATGTTCGGTGCCCAAGGGATCTTTTTCCGGCACGATCATACCCAGCACATTGTCGTCGGGCGGATTGCCCCAGTAATCTTCCAGCACTTTGCGTGCATCGCTCTTGGCGAGATAGCGAAAGCCCGGTTTCAGATCCAGATGCGCTTTCGCTTCCGTCACTGCCACTGCGCCATTTTGGTATTGCAGCGAGTCCAGCAAGGCCTTCGCCTGTGCTTCCCGATCATCGGCTGCCTGAGCGAAAACCAGACCGCTAAAACACAATAAGGCAGCCCCTGCCGCCCGGATTAAAAGATTCATTGGATCCCCTTTCGTTTATTGAATTTCCGGCACTTCCCCCGAAATGCCGGTTCCCACTTTAATTAATTACGCAGAAAGCTGTGCAATTTCGGCCACCGCACCGAAACGGTCGGCCAGCTGTTTCAGCAGAGCCAGACGATTATTGCGCACGTTTTCAGCTTCGACATTGACCATCACGCTGTCGAAGAATGCATCGACTTGCGGGCGCAGTGTTGCCAGACGCGATAGCACGGCTACGTAATCGCGTGAGGCGAGTGCGGTGTCGGTATCGTTTATTGCGGAAGTAACCGCTGCGTACAAATCTTTTTCGCCTGCTTCCTGCAATAGATCGGCATTAACACTGCTCGGGATTTCGCCTTCGACTTTTCGCAGGATATTGCGGATGCGTTTGTTGGCGGCGGCGAGCGCGGGTGCCTCCGGCAATTGGGCGAATTCGCGGACGGCTTTGAGGCGTTTGTCGAAATCAAGAAGTGAAGCGGGCCTTAATTCAGCTACAGCGTCAAATTGGGCGCCGGTGAAACCTTGGTCGGCGTAGTAGTTGCGCATGCGATCGACGATGAAATCATACAGTTCGATATAAAGCCGGCTAGCATTCGATACTTGGTCTTCTGAAATGGAAACTGAAACTTCTGGTATTGCTGCGATGCCTAGCTCCACTGCTTTCTTCGCGGCAAGATCTTTTTCTTTGAGTTCAGTCATTTTTTGCATCGTTACAAACATAGCCGACTGTTTGCCAAAAACTAAGTTGAGATCTAAGTTGATCCCACTTTCAATAATTGTTCTTGCTAATCCCAATGCATTTCTTCTGAGTGCAAAAGGATCTTTGTTTCCGGTTGGTTTTAAACCGGCTACAAAACCACCTGCCAAGGTATCCAGCCGTTCCGCAATCGCCAACACTTGCCCAAGCTTCGACTGCGCAATCGCATCACCGGCAAAACGCGGTTGATAGGCTTCATCAATCGCATTGGCAACCGTTTCCGGTTCACCCGCTGCTTTTGCGTAGTATCGACCGGCAATACCCTGCAGTTCCGGAAACTCGCCGACCATACGACTTTGCAAATCGGCTTTGCATAACTCAGCGGCACGGCGCGCTTGTTGCGGGTCGGCACCGACTTCTTTTGCAATTGCTTCGGCCAACGCAGCAATACGGTTCGTCTTGTCGGCATAGGTACCGAGTTTTTGCTGATAGGTGACCGTGGTCAACCCTTCCGCCATCGAACTCAAGCCCTGCTTCAAATCTTCATCATAGAAAAACTTCGCGTCGGCGAAACGCGGGCGGATCACGCGTTCATAACCCTTGCGAACCTGTTCAACGTCTTTGCTTTCGATATTGGCGATACCGATAAATTGTTCGGACAGTTTTCCGTTTTTATCGAGCACCGGGAAAAACTTCTGGTTGCTCTCCATCGTGGTGATCAACGCTTCCTGCGGTACCGCGAGGAACTCCTTTTCGAACGAACACAGAACCGGCGATGGCCATTCGACCAGGCAGTTCACTTCATTCAACAGATTTTCATCGATGCGCGCACTGCCGCCGGTTTGCTTGGCGGTGGTTTCGATTTGTTCGCGGATACGGTCGCGGCGCTCGTCGGCATTGACCAGCACGAATGCATCGCGCAAAGCATCGACATAATGGTGCGGCGTGCTGATCCAGACCGGCTTATTGTTATGGAAACGGTGGCCGCGACTCATGCGATCGGATTTCAATCCCATCACTTCGCCATCAATCACATCGCTGCCCATCAACATCACCAGCCAATGCACCGGGCGGATGAATTTGGTTTCGCGACTACCCCATCGCATCGGTTTCGGAATCGGCAATGCCGCCAAGGATTCGCTGACGATCTCGGCAATTAATGTGCTTGTGACTGCACCGGGTTTTTCACTGCGGGCGACAAAACGTTCGCCTTTCTGATCCGTGATCTTTTCCAGCTGCTCGACACTCAAGCCATTCTTGCTGGCGAAGCCAAGCAAGGCCGGTGTCGGCTGGCCTTCGGCATTCAAGCCGATATTCAAATACGGGCCGAGCACTTCGGATTTCTGCGACGCCTGTTCGGTGCCGACTTCGGCAAACAAGGCTGCCAAACGGCGTGGCGAATACAAGGCTTTGGCATTGTTCTTGTTGAACGTGATGCCGCGCTTTTCAAAACCCGTTGCGATGCCGTCGAAGAAAGCCTGCGCCAATTCCGGCAAGGCTTTCGGCGGCAGTTCTTCGGTGCCCAGTTCAATCAAAAGAGGAAGCATGGCCATTACGCGACCTCCTTCTTCAGATTCGGGAAGCCGAGTTTTTCGCGTTGGGCGAAATAGGCTTCGGCCACCGCTTTCGACAAATTACGCACGCGCAAAATATAGCGCTGGCGTTCGGTCACTGAAATCGCACGACGGGCATCGAGCAGATTGAAACTATGCGAGGCTTTTGCGACCTGGTCGTAAGCCGGCAATGGCAAACCAAGTTCGACACATTTCATCGCCTCTTTTTCGCAGGCATCGAAGCGGTGGAACAATTCTTCGACGTCGGCGTGTTCGAAGTTGTACGCGCTTTGCTCGACTTCGTTCTGGTGATAGACATCGCGGTAATACACCGGGCCTTGCGGACCAACGGTCCAGACCAGATCAAACACGTTATCGACGTTTTGCAGATACATGCACAAACGTTCAAGACCGTAGGTAATTTCACCGGTCACCGGCTTGCATTCCAAACCACCGGCCTGCTGGAAATAGGTGAACTGGGTGATTTCCATACCGTTCAACCAGACTTCCCAACCCAGACCCCAGGCGCCTAGCGTCGGTGATTCCCAGTTGTCTTCGACAAAGCGCAAATCGTGTACCAAAGGATCAACGCCAAGCGCTTTCAGTGAATCGAGGTACAAATCCAGAATATTGTCGGGATTCGGCTTCATCACCACTTGATATTGGTAATACCGCTGCAGACGGTTCGGATTTTCACCATAGCGGCCATCGGTCGGGCGGCGGCAAGGCTGCACGTACGCGGCATTCCATGGCTCGGGACCCAATGCCCGCAAAAAAGTGGCGGGGTGAAAGGTGCCTGCACCGACCTCCAGATCGAGCGGTTGAATCAGCACGCAGCCCTGTTCAGCCCAGAAATAGTTGAGTTTAAGGATCAGTTCTTGAAATGTCGGGGCGGCCATAAGGCGAATCATCAACGGAAAGCCGGTATTATAGGCTGATACGCAGTTTAGAGCTTGAGTCCATGAAACCTTTTTTGATTATCGAAACCGGCAAGCCGGTCCCTACTTTGAAACGCCAGGGCGGCTTTCCGGACTGGATCCGGGTTGCCTCCGGCCTGCATGTGCGGGACGTAAAAGTCTGCAATGTCGAGGCCGGCGAAAAATTGCCGGATTCCAAGGGCTTCACCGGCGTACTGGTGACCGGCTCGGGCGCGATGGTGACCGAACGCCATGACTGGAGCGAACGCAGCGCGGAATGGCTGAATGATGCGGCCCACAAGGGTCAATCGATCTTCGGTATTTGCTATGGCCATCAACTACTGGCACAAACATTGGGCGGCAGTGTCGATTACAACCCGAAGGGTCGCGAGATGGGCACGATCTCGATCAAGCTGCATCCGCATGCCAAGGACGATGCTCTTTTCGCAACACTGCCCGATGCCATCGACGCACATTCAACCCATCAACAAACCGTGTTGACCGCGCCGAGCGATGCGATCGTACTGGCCTACTCCGACAAAGACGACTGCCAGGCGTTCCGCTGGAAAGACAATGTCTGGGGTGTGCAATTCCATCCGGAATTTTCGACCGAACATATGCGCGAATATATCCACGTTCGTCGCATGGCGCTGATCCAGGAAGGCAGCGAGCCCAAGGCGATGCGTAAAGCCGTCAGTGCCGCGCCCGATGCACGACGCGTGTTGAGAAATTTTGTTTTACACGCGCAAACACGCGCCTGAGGGGAATGCAATGTCGGCACAAAACGTGAAAATAGAATCGATGTTTGGCTGGGTGATCGAAAGCTTCAAGCTGGTGAAGAAAAACTTTCGCGGCTTCATCTCTGCCTGCATGGTCACGCTTGTGCTGATGATTTTTTTCTGCGCGCCAATGATGCTGGTGATGATGAACACGATGGGCGACATGCATGCAGGCGGCGCCATGCACGCGCCCGGCTCGCCTTTTGCCGGCGACATGACAATGTTTTTTATCTTCTACGCAATCACGATTGTCGTTAGCCTGCTGATGTTCCCGCCCATGCTGATCGGCTGGTTCAAGCTTTGCCAGAATATCGACAAGGGCATTAGCGTCGGTGGTTTTGAAATCCTGAAACCTTACCGGGATATGCAGCTCTGGTGGCGCGGCATCAGCTTCGCCTTGCTAGGGCTAGTCGTCAACCTGCTTGTACTTGGCTTGTTCGCATTGGCATTCAGTGGCGCCATTGCCGATTTCGTGCACCAGATCGAAGCGCAACAGATGGCGGTATTGACCGGCGCGAAACCGGCTCCGCCAAGCTTTCCCATCGGATTCATGCTGGGTTATTTCGGTTTTATTTTCGTCTCGATGTTTTTGCAGCTTGTCTACATGGTCGGCTTTACCGAGATATCCCTGCGCCCGACCTCTGCAACCGCAGCCATGAAATCGGCCGTGGAAGCCGTGTTAAAAAATGCACTGAAGCTTCTGTTGGTCATGATTTGTGTTGGCATCGTTTTCTATATCGCATTTTTCATTATCTCGATCGTGCTGGTACTGATCATCGGTCTCGTATCGTTCATCCATCCGGTTGCCGGGGTAATAGCGGCAGTCGCATTGTTCCTGCCATTGATGCTGATGCTTTACCCGCTGATGTTCAGTGGTCATTACTTCATGTGGAAAGGCCTGCTTGGCGCCAGCGCTCCGCATGTCCCGAACACCTACGATTCAACATTGTCCGTTTAAGCCGAAGTATCCGGCTTTCCGGATGCTTTTCATTTCGCTGCCCGCCTGAACCAAAGCATTAATTCATTTATGTCACACAGAAAAATTCCCGCCATTCGCGGATTATTGTGGTGCCTCGGCGCGTGGCAGAATTTCAAGGCTTCGCCGCAACCGGTATTTTCAATGGCCATGTGGCTGAGCCTTGGCATGTTCTTGCCGGTGCTGAATTTTTTCATGCTCTTGCTGGTTACGGTTTTTTATGGCGGCGTGATCTCCAGCCTGCATAAAAAAACCGAGGGTGAAAGAGTATGGTTGGGCGATTTTTTCAACGGCTTTAAATCGCTTCCGCGTTTTCTGAGCCTTTTTATTGTCGGGCTACCGACAATATTGTTTGCCTTTTTCTCCAGCTCGGTTCTGATCAATGCGCTCGGCCCCGATGTGGCGCAAAGCCTTACCCAAACCGGACAGCCGCCCAGCAAGGAATTGATGGAGGCATTATTGCCCGTATTGCTTGCCATCATCATGAAACTGTTGCCGATCGGCATCGTGATCAGCTGGATTGTTTTTCTGGCGGTGCCGCGTGCAATGCTGGATAAACGCCTCGGCCTGCTGGCGCTCTGGGATGCCGTACGCGCCCTGTTTACCAATATCGGGGCCTTGTTTTTATTCAGTCTCGGCATTATTGCGGCCGTTTTGCTGACCAGTGTTTTACTGGCCATCCCGCTGGCATTGATCAGCGCCACCGGTGCATTGGCAGGCATATTGCAAACCTTCCTGCTGGTCTTTGCCAGCACGCTGGGCTGGGCTTTGTATTTGAATGCGATGTACATCGCATGGCGCGATATTTTCATGAGCGACGATATAGAGTCACCCACTATCGCAAAGGATTTGCCGGAAACGCAGATTGAAGTTTGATGATCGCTTTCTGCCGGAGCTGCTTTAACGGCGACAGGGTTTATAGGCTGCGATGCAAGCTGTAATTGTCCAAAATCTTGCTCATGGCAATGGAATTTTCCATCGATAAAAAACTGCTCGCATGTCCGATCGGCTAATCGCTGCTAAAACAGCTCCCACGAAAACGACTCTTAAATAGCCGAAATTTGTTGCAGCATTAGCCACATCATCAACATCAGCGCCAAGCAACTGCCGACAAATAACAAACCGTGCAGGCCGATGATGACCCAAGCCCAGATCGGCATCCGCGAATTTTTCGGGTCGGCATTTTCTACCCGCGTATCGGCGACATAATCATGCAGGGCGCGGCGTTCCGGCGTCCACGCGGCCAGCGCATGCCCCAGATTCATCGTGAACCACGAAAGACTGGCGGCAAGAAAACGGCCAATGGCTCGTTGCAGCGTAATCGGTTCGCCGTTGGCATTGGTCACCTTGATTCCCAGCATGCGCTTGCCGAGTGTTGCCTGATGACGCGAACTTTCCATCATGGAAAAATAGACGCCGGCAAGAACAAAATAGGCAAGGGTGGAAAAAATCAGCGCAGGCATAATCACGGCCTCGATGGTTTGCATGATGGCAAGCAGATCGGGGGTCTCGCCATTCGCCTGAGCTGCCTGTAACGATGCCAGTATCTGTTTCAGCGATTCCAGATCCGATGTCGACTGGAAAGAGAAGAACAGGGCCGAGAGGATTTCAACGCCAATATACAGAATCACGATGTCGATAAAGTAAGCGACATAGCGCTTCCAGAATCCTGCAGGTGAGGGCGCGTAGCTCATGACCTCGCGGTTAAATCGATCTTGCGGTCTCTGACCAGCAAGCGTGCTGCGATAACGCCCAATTCATACAGCAGACACATGGGAATCGCGACCATTAACTGCGTCAAGCCATCGGGTGGCGTGATGATGGCGGCAATAATGAAAATGGCGACAATCACGTAACCACGCCATTCGCTAAGCTGCGCCGGTTTTACCCAGCCAAGCAATACCGCAATGATCACGGCGATCGGCACTTCAAAACTCACGCCGCCAGCCAGGAACATGATGACAATGAAATCCAGATAGTCTCCTATATCGGGAGTATTCAAGACGCCTTCCGGCGTACTCGACAATAACAACCCGAACATCATCGGCAATAAACCGAAATAGGTAAACGCACAGCCGAGATAAAACAAAATGGTAGCCGCGATCAACAGCGGACTCGCCAAACGTTTTTCGTTTTTATACAGGCCTGGCGCAACGAAGGCCCAAAGCTGGTAAAGAATCATCGGCATCGAAATCAGCAAGGCAGCAAAGAAAGCGCATTTCAAGGGCACGGTGAAACCACCGAGAACCTTTATCGCGACAATGTGTCCGCCATTCAGGCTTTTTAACATTGGTTCTGCAATCGCCGAATAGATATCGTTGGCCATCGGAATCAGAGCGACGAACACAAGCGCAAGCGTCACCAAGGCTTTGACGAGCCGCAAACGCAACTCCAGCAAATGGCTCATCAAACTTTCTTCGGGCGGCTTGCTATCCGTCATGGTCGAGGCGTGCTTTCGCTATCGGACATTGGCTCGGCTTTCTTGTCGGATCCACTCGCCGGATCGATGTCGAGCGCCTGCATTTCAAGCTGTAAATCTTCTTTCTGCTGATTCAGTGTTTGTTGAAGATCACTATCAAGCGCCTGCATGTCATGCTGCAGGCTTTGCTGGTGCGCATTGAGGGTTTGCTGAAGGTCGGCCATCGATGCTTTCAAACTGTTTTTCAGTTCTTCGTCGGCCATTTCGCTTTCGAGTTCCGCTTTCACGGTGTACCACTGTGCGCGTGCCTTGCGTACCCAAAAACCCGCGAGACGCGCCGCTTTGGGCAAACGCTCCGGGCCCAGCACCACCAGGGCCACGATCGCAATAATCAGTATTTCACTCAGGCCAATATCAAACATGGCGCCTTGGCCTATTTATTTGTCGATTAATTTCGAGTCTTTCTGACAAGGAACTCAGGCTTTCGGGGCCTGGTCCTGATCTTTGTCGTTATTGAGTTTTTCGGCATCTTCATTGCCGTCTTTCAGGCCTTTTTTAAAGCTGCCGACGGCGCTGCCAAGATCCTTGCCGATATTGCCGAGTTTTTTGGTGCCGAACACCAAAAGGACAATGACCAAAACAATGATTAATTCTCTCCAACCTAACATGACGCTTCTCCTGTTCGATAGCTAAGAATAACTTATTTGGAGGTCTCGGCGGCTTTCGCGGTGCTTTCTTCCAGCTTGTCGCGGAAACCGACCACGGCATCGGAAGGCTTGTCGGCACGGCCTTCGAGGATCATGCGCGAAGTGGCGTCGCGGCCATAAACGGCGGCATTGGCTTTCTTGTCGATCTGCATCACGCCGCCGTCCAGCGAAATACCGGCAAACAGGCCGCGGGCACGGGAATAACTGTAGATTTCAGCTTTCAATTGCTCGTCGGTCGAGGCCTGGGCGCTGCGACCCACCGGACCTGCGGCTACGCTGGCATCGCCACCGAGGGTGAATTTGCCGTTGACGATTGAATCCACGCCGCGTCCGTTACGGAAAACCAGAATCACGTCGGCCGATTGAATACCGGCCTGAAAACCAATACTGCCGCCAGTCAGCACGATGAAACTCGGATTCGACCATGTTCCATCAGTACCGCGCACGGCTATCAGGCCCTTGCCGCGACGTCCGCCGACCACGAAGCCGGCCTTGACCACGTCGGGGATGACGGCGATGGCCTGGGCTTCATTCAACAATTTGCTCGGAATGGAGTCTTCCGGAATCTTCAGGATTTCGCTCAATACCCGGCTGGCATCATTGGCGCGGTCGTCTTCTTTTTGACCGGCAAAGGCAGACATCGGCAGCAATAAAAACACTGAAAACAACAGAGCAAAATGGCGGCGCATGGGCTTCTCCTTGGAATTGCGGTAATTATGGCGCAAACGAATGAATAAGAGATGAGTTCATCTTCATCCGTTGAATGGTATTTTGTCTGCATTGAATAAGGATAGTTCCATGGCCTCACGTTTTTTTAACCCGGTCGCCACCAGCAAACAACGCACCACCGTCCTTTTGATTAATCTGGGCACGCCCGATGCACCGACGGCGGGCGCAGTGCGGCGTTATCTTGCCGAGTTTCTGCACGATTACCGCGTGGTCGATCTGACACGCTGGCTGTGGTGCGCCATTCTGCATTTCATTATCTTGCCGATTCGCTCCGGCATCGTGGCAAAAAAATATGCCAGTGTCTGGCGCGAAGACGGCTCTCCCCTGCTGGCATTGAGTAAAAAATTGCGCGATGCCGTGCAAGCACAATGCCCCGATTGCGATGTGCAACTGGCGATGCGTTATGGCAATCCATCGGTGGCTTCCGTGTTGCGCGAGGCGCAGGCAAACGGCATGCGGCGCCTGGTGGTATTGCCCTTGTATCCGCAATATTCGGCCAGCACGACGGCTTCCAGCCACGATGCGGTGATGAAGGAATTGCAGCGTTGGCGCGTAATGCCGGAACTGCGTTTGATCAACGATTACCATGACAATGCCGAATGGCTGGATGCGATTGAAGCCAGTGTCGAAAACCATTGGGACCTGCATGCGCGTGCCGAAAAAATTCTGTTTTCATTTCACGGTTTGCCGCAACGCTTTATCCGCGATGGCGATCCCTACGCCGCACAATGCGAAACCAGCGCAAAAACAATCGCCGCCCGTCTGGGCTTGAACGACGACCAGTGGCTTTTGACTTATCAATCGCGTTTCGGTCGCGAACCCTGGCTGGAACCGGCCACCGATAAAACACTCGAAGCATTGGCAAAACAAGGCATTAAAACCGTGGATATCATCTGCCCCGGTTTTGCGGTGGATTGTCTGGAAACGCTGGAAGAAATCAAGGTGGAAAATCAGGAAAAATTTCATCATGCCGGCGGCGAAAAACTTCGCTATATCGCTGCCTTGAACGATTCGCCCGGACATGCCTGCGCGCTGGCGCATTTAATCAAACGTCATTGCCAGGGATGGAACCACTGATGCAGGAAGTTTCACTCAAAACCGCACGTGGCCTTGTTACCGCATTGCGAGGCGGCAATCCCGACGGCGAAAAAATTCTTTGCCTGCACGGCTGGCTGGACAATGCCGCCAGCTTCATTCCATTGATGTCATTGCTCGAAGATTACAACGTCGTTGCCATTGATATGCCGGGCCATGGTGGTTCGCAACATCGCATGCCTGGCTATGACTATGTTTTTGTTGATTGGATCCACGATGTGCTGGATGTACTCGATTCTCTCGATTGGCAGCAGGCCCATTTGCTCGGTCACTCCATGGGCGGCGCGATAGCCACGATCGTTGCCGCATCGGCACCGGAACGCATCAATAAATTATTGTTGATCGAAGCACTCGGTCCAATTTCCGGCATTGCCGAAGAAGCCGGGCAACGCTTGCGGCAAGCCGTTGCGGCAAGACGTTATCTCGACAATGACAAAGCGGCCCGTGTTATTCCCGACCTTGAAACGGCCGTCAGCGCACGCCTTGCCGCCAGCAACATGACCCGCGATGCGGCCAGACTCATCGTGCAGAGGAATTTGCAGGAAGTGAAAGGCGGCTTCGTCTGGCGCAGCGATCCGCGCATGATGCTGCCGACCCATGTACGTACCGATGAAAGTTTTATCCGCAGCTGGATTCGTGCGATTGAAGCGCAGACGCTGGTGATTGCGGCCGACCCGGCACCGGCGTATTTCACGCCGGAACAGCGCGATGCGCGTCTTGCCGAATTGAAAAACGGTCGCGCCGTCGTCATTCCCGGCGGACATCATCTGCATATGGAAAAAGCCGATGAAGTCGGAAAAGTGATTCTGGATTATTTGGCGGAATGATTTTGTAGGAGCGCCTTTAGGCGCGATAAATCCTGCCAGATCTGTCGTGCCTGAAGGCGATCCTGCGCGTTAGCTTTCGCCTTCAACCCGCCACTTGCCGGGCTCTAGACCCTTTAGATTATGCGGCCCGACCGAAATTCGGATCAGGCGCAAGGTCGGCAATCCGACGGCGGCGGTCATGCGACGCACCTGCCGATTGCGGCCTTCGCGGATGGTCAATTCGATGAAACTGTCGGGCACCGTTTTACGATGCCTTACCGGCGGATCGCGCGGCCACAACCAATCGGGTGCCGTTTCCAGTGCGCGGGCCTGGCCGGGCAGCGTCATGCCGTCATTCAATTTGACGCCTTTTGCCAATGCCTTGATTTGCTCGTCGGTCGGAATGCCTTCGACTTGCACCAGATAGGTTTTCGGCCATTTGAATTTGGGCGAGCTGATCTGTGCGATACGTGCGCCGTCGTCGGACAACAGCAGCATGCCTTCGGAATCAAAGTCCAGCCGTCCTGCGGCATACACATTCGCCGGAATGCCGAAATCCGCCAATGTGGTACGCGGTGGCGTTTCGGTGTCAGTGAACTGGCACAGCACGTTATAGGGCTTGTTGAAAGCAATCAGCATTGCCCCAGTGTAACGGCGTGAGAGAATACTTGCTGGTCTTTTTTGGTCATTTCGATGAATAACGCCGTTTTAGGCCCGCATCCGCTGCGCCGTTTACTCAATTTTGCCAAACCTTACCGCCGCAACATCATCCTCGGCAGCATTTTTTCGGTCTGCAACAAAGTATTCGATGTGCTGCCTGAAATCCTGATTGGCGTTTCGGTCGATGTGGTGGTCAATCAAAAGGATTCATTTCTCGCCAAACTCGGTGTTGTCGAACCCATGCAGCAATTTGTTGCACTCGCAATATTGTCGGTCGTGATATGGGTACTCGAATCACTGTTTGAATATTTGTATGCGCTGCGATGGCGCGGCCTGGCGCAAGACATGCAGCACGATCTGAGACAAGCAGCTTATGTCCATTTGCAAAAAATGCCACCCGACTTTATTACCAATCAACGTAGCGGTCGATTGATGGCCTTGATGAACGAAGACGTCAACCAGATCGAACGTTTTCTCAATACCGGCGCCAATGACCTGATACAGGTGTTCTGTTCTTCGTTGCTGATCGGTGCTGTCTTTTTCACTTTGACTGCAAGCCTTGCGGCGCTGGCATTGCTGCCGATCCCCCTGATTCTGTTCGGCGCGTTCTGGTTCCAGAAACGTTTGTACCCGCGCTACATGACAGCACGCGAAGCCGCCGCCACGGTATCGAATCGCCTGAACAACAATCTGGCCGGCATGGCGACGATTCAGGCCTACACGGCGGAAGAGTTCGAATCCGAGCATGTCCGCATCGCTTCCAATGCGTTTCGCGAACGCAATGCCGATGCCATCAAATTTTCCGCCGCGATCACGCCGGTCATTCGCATGGCGGTGATGGCGGGCTTCGTTGTGACCTTGTTGTACGGCGGCTATCTTTGCCTGAATGGAAAGCTCGGCGTCGGCAGTTACACCGTGCTGGTGTATCTGACCCAACGTCTTTTGTGGCCGATGACGCGCCTGGCCGACATGACCGACCTGTATCAGCGCGCGATGGCATCGGTAAATCGCGTGATGGATTTGCTGGAAACTTCTTTGCCGGCACAAAGTACGAAAGAATTTTCCGGCCCGATAAAAGGCGGATTGAAATTCGAAAATATTTCTTTCTCCTATGCCGACACTCCGACCTTGCGTGATATCAACATCGACATTCCGGCCGGCAGCACGGTGGCATTCGTCGGTGGCACCGGCAGCGGGAAAAGCACTTTGCTGAAATTATTGCTGCGTTTCCTTTCACCGGACCAGGGCCGCATTCTGTTCGATGGCCAGGACATTGCCGATATCAATTCGACTCTATTGCGGAAACAATTGGGCTACGTTGCGCAGGATCCGTTTCTGACCGACGGCAGCATTGCCGACAATATTGCCTACGGCGAACACGGTGCCGACGCAAAAGCAATTGAAACCGCGGCCGATGCGGCCGAAGCCAGCGAATTCATCGCAGGCTTGCCGAAAGGCTTTGACAGCGAAGTCGGTGAACGCGGTACGCAATTATCCGGTGGTCAGCGCCAGCGCATCGCGTTGGCACGCGCGCTCTATCGCAATCCGTCGGTATTGATTCTCGATGAAGCGACATCGGCGGTCGATAATGAAACCGAAGCCGCGATTCAACGCTCGTTGGCACGCGTGTCGAAAAACCGGACCACCATTATCGTGGCTCATCGCTTGTCGACGGTAAGAAACGCCGACAATATCTTCGTTATCGACAAGGGCCGATTGGTGGAACAAGGTCGCCATGATGAACTGCTGGCGCGAAATGAAATTTATGCCTCGCTCTGGCGCTTGCAAACCGGCGAAGCATTCTGAAAAGGGCGATGACGATGAAGGCATTATCGCGAGTCCTGATTGCGAAAATTTTCCTCACGATAATTATCTGGTGCGTTCCGCTTTTATTTTTTCCGGCACCGTTATTGAAATGGCTGGGCTTTCCGGTACCGGAACCGCTAATTTTTCTGCGCCTGCTGGGCATGGCTTACACCGCACTGGTAGTCGCCTATTGTTTTGGCCTGCGGGATGCGAGGCGAAACCGCTATCCGCATGCCGTCGTATGGGTCGGCGTCGTCAGCAATGGCGGAGCCTTTGTTCTGCTGCTTATCGCGGCAGTCTCTTCCGTCTGGACCCAGTGGGGCGGCATTGCGCATTGGATCATGTGGGGTTCGCTTGCAGGCACCGGCGCGATTGCCTCGTGTCTCGTTTTATTTGGCCTGCTTTCTAGGCATAAACCGATGCATCCAGATTGAACAATCTTTGCCAATGGTCTGGCTCGACCAATTCTTTAGTGCCGGCCGGAACAAAGTGGAAGAAAAGCAGATGGCAAAAATTCTTGCCTTCGATACTCGGCATGTAATCACGATAATGCCACTGGCTGCTGCCCGAAAACAGCACTGCCTGCCCGGGCTCAAGCTGATAGGTATCAAATTCGTTTAATGCTTCCCGCTCCGGCGGCAGCAACGGCAAGCCGTGTAATTTCGAATCCGGCCAGGCCTGGACTTTGCTGAAATGGATTGGCCAAACCGCACTCTGGTCTATGCAAATATCCAGCGTCCATTTTGATTCGGGCGAATCCATGTGAATCGGACATACGCCACGCTCGCCGTAAAGACTCAAAAAATTGTAGCCGATCTCGAGCGCTTCGCCGGCGGCTTCGCTGGCCATCGGAAGCAGGCCGCGTTGCAAATCCACGAAATAAGGCAGGTTGTGCACGATGAAGCGGCGAAAGTTTTTCGCTTCATGCAATTCGAGCTGATCGGGCCGCAGCGCGGCGATTTCCGAACGGATATTCGTCAACGTTTGATCGTCGAATACCGAATGAAAAAAACGGGTCTGGAAATCGGCACGGGTTCTGAATACATCGAACGAGCGTACAAAGGCATCAAACTCGTCTGGCCGATTTAGCTCCAGCCATTCCCTCGCTTTCTCGAATTTTTCCAGCCAATACGAATCGTACCAGCTGAATTTTTTGTTTCCCTTGGGTCGCCGTGGCGCGTGGCTCATCATTCAAGATCAGTTCGGTAAGTTGCTGTCATCGCGGGAAAATACCACGTGAATTAATCCTGCGCGGGTTTCTTGAATCGCAAAGTCATGCGGTCGCTTTCACCGATCGCCAGATATTTTTCGCGATTCTTGTCGCCGTCGCGCAGATTCGGCGGCAGTGTCCAGACGCCATTGACGTAATCCTTGGTGTCTTTCGGATTCGCGTTGATTTCACTGCGTGCGTCCAGCGTAAAACCTGCGGCGATAGCCATCGCGATGACTTGCGCTTCACCGACATAGCCGCTCTTGTCGCCTTTTGGCACATCGTCTTTGGCACGATGCTCAACCACGCCCAAGGTGCCGCCCGGTTTCAAGACTTCGAAGAATGCTTCGAACATTTCAGCTTCGGTGCCCGCGGCCATCCAGTTGTGCACATTGCGGAAGGTCAAGACGACATCGGCGCTGCCTGCCTCGCCTATCGACGGCGCCTTTGGATCGATTTCAAGCAAGCCGGCATTGCCATATACATCTGCGCGGGCGGCCATCTTGTCGCGTAATGCCTTGTTTTGCTTTTCATTGTAATCGCGCGATGCATCACTGCTTGTCCTTGCAGGATCGGTGACAACGCCGAAATAGCGGCCCCTGTATTTCAGCAAGGGCGCCAAAACTTCGGTATACCAACCGGCACTCGGTGTAATTTCAACTACGGTATGTTCGGGCTTTACACCAAAGAAACTCAGGGTTTCCTTCGGGTGCCGGTATTTGTCGCGGGCCTTGTTTTCGGATGAGCGCCAGTCACCTGCCAACACGGTGTCGATGGCGGCATTGAGTTGCCTGCTTTCCTCTTTGGTACTCGGCTTGCTGTCGCCGTTGGAATGACAGGCCGTGACCAGACTGGCACAGGCCAGTGCCAATAAGAATTTTTTCATTGTGACGCCCCCGGAATAATTCGTTTATATGCCGGAACGATACCCTAAAAACGGATAAGAATATGTGAACTTGATGTCAGGCTGAATTCAGCCGCAACCTGTCCGGATAAGGCGGCACGTCGGTGAATACACCGGCGCGAATATCGCTCTGGATTTTTTGCCACCAGGAGGGATCGAAAATTTCGCCATGCGTTTCCAGCAAGGCTTCCCTCTGTAGCGGGCTCAAACCCAGAAAACGGGGGAATTGTTCCGGGAACACATCATTGTCGGCCACGTAATACCAGGCACCATGATGCATTTCCTCTTCATCGTTTTTTGCTTCCGGCAATTTGCGGAAACGGCATTCGGTGACCAGACACAGTTCATCGTAATCATAGAAAATGGCGCGGCCGTGCCGGGTCACGCCGAAGTTTTTCAGCAGCAAATCGCCGGGGAAAATATTGCTTCGCGCCAGATCCTTGATCGCCTGGCCATAATCGAGAATCGCGGCAAGCGCCAATTCCTCCGAGGTTTCCCGCACATATAAATTCAGCGGCCGCAAACGGCGCTCGACATAGCAATGGTGAATCACGATGTGCTGGCCGCTTTCGCTGACCGACTCGCTGCACTCTTTCAGCAGCTCGTCGCGCATGGCATCGGTGAATTGCTCGCGCGGGAAACGCAGGAAGCGATACTCCTGGGCATCGATCAAACGACCAACGCGATCATGCTTGAATACCAGATGGTATTTTTCCAGCACCTGTTCGCGCGCGATATTTTTCGGGAACGCAAATTTATCGCGAATCAGTTTGAATACCAGTGGATAACCCGGCAACGTAAACACCGCCATCACCATGCCGCGTTCGCCATCGGCATGCGTGCATGCTTGCTCCGGATGCTGCTCCAGATAGCGGAAGAAATGCCGGTAACGCTCGGTCTTGCCCTGTTTTGCACGACCCAGCACCGTGTAGATTTCATCAATCGGCTTGCCGGGCAACAAGGTGCGCAGGAAAACGACGGCATCGCCTACCGTCGGCAAATCGGCATGGAAATAGCTATGCGTGTAGCCGAATAGCACCGCCGCATGTTGACGCGTGGTAATCACGGCATCGACGCGAATGCCGTTTTCCTCATTGACCAAGGCAAGAATGCAGGGCGCATAATTTTCACGGCCAAGAACGCGGCCGACCAGATACGCGCGCCGTTCTCGATAAAAAACCGTATCGAGTAATTCCACCGCCAGCACGGCAGGCTCGGGCCAGTGTTCGAAACGTGCCTGCAGGGTTTCGGCAGTCTGTTTCGCGCAGTTTTCAGCGTTCTGGTACTGCGCCGAAAACGGATAGTCGGCCAGCACACGCTCGAACAATGAGGTCAGGCTTTCCGACAATACATAGTTATGGCGTGCAACCGGATGCGTAATGCTGTCCGTCGGCTCAATGGCCAGAGCAATGAATTCGATGTCGGCGTTCACGCCGCGCGTCTTGAAGAAGCGGCGGGTCAGGGTATTGAAAAACGTCTTGAACAGCTCGCGATCCAGCAGCGGCAATATCAATTGTTCGTAGGCTTTGCGGATTTCCAGCCACAGATTTGCGTTACTGGATTGATCGGCCATCCGGTCGCTGAGTTTGTCGCTGATATCGGCGATGCATTGGTCGTAAAGTTCGATGCGTGCATTTGCGTCATCGCGCGAGCCGGTCCAGTCGCGCTGCTCGAAACGTTCTTTCGCACGCTTGGTGACATTGGAAAACCGCAGGTTGTAATCGAGAAAGGCATCGCGGATGGCGACGGCGCTCGGCATTGCCAGAAAATCGATATCCGCATCCGCCATGCTTATGTCGCTCCGGTTTTGATTTGCGTTTCCAGCCATTGTTTGAAATGCACCAGACCGCGATGGTTTTTCGAACGTTCCGGATACACCAGATAATACTGATATTCGGCCAGCATTTTCAGTTTGCCGATATAGCTCAGGCGTCCGGCCTCAATCAGCGGTGCGGCCAGGATATGCCGGGCCAGCACAATGCCGACGCCTTCGGCCGAGGCGCGGTGAGCACCTTCGGCTTCGTTGAATTTTGCGACGAATTTTTTCGGTTCCGGCAAATTGAAATGCGCGCACCAGCGTTTCCAGCGCCCGAAGGGATCATCGATCAACGGGTACTTGTGCAATTGGTCCAACTTGATCGGACCCAATTGTTTTATCAGGGCCGGGCTGGCGGCCGGACTAATCCATTCTTCGAGCAGAAAATGCGATTGCAGCCCGGGCCAACTGCCGGCACCGAAGCGGATAGCGGCATCTATCTGGAATTCCTTTTCGAAATCGACCATGCGGGCCGAGGAATCCAGATTGAATTGGATGTCCGGATGCTGGCGCACGAATTCGCCCAGTCTTGGCAGCAGCCAGGCATTGGCCATCGACGCCAATGCGCTCAAAGTCAGCCGATCGCCATGCGAACCGGTCTGCGGACTCAGCAATTGCTCGATCGCCTGATAATGCGGTTCCAGTTGCACATAAAGACTCTGACCGTCCGGCGTCAATTGAATGCCGCGCGGTCCGCGCTCCATCAGGCGTCGACCCATGCGCTCCTCCAGCCGGCGCATTTGATGGCTGAGCGCACTGACGGTCACGTTCAACTGTTCGGCCGCGCGCGTCATATTGCCGCTGCGGGCGGTGTGCATGAAGCCGGAAATCCACTGTAGCGCGGGTTTGCTCATCTTGAATTTTACTCAAGTCTGGATTGAAAATAATGCTATTTTCAGTCGATAACTGTGGGCGTATCTTGCCAACTCGTCAAGTAAGGTCAATTTGCCTGCCAGGCGCTCCTCGTACTTTTTTGAAGGCGTGTCATGAATTTCGCTTCGAGTCTCCGTTTGATTTTATTGGCCATGATCTGGGGCAGCTCGTTTTTGTTCCAGCGTGTTGCAGTGCCCGAACTCGGCCCTAACTGGGTCGCCGCCGGACGACTGATACTCGGCGCGCTGGTCTTGGTGATCGTGATGCTGGCGATGCGCAAACCTTTGCATCTTCGCCAAAATGCCGGCGCCTATATCTGGATTGGCTTTATCAATTCGGCCCTGCCGTTCTGGTTGTTTGCTTACGCCAGCATCACTTTGCCGGCAGGCGTTACCGCAGTGATGAATTCGATGGTGCCTTTATTCAGCGTGCTGCTGCTTTGGGCCATGGGTGACAGACCGAGCTTCGGCAAATTTGCCGGTGTCACGCTGGGTATTGTCGGCGTTGCGATGATTGTGGGCTTCGGCGGTCTGCCGATGACATGGGCAACAGCCCTCGGCGTACTCGCCGGCATGGGTGCCGCTGCACTGTATGCATTAAGCGCGATGGAAATTCGCAAACGTTTTACCAATGTCGATCCGCTGGCGGTGGCTACTGGCAGCTTGCTGGGTGCGACTTTGGCCTTGCTGCCAGTCTTGTTTATCGGCCCGATGCCGTCCACCGTTGAAGTAACACCATGGCTGATGTTGTTGCCGCTCGGCGTGTTCTGTACCGGCATTGCCTATTTCCTGTATTTCAAATTGCTGCATGATGTTGGCAGTACCCGTGCCACCACCGTGACCTTGCTGGTACCGGTATTCGCATTGATCTGGGGCGTGATGTTTTTGCATGAACATCCCACCTTGCTCAGCCTGATCGGCATGGGCCTGGTGATTGTGTCGATGATGCTGATTCTGGAAAAAATAAAACTGCCGCAATTTTTCGGGACTGCGGCCAAAGAAATCTGATTTGTAGGAGGCCGCTTGCGGGCGACCTGTCAACCGGATGTCGGGCCCAAGGGCCCTCCTACGAAAAAGAGCCGCTTGCGCGGCTCTTTTTTGATTCAGGCATCAAACAAAATCACATTTGCTTGATCATTTCGTCGGCAAATTCCGAGCATTTCACTTCGGTGGCGCCTTCCATCAGACGGGCGAAATCGTAGGTGACGCGCTTATTGGCAATGGCTTTGTCCATCGCGGAAATAATCGTGTCGGCCGCTTCCGTCCAACCCATGTAACGCAACATCATTTCGCCGGACAAAATCACCGAGCCCGGATTTACCTTGTCCAGACCGGCATATTTCGGCGCGGTGCCGTGGGTCGCTTCGAACACGGCATGACCGGTGACGTAGTTGATGTTGGCACCCGGCGCGATACCGATACCGCCGACTTGTGCGGCGAGCGCATCACTCAAGTAATCGCCGTTCAAGTTCAGCGTGGCGCAGACGTCATACTCTGCCGGACGCAACAAAATTTGCTGCAGGAACGCATCGGCAATCGCGTCCTTGATGATCAAGCCGGCGCCTGGCTTGCCTTCCGGAATAATCATCCACGGGCCGCCATCCAATTCAACTGCGCCGTAGAAATCTTTCGCGACCTGATAGCCCCAATCACGGAAACCACCTTCGGTGAATTTCATGATGTTGCCCTTGTGTACCAGGGTCACCGATTTCGATTTGTTCTGGATCGCATACGCCATGGCGCTGTGCACAAGACGTTCAGTGCCGAGATACGAGACCGGCTTGATGCCGAGCCCGACATTCACCTTCACTTCGCGATGCGGTGCGCCGATACCTTCCAAAGCTTTTTGCCAGCCTTCGGATTTTTCCTGCGTACCGAAACGGATTTTGTCGAAGGCCTTGGGGTCTTCTTTCGCGATGAAGTCGAGCAACTTCTGCGCCAATTCCGAACCGCCTGCGTATTCGACACCGGCATAAATGTCTTCGGTGTTTTCGCGGAAGATCGTCATGTTCACTTGATCAGGGCGCTTGACCGGCGAAGGTACGCCTTTGAACCAGCGTACCGGGCGCAGGCAAACATACAGATCGAGCATTTGACGCAGCGCGACGTTCAAGGAACGGATGCCACCGCCGACTGGCGTGGTCAATGGACCCTTGATCGAGACCAGATAATCACGGCAAGCCTGCACCGAGGATTCCGGCAACCAGGTACCGAATTGATTATTGGATTTTTCGCCGGCGAAAACTTCCAGCCAGTGAATTTTCTTTTCGCCGCCGTAGGCTTTCGCCACCGCCGCATCAAGAACCCGAACCGAGGCTGCCCAGATATCCGGACCGGTGCCGTCGCCTTCGATAAACGGAATAATCGGGTTGTTCGGCACCGTAAGCTTGCCGCCCGAAATGGTAATTTTTGCGCCACCCGCAGGTGCCGTAATGATGGGTTCTGCCATACATCCCTCCAAAAACCGCCGCGAGAGCCGCGACTAAGAACCGCTATTGTCGCGGATTTAGGCTTGAAGGGCCACTATGCCGACTGTTTCAGCACCTGCCATTGCTGCCGCAGCGCCAATGCCGCCCAGACCAACGCGGCAATCATCATCACGCTGCCGATAAAAAAACTGAGTCGCGCGATGCTCATATAACTCTCGAGCAGGCCGGTCATGGTCAACAAATTGCCCCAATCATGCGAGTCTTCATCACCGCCGCCGACCAAAGGCAGTCCGCGGTAATACGCATCGGCAATATACGGCGACAGATCGACGAAATTCTGTCCGCTCCACCACAGCATCAGACTGGCGGCGAAGGTGTCGCGATATTTCAATAAAAAGGCAAACAGGAAAGTCCAGGGCCAGATCACCTGGAACAGGCTGCCGCCGAGTATCGTCATGAATCTGCCGAACGGACTGAAAAACAAATGGCCGAATTCGTGGAACATCAGATTGATGTTGTGCATGAAGGAGCCGCCTAGCACTTCCCAGCTAATGCCGTTCGCAATGAAATACAGGGTCCAGATCGCAAACAGCAAGGCGCAGATGGCGCGCCCCCAGAATGCCGTGTCGTCGACTTTTTCCGGCGCCTCGGTCAGCCAATGCAGAAACGATTGCCGGATTTCCGGTTCGATTGAAATGGATTCCTGTGCATCATTCTGCTTTGCCAGCCATTTGCCGTAGACGATGCCGCAGGACGGACAGATATCCGGATGCACATTGCTATCAATCGCAGTTCGCCGATATTGGCATTTGGGGCAGGTAGTCATGGCATCATCATAATGCGTCCACCGAAAAACACATCATGTCTGCGTTGCCTTTGCTCTATTCTTTCCGCCGCTGTCCATATGCGATTCGCGCACGGCTTGCGATCATCGCCTGTGGTATTGGGGTGGAACTGCACGAGGTCGACCTGAAAGCGAAACCAGAACGGATGTTGCAGCTATCGCCGAAAGGGACGGTGCCGGTGCTGGAACTACCCGATGGCCGCGTGCTCGATGAGAGCCTCGACATCATGTTATGGGCATTTCGACGGCATGATCCGCTCGGAATGCTGGATGGCTTTTCCGAAGATGCCAACGCATTGATCAAACGCAACGACAATCAATTCAAGCAGGTGCTGGACCGCTACAAATATCCGGAACGTTTCCCGGAATTTTCGGCTGTGCATTATCGTGCCGAAGGCGAAATTTTTTTACGCGAATTGAATGCCCAACTTGAGCAGCACGTTTATCTATTTGACGACAAGCCCGGCATTGCCGATTTGGCCGTCATGCCATTCATTAGGCAATTCGCGCAGGTGGATCGTGCGTGGTTTGATGCGAGTGCTTATTCGGCATTGCGTGATTGGCTGGATAAATGGGTGATATCGGATGTGTTTGTTTCGGTGATGCGAAAGGATTGATGCTTCCGTAGGAGGGCCTTCAAGGCCCGAAAGACCTGGCGAGATTTGTCGGGCCTGGAAGGCCCTCGTACCAAACACTCACCTTGACTGCAGTAAATCCCATTTATTTCCGTACAAATCCTGGAACACGACGACCGTCGCATAACTTTCTTCTCGCGGTGTTTCGCAAAACACAACGCCTCTTTCTTTCATGTTCTGGTAGTCATTCCAGAAGTTATCCGTTTGCAGAAATAAAAACACGCGGCCGCCGGTTTGATTGCCGACGCTTTTGGCTTGCTCTGCGTTTGCGGCTTTCGCCAACAAAATCCGCGTTTCTTTTGCACCGCGTGGTGCGACCAATACCCAGCGTTTTTCATCGCTCAATCGGGTGTCTTCAATCAATTCAAATCCGAGTTTGTGGGTGTAGAAATCGATCGCTTCATCGTAATCGTTTACCACCAGGCTGATCGCGTTGAGAAATTGGCTCATGGCAGGCACCTTCTGTTTTGGCGATTATGCCTTTTCGCCACTGCAAAACGGACAAATCGATAAAACCGTCAGTTTTGGCTGTTTTCACCATTAAACTGTCGTAACCGACACTATTTGGCGGCATAATTTAGGCAGATTCTGTGTTCACCCCGGGCACCGCCCGTTTTGAAGGAGACAGATCATGAAACGCATAAACACCCTGATAGCCGGTATTTTACTGAGTGGCGCAGTATCGAGCGCCGAAATCGACAATGCCCCGGTGTATCAAGCCGGTGGCCAATACACCGCGGTTTTGAACAGCATCAATTCACAATGGCGCTTGCTGCCCAGCGATGGCCAGGACTTTGCCATCCAGCTGGATGCAGGCTGCCATTCCGCCACCACAATTCCCGCCGGCCTGTGGTTGCTGACCCGCGATGCCGATGGCAAGCCTGAACTGCTGGCACCATCGCAAACGGTTTTACCGGCAGGCCATAGCGGCCATATTCCGGTAGTCGGCTGCAACGATGGCCAGAGCGATTCACTGGCCTTGCCAGCCAGTCTGATCCAATGGCTGGGCGATAACACCGGAGCGATTTATGTCGAATAAGGAACAACGTTTCACGCTGGGTTTGCTCGCGATGGAAGGCAGCGTGCTTTCCAGCTTGATCGGCCCGACGGACATGTTCCGAATTGCACAAAAACTGGCGCAAGTGCGCGACCCCGGCACGCCCTTGCGCCTTGAAACGGTATTGATCGGCGCGCGTGGCCTGACGCATGTCAGCGGCAGCGGTGGCCTGCAACTCAGTGGCGTGCAGTCGCCGGATCTTGCCCTCGACTGTCTGCTGATTCCCGGCATCATGTGTGACAGCGCCGATGATCTGATCAAAAGATTGGCCGGCTATCAACCCGAAATGGAATTGTTGCGTGCCATGCATTTGCGCGGCGTGCCATTGATAGCCGCTTGTTGCGGCGGTTTTTTACTGGCCGAAACCGGTTTGCTCGACGGTCATGACGCGACCACGAGCTGGTGGCTGGACGCCGCGTTCCGCAAGCGTTATCCGAATGTGCAACTCGATGTCGAACGCATGATCGTCGAAGACGGCATGTTGACCACGACCGGCGCAAGCACTGCCATTTACACTTACATTCTGCAATTGCTGGCAAAGCGCGTCGATGAATCACTGGCGCAACTGACTGGCCGCATGATGTTGATCGATACCGAACGCCAGAGCCAGGCGCCCTACATCACGCTGGCATTGACCGAACGGCCACGGCATTCGCTGTCTGAAAAAGCGGAACGTTTTATCCAGCAACAACTGCATCGCGAATTGACCGTCAGCGAGCTGGCGGAGTATTGCGATACCAGCGAACGAAGTTTGCTGCGGCATTTCCGCCAGCATTACAACGCCAGCCCGATTGGCCACATCCAGCATCTTCGCGTTGAACGCGCCAAGGCTTTCCTGGAAACCACATTGATGAGTTTCGATGAAATCGTCGAACGCTGCGGCTATCACGACAGCGCGAGCTTCCGGAAACTATTCAAGCGGGCGACGCATCTGACGCCGGCGGATTACCGCGAACGCTTTCGCCTGAGAGCCTAAGCGTAGGAGGGCCCTCCTACGAAGCCAGGTCCTGATAATCCGGGCGTCGGCGCAACCAAGCCTGCACGTAGGGACAAACGGGAATAACGCGATAGTTTTCGGTACGCGCCCAATCGAGCGCGGCCCGGGTCAACTCGCCGGCAATGCCGTGACCTTCGAGAGGTTTCGGCACCAACACGTGCGTGAGCGATAAATTCGTGTCATGCAATTCGTAATCAATCACGCACAGCAGGTTTTCGACTTGTGTTTCAAACCGCTGCTGGCTCTGGTTGTGTCGTATGTCGTATTTCATCGACAGAGTGTAGAGGCAATGGCGCGAGTAATATCAGCGTGATGTCAAAACTGCGAACTCCATTCATAAAACGCCGGCATTGTTAGGTGATTCGACTTATCTGTGTTCTGATGGAAGCCTACTTCGTCTCCTGCGCTTCGTGCGTTTCCTCACGGCCCGCTTCGCCAATGTATGGCTGCGCAATGCAGCTTTACTTTCAACGCATCTGCGAGAAAGTGACATGCCGGGCTACAGCGTCAAGACGACTACGGTCAATGTGGGCAATCATGCCTACCAAATTCGTTCGCTCAGCGACAAGCAACAATATGCCGATCCACAAGGCCTGGCCGAACTTGCCGGCATTTCATCGGCTTCCTGGAGTTTGTTCGGGCAGCTTTGGCCCGCCGGCCAGGTGCTCGCCAATGCCATGTCGGTGATTCCGATTGCCGGCCGTCGCATTCTGGAAATCGGTTGCGGGCTTGGGCTTTCAAGCCTGGTATTGCAACGGCGTGCGGCCGATATCACCGCAAGCGACCATCATCCGTTGGCGGCGTCCTTTTTAAAGCACAACGCCGATATCAATTTTCTGAAACGTCCGATCTACGTCGATTTATCCTGGAAAAAACCGCATGCAACCCTGGGGCAATTCGATCTGATCATCGGCAGCGATATTCTTTACGAGCGCGACCATGCCCAGATGCTGTCCGAATTGATTGCACGCCATGCAAAACCGGCAGCCGAAATAATCACCACCGATCCGGGTCGCGGCGTCAGCGCGGCATTCAGTCGCGCGATGCTGGTCCAGGGTTTTCGCATCGTGGAAACCCGATGCAAATTCAACGAGGCCGATGTCTCTCCGTTTCGCGGACGCCTGATCAGCTATTTGCGAAACTAGCTGAGCACAAGCTGCGCCGGCAGAATGGAGTCAGCAATTGGCATATTTCCAATTCCGCGACTTGCCTTCGCTCAGCATCTCGATGCTGGCTTCGATTCTTTTGGTTACGGTTTCTTCGCGCTTCGCTTCCAGAATCCATTCGACGTATTCGCGACGATGGCTGGGGCTGAAATTATCGAACGTCGTTTTTGCTTTCTTGTTTTTGGCCAGTGCTTTCAGAAAAGCTTCCGGCGGTACCAGCTCGGGTCTGGGGGTGCGTTTCGGTTTCGGCGCAGCGCTCGCGGGCACAGGATTGTCATTGATTGCCATAGCCTGCTTGACCAAGCGCTTCAGCGCGGCCTTTGTGGGCAAGTCCTTCACCTGCTTGATACAGCCGAAATCGCCCATTGCGGTGTCGGGGTTTCCGCTCAATCCGGACATTTGCTTCGCTTTCCAGAAACCGAACGTGCAGTGCCGCTTGAAGCTGGCCATCCCGCACAACATGCCGTGATACATGAAATGCGGAAAACTCCATTTCATGGTTTCTTCGACATCGGGGCAGGCCTCGTGCACGACCGCACGCAGGTGTTCGAGAATCGGGCGGGCAAACTCAGCCGAGTTTTCGATATAGGCATCTATGCGGGGATCATGTTTGCCCATCGCACACCTCCGGGAAGCAAAAAATATGGCGTAGGTGCGATTCATGAATCGCGCCTACGGAAATCAACGCGCCATCAGGAAATACAATAAATTATTCTGGAAATAGGGATTGTTGACCAGGAATTCATGCTGCGCGCAGAGGAAAAAACTTTGTCTTAGCGGCAGAAACGTATATTGGCTGGCATCCTGCGAATCACGCGTGACCAGACCATCGCCGGGTGCAAGCATCAGGTATTCGTAATCGATACCGGGCACTTTATTCACGACGTCTTTTGCCCTGAACGCAAGAAACGGCTTGCCGTCGACTTCATCCAGCACGGCGTGACTGGCGGTCAATTTGCAATCACCGCCGAAGGCCGCCATGCGGATGCCTTCGCTATTGAAAGGCGTCGTCAATGCCGCTTGAAAACCTTCCGCACGCTGCAGATGGCCGGCAAAAGTTTCCTGCAAAATCACTTGTCTTGCCTTGGCTTCTTCGGGTGTCTTGCTCTGCTTTTCCAGCATTTTCAGGAACTCGGGCGAATACACCGACCACTGGTTTGCCCGCCACAATTCCGGATCGTAGATATTGATCGTCGTCGGTTTGCCATGGGTGTCGAGCACGCTTTGCATGATCGGACTCGGCAAGGCCTGAAACGGCGTCTCGAAACTGGCCAGCACTTCGACCGGAATCAGGCGAAGGCCGAGGCGAAATCCGCGAAGCAGGCGCTCGAGACTGGTAACCGATCCAAGGTTCGGCGTACCGAGCAATACAACGCGCCTGACCCGTTTGGCACCTTCGTGCCACTGGGTAAAATTTTTCTGGTCCAGCACATCGTTCGGCCCGTAGCGCAAATAATAATTCGTCAGCAGGCCGCCGTTGCTATGCGCAATGATATCCACGCGCAGATTTGGGTCCTTGTAGTCTTTTCTTATCTGGTCGATGAATTCGTGCAGATGTTTGACGGCGGTGACATTGTCGCGTCGCCAATCATAGATGAAGGTGTAGTAGCGCCGTTTTTGCGTACCGACCGGTTGCCCCGGCACGCTACTGACGAATTCGCCGTCGCGCTCGAGCACATTGGTCAACGCACCGTAAAAATCGATACCGGCCAGATCGCTCAGAATCCTTCCGGGCACAAGATTGTCGCCTGCTGTGGAAACCGGGCTTACCGTCAGCTCCTGGTAATCACTCAATGCCATCGCGCGCGCCGAGCGCGGATAAAATTCTTCACCCGTGGTTTTATCGACCAGGGTCGAGCCCATCAAGCCATGGATGATGATGATCGGAGGCTGCTCGGTGTTCCGCACTTCACGTGCATAGAGGCGTTTCAAATCCGGCTTGGTCGTAACGCATGCGCTTGAGACGAGAACGAGAAAAACCAAGAGTAAGCGGGGGAATAATTTGCTCATCCGCCTATGATAAAACGCGTCTCCGTTTTGCGATACCTACCCTTTGGTACGGTACATTCAACAACGAGTCCAAGTACAATGAAACACTGCTATTTCCCTACCGGGCTTGTTATGACTACTTCGAAAGGCAAACTTTACCCCAATGCCGATACGGCACTGGCCGATTGCATCCGCGACGGCATGACCATCATGTCGGGCGGCTTCGGCCTGTGCGGCATTCCGGAATATTTGATTACCGCGCTGCGCGACTCGGGCGTCAAAAACCTGACTTTCATCTCCAATAACGCCGGGGTCGATGATTTTGGCCTCGGCCTTTTGTTAAAGACGCGGCAGATCTCGAAAATGATTTCTTCCTACGTCGGTGAAAACAAGGAATTCGAACGGCAGTATCTTGCCGGCGAACTGCAACTCGAATTCAATCCGCAGGGCACGCTCGCCGAACGCATCCGCGCCGGCGGTGCCGGCATTGCCGGCTTCTATACCAAGACCGGTGTCGGCACCCTGGTCAGCGAAGGCAAGGAAGTGCGCGAATTCAACGGCGAAAAATACGTGCTCGAGACCGGGCTGGTCGCCGATCTTTCCATAGTCAAGGCATGGAAGGCCGATACCGAAGGCAATTTGATCTATCGCAAGACCGCACGCAACTTCAATCCGATGATGGCGACCGCCGGAAAAATCACCATTGCCGAAGTCGAGGAAATCGTCGAAGCCGGACAACTCGATGCCGACAGCATTCACACACCGGGAATTTTCGTGCAACGCATGATCGTCAATGCCGCCTACAAAAAACCGATCGAACAACGCACCGTACGCAAAAGGGAGACCGCATAATGGCCTGGTCACGCGATGAGCTCGCCAAAAGAGCAGCGAAAGAATTACGCGACGGTTTTTACGTGAACCTCGGCATCGGCATTCCGACTCTGGTAGCCAATTTTATTCCCGAAAACATGAAAGTCGTACTGCAATCGGAAAACGGCATGCTGGGCATGGGTCCGTTTCCGTACGAAGACGAAGTCGACCCGGACCTGATCAATGCCGGCAAGCAAACGATTACGCAATTACCCATTTCCTCGTATTTTTCTTCCAGCGATTCTTTCGCGATGATTCGCGGCGGCCACATCGACTTGTCGATTCTTGGCGCGATGGAAATTTCGGAAAACGGCGACATCGCCAACTGGATGATTCCCGGCAAGATGGTCAAGGGCATGGGTGGCGCGATGGATCTGGTCGCCGGCGTCAAACGCGTAGTCGTCGTGATGGAACACAATAACAAAGACGGCGCCGCAAAATTCAAACCGGCCTGCGAATTGCCGCTGACCGGCCAGAACGTGATCGACGTGCTGATCACCGATCTCGGTGTGTTCTCGCGACCCGACCGCAGCAGCGGTTTCGAATTGATCGAACTGGCGCCCGGCGTTACGCTGCAAGAAATCCAGGGCAAGACGACGGCGAAGTTCACCACCAAGCTTGCATAGCAACGGGTATTCAATACACTTTCTACAACCGGGCCGACGCTGCCATGCAGCGTCGGCCCGTGCGTTTTGCAATTCGCAAAAAATACGGGCGGCCGATCAATGAGACAAACAATTTTTACTTTGGCGCTTCTGCTGTTCGCGCTGCCGGCTTTGGCCGGAATCAAGGACGTCAAGCCGGGCGATGACATCCAGTTAAAGCCGGGAGAAGGCTTGGTCTTGCTGATCTTTGACAGCAATGTACCGATCAATAGCGCGGGAATCATAGCTTCAGGCAAGCAATCGGGCAGTTACCGGATCATGGCTCCGCCGGCCGGGAGATCCCTACGGCTGATCGTCGCCTCCGAAGGAACCTATAACTGGGATCAGCTTGATCTGTATCGAATCTATTTTCCGTTGCGGAAAGATACCGATTTCTCGTTCACGGTCAAAGCTGGCGTGACCAACTATCCCGGCGATCTGGTATTCCGGTTTAGCGACTACGGCGACAACATCGTGCATCGAAGCAACCGCGGGCTTGCGGCGATCGACTGGCTCGAAGCGAAGTACCCTGCGATTGCGAAAAAATACCCGCTCGAATATGCAGGCCAATATCCGGACCCCTTTCCCGTTTTCTACACACAGGAAAGAGCGGGGAAAACAGGTCCTTTCGAGAGCAAGACGTTGCCGCTGGAAATAAGCGCCGACATGCCGGTTGCACCGGAGTTATTCTGGCGCCGCTCGCGAATTGAAAGCATTTTGCTGAGTCCCGACGCCAAATACATCAGCGAAGTCTTGAATGTCGGCGAAACAAAAAAATCGCTCGATATCATCAACCAGAAAACTGCCGAAGTAACGCCCTACAAAACGTTTTACGATCTGTACGACATTACCTGGGTGGCCGATGACGCTTTTGTGATGACCTACGCCGAAGAAAAACATTCCTACGATGTCGTGTTCGTCAGGCTGGTCGCAGGCACCAATGGCAAGTTGCGATTCGAATCCACCTCGATTCCGCGATCAGGCAATGTGCTTGACCCCTTGTTGACCAATCCCGACTATTTCCTGTTTGCCAGCTGGTCGGAAACGAAGGAAGGCAGCATTTTTGTTCACAAGGTAAGCAAGCGCGATACCAGCCAGCTGGGTGTGCCGGGGTACTACGCCGCCAGGACCCGCATCAATATGGGGCTGGAGAATGATCGCGGCTGGCTCACGAACGCCAATGGCGACATTGTTGCAGCTGTGGTGACCAACGAGAAAAAGCGCAGTCTCATGATCAAGGATGGCAACAAGTACCGCGTAGTCATGCAGTTTCCCGAAACCGGAACCATGATACCGGTCGCCATCACCGAAGATGGCCAGAAGCTATACGTTGTGACCGACGAGGGCCGTACGCAGCGCGAATTGGTGTTGATGAACATCACCGGAGTCGGCGAGAGCACGACGGTATTTCGCAAAGAGGGCGTTGACATCAACTCGGTGCTGTTTGACGAACGAAGACAGCCGTCCGGCGTCAATTACTACGTGGATGGCCAGATAAAAAACGAATATTTCGACGAGGCCTCGAGCAGAATCAATGCGCAGCTTTCCAAAACCTTTCCCGACAGCAATGTCATGGTAATCGACAAGGACAAAACCGGCAGCAATTCGCTTATCTACGTTGATAGCAGCACCAATTCGGGCATCGTGTATTTCTTCGACATCAAGAACAAGCACATCGAGAAAATCGACGACAACGCACCGTGGCTCTCGGACATGAAGTTTGGCAAGAGCACGACCGTCAAGGTCAAGACAAGGGACGGACTTACCATCGAAGCCTACCTGACCATGGCGCAATCGGCATCGCCGCTCTCGCCGCTGGTCGTCATGCCGCACGGCGGACCTATCGGCATCAGGGACGATCGCCATTTCGACCGCGACGTCCAGTTTCTTGCCTCGCTGGGATACTCGGTGCTGCAAGTCAATTTCCGCGGCTCGGACGGCTTCGGAAAAAGTTTCCGCGAGGCGGGCAAGGGAAGCCTTGGAACCGCTATTGAAGACGACGTCGATTCGGTATTGACCGAAGTATTGAAAAATTATCCGATCGACAAGAACCAGATGTGCATTTTCGGCATGAGTTACGGCGGTTATTCGGCCCTTGTATCTTCGATGCGTTGGCCGGGCCGGTTCAAATGCGCCATCTCGTTCTCGGGACCATCGGATAGATTATTGAGTTTTACCGCCAGTGACAGTGTTCGTTCCGACACTGCGCGCAAATGGATGGAGGATTACTTCGGCAATCCAAAACTGGAACTCGAAAAAATGAAGAGCCAGCAACCCTTGTATTCCTATCAGCAATTGAATACACCGCTTCTGCTGATTCACGGGACGGAAGATTACCGGGTTGATTACGAACATGTGGCCCGTCTGCAGCGGATGCTGACCCTTGCCGGCAAACCGCCGACGGTATTGACGATGAAAAATCAGGGTCATGGCTTCGACAATTTAATGAGCAAAAAAATCAGCTGGGGTGCCATTGCCGGTTTTCTGCAGCAATATCTTCCGAAACCACCCAAGCCGGCTGTGGAAACACCTGCAGTTGCCAAGCCTGCGCAATAAGCCAGGATGGTGCCGGTGCACGGACAATTTACCCGTCACCATCTGCCGGCAGAAAAACGCAAGCCATTGCAGATTCATGAAAAACAAAAAAGCGATGTTCTGGAAGACAGCGCCGACAAAGTAATCAATGGCAATCTTGTCCGGTATTTTCTGCAGGGCTCGTTAAACTAGTGGCAACCCAGAGGAACTGCCATGCCCTCCAGCAAAGAGATCAGGGATTTCGAACGCGGAATCGAAGAGCATCCGGAGCGGCCACGTGTCATTTGCTTCGGCGATTCCTGGTTCAATTATCCGCTGCAGCCGGTTGACCTGAACAAGCAGCTGGAACGCCTGTATCGCAAGGCCTATTTTTACAATGAATCGGTTGCAGGTCGCGAAAGCGGCGATCTGAAAAAATTGCGTCCCCGCTTGCAGCGCTTGTTGCAACGCTACCAATTTGACGTATTGCTGCTTTCGATGGGTGGCAACGACGTGGTGGGCTCTGAATTGCGGCAATTCATAAAACATCCTGACGAACCCCAGGATGCCGGTTCGCGGATCTGGGGCCAGGTGCCGATGCTGGTTAATCAGCACATCCATCTCGCTTCCTTTGAAAGCGCACTGCGCTATATCGCCAGCGATTACCAGCAGATTATCGATTTGCGAAATCTGGAACGCCCGGACTGCGAAATCGTGATGCATAACTACGATTATCCCTGGCCCGATGGCAGGACTTACCGATTGTTCGGCAGAAAATTGGCAGGGCCCTGGATAAAACCGTTTATGGAAGAAATTGGCGTCGCCGATTTTTCTTCGCAACGCATTATCTGCAGCTGGCTGATCGATCAATTCACCGAAGTGCAGCGCGAATTATCGAGTCGCAACCTGCGTACCCGTTGCGTCGATTCTCGCGGGCTGGTGATCAAGGCAGGCGAATGGGATAACGAAATCCATCCCAAGCGCATCGGCTTCAAGCGCATCGCAGAAGTTGCCTGGAAGCCGGTGCTAGACTCCTTGCTGTCATAAACACCCGGATTGAACATGGCTCGACAACTCATTATTTGTTGCGACGGCACCAACAACACATTGACCGCGAACGACCATGACACCAATGTGCTGAAGACCTTCGAGTTGCTGGCGCACACGGAAAATACCGGACAGATTTTGTATTACGATCCCGGCGTGGGTGCGCCTGACGCCTTGCCAAGCACGGGTATCGATGACTGGTTCCGCAATAAATGCGATCGCCTGTGGGGGCTGGCCTCGGGTCGCGGCATTTACGAAAACATCAGCCAGGCTTACCTGTTCCTGATGAAGCATTACCAACCCGGCGACCGGATTTTCCTGTTCGGTTTTTCACGCGGCGCATTTACCGTTCGCTGCCTGTCGGGCATGGTGCATTTATTCGGCATCATCGATCAGCACCATGAAGCGATGCTGCCGACCCTGTTGCGCGTGTATTTTTCGGCGAAGGAAAAATCCCGGCTATCTGGGTACATCCACGAGCTTTCGATCACCGTAAAAGCCATGTTCGGCATCGAAGCGCCGCAGGAAATGAATAATCGCGAAGAAGTCGCGAAACAAATCAGGATGAATTTCGGCAGCGGTGAAAGAAAGGAAGCGGACGTTTATTTTGTCGGTGTCTGGGACACCGTTGCTTCGGTCGGCTTTCCGGGTTTTTCGGTCAGCATGAGCTCGAATCCGACCATCCTGGGAAAACGCATCCAGCACGTCCGCCACGCAATCGCATTCGATGAACACCGTGCCCAGTTCAAACCACGGGTTTACGAACAGAATGATTTCGGTGATGCATCGCAGGCGCAATCGATGCGGCAACTCTGGTTTCGCGGCAATCATTGCGATGTCGGTGGTGGTTATGCCGAAAATTCCGAAACCGCATTGTCCGATCAAGCCTGGCGGTGGATGCTCGACCAGGCAACGCAATGCGGATTATCTACCCCCGGCTTGCCGGCTTCCAAAGCAAGGAAAATTCGGATCCACGATGAAACCTATGCGATGCCATGGTGGGCATTGCTTGGCTTATCACACAGGCAAACTGTCGGCCTGAAGGCGATCGACCATGCGGACGAACCCTCCGTCAAACTGAAATCGATTGCGGCGACCGAACCGGAAAATCCGCAATTTCCGGAACAATCGGTTTGGCAAAAGAGTCGACAAAAAAGATCCGTATTGATGGCGGCGCTTGGCTGCGTGTTTTTTACCCTGCTCTACGGCGTTTGCCTGGCCGATTTCATTCCCAATGTCGGTTCAAGCTTTCAGGAAAACTGGCAGCTAATGAAAGATGCCCTGCAACACGGTCTTGCAATGAGCCAGTCGCAATTGTTTGCGGCTGCGCAGCCGGATCAACTGATCCATTTCAAATATACCGCCCATCCTTATATTGCATTGCTTGCAGTGGATACCGCATTGATCGCCAGTTACGGTTTTTTGCTGGCGCGCTTCATGTCATGGGCTTTTGCGCACCGGATCGGTTTCACGACGATCGGCTTGAACGACCGCTTCGCCAATCTGGCAGGGCGCCTCTTGCCCTTGTTGGTGTCGGCCGATCTGCTGGAAAATCTGGTCACCGTTTTTGCAATTCATTTCAACAATGTGCTGCTTGGCCTTGTCTTGAGTTTACTCTCGGCCGCGAAGTTTTCGCTGTTTGCCGCCACTGTCGTTGCCTGTGTAAGCTTGCGTTTTTTCAAGCGCTGACATTACGCAATGCAAATACATGGAATCAGCCACCTGACTTTTGTCGTAAAAAACCTCGATCGTGCAGCCACATTTTTCTGCGATGGCTTGGGTGCCCGCGAGGTCTATGACAGCAGCGGGAAGAACTATTCGCTATCTCGTGAAAAGTTTTTCCTGCTGGGCGACGTCTGGCTGGTCGCGATGGAAGGGAATCCGCCAACCGAACGTACTTATCGGCATGTGGCTTTCAAGGTGAACGAATCCGAATTAACCGGCTTTGCACAAAGACTGCGATCCATCGGCGTGGAACTCAAGCCGCCACGGCCGCGTGTTGCAGGTGAAGGACAATCCTTGTACTTCTACGATTTCGACCAGCACTTGTTCGAACTCCACACCGGCACGCTCGAGCAGAGGCTTGAAAGCTACGCCGCGAATGACTGACCTTTGCCGCCCTGTCTTATTTTTTTCGGATAAATATTTTTTTCGCCAATTGCACCACGGACAAAACCACGATACCGGCAAGAACACCGATCGTGGCATCGCCAAGCCAGACCACCAGGGTCGTCAATGGCTCGGTCTTGGGTGCCAACGCATCAATAAAATGATGTAGCGCCGGAACGTTATGCGTCAAAATTCCGCCACCGACCAGGAACATCGCAATCGTGCCGATGATGGACAGCGATTTCATCAGATGCGGTGCAAACCATAAAATCAGTTTACCCAAGGCCTTTTTGAATCGCGCCCAGAGGTCGCTCCCGGTTTGCTCGATCAAATACACGCCGCCATCGTCCAGCTTCACGATGCCGGCGACCAGACCGTAAACGCCAATGGTCATGATGATCGATATCAGGCTCAGCACGGCAACCTGGTGGCCAAAGGCCGCTTCCTTGACCGTGCCCAGCGTGATCACGATGATTTCGGCCGACAAAATAAAATCGGTGCGGATCGCGCCCTTGATCTTGTCTTTTTCGAACGCGACCAGATCAACGTCGTTGACCAGCGCTTTCAACATGTCCTTGTGATGCTGCTTGTCTTCGGCATCGGAATGCAGAAGTTTGTGCGCGATTTTCTCGACCCCTTCGAAACAAAGAAAGGCGCCACCGATCATCATCAAGGGAACGACCGCATCTTCAAGAAAGTAGCTCAGTGCGAGGGCAACCGGCACCAGAATCGTTTTATTGATCGCGGAGCCTTTCGCCACCGCCCAGACCACCGGCAATTCGCGATCTGCCGCAACGCCCGCGACTTGCTGTGCATTGAGTGCCAAATCATCGCCGAGCACCCCTGCCGTCTTCTGGGTGGCGACCTTGGTCATTACCGACACATCGTCGAGCAATGTGGCGATGTCATCGATTAATGCAAGCAAGCTGGATCCGGCCATGGCGTTTTTCGTTTCTTTGTGTTGTTTTTATTTTCGCATAAAAACGCGATTGCTTTTGCAGCAGACTGGCGGGCGCAGGCCGCCAGACAGATCGCCCGCAAGCGGCCTCCTACTTGAAGCTGGCTTCACTCACTCGCCAGCTGTTGTCGGCATTGCGGGTCAACGTGAAACTGCCGCTGAAATGGTCCTGGTCACCGGTGCGGACATTCCTGAAACGATTTTCGTATCGCAAATTGTCGAATGCGCCACTGACGGCGCCTTTCAATTCTTCGAGCGGATTATTGGTCCGGCGTTTTTCCTTTTCGCGTTCCTTTTTGCGTTTTTCATCCAGCGCGGCAACGATCACGTCGCCGTCGGCGTTGTAGGTGAAATCAAATTCGGCCTGTACCTCGTATTGCACCGGATCGCTATCCATCACTTTTACCAGGTCGGTGAACACGAAATTTTCGGCCACGATGAACTGGCGCGGATAGTCTTCTTCCTGCAACACGTAATCGCCGATGGCCGCCTGCATGGCGGTTTCACTTGGCCGAAAAAAACCGCAGCCTGCCATGCACGACATAACAAGCGCCGCCGCCAATATTCGAAACTTGCTCATCACGCTTCCTTATTTGCTGCGCGCGTCCTGGATGATCTGCGCGATATGCGGGTGGCCCTGCTGGATCAGTTCATGCGGCGTAAATTGAAATCCGCATAACACCATCGCTTCACCCAGCGCCCAGTCCAGCTGGTCTTTGCTGAAATTGCGGCTGCCGGCAATGATTGCGACCAGCACCTCGTCGCTGGGGACCGGACCTTCGGGTGGCGGCTCGTTGCTGGCGCCCTTGCCGGATTTCACCTGTTTGCTGGCGATGGCCGTTTGCATCCATTCAATGCGAGCCAAAGCAGTGGCGAAGCGATCGCCCGAGTCATCGAGTTCGGGCACGGCGGTTGCCAACGCACCCAGCAAGGCGTCGCGTTCGGCCGCGACCGCGTTTTGCTCTTTTTTCAATTTTTCCTGCGCCGCTTTCATTTTTTCGACTTCGACGCCGAGCTGCTCGAGTTCCGTGCCTGGGTCAACGAGGGTTTTCGCATCGAGCAAACGCATCACGTCCTGACCCAGTTTTTCGAACAAGTCCGGATGCGAGAACTTCAGATCGCGTGCCGCCCGCTGCCAAGCCAGACCCACCTGATTGGTGGTCAAGGTCTTGTTGTCCTTGATAATCGGCTCTTGAACGCTTTCCGCTTTCTGCGGTTTGCCAACTTCGGCAATGGCGGCATCGAGCTTGTCGCACATTTCGGTTTTGTGAAAATCCTTAATGTACTTTCGCAGCTCGATGCGGCAGTCAATCAACAGGTTGCGGAGATCCTTCATAGGCGAATGGTAGGCACACTCAACCCGAATGGCTAGGGGCAGCGGATTCCAGGCGTCGCGCCAGCCGGCTCCAGCGCTGGTTTTGTCTTGATATGGCCGCGATCAGGCTGGACTGGCTGGCACAAAGTTCAATCCGCCGTCTTGCCCGGGTGATGCCGGTATAGAGTAGTTCGCGCGAAAGCACCCGGTGGCTGGCGTCCGGCAATACCAGCAAGACACGCTCGAATTCGGAGCCCTGCGCCTTGTGCACGGTAATGGCGTAAGCATCTTCATGGGCCGGGAAATTGGCCGGATGCCAGGCTTTCAATCCTGCAGCGGTTTCGACCCATATCCGTACGATGCCATGTTCATCGGGCCAGCAAAGGCCAATATCGCCATTGAACAATTGTTCGCGTGCGGTGTTTTCGGTCACCAGGCAAAGGCGGCCCGGATAAAATGCGGCCTCGGTTTTTTTCTTCAGGCGATCGCCGATATAGCGATTGATGGCAATGCTGCCGGCGCTGGATTCGCGTGCGGCACATAGCACCCGAAACTCTTTAGCCAGACTTATTGCTTGACCAAGTGACGCGGCCTGCTGGATTTTCTGGTAGTGCGCCAAGGCCTTGTCGCGAATTATTTTTTCCAGCGTCTGGTTGTCGCCTGCCTGCCAATCCAGGCCGCGATACGCTCCCTGCTGCAAGCTCCGGATAAATTGTCCGCTATGGCCCGACAACACGGTTTTCGCGGCGAGGCCGATATCGGAATCTGCATCCTGCCGGTAAACGCGATCCAGATGCACACGATGCTGCGAACTATCCGGACGCAGAGCAAGAGCATCGCAACAGGCGCGCAAAACATTGCCGGTTTCCACCGATGGCAACTGGTCCGGGTCGCCGACCAGAATCAAACGCGCCTCCAGCGGCAGGGCTTCCAGCAATTTGCACATCAGCGGCAAATCGATCATGGAAGCTTCATCGACGATCAATACATCAAGCGGCAACGGGTGCCGGGCGTCATGCCGGAATTGCACGGAGTTCGGTTTGCTGCCCAAGAGACGATGCAGGGTTTGGGCTTCCGGCTGTTCGGTTTTGATCAAAGAAGAGGATTCAAGCGGATCCAGAGCAATTCGCAGCGATTCACTCAAGCGGGTCGCCGCCTTTCCGGTCGGTGCCGCCAGACCAATGCGCAGCGACACCTCATTTTCATTTGCCTGATATTGCAGCAATTGCAGCAAGCGGCTGATCGTCGAGGTTTTCCCGGTGCCCGGGCCACCGGTCAGAAGAAAAAGCGTGGCTTCGCAGGCACGCTTCGCCGCGACAGCCTGTGCACTGGCAATATCGTCCGAAAATAATTCGGCGCGGAATTTTTCCGCGCTATCGGAAATGGGTTTTCCGGTATCCGTCAATCGCCGGCGCAAGGCAAGCGCCAATCGATCTTCGTATACCCAGTAGCGTTTCAACGCGATGGTATTTTCATCCAATACCAAGATGCAATTTTCCGCCCGGCCATCACCCACCCAATCGGAGTCTTTCAATGCCGCCAGAAACTCCTCCGCATCGGGCAAGCCCGGCGATGGATTGACGCTGGCTTCGCCCAGCAGCAGATCGAACCGGTCCACTGGCACGCAGCTGTGGCCAAGGCTGTGGGCTTTCGAGGCCAGCGCAACGGCGACGCAAACCAGCTCGGAAGTTTCCGGCTCAAGTCGCTGCAAACTCATCGCCAGCGCGTGATCGACATCGCGAATATGCTGCGATTTCATCAGCAAAAATAATAGCGGCAAACTCATGCTGCCCGCTCCTGCAAAGGATGCAACAGCATTTCCAGTTGCTCGATCAATTCGAGTTCAAAACGCAAGGCGAAAATTCCTTCGCCATCGCTGCTACCGGCATTCAAACCACGACAAAACAGGTAACGCACGCCGCCCATTTGCTTGTCGTAATCGTATTTCGACTGCAGTCGGAATTTGCACCAGCGATGCAATGCCAGTGTATAGATCAAGGCCTGGAAATCGTATTCGCTGTCGCGCATGGCTTGCAGGCATTGCGCGGCATCATAGGCTGGCAATCGATTGGATTTGTAGTCGCAGACATAAAAGCGGCCATCGTGCCGATAGATCAAATCGACCTTGCCCGTCATCAAACCATTCAGCCGATGTAAAAAAGGGAAGTCTTCGCGTTGTTGCAGAATGCCGTGTTTTTTCAATAGCGCGAGCAAGGCATGGCTATCGCACTCGCGCAATGAAAAATGGAATTCCATTTCGTTCAGGCGCTGGTGTTCGGGCAAATCGCATAAACGCAAACCTTCGGGCAGCCGTGTGCGCAGCGTGTTGAAAACCAGTGGCGCAAGTTGTGCGGTACCTGCTTCCAATTCTTCTTGCAGATAACCCTGCCGCAACAAGGCTTGATGCAATAAAGACAATTCCGATTCCGGCGCGGAGCCCGCGCTATCGTGATCCGTCCACGCACTCACCTTCGTATTCTCAAGCGCGTGATGCAACGCATTGCCGAACGCTATGCCGGAAAAACGCCGGTCGAATATTTCTTCGTCAGCCGACAATTCGGCGCTTGCCGCTTGGACTTCATCGGCAGCCGCGGTGATCGCCGGACTTTGGTGGCTGCTGCCGTGGGTCAATTGCGAAAAGCTCAGTACCCGCCAGTCCTGATCGATGTGCGTTGAAGGCTTCGCGATCGAAACCGGAACCGGATTTTCATTGCCGATAAATCGCGGCAATTCCCGTTTTTGGCCGGATAGTCGAATTATCGCGATGTCGGCATTGCCTTGATGGATGGCATCGAGTTTTTGCATGATGCCAAGATGGCCCGGCGTTTTTACCTCGTCCTTTTCATTCCTGAATAATAGCGAAGCCAGTCCGCTGGTATTGGCCTGCCTTACCTGTCCGCAACAAAGCCAGCAGAAATATTGTGCACGGGTCAGTCCGACGTAGAGAAGACGTACCTGTTCGGCAAGCTGCTCCTCGGCGGCGATGGCCTTGATGGCGGCGACAAGGCCTTCGTCGCCGTTGCCGACCAGTGCATATGTCAGGCGCCGGTGCTGTTCATGATAATTGATCAAACGCAATCCGCCGGAGCCTTTGTTGCCTTTGCCGAAGCTGGCAAACGGCAGGAAGACAAAGGGAAATTCAAGACCTTTGCTCTTGTGCAAGGTCATGATTTTTACGCGCCGCTGATCCGAATCCAGACGCAGCATGCTCTCCTCATCGGTACTGTCGCTTTGCATGGCTTTGCCCAACCAATGCAGGCATTGCTCCGGGCCCAGAGCCATCGCACTTGCCTGCTGCAAGGCCTCGGCAAGCTGCAAATAATTGCTCAAGCGGCGTTCGCCATCGACCAATGGCAGGATTCTCGCCGCTGCATCGGCACAGAGTTGAGACAAGAGGCTTAACACGCCCTGCTTCAACCATTTTTCGCGATAGTGCACAAGCAGGTCGGCGCTTTGGCTTGCCGCTGCGTCATCGTATTCCTGTGCCGCAATCTGGTCAGCGTGATAACCCAGCAATACGGTCGACAAGGCACCGCGCCAACGCGACGGGCTACGGTAGTGAATCAGTGCATCGAGAATGATGAAAACTTCCCGCGCCTGATCCGTCTGGAATACATTTTCCTGGCTGCCGATCACACTGGCGATTCCGCATGCCGACAATGCGCGCTGCATCTGCACCGCCTCGGCATTGGTGTTCACCAGCACGGCGATATCCATGGCTTCGGCCGCACGGATTTTTCCGGTTTTTTTATCTTTTATCAGGAGTCTTTCCTGCTGACCGGCTGTCAGTAGTTCGTGGATTTTTTCAACGCAGGCATGGCTCGCCAATTCCCGCGCTTGTCTGGCAGGAAAAACCACGGTTTTTTGGGTTAGCGGGCTGATGTATTCGGGCAGTACGGCGATCTGCATCGGGAGCATCCGGCCTGCATCCAAAACGCAATCGCTTTCCTGCACGGCACCACCGGCTTGCACCGGATAAAACCGGATGTCCGGTTCGCGAAAAGCATTTTCACCACCTTCTTCAAACAGGCTTTGCACGGCGCCGAGCAAACTGGCGCGCGTACGAAAATTTTCCGGCAAATTCCATTGCTCCGGCGATTCACGTTTCGCCGCCAGATAGGCATGTACGTCGCCACCGCGAAATCCGTAAATGGCCTGTTTCGGATCGCCAATCAGATAAAGGGCAAGCTCCGACATATTTCCCGGGTACAGACGTGAAAATATTTTCCATTGCTGGCTGTCGGTGTCCTGGAACTCGTCGACCAGTGCGACCGGATACTCTTTTCGCAAGGTCTGGCAAAGCGCTTCGCCGGATTCGCTTTCCAAGGCCCGCAGCACCCGGCTAATCATGTCGTCATAGCCGTATTGCTGCATTTTCTGAAGCAGCGCTTCACGCCGCGCGGCCAGTTTTTGCCTTGCAATATGCAAACAGCCGGCATCTCGCACTTCCTGGTTTTTTTGTGTCTGCTCGCAGGCTTCGCGCCAGTCCGTAATTGCATCGAACAGAGGCGATTGCGGTTCAAGGTCATTGTATTTCTTGTTGGTCTTGACCTGGTCGCCGGCCAACTTGAAAAATACCGGTTCTTTTGCGGGCAGAAAATCGCTATCCAGCGAATACCAGTCTTCGAGACTTTCAAAGGCGGTCTGGATTTGTGCCGGCTTGTAGGACACGCCATTGAGGATGCCGGCAGCGGCGGCTTCCAACATCAGCGCTTTGGCATCGTCCTGATGATTTTCAAACGCCGTGCGCAGCGATTGATTGTATGGCCTGATGTCAAATGCTTCGGGCATTATCGCCGGCGCTTCCGGCAGCAGGCTTTCCGCGCGCAACAGTTCGTCGCATTGTTTCGCCAGCAATTCCGGCGTAGGCCAAAGTCTGGCCAGTGACAGCATCAAGTCCCGGTCGGTACTCAATTCGCGCCATAAATCGTAGGCAATCTTTGTATTCAATGCTGCCGTGCTGGCCAGCAATTCCGGCGATTGCAAAACCTGTCCGGCGCTTAAGGCATGGTCATTGAGAATCCGCTGGCAAAACCCGTGGATCGTAAAGACGCTGGCACGATCGCAATCCTGTATTGCAGCCTCCAATAACTGCCGCAAATGCTTTTCGTTTTTCTGCGGCAATAATTGCCGCAGAACACCCGCCGTTGCGCGTTTGTCAGGCGCGAAGGTTTCGATATCTCCCGCAACGCCGGCATTCAACAAATCCTGCGCCAGGCTGATTTGCGAACGTATCTTTATTTTCAATTCCTGGGTCGCGGGCTTGGTAAACGTCACGGCCAGGATATTGGGCAATGCGATTTCGCTTTCCAGCAGCAGGCGTAACACGAGCAAACCCAGGGTGAAGGTTTTGCCGGTACCGGCACTGGCTTCTATCCAGTGCCGGCCATGCAGCGAAAGAGTGGCTGCCAGCGGCCTAGTCATCGTCGCCGTCACCATTGTCGTTGTCCGTGCCGATAAAATCCGGTGCGCAGGCAGTGAATACCGTGAAGCTGGTTTCACGGAACAGCACGCCGTTCGGAAAGGATTCCGGCTGACCGCCATCATCGATAAAAGGATCCTGTCCGCGCAACGCGGTACTCCAGCCACTATCATTTTCCGGCATTGCTTTCGAAGCTGCAGCCCAGGCAAGTTCGTTGAACGAGGCCGCTCGGGCCTGCTTGTTTTTTACATAGACGAAACCGGCATCCGGATGAAACGGCAATGGTCGTTGCAGGCCGAGTGAAAACAGTTCCAGCAAGTCGTTCAAATAATGTTTTGCGGTATCGGCATCATGGCTCGGACGCACGCGTCGCAGTGGACGTTCTTTTTGCAGTTCGACAAATTCCACCACCTCCATTCCGCTTTGCAAGGCCGACAACAGCAGGGCATCCATGCCATGTCTCAGGTGGTGCCTGCCTTTCATTTCACCGAATTTGATTCGTGCCGCGCCGGCCGGATAAACATCCTCAAGAGTCCCCTGCAACACAAAACGACCAAGCTGCAATTCGAAAGGCAAGATGCCGGGATCGCCGCTACGCCATTGCTTGAAGCGCATGGCTTGCGATCTTGTTTCGGACAGGGTTTTGTAAAGTACCGCTTCGGCCGAAAAACCCGACGGCAACAAGGCCTTGCTTCGAAACATCGACAGCAATTCGGCATCGGTCGGAACTTCATCGGCGATCAGGGCGCTGAACACTTCGTGTTGCAATTGATAGCGTTGCAAACGCGAGGGATTGCCGAAGGATTCATGCTCGGCCAAGGCTTCTTCGCTTTGTTCGAGTCTGAGGCCCAGCCGGTTTTCCAGAAAATATCTGGGCGGATCCCGGAAGAATTTCTTGAAGGCAGACCATTCGATGATGACCTTGCTTTCTGATTGGTCAGCATCGATAAAAGCGGACTGGACAAAACGAAAATCCGTTTCATCGGCAACCGGCGCCTTTGTCTGCCAGGCAGGATCGAAACGCAGACGCCGGCCATCGTTTTCGCTGTCGCCGGAAAATGCCTGCAATGGATGTGACAAAACGAACTTCTCGCGGAATTTTTCCGTTTTCGGATACATCACCGCCAGGCAATCGAGCAATTCGCTGATCAAGCTCGACGGCGCCTGTTCGGTATCGTCGCGCGGATGCTTGCCGCAATAACTGAGATACAAGGCCGTGTCGGCTGCGGTCAATAATTGCAAAAACAGGAAACGGTCATCGTCGCGCAAGGAACGATCACCATAACGCCGGGTTGCCGGCGATTTTATTTCTTCGGACAGTCGCTGGATGAAACCCGGCGGCTCGCTGCGCGGCATCTCGCCTTCATTCATGCCCAGTAGGCAAATCACCTTGAACGGAATCTGCCGCATCGGCACCATGCGGCATACCGTTGCGCCACCGCTCAGAAAATTCTGGCTGGCGTCGCTTTCGCCCAAGGCATTCCGGAAATAATCGCGGATTATTTCCGGTGCAATCAAGTCATCGAATTCCGCCTGTCGGCACTGTTCCAGCAAATCGGCAACGGCTTCACGGCAACGCTGCATCGCGGCGCTTTCGCTCGAGCTGTTCTGGGCCGAGTCATCAAGCAAACCAAGCAATTCACCGCAGCTATTGGCCCAGTGGCTGGCGGTATGCGAATGCCTGAAATAATCGTTGTAGCGCGCCAGCAAACGTAAACCGCGAATGAGTTTGTCCAGCGTATTCAGGGCCTGGCCCTCGACTTCAATGACGGGAGCAACACCTTTCAGACTTTGCTCATCACCACTGGCATAACCCAGCAGCAAACGATCCAGTGCAAAGGCCCAGGTCGTCAAATGTTCGGCAGGAACACCTTGTTGTTGCCTGTGCGCAGCATTCAAACCCCAGCGCGCGCCCGCCTGCTCGATCCAGAACGGCCACCAGCGCTGGCAATCGTCATCCACGCCCAAATATCCGGCCAGTGCCGGCGCATTCAGAAAATCGAGCACTTCGTTGCTGGTGAGCTCGAGTTTTGGCAAGCCCAGTAAAGCGAGAAACAGATCCGTCAACGGCGAACTCTGCTGCAGCTTGCGATCACTTAATCGATAGGGAATAAATCGCGGCGTATTTTTGGCCGCGCCGAATACCGCTTCGACAAAGGGAGCGTAGGCGTCGATATCCGGCGCCATGATCGCGATGTCTCGCGCCTGCAAATTTTTATCTTTCAAAAACAGACGATGCAATTGATCATGCAACACCTGCACTTCGCGCAAACGCGTATGGCAGCTATGGATTTGCAGGCTGGTATCTTCAGGGTCGAAATCACCGTCAAGCACTCGCGGTGACTGACGTTCGAGCAAATCGTTTTTCACCCGCGCCAATAAACTTCCCTTGTCGTTTGGCACATAAACGTCAACGTCGCCTCGCAACTCCACCGTGTTGTTGGAGAAAAGCGTGGCGATAAAATCGCGTCCCGCCCGCCCCCAGGCTTGAAGCAAGGGATTGTCTTCCTGTTCGAAGATATCGGTCTGCGGACTTTCAAGGCGTTCGCGAAAACTCGAAACATCACCCCAGTATTTTTTCGAAGGCGAGGGCAGGAAGAAATGCAGCGGGCCCGCTTTTGCCGCCGTTGCGATCACCCGCAAAACATCCGGCGACACGTTCAGACAGGCAAAAACAAACAGGCGTTTCGGCAAACCCTGTGGCGCGGGGGACTCGCGTGCTTCGAAGGTTTCGAGGTATTCGGCAATCGCCTGGCCACGATGGGTTTTGCCCTGTGTTACCTGACGCCAGAGATGGGCCTGCCAATCGAGCGGTGAACCACCCCGGTCCCAAGCGAGACACCAATCGCGCCGCCAGGCTTGGTATTTTTCGAAGGCCGCAGCGCATTCGTTCGCCAGCGACCACGCCTTCATTTCCGACTGGCTTCCACGCAAATACGGTGCGATGGTTTGCAAGGCGGGGTGTTGCCATTGCGTTCTATCCGACAACACCGAAAACAGACGCCAACGCAGTGCATCGGCCGCGAAAATATTACCGGCCGATTCCAATCCATTGGCATTCAGCGTTTCACGCACAAATTCACCCGGCGTCAGGAACCGCATATTCGCCGCGATGCCGTGTTGTTCGGCCAGCACCATCTGCAACCAGCGTTTCATCGCCGGCTGCGGAATGAGGATGGTTTCCGGAACCAGAATATTTTCCGACTCAAAATCCTTTTGCAGGGTGTTCGACAGCAAGCCCGCCAGCACCGACAAATCGTTGCTGTGATAGAGGCGGAAATCGGAACCTGCGGATGTCATGACGGCATGATGCCTGTTTCAAACTCAAAAGGTGAGACGGGCATTTTTTGGAGTGTCGGCTAATTGCCTTGCGCGTCTTTTTGCCGGAACACGATGCGGTGCAGAAGACTTTCTCCGTTTATCGATACTTCGTATTCGCCGTCCAATGCCAGCACGCGGTCCTGCACGGCTTTAAGCGGAGCGGTTTGCTGCTGTCTGCGTTCGGCGCTTACCGGGCTCAGCTCGATATCCAGACTCACTTCGCAATCCGCAATCTGCTTGTCTTGCACGGATACCGAGATCACGAGCTTTTTCAGGCCGCTGACACCGATCGCCTGCCGCGTAACGGTTTGACAGATGCGGTATATCGCGGTTTTTTCATCTTCCTGCAGGCTGCCCAAAGCCCCGTCAAAACGGGTTTCCAATGCGATGCCGGCATCGTCCAGCACTTCATGCAAGGGCCCGTTGTTGATGGCTTCCTTCAAGCCCTTGTTGTCCAGCGCTTTGGGGCGAAGCTGCCTCAATACCCGACGCAGGCTGTCTTCCATTTCGCGGGTTTTATCGCGAATGCTGAAAAGCATTTTCAGGGTGTCCTGTTCTTTTACCGACCTGACCGCCATGCCCAGATGCGTGCCGAGCGTATGCAGCGACTGTCCAAGCTCGACGTCGAGTTCGTCCGCCAGTTCACGCTGGCCCTGTTCTTCCAGCCGAACGAGACGCTGGCTGATGTGCCGCAATTCTTCACTTGCCTTGAGCAGCTGCGAATTCATTTGCGCCACGTTCCGGTGTTGAAGCTGCAAATTCAGATGGCTGTCGCGCAGCGCCGACATGGCCGCCCCGAGTACCAGGCTGCCGCAGGAAATCAGCGCAAATGCCAATTGCAGCACGATCAATTCGAGTGGCAGCGGATTAAAATGCAAATAGACTTCCAGCAACACGCCGGTCAAAGCGACCGACAAGGCGGCACCCTTCCAGTTTTTCATGAAGGCCACCATGAACATCGGTGCGAATACCAGCAGCAGCAGGAAGGGTGCAAGTTCATGCCGGTAATGCAGCAGCATCAACACCACACTGGTGCCAATGCCGGCGATCAGCACCGACACCCACAAGCCGGGCTCCCGCAGGCTTGCCCTGTCCGCACCGAATAAAAGTATCAGCAGCGGTGCCAGAATCAGTTGGCCAATCAAGTCGCCGTAGACGAATGCGAAAATACTGCCCCAGGTGCCGGGATCAAAACTGATTGCCTCGAAAGCTTTGCTTTCGTAGAAATAACTCAGGATCGGCGACACCATCAAAGCCGACAAGGCGCCACAGGCCAGCAAGATCAGCATGTTGCGTGGCGTATTCAAGACCGGCCCGGGGTCTTTGCCGCGCACCAAATACAGGGCAGTGGCGTAAACCAGCAAAGGCCCAAAGCTCAATGCGATGAAATTCGGATCCAGCAATGTGTCGTCGCTATGCCAGTCCAGATAACAAGCCACCAGACCTTCTGCCAGCAGCAGCCAAGCCCAACGCTTCGCCGGCAAGACCCATAGAACCGCAAGCCGCAAGCCGGCCGGAAGAAACCAGAGCACTTGTGAAGGCTGCAGAAAAGACAGCCAGGCACCGGCATAAACCAGGCTCAGAAGCGGCCAGGCAAACGATGGCAGACCATCCAAAAGCCTGATGGTGGCGGCACTGGTATTGTTTGTTGTGCTCGACATGATGGGTCAAGCTTAGCTGAAAATCGCTTTTTTGAGCTTGGGCGCTTTCGTGCCGGAGCCGCCCCCGATATAATGGCGAACATTAAAACCATCGGGCATCGCCCTTAAGGTAGAAACGTGCGCAACCACGATTTAGTATTTCTCAAACATTTCTCGCAAATCATTGCTTTTTTGGTGGCAGTCACTATCGCCCTGATCTTGCTGGGCCTGTACATCAATAACCGGAAGCCCGCTGAAATCAGCGAAGCAAAGGCCGAACAAGTCGCCCTGGCCATTCAGCCGCATGGCGCGGTCTATGCAGGCGCTACCGGTGCTGCGGCTCAGGCCGCCGCCAAGAAAGCAGCCGACGAGGCAGCCAAAGGTCAAGTCGCTTACGACGGCACGCTGGATGGTTCGGTGATCTTCGGCAACCTGTGCACCGGCTGCCACACCAGCGGCGCGGGTGGCGCGCCAAAAATGGAAAAGGCTGCCTGGTCTGCCCGCATCGCCCAAGGCAAGGACACGCTGCATAAACATGCGATTGAAGGCTACAACAATGTTGGCGTAATGCCGGCCCGTGGCGGCAACCCTTCCCTGACCGACGCGCAAGTGATTGCCACGGTCGACTGGATGGTTGGTAACCTGAAGTAAGAACAAGCATCCGGATGAATGACACGCCGCCCTCGGGCGGCGTTGTTTTTTGTGTTGCCGGCGATCGGTCGAATAGGCTTTTGGAGATTCACTCGCTTATGATGCTGCCATGAATAAAGCCCTGCCCGCGTTTCCAAAATCGACCAGCAGCCTGTTGTTGCCGGGCCCGGCGGGTTTGCTTGAACTGGCCATCGATCTGCCCGAGGCATCGATAAGCCGGCAGGGCCTGGCGGTTATTTGCCATCCCAATCCTCCCGACGGCGGCACCTTGCATAATAAAGTGGTCACCATGTGCGCGCGCGCATTGAACGAACACGGCATTGCGACCGTGCGTTTCAATTTTCGCGGTGTCGGCCAATCCGAGGGCGTTTTCGACAACGGGCGCGGCGAAGTGCTGGACTTGATCGCAGTGGCGGAATGGGCACATCAGGCCAACCCGCAAGCCGCCTTGTGGCTCGCCGGTTTTTCATTCGGAAGCTGGGTGGCGCTGCTGGGCGCAAGGCAGCTACCGGTACGGCAGATGATTTCGATTGCGCCGCCGGTCGGCTTGCGTGATTTCTCCGGCGTGCTGCCGCCTGCCTGCCCGTGGTTGTTGATCCAGGGCGAAGACGATGAAGTCGTCAGCGCTACCGGCGTGCTTGCCTGGGCCGAGGCGCAAAAACCCATGCCGCAAATCGTCAGGATGCCCGAAACCGGGCATTTCTTTCATCGTCGCCTGATTGATTTGCGCGGCGCCATCAAGAACGGCGTGCGCAAGAATCTGCCCGAGTTACTCGCCGATTAACGATGAATCCATCTGTCGGCAGCAGCCCAACCGAACTCTACGAACATGGCCTGACCCAGGGCCATTGGCGTCGCGATCGCGCGCAGGAGCTGGTGCTGAAATCGCTTGATCGCATCCACGAAACCCTGCTAGGCAAATCGAATTCGCTGTTGGACAAAATCGGTGCCGCATTTCGCGACAGCACGCCGGTGCAAGGTTTGTATTTATGGGGTGGCGTGGGCCGCGGCAAGACGTTCCTGACCGATCTATTGTTCGAGTCATTGCCGGAGCAGAACAAGACGCGTTGGCATTTCCACCGTTTCATGCAGGATATCCATGGCCGCCTTCGCACGCTGACAAACACCGAAGACACCTTGAGCGTGATCGCGAAAGAATTGGCGAAAAATACCCGGCTATTGGTTCTCGACGAATTTTTCGTCAGCGACATCGGCGACGCCATGATTCTCGGGCGCCTGTTCGAGCAACTGTTTGCACGCGGCGTCTGCCTGGTCACCACCTCGAATATTCCGCCGCAGGAGCTTTACCGCGACGGTCTGCAACGCAATAATTTTCTGCCCGCGATCGCCCTGCTGGAAAAGCATTGCCAGGTCATGAAGCTTGAAAGTGCGCGCGACTATCGTTTGCGCCATCTCGCCCAGGCCGCCACCTATTTGACGCCCTGCGATGACAATGCCGAGAAAGGCCTGCGCGAACATTTCCGTCGCCTGTCGCTGCATCACGCGAGCCATGATGATTCCCTGTTGATCAACGATCGACATATCCAAGTCAAGGCCTTGAGCGAGGGCGTCGCATGGTTTGAATTTTCCGAATTATGCGAAGGCCCGCGCGCGGTCAGCGACTACATCGAAATTGCCCGCGACTTTCATACCGTATTGATCTCGAACGTACCGCGTTTTTCTTCGCACAACGAAGACCCCGCCCGACGCTTCGTGCATTTGATCGATGAGTTCTATGATCGCCACGTGAATCTGCTGCTGTCGGCACAGGCCGATCCTTTTGCCTTGTATCAGGGGAACAAGCTCGAGCGCGAATTCGAACGCACCAGTTCGCGCCTGATCGAAATGCAGAGCATGGATTATCTGGCGCTGGAACACCGGCCATGAAACGGCTGGCTGCATTTGCACCCTGGTACGCGGCGTTTCTGGGCATAGGTATCACGCTGCTGCTGTTTTACCCGGGCTACATGAGTTGGGATTCCGCCTACCAATGGTGGCAGGCAAGACATGCCCGTTACGATCCGGTGCACCCGCCGCTGATGTCGATGATCTGGAGCGTTTGCAACAAACTATGGCGCGGCCCGGGCGGCATGTTTGCATTGCAGATCGTGTTGATATGGACTGCATTCGCGGCTTTTGCGACAAGGTTCGAACGGCCGCACTGGCAAAAATTTTTGCTGGTATTGCTGCTCGGTTTCTGGCCGCCGCTGTTCGCGCTCTCGCTGCATATCTGGAAAGACCTGTGGACGATGCTGGCCTTTGCCTGGGCGGTCGCGTTTCTGGCCATGGAACTGAAAAATCCTTCGCGAAAATTTCGCATCGCCGCCTTGATCGCGATCGCGGCAGCCTGCGCATTCCGACACAATGCATTAAGCGGCGCATTGCCGTTTTTATTCTGGATTGCGCATAGGGAAAATTTCGGCGGCGCATCGGGACATTCGTTCATCAGGACATCGGCAGCGACGGTATTGCTGACCATCGCAGTACTTTGTGTTTCAAAAATTCCCAATCTTGATCCCCGGGTGAAGCACACCGATGCAATCTGGTCGGTAGTGACGCTGTGGGATGCCTCGGCGGTGTCGCTCGAAGAAAACAGGCTGGTCATTCCCTCCGAATTGAAAGACGACACGCTCAGCTTGCAGGACCTGAAGCAGCACATCCGTGATTACACCAATACAACGGTTTTCGAATCGGGAAAATTGAAGCACAGCTTCGACGGCCCCTATACGCCGGAACAAAAAAAGGCACTCGCCCGGCTTGCGTGGTCGCTGCCGATCGATCACGGCAAAGCTTACTTCAAACATCGTTTGCGATTGGCGGAATTGCTTTACGGTCTGGACCAGAAAGGTCTGCCCGACGGACAGGTATTGATGCCGGGCCGGGTAGAGTATGGCGACAACCCGCCCGTGAATTCGAAGGCATCGCCCTACGAGCAACGCGTGCTTGGCAAGCTGCAATCCTGGATTGATACACCGGTATTTGCCGGCTGGATTTATCTTGGCATCGCGCTCTTGCTGAGTGCCGGCATTTTTATCCGGAAAAAACAGGCCCCTGCCGGTCTTGCGATTGCCGTCGCGGTTTCCTCGCTTGCTTATGCCTTACCCTTGGCACTGGTATCAGGCAGTGCCGAATTTCGCTATCTGGCCTGGCCGGTGCTTGCATGCCTGATGTCGCTGGCCTTAATGTTCTCTGCCTGGCGTCAAGCCAAAACCCGGTGACGCGTTCATCTTCAGTGCCAACCGTCAATCATCTCAGAAATCATGGAGGCACTATGCGCAGCAATTCCCTTTTCCTCGCTTTAGCCGGCGCGTTAACATCACTGAGTGCCGCGAGTGCTTTCGCGGCCGATCTCTATCCGCCGGAAATCGATGCGAAAGTGCTGGCCTGGCGCCGCGACATCCACCAATTTCCGGAACTCGGCAATCGCGAATTCCGCACCTCGAAATTGGTGGCTGATCATCTGAAAAAACTCGGCCTCGATGTCAAAACCGGCATCGGCCATACCGGTGTTGTAGCGATACTGAAAGGCGGAAAACCCGGCCCGCGTATCGCGATTCGCGCCGACATGGATGCACTCCCGGTCACCGAAAGAAACGCATTGCCGTTTGCTTCCAAGCAGACCACCGAATTCCGTGGTGAAAAAACCGGCGTAATGCATGCCTGCGGCCACGATTCGCACACCGCGATGTTGATGGGCGTCGCCGAAGCGATGGTCGCAATGAAAAAAGATTTGAAAGGCGAGGTGATGTTTATTTTCCAGCCGGCCGAAGAAGGCCCGCCTGATGGCGAGACTGGCGGCGCTTCCGCCATGTTGGCCGAAGGCTTGTTCAAGAACTACAAACCACAGGCGATTTTTGGTCTGCATGTCTGGAGTGCATTGAATGCCGGTCAAGTCGGTTACCGAAGTGGCCCCGCAATGGCGGCATCGGATCGATTTCGCATCGTGGTGAAAGGCCGACAAACCCATGGCTCGCGGCCTTGGGGCGGCGTCGATCCGATTGTCGCCGCAGCCAATATCGTCAACACCACGCAAACGATCGTCAGCCGCCGCATGGATATTTCCAAATTGCCGGTCGTCGTCAGTTTCGGCGCGATCAAGGGCGGCATCCGCTACAACATCATTCCCGATGAAGTGGAATTGATCGGCACCATTCGTACCTTCGATGAAGGCATGCGGCAAAAAGTATTCACCGAACTGAAAAACATCGCCGCCAATGTCGCCGAAGCGCATGGCGCCACCGTGGTCAGCGAAGTGCCCGATACCGTCGGCAACCCGGCCACCGTGAACAATCCGGAATTGACCGCGAGCAGCGTACCGAGCCTTGTCAAAGCCGCCGGTGCGGAAAATGTCGTGAACATGTCACTCGTGATGGGCGCCGAGGATTTTTCCTACTACGCCATGGAAGTACCGGGCTTTTTCTTTTTCGTCGGCGCCACGCCGGTCGGCCAGGACGCGGTGAATGCTCCGAGCAACCACTCGCCGGAATTTTTTCTCGACGAGTCCGCATTGAAAGTCGGTACCCGCAGCTTGCTGCAGGTGGCATTGGATTACATGAATAAAGCGCCATGAATTCGGTAGAAGACTCCAGTCTGGGCAAAGCGGTCAGCTATGGCGGTCAATACGACGCCAGCGTGCTGTACCCGATTCCGCGCGCCGACAAGCGCCAGGAAATCGGCATTGCCGAACCCTTGCCGTTTTCCGGCGTGGACATCTGGAATGCCTACGAATTCAGCTGGCTCGATGCTCGCGGCAAACCGAAAGTCGCCTTGATCGAATTCCGGTTTCCGGTCACTTCGCCGAATATCATCGAATCGAAAAGTTTCAAGCTCTATCTCAACAGCTATATGCAAACGCGGTTCAACGATACCGAAGCCATGCGCCAGCAAATCGCGCGCGATTTATCGCAGGCGGCCGGCGCCAATGTCAGCGTGATGCTGGTGACGATCAATGCAATGGCAAGTGCAGAAATCGATCTGCTCGAAGGAACGCTGATCGATGATTTGCCGCTCGACATTGAAAGTTACGGCCCGCCGAACGCCAAATACCTGAGTGCCGATTCCGAAATCGTGACCGATGAAGTTCTGGTTTCGCATTTACTGAAATCCAATTGCCCGGTCACCGGCCAACCGGATTGGGCCAGCCTGCAAATCCGCTATCGCGGTCCGCGGCTGGATCGAGACGGTTTGTTGCGCTACCTGATTTCCTATCGCGAACATAATGAATTCCACGAACAATGCGTCGAGCGAATTTTCATCGACATCATGCGCGAGTGTTCACCCCAACGTCTGGCGGTGTATGCTCGCTACACCCGACGCGGCGGTCTGGACATCAATCCATTTCGCGCCAGTCACGGATTGCCCAACCCCGGCAATCCCCGCACCGCAAGACAGTAAGGGAGTCACCATGCGTCCAGCTCATCCAATCGGCCTCGTATTCATGCTGGTCTTTGCCTTGAGCGCCTGCAAACCCGACTCTGCCGAAAACAAAGCACCGCCCGCTGCCGAGAAAGCAGCTGCAAAAGCCGAACCCGCAAAAGAGAAAAAAGAGGGGCTGTTCGGCGGCATGTTCTCCAGCGAACCGGAGCCGGCAAAACTGGATCTGGGCGAATTCAAATTGCTTGAAGTCAATCTCGGCACTTCGCTGGATTCCGACAATCTTGTGACAAAGCCAAAAACCCTGTTTGGCACCAAGGATAAAATCTACGCCAGCGTGCTGAGCAACGGACAACATCAGGGCCTCAACATCAAGGCCAAATGGACAGCGCCCGACGGTAGCCTGGTCGCCGAGACGGAGCAGGCATTGGTCCCGGTGAAAGGTACCGTCAGCACGTTCAGCATCAGCAATGAGCAGCCATGGCCTGTTGGTGCCTATACGCTCGATATTTCCCTGAACGGTCTTGTTCAGAGAACGGTCAGTTTCGAAGTCAAATAAGGCGTTAAGGTGTGCGTCCGTCCTACAAATCGCACGGCGGCGTGTTGATATGGGGCATTGTTTCTTTAGGAGAGCATCATGAGTGGCGACAAGCCGAAAGCCGATTTTTCAGATGTGAGCGGAGGCTTCAAAAGTGAAGCGCCAATCGTAAAAAAAGCTGACTTTTCAGATGTGACTGGCGGCTTTCAAAGCCAGGCACCGATCGTCGAACCCGAGTTTCAGACTTATGTCGTACAAAAAGGCGACACCTTGTCGAAGATTGCCAAGGAGCACTACGGCAAATCGAGTAAATACCATGCCATCTTCGAAGCTAATAAAGATATTTTGAAAGATCCGGATCATATTTATCCTGGTCAAGAACTTAAGTTGCCGAAACTCGACGATTAATCCAATTACATAATTTCTGGAGAACACTGATGTCCGTAATGAATAAACTTTTTATTGCCGCCGTTTTGACGTTGGCATTAAGCGCCTGCAAAAAAGAAGCGCCGGCTGAAGTTGCGCCTGCACCGGTTGCCGTTGAACCGGCTGCTGCTCCGGTTGCGGCACCGCCAGCTCCAGCCGAGGTCACGGTGACTGCCGTTAATTTGGGAACTGCAATCGGTGCCGATCAAAAAGTAACCGCCGCATCAAGCACCTTTGGCGTTAAAGACGTTATTTATGCCGCCGTCGACACTAAAAATGCCGCTAAAGATGTAACGCTCGCCGCTAAATGGACTTTCGAAGATGGCCAGGTCGTACACGAGGAAAGCAGCACCATTTCGCCGGAGGGTGACGTCACAAGCAACTTCAAACTGAGTAAAGCCACTGCATGGCCGGTTGGCAAATACAAAGTCGAAATTTCATTGAACGGCAAGCCTGCGCAATCGGTCGATTTCGAAATCAAATAACGAATAAATTACCTGGTTCATAAAAAAGGCGTGTTTTACAACACGCCTTTTTTTATGGGCTGCTATGATGCTGCATGAAACATCCCTGCCTAGATTGTGGCGCCTGCTGTGCGGCGTATCGCGTTGCTTTTTACTGGACCGAGGCACAGCCGGAAAATCCTCACGGCGTTCCAGCCGAAATGGTCGCCATAACCCGGCCCAACATTCTCGCCATGCGCGGCACCGACATCCCCGACATCCGCTGCATTGCCTTGAAAGGGAAAATCGGCGAACAAGTGTATTGCTCGATTTATTCGCAAAGGCCTTCGCCTTGCCATGATTTAAAAGCCAGTTACGAAGATGGCGAAAGCAGTCCGCAATGTGATCGCGCACGGGAAAAGCATGGCCTGCTGCCACTGACGCCGGAAACCTGGCTGGATGTCGTAGCTGTGTAGGCTGGGCATTGCCCGCCCTGGCAATTACACTGCATTGCCAAACAACGAGCCGCTTGCATGAGCCAAACCCCACACGCTCCTTCCTACTACGCCGCCACGGCGAGCCCGCAGCCGGAACGTCCTGCATTGCAGGAAAACATCGAAGCCGATATCTGCATTATCGGCGCAGGCTATACCGGATTGTCGGCCGGCCTGCATTTGGCCGAGGCGGGTTTCAAGGTCGTGATTCTGGAGGCGGCAAAAATAGCCTGGGGCGCTTCGGGCCGGAATGGCGGCCAAATCGTGCATAGTTATTCACGCGACATGGACGTTATAGAAGCACGCCACGGCAAAGACACGGCAAACGCACTCGGCAGCATGGCGTTTGAAGGCGCCCGCATCATTCGCGAGCGGATCGAAAAATACGGTATCCAGTGCGATTTGAAAAACGGCGGCATTTACGCGGCAAAGACCAAAAAGAAAATCCGCGATCTCGAAGAACACAAAAAACTCTGGGAAGCCTACGGCAACGACCAGCTAAGCCTGCATGATAAAAGTGAAGTGCATCAATACATCAACAGCGATAGCTATGAAGCCATCCTGGTCGATAAAAGCGGCGGCCATTTCCATTCGATGAATCTTGCACTCGGCGAAGCCACCGCACTGGAAAGTCTGGGCGGCAGGATTCACGAAAATTCACGTGTGACCAAAATCGAGCGCGGCACGAAAGCCGTCGTGCATACCGCGCAAGGTTCGGTGAAAGCCGATTTCGTGATCCTTGCCTGCAATGCCTATATCGGCGACCTCGAGCCGAAGCTTTCACAGAAAACCATGCCCTGCGGCACGCAGGTCGTGGCGACCGAACCGCTTGGCGAAAAATGGAAGGACATTATTCCATCCGACTTCTGCGTCGAAGACAATAATTTCCTGCTCGACTATTACCGCCTGACCGGCGATAAGCGTTTGCTGTTCGGCGGTGGCGTAATCTACGGCGCGCGCGATCCAAAACATGTCGAATCGATTACCCGGCCGAATCTGGAAAAAACCTTTCCACAATTGCGTGGCGTAAAAATCGACTTTGGCTGGACCGGAAATTTTTCCCTGACTTTATCGCGACTGCCGCAAGTCGGCCGGCTATCCGACAATATTTATTATTCGCAAGGTTGCTCGGGGCATGGCATTACCTTTACCCATTTGATTGGCCGTGTCTTGTCGGAAGCCATTCGCGGGCAGGCCGAACGTTTTTCGGCTTTCGAAAAGCTGCCACATTATCCGTTTCCCGGCGGCCGTGCTTTCCGGGTTCCGTTCACTGCCCTGGGCGCATGGTGGTACAACCTGCGTGACAAGCTCGGCGTTTAAGCGATCAACCAATCCGCAACCAGCGTTCGGCTTCCTGCACGCTGCCGAAAACGCGACCGGCAATACCGCGTTCCATCGCCAGAATTTCACCCTGCTCGGCAATCGGCAAGTCCTCGACGAAGGCATCGACATACGCGACGCGAATATGCTCGAAACCCAACGCGATGATGCTGTCGATCATCAGCGTCATGTCGCGCTCACCGTGATATTGCCCCAGACGTTCCAGTACCAGCAGACGTTTGGTATCACGCTTGTGGCATTGCTCGGCAATTATCGTCCAATAAGCCATGCTGATCTCGAAGCTGTCGTCCGGACCAATGACTTCGGCGTATAAATAATTATTTCTGTCTTCAATGATCAGTTTGGCATTGCCGGGAAGCGGATACATTCGGGCTCGGTATGATTGAGTGACAGAACGCATAGTTTAACGTTTTCTGCATCCACTTTGCCCTGCAAGAGCGTATTCTTTGGCAATACTTTGGGGAGTAGATTGTCGTGGCACCAACCGGCCCTCAGGCGATGCAGAATTTTTACCAGGAAACGCTGCTCTGGCAGAAAGCCACGATGTCGGCGGCCGGCAGCGACATCACGACGATCATCCATCTGTATTGCAAGTTCCTGGCCGAACAGGAAATCCATTTATGTCGCGCCAACGTTGCGCTGATGACCCTGCATCCGCAAATCGAAGCGATCCGTTTTGTCTGGCATAACACCGTCATTACCCCGGACCCGGTACCGTCGCCGACCATGTTCTATCGCAAAGTGCATTATCTCGATAACTGCACCATCGACGAAGCGCATCTTACCTTCGGCGCAAAAACCTCGATGCCTTTCAAGCAAAGCCCGTTCTGGCGATTGGTCGAAGGCGAAGAATTTCTCTCCTATGTGATTACGCCGGGAAAGAAGCACGAATACGCTGTACTGGACGATCTCGCAAAACTCGGCGCCACCCACTACATCGCCACGCGTCTCAGCGGAAAAGAAGCCTATATCAGCCTGGTTTCATATGAAGTCGATGGTTTTACGCCGGAAGAAATCGAACTGATCAAGATTTCGCTGACCGCATTGAGCCTGTTGATTGAAAGCGCAGTGAAGGATCTGGTGCTCAATACCGTACTCAGCTGCTATGTCGGCTACTCGCCCGGCGATGAAATCAAGCAGGGCAATATTCGCCCCGGCAGCATGATCGACATGGAAGGCGCGATCTGGTTTTCCGATATCCGGAAATATTCCACCCATTCGCAAAATACCGAAGCGGTCGAACTGGCCAACAAATTGAATGCCTATTACGACATCGTGGTCAATGTGATCTACGCGCATGATGGCGAAATCCTGAAATTCATCGGCGATGCCATCCTCGCGATTTTTCCGATCAGCGAAGCGATCAACAGCCAGCAGGTTTGCCAGAATGCGGTCGCCGCGGCAATTGCTGCAAACAAGGCGCTCAAAGACAGTCCGCTGAATTTCGAACACGGCGTCGGCCTGCATGTCGGCCGTTTTCAATACGGCAATATCGGCAGTCTGCGCCGCATGGATTTCACCGCGATCGGCAAGGAAGTGAATATCGCTTCACGCATTGAAAGCCAGTGCAGCACCTACAAACTGCCTTTGCTGATGAGCGAAAAATTCGTGAAAACCGGTGATATTCCGTCGCAGTGTTTCGCAAGAACCGAATTGAAAGGCATGACCGGCGAATTTTCCTTGTATGTACCGAATTATTCCTGAATACCGGTTAACATGTTTTACGAATATCCATCCAGCTTCGAGATTTGAATCCAGCCAGATCTCCCGGAGTCGTTCATGTTATCCAGCATCGAATTCAAGATCGTTTTTTTTCTGGTTTCCTGGAGCGCGCTGGTTTTATTTATTTCATTTACCCTTGTCCGCAAGGCATATCCGAAAATGCCTCCGGAAAAACGACAGAACAAAGGCGGCTTCATCTATACCTTGCCCGTTTTCGCCCTGCTTTTCTGGCTTGTCTACAATCTTTGCCTGGCATTGGCCAGCGAAAAACTAAGGCGGCCTTGCCGGAGCTGTGATATCGACACGTATTGGAACATGCATACATCGGCAGCCGGGTTTTGGGGCTACTTCGGCTTTATTTATTTGCTCACGGTTTTTGTCGCCGTAATATTGACGGTCTCGATTGTTCTGTTTTTTAAAAACAGGGCGAATCCGTCCTGACAATGCAATCAAGGCGCTCGACATGACAATCCATCAATGCAAGGGGGCTGCCATCAAGTTTCCCGATACAAGCAAGGCGGCAATCTGGCTTTGTTCATTTCATGCCGGGTCTGCGGCGTATTGGTCGCCGTCATCCACGAAGACGAGGGTGTGATTTGCGGCGCAATAAACACGAAAGCCGTTTCAGGTGGCGTATTATTTGCCGAACGAAGCCGGTTTCTACAAAGCAACTTGGAAACGAAGAAAAACCAGTCGCTGGAAAGTAGTATGGTTTCCGAATGTTTCGATAATCGTTGCCGGGGTCTAACGCTGCGATGATAAAAAAAATACTGCTCGCATTGGTCATCGGAATCGGCTCTGTTGTGCTGCTGGTCGTTTTGGCCCTTGTTGGCTACGGCGTTTACAGCGTTTATGCCAACGACGAGGCCGACAAGGAAGCCGATCTGCTTTGCGGCCGGATAAAGAAAGGCTCCGAGATCAAGAACGTGATTGCGCTTGCCGATGCAGGTAAAGAAAAACGCCGGCTTGTGGTTTATGAAAACAAATACCGCTTCATTTTCTACGGCGCCATATTCCATAGCAGCGAATGCGTGGTCGACACATTCGACGGCAAGGTAGTATCCGCCAAGATGGTAGTCAACGAGGACTGATGAACACTTTCAAAGACCATTTTTCCGGCCACGCAAACAGCTATGCCGTTGCCCGACCGCATTATCCGAAAGCGCTGTTTGAATGGATAGCGTCGCAATGCAAATCGCGTTCGCTGGTCTGGGACGCCGGTTGCGGCAACGGCCAGGCCAGTATCGCGTTGGCCGATTATTTCGACAAGGTTTTTGCCAGCGACCCGAGCGCCACACAAATTGCCAGCGCCGAACTCCGCGTAAATGTCTCCTACGCAGTCGAACCCGCCGAGCAATGTTCACTGCCCGACAACTCTGTCGACTGCGTTTGCGTTGCCCAGGCCTTGCACTGGTTTAATTTCGAACGTTTTTTCGCAGAGGCTAAACGTACATTGAAACCCGATGGCTTATTGCTGGCGTGGACTTACGAAAAATCCTCCGTGAGTGCAGCGGTAGATGCCGTATTCGAAAAATTGTATCGCGGCGCACTCGATGATTACTGGCCGCCGGAAAGAAAGCACGTCGAATCCGCTTATCGTGATATCGCATTTCCTTTCATGGAAATCCCGGCGCCGAATTTCGAATTGCGCTGTGACTGGACGCTTGCACAATACCTCGCCTATCTTCGTAGCTGGTCTGCCAGCCAGCGCCATCTGAAAGCGACCGGCATTGATGCTGTTGGCTTGATTGAAAATGAAATGCAGCAGGCATGGGGAAATCCGGAAACCGTGCATACGGTGTTGTGGCCGATGACGGTGAAGGCGGGAAGATTGGCGTAATCGTCGTGCCGGAAGGTGCCGTAGCCCGGGTCATGGCTCCATCTGACCCGGGTTGATCTGCAACGTCGCCTATTAAAAACCACAAAGATTAAAACCGTGTGAGCGTTCGTCAGGCGCAAAAACCTGCAACAGAACTTTTTGAAAAACGTAGCACGGGCAATGCTCTATTACTCGGGATTGTTAAAGATACCGTTGGGCTCCATGGCAAGTGAGAATTTTTATGTGTCGTAGTCCTACCCGGGTCAGATGGAGCCATGACCCGGGCTACCGTGACGGCTGTCTTATGTTTATCCTTGGGGCCAAAGAAAAAGACACGCCCGCAGACAGGAGTAGACAATGACCGCTTCCAGCCAAATGCTCGCACCCGTGATCGCTCTCGTTATCTGGACTGCCGTGATCTGGGCCTGGATGTACGCAACCAGAATCCCGGCCGTGTTCAAGGCGAGGATGGTTTTGGACCCCATGGCGCCGAGAGGCGACCAGATGGCGCAGCTTCCAGCGAATGTCCGGTGGAAGGCGGACAATTACAATCATCTGATGGAATTGCCGACACTGTTTTATGCCGTGGCGATCAGTCTGGCCGTGCTTGGCGACAACTCGTCCCTCAGTTTGGCATTGGCCTGGGGCTATGTCGTACTGCGGATCTTGCACAGCCTGGTTCAAACCTTGTGGAACCATATTCCGACTCGCTTTACCCTGTTCTTTGTTTCATCTCTGGTTTTATTCGGTCTTGTTTACAGGGCAGCGATCCTGGTTTTCTAAGATTGGTATGGTTTAAAAACTGATTCGGGTGCACCGAAAAAAGAGCGAAAATTTTTACTAGCCACGTCTGCATTTACTCACTCGTATGGCCACAGGCATCTACAGGAGCAATCCGTGACAGACCCATACAATTCCAACCAAGTGGTTTCACCCAACCCGGGCGACTTGCTCCTCACCGATGCAATGGTCACCACGGCATTTGAACTTTCGGGCTTTCGTGTACTTGAAAGCCTGGGGGTTGTAAGAGGCATTATCGTCAGGTCACGGTCGGTGGTCGGCAATTTCCTTGGTGGAATCCAGTCGCTTTTTGGTGGCGACATCACGATTTACACAACGCTTTGCGAACAGGCGCGACAGGATACTTATCGCGACATGCTCAAACATGCACGGCAAAAACGGGCAAATGCGATTATCGGCGTGAGATATGACGCCACCGAACTGATGCCTGGCCTTACGGAAGTTTTATGTTATGGCACGGCTGTCATCGTTGAACGCAAGCATGACTGAAACAAAAGTTTGCTCCTGATGAAAATATCGGATTCAATGTCGGCATCAGTCTTGGCGATGCTTATCCAATAGTCGGCTGACAACCGGAATTTCAGGGGAAAATCGTAATGGGAAAATCAATCCTCGCCGTCATTGCCGGTGTGCTTTTTATCATTGTGATCACCACCATGGTGGATATTGCACTCCACACTGCCAATGTCTATCCACCGGCCGATCAGGCATTGAACAACTCACTGGCTTTACTGGCAACCTCGTATCGCATCGTGATCAGTATTTTCGGCGGCTGGCTCACCGCCAGACTCGCGCCTGAAAAACCAATGAAACACGCCATGATTCTCGGCTATGTCGGCACCGTTCTTGGCTTTATTGGCGTGCTGGCCACCTGGAATCTGGATCTGGGCCCGAGGTGGTACCCGATTGCCCTCACTGTATTGGCAATTCCCCAATGCTGGGCCGGCGGTCGACTGCACGAATACTTTTCAAACAAAAAAAAGCAGCAGGCGACTTAGTGTTTCGCCGAGTTACGCCAGAAATGCAATCCGGACAGTCTTCGTGAAAATATAATACAGAGGTGTTTATGGCCGAAAACAAGACCAAGGAAACCGATGCGAGCGTCGAGGAATACCTGTCCGCCATTGAAGACGATGCAAGACGCAGGGATTGCGAAACCCTAGTCAGCCTGATGTCGAAAATCACCAGGTCTCCGCCAAGAATGTGGGGTGCCAGCATCGTAGGATTCGGCAGCTACCACTACAAGTATGCGAGTGGCCGCGAAGGCGATGCCTGCATCACCGGATTCTCGTCACGCAAGGGCGATATCAGCGTATATCTGACCGCCGACGGTGAAAACCTGAAACCCCATTTGGCAAAACTCGGGCGACACAAGATGGGCAAAAGCTGCCTGTATATCCGCAAACTTGAAGACGTGGACATGAAAGTGCTGAAACAACTGGTCACCGAATCGGTCGCCGAAGTGAAACGCCGTTATGGCTAGGACTGCACGTACAGTCGTCAAATTTTTTTTCGCCGCCGCTTTCGTCGCGTTTGGTTCTTTTCCAGCGCATTCATTTGCCTGCTCGCCGCTGGCGAATACATCTGCCAATTTCGTGGCAGGCAATGCTGCCGAAAAAATTTCGGTACCCGGTGCTCCCCTGGTCTCGATTGAACGTATCACCCGTGGCGGTGACCGTCCCGACTCCTGCTCTGATATTGGCCTGATATTGCTATCGATCAAACCGGACCGGTTCGCAGCCGGCTATGCTTTTGAAGTCATCAAGGGTAAAAATCCGGCCGACGGATTCGATGGCAAGGCCATTGTCGGTTACGAATCGAATGGCAAACAGGTGTTTCAATTTATCTGGAATGAGCCGGGGAAAGCGCCGCCTCTCGATTTCAAGCTGCGCGTTACCGCCTATTCAAAAACGGGTAATAAAGGCGGGTTTTCGATCATCCACATCCACGACAACGGCCGCAAATAATCGTCGTCGAAACAATCACACGGAGAACATGCAATGTCCGATCATCTCGATGCCATTAAAAATGTCTATGCCGCATTCGCACAGGGCAATATTCCCGCAGTGCTTTCGGTACTCGCTCCGGATGCGAGCTGGACCGAAGCGGAAGGTTTTCCCTATGGCGGCACCTATATCGGCCCGGAGGCAGTGTTGCAAAACGTGTTCATGAAAATAGGCGCCGAATGGGATGACTATACCGCCGCACCACACGAATTGCTCGCAAGCGGGGACACGGTGATTGCACTCGGTGAATACAAAGGAACCTTCAAGGCGACGGGCAAAAGCTTCAAGGCGCCGATGGTGCATGTATGGAAATTTTCCGGCGAAAAAGTCGTCTCGTTTACGCAACACACCGATACTGTCCTCGTGCAGCGGGCAATGAGCTAACGTGATCAGCATCTATCTTCGATATACAACATCAGGTTAAAAAATATGTCCATAAGGCTCCGTGGTTTGCTCCAGTTTCTCGGCTCGGGTGTGGTTTTTGCGGGTTTGCTGTATTGGCTTTCCTCCCAATACGCGGAAAATCATGACTATCATCCCCCGGGCGGAATATTCAGTCTGATCGTGATCATGGCACCCGGCGGTTTTGCGATCGCGGGTTTGATACAACTGATCAGCGGCGTGCCGTTTTCGGAACTGTCCGACAAATGGGATTCGCTGAAAGGCTGGCAACGCGGTGTTTTCGGCCTTGCGATTTTCACGTTTGTCGCCACACTGCTGTTCGGCGGCATTGCCGTTTACCTGATGATGTCCGCCACTTGATGCTGTTGTTTCTTTTTCCGGGAACGTTTGAAAAATACCCATGACTGCCAATCCGCAACTCATTGCCATTCTCGTCATGTCGCCGCTCATTGGCTGGCGCATGTATTCGCGGATTCGCCGCATGGTCGGGCGCCAACGCTCGACATCGGTCCGCCCCTGGATTCCGGTTATCGTATTTCCGATCGTGCTTACATTGATCGCGATTGCCTCGATGGCACACCCGGCGGCATTGGGTGCCTTGTTCGGCGGCGTGGCTGCGGGTATTGCGCTGGGTATTTACGGACTCAAACTGACGAAGTTCGAAAAAACCGACGAAGGTCTTTTTTATACGCCCAATGCGCATCTTGGCATCGCACTGTCTTTGTTGCTGGTCGGCAGGCTGATTTATCGCATCGTGCAGGTATCCACTTCAGATGTTTCAAGCCCCGCGAATAATTTCGGCAGCAGCCCGTTTACACTGGCGATTCTGGGAACGCTGGGTGCGTATTATGTTACCTACGCGATTGGTCATTTGATGTGGCGTAGCAAACTTGATAAATCGTAGGTTGCGCCTGTGGCGCACCGTTTCTTCAATTATTTCCGCTCAGCGAAATTAGAATAATCACGACGATAAACGCGGCGAGTGCGGCAAAGAATATCTTGATCCAGCTTTTCGGATATTCGCCGGCCAGCGTGCCGGTATAGCCATTGGCAAGCACCTGGAAACTTTTACTGCCATAGGTGTAACTCACCAGCCAAACCGGCACCAGCACGTGCTTGAAGGTGCGGCCTTGGTAATTCGCATCCACGTTTAAATTGCGATAGGTATCGCCGGGAATGTCGGCGGCACACAGCGCCGTGGTTTTTTGCTGCATGTCCTGCTGATTCAAATCGGCAGCCTTGTGCAAGTCAATCTGGTAGCGCTCGACGGTCCAGCCGCGCACGAACTCCGGCGAGTATTCCTTTAAATCGGTCAGCGTCGGAAAAGGTTCGACTTGCCGCAATAATTTTTCATGCACGCCGGTAGTGCCGGGAATCAATTCATCATCAAAAAAATGTTGCAAGCTGCCGCTGGCATTTTCCCAACGCGTATGTCGCACCTGTTTGGTTTGCGTGCGGCCCTGCCCGTCGCGATAGCTTTCGGTGGTGTAGTAATAATGTCCGGCTTCGGCGGTCCAGTCGGCGCTGACATGCGAATCGAAAGTCCAGTAGGGCAAGTACACGCCATGCAAGGTATCGGTCAGTGCCGCGTTCTTCAGGCGATTGGGAGCAAACCAGCGCGAGCCATACCATTTGCGGATGGTTTCGCGCACCTGGCCATCGCTGATTTTAAACGGCAACACGTATTGCGGCGTAATGGCATCGCGTTCGCTTTGATGGTCGATGATTGAAGGCGAGCCGCAAAATTCGCAGCTTTGCGCGACCTTGTTGCCGATGAAAACCGAAATCGCATGACAGCTCTGGCATTGCACTTCGCGACGCTCTTCACCCCAGCCACGCTGGTCTTCGGGATGCTTTTGCAAGGCGGCGACCAGATCGTTTTCCTGGACTTCGCCCGGCAAACCAGCCTCGGAGTTTTTCCACGGAACAATCGTGCCGCAATAGGGACAGGCCAACGATTGCTTGCCGGCATTCCATTGCAAATCCCCCCCACATTCGGGGCAGGGATGTTTTCCAACCGTCGCGTTATTCATGCCTTCGATCAAGTCCCTTTCAGGAAATCTTCCAGCGCCGTTTTCGCGATTCGATACGCATTGCCTATTTTCCTGGCTTTCAATTCACCAGCGGTAATCGATGCCATCACGTCTTCGACCGATACGCCGAGTACCTGCGCGGCTTGCTCTGGCGTCAACACTTCCAGTCCTGTTGCAGCAGCCGGGGCGGCTGCCGAAGCCGTTGGTGTAGCTACGCCGGCATTTTGTTGTTGCATGCTGCGCGCCATTTCCTGCGCCATCGCAAAACCCATGCCCATTTGCGCCGTTGCCGTTGCCGCCGATGCTTCTCCGCCCATGGTCATGGACTGGCCCATCTGGTATTTCACATAGTCGTTCAAATTGCCGATCGCGCCCATGCTGGAACGCTTGTCGATCGCCTGTTCGACTTCCGGCGGCACCGACACGTTTTCCAGCAGGAAGCTGGTGATTTCGATGCCGTATTTCTCGACCACGGCCGGGTTGATGATTGGCAACAGGGCATCGCCCATCTCGGTGTAGCGCGAAGCGACATCAAGCGCCGGAACGTTAGCGGTTGCGAGTGCGTCGGTGAACACGCTGATGATGCGCGAACGCATGGTGTCGGCGAATTCATCGAGCCGGAAATTCTGGTCGGTGCCGGCAACTTCCTTCAGGAACTTCGGTGCATCGACGATCCGGAAATCATAAGTGCCGAATGCCCGCAGACGCACCACGCCAAAATCCTTGTCGCGCATCATGACCGGATTGGAGGTGCCCCATTTATTGCCGGTGAACAAACGCGTGTTGATGTAGTACACATCGCATTTGAACGGAGAATTGAAACCGTACTTCCAACCCATGATGGTGGAAAGAATCGGGATGTTTTCGGTGCTGAGCGTATGTTTGCCGGGGTTGAACAGATCGGCATACTTACCGGCGGCAACGAATTGCACCTGCTGCGATTCGCGCACGATAAGCTGGGCGCCGTTCTTGATTTCCTTGTCGTCATCGGGAAAACGGTACGACAGCGTGTCGCGTGAATCGTCCGTCCATTCGATAATTTCGAGTAACTCGCCTTTGAGAAAATCTACGATGCCCATGACAAACTCCTGAGTGATGAAAGTCCGGCATTCGCCGGAAACTGGATTCTAGACCAAGCCTAGGACGAAATGATGAATGCGCTCGGCCATTGTGAACCAACGCGCTCGATCTTGCGTTGGCAATGCGGGCAGGGAAAGTCTTTGGCATCATGGCCAATCGCCAGATGGCTGCCGCAGCCATCGCAGCTGATGCCCTGTTCGACCGACAGTTTATGACCGCATTTTTCGCAAACGCATTGCTTGGCACCAGGAAAAGCAGGCACCGTATTTTTGCAATGACCACACATCAATTGTGCCGATGGATTGCTTTCGACCGTCAGGTATTCCTGCGCCAAACCCGTTCGTTCCAGCAAAATTTTGGCGGTATCTTCATCGACATAAGGTAGCCAGCCCTGAACAAACAGTGCGTTGCCGATACGTTTCAACAAGGGTGACGTCGCGCCATCCGGATGTGGCGTGTATTGCTGCTGCATTTCATCGGAGTAGCAACGCTCCATATTCGCCACGACGGTTTCCAGTAGCGGAATAAAACTCTCCTTGCTGGCCCACATGCGTGTACCGGCCTGTTTCCACTGTATTTTTTGCGTCGCCGTTGTCATGTCGTCGGATATTTTTTTCGATACCGGATCAAACGCGCAGGCCGTCGCGCATTCGGCCATATGGGCGACATATTGTTTTTTGAAGCCTGCGTCCTGCACCCGGACCGGCACCGCGTTCGGACAGGCATCGACCCAGGCATCGAATAATTTCAGCTGCGTTCGCAGATATTTTTCACGATCGTTTGCCAGCGCCGCTTTTTCACATTCCGGCTTCAATGCATTGGCCAGTTTTTCGTAAACCGGGCCCGGCAAGTCTTTCGGTTGCTCGCAGGCTTTCCTGAAATCGTAATCGGACAGGCTGCCGCAAAAATCGCAATAAACGTAAGCGGTGGCCGACGGCCTGGATTTGGCTGCGCCGCAACTCGGGCAGCGACTGGCAAGATAGTAAACGGCTTCCGGAGATTTTTGCTTGCTCATCGTGGCGCCTGTCTGTTTACATCGTTTTTAGCTTAACGTAAAAGAGAGGTGTTTCCAGCCACGATCATTCATGCTGATTATTTCCAGAACGGAATCACGTGAAATTTAGCCTCTACCTTTTTGTCGCTTTCGCTGTCCTTGGGAATAGTCTTGATTTTCAATTGATGTTGGCCGTCGGAAAGCTTGCGAACATCGATCATTGCGATCACGCCGCGCTGGCCGGTTTTGGGATCGGCTGCCGCCAATAATGGCTGGGCTAGCGTTTGGGCGTCTATCTGGATTGCAAAATAGTCCGACAAACACTTCAGTCCGTCTCCGCGATTGGCCGACTTGCGCACGAGACTTGCGGGGCATTGTTTTTTCAGGAATGAATTGTAGCGACTTGGTTGATAGGGAATAAACAAGCGCAAATAATCCGACTCGACAATCGAATCTTCTATATAAGGCACCAGCGTCGTACTGAATTGCTCTCCACGCGAGCTTTCGTAATATTCCGGGCGAACTACCAGCTCTGCCCCCAGTTGGGGTTTCGGTAAAGCATCATAGGCGCCATTGTCGATCGACACCCCGCGAGTGATGGTAAACACACCGATAGCGAGCATCAGCGGTATCATGACCACTCCCATCATGACGGAAGTTTTCTTCGCCCCTTCGTTGGTGGTGTAGAGCGATATCACCGGATTGGCTCCATTGCCCATACCGATTTTCCGGTACATCCCATATACTTTTTTTATCCAGCCATCGCTACCGTTGGCTTTAAGTTTTTCGCCGAAATAATAATCCGCCATATATGCAATGAAGAATGGCAGGATGAGCCCTCCAGCCGCTATCCACAAACCCACACTCCAATTGTCCAGGTCGCCGTTTGCCAATTGGACGATCATCATGATGACGATCATCATGCCGACAATGACACTGGCCACCATCATCGCCATCGCCATGCCGAACCCGAGACCGAAGATTTGCGTGGCGCGGTTATCGGCGCTGTCTATCAGATCCGGCATGCAGCCCATCTGGTCTTTACCGTATTCACGATATGCAGGACCGCCCGAGCTTTTTTTATCCCAGAGAATCCCCTGCGGATACACCGAATACATGCCCACCAGCGCGACCCAGTAGGCACGTGCCAGCAGATGCAGTATGAATGTGATGATCAGCATGATTAGCGAAAACTGCAGGTAAATGCTGACCGTACGAATCAGCTCGACGACGGCTTGTTCGTTGCCGTTCATCAGGACTACCAGCGCGCGATTCAAGGGGTCCGGCAATTGCATCAAACCGAATACGGTAGCGCCGGATATCAGCAGCTCAAGTTCCCAGGTTGGCGTGGTGCGGCGTGCTGGTTGATTCTCACCAAGATATTCGTCGCTCATTTTTCACCCGTACTCATAAATATTCTCAAGAGGCATTCCCTTGCAAATGTCTTGCTTGTCGCGACGGCGTTCCGCCGGCTACTTTTTGCGGCCTTGGCAATGGTCGCAGACCCGGCGCTTCAAATTCGAAATGGGTACGACCACCCACGGCACGATAGTCGGCAATGACTTCCTCTGCCAGTTTTTCTTTTTCCAACCCGCGAACATCGCTTAGATAGTCGAAAATAAATTGCACCATGCGCTCGTGTGCGATCGCATGGGTCTTTCCGGTTTTTTCATACAGCCAGTCGCTGAACGCGAGAAAATTCTCGAACGCGTTATCGGCCATCAATAGCGGCAAAGTTCTGGCGTAACGGCCAGAGTTGGCGATGATGTCCCAGTAACGCGAGAAGCGCGACAATCTTTGCATGGTGGCAAAATCGATCACGTCGGTCGCCAGAATATTGTAGGGCGGGTCCGGATTGAATTTAAGGCCGTGTTCTATCGTATGGCGCGCAATCGGCGCGCCGCGCAGCCGCTTCAAAATACCGAACTGGATTTCATGCGGTGCCAGCGCGACCAGGCGGTCAAAACCTTTCGCGAAAGATTCCACGCCTTCACCGGGCAAACCGGCAATCAAATCGACATGCAGATGCGCCGTACTGTGTTCGCGCAGCCAGCGGATATTGGTATCGGCGACGTCATTCTTTTGCCGACGCGAAACACGCGCCTGTATCACCGGATCGAAAGTCTGGATGCCGATTTCAAACTGCAGGGTGCCGGCCGGAAATTTCGCGATTTCCTCTTTCAGTTTTTCAGGAAGATGGTCGGGAATCAATTCGAAATGCGCGAAGATCGGATCGTCCGGCGCCTGCTCCAGTTTCTTCAGGAAAAAGTCGAGAATCGCGAGCGATGTATCGACTTTCAGGTTAAAAGTGCGATCAACGAATTTGAACGTGCGCGCACCGCGTTGATACAGGATTTCCAGTTCGTTCAAAAATGGATCCAGTTCGAACGGCCAGGCGGTCTTATCCAGCGCCGACAGGCAGAATTCGCATTTGAACGGACAGCCACGCGAAGCTTCGACATACAAATGCCGTTGTTTCACGTCTTCATCGGTAAATTCTTTATACGGCAATACCAAGGCGGGCAATGGCGCCTGCACCCCCGCGATGATTTTCTTGTCCGGCCGTTCTTCTTTCATCAATTGCCTGGCGAGCACGGCGAATGTGACATCACCCCATCCGGTAATCACGTAATCAGCCAGGTCGCAGATGCGTTGCTGTTCGGTTTCGTAACTCACTTCTGGGCCGCCGAGCACGATGATGATTTCCGGAGCAACAGCTTTAATCTGCGCAACTAGCCGCGTGCATTCATCGACATTCCAGATATAAACGCCGATGCCGATGATTTTCGGTTTGTCGGCCAGCAGCTTCTCGACCATTTCCTCGGTCTTTTGGCCAATCACGAATTCGCGGATCGACGATGCGCCGTGCAATTCACCCAGATTCGCCCGCAAATAACGCAGGCCCAGCGAGGCATGGGCGTAACGGGCATTGAGTGTGGTTAAAACGATATCGGTCATGGCCTGAATTATGACGTAGGAGGCCGCTTGCGGGCGACTTTTCGCCGTTTGCGCGCGACTTCGGGCCCAAGGGCCCTCCTACGGGGTGACGATAATGCCGCGCAATTGCGGCTTGCCATTCACGATGTCAGTCCAGACCATGTGGATTTTATTCTGCGCCAGCAGCATGCGAGGGAACCCGGTTGCGCGACCATTGCCGGTCACGGCAGGCAAGCTGAAGCGCTGCTTTTCGGTTTTCAGATCATGTGAGTATTGTGCGAGCCAGACATTCTGTATCCCGTTTTTTTCTTCCATCCAGCTTAGCCAGACCGAATTCGCATCGGCCAGAATATCGACGCGGCCTTGAACATTCTGGCTCGTAACTTCACGCATAGGCTCGAAGCTGTCGCCGGCATTTTTTGAATAGGCGATACGCACCGACGGCTGCGAAGCCGCGGTATACCAGGCAACCCAGACTTTATTCTGTTGCGCCGCAATCGCAGGACCATTGACCGGGCAGGCCGGCATTTTCCATTCATCGGCGTGCACGCGAACCGGCGGTGTCCAGTGCTTTCCGTCAAAACGCGTAGTGTAGATATCGCGAATTTCATTTTCGGTGCGGTTGCGATACACCACTACCGGGCCACGCAAGCTCAGCGCCGTTTTTGTCTGACAGCAATCACAGACCGACATATCCAGCGGCCACTCCTGCGTGCTCTGCATTTTTGCATCGACCACCGCCGCACGCAGGGTCATCATGCTGCCGCCGTGTTCGTGGTCCGACATTTCCTTCATTGCCGGCGTCGCGCCGCCATCAAGCCAGGCAATGCCAAGACGATTTTTTGACCATGGCCACAAACTGACAAAGCCGTGCTCGGCTTCGACCGGTGCATTCACGCGCATCGGCTTCGACCATGTTTTTCCAAGATTGGTTGAACGGCGCAGCACCACGTCGTAGGCATAGGTACCGGCTCCATTTTTTTCCAGGTTATGCGCCCATAAACTGCCGTCGGCAAGCAATTGCGTCGCCGGGAAATCGGCCCAGTTCACGAAGAAATTTTTGCCTTCGGCAATCGTAGTCGGCGTCGACCATTTTCCGTGCGTTGAATAAAGACTCATTTGCAAACGATGCCCGCCGCTTGGCATCCGCTGCATCCAGCTCAACACCATGCCGCCATCCTGCGCCAGGCTTAAATTGGGTTGCGCGGCATTCGCGGGCGCCGGCAAAGACCACGCCTGCGTGCTTGCGGCCTGCGCCGAGGCAGACAACAGGAGGCCGGAAAGCAACAGGCAATATTTCATGCGGAAATCTCGTGCAAGGCAGACATCGATTCTAGCCCAGGATGGAAACCACCAGCGCCTGCGGATGCCAGGAACAGGCAGACATGAATACGGCAAATCGGTATCCTGCGATCCATCTGTCATCGTTTTCATTCCCAAGGGGGCGCCATGCCACATGCACTGATTATTTTCCTGACCTCGGTTGCCTACGCCGCAACGGGATCGATCCTGTTATGGGCCGGTTATCGTTTATTCGATCGTTTGACGCCAGGTGACGCCCATTCGAAAATCTTCGACGAAGGCAATCATGCCGTCGCCATTCTGGTCGGTGCATTCATTCTCGGGCTTGCGATTGTCATAGCCGCTGCGATGGTGGGTTGAGTGGCGCGAGCGTTTGCAGCACTGAAGGAAGGCGATGGTTTGCTGATAAGCGAAATCCTGTATCGCGCGTCCGGCAAGATCACCCTGAAAACTCCCGACGGTTCCATGTGGGACGAGTGGCTGCTATGCCCGAAATTTTCGCTCAGCAAGGACTCGATTCAGAACCTTAGCTACAAATGGCTGGCGCAGGACGAAGAGCTTGGCTTGACACTGTGGTCGCCGGCCAGCTTGAGCAAGCAAATTTCGTTTCGCGAAGCGCAGAACGGCCAAAGCGTCACGATCAACGGCAATACCTATCGCGCCACCGAATCCGACGATGCCACCGTGATCTACTGCACCGGCGATCTCGGCGACGAGTGCATCGTTGGCGACAAATTTTCCTATTCCGACATGCGGGCTAGCGGTTCGCTGCTGCTGTCGATCGAATGGGACGAAACCGGGCAGGAAGCCATGCTCGGCCGCCGCGTTCCGGATGCCGAAGTCCTGAAATGGGCCAAGGATGCCGGTAATGACTTGACCGGACGGATGCCGCTAACCTCTTTCAAGGCAAGGCCGGCAAGCAGTTACGGCTCGACGCAGCAAGGCGAGCTCGGAGTGTTTGGCTGGATCGCCATGGTATTCGTTTTTGGCGCCGCCATTTTTCTTGAAACTTGCGATAGCGACAATGATTGCGTCCAGCGCCTGAATCCGACCACCGGTCAGTACGAAACCGTTTGCGACAATGGCGTACGCAGCCGAAGTGGTCGCGGCTCCACCGGCTGGGGCGGCAAATAATGCTGGAAAGTTCAAGCTTGTCGGCACGCCGGCTTGCGGTCATCACGTTGATAACCGCCGCCGCCGCGATCGTTTACGAATTGCTGATCGGCACCATTTCCACCTACTTGAACGGCGACAGCGCCTTGCAGTATTCGCTGACCATCGGCGTGTTTCTTGCCGCGATGGGCATCGGTGCATATCTGGCAAGGGCGATCGAAAACCATCTGGTCGAAAAACTGATCCTGATCGAATTGGCGCTTGCCCTGCTCGGCGGTTTTAGCGGCTTGATGTTGTATGCGGCCCATTTTTCCTTTCTGGACGGCTATCTGGCTTTCATGGTGGTGCTGCTGAGTTTGCTTGGTGGTCTGGTTGGCATGGAGCTGCCGATTCTGGCGGAATTGTTGAAACAGCACGGCGGCATAAAAAGCGCTTTTGCCAGCACCCTGTCTTACGATTATTTCGGCTCCTTGCTCGGCTCGCTCGCATTCCCCTTAATCCTGCTACCCAGTCTTGGCACGGTAAAAACCGGCTTCGTGGTCGGCATCATCAATCTGGTCGCGGTTGCACTCACCGTTCCGGCCGCGAAGGTCACGCATCGTAAAAAGTTTTATGCCGCTCTTGTCATTTCGTCCGCACTCATCGCGCTTGGCCTGTTCCATTCCGCCAGCAGCATTCGCTGGTTCGAACATCGGCTATACCAGGACGAAATCGTCTATGCCGAAACGACACGCTTCCAGCGAATCGTGATTACGCAATACGAAAATGACCTGCGGCTGTATTCGGACCAGGAACTGCAATTTTCCAGCCGCGATGAATACCGCTATCACGAGGCGCTGATCCATCCCGCATTGTCCCTGTTGCAAGCGCCCGGCAAGGTGCTGATCATCGGCGGCGGCGATGGATTGGCAACACGCGAAATATTGAAGGATGCCCGCGTTGAAAGTATTACGCTGGTGGACCTTGATCCCTTGATGACGAAAATCAGCCGCGAACTACCGCAGATACGCGCACTGAATCAGGACTCGCTGTACAACCCGAAAGTAAAAATCGTCAATGCCGACGGCTATCGCTTCTTGATTGAAACGCCGCAGCATTTTGATTTGATCGTGCTGGACCTGCCAGATCCGCGCACCGAAGCGATTTCCCGGCTGTATTCGCGTGAGTTCTATCTGCTGGCAAAAAAGAAGTTATCGGTCGACGGTATTCTGGTCACCCAGGCAAGCTCGCCTTATTACGCCCGCGAAAGTTTCTGGTGCATCAACCAGACACTGCAATCCACTTCATTCAAGACCTTGCCATACCGGATAAACGTTCCGGCTTTCGGCGAATGGGGTTTCATTCTGGCTTCGCGAAAAACGCTTTCGTTCGACAATTTGAATTTGCCGCTGAAACACCGGTTTATCAATCCCGCGATGCTACGCCAGGCCACCGTGTTCGATACCGATACCAATGCGGTAGCCAACTCGCCGGTCAGCAGTCTTGAAACACCTTATGTGTGGCGCTTGTATCGCAAACGCGTGCATTACTGGCGTAGCTGAGAAATGGAACCGTTTTAGAAGAGGTTTCGCATTAGCAATATCAGACCCACGGCGATCACCGGCAATATGATGTAGCTGATATAGGCCGCCGTAATGCTGGCTGATGCACGCAGCCAGCCCGATGGATTTTTCTGCGAAAATACGGCGCCGCAATACCAAAGCCAATACGCCGCGAGAACCGGTGAAACCATATAGGTCCAGCCAACCCTTATCCCGAACCAGCGCAATGAAAAAGCCAGCAAATGGGCGATTGCTGATAGCAATACCATTTGTGACCAGCCATAGGCCACGATGACCAGATGCTCGCTGTAATTAAGCTTCGCCGCACGGAAAAAACCGCGGGTCGCAACTGCAATCAGCAATAACATCGGCAGATAAAGCAGCGCATTCCAGTTGGCGATAAAAGTCGTTGCCGCCTCGCGGCTGGCCAGACCCTTGTTACTGATGAACAAGGCCATGGAATAGTCCAGCGGCGAATCATTTGCAATGAAAAACGAAACCGCCAGCATCAGCACAAAATATTTTATCGGGCTGTAATAACGTAAATCATCGCCCTTGATGAAAGCGGACGCCACCGTCTGCGGCCTGGTAAACAAATGCCGGATCGTCAAAAACAATCCGCGGTCGGCACCGAAAACGTCTTCTTTCAGACGATGCATCATGTAGATCAGGCTAAGCCTTTGGGGTCTCAGGCGTGCGTTGCAAGTGTCGCAACGCTGCAGCGCTTTCGTGCTTGAATCGGGATTCGCGATTTCCATACGGTGGCATAGCTGGACGGGATTCCGCGAGTATAAGGCAGTCGCCCGCAAGCGGCCTCCTACGGAGAATTATCGTAGGAGGCCGCTTGCGGGCGACGAATAACGCTGGTTTTAGTACAAAAGCGCTTCATCGGGGTCGGCAATGACAATATTCCAATAAGGGTAATCGCCTAATTTCTGTACCAGCCCTGCCCGGATCGGGTTGCTGATCAGGTATCTGATTGCCGTGAATAACTGCGCTTCATCGCGGAGTGCATGGTCATGATATGCACCTTGCCATACCGGACTCTGCCTGTTCAGCACTCGGTTCACTGCAATCGCGCTGCAAGAATTTATTCGATTCATTGTTTTTGATAGCGTTTCATCTTCCGCTAGTTGCAATGCGAGGTGCATATGGTCCGGCATCACCACCCAGGCCAGGATTTTCGACTCTTTCCCTGCCAGAACATTATTCAGTGTCAATGCGACCGCCCGCGCGACTTCAAAATTATTGAATATTTTTTCCCTGTTTCTGCGGCAGACGGTTATAAGGTAAATCTGCTCGGCAATTTAAACTCGGCCTTTTCGCAAGGCCTTGTATCCGCGGATTTCGGTTTGGCTAGGCATGCGATGAAGCATGCAATGCATTTTTATGGCCGTATGTCAGAAATAGACTGATGTTTTGGTAGGGAATTTCCTATGTTTTTCATAATCACCCGTCGGGCCCAAGGGCCCTCCTACGATAATTCTCCGTAGGAGGCCGCTTGCGGGCGACGGGCTCACGATTTTGCTTTTTTGCGGCGACTGAACCAGTCGCCGACATCGTGAAGCAGCGTGTAAGCCGCCGGAATCACCAGCAGACTCAACAATGTCGAAGTAATCAAACCACCGATGACGGCGACTGCCATCGGTGCGCGGAAACTGGAATCACCCGATAAACCCAATGCGATTGGCAGCATGCCGGCACCCATCGCGATCGATGTCATCAACACCGGTTGTGCGCGTTTGCGGCAAGCATCGATCACGGCTTCGTGCAGGCTGAGATGATTTTCGTCTTCGGCAATCACGGCGTAATCCACCAGCAGGATCGAGTTCTTGGTCGCGATGCCGATCAGCATCAACATACCGATCAAAGCGGGTAGCGAAAGCGCATGTTGCGTGATGAAAAGGCCGCCCAGCGCACCACCTGCGCACAAAGGCACTGCCGTCAGAATCGTGATCGGTTGCAGCGCATGATTGAACAACAGCAGCAGCACCATGTAGATGCAGATCAATCCGGCCGCCATCGCGAACAAAAAGCCGACGAACAGTTCCACGAATACCTCGGCATCGCCCGTGTTCAAGAAGCTCACGCCGGCCGGAAGATTTTTCACGCTCGGCAGGTTCTGGATTTCCTTCATCACGTCGCCGAGCGGTCGACCATTGAGCTCGGCGGTGAAATTGATATTGCGCTGGCGCTGGTAACGATCAATTTGCGATGGGCCGCTGCTATAGGTAATCGTCGCCACCGAGGTCAGCGGTACGCTACCCCCACGCGACGGAACCCGCAGATTCGATACCAGCGCCGGATCGGCCAACGCCTCTTCGGTAAAGCCAACGCGAATCGGAATCTGTCTTTCCGGCAAATTCAATTTCGCCAGACGCTGGCGATAATCGCCCGCGGTCGCGATCCGAACCGCTTCGGCAATATCTTCGGTCGCCACGCCCAGCTCCGCGGCACGCGCGGAATCGGGCGTGATGATCAATTCCGGTCGTAACAACGATGCCGAAGAAGAAATCGCACCGAGGCCTTTCAAACTTCGCAATTCTTTTTCCAGACTTTGTGCCGCATCCAGAAGATGTCGTGGATCATCTCCGGCAAGCACCAATTGCATCAGCTCGCCGGGTTCGGAACTGATATAGCTGATCCGCACGCCAGGTAAATCCTGCAGTACCTGCCGCGCGACTCGCTCCAGATCTTTCTGGCTGCGTTCGCGCGAATCGGCATGACCCCAATCGAGCACCATCGTGGCTTTACGGGATTCGGCAAAACCGGTCTTGCTCGGGTCACCGATATCCAGAACGCTACCGACCGTGGTGTAAACCTGTTTCAATTCCTTGATCGATTTCAACTCACTGCGGGCACGTTCCGTCATCGCGACCGTTTCGGCCAGCTTGGTGCCCGGTGCCATTTCGATACCGAGATTGCTTCGACCCAGATCCGAAAACGGAATGAAGGTTTTCGGAATGAAAAACACCAGCGAGATCGATGCCAGGAAAATCAAAAACGCTGCCCACAAAGTAATACCGCGATGGCGTAATGCCGCATCCACCCAACCCAGGTACCAGGTCATGATTTTGCTTTCATGCTCAGTATGCGGCTTGGCCTTCAATTGGTAGGCCGCCATCATCGGAGTCAGCAATCGCGCGACCATCAATGAAAACATTACGGCGGTCGCCGCCGTCCAACCGAATTCTCGGAAGAACTTTCCGGCGATGCCCGGCATGAATGCGACAGGCACGAACACGGCGGCCAAGGTCAAAGAAGTGGCGATCACGGCAACACCAATTTCATCGGCGGCTTCTCGTGCGGCTTCCATCGGCGGCTTGCCCATCCGCAAATGGCGCACGATATTTTCCACTTCGACGATGGCATCGTCGACCAGAATGCCGACTACCACCGACAGGGCGAGCAAGGTAATCAGATTCAAACTGAAATTGAACAGGTACATCACCGCGAAGGTCGGGAGAATCGACAGCGGCAAGGCCAATGAGGAAATCCAGGTCGCGCGCCAATCGCGCAGGAACAGCCAGACCACCAACACCGCCAGCAAGGCACCTTCGATCAGCATCGTCATCGAGGAATCGTAGGATCGTTGCGCTTCTTCCACGGTGGAAGTCACGAGTTGAAAGTGGATGTCGGGATTAATTTCCTGCAGGGTTTTCAGGGCGATGCCGACATTCTTCGCGACTTCGATTTCGCTCGAACCCACGGTGCGGGAAAGCGAAAAAGAAATCACCGGCTTGCCATCAAGCAAAGCCATTTGCGAAGGATCAGCAGCGCCATCGCTGATTTTTGCCAGCGAAGACAAACGCACCGCGCGGCCATCTTGCAGACTGATCGAAAAATCGCGCAGTGCTTGCACGTCTTCCATTGTGCCAACGGTACGAACGGTCTGCAGACTGCCGCCGAATTCCGCTTTACCGCCAGGACGTTCGGCCTGGGTGCGGGCCAATTGTTGCGACACCTGGCCCGCGGTTATGCCATAGGACTGCAAGGCCTGCGGGTCCAGATCGACACGAACCTGACGATCAATACCGCCTGATCTCGATACCAGTGCAACACCGTTGACACCGTACATGGCTTTACTGACTTCGCGATCGACAAACCAGCTGAGTTCGTCGGTTTGCCGTTTGTCCGAGGACACGGCATAAGTCATCAGCGATCCACCGATATTGACCTTGCTGATGATCGGTTCCTGGATATCCTGCGGCAAATCGGCGCGTACGCGCGTGACGGCATCGCGTACATCGTCGAGCGCGGTGGCGATATCGGTTTGCAGGAAAAATTCGATCGTCGTCGTGCTGATGCCTTCGTTGACGTTCGACATCACGCGCTTGACGCCGGTGATCGTGGCTACCGAATCCTCAACGCGTCGCGTGACTTCGGTTTCAAGCTGGCTAGGCGGCGCGCCCGGCAAGGCGACGGTGACCGTCACCATCGGGAACGTGATATCGGGGAAACGCGAAATCGGCAGTTTGATGAATCCGTAAATGCCCGCCACGCAGAGCACGAAAAAAATCATCAGGGCCGGAATCGGTTTTTTGATCGCCCAGGCGGAAACATTCATCATGGCTTGGCGTCTTTGGCTTCGGTATTGCTAACAACACGCACGCGATCACCGTCGGCCAAAAATCCGGCACCGGAATTCACCACGGCATCGCCGATTTTCAAACCCTGAGTTATTTCGACAAAACCTTTTTCCGACATGCCGCTGGCAACGCGAATACGCTGCACGGCGTTGTCGGCATTGACCTTGAATACATAGCTATAACCATCACGTTGAACCACCGCGCTTGTCGGTACCATCAACACATCGCCTTCGCCAATCAGTACGCGGCCTTCAAGAAACGTGCCGGCTTTCAGGCTGCGGGGATTGGGCAAATCGGCATACAGCGTGCCGGTGCGCGTCGTTGCATCCAGACCCGGCGATACCGCACGCACGCGGCCTTCGATAATTTCGCCAGCACTTGTTTGCAAGCGGATGGTCGCGCCGGTTTTGACTTTTGCCAGATCGTTTTCATTCAATTCAGCTCGCCATTCAAGACGACCTTGCCGAATCAATCGCAATAATTCGGTGCCCGCGGCAACCACTTGGCCCGGCTGCACCAGTCGCTTGGAAATAATGCCGTCGTCGGGTGCGCGCAGCACCGCGAAATCGCGACGCAATTGCACGCCATCACGCACTGCCTGTGCGGTGGCGGCGCGCGCTTGCGCCTGTACTTGTGCGGCACGCAATTCATCCAGCGCACTGGCGCTGATCAACTGAGTTTGCGAAAGTTTCTGGCCACGGCCCAGATTTACATTGGCCAATTGCACTCCTGCCTTCGCTTCATTCAAGGACGCATCGGCTTGCCGCATTTCGCTGTCGAGAGTGCGATGGTCAAGTTCCAGCAAAATCTGTCCGCGTTTTACCTGTTGCCCAACATCGACATTCAAGGATGTGACGCGAACACCGCTCAATTCAACGCCCAATTGCATTTCTTCCCATGGCGAGACCGGGCCCGAGGCAATGATCAGGCGTTCCATTTTTCGTGTTTCGGCTTTCGCAAGACTGACGGCCATGCTGGCGCCGGTATCGGCGGTTTCAGGGTTTTGTGCCGACTCTTTATTTTTCTCGTCGGTTTTTTTTGAGCAGGCCGAAAGCAGAACAAGGCCGAGCAAAAAGATTGTCGTCAATTTTTTATTGAAAAGATAAGCCACGCGACATCCTTTTTATTGTTTTCTAGAAGGCATAACGGTCGCCCGCAAGCGGCCTCCTACGATTTTAATCCCGTAGGAGGCCGCTTGCGGGCGACGCAATCATTTCTCTGCAACCGCTCCGGCAAAATCACCCGCCAGTGCTTTATAGACCAAGGCCAATGAAGTGGCCTGTGCGGTTTTTGCCTGAACGTTCGCATCTTCGACATTCAGCAAGGTGCGTTCGGCGTCGAGCAAGCTCAGGAAATCGGCGGCGCCATTGTCGTAACGCAGTTTCGCCAAGTCGCGTGCCTTGCGTGATTGCACGGTAGCTTCCTGCAAATATTGCTGTGAACGATTGCTGGCACGGTATTGCGCCAGAGCATTTTCGGTATCTTCCAATGCCAGCAAGACCGCTTCCTGATAGGCCGCAGCGGAAGCATCCGCGCGCGCTTCAGCAGCTTTTACGTTTTGCCGCACGCGTCCGAAATTCAGGAAACTCCAGCTGATCGACGGTCCGTAGTTCCAGCGTTTGCTGCCGCTATCGCCGACATCGCCGGCACTTTGTGCCGTCCAGCCAAAAGCGCCGAGCAAATTCAGCTTCGGAAAATATTCGGCAATTTCCACACCGACGCGAGCATTTGCGGCGGCGAATTTCTGTTCCGCCGCGCGAACATCGGGACGCCGCTTGATCCACTCTTCCGGCGTACCGATCGAACGCAGCGCGGGAAGTGCGGGCATATCGTGACTGGTAGCAAGCACTTCACGCACCGCCGTTACCGGTTGCACGGTCAAGACGCCAAGACGCTGTTCCTGCCTCACGATTTCCGCTTCGATGTTTGGAAGCTGTGCCGTGGCCTGCAATGCCAATGCACGATTTTGCGCCAGATCAAGTGCATTGCCGCGACCTTCTTTCAGGCGCGCTTCCAATACACGGTCGCTGCGTTGCAGGTTTTCGATATTCTGCGTCTGGATTTTCAAACGCTGCTCGGCACCACGCAAGGCAAAGAAAGCCTGCGCGACTTCGGCGCTGACCGACAAACGCGATGAATCGAGCAGAAAAGCATTGGCATCGGTTTCGCGACTGATCGCGTTTTTCTGCTGACGCAGACCGCCGAACAGATCGATTTCCCAGCTTGCATCGAAACCGGCTTTATAGCTTTCGGTAATACCGGTACCGGCAGGAATAAACGGATCCTGACTCGAGGCTCGACTCTTGTCGGCGTCGGCACCGGCGGTCACCGTTGGGAACCAGCTGAAAAAAGACAGGCCACGCAAGGCACGCGTTTCGCGCAAGCGTGCGGCCGCCTGGGCAATCGATTTATTTTCCTGTTGCGCACGCGCGATCAAGGCGCTCAATGCCGGATCGTTGAAGGCAGACCATAAAGCGCTTTCGGCTGCATGTGTTTCGCCGTTTATTTCAGTTGCTGGATGCGCTTTCCCGTCTACCGCGTTGACCGTTTCCGCTCCTTGCGCCTGATCAAATTTTTCCGGCATCGGTGCATCCGGTTTTACATAATGCGGTCCGACGGTGCAGGCACTCAGGCCGATGACAATGGCAGCCGCCAGAAAACTTGTTTTCATGTTTTTATTTTCAATGCGTTTCATGCGCATTCTCCAATTGTTTCGCTTTCGCCTCGCGGCGGGATGACCAGGTGCGAATCAGCACGTAGAACATCGGCGTGAAAAATAGTCCGAAGAAGGTCACGCCCAGCATGCCGGCGAATACGGTGATTCCCATCACCTGACGCACTTCCGAACCGGCACCGGAAGCAAACACCAGTGGCGTCACGCCCATGATGAAGGCGAAGCTGGTCATCAGGATCGGACGCAAACGCAGGCGGCAGGCTTCAAGCGCGGCTTCGACAATACTGCGTCCTTGTATTTCCAGCTCGCGGGCAAACTCGACGATCAGGATTGCGTTCTTGCAAGCCAGGCCCATCAATACGACCAGGCCAATCTGGGTGAAAACGTTATTGTCCAGAAACGTAGGAGCAGATGTCGGTGGCGAAATGAAGAAGCTGAGCTTATGGATGAAGTTCACCAGCCAGATGCCGCCGATCGCCGAGAAAATGCACAAGGGCACGATCAGGATAACCGTCAGCGGCAAACTCCAGCTTTCGTACAAGGCCGACAACACCAGGTATACCAGCATGATGCAGAGTGGAAACACCCATAGCGCCGCGCTGCCCTGGTTCACCTGCTCGTAACTCAAGCCGGTCCATTCAATCGTCAAACCGTTTGGCAAGCTCTCGGCGGCGATTTCGCGAATTTTCACGATTGCCTGTGCCGACGACATCAACGCCGCATTGGTACCGGCACCAATATCCGCCGACGGATAACCGTTGTAGCGGATGACCGGATCGGGCCCGTAGCTTTCCTTGATATCGACCACGCTGCCGACGGCGACCATTTCGCCGGTGGTGCTGCGCGTACGCAATTGCGCGATGTCGCTGACTTCGTCGCGGAACGGTGCATCGGCTTGCGCATACACATTGTAGGTGCGACCAAACAGGTTGAAGTCGTTGACGTATGTCGAGCCCAGATACACCTGCAGCGTGTTGTAGAGTTCCGACAACACCACGCCTTGCTCTTTCGCCTTTGCACGATCAACGTGTGCGCTCAATTGCGGCACGTTGGCCTGGTTGGTGCTGTATACGGAATACGGATCGAAACCCGGTGTTTGCCGCAAAATTCCGGCGAACGCCTGTGTTTGCGTATTCAGCTCACCGTAACCCAGCGAACCACGATCCTGCACGTACAGTTCGGCACCGGCCGAATTGCCAAGACCCAATACCGGCGGCGGCATCACGGCAAACGCCAAACCATCCTGGACTTGCGAGAACTGGCCGGTCAGCATGCCGGCGATTTCAGCCGCGCTCTGTTCGCGTTCTTCCGCAGGTTCGAGACCGATGAAGATAACCGCGGCATTCGGTGTTGCAATAAAGTGCACCGCGTTCAAGCCGGGAAATTCGACCGTGTTGTGCACGCCCGGTGTTTTCAAGGCAATGTCGCTGAGTTTGCGCACCATTGCATCGGTACGATCCAGCGTTGCACCCTCGGGCAATTGCACCAGCGCAAACAGATACTGCTTGTCCTGGGTTGGAATAAAACCTCCGGGAACGTTGCGGAATGCGAATATCGCAATACCGATCAAGCCTGCATACAAGAGCATCAGACGGAAACTACGCCCCATGTTCTTTTGCACTACATCGCCATAACGCACACCGGCGCGATGGAATTTGGTGTTGAACCAGCCGAAAAATTTACCGAAGATGCCCTCGATGAAACGTCCCAGCTTGTCGGGCTTTGCGCCATGCTCTTTCAGCAATACGGCAGCCAGTGCCGGCGACAAAGTCAGCGAGTTGATCGCGGAAATGACGGTCGAGATCGCAATCGTGACTGCAAACTGGCGATAGAACTGGCCGGTCACGCCATCCAGGAATGACAGCGGTACAAACACCGCAATCAATACCAGCGAAATTGCGATAATCGGGCCGGAAACTTCACTCATCGCCTTGTGGGCAGCGGCCAAGGGTTTTAATCCTTCGCGGATATTCCGCTCCACGTTTTCCACCACCACGATCGCATCATCGACCACGATCCCGATCGCGAGTACCAATCCGAACAAGGTAAGCACATTGATTGAAAAACCCAGCAACCACAGCACCGCAAACGTACCGATGATGGAAACCGGCACCGCCAGCAGCGGAATAATCGAAGCGCGCCAGGTTTGCAGAAACACCACGACCACGATCACCACCAGCACGATCGCTTCCAGCAGGGTTTCAATAACCGACTTGATCGATTGACGCACGAATACCGTCGGATCGAATGCCACTTCCCAGGTCACGTCTTTCGGGAATGTTTTTGCCAGCTCGTCCATGCGTTTGCGGACGGCATCCGACAGTTCGATCGAGTTCGCACCGGGCGCTTCGAAAATCACGATCGCGGCGGCGTCTTTATTATCCAGCAATGAACGCAGGGCGTAGGTGTTGGAGCCAAGCTCGATACGCGCAACGTCTTTCAGACGCGTCAATGCTCCGCCTTCGCTTTTCAAAACGATATCGCCGAATTCCTCCGGCGTCGACAAACGTCCCTGTGCGTTAATCGAGAGCTGCAATGGTGCGCCGCCGGGATTCGGCGATGCGCCGATACTGCCGGCCGAGACCTGCACATTCTGTTCGCGGATCGCGTTGACGATTTCGGTCGCGGTCAAGTTACGCGCTGCTGCTTTTTGCGGATCGAGCCACACGCGCATCGCATAGTTGCCGGCGCCGAAAGCGAGCGCCTGGCCAACGCCGTCAAGACGCGCCAGATCATCTTTCACCCGCAGGTTCGCGAAGTTGGAAAGATAAAGCGAATCATAGGTTTTATTCGGCGAGGTCAAGTGCACAACCATGGTGATGTTCGGCGAACTTTTTGCCGTCGTCACGCCGAGTGCACGTACGGTTTCCGGCAAACGCGGCAGCGCTTGCTGCACTCGGTTTTGCACGCGCACGGCGGCCTGGTCGATATCGGTGCCTTGCTTGAAAGTCACGGTCAGATTCATCGTGCCGTCGGAACCGGCGGCCGATTTCATGTAACTCATGTTTTCGACGCCATTCACCGCTTCTTCAATCGGTGCCGCCACCGTTTCGGAAATGGTTTTCGGATCGGCGCCGGGATACAGCGCGGTCACCTGCACCGAAGGTGGCACGACATCGGGATATTCGCTGATCGGCAATTGCGGAATCGCAATCAGGCCGGCCGTGAAAATCAGGATGGATAAAACCGCCGCAAAAATCGGGCGGTCGATGAAAAACTTGGACGCATCCATGTGGTGTTCTTTGCTCATGATTATTGTCCGGCTTTGGCGGCGGCTGGATTTGCAGGTGCCGGCGGCGCCTGGTCAGGCTTGTCCATTGGCACCGTGAGCGGAGTCACCGGCGCACCGGGATAGAAAATTTTCCGCACGCCGTTCACCACCACGATGTCTTTCGGATCGAGGCCTTTCCTGACGACTCGCAAGCCATCGACGTTTTCGCCCAGTTCCACGTCTTTGCGCACGGTCGAATTCTTGTCGCCAAGCACGTAGACGAATTTGCGATCCTGGTCGGTCGATACCGCCATCTCGTGAATCAGTAACACGCTTTGTTCGCCACTGCCAAGCAATCGCACGCGGGCGAACAGCCCCGGCGTGAATGTGCCGTCGGTGTTTCGCAATTCCGCTTTCGCACGAATGGTACCGGTGCCGGCATTCAATTGATTGTCCACGAATACCATTTCGCCTTTATGCGGATAACCGGTTTCATTGGCCAAACCGACCTGCACGGGATTACGGGCATCGCGCGAACTTAGACGCTGGCCATTCTTGGACATGGTCTGGTATTTCAGATAAACCTGCTCGTCGCCTTCGAAGGTCACGTAGATCGGGTCCATCGTGACGACAGTCGACAGCAAGCTTGTGCCGGGAGAAACCAGGTTGCCCGGTTTCACCAATGCCGCACCGATGCGGCCATTGATCGGCGAAGTGATACGAGTGAAGCTCAAATTCAATTCGGCCTGCGTGACCGCTGCCTGCATCGAACCGGCATCTGCCTGTGCCTGCTGCAATTCGCCACGGCGTTGATCCAG